>Ga0180217_1000006_pt1 | contig 430754 bp, 434 predicted proteins | sample eDN3rd37CBELigOP_FD_128521 | JGI IMG/M metagenome (GOLD analysis project Ga0180217, IMG submission 128521) | Enriched Organic Plus compost microbial communities from Emeryville, California, USA - eDNA 3rd pass 37_C BE-Lig OP (version 2) (version 2) ...
CAATGTCCCCTGCGCTCATCAAGCAGGGGTGGGTTCAAACATGGGTCACTTCTCAATGGAAAAACCGCCCAATCCCGGGTCAGTTCTCGGCGGAAATCAACAACGAAATCCATGACAGGCGCGTCAGGCCCCGCGAACTCCTCCCAACCCTTCGAGCGGAAGCCTTCAGAGGGGTAGTCGAAACTCTTCAATACCTTCAGCGCGAAGGGATTGATCGTCCCCTTCGGTTGCGAACCCGCAGAGAAGGCACGAAAGCGACCCTCGCCATCCTTGTTCAGGATGCTTTCCGCGAGGATCGAGCGTGCCGAGTTGCCGGTGCAGAGGAACAGGACGTTGAAGACGCGATGCTCTTGTCCGTCAGACATGGGAGGTTCCTTTCGTGGGTTCGCAACAGGAAGACAGCGCGGCCATTGCCGGATTGCAGACCTCCGGGTGGCCCTGACAGCAATCGCGCATGAGGAATTCGACGAGACCGGCCAGCGTGGTCAGCGCGGCGCTGTAGATGATCGACCGCCCGTCACGGCGGGACTCGACAAGCCCGGCCTGTTCGAGATGGCTCAGATGGAACGACATACGGGACGAAGATGCGCCATCCATCGCTTCGCCGATTGCTCCGGCCGACATGCCTTCCGGGCCGGCAGTCACCAGCAGCCGGACGATGCGCAATCTCGTTTCCTGCGACAGCGCGGCGAAGGCATTGAGGGCTTGCTTCTCGTGCATCATAATCTCAATAACTCAAGAATCATTGAGATAACTCATATGGCAGAATGCCGCTGAGTGCTAGCGGAAATTCGCGATGGCCTAACCGAGTGAGGCCGCGTTGGCGGCGGCAACAGCCTTAAGGAGGGCTATGGAGGGGAATAGAGTAGATATAGTTCTCATCATCACCCGGTATGGCGCGCCATCCTATTGAATCATTTGATTATGGCGGGCGGCATCCTTCTTCCGCCGACCGAAATCCCGGCCTCACCATCGGCTCCTCCGATCGGCCCTTCCACGATCAAGGATCAAATGCACGTGAATATCGTGCTTTCCGCGACAGGATGGCGGTTGCGGCCATATCGCCGTGCGAATCGAAGCCGTAATATCGGCGCGGGAGGCCGCTCATGACGCTTTTTCTTCTGGCCTATCTTGGCGGCGTGCTGACGATCATCAGCCCCTGCATCCTGCCGGTGCTGCCGTTCGTCTTCGCGCGGGCCGACAGGCCCTTCATCCGCAGCGGCCTGCCCATGCTGGCCGGCATGGCGCTCACCTTCGCGCTCGTCGCCAGCCTGGCGGCCGTCGCCGGCGGCTGGGCGGTCGAGGCCAATCGCTGGGGCCGCATCGCGGCGATGGTGCTGCTGGCGATCTTCGGCGTGACCCTGCTGTTCCCGCAGCTGGCGGCGCGCCTGACCCGGCCGCTTGTCGATCTCGGCGCGCGGCTGTCGCAGTCGGCCGACGGGACGCCGGGTTCGGGCACGCTCGGCTCCTCGCTGCTTCTCGGCGTGGCCACCGGCCTTTTGTGGGCGCCCTGCGCCGGACCTGTGCTCGGCCTCATCCTGACCGGCGCGGCGCTGAACGGCGCGAACGCGCAGACCTCGCTGCTGCTCGTGGCCTATGCCGCCGGCGCCGCGACCTCGCTGGCGCTGGCGCTGCTTGCCGGCGGCAGGATCTTTTCGGCGATGAAGCGCTCGCTCGGCGCCGGCGAATGGATCAGGCGCGGGCTCGGCGTGGCCGTGCTGGCGGCGGTCGCGGCGATTTCGCTCGGCCTCGACACCGGCTTCCTGACGCGCGTGTCGCTCGCCAGCACCAATGCGGTCGAGCAGGGGCTGATCGACCGCCTCGGCGCAGAGGGCGGGCAGCCCGTCGCCATGACTGGCGCGGGCCCGGCCATGATGTCCGGCGGGCCGGCAATGACGGGCGGCGGCGCAATGACGGGCGGGCCGGCGATGATGGGCGGGGGCCCTGCCATGATGACGGGCGGTCCCGCCATGATGGCGGCGAAGCCGCAGGCCGGCGGCGATCTGCCCGTCGAGGGCGGCATGCCGCCTCTGGCCGGCGCGGTCGAATGGCTGAACTCGCCGCCGCTGACGGCCGAAGGCTTGCGCGGCAAGGTCGTACTCATCGACTTCTGGACCTACTCCTGCATCAACTGCCTGCGCGCCATCCCCTATGTCCGCGCCTGGGCGGAGAAGTACAAGGACCAGGGCCTTGTGGTGATCGGCGTCCATACGCCGGAATTCGCCTTCGAGAAGCGCATCGACAATGTGCGCGGCGCGGCCGCCGATCTCGGCATCTCCTATCCGGTCGCCGTCGACAACGACTATGCGATCTGGCGCGCCTTCAACAACCGCTACTGGCCGGCGCATTATTTCGTCGATGCCGAGGGGCGCATCCGCCACCATCATTTCGGCGAGGGCGGCTATGAGCAGTCCGAGCGCGTGATCCAGAAGCTGCTGGCCGAAGCCGGGGCGAAGACCGTTTCGGACGGCGTCGTCAGCGTCGAGGCGACGGGCGCGCAGGCCGCCGCCAACATGGCCGAGGTGCTCTCGCCCGAAACCTATCTCGGCTATGCGCGCGCCGAGAACTTCGTCTCGCCCGGCGGCGTCGTGCAGGACCGGAGCCACGCCTACGCCCCCGGCGATCCCCGCCGCAACGAATGGGGTTTCGTCGGGAACTGGACGGTCGGAAACGAGCATGCCAGCCTCGACACCGCCGACGGCGCCATCGTCTACCGCTTCCACGCGCGCGACCTGCATCTCGTTCTCGGCCCGGCGGCGGACGGCAAGCCGATCCGCTTCCGCGTCACGCTGGACGGCGCCGCGCCCGGCGCGGACCACGGCGTCGATGTTGACGCAGACGGCTTCGGGACCGTCACCGGGCAGCGGCTCTACCAGCTCGTCCGCCAGAAAGGCGAGATCGGCGATCGCACCTTCGAGATCCGTTTCCTCGATCCGGGCGTGCAGGCCTACGCATTCACATTCGGCTGATCCCTCGCGGAGAACTCCAATGACCCTGACATTCTTCAACAACATCACCGTCATTAGCCGGCAAATCATCCTTGCGGCCATGCTTGCACTGCCGGCCGCCGCACTCACCCTGCCCTCCGTCGCGCAGGAGGGAATCGCGATTCCCGCCCCGGCGGCCAATGAGCCGGCCGCGCAAGGAACAACGGCGGTGGCGGTTCTCGCCGGCGGGTGCTTCTGGGGCGTCCAGGGTGTCTTCCAGCATGTGGAGGGCGTGACGAATGCCGTCTCCGGCTATGCCGGCGGCGAGGCCGCGACCGCGCATTACGAGATCGTCACCAGCGGCACCACCGGCCATGCGGAGGCGGTCAAGGTCACCTATGACCCGGCGAAGATCAGCTACGGCAAGCTCTTGCAGGTGTTCTTCTCGGTCGCTCACGACCCGACCCAGCTGAACCGGCAGGGGCCGGATGTCGGCACCCAGTACCGCACCGCCATCTTCCCGGCCGACGAGGCGCAGGCAGCCGCGGCCAAGGCCTATATCGCCCAGTTGAACCAGGCGCGCGTCTTCGAGGCGGCGATCGTCACCAAGATCGAGCCGGGGCATGCATTCTACCCGGCCGAGGACTATCATCAGGACTACCTGACGCTCAATCCGACCCAGCCCTATATCGTCTACAACGACCTGCCGAAGATCGAGAACCTCAAGCGCCTGTTCCCGGATCTCTACCGCGAGGACCCGGTTCTCGTGTCAGAAGCCAAGCTCGCGAACTGAGCCGGAACCGTCGTGTGTTTCGTCACTGTCACGGCATGGATCCTCGGGTCAAGCCCGAGGATGACGAATGCAGCGAGGTCGCGGTAGAGGAGGAGGTCGGCGGTTGGCATTTGCCCTTTCCACCTTCGTCATCCTCGGGCTTGACCCGAGGATCCATGCCGGCACCGTTCCGGCAGCGCAATACGGCGCCGTCACCGCAAAAAACTAGCCGATCCCGAAGAGCTTAAGCGCGTTCTGCCCCCGCACGCGGTCGCGTGTCTGCGCGTCCAGCGCGTCGACGCGGGCGAGGACGCCCGCCATGTCGCCGATATTATGCGGATAGTCGGAGCCGTAGACGACGTTCTGCGGCCCCACGGTTTCGATGCAGAGCGCCAGCGCGCCGGGCGTGAAGACCACGGCGTCGAGGAAGATGCGGTCGAGATAATCCGACGGCTTCTTCGGCGCGCCCGAGGCGCAGGCCGGTATGTTCTGGTAGCAGAAGTCGATCCGCCCGATCAGGAAGGGCAGCGCGCCGCCGCCATGGGCGGCGATGATGCGGATGTTCCTGTAGCGTTCGAAGAAGCCGTCATAGAGCATGCGCGTCACTGCGAGGCTCGTATCGAAGGTGAAGCCGATCGGCGCCGCTAGGCTGTACTGCGCCAGATCCATATATTTGCCGCCGGGCGGCACCGAGGGGTGGATGAAAACCGGCAGGCCGGCGCGGTCGATCGCCTCCCACACCGGCGCGAAGCGTTCCGCCGTCAGCGATTCCTCCTCGATATTGGCGATCACCATCACGCCGACCGCGCCGAGCGCGCGGCAGCGCTCCAGCTCGGCTATCGCGGCGTCGGCGTGCTGCCACGGCAGCGAGGCGAACCAGCGGATGCGGTCGGGCCATGTGCGCTGCGCCTCGGCGAACTCGTCATTCATCAGCCGCGCCGCCGCAAGGCTGATGTCGCGATCGTCCAGATAGGCATTGGGCGATGTGAGCGACACCACAGCGACATCGACGCCGGCCTTGTCCATGGCGCGGATGCGGGCGGGAAAATCCCACATGTCCGGCAGCAGGGTGAAGAAGGGCGCGCCGTTCTTGTCGATCACCTCGCCGCCAGAAGGCAGGCGCCGGAACGTGTATTTCGGCGCGCCATGCTTGCGCAGAAGGTCGAGATAGCCTGGCATGACCATGTGCGTGTGCACGTCGACAACAATGCTGCTCATGAAATTCTCCCGTCATTTTCGCCGGCCGTGCCAGCCAGCCATTCGTCCCACCGCGGCAACCGGCCATCGGCCAGCCAGCGGTCGAGCATCCACATGCGGTCGCTGCCCCAGAAGGGCTCGCCGTCGGCGATGAAGAAGGGCACGCCGAAGACGTTGCGGCTGACGGCGTAGTCGACCGCCTCGGCGAGCCTGCGCTTCAGCTCATCGCCTTCCAGCGCCGCACGCAGGGCGTTGCCATCGGCGCCAAGGGCCGCCGCTTCGGCGATCACCGTCTCGGGCGGGGTGAGGTCCTGCCTGATCGTCCAGAGTTTTTTGGACAGGCGCTTCACCAGCTCGCGCGCCATCGACGGGTCGCGGTCGAGCAGCCACAGATAGGCGCGGCTCGCCGCCAGCGAGTTGATGCCCTTCAAGCCGTGCCGGGCGACGGGGACGCCGAACATGGCGGCGAGCCTCTCCAGATCATGCCAGAAATAGACGGATTTCAGCGGCGTCTCCGGCAGCGGCTTCATCCCCATCATCTTGAGCATGGTCACGCCGATCAGCGTCGGCCGCCAGACGACCTCGCGGCCATGGCGCGCGGCAAGCTGGTCGATGCGGGTCGTCGCCAGATAGGAGAAGGGCGAGATCGGATCGAAGAAGAACTCGATCGGCGGCTTCATGCGGCATGCTCCGTCAGCCGCCGCGCCATCTCCCGCAGCGCCGCCTTGGCGATCTTGCCGAAACCGACCTTCGGCAGCGCGTCGATGAAGACGACGCGCTGCGGCACCTTGAAACGCGCGAGCGACTGCCGGCACGCGGCCTCGATCGCCGGCGCAAGGCCGTCATCGGCACCATCCGCGCGCACGACGAAGGCGACGGGAACCTCGCCGCGCAGCGCATCCGGCCCGGCGACGACCGCCACCTCGCGCACGCCCGGCACGGCCGCCACCACGGCCTCGATCTCGCCTGCCGCGACGCCCTCGCCGCCGACCTTGATCACGTCCTTGATGCGGTCGACGAAGGTGATCGCACCGTCGGCCTCCCGGTGCACGCGGTCGCCGGTGCGGAAGTAGCCATGTTCGTCAAAGGCCGCTTCGGTCGCTGCCGCATCGCCGAAATATTCACTGAAGATCGAACGGCCCCGCACGCCGCCGACAAGAAGTTCGCCGGCTTCGCCCGCCGCAACGTCCCTGCCCTGCCCATCGACGACGCGCACGGCGTAGGCCGGCGAGGCGCGGCCGATCACATCAGGGGCAAGCGCGCCGCAATCGGCATTGCCTATCACCGGCTGCGAAACCATCTCGGTCATGCCCCAGGCGGAGGAGAAGTTTTCCACGCCATAGCGCGCCTGCTCCTGCGGCATCTGGCGGTTGGTGATCCACATGCGGAAATCATGCCGCGCCGGCATGTCCTGCGCCTTCAGCGCACCGATGGTGAACGGCACATGCGCCGCCACGGTCGCGCGATGCGCGGCGGCGAGCGGCCAGAAGCGCGAGGCCGAATAGCGCGGCTGCAGCACCACCGTGCCGCCACGCCACAACGCCGGCAGGAAGGTCCAGGAGAAGCCGACGACGTGGAACAGCGGCAGGAAGAGCAGCGTCACGTCGCTGCCCTGAAACCCCTGCTGCTGCGCGCCGATACAGGCTCCCCACAGGAGGTTTTCATGCGTCCACAGCACCGCCTTGGCGCGCGCCGTCGTGCCGGTGGTGAAAAGGATGAGGGCGGGACGGTCCGGGTTCGGCCAGCGCGTCGGCAGCGGCTCGCCATGCAGCGTCTCGAACAGGCTGTCCGCCGTCGGCCTGTCGGCCAAAGCCGGCTCCTGCCCGGCATCGGTGGAGGTCACCGCGATCCAGTCCAGATCCGGCACATGCGCCGCGACGAGGCCGGCGAGGCGCGGCTGGGTGATGGCGGCGCGCGGCGCCGCGGTCTCGGCGAGGCCGGCCAGTTCCGGCCCGGCCGCCATCGGGTTCGTCGCCACGCAGACGGCGCCGAGCCAGGCGCAGGCGAAGCGCGCGATCAGCGTTTCCGGGCAATTCTCCAGATGCACCAGCACGCGGTCGCCCGGCCCGACGCCTCGCGCCGCCAGCCCGCCGGCGAGGCGCGCCACCTCATCGGCGAAGGCCGCATAGGTCCAGCGCCGCGCCGGCCCCTGCTCCGGCTCCCAGACCAGTAGCGGGTGGTCCGGGCGTTCGGCGGCGCGGCGGGCCAGCAGATGCGCCATATCGAGCCCGGCAAAAGGCGAGATGCCGCCGCCTGCCGCGGCCGATGGTGCGGGAAGCATCGGCCTCGTCCGCTATTGGGGCTCGATGCCTGCGGTCGCGACGTAGCCCTTCCAGTCCTCGATCTGCTGCAGCAGCAATTTCTGCCCCTCGTCCGGCGTGCTGATGAAGGGGTCGCCGCCGTTCTCGTTCAGGAACTTGACCGTTTCCGGCTTGGACAGGATCGTCTTGAAATAACCGTTGATCTTGTCGACCACCGGGCGCGGCGTCCCGGCCGGCACCATGGCGGCGAACCAGCTCAGCATGATGAGGTCCGGCAATCCCGCCTCGCCGAAGGTCGGATATTCGGGCGCCGACTTCACGCGCTCGGGCGTGGCGACGGCGAGCACGCGCGCATTCCCCGCGCGCTGCTGCGCCAGCGCGAAGACCGGGTTCATCATGGCGAAATCGAGCACGCCGCTGCCGAAATCGTTCACGATGTCGATGTCCGTCTTGTAGGCGACCTCGACGGTTTCCAGCCCGGCCTGGTCGGTGAACATCTTGCCCATCACGCGCCCGGTCGTGTTCGACTGGGCATAGGTGCCCTTGTCGCCCTTCTCCTTCATCCCCTTCACCAGTTCCTCGACGGTCTTGTAGGGGCTGGCTGCCGGCACGATCAGCATGAAGGCCTGCTGGTTGATCGTCGCGGCGATCTGGATCTGCTTGCCGACATCGACCGGCGGGTTCTTGAACAGGTGCATGTTGGCCGCGATCGAGCTCGCGGCGTGGATGTAGATCGTGTAGCCGTCCGGCTTGGAGCGGGCGAGATATTCGGCGCCGATATTGCCTGCGGCGCCTGCCTTGTTCTCCACCACGACCGTCTGGCCGGACTCTTCCGCGAACGCCTTGCCCAGATAGCGCACCAGCACGTCGGCGCCTGAGCCGGCCGGGAAGCCGGTGATGAAATAGACGGTCTGGCTGGGATAGTCCGCCTGCGCATATGCAGGCGCCAGCCCGGCTGACAAGGCAATGGCCGCAGCCGCGGCGGACATCATGAAACGTCGGCGATCGAGCAGCATTGTTTTCCTCCCTTTTACATAAGGGAGGCTTATATCAGCCATACTGAGATGCTTCAATCGCCGCACATGATTATTGCCGGTAAATGGCCGGACAAGTCGATATCGACGGCGCTCCGTCCCGGCACGAACAAAAAAGGCTCCCACCGTTGCGCGGCGGGAGCCTGCTTTTCGGACGGGAACGTCCCGTCTATCCGAGCCGTGCACCGCAAGGTGTTTCCACCTTGCTGAAAGTGCCTAGCTGTCGAAGAAGCTCTGCGTGCCGTGCGCCTCGATGGCTTCGGCGAGACGTCCGAGCGCGTGGACATAGGCGGCCGTGCGCATCGTCACGCCCTTCTCCTTCGAGACGTTCCAGATGGCCCGGCCCTCGCGCTCCATGATGACCTGAAGCCGCTCGTGGATCTCCTCGACGGACCAGTAATAGCCCTGCTTGTTCTGCACCCACTCGAAGTAGGAGACGGTGACGCCGCCGGCATTCGCGAGGATGTCCGGCAGGATCACCACGCCGTTTTTCGCAAGAATCTCGTCGGCTTCGGGTGTGACCGGGCCGTTCGCCAGTTCCAGCACCAGCTTGGCCTTCACCGAGTCGGCGTTCTTCTCGTGGATCATGCTTTCCAGCGCGGCCGGAACGAGCAGGTCGCAATCGACGCCGACCAGATCGCCCGCCTTCAGGTGCTCGTGCCCGCCCTGGCCGACCGTGCTGACCACCGACTTTCCGGCTGCCTTGGCAGCCAGCAGCATGTCGACATGCAGTCCGGCTTCCGAATACACGGCGCCTTCCGAATCCGAAATGGCGACGATCTTGTGCCCGTCGCCGGCGAGCAGGCTGGCAATATGCTGGCCGGCATTGCCGAAGCCCTGGATCGCGACGCGCATGGTCTTGCCGAGACCGAGGTCGTCGGCGAGATGGCGCACCAGATAATAACCGCCCCGCGCCGTCGCATCGCCGCGTCCGAGCGAGCCGCCGAGCGAGATCGGCTTGCCGGTGATGACGGCCGGCACCGCATGGCCGACGATCTGGGCATATTCGTCCGCCATCCAGCCCATGATCATCGCATTGGTGTAGACGTCCGGCGCGGGAATGTCGCGGTCGGGGCCGATGGTGCGGGCGAAGGCTTGGATATAGGCGCGCGACAGTCGCTCCAGCTCGGCCTTGGAAAGCTTGCGCGGATCCACCTGCACGGCGCCCTTGCCGCCGCCATAGGGCAGGTTCATCACGGCGCATTTGAACGTCATCCAGAAGGCCAGCGTCTCGACCTCGTCGGCGGTGGATTCGGGATGGAAGCGGATGCCGCCTTTGGTGGGGCCGCGCGTGTCGTCATAGCGGCAGCGCCATGCCAGGAAGGATTTGCGCGAGCCGTCGTCCATGCGGATCATGAGCCGCACCTTGGTGGTCTCTCGGGCGTATTTCAGCTTCTCGATCACATCCGGGTCGATGCTGAGATGGGCGGCGGCTTCGTCCAGGCGGACGAGCGCATTATCGAGAAGGCTGTCTTCTGACATCATGACTCCTGACGGGCTTGATCTAATCCCGCCTGCATAAAATAGCGGCAGGACGACCGCAACCAGAGTCAGCGTTGCTGACCTAATTTTTTAGGCATCTGCCTGTCAGACGCGCTGTAATTGACCGCTTTGTTGGCAATTTATCCGGAGATCGTCCCAAAAACCCGCCGGATCAGGAAAAAAGCGACGGATGGCGCAGCCGCAATGCCTGCATGAGAAGCAGGACATGCATATCATATAGGCGGCCTTCATCGGCCATCGCGGCGAGCTCGGCCAGCGGCATCTCGACCACGGTGATATTCTCGTTTTCGGCGGCAATGCCGCCTCCGTTTCCGGCGCGGCGCTCCCGCGAAATGGCGGCCAGGAACAGGCTCACGCGTTCGGCGGAGACGCCGGGCGAGGTCCAGACCCTGCCCAGCGGCTCGAGATCGCCGACGCTGTAGCCCGTCTCCTCCAGCACCTCGCGCCGCGCCGCATCCTCGGGCGCCTCGCCTTCCTCGATCAATCCGGCCGGCGGCTCCAGCGACATGCCGTCGCCGCCGGCGGCAAAGAGGATCGGGCCGCGCAGCAGCCGCACGAGGCAGGCGGTGCGGCGAACCGGGTCATAGGGCAGGACGCAGACGGCGTCGCCATGGTCCTCGACCTCGCGCGTATAGCGCTGGCCGTCTTCCTCGATCTCCAGCCTGTGGAGCGTCGTCCAGCCCCGATAGACCACCTGCCGGCCAACGATCTGCGCCACGCCTGCTCTCCGTTCCGTTGCCACGCGCCCCTTGTGCATCGCAACAGAACGAAAGGCCAGACCGAAGTCTCTAGGCGGTGAACCCTGCCCTGCGGCCGCGCAGGCGGCGCAGGCCCCGCCCGATCAACGGCCACAGCAGGATGATCGCAGTGATGATCAGGCAGGTGAGGCTGATCGGATGGGTGACGAAGACCGAGAAGTCGCCGCGGTTGAGCAGCAGCGCGCGGCGCAGGTTCTCCTCCATCAGCGGGCCGAGGATGAAGCCCATCAGGAAGGGCGCGGCGTCGAAGCCGGTCAGCCGCATCGCATAGCCGAGCACGCCGATGCCCAGCACCAGCCACACGTCGAAGACGTTCAGGCTCACCGAATAGACGCCGACGCAGATCAGGCGGATGATGCTGGGGAAGAGATAGCGGTAGGGAACTTCCAGCAGCTTGATCCACAATCCGACGAGCGGAATGTTCAGGACGAGCAGGAACAGGTTGCCGATCCAGAAGCTCGCCACCAGCGCCCAGAACAGGTCGCCGTGGTCGGTCATGAATTGCGGGCCGGGCGGTATGCCGTGGATCATCAGCGCGCCGAGGATGAGCGCCATTGTGGCGCTGCCGGGAATGCCCAGCGTCAGCGTCGGGATGAAGGCGGTCTGCGCGGCGGCGTTGTTGGCCGATTCCGGCGCCGCCACGCCCTCGATGGCGCCGGTGCCGAAGATTTCCGGCTTGCGCGAGACCCGCTTCTCGATCGAATAGGCGAGGAAGGCCGAGATGGTGACGCCCGTGCCCGGCAGCGCGCCGAGCAGCGAGCCGAGGCTGGTACCGCGCACGACCGGCATCGCCGACCGCCGCACTTCCTCGCGCGTCGGCAGAATGTCGCGCAGGCGTACCTTGCCGACCTTGATGCGCTCCTCGCCGTCGCCCGACCCGCTGATCACTTCCGGCAGGCCGAAAAGGCCCATGGCGATCGCCACGATGCTGATGCCGGTGATGAGCTCGGGGAAGCCCAGCGCAAAGCGCTGGATGCCGGTGTTCACGTCGGTGCCGACGATGCCGAACAGCACGCCCACGACCAGCGCGCCCACCGATTTCAGCGGCGAACCGCGCCCCACCGTGGAGGAGGCGAGGAGGCCGAGCAGCATGACCGAGAAATAGTCGACCGAGGTGAAGGACAGCGCGAATTCGGCGATGACCGGCGAAAACAGCGTCATCAGGATGATGCCGGTGGTGCCGGCGATGAAGGAAGCGACGGCGGTGACGTAGAGCGCCACGGCGGCGCGCCCCTTCTTCGCCATCTGGTAGCCGTCGATGCATGTCACCGCGGACGAGGCGCTGCCCGGAAGGTTGACGAGGATCGAGGTGATGGAGCCGCCATATTCGCCGCCGTAATAGATGCCGGCCAGCATGATGATGGCGGCATCGGGCGGCAGGTAGAAGGTCACCGGCAAAAGCAGCGCGATGCCGAGCATCGGGCCGATGCCGGGCAGCACGCCGATCAGCGTGCCCAGCGTGACGCCGACGAAGCAATAGAAGACATTGGTGAGGCTGAAGGCCTGGACGAAACCGCCGGCGACGGACGAAAGCAGCTCCATCACCGCAACCCCGCGATGAATGGAATGGAAAGGCCCAGCAGATAGACGAAGACCAGCCATGTTGCCGCCGCCAGACCGACGGCCAGCACCAGCGTGCCCTTCAGCCGTGCCTCACGATCGGCATAGGCGGAGATGATGGTGGAGACGAAGACCGCCAGGCCGAGGCCGGCCGTCTCGATGAGCAGGCCGAAGGCGACCACCCCGCCGATCACGAAGCAGGCCGAGCGCCAGTGCGGCGCCTCCTTCAGCCCGTCGGACACGACGAAGGCGCGCAGGATGATGGCGAGCGCCAATCCCATGCCGACGAGCCCGAAGGAAAACGGAAAGAAGCCCGGTCCCATGCGCGCGGGCGTGCCGATCCCGTAACCCCAGGCGATAATGACGAACGCCGCGCAGATGGCGAGCATCACGGCGCCGGCAAGCAGATCGACGCCGATGCCCCCGCCCTTCACTTCATTTTCCGACATGCTTCATTCCCGTGCGAAGCGGCTTGGCCGCCCCCTGAATATTGAGGCCGGCAGCAGGCAAGGCGGCTGCCGGCCGCGATCGTCACGACGCCCTTCCGGCGATCAATTCGGCTTCTTCGGCAGCGCGTTGGCCGCCGCGGTCCACTTCTCGGTCTCGGCCGGCAGAGCTGCCGACAGCTCCTTCGCGTTCTGGTAAGCCGGCAGAAGGCCCTGCTTCTTGAGGAAGTCGATCAGCGCCGGATCCTCCATCGCCTTTTCGACCGCGCCGGACAGCTTCTCCACGATCGGCTCGGGCGTGCCGGCGGGCGCGACGAGGAAGTTGCCCGGCAGGGCGCCATAGCCCGGCACGGTCTCGCCGATGGTCGGGACGTCCGGGAAATCGGCGACCCGCTCGGGCGAGGTCACGCCGAGAATCTTGATCTTGCCGCCCTTCGCCTGCTCAATCGCGGCCGTCAGGCTGATGATGGCAAGCGGGATCTCGCCGGAAATGACGGCGGCGATGGAAGGCGCGGCGCCCTGATAGGGCGCGTCCTGCATGTCGATGCCGGCTTCGGTCTCCAGCATCTCGATGAGCAGGTGCTGCGTGGTGCCCACGCCCGGCGTGGCATAGAATATCTCGCCGGGCTTCGCCTTGGCTTCCTCGATCAGGCCGGCGATGTCGTCGGCCGCGAAAGTCGGGTTGGCGACAAGCGCCAGCGGCGTCTGGTTGATGTTCGCGATCGCCGTGAAGCTCTTCAGCGGATCGTATCCCGCATTGGCGACGAAGACGGGGCCGATCAGCGTCGAGGTGCCGCTGAGATAGATCGTGTAGCCGTCCGGCTTCTCGTTGGCCACGAAGGCGGCCGCGATCAGCCCGCCGGCGCCGGGCCGGTTGTCGACGACGACCTGCTGGCCGAGGATCGGACCCATCTTCTCGGCCAGCATGCGGGCGATGGTGTCGGTGCCGCCGCCGGCGGCGAAGCCGATCACGAGACGGACCGGCTTGTTCGGATAGTCCGACTGGGCCACAGCCGGTGCGATGGACAGAAGGAGGCCGGCAACGAGCGCGACGGCCATCCTGCGTAGTGAGATCATGGTTGCTCCTCCCGTTTCATGCGCCGCCGCCCGCGGCCATCGTTCACGCCGCCTTGGCGAGAGCCCCAAATCCGCTGATGTCGGTATCGATGCCGAGCAGTCGCACCGACGCCCAGACGCCGGCCGTGGCGCTGGCTACCACCGGCACGCCGACCTTCGGCTCCAGCAGCGGCGCGAGATTCGTCGCGATGAGGCCGCCGCAGGAGATCAGCACCGCATCGATCCTGCCCTCGGCCTTGGCCGCGACGCGCTGGCCGAGTTCCACCACCTGCTGCTCGGTCACGCCGTGGATCTGCTTCACATCGGCGAGGCCGAGCCCTTCAAGAACCGCAACCTCGAAGCCGCAATCGGTGAGGTAGGCGCGCAGCTTCTCGTTGAGATCGTCCGTATAGGCGGTGCCGACGGCGATGCGCTTCGCCTTGAGGGCGCGCAGCGCGTCGCGGATGCCGTTGCTCATCGTGGTGGCGGGCAGGCCGGTCGCCTCCCTCATCACCCGCGTCAGCTCGTCATTGAATGCGACGCCGCGGAAGAAGCTCAGTGACGTGCCCATCAGCGACACGGCTTCCGCGCCTTCCTCCTTCAGCTCCCGCGCAAGCTGCGCCACGCGGTCGACCACATTGTCGAAGCTCTCGATCGACACCGAGCCGATGGCGATGCCGCGCGTGATGAACTTCACGTTCGGATAAAGAGCGACGGCTTCCGGCGGGATCATGCCGGAGGCTGGAGGGACGATCATGCCGATCACGCGTGTCATGGATGCTCCACTTGATTTGAATGCCGGCGCCGGGCATGGCGCCCGGCGCGTGTTTCGCCCCTGCTACTGGCCGACTGCCTTGTAGGCATCGGTCCAGATCTGCGTCTGCTCGGGAATCTCGGCCTTGAGCTCCTCCCCGCTCTTGTAGACGGGCAGCAGGCCCTGCTTGGCGAGCGCATCGGTCAGCGACTTGTCCTGCATCGCCGTCTCCACGGCCTTTGACAGGGCCGCGAGAGCCTCGGGCGGCGTCTTGGCGGGCGCCGCGAGGAAGTTGCTGGGAAGCGCGGAGAAACCCTCCACCGTCTCGCCGATGGTCGGCACGTCGGGGAAGTCGGCCACGCGCTCGGCGGTGGTGATGCCGAGGATCTTGATCTTGCCGCCCTGCGCCTGCGCGACGGCGGCGCTCAGGCTGACGATGGCGAGCGGCACCTCGCCGGAAACCACCGCCGCGACCGACGGCGCGCCGCCCTGGAAGGGCGCATCCTGTAGGTCGAGGCCGGCGGCCTTCTCCAGCATCTCCACGGCAAGGTGCTGGGTCGTCGCCTTGCCGGGCGTGGCGTAGAAGAACTCGCCCGGCTTCGACTTCGCCAGCTCGATGAACTCGGCCATGTTGTCGGCCTCGAAGGAGGGGTGAGCCACCAGCGCCAGCGGCGCCTGAGTGAGATTGGCGACCGGCACGAAGCTCTCGATCGGATCGTAGCCGACATTGCCGTAGACGACGGGTCCGATGAGCGCGCTCGTCTCGGTCAGGATGATCGTGTAGCCGTCGGCCCGTTCATTGGCGACGTAGGCCGCCGCAAGCGTGCCGCCGGCGCCCGGCCGGTTGTCGACCACCACCTGCTGGCCGAGCGGTCCCGCCAGCTTGTCGCTGACGAGGCGCGCGATCGTATCCATGCCGCCGCCCGGCGCGAAGCCGACGACCATGCGCACGGGCTGGTTCGGATAGTTCTGGGCCGCCGCGGGGCCCGTCAGCAGCGCTCCAAGCGCCGCCGCCATCATCAACAATCCTCGCATGGTCATTCCTCCCTTGAAACCACCGGTCTTTGTCCGGTCAATTTTGCGCGCACACTATGAAGGCGATCGCGCGGTTGTCAAACCTGCGCGGCAGCAAATTTTCATACGCTTTCATTCATTGTCGCACATTGGGGCCCCGCCGCAAAACGGCGGGGCCGGTGCATCGCGCGGCCGGAGCCGGAGTCACAGGCGCATGATGAAGGGATTCGGCACGTCGGCGCCGTAGTTCATCCACACGGTCTTGGTCTGGATGAAGCTCTTGATCGCCGGGATGCCGTTCTCGCGGCCGATGCCGCTGCGCTTGTAGCCGCCGAAGGGAACGTTGAAGCTCGCCTGACGATAGGTGTTCACCCACACGGTGCCGGCCTCGATGCGGGCGGACACCTCGAAGGCGCGCTTCATCGATTGCGTCCAGATGCCGGAAGCCAGGCCGTAGAGTGTGTCGTTGGCGATCTCGATCGCCTCTTCCTCGTCCTTGAACTTGATGACCGACAGGACCGGGCCGAACACCTCTTCCTGCGCGATGCGCATCTTGTTGTTCACGTCGGCGAAAATCGTCGGCTGGACGAAATAGCCGCCGAGCTCGGAGGGGCCGCCACCCAGCACGCAGCGCGCGCCTTCCTGCTTGGCGATGTCGATATAGCCGAGGACCTTCTGGTATTGCGGCGGCGTGGTGACCGGGCCGACCTGCGTATCCATGCTCGACGGATCACCCAGCTTTGCCGTCTTGGCGAAGTCCAGCAGGCGCTCCAGGAACTGGTCGTGGATCGATTCCTGCACGAGCAGGCGCGAACCGGCGATGCAGGTCTGGCCGCTGGCGGCGAAGATTCCCGAGATCGCGCCCTTCACCGCCTGATCGAGGTTGGCATCGTCGAAGACGATGTTGGGGGACTTGCCGCCGAGCTCCAGCGTCACCGGCTTGAAGTCCTGCGCGGCGGCGGTGGCGACCGCCCGCCCGCCCGGCTCGCCGCCGGTGAAGGTGATCTTGGCGACCTTGGGATGCGCCACCAGCCGCGCACCGACCTCGTTGCCGAATCCGGTGACGATGTTGACGACACCGGCGGGGAAGCCCGCCTGCTCGACCAGCTTGCCGAATTCCAGCGTCGAGGCGGAGGTGAATTCGGACGGCTTGAGCACCACAGTGCAGCCGGCGGCCAGCGCCGGCGCAATCTTCGACACGGTCAGCATCAGCGGCGAGTTCCATGGCGTGATGGCCACGACGACGCCGACCGGCTCGTTGCGGGTGAAGGCGAAGAGGCCCTTGGCCTCCACCGGCGGTATCGCGCCCTCGATCTTGTCGGCGAGGCCGGCGAAATAGCGCAGCACCTTGGGCGCATAGCGCATCTGGGCGGACATTTCGGCGATCAGCTTGCCGTTGTCGCGCACCTCGAACTCGGCCAGCTCCTGCGCCTTTGCCGCGAACAGGTCGGCCAGCTTGTAGAGCAGCTCGCCGCGCGCGGTCGGCGACATCTGGCCCCACGGACCTTTCTTCAGCGCACGCCACGCGGCCTCGACGGCCTGGTTGGCTTCCTCCTCGCCCGCGCGCGGGATCGTCGCCCAAGCCTTGGTCGTATAGGGGTTCACCGTGTCGAAGCGCTCGCCCGAGGCGGCCTCCACCCAATTGCCGTCGATCAGCATACGGTAGTCTGTCATCATCGTCTCCTTCCCGGTCGCGGCAGCATGCCCTCACGCCTACCTGCGCTCCTAATGCAAGCAAGGTCAAGCGTTTTGATTAACTTGTTTAATAAGAACGCTATATTTCAGCGTATATATCGACTGGCGAAGCGTATCGCCGGGCTCTGGCACGCCCGGCACTATTCCGCGTCGGGCTGGTTCTGCGGCAGCGCCTTGTCGAAGGCGGGCAGCGCCGCGCAGGCGTCATGGATGCGGTTGATCGTGGGGTAAGGCGTCATGTCCACGGCAAAGCGGGCATTGTTGACCACCTGCGCGTGGAGGCAGATGTCGGCCATGGTCGGCGTGTCGCCATGGCAGAAACGCCCCGTCGCCGGATTCGTTGCCAGCATCTCCTCCAGCGGCGCGAATGTGTCGGCCACCCAGTAGCGGAACCATGCGTTCACCGCCGCGTCGCCCGCACCGAACTCGTGACGCAGATGGTTCAGCACCTTGAGATTGTTGACCGGATGGATCTCGCAGGCGACCGCCAGCGAAAGCGCGCGCACGCGGGCGCGGCCGAGCGGATCGCGCGGCAGCAGCGCCGGCTGCGGGTGCACCTCGTCCAGATATTCGATGATCGCCAGCGACTGGGTGAGGATGGTGCCGTCCTCCAGCTCCAGCGACGGCACCGCGCCCTGCGGATTGACGGCCAGATAGGCCGGCTTGCGATGGTCGCCATTGCGCAGGTGATGCGCCACATAGCGATAGCCGAGCCCTTTCAGGTTCAGCGCCGTGCGTACCCGGATGGATGTCGAGCTGCGGAAATAATTGTGCAGGACCAGTTCGCTCATACGTCCTCCCTGGCGCCGATCGTGACCGTGGCGGCGCCGATTCCCTCGAGGGTGATGCGGCATTCGTCGCCGATCCTGAGCGCGCCCACGCCGGCCGGCGTGCCCGTATAGACGAGGTCGCCCGGTATCAGGCGCATCGAGCGCGATAGGAAGGCGATGATCGACGGCACCGGCCAGATCATGTCCGAAAGGTCGGCCTGTTGGCGCAGCTCGCCATTGACATGCGTGGTGATCCTTCCGCTTGCCGGATGGCCGATACGGGCGGCCGGCACGATCGCGCCGCAGACGGCCGAGCGGTCGAAGGCCTTGCCCCAGTCCCAGGGCTGGCCCTTGCTCTTGGCGACGGACTGTAGGTCGCGGCGGGTGAGATCGTTGCCGGCCGCATAGCCCCACACATGGTCGAGCGCCGCCTCTTCATCGATGGCGAACCCGCCCTTGCCGATGGCGACGACCATCTCGCCCTCGAAATGCAGGTTCCCGGTCAGCGGCGGATAGGGGATCGTTTCCCCATCGGCGACCAGCGCGTCAGCCGGCTTGGTGAAGAAGAAGGGCGGCTCGCGCTCGGGGTCCTGCCCCATCTCGCGCGCATGGTCCGCATAGTTGCGGCCGACGCAGAAGATGCGCCGCACGGGAAAGCGCGCGGCCTCGCCCGCGACCGCGACGGTCGGAACGGCTGGAGCGTCAAGGACGAATTGCGCCATCTGATGTTCTGCCTCCCACGGAGGGGAAAGCGATTAGCATGACATGCGTTGCATTCAAACCGCGGCTGGAGGCTGCAAAATGCTCTAGCTCACCCAATCGGCTGCGCGCACCAGTGGTCGAGGCGCGTGTCGCGCAGGGCGCGGATCGTATCGGCGCCGGCCTCCGCCACGATGCGGTCGAGACCGGCGACGATGAGGCCAGGCAGCGCCGGCCCCTCATAGACCATGCTGCTGTAGAGCTGCACGAGGTCCGCGCCGGCGCAGATCTTCTCCGCCGCCGCCGCGGCGCTGTCGACGCCGCCGGCGCCGATGATCGCCAGATCTGGCCCGACGAGGCGACGCATCCGGGCAAGGATGGCCGTCGAGAGGGCAAAGAGCGGCACGCCGGACATGCCGCCGCTTTCGCCGCGGGCGGCGCTGCGCAGCCCCTCGCGCGCCAACGTCGTGTTGGACACGATGATGCCCTCGATGCCGCTCGCCAGCACCTCCTCCGCCACCTCGGCAAGCTCCGGCTCCGTCAGGTCCGGCGCGATCTTGAGGAAGATCGGCGTGGAACACCCGGCCTCTTCGCGCGCGGCGACCATGCGGCGCAGCAGCTCCGCCAGGCTTTCGCGGCTCTGGAGATTGCGCAGGCCCGGCGTGTTGGGCGAGGAAACATTGGCCGTGAGATAGGAAGCAACCGGCGCGAAGCGGCGGACGCCCGCCTCATAGTCGGCGATGCGGTCGGCGGCGTCCTTGTTGGCGCCGATATTGACGCCGACGATGCCCGCCCGCCCCTTGCGCGCCGCAAGCCGTGCGGCCAGCGCGTCATGGCCGTCATTGTTGAAACCCAGCCGGTTGATGACGGCCCGATCCTCCACCAGCCGGAAAACGCGCGGGCGCGGGTTTCCCGCCTGCGGTAGCGGCGTGACCGTGCCGACCTCGACGAAGCCGAAGCCGAGCGCCAGCAGCGCGTCGGGCACCTCGCCGTTCTTGTCGTAGCCCGCCGCCATACCGAGCGGATTCGGGAAGGTCAGGCCGGCGAGCGTCACGCCGAGGCGCGGCGACGAACGCACCGGAAGGCCAAGCGGAAGCCCGCAGCCCAGCGCCCGCAGCGACAGGCCGTGGGCGGCCTCGGCATCGAGGCCGAACAGGAATGGCCGGCCGAGCCGGTAGAGCGGACCGATCATGATTCCATCGGCGGAAACAGGTGACGGCCGTCGCTGCCGAGCGGCAGCGGCCGAACCCATGCGACCGCGGCGAGGTCGAGCGGCGCATAGAGATGCGGGAACAGCGCCCCGCCGCGCGAGACCTCATATTTCAGCGCGTCGCCGAGCCGCGTCGGATCGACCGCCACGAGAACGAGGTCGTCCTGCCCGGCGAAATGCTTCGCCGCCGTCTCGACGGCCTGTTCGGCGGTGGAGAAGTGAATGAAGCCGTCCGCGAGGTCGATGGAAGCGCCGTCGAAACGGCCCGCCGCCTCGGCTTCTTCCCACAGGTCGCGCGGGCAAATCTTGTAGATCATGCTGGTCATGGATGCGCTATAAAGCATGTCTCCCGAAAGTGGGAACCGGTTTCGAGATCGCGCCGGGCTTTGAAACAGGAATTACGCGGCCGCCGTCATGGGAAAGCCACCCATGGCTGCCAAAGTTGAGAAAAGGCCACAATCAGCCCCTATCCGGATCGCGGCCACTGCCTGGGAGACATGCCATGAGAACCATCACCGTCGCCGCCCTGCTGACCGCAATCGCCCTGCCTGCGGCCGCGCAGACGCCGGAGCGCTATCAGATGGAGCGGTCGGGCGACGGCTTCGTCCGGCTCGACACGCAGACCGGCGAGATGGCCTTTTGCGAGGAGGTGTCCGGCCGCATCACCTGCCGACCGACACAGCAGGGCGCGGAAAGCACCCCGGCAGCGCCTGCCCTCGAAGCGCGCATCGCGGAGCTGGAAAAGCGCATCGCCGCGCTGGAATCGCGTCCCGGCGCCGTGCAGAGCGTGCCGACCGAGCAGGAATTCGAGCAGACGCTGACCTTCATGGAACGCTTCTTCCGCCGCTTCATCGGCATCGTGAAGGAATTCGAGGACGAGAAGCCGGCCACCCCGCCGCCCGCCACGGCGCCCGACCGGACCTGACGCAGCGTGCGTCCCCTCATCTCTGCGCATGGCCTTGAAAAGAGGCCCTGCTTGCCCGCATAATCGGCTTGTCGTGCATTCTGGGGGAGGGTGCAGGGCCGGCTGCGGCTGCGAGGAGGGGGTATTTGCCAAGCCATAAATTCGTGATCGCCGACGATCATCCGCTGTTCCGTGGTGCCCTGCGGCAGGCGTTGGGCGGAGTGGGCGAAGCCTGCGAGATTCTCGAGGCCGGCGACTTCGACAGCGCCAAGGCGCTCATCATCGAAAACGACGATGCCGACCTCGTCCTGCTCGACCTGACCATGCCCGGCGCCAGCGGCCTTTCGGGCGTCGTCGCCCTCAAGGGCCTGCACACCTCCCTGCCCATCATCGTCGTGTCGGCCCATGACGACGCGGTCACCATCCGCCGGGCGCTGGAGCTCGGCGCGGCCGGCTTCATCTCCAAATCGGCCAGCATGGAGGAGATCCGCGCCGCGGTGCGGACCGTGCTCGATGGCGGCATCCACGCGCCGCCCGACATCGAACTCGGCGTCGAGGGCGACGCCGACGTGCAGGACCTCATCCAGCGGCTCCAGACGCTCACGCCGCAGCAGACCCGCGTGCTCACCATGTTGGCGGAAGGCCTGCTCAACAAGCAGATCGCCTATGAGCTCGGCGTCTCGGAAGCCACCATCAAGGCGCATGTCTCGGCCGTGCTGCAGAAGCTCGGCGTCGACAGCCGCACCCAGGCCGTCATCCGCCTGTCCCGCATCGGCTCCGACCCGGCGCAGATCGGCGGGTAGCGTCTTCCCCCGCGCCGGATCGCGCTTCGCCACGGTCACGGCATGGATCCTCGGGTCAAGCCCGAGGATGACGAGGGTGGAGGGGGATGATGCTAATTTGCCGCCATCTGCGCTTTTCGCTTACGTCACTGCATTCGTCATCCTCGGGCTTGACCCGAGGATCCATGCCGTGAGGGCGACGAAGCCCACGATGGTCCCAGGCTAGATTGCCCCAGCCACCGCTTCACGATTTTATTCCGCCGGGACACGCTGGAACCGCGTGAGCGCGGCGCGGAGCTGCGCGGGCTTCACCGGCTTGCCGAGCACCGGCACCTCCATCCTCTCGGCCGCGCCGCGCACGTCGGACGACCGGTCGGCGGTGACGAGCACGGCCGGGATCTCCTCGCCGAAGCGCTGGCGCAGCCATGCGATCACGTCGAGACCGTTCTCGCCGTCGAGGTGATAGTCGGCGAGGATGAGGTCCGGCGGCGGCAGGCCGGCGGCGCGCTGCGCCACGCCCTCCGAGCCGGTATGCGCCTCGACCGAGCAGCCCCACCCTTCCAGCAGCAGGCGCATGCCGTCGAGGATGCGCGTGTCGTTGTCCACGCACAGCACGCGCATGCCGGCGAGCCTCACCTGCCGCTGCATCTCCGGCAGCGAGGCCGCGTCGGGCGCCGCCGCCGGCGGCTCGGCGCGCGGCAGGATCACCGAGAAGCGCGTGCCGACGCCCTGACGCGATTCGATCTGGATCTCGAGGCGCAGCACGCGCGCGATGCGGTCGACGATCGACAGGCCGAGCCCCAGTCCCTGCGCCTCCCGCGCGCCCTCCTCCAGCCGCGTGAACTCGCGGAACACCGTGTTGAGCTTGCTCCCTGCGATGCCGATGCCGGTATCGAACACCTGGATCTCGACCAGATCGCCGCGATTGCGCACCCCCACCAGCACCCTGCCCTTGCGGGTATATTTGATCGCGTTGGAGACGAGGTTCTGCACCAGCCGGCGCAGGAGATTCCGGTCGGTCATCACCGCCAGCGACGAGGCGACGATGGTCAGCTCCAGATTCTTCTCCCGCGCCATCGGCCGGAAATCGGTGCCGATCTGGCGCAGCAGGCTGTCCAGTTTGAACCGCGTCTCCGAAGGTTTCAGCGCGCCGGTGTCGAGGCGCGAAATGTCGAGCACGGCGCCGAGGATCGCCTCGACCGAATCGAGCGCGGATTCGATGTTGCCCAGCCCGTCGCGCAGCTTGCCGGGCTCGGCCGTTTCCATGAAGGAGGAGCAGTAGAGCCGCGCCGCATTGAGGGGCTGGAGGATGTCGTGCCCGGCTGCGGCGAGGAACCGCGTCTTGCCGAGATTGGCTTCCTCCGCCAGCATCTGCGCCTGCGCCAGTTCCTCGTTCACTCGCACGAGCTCGGCCGTGCGGCTCGCCACGCGCTGCTCCAGCGTCTCGTGCGAGCGCTTCAGCGCAAGGTCGGCGGCCACGCGCTGGGTGATGTCGGTATAGGTCGCCACGATGCCGCCATCCGGCATCGGGTTGGACCGCGCCTCGATGATGCGGCCCGAGGAGAGAAGCTCGATCTGCCAGGGCTTGCCAAGTTCGACCAGCCTGTCGAGGGCGGCGTCCTCCACCTCCGGCAGGAGGTCGCCGCGGGCGGCGAGATGGCGAAAGATCGAGGTGACCGAGACGCCCACCTGCCCCATCTCGTCGGGCAGGTCGAACAGGGTGCGGTATTGCCTGTTCCAGCAGATCAGCCGCAAATCCTTGTCGAAGACGGTGATGCCCTGCTCCATCTGGTCGAGCGCGGTCTGGAGCAGGTCGCGATTGTGCTGGAGCGCTTCCGACGCATCGTCGAGCAGGCGCAGCGTATCGCGCGAGGAACTGTCGTTGCGCTGGAACAGCAGCGACAGGATGAGCCGCGACGAGGACGAGCCGACGGCGCTGGCAAGCAGTTGCTCGGAAAAGCGGATGACGGCCATGTTCGCCGGCTCGTGGCCCTTCAGCACCACCGCCTCCCGCTCGGCGAAGGACTGGAACGACCGCTCGGTGCGCTCGACGCCGAGATAGCGCGCGATCGTGTCCTTGAGGTCGTCCACGGTCACGGCGGTGCGGAAGCGCTTCAGCACCGGCATCGGGCTCGTCTCGCGCGGCACGAAGATCGACGCCTGGATGCGCTCCAGCGGCACGGCGGGACGCGACAGCGAGCCGAGGATGAAGAACAGCCCGTTGACCGCGAGGCTCCACAGCACGCCATGGTTCAGCGGCTCGGCCACGGTGCCGAAAAGCGCCTGCGGCCGGAGGCTGGCGATGCCGAAGGGTCCGGTGACGAGAAATTCCGTCCCGACCGGAAGGATCGACGGCAGGAGCAGCGTGTAGAACCAGACCAGCGCGCCGGCACACATGCCGAGGGCGGCACCCCGCGCATTGGCCCGGCGCCAGATCAGGCCGCCGAGTAGCGCCGGCGCGAATTGCGCGATCGCGGCGAAGGAGATGAGCCCGATCGCCGCCAGCCGCGTGTTGTGGGTCGTCTCGCGATAATAGAGGAAGGCGGCGAAGATCAGGATGAAGATGGCGGCGCGGCGCACATTGAGGATCAGCCGCGTCAGGTCCTCCTTCTCGCGCACGTCCGGGCGCAGGAACCGGCGCAGGAAGAGCGGGATGACGAGATCGTTGGTGATCATGATCGCCATCGCCACGCTTTCCACGATCACCATCGCCGTCGCCGCCGACAGGCCGCCGATGAAGGCGAAGAGCGCAAGGAAATCATACCCCTGCAGGAGCGGCAGCGACAGGACGTAGAGGTCCGAACTGGTCCGCCCGCCCACCAGCGCGAGGCCGGCATAGGCGATGGGCACGACGAAAAGGTTGATCGCGACGAGATAGGTCGGGAAGAGCCAGCTCGCCCTGCGCAGCTCGCTCTCGTCGCGGCTTTCCACGACCGTGACGTAGAACTGTCGCGGCAGCATGAGGATGGCGAGCCCCGACAGCGTCGTCATCACGATCCACGAGCCGAGCGAGGTGCGATAGTCCATGGAAGCCGCCACGTCGGGACTCTGGGCGACCCGCGCCATGAGGTCGGACGGGCTGCCGAACATGACGAAGACGACCGTGAAGCCCACGGTGAGGAAGGCGGCGAGCTTGACGATGGACTCCACCGCGACCGCCAGCACCAGCCCGTCCTGATGCTCGGTCGCGTCGGCATGGCGCGTGCCGAACAGCACGGCGAAGAGCGCGAGCAGCACGGCGACCATGAAGGAGATATCGCCGAGAAAGAAATCGAAGGAGGTCGCCGCGCCATTATAGTGCTCGACCATCAGCTGCATGGAGTCGGAGATCGCCTTGAGCTGCAGGGCGATGTAGGGCACCGCGCCAAGCGTGGCGATGACAGCCGCGATCGCCGCCACGGCGAAGCTCTTGCCGTAGCGGGCGGCGATGAAGTCGGCGATGGAGGTGATCTTCTCCGACTTGGCCAACCGGATGATGCGCCCGATCAGCGGGAAGCCGAAGAGGAAGACCAGGATCGGGCCGATATAGATGGCCAGAAACTCCCAGTTCCGCTCCGAGGCGAGGCCGACGGAGCCGAAGAAGGTCCACGAGGTGCAATAGATGGCGAGGCTGAGCGGATAGATATAGGGCCGCGGGCGGCGCGGATCGATGCGCGCGGCGCGGCGGTCGCCGATGCTCGCGATCGCGAACAGCAGCGAGACATAGGCGATCGCCAGCGCGACGATGACCCAACCCTGCACGAGCGTCCTCCCTGACCCGGCTCACGCGATGCAACCACAGGCGGCAGGGGCTGTCCATCATGCATGATGCGCCCGGCATCTGGCATCGAGCCGCGCTTTTGCTATTCTGCGCGCTGCGGCGGGGGACGACCGGCGCCAGTGTCCGTGACAGGAGGGACCATTGATCAAGGAATTTCAGGAATTTATCGCCAAGGGCAATGTGATGGACCTTGCCGTCGGCGTGATCATCGGCGGCGCGTTCGGCCTGATCGTGAACTCGCTGGTCAACGACATCATCATGCCGATCGTCGGCGCGATCTTCGGCGGCTTCGACTTTTCCAACTATTTCCTGCCGCTGTCGTCGGGCGTGACCGCCACATCACTGGAAGCCGCGCGCGAGCAGGGCGCGGTGTTCGCCTACGGCAACTTCATCACCGTGGTCATCAACTTCCTGATCCTGGCCTGGATCATCTTCCTGATGGTCAAGGCGGTGAACAATATGCGCCGCCGGCTGGAGCGCGAGAAGGCGCCGGCCGAGGAAGCACCGCCGCCGGCCGACGTGCAGTTGCTCACCGAGATCCGCGACCTGCTGGCCAGACGGCCGTAGTCCCGCGCTCTTGCGAGGGCTTCCGTCGATGCCCTCGCATTTCCGCGCTAAAGCGTGTCGCGATCTTTCAGATTCGCTTCCCAAGCTTTAGGTATTTGTCTTTTCGCATGTCTTTGTCCCGAAACCGGTTCCCACTTTCGGGAGACATGCTTTAGTCGCGCGGCGGAATGTTCAGGCCGCGCTGGCTGGCCGGACGTGCAAGGCAGCGCTCCAGCCAGGCATTGACATTGCGCAGCCTGTCGAGCCCGGTGATGTCCGCGGCCTCATAGGTCGTGCGTATCGTGCGGACCCACGGGAAGATGGCGATGTCGGCGATGGTGTATTCGCCGTCCATCATCCATTCGCGGCCCTCCAGCCGCTGCTCCAGTACGCCCAGCAGGCGCTTGGCCTCGTCGCGGTAGCGCTCCAGCGGCCGCTTGTCCTCGATCGCCTTGCCGGCGAACTTGTGGAAGAAGCCGAGCTGGCCGAACATCGGCCCGATGGCCGCCATCTGGAAGAAAACCCATTGCAGCGTCTCGTAGCGCCGCGCCGGGTCGGAAGGCAGCAGCTTGCCGGTCTTTTCGGCCAGATAGGTCAGGATCGCGCCCGACTCGAAAAGCGCCAGCGGCTTCCCGCCCGGCCCGTTCGGGTCGATGATGGCGGGAATCTTGCCGTTCGGGTTGAGGGACAGGAATTCCGGTCCCCACGTCTCGTTCTTCAGGATGTCGACCTTGTGCGCCTCGTAGGGCAGCCCGATTTCCTCGAGCGCGATCGATACCTTGACGCCGTTCGGCGTCGGGAAGGAATAGAGCTGTAGCCGCGTCGGATCTGCCGCAGGCCAGCGCTTCGAAATCGGATGGTCGGCAATCGTGGTCATGAAAAAGGCCCTTTCTCGGACGGCGCGGACGGCGCCCGGCAGGTTCTAGAGCATTTTCCGTCCGAGTGAAATCACCGGCATCGCTCAATGCGGCCGGCTCAAGGTACGGAAATGCGGCTAATTTGGGCGGACGGCTCTGCCGTCAATCGGGCTTCTTGCCCGCCGCGAAGATCGTCACGTCGTCGCCCTGAAACTCCACGGCGATGACGTCGCGCAGCAACACGGCGCGCGAATTGACCGCATGGTAGAGCATGGCGCTCCCCTCGATCGACTGCCGCAATTCGTTCACCGCATCCGCGTTCTCATTGAGCTTGGCGTCGACCTTTTCGTCGCCGCCGGCGAGATCGGGCATGAAGACGATCTCGACATTTTCCAGCCGGAAGCGCTTGCGCACCTCGACGGCGTTCTCATGGCTGCGCTCGATGGCGGCAACCAGCCGTGCCTCCTCTTCGGCGGCCCGTTTTTCCTCGGTCGCGACGTCCGAGCCCACGATGGTATCGATCGCGCCTTCCGCATCCAGCCCCTGGGCGTTCAGCGGAATGGTCGGCGCGAACGCCAGAAAGGCGGCAAAGGCCAGAGCATGCAGGCGCCACCCGCTCAATCCGCATAAATCCCTCTCGGCTGCTGCAATCATAGCTGCGCTCCTCTTCTTGCGTCACATCGATACCTGCAGGAAACCTACGGCATTTCAATGGCATGGCCTGCGCCTGCCATGCGGCAGGCGCCTCATAAGGTAATGCGGGGATCGGAGGGCGGTTCCGTTTTCCGCCGCCGACGGGTCCGCGGTGGGCCGTTATCCATACACCCGGGCGACAGGATTGCCGGGCAAGCGTGAAGCGCGCATATAGGCGACATGATCGTTGTCATCGCACGTCTCGTCATCAAGCCCGGCACGGCGCCGCTCCTGCTCGAAGCGGCGCGCCGCTGCGTGGCCGAGACCCGAAAGGAACCGGGCTGCCTCTCCTATGACCTCTTCGCCAGCGTGACCGACCCTGACAATCTGACATTCGTCGAGCGCTGGGAGAACCGCGAGGCGCTGTCGGCCCATGCGCGCTCGGCGCATGTCGCCGAATGGCGAGCCGCCGGCGCCGACTACATCATCGAGCGGCAGATCGACATCGTGCATCCGGGCGCGATCGAATCGCACACGGTGTGAGCCTCCAGGGGAGCCTCACGCGCCTTCGGCCGTGAAGTCGAACGAAAAGGGCGCGCGGCTCATCACCCATATGCTGGTGTCGCCCGTATCCTCGCCATAGGAGGTGAGGACGGCGTGGATCTGCCCGCGATGGTGCACCTGATGGGTGAACATATGCGCGATGAGAACCGCATAGGGTGTCACGAACTGCTCCGGCCGGCTGCGGAACCAGGTGCAGTCGGAATCGAGGAATTCCTGCGTCACGGTCTCCGCCCACGCGGCGATGCGGGCATTGGTCTCGGTACGCGCGGCGACGAAGGCGTCGAAGTCGTGGATATATTTGTCGCTGTCGTCGCGGATGCCGGGCGGCAAGGGCGAGCCGGTCAGCCGGTTCAGCCAGACATGGTCCACCCAGAGAATGTGGTTGAAGGTGCCGTGCAGCGACTTCCAGAACACGCCGCGGTCGGCGCGCCGCTGCTCGTCGGTCAGCCGCTGCGCGGCGGCGATGAAACGGCGGTCCATCTCGGCATTGTAGCCGGCCATGTAGCGCGCATAGGTCGGGTCGATCATGATGCCGGCTACTCCTCCGTTCCGGCGCAAAGGCACCGCGCTTCACACCCCCACCCCTTACCCCTCCCCACAAGGGGGAGGGGGATCGCCGGCGCCTCAGAATCCCCTCCCCTTGTGGGGAGGGGTAAGGGGTGGGGTTACCTGAAGGGCGTAAAGAGGCGATCCATCGCCCCTGAGGTCTTTACGGCAGGCGGTAGAGCGCCTTCGCATTGCCGCTCAGGATCGCCACCTTCTCCTCGTGCTTGAGCGGCACCTTGAAGGCATATTCCGGATGGTCGAAATCCCAGTGCGGATAGTCGGTCGAGAACATCAGGTGGTCCGATCCCATCCATTCGAGGATGTCGAACATGTCGCGGTTGTTCTCCGGCTCCTCGATCGGCTGCGTGGTGATCCACACGTTGGAGCGCACATATTCGGACGGCTTCTTCTTCACATGCGGCACTTCCTCGCGCATGCGCTCCCACTCGCGGTCCATGCGCCACATGAGCGCCGGCAGCCAGCCGAAGCCGCCTTCGACCAGCACGTACTTGAAGTTCGGGAAGCGCTCGAACACGCCCTCGAAGATCATGCTCGCGAGGTTGGTCTGCATCGAGTTCGAGAAGGCGACGTGCTCCTCGATGTAGAACGAGGTCCAGCCCGCCGCCGTGTTCGAACGGCTGCCATAGGCGGCCGAATGGCTGGCGAGCGGCAGGTCGTAATGCGCCGCCGCCTCGTAGAGCGGCCAGTAGCGCTTGCGGCCGGCCGGCTCCAGCGCGCGCGGCGGAATGGCGATCTGCACGAAGCGCTTGTCCTTGACGCGCTCCTCGATCTCCCTGATCGCGGCGTCGGTGTCCTCCTGCGTGACGGAGATACCGCCGAGCAGGCGCTTGTCCTTGTCCATCCACTTGTCGATCTGCCAGTCGTTCAGCGCGGTGCACAGCGCCGCGCCGAGGTCCTGGTTGAAGGTCGAGGCGCCGGGGCCCAGCGCCTGCAGCAGGCCGTATTCGATGTTCAGCGGATCGAGGAGCTGCTCCTGCATGAAGCCGAGGTCCGATGCCGGCGGCCCGCCATTGGGCGGCCAGGCGTCGCGGCGCATGCCGGCGCCCGGCGTGATGCGCGGATAGGGCATGCCGCCGAGGAACGGATTGGCCACACGGATGGCGAAGTCGCGCGCGTGGTCGCGCCAGCGCGCGGGCATGAACTTCACCAGCTCGTCGCGCGTCGACATTGCGGGGTGGATGTCGCAGTCCACCACCGGGATCTTGGTCGCGGCGGACTGGTCGATTTTGGTGTCGATCTGGTTCATTCGCCAACCTCCAGGCGGGAATATGTAGCGCGAACATTGTCGACGGCGATCTTTTTCGCCATCTCCTGCGGCAGCGCCGCGGGCCATTCGCTCACATCCATGCGGTGATCATGCGGGAAATCGGTGGAGAAGAGAAGCATGTCGTCGCTGCCGAGATGGGCGATGGCGCGGCGCGAGACCTCCACGTCGCCGGGCACGTCGAAGGGCTGCGTCGTCATGCGGAAATGGCGGCGCATGATCTCGGCCGGCTTCTCCTTGACCCACGGCACCTCGATGCGGGCGCCGCGCCAGTCCTTCGACATGCGCCACATCAGGCCCGGCATCCAGGTGATGCCCGACTCGACCAGCACCACCTTCATCTCGGGCCATTTGGCGAAGACGCCCTCGGCCACGAAGCTGCCGACCTGGTTGGCGAAAGCCGTCGCCTGCGCGACGTTCTCCTCGACCAGATAGGACGGGAAGCCGCTCTGCGTCGGCGCATGGCGGTAATTGTTGCCGAAGTGGATCGCCAGCGCGAAACCGTGCTTCGCCGCCGCCTCGTAGATCGGCCAGTAGATGCGGCGGCCGAGCGGATGCTCGCCCGACGAGATCGTCAATATCTGCACGAAGCGCCTGTCGCCGGCATATTTCTCGATCTCCTGCACCGCCGCTTCCGGGTTCTGGAAGGGCACCAGCAGCGAGGCGCGCAGGCGCGGATCGCGGTCGAGCCATTCCGACACGATCCAGCGATTGGTCGCCTCGCACATGGCGGTGGAGAGATAGGGGTCGTAGAAGGCGTGCGGACCGCCGCTGACCACGTTGAGGATCGCCGCGCTGAGGCCGAGCGGGTCGAGCAGCCGCGCGGCGAGGTTCGCCGCATCGCTCACCGCGCCGTCGGGATTGCGGCGCGGCCGGATGCCCTCGGGATAGGACATGAGATCGATATGCTCGATCTCGCGTGACACGAAGATCTCGCGCCAGTAGGCGTCGAGGAACGGCATCAGGTCGGCGCGCCGCGGCGCGCGCGGATGCACGTCGCAATCGATCGCGCCGAGACCGGCGATCTTCAACGCCTCCGGCTTGCGGGTTGCGGCCGCAGCAGCTTCACTCATATTCATCCTCCTCGTCGGCACGCCGGCCACCGCACGGCATACGCAGCGTAACTATACGCCATATCGCTGCGAAGGCCACCGAGGAGAGCGCCGTTTCAGCCGAATTGCATACATTCGGACTTAATTCGCATGTTGCAATGCGCAAATCTTACATTTGCGCCCGCAAAAACCGATTTCGCTACAGACCCGCCAGATCGGCCCGCCGCAGCACGTCCTCATACATGCGGATCACGGCAACATCGACCATCTCGCCATCGACAGCGATGGAGCCGAGCCCCTGCGCCTCGGCTTCCCTGTATGCAGCGGCGAGAGCGCGTGCCTTCTTCACCACCGCCATGTCGGGCGTGAACACGTCGAGCGCGGGCTGGATCTGGTTGGGATGGATCGCCCACTTGCCGACGAATCCCAGCATCAGGCCGCGCCGCGCCTCCTCCGCATAGGTCTCGCTGTCGTGGAAGGAGGGGAACGGCCCGTCGATGGCATCGACCTTGGCCGCGCGGGCGGCTACCGCGATCTTCCAGCGGCCATAATGCCAGATGTCGCCCGGATAGCCGCTGGTGCCCTTGATGGCGCGGTCGTCCATGCCCTGCGCGGCGGTATAGTCGCCCATGCCGAAGATCAGCGCCTCCAGCCGCGGCGAGGAAAAGGCGATCTCGTCCACGCGCATCATCGCCTCGACCTCCTCGATCAGCACCTCGATGCCGATGCGCTTCGAAAGTTTCAGCTTCTTCTCGATCTGGGTCAGCAGCGTGTCGACGAACTGCACGTCGGATGCGCTCTTGGCCTTGGGCAGCATAATCGTGTCGAGATGTTCGCCGGCATTCTCGACCACATGGATGATGTCCTCATAGGCCCATTGCGTGCCCAGGTCGTTGATGCGCACGCAGCGCGTCTTGCCGGTCCAGTCGAGCCCCTTCAGCGCCTCCACGATCTTCTGGCGCGTCGGCACCTTGGCGCTCGGCGCCACCGCGTCCTCCAGGTCGAGAAAGACGTGGTCGGCCTTCGAGCCGGCCGCCTTCGTCATCATCTTCTCGCTCGAGCCCGGCACCGCAAGCTGAACGCGGCGCAGACGCGCAGGCTGCTTCGGATAGGTCATCGCACTCTTCCTCTCTTCAGGATCTGCCGAAGGCGCCGGCCGCCCGCAGCGCGGCGATCTCGACGGCCGAATAGTCCAGTCCCGACAGGATGTCGTCGGTGTGCTCGCCCAGCATCGGCGCGCGCTTCCTCACGCCGCCGGGCGTGCGCGACATCTTCACCGGCACGCCGGGCAGCGTCACCGGCGTGGCCGAACCGGGCTGCTCCACCTCCACCAGCATGTCGCGGGCGCGGAAATGCGGGTCGGCGAAAATCTCGTCCACACGGTAGACCGGCGCGAACGGCACCTGCCCGCCGATCAGCTCGGCCAGCTCGGCCTTGGTCTTCAACTTGGTGAAGCCCTCAACAATATCGTAAACTTCGTCGCGGCGGGCGACGCGCAGCTCGTTGGTGGCGTAGAGCGGATGGTCGATCAGGTCGGGCCGCTCCATCGCATTGCACAGGTTGCGCCAGAAATGCGGATGCGGCGCGCCGATGGTCGCCCAGCCGTCCTTGCAGCGGAACAGGCCGTAGGGGCACAGCAGCGGATGCCGGTTGCCCTCGGGCTTGGGCACGATGCCGGCAAAAGTGTGCTGGTGCACGATGCGCTCGCACAGCGCCATGATGCCGTCCACCATGCCCACATCGATGAACTGGCCCTGCCCCGAGCGCTTCGCCTCCATCAGCGCGGCGAGGATGCCGAAGGCCGTCATCATGGCCGGCACGAGGTCGCCGACGCCAGGGCCGATCTTCAGCGGCGTGTCGGCATCCGGCCCGGTGATGCCCATGATGCCGCCCATGGCCTGCGCCACAACGTCGAAGGCCGGCCAGTCGGCATAGGGGCTGGCGCCGGAGCGCACGTCGCCGAAGCCGCGGATCGCCGCATAGACGAGGCGCGGATTGCGCGCGGAGAGCGCGTCGTAGCCCAGCCCCAGCCGCTCCATCACGCCGTTGCGGTAATTCTCGATCACCACGTCGGCGGTGTCGATGAGGCGCAGCAGCACCTCCCTGCCCTCTTCCGTCTTGAGGTCCAGCGCGATGCCGCGCTTGTTGCGGTTGACGCTGGCGAAATAGCCGCCGAACTCGCGCAGCGTGTCGTCCGGGCGGAAGGGGCCGTTGCGCCGCGTCTCGTCGCCTTTCGGCGGCTCCACCTTGATGACGTCGGCGCCGTGGTCGGCCAGCATCTGCGCGCAGAAGGGGCCGGCGAGCACCTGCGTCAGGTCGACGACGCGGATGCCGTCCAGCGCGCCCCAGCCGCTCATGCCAAGCTCCGGGCCGCGCCCCGGCGGCGGACCAGCACGCGGCGCTCGATCTCGCAGACGAATTCCTGCCGCTGGTTCACGCCGACATGGCGAAAGGCGACGATGCCCGCATCCGCCCGGTCGCCGTCTTCGACAGACAGCGTCTCGGTGACGGCATAGAGCGTGTCGCCGGCCACCACCGGCACGCGCAGCCTGAGCTTGCCCATGCCGAGCTCGGCGACGGCGTTCTCGGCCGTGTCCTCGCTCGCCAGCCCGATCACGATGGACGCGGTGACGCCGCCATAGGCGATGGGCTGGCCGAACTTTTCCTTCTTCATCGCATCGGCGTTGAAGTGGCCTTGCGCCGTGTTCATCGTCATCTGCGCCAAGAACATCACGTCCAAGTCGGTGACGGTCTTGCCGCGCATGTGGCGGAAGAGCTGGCCCGGCGCGAAATCCTCGAAGAATGTGCCGGCGGGCGGGTTCTGCGCTTCGGTCATTTCGCCTTCCCCAAGAGATGGTCGGAGATGATCTTGAGCTGGATCTCAGAGGTGCCCTCGAAGATCTTGGTCAGCCGCGCGTCGCGCCAGTAGCGCTCGACGGCGTGCAGCGTGGTGTAGCCGGCGCCGCCATGGAGCTGCAGCGCCTCGCTGGTGACGCGCTCGGCCATCTCGGTGGCGAAAAGTTTTGCCATCGAGGCTTCGAGGTCGCAGCGGCCGCCGGCGTCGATCTGCCGGCAGACATGGTACATGAGCTGCCGCGCCGCCTCGATCTCGGTCGCCATGTTGGCGAGCTTGAAGCGCAGCGCCTGGAACTCGGCGATTGGCCGCCCGAACTGGATGCGCTCCTTTGCATAGGCCGTCGCATCCTCCAGCGCGCCGCGCGCCAGCCCGATGGCGCGGGCGGCGGTATGGGCACGCGCCACCTCCAGCCCCTTGGTGGCGATGAAGAAGCCGGAACCCTCCTCGCCCAGCATCTGGCTCGCCGACACGCGGCAGCCGTCGAAGGCGAGCTCCCACGTCTTCCAGCCGAAATAGCCGATCTTCGGGATCGGCGCGCCGCTGACACCCTTGGGCAGCGATCCGCGCTCCTTGTCGACGATGAAGGCGGTGATGCCGCTGTAGCGCTTCTTCGTGTCCGAAGGCGGGGTCGTCCGCGCGAGCACGACGATGAAATCCGCGCCGTCGGCGAAGGTGCACCAGTATTTGTTGCCGGTGATGACCCATTCGTCGCCGTCGCGCACGGCGCGGCAGGACAGGCCGGAAATGTCGGAGCCCGTGCCCGGCTCCGACATGGAGAAGGCGCCGAGCTTCTCGCCGGCCGCCATGGCCGGCAGGTACTTTTGTCTCTGCGCCTCAGACATGGCGCCGACCCCCACGCAGGGGCGGATGATGGAGCCGACGCTCATCCACGCGCGCGACAGCTCTTCCGCCACGATGCAATATTCGAGGCAGCCGAGCCCCGCGCCGCCATATTCCTCCGGGATGAGGATGCCGAAGAAGCCGAGCTCGGCCATGCGCTGGCGCAGTTCCATCGGAATGTCGCCGCGCTCGGGGTCGAGCCTGTTGGCGACGGGCAGCACCTCGCGCATGGCGAAGTCGCGCGCGGTCTGCTGGATGAGAAGCTGTTCCTCGGTGAACATCAGACCCGGCTCGCCGCGCGCTTGATGACGAGGTTGGAGCGCCTGTATTCCAGCACCTTGGCGCCCGCGGCGTCAAAACCCTCGGTGTGCCAGGTGACAATGCCGTAATCCGGGTCGCTCTTCGATTCCCGCCGCGCCACCACCGTGGAGCGCGCCGTCAGCGTGTCGCCGGGATAGACCGCCTTGTGGAAGACCAGATCGTCCAGCCCGAGGAAGGCGCCGCCGCGCTCGGAACAGTCTTCGACGGAGAGGCCGAAGACGATGGAGAAGGCGAGATAGGGATTGGCGACCACGCCCTTGTGGCCATCGGCCTTCGCCCGCTCGGCGTTGAAGTAGAGCGGGTTGTAGTGGATCGTCGCGGCGTTGAAGATCACATTGTCGGCCGTCTCGACCGTGCGGCCCCAATGATGCTCGAAGACGCGGCCCTCCTCGAAATCCTCGAAGCAATTGCCGCGCACCCTGACCGGCGCATTGGCCAGCCGCTCGTCCAGTCCACGCTCCACATCGTCCTCCCATGCGTGCCGAACGCATCGCAACGGCGGCCGGGGCCGATCGCAAAGCCATCCGGCTGGCACGGAAACTAGGCAGGCATGTATGACCTGTCAAACTTATTTTTTGTATATAAAACAACTTTCGCCTAGGCGATAAGATGCATCCTCCGCCTCGCGGCAGGGGAAATATCTCACCGAGCGATTGGAATGCTGAAAAAGGGAACGGTGCCTGTCCGGCACCGTTCCCTTTTCAAAAACCCTACATGTGGATCGGCTTGGCGAAGGTCGCCAGCGCGGCTTCCTTGACCGCTTCCGACATCGTGGGGTGCGCGTGGCAGGTGCGGGCGAGATCTTCCGACGAGCCGCCGAACTCCATCAGCACCGCCGCCTCATGGATCATCTCGCCGGCGCCGTGGCCGAGGATGTGGACGCCGAGCACGCGGTCGGTCGCCTTGTCGGCCAGCACCTTGACGAAGCCGTCCGTGTGCAGCGCGGCGCGGGCGCGGCCATTGGCCGAGAAGGGGAACTTGCCGGCCTTGTAGTCGATGCCGGCCTTCTTCAGCTCGTCCTCGGTCTTGCCGACCGAGGCGACCTCGGGGCTGGTATAGACCACGCTCGGAATGACATCGTAATTCACATGACCGGCCTGCCCGGCGATCATCTCGGCCACCGCGACGCCCTCGTCCTCGGCCTTGTGCGCCAGCATCGGCCCAACGACCACGTCGCCGATGGCATAGATGCCGGCGACATTGGTACGCAGATGGCTGTCGGTCTTCACGCGGCCGCGCTCGTCCAGCGCGACGCCGGCTTCCTTGAGGCCGAGCCCTTCGGTATAGGGCCGGCGGCCGGTGGCGACGAGCACGACATCGGCTTCCAGCGTTTCGGTCTCACCTCCTTTGGCGGGCTCGAAGGTGACCGACGCGCCCTTCCGCGCCTTGGCGACCGCGGTGACCTTCGCGCCCAGCCTGAAGGTCATGCCCTGCTTCTCCAGCATGCGCTGGAACTGCTTCGCGACCTCCGAATCCATGCCGCCGAGGATCGTGTCGAGATATTCGACCACCGTGACCTTCGCGCCGAGCCGCGCCCAGACGGAGCCGAGCTCCAGCCCGATCACGCCGCCGCCGACGACGACGAGATGCGCCGGCACCTTGGCGAGCTCCAGCGCGCCGGTGGAGGAGACGATCGTCTTCTCGTCGAACTTGACCTCGACGCCGGGAATGCCGGCGACGTCGGAGCCCGTAGCGATGACGATGTTCTTCGTCTCGACGGTCTGCTCCTTGCCGTCCTCGCCGGCGACCGCGACCTTGCCGGCCGCGAGCACCTTGCCGGTGCCGCGGAAGGTGTCGATCTTGTTCTTCTTCATCAGGAAGTCGAGGCCCTTGGTGTTCTGCTCGACCGTGCGCTCCTTGTGCGCCAGCATCTTCTTCAGATCGAATTTCGGCGTGCCGACATCGATGCCGAGATCGGCGAAGGAATGCTGCGCCTCCAGCAGCATTTCGGAGGCGTGCAGCAGCGCCTTCGAAGGAATGCAGCCGACATTGACGCAGGTGCCGCCGAAGGTGTCGCGTTTCTCCACGATTGCCGTCTTCAACCCGAGCTGGGCGGCCTTGATGGCGCATACATAGCCGCCAGGGCCGGCACCGATGACGACGACGTCGTAGCTGGACATGAAAGGAAACTCCTGCAGGTCGGACGGTTAGATGGCGAGCCGCCACATGATGATGAGAATGCCGAGCGTGGCAAGGCTCCAGACGGCGGAGCGCAGATAGGGAATGCCCGCCAGATAGAGCGGGAGATATGCCACGCGCGCCCAGAAATAAAGCGCCGCGCCGAAGCCGCTCCACCAGTCGGCAGTGCCGCTGACATGAACGCCGATCACCATGGCCGCGAAGAGCGGAAAGGTCTCCAGATAGTTGCGGAAGGCGCGCTCGGCACGGCCGGCAACGCCGGTGGCCGTTTTCTGCTCGTCGCGCGCGCTGGCATTGTAGGCAGAGCCGAACTGGCGTGTCATGGTGATGGCCTGCACGCCGAGATGGACGAGCAGAAGCAGGCCGGAGAGCAGCAGATAGGGGATCTCGGTGGGAAGGGAGGGAAACGTCGTGTTCATTCCTGGCACCCCGAAAGCTGGAAGATGTCGCCCGGAAGCGGGTCCGGCTGGCGCTCCGCCAAGGCGGGCGCGCCCGGAATCTGGTGGGAAAGGCCGGCGAGGATCAGATGCGTGGCCGCAGGCTCGCCCTCGCGCGGCAGATAGCCTGCCGTGCCGTCCTCGCGCACGGCATAGATCGGGCCTTCCCAGACCGTGCATTGGCGCAATTCCTCGCCGGTCACGTCGGGACAATCCAGCGTGACGACGCCCCAGGATTGCGACGGCGGCTCGGTCCACATGACGACGCCGTCGAGCACCGGCCCGTTCCTGAGCGGAAGCCTGAAGGCGTTGGTGATGGCCGCTCCCGCGCCCGCCGGGCGGAAGTCGATGACCGCCGCATCCGCGGCGTCGCGATAGACGGCGAGCTCGCTCGGGCACGCCGCAAGCGCGCTCGTCGCCGATCCCAGCGCGATAGTGAGAATCATCGCCGTCCTCATCGCGAGGCCCCCGCCAGCGGCGCGTTGAAGGCCCAGACATGGCCGAACGGATCGGCGATCCTGGCGTAGCGCGCGCCCCAGAACATGTCGCCCGGCTCGCTCACGCTCGCCGCGCCGGCCTCGACGGCGCGTGCGAAGGCGCGGTCCACCTCGGCCGGCTCGGGCAGGTTGACGCTGATGGTGAGACCCGCCCCGCCGCGCGAGAGCGGCGACAGCACGTCCGCCGAAAATTCGGGGAACTCGTCGTGCAGCATCACCTCCGAGCCGAACATCGCAAGGTTGGCATGCAGCACCCGCACGCCGTCCTCGGCCATCTGCTCATAGGTCTCGACCGCGCCGAAGGCCCGTTCGTACCAGGCGATTGCTGCCTTGCCGTCCTTCACGCAGAGATGGACCTGGATCGGCGGGACATTGGGTTCGAAGGCCATTTTCCGTCACTCCCGCCCATAGGGCATGGTGTGCCTGCGCGTCCTCCCCGCCTCCGGTCAGAGGTCGAGGACGAGACGCTCCGGATCCTCCAGGCTCTCCTTCACCCGCACCAGGAAGGTGACGGCTTCCTTGCCGTCGACGATGCGGTGGTCGTAGGAGAGCGCCAGATACATCATCGGCCGCACCACGATCTGGCCGCCGACCACGACCGGCCGCTCCTGGATCTTGTGCATGCCGAGGATGCCCGATTGCGGCGCGTTGAGGATCGGCGTCGACATCAGCGAGCCGTAAACGCCGCCATTGGAGATGGTGAAGGTGCCGCCCTGCATGTCGGACATTGCGAGCTTGCCGTCGCGGGCAGCCACGCCAAGTCTTCCGATTTCCTTCTCGATCTCGGCGATGGACATCCGGTCGGCATCGCGCACCACCGGCACGACGAGGCCCTTGTCGGTGCCCACGGCCACGCCGATATGGGCATAGTTCTTGTAGATGATGTCGCCGCCGTCGATCTCGGCGTTCACCGCCGGCACTTCCTTCAGCGCATGCGTCACGGCCTTGGTGAAGAAGCCCATGAAGCCCAGCTTCACCCCGTGCTTCTTCTCGAACACGTCCTTGTACTTCGCCCGCAGGTCCATCACCGCCTTCATGTCCACCTCGTTGAAGGTGGTGAGCATGGCGGCGGTGTTCTGCGCGTCCTTCAGCCGGCGCGCGATGGTCTGGCGCAGGCGGGTCATCTTCACGCGCTCCTCGCGGGCAGCATCCTCGCCCGAGGAAGGCGCGCGGGCCGCCGCAGGCGCGGAAGCCGCCGGCGCGGAGGTGCCGCGCGCGATGGCGTCCAGCACGTCGCCCTTGAGCACTTGGCCGCGCTTGCCCGAGCCCGAGACCTGATCGGCCGAAAGGTTGTTCTCGGCCATGAGCTTGGCCGCGGCCGGTGCGGCCGGCATGTCGCCGCCCTTCTTCTCGGATATCTGCGACGGACCGGCAATCTCGGCCGACTTGCGCGCAGCCTCCTTCGTGGTCGCGGCGGTCGCCTCCGCAGCGGCGTTGGGCTTCTCGGCCTTCGCCGGGGCTTCCGCCTTCTTCGCGGCCGCGCCGCCCTCGCCGATCATGCCGAGCAGCGCGCCCGGCTCGACCGTGTCGCCCTCATTGGCGACGATCTCCGCCAGCGTGCCGGCGGCCGGCGCCGGGACTTCGAGCGTCACCTTGTCGGTTTCGAGCTCGACCAGCACCTCATCGGCGGCCACGGCGTCACCCGCCTTCTTGAACCACTTGCCTATGGTCGCTTCCGTGACGGACTCGCCCAGTGTTGGTACGCGGATTTCGGTGGCCATTGTGTCCTGTCCTGCTGTGCGCCGCTGCGCGCTATTCTTGTCTCAAGATGATCGAAGGTATCGGAGAAACGACATAGCCGAAACCGAGCCCTGCGATGATCACGGGATCGGCATCGGCCAGCTCCTGCGCGGCTGCCGCGCTGTCCGCCTCCACCAGCGCCAGGCCGAACGGTCCCTCGGCGGCCATGACCGGCCCGACGGCGATGGCGACCTTTGCCGCCGCGAGGCGCTGCCAGTATTCGCCGTGCCGGTCTATGGCCTCGCGCTCGACATCCGTCATGTCGAACGGAAAGGTCGGACGCGGACCGTTGAGCCTGAGGTGGAAATAGGCCATCGCCCGCCTCAGCTTCCGCCCAGCGCATCCTCGAGGAACGCCTCGAGCTGCGCCAGATGCTTGGACATCAGGCCGGTCGCCGGCGAGGCCGAGGCCGGCCGGCCGGTATAACGGACGCGCTGATGCTTGGCGTCGATATGCGCCAGCACCCATTCCAGATAGGGATCGATGAAGGACCAGGCACCCATGTTCTTGGGCTCCTCCTGGCACCACACCATCTCCGCATTGCGGAAGCGCGACAGCTCGTTGATGAGCGCCTTGGCCGGGAACGGATAGAGCTGCTCGACGCGCAGCAGGTAGATGTCGTCGATGCCGCGCTTCTCGCGCTCCTCGTAAAGGTCGTAATAGACCTTGCCCGTGCACAGGACGACGCGGCGGATCTTCGAATCCTTCACGAGCTTGACGGACTCGGTACCGAGATATTGCGCATCGTCCCACAGCAGGCGGTGGAACGAGCTCTCGCCCGACAGTTCCGCCATGGTCGAGACCGCCCGCTTATGGCGCAACAGCGACTTCGGCGTCATCAGGATCAGCGGCTTGCGGAAGTCGCGCTTGAGCTGCCGGCGCAGGACGTGGAAGTAGTTGGCCGGAGTCGAGCAGTAGACGACCTGCATATTGTCTTCCGCGCACATCTGCAGATAGCGCTCCAGCCGGGCCGAGGAGTGCTCGGGACCCTGCCCCTCATAGCCGTGCGGCAGCAGGCAGACGAGGCCCGACATGCGCAGCCACTTGCGCTCGCCCGATGAGATGAACTGGTCGAACACCACCTGCGCGCCGTTGGCGAAGTCGCCGAACTGCGCCTCCCACAGGGTCAGCGCGCGCGGCTGGGCAAGCGAGAAGCCGTACTCGAAGCCCAGCACGGCCTCCTCCGAGAGCATCGAGTTGATGACCTCGTAATAGGCCTGCGCGGGCGACAGGTTGTTGAGCGGGATGTAGCGGTCCTCGGTCTTCTGGTCGTAGAGCACCGAATGGCGCTGCGAGAAGGTGCCGCGCTCGGAATCCTGGCCGGACAACCGGACCGGGTTGCCGTCGAGCACGATCGAGCCGAAGGCGAGCGACTCGGCGGTCGCCCAGTCGATCCCCTCGCCTGTGTCGATCGCCTTGCGGCGGTTTTCGAGGAAGCGGCCGATCGTCTTGTGGACCTCGAAGCCCTTCGGCACCTCGGTCAGCTTGCGGCCGATCTCCTTCAGCGTCTTGACCGGCACCGCCGTCTTGCCGCGGCGCTGCTCGTCCTCGTTGTCGGCCGTGCGCAGGCCGGACCATGCGCCGTCCAGCCAGTCGGCCTTGTTGGGCTTGTAGGACTGGCCGGCCTCGAACTCGGCCTCCAGCCTGGCGCGCCATTCCGCCTTGAGCGCGGCGAGCTCGGCCTCGGTGAACAGACCTTCCGCCACAAGCCGCTCGGAATAGAGCTGCACGGTCGTCTTGTGCGCGCGGATGTTGCGGTACATGAGCGGCTGCGTGAAGGCCGGCTCATCGCCTTCATTGTGGCCGAAGCGGCGATAGCAGAACATGTCGATGACGACCGGCTTGTGGAACTTCTGCCGGAACTCCGTCGCCACCTTGGCGGCGAACACCACCGCCTCCGGATCGTCGCCGTTGACGTGGAAGATCGGCGCCTCGATCATCTTGGCCACATCCGACGGATAGGGCGAGGAGCGCGAGAAGCGCGGATTGGTGGTGAAGCCGATCTGGTTGTTGATGATGAAGTGCAGCGTGCCCGCCACACGGTGGCCGCGCAGGCCGCTGAGGCCGAGGCACTCGGCCACCACGCCCTGCCCGGCGAATGCCGCGTCGCCGTGGATCAGCAGCGGCAGCACCTTGGCGCGGTCCTCCAGCGGCACGACCTCCTCGCGGGTGCGGCCGAAGATGATGTCCTGCTTGGCGCGCGCCTTGCCCATCACCACGGGGTTGACGATCTCGAGATGCGAGGGGTTGGCGGTCAGCGACAGGTGCACCTTGTTGCCGTCGAACTCGCGGTCCGACGAGGCGCCGAGGTGGTACTTCACGTCGCCGGAGCCCTCCACGTCGTCGGGCGCGTAGGAACCGCCCTTGAACTCGTGGAAGATCGCCCGGTGCGGCTTGGCCATGACCTGCGACAGCACGTTGAGGCGGCCGCGATGGGCCATGCCGAAGACGATCTCCTTGAGGCCGAGCTGGCCGCCGCGCTTGATGATCTGCTCCAGCGCCGGGATGAGCGACTCGCCGCCGTCGAGGCCGAAACGCTTGGTGCCCTTGTACTTGACGTCGATGAACTGCTCGAAGCCCTCGGCCTCGATCAGCTTCTGCATGATCGCCTTCTTGCCTTCCCTGGTGAAGGCGATGCCCTTGTCCGGTCCCTCGATGCGCTCCTGGATCCACGCCTTCTCCTCGGGATTGGAGATGTGCATGAACTCCACGCCAAGTGTCGAGCAATAGGTGCGCTTGAGGATGTCGAGCATCTCGCGCACGGTGGCATATTCGAGGCCGAGCACATGATCGATGAAGATCGGCCGGTCGAGGTCGGCTTCGGTGAAGCCGTAGGCCTCGGGCGACAGCTCGTTATAGTCCTCGTTGACCTCGGCGATGCCGAGCGGATCCAGATTGGCATGGAGATGGCCGCGCATGCGGTAGGCGCGGATCATCATGATCGCGCGCACGGAATCGCGGGTGGCCTGGAGGACGTCGGCATCCGAGATCGCAGCGGCGCCGTTGACGGCCGCCTTGTCCTTCGCCTTCTTCTCGAAATGCTTCTCGACCGTGCCCCAGTCGCCATCGAGCGCCGAGACGAGCTCGCCATTGACCTTGAGCGGCCAGCTCCTGGACGCCCAGGACGCGCCCTCGGCGTTCTTCAGCACGTCGCCCGCATCGTCCTTCAGCGAGGCGAAGAAATCCCGCCATTCGGCCGTGACTGACGATGGGTCGTTCTGCCAGGAGGCGTAAAGTTCCTCGATATAATCGGCATTGCCGCCGTAGAGAAAGGAGGTCAGGGCGAACTGGTCGTTGGCCTGGTCCTGTCGAGCCATCATCTTACCGGAGCGCCGCGCTCCGCCTCCTTGTTCAGAGCGAATAGCGAATAGTGAGTAGCGAGTAGGGAAGAATGAGGGCGGGGGATCCCGTCCGCATTCCGTCATCGATTCGAACCCTATTCGCTATTTCGCTACTCCCTATTCGCTCACTTCTTCAGCGCCTCGACCAGCGTCTTGCCGAGTCGGGCCGGCGAGGGCGACACGCGGATGCCGGCCGCCTCCATCGCCGCGATCTTGTCTTCCGCGCCGCCCTTGCCGCCGGAGATGACGGCGCCGGCATGGCCCATCGTGCGTCCGGGCGGGGCGGTGCGGCCGGCGATGAAGCCGGCCATCGGCTTCTTGCGGCCCTTCCTGGCCTCGTCCTTGAGGAACTGCGCCGCGTCCTCCTCGGCCGAGCCGCCGATCTCGCCGATCATGATGATCGACCGGGTCTCGGGGTCGGCGAGGAACATTTCGAGGATGTCGATGAACTCGGTGCCCTTGACCGGATCGCCGCCGATGCCGACGGCGGTGGACTGGCCCAGCCCCTCGTTCGAGGTCTGAAACACCGCCTCATAGGTGAGCGTGCCGGAGCGCGAGACGACGCCGACCGAGCCCTTGCGGAAGATGTTGCCGGGCATGATGCCGATCTTGCACTCGTCCGGCGTGACGATGCCGGGACAGTTCGGGCCGATCAGCCGCGACTTCGACCTGTCGAGCTTCGCCTTGACGCGGATCATGTCGGTGACCGGAATGCCCTCGGTGATGCACACGATCAGCGGCATCTCGGCCTCGATCGCCTCGATGATGGCGTCGGCGGCGCCCGCCGGCGGCACGTAGACGACGGAGGCGTCGGCACCGGTCTTCTCGCGGCCCTCCGCGACCGAGGCGAAGATCGGCAGGGTCTCGCCCTTCGCGCCGGTCCAGTTCTCGCCGCCCTTCTTGGGGTGGATGCCGCCGACCATCTTGGTGCCGTGATAGGCAAGTGCCTGCTCGGTGTGGAAGGTGCCCGTCTTGCCGGTAAGGCCCTGCACGAGGACTTTCGTGTTCTTGTCGATCAGGATGGACATCAGCTTTCCTTCACCGCCTTGACGATCTTCTGCGCCGCATCGTCGAGGTCGTCGGCCGAGATGACGTTCAACCCGCTCTCGTTGATGATCTTCTTGCCCAGTTCGACATTGGTGCCTTCCAGCCGCACGACCAGCGGCACGTTGAGGCCGACTTCCTTGACCGCCGCGATCACGCCCTCGGCGATGATGTCGCACTTCATGATGCCGCCGAAGATGTTGACCAGGATGCCCTTCACCGCCGGATCGGCGGTGATGATCTTGAAGGCCGCCGTGACCTTCTCCTTCGACGCGCCGCCGCCGACATCGAGGAAGTTCGCCGGCTCGGCGCCGTAGAGCTTGATGATGTCCATCGTCGCCATGGCGAGGCCGGCTCCGTTGACCATGCAGCCGATATTGCCGTCGAGCGCGACATAGGCGAGGTCGTATTTGGACGCCTCGATCTCCTTGGCGTCCTCCTCGGTCTCGTCGCGCAGCGCCAGCACGTCCGGATGGCGGAACAGCGCGTTGTTGTCGAAGGAGACCTTGGCATCGAGCACGCGCAGGCGGCCGTTCTCCATGACGATCAGCGGATTGACCTCGAGCAGGCTCATATCCTTCTCGAGGAAGGCCTTGTAGAGCAGCGGGAACAGCATCGCGCCGTCCTTGGCCGCATCGCCGGTCAGCTTCAGCGCATCGTTCAGCTTCTTCACGTCGGCATCGGTGACGCCGGCTTCCGGGTCGATCGCCACGGTGACGATCTTCTCCGGCGTGTCATGCGCCACCTGCTCGATGTCCATGCCGCCCTCGGTCGAAACGACGAAGGCGATGCGGCCGACCGAGCGGTCGACGAGGATCGACAGATAGAGCTCGCGGTCGATGTCGGCGCCGTCCTCGATATAGAGGCGGTTGACCTGCTTGCCGGCCGGGCCGGTCTGCTTGGTCACCAGCGTGTTGCCGAGCATTTCCTTCGCATTGGCGACCACGTCGGCCACCGACTTCGCCAGCCGCACGCCGCCCTTGGCATCGGCGTTGAGCTCCTTGAACTTGCCCTTGCCGCGGCCGCCGGCATGGATCTGGCTCTTGACGACGTAGAGCGGACCCGGCAACGACTTCGCCGCCGCTTCCGCCTCGCCGGCACTCATGATCGCGACGCCGGAAGCGACCGGCGCACCATAGGCTTTCAGGAGCTGCTTGGCCTGATATTCGTGAATGTTCATCGGGCCCGCCTTACTTGCCGAGGTTCGGCGCGATGCCGACGCAGGCCTCGCACAGAACCTTCACCGCCTCGATCGACTTGTCGAACATCTTCTGCTCGGTCTTGTTGAAGTCGATCTCGATGATGCGCTCGACGCCGCCGGCGCCGATCACCACGGGCACGCCGACATACATGTTCTTGATGCCGTACTGGCCGTCCAGATGCGCCGCGCAGGGCAGCACGCGCTTCTTGTCCCTGAGATAGGATTCCGCCATCGCCACCGCCGAGGAGGCCGGCGCGTAGAAGGCCGATCCGGTCTTCAGCAGGCCGACGATCTCGCCGCCGCCCTTGCGGGTGCGCTCCACGATGGCGTCGAGCTTCTCCTTCGAGGTCCAGCCCATCTTGACGAGGTCCGGCAGCGGAATGCCGGCGACCGTGGAGTAGCGCACCAGCGGCACCATGTCGTCGCCGTGGCCGCCCAGTGTCATGGCGCTGACATCCTCGACCGACACCTTGAACTCGTCGGCGAGGAAATAGCGGAAGCGGGCCGAGTCGAGCACGCCGGCCATGCCCACCACATGGGTCTTCGGCAGGCCGGAGAACTTCTGTAGCGCCCAGACCATGGCGTCGAGCGGGTTGGTGATGCAGATGACGAAGGCGTTCGGCGCGTATTTCTTAATGCCGGCGCCGACCTGCTCCATCACCTTGAGGTTGATGCCCAGCAGGTCGTCGCGGCTCATGCCCGGCTTGCGCGGCACGCCGGCGGTCACGATGCAGACATCCGCGCCCTCGATGGCAGCGTATTCGTTGGCGCCGACATAGCGCGCGTCGAAGCCGTCGACCGGCGAGGACTGCGCGATGTCGAGACCCTTGCCCTGCGGCGTGCCCTCGGCGATGTCGAACAGGACGACGTCGCCGAGTTCCTTGAGGCCGATCAGATGGGCGAGCGTGCCGCCGATCATGCCGGAGCCGATGAGGGCGATCTTGTTACGTGCCATGGCGGAGAATGTCCCTTGACTTTGGCCGGCCACGCAGGCGGGCTTCACGGGTTGAACGGACGGACGGAGGCCGAAAATTCCCGGCTCGCATAGACCCGGAGGCCAGTATTTTCAACCGATTCTTTCCACCTCAACGATTTCAATCGGTTGGATGTTCTGCGATTTACGTAAACGTAAGATGTATACAGACTGTACTACCCTCTGATGACCGAGATTAGCTACCATCTGCTGCAATCTGATGAAGGCTGGCGGCTCGACCATGTCGCCGGCGACGTGTTCGACCATCCCATCCGCCCCGACTGCCTCGCGGCCTTCCTCGCCGCGCCGGCCCCCTGCTGGTAGTGGCGATGTCCGACGGCGTCGTGGTCGGCCAGTGCGCGGGCGTGATCCATCGCCATCCCGACGCGCCCGCGGATCTGTGCATCGACAATCTCGGCGTGGCGCCGGCCTGGCGCCGCAAGGGGATCGCGCGGACGATGATCGGCCGGCTCTGCGCCGCCGCGCGGCAGCGCGGCTGCACGCAGGCATGGGTCGCGACCGAGCTCGACAACGGGCCCGCCCGCCGGCTCTACAAGAGCCTCGCCGGCGAGGGCGACACATTCGTCATGTATGAATTCAGCCTGTGACGGCCAGCGGCGATCAGGCAACGGTGGACGCTTCCTCATGCGCGGCCGACCATTCCGCAAGCCATTCCTCGCTCTGCATCTCGTTGAGGCGTGACGCGGTGCGCGCGAACTCGAATGCTTCCGTGACGCCCGGCCTGCCGGCATAGAGCTCGTCCGGCCGCGCATCTGCGCTGATGATGACCCGCTTATGGGTGTCGTAAAGCGTATCGATCATCAGGATGAAGCGCTTGGTCGCGTTGCGCCGGGTCTGGTCGAGCACCGGCACGCGGTCGATGACGAAGGTGTCGTAGCGCTCCGCCAGCGCCAGATAGTCGCGCGCGCCGAGCGGCGCGTCGCAGAGGTCGGCGAAGTCGAACCGTGCCGCACGGCCCGAAGCCCGGGGCACGACGATCTCGCGCCCCTTGAGCGGGATCGCCGCCGGCCCCGACTCGCCGCCATTGACGATGCGCGCCCATGCCTGGTCGAGCGTGGCGTCGGCGGCCGCGCCGAGCGGGCTGACATAGACCGGCAGGCCGGCATGTTTCTGCATGCGGTAGTCGGTGGCGCTGTCGAGGTTCAGCACCTCCGCATGGCGCTTGAGAATGGCGATGAACGGCTCGAACAGACCGCGATTGAGGCCGTCCCTGTAGAGATCGTCGGGCGCGACATTCGAGGTCGCGACCAGCACGACGCCCTCGGCGAAGAGATGCGAGAAGAGCCGCGACAGGATCATCGCATCGGCGATGTCGGTGACGGTGAACTCGTCGAAGCAGAGCACCCAGGCTTCCTGCGCCAGCGCCAGCGCCACCGGCGGCACCGGGTCCGACTCCTTGGTGCGCCCCGCCTTGAAGTCCTCGCGGTGGCGCTGCACGCGGTCGTGCACGTCGGTCATGAAGGCGTTGAAATGGGCACGCCGCTTGCGCTGCACCGGCACCAGCTCGAAGAACATGTCCATGAGCATGGTCTTGCCGCGGCCGACGCCGCCATAGACGTAGAGGCCGCGCACGGCCTCCTTCGGCGCGCGCTTGGCGAAGAGCCAGCCGAGCGCGCTCTTCTTGGCCGCAAGCCGCTTGTCGGCGATCTCGCCGATCAGCCGGTCGAGCGCGCGCGCCACCGCGATCTGGTTCGGATCGGAACGCAGCGCGCCGGCGGCGACAAGGCCCTCGTAGCGCGCAAGCGTGGAAGGATACGCGCCTGCGCCGTCGCGCGATGCCATGTCAGGTCCCGGCTATGTCAGCGGGAAAGCGAGACGGACTGGCCCGACGTGGTTTGCCCGTCGAAGCGCTCGCCGCCCGAGGAATAGAGCCGCGCCAGAACCGAGCCGTTCTGGTCGTACAGCGCGAGCTGGCTTCCCTCGACATTCCACGACTTGACGCCGTCGAGCGGCGCGGGACAGCGCAGCGGCCCGGCGCGATAGCCGGAGCCGAACTTGGTCTGCGGCGTGGCGATGCGGCAGCCCTGTCCGGCGACGCTCGCATTCCACACGCCGGCGACGCGGCCGGCGGTGATGGCGGGCGCATTGGCCGGGGCCGATGCGACCTGCTGTCCGGGCGGCGGCGTTCCGGGCGCAGCCGAGGGCGCCTCCGGGAAGGCGCCGGCATTGGCCGGAGGAAGCTGGCCCGATGTCACCGTGCCGGCCGGCGCGGGTTCGAGCGGTTCAGCGACGGTGCTGGACGGCGCCGAGACGCCGGCCATGCGCTGGCTCTGGCAACCGCCGAGCACGAGGGCGCCAAGCGAAACGGCCACAACGCCGATTGTCGAATAATTCATCCCATCCTCCGTCGGGGCCCGCCGCCTGCGAGCCCTGCCGTTCCGTCCTTGCCGCCAAAAGTGGCGAACTTGCGGTAAATACTAGCCACTTTTGGTTAATGGTAGGTTGCCGCGAAGCCACAGACCCCCATCAAACGACGATGAGACGGGCCGCCCGCGCGGCCTCGCGCAACGCCGCCGATGCGCGTTCGGCGCTGACCAGACCGTCGAGCGCGTCGCGGCAGGCGCGCCACGCGGTGCGGTAGTGCCGGCAGCGACTCGCCGGCCAGTCGCGCAGGCATTCGAGCGCCTCATAGGCCGAGCGCACGACGCGGGTCTGGTGCGACGGCAGGGCGATGCGTATGGGGTGGGGGAAGAAACGGTCGTTCATGGGTCTCCCTCCGGGGCAAGCTGGTTGTGCTTGGGACGCTGCCAAACGGCGATGCCTGAAAATGGTTCCTGCCCTTCCGGCGTGACTCTGCGGAAGCACGCGGACGGGCTCGCATTGCCTTCGCCGGGAATTTGGTGTTGCCTGCGGATGCAGACAAACATCATGCGAGGAAAGCGCCATGGCTTCATCACCCAAGGATCGCCGCAAGGCTGCACTGACAACCCCGACCGGTCTCGGCGACAATGCGCGGCGCGATGTCTCCGGCGCCCTCAACGCCGTGCTGGCGGATGTCTTCGCGCTCTTCGTCAAGACGAAGAATTTCCACTGGCATGTCAGCGGCCCGCATTTCCGCGACTACCATTTGCTGCTCGACGAGCAGGCAGCACAGATATTCGCCATGACCGACGAATTGGCGGAACGCGTCCGCAAGCTGGGCGGCACGACGATCCGCTCGATCGGCCATATTTCCAGGCTCAAGCGCATCGACGACAACGACGCCGACTTCGTGACGCCGGAGGACATGCTGGCCGAGCTGCGCGAGGACAATGCAAGCCTGATCGCCGCGATGCGCGAGGCGCACGACCTGTGCGACGAGGCCAACGACGTGGCCTCGGCGAGCCTTCTGGAGAACTATATCGACGAGGCCGAGCGCCGCCACTGGTTCCTCTTCGAGACCACCCGCAAGAACTGAGGCGGGGAACGGGGCCGGCAAGGGCGGGCTGGTCAACTCTCACGGCCGCGCGCTGGTAATCGCCGGCCGTTTCCGCCATATAGCGGGCCATGAGCATCAGCGCGCCCTTTGCCAGGATGAACGGGCTCGGCAACGAGATCATCGTTGCCGACATGCGCTCGCGTGGAGATCGCATCACGCCCGCTGCCGCGATCGCGCTCGCCGCTGACCCGGCAACCCATTTCGACCAGATCATGGCGATCCGCGACCCGCGCACGCCGGGCACGCAGAACTATGTCGAGATCATCAATTCCGACGGCTCCATGGCGCAGGCTTGCGGCAACGGCATGCGCTGCGTGGTGCAGGCGCTGGCCGCCGAGACCGGCCGCAAGGTCTTCACCTTCGAGACCATCGCCGGCATCCTGACCGCGGAAGAGCATGAGGACGGGCTGATCTCGGTCGACATGGGCCGCCCGCGCTTCGGCTGGCAGGAGATTCCGCTGGCCGAGGAGTTTCGCGACACACGCATGATCGAGCTGCAGATCGGGCCGATCGACGCGCCGGTGCTGCACTCGCCCTCCGTCGCCTCGATGGGCAACCCACACGCGATCTTCTGGGTCGATCGGGACGTGTGGAGCTACGAGCTCGACCGCTTCGGCCCGCTGCTGGAGAACCACCCGATCTTTCCCGAGCGCGCCAACATCACCATCGCGCAGGTGACAGCGCGTCACGCCATGACCATCCGCACATGGGAGCGCGGCGCGGGCCTGACGCGGGCATGCGGCTCCGCCGCCTGCGCGGCGGCCGTCTGCGGCGCCCGCACCGGCCGCACCGGCCGCAGGGTGACGGTGACGGTCCCCGGCGGCCCGCTCGCCATCGACTGGCGCGACGACGACCATGTAGTGATGACCGGCCCGGCCGAATGGGAATTTTCCGGCACGCTCGACCCCGCCACCGGCGCATGGAAGCGCGACATAGAGGGCGCGGCGTGATGCGGCTGCGCGCTGCATTTACCCCCACCCCTATCCCCTCCCCACAAGGGGGAGGGAGACGCTTTCGTCGCTGCTCCGCCCGGACTTGCTACGGGGGGGCACAGGGATTCCCCTCCCCCTTGTGGGGAGGGGCTAGGGGTGGGGGTATCCGCGCCGAGGCCCGGCCATGACAAAACTCGACATCGTCACCTTTGGCTGCCGGCTGAACACCTACGAATCCGAGGTGATGCGCCGCGAGGCGACCGAGGCGGGCTTAAGCCAGCTCGAAGGCGGCGCGGTGATCGTCAACACCTGCGCGGTGACGGCGGAAGCCGTGCGGCAGGCAAGGCAGGCGATCCGCAAGACCCGCCGCGACAATCCCGCCGCGCGCATCATCGTCACCGGTTGCGCCGCGCAGACCGAGCCCGACACCTTCGCCGCCATGGACGAGGTTGACCTCGTGCTGGGCAACGAGGAGAAGCTGAAGGCGCATAACTACCGCGCGCTGCCCGATTTCGGCGTCAACCAGTTCGAGAAGGCGCGCGTCAACGACATCATGTCGGTGAAGGAGACGGCCGGCCATCTGGTCGATGCCATCGAAGGCCGGGCGCGGGCCTTCGTGCAGGTGCAGAACGGCTGCGACCACCGCTGCACCTTCTGCATCATCCCCTACGGCCGCGGCAATTCGCGCTCAGTGCCCATGGGCGCGGTGGTGGAGCAGGTGAAACGGCTCGTCGGCAACGGCTATGCCGAGGTGGTCCTGTCGGGCGTCGACCTGACCAGCTATGGCGGCGACCTGCCGGGCGCGCCACGGCTCGGCCGGCTGGTCCGCACGATCCTCAGGCAGGTGCCGGACCTGCCGCGCCTGCGTCTATCCTCCATCGATTCCATCGAGGCCGACCCGGAGCTGTTCGAGGCGATCGCAACCGAGGCACGGCTGATGCCGCATCTGCACCTATCCTTGCAGGCCGGCGACGACATGATCCTGAAGCGCATGAAGCGCCGGCACCTGCGCGACGATTCCATCCGCTTCTGCGCGGAAGTCCGGGCGGCCCGTCCCGATATCGTCTTCGGCGCCGACATCATCGCCGGCTTCCCGACCGAGACGGAGGCGATGTTCGAGAACTCGCTGCGGATCGTCGAGGAATGCGGGCTCACCCACCTGCACGTCTTCCCCTACAGCCAGCGCAAGGGCACGCCGGCCGCGCGCATGCCGCAGGTGGCGCGCGAGGTGGTGAAGAGCCGCGCCGCACGGCTGCGCCAGGCGGGCGATGCGGCGCATGCGCGCCATCTCGCCGGGCTTGCCGGCACGGCGCAGCGCATCCTCGTGGAGCGCGAGGGTCTCGGCCGCACCGAGGGTTTTACCCTCGCCACGATCGACGCGGGGCGGCCGGGCGAGATCGTGGCGGCGCGCATTGCCGGGCATGACGGCGAGCGCCTCACGGCGCGGGCCCTGACGCAGAAGGCGGCCTGACGCATGGCTTTCGATTTCATCAAGAAGGTCTTTTCCTTCGGGCGCAAGGACGAGGAGAAGCCGGCGCCGGTGACAGAAACGCCGCCCGCCGCAGCGCCGGAGCCGGTTGCCGCGCCGGATGCGGAGATCATGCGGCCGCTGCGCGAGCCCTCGCCCGCCATCGCCGATCCGGTCGCCGCCAATATCGCGCCCGAACCCTCGCCGGTCCCCGAGCCGCCTGCGCCGCCCGAACAGCCTGAGCCGCCGCAACCCGAACCGGCGCCGGAACCCCTGCCCGTGCCGCCACCGGCACCGCAGCCGTCCACTCCGCCCGAGGAACCGAGGCCGCAGGAAGTCCCCGCACCGGCACCACAGGAACGCCCGGCGCCGACGCCGCAGGAGGCGCCGGTCCAGCCGCCCGTGCAGGTGCCCGCCACGCCGGTCGAGATTCCGCAGCCGACGCCGCCCGAACCACCGGCAAGCCCCGCCCCGATCCCACCGACCGCGCAAGCGGATGCGCCATCTGGCGAACTGCCTGCCCGAGCGCCTGGGGAAGGCGTCCCGCAGACCGAGCCACCGCAGGCAGTGGACGCTGCTCCGGCGGAGATTCTGCCTCCGATACGCGAGCCCGCGCCGGTCCCGGCGGACAGGCTGCGCGAGGAGATCGCACCCGAGCCCGACTCCATCCCGGCGCCGCCTGCGCCCGCGGAGCGGCAGGCGCCTTCCCGGCCGGACGAACCTTCAGAGCCGGCGGCCGGCACTGCCGCGCACGTGACCGTATCGAAAACCGTCCAGCGCAAGGCGGAGGCGGCACCTGCCCCCGCGGCGCCCGCGTCCCGGGCAAGCTGGTTCCAGCGCCTGCGCGACGGGCTGTCGCGCTCGTCGCGCGAGCTGTCGTCCAACATTGCCGGCGTCTTCACCAAGCGAAAGTTGGACGAGGACACGCTGCAGGATCTGGAAGACGTGCTGCTGCGCGCCGATCTCGGCATGGAAACGGCGATCCGCATCACCGATGCACTGGCGTCGGGGCGCTACGGCCGCGAGATTTCCGACGCGGAAGTGCGCACGGTCATGGCCGCCGAGGTGGAGAAGGTGCTGGTGCCCGTCGCGCTGCCGCTGGAGCTCGACCTCAACCACAAGCCGCATGTCATCCTCGTCGTCGGCGTCAACGGCACCGGCAAGACCACGACCATCGGCAAGCTCGCCGCAAAGCTGACCGAGGGCGGGCTCAAGGTGATGCTGGCGGCCGGCGACACGTTTCGCGCCGCGGCCATCGAGCAATTGAAAATCTGGGGCGAGCGCACCGGCTCGCCGGTCGTGTCTTCGAAGCTCGGCGCCGATGCGGCGGGCCTCGCCTGGGACGCTTATGAGAAGGCGAAGGAAGCCGGCTCCGACGTGCTGATCATCGACACGGCCGGTCGGCTCCAGAACAAGGCCGAGCTGATGGCGGAGCTGGAAAAGATCGTGCGCGTGCTGGGCAAGCACGACGCCGACGCGCCGCACACCGTGCTCCAGACCGTCGACGCCACCACCGGCCAGAATGCCCTCAACCAGGTCGAGATCTTCCGCAACGTGGCGGGCGTGAACGGCCTCGTCATGACCAAGCTCGACGGCACGGCGCGCGGCGGCATCCTCGTCGCCATCGCGGCAAAGCACAAGCTGCCGGTCTATTTCATTGGCGTCGGCGAGCAGGTGGACGATCTCGAACCCTTTTCCGCCGGCGACTTCGCCAGGGCGATCGCGGGGGTGGAATAACAGGATGCGGACAGCCTCTCACGCCCCCCTCTGGCCTGCCGGCCATCTCCCCCACCAGGGGGGAGATTGGATGTCGCTTTGGCTTTCGCCAATCGCCGAAGATGGGGCACCGACAAAACTGAAGGCTGATCTCCCCCCTTGCGGGGGAGATGGCCGGCAGGCCAGAGGGGGGCGCGACGAGACTCGATATTTCCGGAGATGCGTCCAATGACAGCGCCCATCCTCGAACGCGAGCCCACCGATCCGAAGAAGAAGGAAATCCACCCGCTGCTCAAGCTGGCGCTGGAGCTCGGGCCGCTGCTCGTCTTCTTCTTCGCCAATTCGCGCGGCGACTGGCTGGTCGCGCGGTTTCCCGCGCTGGCGCAGATCGGCGAGCCGATCTTCATCGCCACGGCGCTGTTCATGGTCGCGGTGGCGATCGCGCTCGCCGTTTCCTGGCTGCTGACCCGCTCGCTGCCGATCATGCCGCTGGTCTCCGGCATCGTCGTCTTCGTCTTCGGCGCGCTGACGCTCTGGCTCCAGAACGACACCTTCATCAAGATGAAGCCGACCATCGTGAACACGCTCTTCGGCGTGGTGCTGCTCGGCGGCCTCGTCTTCGGCCGGTCGCTGCTGGGCTACGTCTTCGACAGCGCCTTCAGGCTCGACGCGGAAGGCTGGCGCAAGCTCACCCTGCGCTGGGGCCTGTTCTTCATCTTCCTCGCGGTCGTGAACGAGATCGTCTGGCGCGGCTTCTCCACCGACACATGGGTGGCCTTCAAGGTGTGGGGAATCATGCCCATCACCATCGCCTTCACCATGGCGCAGATGCCGCTGATCATGCGCCATTCGACCGATGAGAAGCTGAAGGCCGGCGAGTAAGCCGCTTCAAAAAAAAAGCTCAGCTCAGGTCGTCGTAGAAGCGCACGATCCAGCTTGCCTGATAGACCAGCATCACCACGAGGAACGCCACGTGGAAGCGGCGGCTGGCGATGAACATGGCCGCGATCGACGCGGCGATGGTGGCTCCGGCGCGCAGAAAGTATTCCGTGCCGTGCGCTTGCAGATAGGCTTGGCCCTTGATCGCGGTGTCGACCATGTCGGCCGCGAAGAGCAGCGCCAGAAGGCCGAAGAACCATTTCCGCCGCGACAGGAAATAATCCTCGTAGCTGCCATATTCGGCGATATCGGTGGGATAGAGCAGCGAGCAGAGCAGGAAATAGATGCCGCAATAGAAGATCACGAAGACATAGATCTCGAAGCGCATCCGCTCCAGATTGCGGAGCTGGAACTCGAACCACCAGAAGTGAATCACCAAGAGGAACATCAGCAGCGTCCAGCCGAGATGCAGCCAGGAGATGCGATACCGGCCGGGATGCTGGATGAAGACCGCCGCTCCGGACAGAAGCCGCGTGATGCTGAGGCCGAGGATCATGCCGAGCACGATGCGGACGTGGAAATAAGCGCCGGGATCGATCACCGGATGGTTCATTGCCGCCGCCCCTCCTGCGCGCCTTGTTTTGCCGCGCTTCCGAACCGCAAAAGTGTTTCCACTTTTGCCGGGAGCGTTCTACTGGCCCGTCAGCGCCTTCTCGATCGCTGGCATCAGGTCCTCGCGCACCGATTGTTCGGTGAACGGGCCGACATGCTTATAGGCGATGCGCCCGTCCCTGCCCACAAGGAAGGTCTCGGGCACGCCATAGACGCCCCAGTCGATGGCCGCGCGCCCATTGGCGTCCACGCCGACGCTGTCATAGGGATTGCCGAGCTCGCCGAGGAAACGGCGCGCATTGGCCGGCGCGTCCTTGTAGTTGAGCCCGGCGATCTGGAAACGTGCGTCGCCGGACAGCGCCATCAGGATCGGGTGTTCCTCGCGGCAGGGCGCACACCATGACGCCCAGACATTGACCAGCGTCACTTTCCCAGCCAGACCGGCCGAGGAAAGGCCGGGAAGGCCGAGCCCTTCCAGCGGCGGCAGTTCCGTATGCGGTGCCGCTTGCCCGAGCAGCGCGGAGGGCACGGTGGCGCTGTCGCGGCCGGACAGGAGCTGCAGCAGGAAAAGCGCCGCAAGGGCGAGGAAGAATGCCAGCGGCGCGAGCACCAGCCAGCGCCGGCGCTGCCCGGCGGGCGCCGCACCTGCCGTCATGGCTGTGCGCTCCCGCTCTCCGATCTGCGCCGCACGCCGCGGCGTTCGAGATCGGCGAGTTCCCGCTTGCGCGCCGACTTGTCGAGCAGAATCCAGCCGAGCAGGCCGCCAAGCGCGATGGCCGAAAGCGCATAGGCCGCCGTCACATAGACGAAATGCGTCATCGGCTCAGGCCCCGCGATCGGCGCTGCGGGCGGCGACGCGCCGCATCGCGGCGACGCGGCGGCGCCAGATCTCGGTGCGCATCGCCATCAGATGCAGCGTGAAGAACATCAGCGTGAAGCCGAGCGCGCAGACGAGCAGCGGCGTCAGCAGCGAGGAATGGATGGTCGGCCCGTCGAGGCGAAGCACGGAGGCCGGCTGATGCAGCGTGTTCCACCAGTCGACGGAGAACTTGATGATCGGCAGGTTGATCGCGCCGACCAGCGTCACGATCGCCGCCGCGCGGGCCGCGCGCGAGGGATCGTCCAGCGCCCGCGTCAGCGCGATGATGCCGAGATACATCAGGAAGAGCACGAAGACCGAGGTGAGCCGCGCGTCCCACACCCACCACGTGCCCCACATCGGCTTGCCCCAGATCGAGCCGGTGACGAGCGCCAGCGCGGTGAAGACCGCGCCGATGGGCGCTGCCGCCTTGAGCGAGATATCGGCGAGCGGATGACGCCAGACCAGCGTCCCCAGCGCCGCCAGCGCCATCACGCCGTAGCACATCATGGAAAGCCAGGCGAAGGGCACGTGGATATACATGATCCGCACGGTGATGCCCTGCTGGTAGTCTTCCGGCGCGGCAAAAGCCATCCACAGGCCGATGGCGAGCACCAGCACGGCCGCGATGCCGAGCAGCGGCACGGCCCTGTCCGCCAGCGCGATGAAGCGCGTCGGATTGGCGAGATCGGTCCAGCTCGCGGGTCGGGCGGCAGCGTCGCTCATGACCGTTCACATAGACCGCGCGAATGTGGCGCGCAATCAACAGAGCGTGAGAGACGTTGTCGCGCCCACCCCCGTTGCCGGCCGCTCATTCCGCCGCCCATTTCAGCGCCAGCGCGGCGGCCACGGGGCCGATCACGGCGAAGAACAGCGTGAGCGCCATGAGTATCAGGAAGGGCGGCAGGAAGGGCAGAGGCGGGTTGACCGCGGCATAACTCGCCGAGACGCCGAAGATCAGCACCGGAATGGCGAGCGGCAGGACGAGCACCGAGACGAGCAGCCCGCCGCGCGGCAGCGCCACTGCCACCGCTGCGCCCATGGCGCCGATGAAGGTGATCGCCGGCGTGCCGACCGCCAGCGTGGCGACCGTCGCCGCCATCGCCATCGGCGGCATGTTCATGGTCAGCGCGAAGAGCGGCGTGGCGACGACGAGCGGCAGCACGGCCGCCACCCAGTGCGCGAGGCATTTTACGATCACCGTCAGCACCAGCGGGTGGCGCGACGCGCCGATGAGCAGGAGGTCGAGCGAGCCGTCCTCGCGATCGGCCTGGAACAGCCGGTCGAGGCCGAGCAGGCTGGCGAGCAGCGCCGCGATCCACAGAATCGCCGGCCCGATCCGGGCCAGCAGGTTGAGGTCGGGCCCGACGCCGAAAGGCACCGTCGCCACGACCGACAGGAAGAACAGGATGCCGACCAGCGCGCCGCCGCCGGCGCGCAGCGCAAGGCGCAGGTCGCGGACGAACAGCGCGCCCATCAGGCAACCCCGCCGCGTACACTCACCGAAAGGATGCGACCTTCCGGCAAGGACCGCTTACTCCTCGTCGTCGCGATTCGACTTCAGCGAGGAGAGCTTGGCGAAGACGGCGTCGGCGTCGAGCTCCTTCTCCTCGGACTCGTCCTTCTCCGGCACGCTGAGCGTCTCGGTCATCGAGGCCGGCAGCAGCGTGTCGCCGGTCGGCTCGGCTGGCTGCTGGCCACGCGAGGCGCGCTGCACCTCGATGTCGAGGTCGATCTGCGAGCAGAGGCCGAGCGTCACCGGATCCATCGGCACGAGGTTGGCCGCGTTCCAGTGGGTGCGGTTGCGGATCTGCTCGATGGTCGACTTGGTGGTGCCGACGAGGCGCGAGATCTGCGCATCCTTGAGCTCGGGATGGTTGCGCACCAGCCACAGGATCGCGTTCGGCCGGTCCTGGCGCTTGGAAAGCGGCGTGTAGCGCGGCCCCTTGCGCTTCGATTCCGGCACGCGCACCTTCGGCTCCGAAAGCTTCAGCCGGTAGTTCGGATCGGCCTCGCCGCGGGCGATCTCCTCGCGCGAGAGCTGTCCGGTCATGACCGGGTCCATGCCCTTGATACCCTGCGCGGCCTCGCCATCGGCGATGGCGCTGACCTCGAGCGGATGCAGCCGGCAGAACTGCGCGATCTGGTCGAAGGACAGCGCCGTATTGTCGACCAGCCAGACAGCGGTCGCCTTCGGCATGAGCAGGGTATTGGCCATCAGATGAATTCCTTCTCGTCGCCCGCGTCCCTCGTCGCAGGCGGTGGTCAAGCCACCGATTTATGGGAATGGGCCCGCCTATACCGGAAACGGGGTGGCCGCGCAATATTTTCGCTCGGCCCCCGCAACCGATGCGCACCGCTTCCGCTTTTCGCCGTCCGCGTGATAGAGGGCACGCCCATGAGCACCTTCACCATCCTTCTGGGCGGCGATCTCGTCGCGACGCCGCGCCTTCTGCGGCATGTGCGCGGCAGCCGGGTCATCGCGGCGGATTCGGGCATCCACCACGCGCCGGCGCTGGGCCTCGTGCCGGAACTGTGGATGGGCGATTTCGATTCGGTCTCGCCGGACCAGCGCGACGGCTTCGCCGATATTCCCGTCGAGGTCTTCCCTTCCGACAAGGACAAGACCGACGGCGAGCTCGCGATCGACACCGCGCTCGAGCGCGGCGCGACGCGGCTGGTGCTGGCAGGCGCCTTCGGCGGCCCGCGCGCCGACCACGCCTTCCTGCATCTGGCCATGGCGCTTTCGCTCGCCGAACAGGGCCTAGACTTGCTGCTGGCCTCGGGTACGCAAGAGGGCATCCCGCTCCTGCCCGGCACAAGCCGCTTCGACTATCCGGCCGGCACGCTCTTCTCGATCATCGGCTTCACCGACCTCGACGCCCTCACGCTCGATGCGGTGAAGTGGCCGCTCGCCGCGCGCCATGTGCCCTTCGGTTCCTCGCTGACCTTGTCCAACGAGGCGCGGGGGCCTTTCACGGCGAAGCTGGGTTCCGGGCGCGCCATGCTGATCGCGCATGTGGGGATGGACTGACATGGCCCCGCCCCTTCTCCAGCTCGACGACATCCGCCTCACCTTCGGCGGCACGCCGCTGCTCGACGGCGCATCGCTCGCGGCTTCGGCGGGCGACCGCATCGCGCTCGTCGGCCGCAACGGCTCGGGCAAATCCACTCTGCTCAAGATCGCCGCCGGCCTGGTCGAGCCGCAGGACGGCACCGTCTTCCGCCAACCCTCGGCCACCGTGCGCTATCTCCAGCAGATGCCGGACATGGAAGGTTTTTCGAACGTGCGCGATTATGTCGTCGCGGGGCTCGGCCCTTCCGACGACCCGCACCGCGCCACCTATCTGCTGGAACATCTCGGCCTCACCGGCGACGAGGCGCCGGCCTCGCTCTCGGGCGGCGAGGCGCGCCGTGCGGCGCTGGCCCGCGTGCTTGCTCCGCAGCCCGACATCCTGCTGCTCGACGAGCCGACCAACCATCTCGATCTCGCCACCATCGAATGGCTGGAGGACGAGCTGGTCCGCTCAACCTCGGCGATGATCGTCATCTCGCACGACCGCCGCTTCCTTGAACGCGTCTCGAAGGCGACGGTCTGGCTCGATCGCGGCCAGACCAGACGGCTGGAGAAGGGGTTCGCGCATTTCGAGGAATGGCGCGACCAGCTTCTGGAGGAGGAAGAGCGCGAGCAGCACAAGCTCGGCCGCCAGATCGTCCGCGAGGAGCACTGGCTGCGCTACGGCGTGACCGCGCGGCGCAAGCGCAACATGCGAAGGCTGGGCGAATTGCAGGACATGCGCCAGCGGCATCGCGGCCACAAGGGACCGGAAGGCGCGGCCCGCCTCGTCGCCGCCGATGCGGCCGAATCCGGCAAGCTGGTGATCGAGGCGAAGGGCATCTCGAAAAGCTTCGGCGACCTCACGGTGGTGAAGGATTTTTCCACCCGCATCCAGCGCGGCGACCGGATCGGCCTCGTCGGGCCGAACGGCGCCGGCAAGACCACCCTGCTCAAGATGCTGACCGGCGATCTCGCGCCCGATACGGGCAGTGTGCGCCACGGCGTCAACCTTGAGATCGCGACGCTCGACCAGAAGCGCGCGCAGCCTTCGCCGGAAGAGACGCTGGCGCATTTCCTCACCGGCGGCGTGGGCGAGCAGGTGGTGGTGAACGGCGAGGCGCGCCACGTCGTCTCCTACATGAAGGACTTTTTGTTCAAGCCCGAGCAGGCGCGCACGCCGGTGCGCGAGCTTTCGGGCGGCGAGCGCGCGCGGCTGCTGCTCGCGCGGCTTCTGGCGCGGCCGGCCAATCTTCTGGTGCTGGACGAGCCGACCAACGACCTCGACATGGAGACGCTGGACCTGCTTCAGGAGCTGGTCGCCGGTTTCCCCGGCACGGTCATCCTCGTCAGCCACGACCGCGACTTCCTCGACCGCACCGTGACCAGCACCATCGTGCCGGAGGGTGACGGGCGCTGGGTGGAATATGCCGGCGGCTATCGCGACATGCTGGTCCAGCGCGGCTCGACCCGCTTCGACCGCCGCGGCGTCGAGCCGAAAAAGGCCGCTGCTTCGCCCACCGGCAAGGCGGCAACTGCGCCGAAGGAGCCCGCAAAAAAGCTCTCCTACAAGCAGAAATTCGCGCTCGAAACGCTGCCGAAGCGGATGGAAGAAGCAAACGACAAGGCCGCCAGGCTGGAAGCCCGGCTGGCCGACCCGCAGCTCTACGCGAAGGACCCCGAAGGCTTCGCGAAGATCGCCGCCGAGCTCGACAGGCTGCGCGCCGAAATCTCTTCCATGGAGGAGGAATGGCTGGAGCTTGAAATGCTGCGCGAGGAGATCGAGGGCTGAGCCTCCCTGCGTCCTTCGAGGCTCGGCTGTCGCCTCGCACCTCAGGATGAGGGAGGTTGGTGTTATGCACCCAACCTTAGGTGCTTTGCGCCCCGCTTCACTCCTCTTGAGTCCTTTGCGCCCGACCTCCCTCATCCTGAGGTGCTTTGCGGAGCAAAGGCTCGAAGGACGCACGGACGCGATATGCGGCAGGAAGCGCGAAGTCTTTGCGCATCGGCTTGCGCGCTGCTACGGCGAACCCTAGTGTCGCAACAACTTAATTTGTGAAGGAATTGCACATGCGTTTCGAGGGCACGTCCGCCTATGTGGCCGACAAGGACCTGATGGTGGCGGTGAATGCGGCCATTGCGCTGGAGCGGCCGCTGCTGGTCAAGGGCGAGCCCGGCACCGGCAAGACCGAGCTCGCCAAGCAGGTCGCGGCGGCGCTGGGCCTCGACCTTCTCGAATGGCACGTGAAGTCGACCACCAAGGCGCAGCAGGGTCTTTACGAATATGACGCGGTCTCGCGCCTGCGCGACAGCCAGCTCGGCGACGACCGCTTCAACGACATCCGCAACTACATCAAGCGCGGCAAGCTGTGGGAGGCCTTCGCCGCCGATCGCAAGGTCGTGCTCCTGATCGACGAGATCGACAAGGCCGACATCGAGTTCCCCAACGACCTGTTGCAGGAGCTCGATAAGATGGAGTTCTTCGTCTACGAGACCGGCGAGACGATCCGCGCGACGCACCGGCCCATCGTCATCATCACCTCCAACAACGAGAAGGAGCTGCCCGACGCCTTCCTGCGCCGCTGCTTCTTCCACTATATCCGCTTCCCCGAGGCCGAGACGCTGCAGAAGATCGTCGAGGTGCACTATCCGGGCATCAAGCAGAACCTCGTGCGCGCCGCGCTCACCCAGTTCTACGAGGTGCGCGAGGTTCCGGGGCTGAAGAAGAAGCCCTCCACGTCGGAAGCGCTGGACTGGATCCGCCTTCTCGTCGCCGACGACGTCGATCCGGCCGACCTGCGCGCCGATCCCAAGAACGCGCTGCCCAAGCTGCACGGCGCGCTGCTCAAGAACGAGCAGGACGTGCATCTCTTCGAGCGGCTGGCCTTCATGGCGCGCCGGAACGGCTGACCATGAGCGATCGCGCCTCGCACACCTACAAGTAGCTTCGCGGCGCGCTACTTTCCTGCCCATGGCGGAAAGTGCCACATATCGATTGTTCCGGCAGGCCATGGCCGAGCTCAGGCCGGTCTCCTGCTCCTATGGCGGCATGCGGCGGGAGATCTGCCCGATCATCCTGGGCCACAGCGGCGGCGCGGAGAAGGCGCTGGTCTACCAGTTCGGCGGCGAAAGCAGCCAGGGCGCGGCCGGCGCACGCGGCTGGAAGTGCCGTACCCTGTCGAAGGTCAGGAACGCGCACGTGATCGACGGAGTGTGGCATGATGGTCCCGGCCCTCACGGGCAGGCGCAGAGCTGCGTTGCCAACGTCGATCGCGACGTCAATCCGGCAAGCCCCTACCGGCCGCGGCGTTCTCTGCGGCCGCGGACTTGAGGAGAGATATCAGCATGCCTGAGCGAGTCACGGTCTGGACCTATGATTGGGTGCCCGAAGGTGCCCGCGGTTTTGTGCGCGACATAAGGCTGAGATGGGCCTGCGAGGAAGCCGGCCTTGCCTACGCCGTGCGGACCGTTCCTTTCGACGGCCGGAAGGCCGACCATCTGGCGTGCCAGCCTTTCGGTCAGGTCCCGTTCCTGGGCGACGGCGAGCTTGAAATATTCGAGAGCGGTGCGGGGCTGCTGCATCTCGCCCGAAAAAGCGAAAAACTGATGCCCGGCGATCCTGACAGTGAAGCCCAGACGCTTCAATGGACGATCGCCGCGCTCAACTCGATCGAGATGGTTTCGGTCCCCTGGTGGTTCCTGGAAGTGACCGGCGCTAAGGAAAACGGTCTGACCGGCTGGCTGAAAAGCCGCCTCGACCACATGGAGCGTGTCCTGAAGGAGAGGGAATGGCTGGCCGCCGACCGCTTCACCGTCGCGGACCTGCTGATGGCCGATGTGCTGCGCGTCACGAAGGTGCGCTCCTTCGGAGATCGGCCCGCGACAGAGTCCTATGTGACACGCATCACGGAACGCCCCTCATTCAAGAAGGCGTACCGGGATCAATTGGCGCATTTCGAAGCTGCGGACGCAATCAGGAGCGAAGCCCGAAACTGAGCGCGATCCGGCCTAATGCAGCACCAGCTCGCCGCTGACATTGCGCCATTCGCTGGCCGCGATCAGGCGGCGATGCGTGTAGGTGACCGAATGCAGCGGGCCGTCGAGCTTTTCCTTCCAGAAATCGAGGAAGCGGTAGAGCGCCGGGAATTTCGGTGCGAGGTCGTAATGCTGCCAGATGAAGGTCTGGATGATGTGCGGATGATCCGGGAGATGATAGAGGATCTGCGCGGTAGTGAGGCCGTAGCCCTTCAGCATCATCTCGGTTTCAATGTGTCGTCCCATGGCTGTTCCCCTGGCCGTTGACTGCTCCTCCCAACGTCCAGAGTGCCGCGCAGTTTCTTAACCATTTGCCAATATCAGCGCCCTGCGCCCTTCATTCTCCAGATAAATCAACATGTTGGCAGCAATGCCCGTTCGCTGCTAACGCAGCGGCCCGGCTCGCGCCCGATCAAATGACCGGGCGTGCCCAACGTCTAATGTTGTCGCCTGCGCCCAGATGATAATAATGCGCTGAAAAGACTGGCAGCCGCATCGCGGCGCGCCGTGCATCGAAGGGGAGGTATCATGTCCGAGGTTCATGTCCACAAGGTCAAGCCGGCGTGGAAGAAGAACGCGCTGATCGACAATGAGACATATCTCAAATGGTATGCCGAGAGCGTCAAGAACCCCGACAGGTTCTGGGGCAAGCACGGCAAGCGCATCGACTGGTTCAAGCCCTTCACCAAGGTCAAGAACACCAGCTTCAAGGGCAAGGTGTCGATCAGGTGGTTCGAGGACGGCGTCACCAACGTCTCGTACAATTGCATCGACCGTCACCTGAAGAAGCGCGGCAACCAGACGGCGATCATCTGGGAAGGCGACAACCCCTACGACGACAAGAAGGTCACCTATAACGAGCTCTACGAGCATGTCTGCCGCATGGCCAACGTGCTGAAGAAGCACGGCGTCAGGAAAGGCGACCGCGTCACCATCTATATGCCGATGATCGTGGAGACGGCCTATGCGATGCTCGCCTGCGCGCGCATCGGCGCCATCCATTCGGTCGTGTTCGGCGGCTTCTCGCCCGATTCGCTCGCCGGCCGCATCGTCGATGCCGAATCCACCTTCGTCATCACCGCCGACGAAGGCTTGCGCGGGGGAAAACCCGTCCCCTTGAAGGAAAACACCGACAAGGCGATCGACATCGCCGCGCGCCAGCATGTGCGGGTCAACAAGGTGCTCGTGGTGCGCCGCACCGGCGGCAGGATCGGCTGGGCCAACGGCCGCGACCTGTGGTGGCACGACGAGGCCGCTTCGGTGAAGCCGGACTGCCCGCCCGAGAAGATGAAGGCGGAGGACCCGCTGTTCATCCTCTACACGTCGGGCTCGACCGGCAAGCCGAAGGGCGTGCTGCACACCACCGCCGGCTATCTCGTCTTCGTCTCGATGACGCATCAATACGTCTTCGACTATCACGACGGCGACATCTACTGGTGCACGGCCGATGTCGGCTGGGTGACCGGCCACAGCTACATCCTCTACGGCCCGCTTGCCAACGGCGCGACGACGCTGATGTTTGAGGGCGTGCCCAATTATCCCTCCCAGTCACGCTTCTGGGAGATCATAGACAAGCACAAGGTCAACATCTTCTACACCGCCCCGACCGCGCTCCGCGCGCTGATGGGCGCCGGCGACGAGCATGTGAAGAAGACCTCGCGCAAGAGCCTGAAGGTGCTGGGCTCGGTCGGCGAGCCGATCAATCCGGAAGCCTGGGAGTGGTACTACAAGGTCGTCGGCGAAAGCCGCGTGCCGGTAGTGGACACCTGGTGGCAGACGGAGACCGGCGGCATCCTGATCACCCCGCTGCCGGGCGCCACCGACCTCAAGGCGGGTTCGGCCACGCGGCCCTTCTTCGGCGTGCAGCCTCAATTGGTCGACAATGACGGCGCGGTGCTGGAGGGCGCGGCCGACGGCAATCTCTGCATCGTCGATAGCTGGCCCGGCCAGATGCGCACCGTCTATGGCGACCACGACCGGTTCGTGCAGACCTACTTCTCCACCTACAAGGGCAAGTATTTCACCGGCGACGGCTGCCGCCGCGACGAGGACGGCTATTACTGGATCACCGGCCGCGTGGACGACGTCATCAACGTGTCGGGCCACCGCATGGGCACGGCCGAGGTCGAATCCGCGCTGGTCAGCCACGACAAGGTGTCCGAAGCCGCCGTCGTCGGCTATCCGCACGACATCAAGGGCCAGGGCATCTACTGCTACGTGACGCTGATGGCCGGCGAGGAAGGATCGGACGCGCTGCGCAAGGAGCTCGTCGCCCATGTGCGCAACGAGATCGGCCCTATCGCCTCGCCCGACCAGATCCAGTTCGCGCCCGGCCTGCCCAAGACCCGCTCCGGCAAGATCATGCGCCGCATCCTGCGCAAGATCGCCGAGGACGAGTACAACGCGCTGGGCGACATCTCGACGCTGGCCGATCCGGCCGTGGTGGACGATCTGGTGGCCAACCGGCAGAACAAGAAAGGTTGAGGGGCGAAGCGGCGGGGCGGGGCGTCCTTCGAGGCTCGCTTCGCTCGCACCTCAGGATGAGGGACGTATGCGTTTATCGAGCCCTCGACCGTGGGTTCGATCAGCACAACCTCCCTCATCCTGAGGTGCGAGCCCGCATGACGGCGTTCATCTGGCATATGTCCTTCGCGGGCGAGCCTCGAAGGACGCACCTCCGCACCCACCCGGTATTTGTCTCTTGCACTGCAACAGAAATGATCCCACATTGGCGCCGTGTTCAACGAACTGAAAGGAGGTGATCCAATGTCGAGTGGTTTCAACCGTAGAGTGGCCCCGGCGGATCGTCCTTTCGGGAAGCAGTCTTCCTGACAGGCGTAATGCGCGGCCGATAGTTCGCTATCGCCACGGGCCGCGCCACGGACGGAAACACGGGGCCGCTCCAATGGAGCGGCCCTTTTCCATGGCGGAGAGCCGATCTCCGATGCTTGCTTCCGCTCCGCAGCAGTCCTATCACTGACATCGCTCTAACGGGGTGCCGGCGCATGCGCCGGCTGAGAGGCTGACAGAAGGCCAACCCGCCGAACCTGATCCGGTTTGCACCGGCGGAGGGATTAGACGCTGACGCCAGGCGCCATTCCCTTTCAACCAGAACGAGAAGGAGGCGCGAACATGCCCGCAATCAGGACGATCCTTGCCACCGCGCTCACATCGCTGGCGCTGGCCGGCACCGCCGCCGCGCAGGAAAAACTCACGGTCTACACCTATGAAAGCTTCACCGCCGAATGGGGCCCCGGCCCCACGGTGGAGAAGAATTTCGAGGCCGAATGCGGCTGCGACGTGGAGTTCGTCTCGGTGGCCGATGGCGTGGCGCTGCTCAACCGCCTGCGCCTCGAAGGCGAGGCGACCACGGCCGACATCGTGCTCGGCCTCGACACCAGCCTGACATGGGAAGCGCAGCAGACCGGCCTTTTCGCCCCGCACGGCATCTCGCTCGACAATGTCGAGGTGCCCGGCGGCTGGACGGACGAAACCTTCGTTCCCTTCGACTACGGCTATTTCGCCGTCGTCTATGACAGCCAGACGCTCACCACGCCGCCCGCCAGCCTCAAGGAACTGGTCGAAGGCGATCCTTCGGCGAGAATCGTCATCCAGGACCCGCGCACCTCGACGCCCGGCCTCGGCCTGCTCCTGTGGGTGAAGGCGGTCTACGGCGACGGGGCGAAGGACGCCTGGGCAAAGCTCTCCAGGCGCGTGCTGACGGTGACGCCGGGCTGGAGCGAGGCCTATGGGCTGTTCACCAATGGCGAGGCGCCGATGGTGCTCTCCTACACCACCTCGCCCGCCTATCACCTGATCGCCGAGCGCGTCGACCGCTACAAGGCGGCCTCCTTCGCCGAGGGCAACTATCTCCAGATCGAGGTGGCCGCAGCGACGAAGAAGGGCGCAGAAAACCCGCTCGCGACACGCTTCCTCTCCTTCATGACCGGACCGGGCTTTCAGGACGTGATCCCGGAGACGAACTGGATGTTCCCGGCCGGCAAGACCAGCGAGCCGCTCAACCCCGTCTTCGGCGACATGGCGAAGCCGGCAAAGCCGCTCTCCATCCCCGCCGAGGAGATCGCCGCCAACCGCAAGGCCTGGATCGACGAATGGCTTTCAGTGATGAGCCGCTGATCCTGATGCAGGCACCCTGAATGCCCGCGCGCGTCTCCGACCGCCGCATTCTCGCCGGCATCGTTGCGCTGGGAGCAATCGCACTGCTGCTCGGCGGCGCCTTTGCCGGCCTGTTGGTGGAAGCGGGGCGGAACTGGAGCGGGGCGGTCGCCGCCTTCGATTCCTACCTCCTGCGCGTCGCCCGCTTCACCTTGTGGCAGGCGGCGCTTTCCACGCTGCTGTCGGTCGGGCCGGCGCTTTTCGTCGCCCGCGCGCTCTATCGCCAGACCGCCATGCCCGGCCGCGGCTTTGTGCTCGGCCTCTTCGCCGTGCCGCTGGCGCTGCCGGCCATCGTCGCAGCGCTCGGCATTCTCGCCCTCTATGGCCGCGCCGGCTATTTCGCCGGCGTCATGAGCTGGATCGGCGGCGAGCCATGGGCGGGCATCTATGGCCTTCAGGGCATTCTGGTCGCGCATGTCTTCTTCAACCTGCCACTCGCCACCCGCCTCTTCGTCGAGGCACTGGAAGCGACGCCGGCCGATCACACGCGGCTCGCGGCGCAACTCGGCATGGGCGCGCGGGCAAGCTTCCGCCACATCGAATGGCCGGCGCTCAGGGCAGCGCTGCCCGGCGTCGCCGCGCTCGTCTTCATGCTGTGCATTACATCCTTCACCATCGTGCTGACGCTCGGCGGTGGCCCCCGCGCCACGACGCTGGAAGTGGCCATCTATCAGGCGCTGCGCTTCGATTTCGATCCCGCCCGCGCGGTCATGCTCACTGTCGCGCAAGTGGCGCTGACCGTCATCGTGGTGGTGGCGATCGCGCGGCTCGGCGCAAGCCTCACCGGCGAGGCCAATCTGGCACTGAGCGCGCGCCGCTACATCGCGCGCGGCAGGACGGAGAACGGCCTCAATATCGCATTCATCCTTATAGCGCTCGCCTTCGTCGCCGGCCCCATGATCGCCACCCTGCTCGCCGGCATCGAGGCCGATCTGGCGCGGCTCGTAAGCGAAGCGACGGTGCAGCGCGCCGCGCTCACCAGCCTCGTCTTCGCCATGCTTTCCGCCCTGCTCGCGACGGCGCTTTCGCTCGCGCTGGTGACGGCGCGGCGCGCGCTGGAGCAGCTACGCAGCGGCCGGGAACCAGGCCTCCTCGAATGGCTGACCGGAAACGGCGCGGCGCTGGTTCTGGTCGTGCCGCCGATCGTCATCGGCGCCGGCTGGTTCATCCTGCTGCGCCATGTCACCCGGCCGCTGGCGGCTGCGCCTTTCATAGTCGTGACGGTCAACGCGGTGATGGCGATGCCCTTCGTCATGCGCGCGCTGCGAGCGGCCCATGACGCGGCCGCCGCGCGCCATGACCGGCTCGCGGCCTCGCTCGGCATTACGGGCTGGAACCGCCTGCGCCTGATCGACCTGCCGCCGCTGCGCCGGCCGCTCGCGACCGGCTTCGCCTTCGCCATGGCGCTGTCGCTGGGCGATCTCGGCGTCATCGCGCTCTTCGGCAGTGAGAACGTTCAGACCCTGCCCTATCTCCTCCTGTCGCGCATGAGCGCCTACCGCACGCAGGATGCCGCCGGGCTTGCGCTGATCCTCGCCGTCATGTGCCTTGCGCTGATGTTCCTCACCGACCGCCTCGGAAAGAGCCGCGTATGAATGGCGCCGCCGTCGAATGCCGCGACACGCGTTTCGCCTATGGCGAGACGCAATTCCATTTCGACATGGCGATCGAAGCCGGCACCATCGCTGCTATGATGGGCGCGAGCGGCTCGGGCAAATCGACCCTGCTGTCGCTGATCGCCGGGTTCGAGACGCCGGCAAGCGGAGATATCCTGATCGGCGGCCTGACCATGATCGGCACACCGCCCGCCCGGCGCCCCGTCTCGATGGTGTTCCAGGAAAACAACCTGTTCGGCCATCTCGACGTCGCCGCCAATGTCGGGCTCGGCCGCTCGCCGCGGCTGCGCCTTTCCGCAGGCGACCGCGACGACGTGTCAGCAGCGCTCGCCCGCGTCGGTCTGGCCGGCAAGGAGCGGCGGCTGCCGCGCGAACTGTCGGGCGGCGAGCGGCAGCGTGTCGCGCTCGCCCGCGTGCTCGTCCGCGACCGGCCGGTGCTGCTGCTCGACGAGCCCTTCGCCTCGCTCGGCCCGGCGCTGCGGCAGGACATGGTGTCGCTCCTGAAGGCGCTTCATGCCGAACGCGGCATGACGGTGCTGATCGCGACCCATCATCCGGACGACGCGGCGGCCCTTGCGGAGCGCATCGTCTTCCTCGATGAGGGCCGCGTCGCAGCCCAGGGTGCGACGGAGTGGTTCTTCGGCGAGGATGGACCGGAGGCTTTCCGGCGCTATGTTGGTATCGCAACAAGATCGACTCAACGTCGATGAACCACAATTTGGCGGCATTTCGGTCTAGAAGACGGCACGAAAATGTGACACCGCTCAGGGAGGCGGGCTCTCTCTGCGCCACGGAAGGGCAATCGAACTGTACAGTCTGGACACCACACGGCCGGCCTGGAAGCGCCATGCGCGCCGGAACCGACAGGAGAACAGGCGGCGTGCCGGCATCGCCGGCGCGCTGGCGCTCGCCCTTGCGCTTTCCGCTTGCCAGAGCGTCGATCTCGGCGATGCGAGCGCCTTCAGGCCCTCCAGCACGCCGGTCACCGTCGACACCGTGTCGCGCAACGACCGGCTGGCGGGCATCGCGCGCGAGCAGCATCCGCGCATCCTCGCCACCTATGGCGGCGAATATTCCGATCCGAAGCTGGAGCGCATGGTGGCCAAGGTCGTCGGCCAGCTGACGGTCGCCTCCGACAAGCCGAACCAGACCTACCGCATCACCATCCTCAACTCGCCCAACGTCAACGCCTTCGCGCTGCCCGGCGGCTATCTCTACGTGACGCGCGGCCTACTGGCACTCGCCAATGATTCGGCCGAGCTCGCCGCGGTGATCGCGCATGAGATGGCCCATGTGACCGCCGACCACGGCATCCAGCGGCAGCAGAAGGAAGCCGAGGAGGTGCTGGCCGCGCAGGTTGTCAACGACGTGCTGGGCGGCACGCCGGTCGCGCAGGTGGCGCTGGTGAAGGGCAAGCTGCGGCTCGCCCAGTTCTCGCGCAACCAGGAGCTGGAGGCCGACGCGATCGGCATCCGCGCCGCCGCCCGCGCCGGCTTCGACCCGTTCGCCGCCCCCCGCTTCCTCCAGTCGATGGCGGCCTATACCGACTATCGCAACGCGAGCGGCGCCACCGATCCGAGCCTCGATTTCCTCGCCAGCCATCCCAATGCGCCGCAGCGCATCGAGCTGGCCATGCGGCATGCGCGCCAGTTCGGCCAGCCCGGCACCGGCGCGCGCGACCGCGATTCGCTGCTGGCGGGCATCGACGGCATCCTCTTCGGCGACACGCCGGAGGAAGGCTATGTCCGCGGGCGCACCTTCGTACATCCGCGCCTCGGCGTCTCCTTCGCGGTGCCGGAAGGCTTCATGATCGACAATTCGACCGCCGCGGTGACGGCGGCAGGGCCCGGCGACGTGGCGGTGCGCTTCGACGGCGTGACGCTCGACCCGCGCGTGAGCCTGCCCGATTATCTGCGCTCGGGCTGGGTCGCCGGGCTGGACACCGCCAGCGTGCGCGCCGAGCGGATCAACGGCTACGAGGCCGCTATCGCCGCCGCGCGCGCCGACGGCTGGCAGTTCAACGTGACGGTGATCCGCACCGGCTCGCAGGTCTATCGCCTGCTGACCGCCGCGCCCACCGCCAGCAACGCGCTGATGCCGACCGCGCAATCGGTCTCAGCCAGCTTCCGCATCCTCAACGACGCGGAGCGGGCGGCGCTGAAGCCGCTGCGCGTGCGCATCATGACGGTCGCGGCGGGCGACAGCGTCGCCACCATGGCGGCGCGCATGTCGGGCGTCGACCGCAAGCTCGACCTCTTCCGCCTGCTCAACGGTCTCGGCCCCGGCGCGACGCTCTCGGCCGGCGACAAGGTGAAGGTCATCACCGATCGATAATCAGGCGAAGGCCGCCATGTCGGGATCGGACTTGACCAGCGCGCCCCTGAGCTTGGCGAGCGCCCGGCTTTCGATCTGGCGGACGCGCTCCTTGGAGATGCCGAGATTGGCACCCAGCGATTCCAGCGTCGCGCCCGCATCGCGCAGGCGGCGCTCGCGGATGATCTTCAGCTCGCGCTCGTTGAGCGAGCCGAGCGCCGCATTGAGCCAGCGCGCCCGCCGCTCCACGTCGATCGTGGCCTCCGCCGTCTCGTCCGGCAGCGGCGCGTCGGAGACGAGGAAATCCATCCGCTCGGTCGCGCCGTCCTCGTTGGCGATGGGCGCGTTCAGCGACGTGTCGGGACCCGACAGCCGCGCGTCCATCAGCGCGACATCCGCCTCCGGCACCCCGAGCGCGCCGGAGATATGCCGGTACAACTCGTCGGAGCTCATCGTCTCCCGGCCGGCCGAAATCCGCATGCGCAGCCGGCGCAGGTTGAAGAACAGCGCCTTCTGCGCCGAACTGGTGCCGCCGCGCACGATCGACCAGTTGCGCAGGATATAGTCCTGCATGGAGGCGCGGATCCACCAGGTGGCATAGGTGGAAAAACGCACCTCCCGCGCCGGCTCGAAACGCGACGCCGCCTCGAGCAGGCCGACGCTTCCCTCCTGGATGAGATCGCTCATCGGCAGGCCGAAATAGCGGAACTTGCCCGCCATCGCGATGACGAGCCGCATATGGGCCGAGATCATCCGGTGCAGCGCCTGCTGGTCGCGATGCTCGCGCCACCTGACGGCGAGCGCGTGCTCCTCGTCGCGCGCGAGATAGGGAGCGCGCATCGCCGCGCGCATGAACATTCTGCTGGCAGGCTCTTCCATCGCTCCCTCCGATTTCCGGCCGGTTTCTGGCATATGCACCGGCGTCTCGCGCGGCGCCGACGGGAATGATGGGCGGGAAACGGCGATGGAACGCGAAAGGTTCCGCTTCAGGCTCGGCGCAAGGTCTGCCATTGACATCGTCGCGTCACTCATCCACCTGAAAGTGTATTCAGCGACCGACCGGGTTCAGGACGTCATGAACGGCTACCTTTCCGCTCCCTTGCAGCGCCGCGCCGCCGTGGGCGTGCCCGTCGGCAACGTTCTCGTGGGCGGCGGCGCGCCGGTCGTCGTCCAGTCCATGACCAATACCGACACCGCCGATGCCGATGCGACCGTCGCGCAGGTGGCCGCGCTGCACCGTGCCGGCTCCGAGATCGTGCGCATCACCGTCGACCGCGACGAGAGCGCGGCGGCCGTGCCGCATATTCGCGACCGTCTGGCCCGACTCGGCATCGACGTGCCGCTGGTCGGCGACTTCCATTATATCGGCCACAAGCTGCTGGCCAACCATCCGGCCTGCGCCGAGGCACTGGCGAAGTATCGCATCAACCCCGGCAATGTCGGCTTCCGCGACAAGAAGGACAAGCAGTTCGCCGAGATCATCGAGATGGCGATTCGCTATGACAAGCCGGTCCGCATCGGCGTCAACTGGGGGTCGCTCGACCAGGAATTGCTGACCCGGCTGATGGACCGCAACCAGGCCGACGGCTTCCCGATGACCGCCGACGAGGTGACCCGCGAGGCCATCGTGCAGTCGGCGCTGCTGTCGGCGGAGCTGGCCGAGGAGATCGGCCTGCCGCGCTCGCGCATCATCCTGTCGGCCAAGGTCAGCCGCGTGCAGGATCTCATCGCCGTCTATGTCGAGCTGGCGCGCCGCTCCGACCATGCGCTGCATCTCGGCCTCACCGAGGCCGGCATGGGCTCCAAGGGCATCGTCGCCTCGTCGGCCGCGCTCGCCATCCTGCTCCAGCAGGGCATCGGCGATACGATCCGCATCTCGCTCACCCCGGAGCCCGGCGGCGACCGCACCCGCGAGGTGCTGGTGGCGCAGGAGCTCCTGCAGACCATGGGCTTCCGCCAGTTCCTGCCGGTGGTGGCGGCCTGCCCCGGCTGCGGCCGCACCACCTCGACCGTGTTCCAGGAGCTCGCCCAGACGATCGAGGGCGACCTGCGCGCCAATATGCCGATCTGGCGCGAAAAATATCCCGGCGTCGAGGAGCTCAAGGTCGCGGTGATGGGCTGCATCGTCAACGGGCCGGGCGAATCCAAACATGCCGATATCGGCATATCGCTGCCCGGCACCGGCGAGAATCCCGCCGCCCCCGTCTTCATCGACGGCCGCAAGGCCGCGACACTGCGCGGCCCCGACATCGCCGCCGACTTCCAGAAGATGGTGGCCGACTATATCGAGAGCCGCTTCGGCGCCGGCCGGCAGGCGGCGGAGTGATCCAGCCTTACGAACGTCGCTCCGCGACGAACAGCGCGGCGGCACGCAATGTGTCGCCTTCCGCCCCGTAGCCGGCAAGCAGCGCATTGGCCTCCGCAACCAGGCCGTCGAGCTGCCGGCGTGCCCAGTCCGCGCCGTGCAGGCCCGCCAGCGTCGCCTTGCCGGCGGCGGCGTCCTTGCCGGTCGCCTTGCCGAGGTCGGAGGCGGTGGCGGTGATGTCGAGCAGGTCGTCGGCGAGCTGGAAGGCGAGGCCGATCGCAGCGCCGAACGCCGCCATCCGCTCGCGCTCCGCCGGGCCGGCCTGCGCCAGAACCGGTCCCGCCTCGCAGGCGAAGCGGATCAGCGCGCCGGTCTTCATCGCCTGAAGGCGCACGATGCCGGCCTCGTCGGGCGGCGCCGTCTCGGCGGCGAGGTCGAGCATCTGCCCGCCCACCATGCCGCCCGGTCCCGCCGCGCGCGCCAGCATGGCGATCAACTCGGCGCGCACCGCCGGCGCCATGTCGCCGTCGCTGGCGATCAGGTCGAAGGCCAGCGTCAGCAGCGCATCGCCGGCCAGGATCGCGGTCGCCTCGTCATAGGCGCGATGCACGGTGGGCCGGCCGCGACGCATGTCGTCGTCGTCCATCGCCGGCAGGTCGTCATGGATGAGCGAATAGCAATGGATGCATTCGAGCGCCGTCGCCACCACCAGCGCATCGCCCGCATCGGCGCCGGACAGCGCCGCGCTTTCGAGCACGAGGAAGGGCCGCAGCCGCTTGCCGCCCGCCAGCGCGCCATGGCGCATCGCCGCCATCAGCCGCTCCGGCCGCGCGATCTCGCCGGCGCGCAGCCGCTCGCCGAGCGCCGCATGCAGCGAATGCTCTATCCTGTCGGCCGCCGCGGCCAGCCTCTCGGCAAACACCATGTCGTCACCTATATTCATCCGGACAGGCGATGACGCCAAGCTGGGTGCCGGTCAAGTGCAGCGCGAAAAACGCCTTGCCACGTCCACATATCAGCCGGAATCATTGCCTAGCCAAAGCCTCGCAAGCCTTGTGAATGGAGCCCCGCCGCATGCGATCCGCCGCCCTTCGCGCGCCGAGCATTTCCGCCCTGCTGGTCGCCGCCCTCATGCTGGCGGGCTCCGCGGAGGCGCAGGCGCCGCTCAACTTCACTTCCGACTACGTGGTCCGCATCTACGGTCTGACGGTCGGGCGCGCCAGCTTCAAGGCGACCATCGCCGGCGACAATTATCGCGTCAACGGAACGCTGCGCAGCGCCGGCCTTGCCCGCATCTTCGACCAGACCGACGCCAATGCGCGCGCCAGCGGCCGCGTGCAGCCGGGCAAGGTCACGCCCGAGCGCTTCGTGCTCGATTTCGTGCAGGGCGGACGCAAGACGACGACGGACATCTCCTTCCGCCGCGGCAATGTCGCCAGCACCCGGATCAGCCCCGAGCCGACGCCGGGAAAGAAGCGGGTGCCGGTGTCGCGCTCCGACCTGCGCTCGGTCACCGATCCGGTCTCGGCGGCGCTGATCGCGCGCGGCACGCCGCAGGAGGTCTGCGGCCGCACCCTGCGCGTCTATGAGGGCGCGACGCGCATCGACGTGAAGCTCTCGCTGGCCGGTGTCGGGCATGTCGATGGCGTCGGCAGCAATGCGGTGACCTGCCGCGCCGATTTCAGGCCGGTCTCCGGCTTCGAGCAGGGCAATTCCACCTTCAACTATATCCGCGACAAGGGCGACATGCGCTTCGTCTATGCGCCGGTCGGCCGCGGCCTCTACGCGCTGCATTCGCTGTCGACGCGCACCGAGATCGGCCGCGTGGAACTGCTCTCCTCCCGCCGCACCGTAGGCAGCTGACAGATCTATTCGTCCATCAGCACGGCCGCGAGCGTGCCGGCGAGCGAGATGACGAACATCACCGCGAAGAGCGGCAGCGCCGATGCGTTGCCCTCGATGGCCAATCCGCCGACATAGGAGAAGGCGGCGGCGAAGGCGAACTGCGTGAAGCCGATGAGCCCCGATGCGGAGCCGGCCTTGGAGGGATCGGCCTTCATCGTGCCTGCGAGCGCTTGCGGCATGATCAGGCCGCTGGAGAAGGTGATGCCGCCCATGATGATGAACATGGCGGCCGGCGACTGGAGGCCGAGCCAGAACAACAGCCCCTCCACCACGATCAGCGCCGAGACGAAGACCGAGCCCAGCATGATGATCGTCTTGGCCCGCAGCACGCCGGTGGTGCGGCTGGCCATGAGATTGCCCAGGCCGTAGCCCAAGGCCACCACCGAGAACCACAGCCCATAGCTGGTGGGAGTCATGCCGAGCAGCTCCACCGCGACGAAGGGTGCGCCGGTGACGAAGCAGTAGAACATGGCGGTGTTGAAGCAGATCGCCGCCCCGCACAGGATGAAGCGGCGCTTGGAAAGCAGCGTTGCGAAATCGGCCATCAGCACCGAGAAACGGAAGCCCGTGCCCGGCCCCCGATGCGTCTCGGCGACGAAGAACCAGGCGAATGTCGCCGCGGCGGCGGCTATGGTGGCCAGGAACCAGAAATCCGCCTTCCAGCCGAGATTTTCGTAGAGCAGGCCGCCGACGGCCGGCGCGAGCATCGGCCCGACCGACACGCCCATCGCCATGTAGCCCAGCATGCGCGCCGTCTGGTCGCCATCGGTGACATCGCGCACGATCGCGCGTCCGAGCACGATTCCCACCGAGGCGAACAGGCCCTGGAAGATGCGCATGGCGATCAGCATCTCGACCGAGGTCGCCAGCGCGCAGAGCACGCTTGCGATGCAGAACATGACCAGCCCGCCGATCAGCACGCGGCGCCGGCCATAGGCGTCGGCCAGCGCGCCGACGAGGATCTGCGCCGTACCGAAGGCGATCATGAACAGCGTCACGACGAGCTGCACCGTGCCGTAATCGGTGGCGAACTCGCGCTGCAGCTTGGGCAGGGCCGGCACGATGAGATGGGTTGCGAAGGGACCGACGAGGCTGACCGCGATCAGGAAGACGAGCGGCGGCGACTTGGCCACCGCGCTCATTTCGGCCTCCGCGCCGCCGGCCGGCGGTGGGGAGAGGAATCGGCTTCTGGGAAGGTCATGGGCGGGAACCGTCTGCAACGGCAGGCGCCGGCCAGTCCGGAAGGAACCGGCAGCGGCGTGCTGAACGCGTCATGGCACAAGGGAAATGTACGCACAACCCCTCCCCGCCGCGGCGTCGCTGTACGGTCGCGGCAAGCCGCGATAGGATTGCCGGCTCAAGCGCTTGAAAGGGATCGGCGATGACCGTCACCATCTATCACAACCCCGCCTGCGGCACCTCGCGCAACACGCTGGCGATGATCCGCAAGTCGGGCGAGGAGCCTGTCGTCGTCGAATATCTGAAACAGCCCCCGACGCGCGCCAAGCTGGTCTCGCTGATGGCGGCCATGGGCATCGGCCCGCGCGGCCTGCTGCGCCGGAAGGGAACGCCCTATGCGGAAATGAGCCTCGACGACCCGAAGCTCACCGATGACGAGCTGATCGACGCCATGCTGGCGCATCCGATCCTGATCGAGCGCCCGATCGTGGAGACGCCGCGCGGGACGCGGCTGTGCCGCCCGTCCGAGACGGTGCTCGACATCCTGCCGAACCCCGACATCGGCGCCTTCACCAAGGAGGACGGCGAAGTGGTCGCCGCCCGCCCTACACGCCCTTGAGCACCAGCACGGTCGGGCGTCGCGGCAGGGTGCGCAGCGACACCGTGAAGGACCGCGCATCGCGGAACTCCACGGCAAAGGCCTCCCCCATCCGGCCGGTGAATTCCGACAGCGGCGTGGCATGGCGGTGCATCGGCAGGATGATGGACGACATCAGCCGCTTCGCGATGGCCGACATGCCGTCGACCGAGAGCGTCATGCCGCCGTCGATGGGAACCATCACGATGTCGAGGCGGCCGATCGCGGCGTAACGCGCGTCCTCCAGATGGTGGTGCAGATGGCCGAGATGCCCGATGCACAGGCCCGCCACTTCGAAGATGAAGATCGAATTGCCGCCCACCTCCAGATCGCCCCAGCGGCGGATGTCCGTCGGCACGTTGCGGATATAGGCATCCTCGATCGTCTCGGCGTGACGGGCGGGTCCGCCGCCGTCGGGATTCCAGCCGCGGAAGACATGGCCGATGCGCGGGTCGGGCGTGTCGGTATAGTGCGTGCGATGCGCCTTGTTCATCGTTACCACGTCCGGCAGCGGGTCGGTGCCGTAATGGCCGGAAAAGTCGGTGGCGATGCGCAGGCCCGCCGGCGTCTCGATCACATAGGTGGAGTGGCCGGCATAGGTGATCGTCACGTCCGCGGCGGCGGCCTGCGCCGCGACCAGCGGCAGCCCGTCCTCCGGCTGGTAGCTGGCGAACGTCGCGCCGGGCAGCGATTGCGCGATGGCGAGGCACTGGCTCGGCACCGGATCGTCGTCTGGTGCCGTCGGCGTCTGCGCCGCGACCGGCGAAGCTGTGAGCAGGACGAGCATCAAGGCGAGGCGGAACGGCTTCATCGCGGGCTCCCGGGTGCGCGTCCCACGATAAGCGCCCCCACCTCGCCCGCTACCCCAAACCGGCTGTCGCGCCGTCACGATTTCGCGATCATCGCCCGCCAGCGGGCCGCCAGCGCCGCGTAGGAATCGTCCGGCTGCGACGCATAGGCGAGCTCGTCGGCGCCGATCGCCACGAAGCGCTGGCGCGACCGCGTCCAGATATGCCCCGCCGGCACCAGCCAGCTCGCATCGTCCAGCGTTCCCGCCTTGACGTTCACCATCTCCGCGCCGGCCGTGCCGTGGACGACGCGTACGCCGCAGGACGGGCAGAAATGACCCTGCCGGCGATTGCCATTGTCCGATATCCGCTCATGCATCCGCAATTCGCCGGTCAGGTCGATATCCGCCGCGCGGACGCGCAGCGACTCGCCGAACGCGCTCGACGTCTGCTTCTGGCACTCGCGGCAGTGACAGAGATAGAAGACGTAAGGCGTGGCCGTGATGGCATAGCGCACCTGCCCGCACTGGCAGCCGCCCCGCAGCGGCATCGGCGGAATCTCCACGCGACTTATGGCCAAACGCTCCTCCTTCTGGACGCAGCCGGCTTGCTTGATTATAAGCCCGCAGAATTCCGAAACATCATCGAACGCGCGCGAGAGTGTCATGGCCGGCCATTCACAATTCAAGAACATCATGCACCGGAAAGGCCGCCAGGATGCGGCCAGGTCGAAGATGTTCTCCAAGCTGGCGCGCGAGATCACCGTGGCCGCCAAGATGGGAACGCCCGATCCGGCCATGAACCCGCGCCTGCGCCTGGCCGTGCAGAACGCCCGCGCCGAGTCGATGCCGAAGGACAATATCCAGCGCGCCATCAACAAGGCCGCCGGCAATGACGGCGAGAATTACGACGAGGTGCGCTACGAGGGCTACGGCCCCGGCGGCGTGGCCGTCATCGTCGAGGCGCTGACCGATAACCGCAACCGCACCGCCTCCAACGTGCGCGCTGCCTTCACCAAGGCCGGCGGCGCGCTCGGCGAGACCGGCTCGGTGTCTTTCCTGTGGGATCGCGTCGGCCAGATCGTCTATCCGCCCGCCGCCGGCGACGCCGACAAGGTGATGGAAGCCGCGATCGAGGCCGGCGCCGACGACGTGCAGTCGGACGAGGACGGCCACACCATCCTGTGCGCCTTCGAGAGCATCGGCGAGGTCACCGCGGCGCTGGAGGCGGCCCTCGGCGAGGCCCAGAGCGTCAAGACGATCTGGAAGCCGCAGACCACCACGCCGGTCGACGAGGACCGCGCGCAGTCGATCCTGCGGCTCATCAACACGCTCGAGGACGATGACGACGTGCAGAACGTCTATGCGAATTTCGAGGTGGACGAAGAGACGATGGCAAAGCTGAGCGCCGCATGACGGGCAAGCCGCGCATCGCCATCACCTATTGCACGCAGTGCCAGTGGCTGCTGCGCGCCGGCTGGATGGCGCAGGAGCTGCTGCAGACATTCGGCCCGGACATCGGCGAGGTGGCGCTGGTCCCCGGCACCGGCGGCACCTTCACCATCACCTGCGACGACGAGGTCATCTGGGACCGCAAGACCGACGGCGGCTTTCCCGAGGCCAAGGTGCTGAAGCAGCGCGTGCGAGACCGCGTCTGGCCGGACCGCGACCTCGGCCACAATGACGGCCACAAGAGCAAGATCGCCTGATCCGGGGATCGTCGTTGAAACGTCCCGCGCGGCAGACCCCCACCCCTTACCCCTCCCCACAAGGGGGAGGGGATCGTCGGCCGCAGCACCTTTCCTCCGACATATATCGGGCGAATGGCGTAAGCCTCGCAGAATCCCCCTCCCCCTTGTGGGGAGGGGTAAGGGGTGGGGGTGACTCCCCTCGCAGGAACAAGCCCGCATGAGCGATATCACGATCCGCGACGCGACGCCGGACGACCTTCCCGCCATCACGGGCATCTACGCCCATGCCGTGCACAACGGCACGGCCACCTATGAGCTCAAGGCGCCCGACCTCGCGGAAATGACCGCGCGGTTCGAGACCCTCCGCGATGGCGGCTTCCCCTATGTCGTCGCCGAAGAGGGCGGCACCATCCGCGGCTATGCCTATGCCGGCCCGTTCCGGGCGCGGCCGGCCTATCGCTTCATCGTCGAGGATTCGATCTATCTGGCGCCCGATGCGCGGGGCAAGGGGCTCGGCCGGCGCCTTCTGGCGGAACTGATCTCAAGGAGCGCGGCGCTCGGCTTTCACCAGCTCGTGGCCGTGATCGGCGACGGCCGTCCGCAGAACGCGTCCGTCAAGCTGCATGAGCGGATGGGGTTTTCCCATTCGGGCCGGCTCGTCGGCTCCGGCTACAAGCATGGCCGCTGGCTCGACACCGTGTTCATGCAACTGGCGATGAACGGCGGCGCCGATGCGGCTCCGTCTCCGGCTTCACTGCCGGAACGCCGCCACCGTGGCGAATGAGGATCGAGTAGCTTTTGCGCAATTCCGGACGCCGCTACGCACTTTTGCTGGAATTGCTCAGGCCTTCACCAGCTTCAGCGTCTTGTCGAACACGGTCAGCACGCGCGCCAGCTCGTGGCCGCGCTTGAGGATCACGCCCGAGGCTGCGATGACGGAATACATGCCCTGCCGCGCCCGCAGCTTCGGCGTCTTGACGATCTGGAACAGCGGCACCTCGCTGGCGCGCCGGTAGACCGAGAACAGCGCCTGCTCGCTGAGATGGTCGATCGCATAGTCGCGCCACTCGCCGGCGGCCACCATGCGGCTGTACAGGCGCAGGATCGTATCGAGCTCGCGCCGGTCGAACGTGACTGGAATGTCCATGCGCTCGCGGCGCACTTCGCTCAGCGGGATGAGTATTGCCGACTCGTCCCTATCCTCCCCTCCGGCGCCGCGATCCATTCCATCTCCCTGTGCCAATGGCGAAAATGACGGTGTCGTGACAGCTTGCCAGCGGCGGCGCGAATTGCAACCCGCAAAAAAGCAATCCCCTCCCACTCACATATCGAAATACGGTGTCGCCATTGGTGATCTTCCGCCACAATCTTGCCGTTTTTCATCCAAGCTGCAGCCCCATTGTGCCGCGACCATCCGACCGTTGCCTGAGACGGTTCGATCCGGTGCAGCTCCGTAAACCCCAAGCCCCCCGCCCACGGGGTTGCTGCCGGGTCGAACCAACTCCGGGCAGACTATCCCAAAGCAAGAGCCGGATTTGGCCCTCGGGCCGATCCGGTTTTTCTTTGTGGGGAAATTAGCTCGACGGCATGGCGACGATGGTCGCGCCGTAGATTTCGCCGGGCAGGCCGTCCTCGCTGACCGCCTGCAGAAGCACCGCGCAGCCGCCCGCATTGCGCTTCTTCATTTCCGTGATCGGCAGTTCGAAGCGCGTCGCCTTGCCGTGCCACATGCCGACGCTCTGCGTCGCCAGCACCGAATTGCGGTAGACGACCTTGCGGCCGCGATTCTTGCCCTCGCGTATGTCGATCGGCGTCGCCGGCTCGAAGAAGGCCGCCACGACATGCGCCTTGCCGCCGCCCGGCGCGGCACCCGCCTCGATCAGCAGGCTGTCCTTCGTGTAGCGCGCGGAAACATCGACGGTGAGCCCCGCGCCGGTGCTCTCCAGATGGGTGATCGCGCTTTCGACCATGCGGGTCTTGCCGCCGCTCATCGGCTTGCGCCCGTTGACGACGATCTGCGGCGTATAGACGGAGCGGCTGCCGAAATGCTTGCCATAGGCGCTCTGGCGCGCCGTGTTCTCGGGACTGCCCAGCGTGTCGCGCCAGCCGAGATAGTCCCAGTAGTCGACATGGAAGGCGAGCGCGACCACGTCGCCGCGGTCGGCGAGACGTGACAGCAGGGCGTCGGCCGGCGGGCAGGCCCCGCAGCCCTGGCTGGTGAACAGTTCCACCACCGCGAGCGGGCGCGTGCCCTTGACACTTTCCTGTGCCGATGCCCCAACAGGCGAAAGCGCCGGGCTCGCCAGCATGACCGCCAGCCAAAGGAAGGTTCTGAACCCCATGGTCCTGTCCGATTGTATCCAGCCGGCGGGCGGGATGCGGCCGGCACCCGGCCCCATCCCGAGTGCCGGTACATTAGGCAGCGCGGATATCAAGGTGAAGTCACGTTGCGGTGAAATTTTTTCCATCCCGGCGCGGGGGAGACCAGGCCGATGCAGCACCTGCTGACGCATATCGACAATTATTGCGAACGCACCGGACCCGAACTGTGGTCGGAGCCGCTCAACGCGATCACCAACCTCGCCTTCATCGTCGCCGGCCTGTGGGGCTTGCGACACGCCCGCGCAACGGGCGCCGGCCGCGCCGCCGAGGTGCTGTGCTGGTGGGTGGTGGCGATCGGCATCGGCTCCGGCCTCTTCCACACCTTCGCCAACGAGCTCACCAAATGGGCCGACATCCTGCCCATCGCCATCTTCACGCTCGCCTACACGCTCTACAACCTGCGCCGCTTCCTCGGCTTCGGCTGGGGCGCGGCATCGGCGATCTTCGTCGCCTTCTATGCCGTGGCGGGGCTGATCACCTGGCTGGTGCCCGACTGGCTGCGCCTCGCCACCGCCGGCTCCACCGGCTATCTGCCGCCCTTCCTCGCCCTGATCTTCTTCGGCGTCTGGCTCATCGCGCGCGGACATCCGGCCGGACGCTACAATCTGGCCGCCGCCGCGATCTTCTGCGTCTCTGTGACCTTCCGCGCCATCGACCCGGTGGTCTGCGACGGCTTCCCGCTCGGTTCACATTTCATGTGGCACACGCTCAACGGCGTGATGCTGGGGGTGATCCTCGCGGCGGTGGTGCGCTATGCCAGACCGGCGGTCCTCGCCCGCTAGAGCATGTCTCCCGAAAGTGGGAACCGGTTTCGGGATAAGGACATGCGCAAAAACAGAGTCAGCGCGAGCCGAAGATCGCCGAGCCGACACGGACGGCCGTTGCTCCGAAGGCGATGGCCGTCTCGTAGTCGCCCGACATGCCCATGGAGAGATGCGGCAGGTCGCTTTCCCGCGCCAGCTTTTCCAGCAAGGCGAAATGCGGCCCCGGATTCTCGTCGGCCGGCGGAATGCACATGAGGCCGTCCACGGCCAGCCCGTGAACCGCGCGGCAGCGCGTGACGAAGGCGGTGGTCTCGCGCGGGTCGATGCCGGCCTTCTGCGGCTCCAGCCCGGTATTGACCTGCACATGAAAGCGCAGCGGTCGGCCCTGCCGCGCCGCTTCCTTCGCCAGTTCGGCGGCGATCTTCTCGCGGTCCACCGTCTCGATCACGTCGAAAAGCGCCACCGCCTCCTTTGCCTTGTTCGATTGAAGCGGCCCGATCAGGTGAAGCTCGACGCCGGGATAATCGGCCCGCAGCGCCGGCCACTTGGCCAAAGCCTCCTGCACGCGGTTCTCCCCGAACACACGCTGTCCGGCCTCGATCACAGGCCGGATCTCGTCGGCCCCGAAGGTCTTCGACACCGCCACGAGCGTCACCGCTTCCGCCGCGCGGCCGGCTTCCGCCGCGGCGCGCGCGATGCCTGCCTTTACCGAAGCCAACCGCTCGACCGCACTGTCCATCCGCTCTGCCGTCCTGCCGCGCCGGTCAGCGCTGTTGACGCTTCCGGCAAACCATGGTGAAGGTCCGCCCGAACCCGATTTCCGCATTCCTTGTAAGCGATAAGCCGGCCATGGCAACCGAACGATACAATCCGCGCGCGGCGGAACCGAAATGGCAGCAGGCATGGGAAAATGCCGGCCTCTTTGCCACACGCAACGACGATCCGCGGCCGAAATACTACGTGCTCGAAATGTTCCCCTATCCGTCGGGGCGCATCCATATGGGCCATGTGCGCAACTACACGATGGGCGACGTGGTGGCGCGCTGGCGCCGGGCCATGGGCTACAATGTGCTGCACCCGATGGGCTGGGACGCCTTCGGCCTCCCGGCCGAGAACGCCGCGCGCGACAACAAGGTCAACCCGCGCGACTGGACCTATGCCAACATCGCCACCATGAAGGGCCAGTTGAAGACCATGGGCCTGTCGCTGGACTGGTCGCGCGAGCTGGCGACCTGTGATCCGGCTTACTATCGCCACCAGCAGAAGATGTTCCTCGACTTCTGGAAGGCCGGGCTGGTCGAGCGCCGCGCCGCCAAGGTGAACTGGGACCCGGTCGACATGACCGTGCTCGCCAACGAGCAGGTGATCGACGGCAAGGGCTGGCGCTCCGGCGCGGCCGTCGAGCAGCGCGACCTGACGCAGTGGTTCCTGCGCATCACCTTCCGCGCGCAGGACCTGCTGGACGGGCTGGAGACGCTCGACCGCTGGCCCGAGAAGGTCAAGCTGATGCAGTCCAACTGGATCGGCCGGTCGCAGGGTCTGCTGATCCGCTGGCCGCTGGCGCAGGGCACCGCGCCGTCCGGCGCGACAGAGCTCGAAGTCTACACCACCCGCCCCGACACGATCTTCGGCGCCTCCTTCATGGCGATCGCCGCCGACCATCCGCTGGCGAAGAAGGCCGCCGAGAGCAATCAGGCGCTCGCCGCCTTCATCGAGGACATCCGCCATCGCGGCACCTCGGCGGCCGAGATCGAGACCGCCGAGAAGAAGGGCTTCGACACCGGCATCCGCGTCGTCCATCCCTTCGACGATACATGGACGCTGCCTGTCTACGTGGCCAATTTCGTGCTGATGGACTACGGCACCGGCGCCATCTTCGGCTGTCCGTCCGGCGACCAGCGCGACCTCGACTTCGCCCGCAAATATGGCTTGCCGGTCGTTCCGGTGGTCATGCCCGACGGCGCCGATGCGGCGAGCTTCGCCGTCGGCGACGAGGCCTATGTCGAGGACGGCGTGATGATCAATTCGCGCTTCCTCGACGGCATGCGGCCGCAGGAAGCCTTCGACGCCGTGGCCGACCGGCTCGCAAAGGTCGAGATAAACGGCCGTCCGATGGCGGAGCGCAAGGTGCAATATCGCCTGCGCGACTGGCTGATCTCGCGCCAGCGCTACTGGGGCTGCCCCATTCCCGCGATCCATTGCGACGCCTGCGGCACCGTGCCGGTTCCGGCCGACCAACTCCCGGTCGAGCTGCCGATGGACGTCAGCTTCGACAGGCCGGGCAATCCGCTGGACCACCACCCGACATGGAAGCATGTCGCCTGCCCGCAATGCGGCGCGCCGGCGCGGCGCGACACCGACACGATGGATACGTTCGTCGATTCGTCCTGGTATTTCGCGCGCTTCACCGACCCGCACGACGCCGCGCAGCCGACCGACCTCGCTTATGTCGACGGGCCGAACGGCTGGCTGCCGGTGAACCAGTATATCGGCGGCATCGAGCATGCGATCCTGCACCTGCTCTATTCGCGCTTCTTCACCCGCGCCATGAAGGCGACCGGGCATGTCAACAGCGTCGAGGAGCCTTTCGAGGGCCTGTTCACGCAGGGCATGGTGGTGCACGAGACCTACCGGATCGGGACCGGCCCCAACGGCAGCTATGTGACGCCGGCCGAGGTCAGCATCGCCGAGAGCGACGGCCAGCGCCGCGCGACCCTCATCGCATCGGGCGAGGAGGTCGCCATCGGCCCGATCGAGAAGATGTCGAAGTCGAAGAAGAACGTGGTCGACCCCGATGACATCATTGCCTCCTACGGCGCCGATACGGCCCGCTGGTTCATGCTGTCGGACTCGCCGCCCGACCGCGACGTGATCTGGACCGAGGCCGGCGTGGAGGGTGCGCATCGCTTCGTCCAGCGCGTCTGGCGGCTGGTCGCCGAAGGCGCGCCCGCACTGGCCGGAGTCGCGCCCGCTTCGACATCGGAAGGCGAGGCCGGACAGGTGTCGCGAACCGCCCACAAGATCCTCAAGGCGGTCGGCGAGGACATCGGCAAGCTCGCCTTCAACCGGGCTGTGGCGCGGCTCTACGAGCTGGCGAACGCCCTGCAGGCGCCGATGGCGACAGCCGCCGCCGGCAAGGCCGATGCCGGCCTCAAGGGCGCGCTGCGCGAGGCGACGCAGTTCCTCGTCCTCATGATCGCCCCGATGATGCCGCATCTGGCTGAAGAATGCTGGGCCGCTCTCGGCGGCGAGGGCCTGGCGGCAGAGCAGCGCTGGCCGGAATTTGATTCGGCACTGGTCACGGACAATGAGATCGTCCTGCCGGTGCAGGTGAACGGCAAGAAACGGGGAGATTTGACAATCGCCCGCGACGCTGACCAATCTGCCATCGAACAGGCTGCGCTGGCGCTCGACTTCGTCCGGAAGGCGCTCGACGGCAAGCCGCCGCGGAAGGTCATCGTCGTGCCCCAGAGGATCGTCAATGTCGTTGCCTGAACAGGGGGCTTGAAGCCGTGGATCACGCCTACCGGAACAGACGCCGCTCCGGCTCCGCCGGGCGCAATATGCTGCGCGGCGCCGCCGTTCTTCTGGCGGTGACGGCCGTCGCGGGCTGCACCGTGCGCCCGCTCTATTCGACCGGCCCGTCATCGATCGGCGCGGCGGGCGGCGACCAGGCGCGGCTTGCCTCGATCACGGTCAGCCCGGCCACGACGCGGCCCGGCCAGGAGGTGCGCAACCATCTGGTCTTCCTGTTCGGGCAGGGCGCCGGCGAGCCGGCGAGCCCCGCCTATACGATGCGGCTCTCGGTGGCATCGACCGTGATCGGCGCCGCCGTCTATCAGATAGGATCGGTCGCGCAGGAGCCGACCTCCTCGCTGGTCAATGTGACGGCGAACTATACCGTCGTCGACAATGCCACCGGCAAGACGCTCTTCAGCGGATCGCGCATGGCGTCCGCTCCGTTCGACTATCCGCGCCAGCAATATGCCGCGCTGCGGGCGCAACGCGATGCCGAGAACCGGGCCGCCCGCGAGGCGGCGCAGCTCGTCTACCTGGCCGTCGGCCAGAGCCTCGCGCGCACCCCCTGAGCCGGCAAATCAGGAGAACCGACGCCGGAACCAAGCGGCCAAACACCAGTTCATAGCATCCGGATGTCATTGCGGCGTCACCTTCGCGGCGCAGACAACCGGGCTGGAGAGAGACTTCATGGATTTCAGGACGATGCCGGCTTCCTTCGCCGCCATGATCGGCGCACTGGCGCTCAAATGGTCCGGCCCCTCGCAGACGCCGCATATCGTCGACCAGCTGATCGCGGAGCGGACGCAGAACCTGTCCGCCCACCCGCTATGGCCCCTGATGCGGCCGCTCTTCTACCGGTTCCTGCACTATTCGGAAGCCATCCGCATGGCCGACGAGATCGCGCACATGCCGGCCTGGACGGCCTTCGAATATCTGAGCGATCTCCTGAAGATCGACCTGCACGCGACCGGGCTCGAAAATATCCCCGCCAGCGGCGGCTTCATCCTGGCGCCGACCCATCCGACCGGCATCGCCGACGGCATCGCCATCTTCGACCTTCTGCGGCCGATCCGGCGCGACATCGCCATCTTCGCCAATCGCGACGCGCTGCGCGTCACGCCGCGCTTCGGCGAGATCATCATCCCGGTGGAATGGCGCCCGGGCGAGAAGTCGCATGCCAAGAGCCGCGACACGCTGGAGCGTACGGCGCTGGCCTTCCGGGAGGAGCGCGCCGTGGTGCTCTTCGCCTCCGGGCGGATCGCCTACTGGAACGAGGGAAAGTTGACCGAGCGCCCGTGGCAGAACTCGCTGGTGGCGCTGGCGCGCCGCTACGAGGTGCCGATCGTGCCGGTCAACATGAAGGCGCGCAACTCGCCGCTCTTCTACCTGATGTCGCGCATGGGCAGCGAACTGCGCGACATGACCGTGTTCCGCGAATTGCTGAACAAGAAGGGCATGTCCTTCCGCATGATCGTCGGCAAGCCCATCGCGCCGGACAAGCTCACCGGCGACGCCGCCGCCCTCACCCAGCGCCTTCAGGAACATACAGTGGAGCGGCTGGCCGACGATCCGCAGGCGGTGTTTATCTAGGACAGCGGACGGTCCGGAACCGTTGCGGGCCTCGTCACCGTCACGGCATGGATCCTCGGGGCAAGCCCGAGGATGACGAATGCAGTGAGGGGGATGTCAACCATAGACGTGGGTGATTGGCATTAACCCTTTCCACAGTCGTCATCCTCGGGCTTGACCCGAGGATCCATGCCGCCACCGCCTCGGAAGCGCACGGCGGTGCAAGCACGCCTCAAATGCAAATCCCGCGCCTAAGCGCGGGATACACTGCGAAAACACCAATACTGCGGATCAGACGATCTTCTGGCCGGTCTTCACCCAGTCGGCGGTGAAGAGCTCCAGCCCCTTGTCGGTCAGCGGGTGCTTGACCAGCGCCTTGAGGATGGCCGGGGGCACCGTCGCCACGTCCGCGCCGATCAGCGCGGCCTGCTTCACATGGTTGACCGTGCGGATGGAGGCCGCGAGGATCTCCGTGCCGAAATCGTAATTGTCGTAGATCTGGCGGATCTCGGAGATGAGCTGCATCCCGTCCTCGCCGATATCGTCGATCCGGCCGATGAAGGGCGAGATGAAGGTCGCGCCCGCCTTGGCGGCGAGCAGCGCCTGGTTGGCGCCGAAGCACAGCGTCACATTGACCATGCGGCCGGACGAGGTGATGTCCTTGCAGGCGCGCAGCCCGTCCAGCGTCAGCGGAACCTTGATGCAGATATTGTCGGCGATCTTGGAGAGCGCATCCGCCTCGCGCATCATGTCCTTGTAGTCGGTGGAGACGACCTCCGACGAGACGGGACCGGCGACGATGTCGCAGATCTCCTTGGTCACTTCCTTGATGTCGCGTCCTGCCTTGAGGATCAGCGACGGATTGGTGGTTACGCCGTCGAGAAAGCCGAGCTCGTTGAGCTCGCGGATTTCCTTCACGTCGGCCGTGTCGACGAAGAATTTCATGGCGGTTCTCCTCATCAGTTCTGGCCGCATCGGGAGAAGTGCGGATCGGCCCTTGCTCTAGAGCAAGAACCGCGCAAGGTCACTACCGATGCCTGAAGAATCGAATATGCGCCGCACGGTTCCCGTGCTGGTGCCCATGCCTGCCGAAAGGCCCTATTCCTATGCGGTCCCGCCCGGCATGGCGGTGGAGCCGGGCTCGATCGTGCGCGTGCCGTTGGGGCCGCGCGAGGTGGCGGCCGTCGTCTGGGACGGCGACGGCGAGGCGGTGGACGCCAAAAAGCTCAGGCCGATCAGCCAGCTGTTCGACTGCCCGCCGGTGGCCGCCGCCACGCGGCGCTTCGTCGACTGGGTGGCAGCCTATACGCTCACCCCGCCCGGCCTCGTCGCCCGCATGCTGCTGCGCGTGCCTGCGGCCTTCGACCCGGAACCGCTCGTGGAGGGCCTGCGCGCCACCGGCACAGAGCCCGACCGCGTGACGGCGGCGCGCGGCAAGGTGCTGGCGCTCGCCGCCGACGGGATGGCCTGGACGCGCTCGGGCCTCGCCCATGCGGCCGGCGTGTCGCTCACCGTCGTGGACGGGCTGACGGCGCAGAACGTGCTGGAACCGGTTCTCCTGCCGCCCCGCGCGGTCGTGGCGCGGCCCGACCCCGACTATGCCGCATCCAAGCTGACCGACGACCAGACCGGCGCGGCGGAAGAGCTGGCGCGGCGGGTGGAGGAAAACACCTTCTCGGTCACGCTGGTGGACGGCGTGACCGGCTCAGGCAAGACCGAAACTTATTTCGAGGCCATCGCCGCCGCGGTCAGGAAAGGCCGTCAGGTGCTGATCCTCATGCCCGAGATCGCCCTGACGCAGGCTTTCCTCGAACGATTCCAGGACCGTTTCGGCGCCAAGCCGGCCGAATGGCACTCCGACCTTGCGCCGCGAACCCGCGAAAAGGTCTGGCGGCAGGTGGCGGAAGGCACGGTGCAGGTCGTGGCCGGCGCCCGCTCCTCGCTGTTCCTCCCCTTTCGCGACCTCGGCCTGATCGTCGTCGACGAGGAGCACGACGCCGCCTACAAGCAGGAGGACCGCGTCTTCTACAACGCCCGCGACATGGCCGTGGTGCGCGGCCATATCGGCAACTTCCCGGTCGTGCTGGCCTCGGCCACGCCCTCGGTGGAAACGCGCGTCAATGCCGACGAGGGCCGCTACCGCCGCGTCGCCCTCCCGCGCCGGTTCGCGGAAGCCGCGCTGCCGGAGCTCGCGGCGATCGACATGCGCCGCCACCCGCCGGCGCGCGGCGGCTTCCTTTCGCCAAGACTGCTCGGCGCGGTGAAGGAGACCCTCACGCGCGGCGAACAATCCCTGCTCTTCCTCAACCGGCGCGGCTATGCGCCGCTGACGCTGTGCCGCGCCTGCGGCCACCGCTTCCAGTGCCCGGACTGTTCGAGTTGGCTGGTCGAGCACCGCTTTCGCGGCCAGCTCGTCTGCCACCATTGCGGCCATCACGAGCCGCGCCCGAACGCCTGCCCGGAATGCGGCACGCTGGACCACCTCGTGCCCTGCGGGCCGGGCATCGAGCGCATCGCCGAGGAAGTGGTCGGCCATTTCCCGGACGCCCGCACCATCGTGCTCTCCTCCGACATGCTGGGCGGCGTGCGTCGCCTGCGGCTGGAGCTGGAGGCCATCGCCAAGGGCGAGGCGGATATTGTCATCGGCACCCAGCTCGTCGCCAAGGGGCACAATTTTCCCAACATGACGCTGGTCGGCGTGGTGGATGCCGATCTCGGCCTCGCCAACGGCGACCCGCGCGCCGCCGAACGCACCTTCCAGCTCCTCAGCCAGGTCACCGGCCGCGCCGGCCGTACCGGCAAGAAAAGCCGCGGCCTGATCCAGACTTGGCAGCCCGACCACCCGGTGATGCAGGCGATCGTGTCCGGCGATGCCGAAAGCTTCTACGCCCGCGAGATCGACGAGCGGCGGCGCGGCGAGCTGCCGCCCTTCGGCCGGCTGGCCGCGATCGTGGTGAGCGCCGCCACGCGCCCCGAGGCGGAAGGCCACGCCCGCGGCCTGCGCCGCGCCGCACCGGCAGCACCCGACATACAGGTGCTCGGCCCGGCCGAGGCGCCGCTGGCGCTGCTGGCCGGCCGCCACCGCTTCCGGCTTCTCGTCCACGGCTCCCGCCGCGCCGCCATGCAGGACTACGTCCGCGCCCTCATCGCCGCCGGCCCGAAGCCGCGCGGCTCGGTGCGCGTGCAGGTGGACATCGACCCGCAGAGCTTTCTCTAGAACCGGGCGGAGAACCGGAACCCTCGCGGGTTTCTTCGCCGTCACGGCATGGATCCTCGGGTCAAGCCCGAGGATGACGAAGGCAATAAGGTTACTGTCAGCCACGAACGTCGGCGATTTGCGGCATCCCCTTTCCACTCTCGTCATCCTCGGGCTTGACCCGAGGATCCATGCCGCCACCGCTCCGGCAGCGCGAGATGGTGAAAAGGCGCTCGTTCTTCTCCGCCACACACACCGCCCGGCTACGCTGGAAGGGAGTACCGCTCCCCGCCCGATCTCGGCTAGAATCGCCGCGATTCGGAGGATGTTTCGATGGAATACGAATTTCCCTGGCCGATGAGCCAGGGCGAGTGGCTGGCGTGGTGGTCTGCGGTCGTGACGCTGGTCTTCGGCCTGCTGCTGCTTTTCGCGCCGGGGATCAGCCTGCGCGTCCTGCGCCTGCAGACGCAGCCCGAGCGTCCCCATGCCATCGCGCAGGCGCGCGGCACCATGGCGGGGTTCTATCTCGGCACCGCGCTTTCCTGCCTGCTTCTGGCGCAGCCATTCCTCTATGTCGCCCTCGGCCTTTCATGGGCGCTGACCGCTTTCGGGCGTATTGTTTCCATGCTCTCCGACGGCGGCAACAAGCTCTACAACTGGGTGGCGCTGGCCGTGGAAATCCTGCTGGCGGCCGGCCCCCTGCTGTTCGCTTTCGGCTTCATCGCCTGACCGCGCGCAAACTGCGACAAAACTCGCCAAAACGGGCGCGTCGCGTCTGTTGCGAGTCGTAGTTTGCTGTGCTAGACGGCAATCGACTTTTGACCGGGGGACACGGCAAAGGCCGTTTTCCGGTCAGATTTTTTCAATCAGGTCAAAGATTTAGCCAGCAATTCGATTGCCAGCGTAAAATCTGGGACCTCTCACGACGAAGAGAAGCAGCGTTCCGTGGCACAATCTGGCTCGATGATCTCCGGCGTTGCCGATCGATATGCGGGCTCCCTGTTCGATCTGGCGCTGGAATCCGGCCAGGTCGCTGCGGTGGAGAACGATCTCGCATCGGTCGAGCGCATGCTCGCCGACAGCGCCGATCTGCAGCGCCTCATCGCAAGTCCCGTCTTTTCCGCCGATGACCAGTTCCGCGCCGTCACGGCACTGATGGAGAAGGCCGGCATCAGGGGCCTCGTCGGCAATTTCCTCAAGGTCGTCGCCAGGAACCGCCGTCTCTTCGCGGTGCCCGGCATGATCACCGCCTTCCGCCGCATCGCCGCCGCCCATCGCGGCGAGGTCACCGCCGAGGTGACGTCGGCGCACCAGCTCACCGCGGCGCAACAGGCCGAACTGAAGCAGACGCTCAAGGGCGTCGCCGGAAAGGATGTCGCGATCAGCCTCACGGTCGATCCCTCGATCCTCGGCGGCCTGGTCGTCAAGCTCGGCTCGCGCCAGATCGACACGTCGCTCAAAACCAAACTCGCTTCGCTTAAGCTCGCACTGAAAGAGGTCGGCTGATGGATATCCGCGCCGCGGAAATTTCCGCAATTCTGAAGGACCAGATCAAGAATTTCGGCAAGGAAGCCGAGGTTTCCGAGGTCGGTCAGGTTCTCTCCGTCGGTGACGGCATCGCCCGCGTCTACGGTCTCGACAACGTCCAGGCGGGCGAGATGGTCGAGTTCCCCGGCGGCATCCGCGGCATGGCGCTGAACCTCGAGACCGACAATGTCGGCGTCGTCATCTTCGGCAACGACCGCGACATCAAGGAAGGCGACACCGTCAAGCGCACCGGCGCCATCGTCGACGTGCCGGTCGGCCCCGGCCTGCTCGGCCGCGTCGTGGACGCCCTCGGCAACCCGATCGACGGCAAGGGCCCGATCAAAGCCGCCGAGCGCAAGCGCGTCGACGTCAAGGCGCCCGGCATCATTCCCCGCAAGTCGGTGCACGAGCCGATGTCGACCGGCCTCAAGGCCATCGACGCGCTGATCCCGATCGGCCGCGGCCAGCGCGAGCTGGTCATCGGCGACCGCCAGACCGGCAAGACCGCCATCATCCTCGACACGATCCTGAACCAGAAGGCCATTCACCAGAGCGGCCCGGATTCGGAGAAGCTCTACTGCGTCTACGTCGCCGTGGGCCAGAAGCGCTCCACCGTGGCGCAGTTCGTGAAGGTGCTGGAGGAGCGCGGCGCGCTCGAATATTCGATCATCGTCGCCGCCACCGCGTCCGACCCGGCCCCGATGCAGTATCTGGCGCCCTTCGCCGGCTGCACCATGGGCGAATATTTCCGCGACAACGGCCAGCATGCGCTGATTGCCTATGACGATCTGTCGAAGCAGGCCGTGGCCTACCGCCAGATGTCGCTGCTGCTGCGCCGTCCGCCGGGCCGCGAAGCCTATCCGGGCGACGTCTTCTACCTGCATTCGCGCCTTCTCGAGCGCGCCGCCAAGATGAACGACGAGCTCGGCGCCGGCTCGCTGACCGCGCTGCCGGTCATCGAGACGCAGGCCAACGACGTGTCGGCCTACATTCCGACCAACGTGATCTCGATCACCGACGGCCAGATCTTCCTCGAGACCAACCTGTTCTTCCAAGGCATCCGCCCGGCCGTGAACGTCGGCCTGTCGGTGTCGCGCGTCGGGTCCTCGGCGCAGATCAAGGCGATGAAGCAGGTGGCCGGCTCGATCAAGGGCGAGCTCGCGCAGTACCGCGAAATGGCGGCCTTCGCGCAGTTCGGCTCCGACCTCGACGCGGCGACCCAGCGCCTGCTCAACCGCGGCGCGCGCCTGACCGAGCTGCTCAAGCAGCCGCAGTTCTCGCCGCTGAAGACGGAAGAGCAGGTCGCGGTGATCTTCGCCGGCGTCAACGGCTATCTCGACAACCTCGCCGTCAACCAGGTCGGCAAGTTCGAGCAGGGCCTGCTTGCGCATATGCGCAGCGACGGCAAGTCCGTGCTGGACGCGATCCGCGCCGAGAAGGCGCTGTCGGACGACCTGCGCGGCAAGCTGAAGGCCGAGATCGACGCTTTTGCAAAGACCTTCGCCTAACGGCGCGGGTCCAATCTCTACCGGGACGGGCAGATGGCCTCACTGAAAGACCTCCGCAACCGCATCGCCTCGGTCAAGGCGACGCAGAAGATCACCAAGGCGATGCAGATGGTCGCCGCGGCGAAGCTGCGTCGTGCCCAGGAGGCTGCCGAGGCCGCGCGCCCCTATTCGGAGCGCATGGCGGCCGTCATGGCCAATATCGGCCTGGCCGTCGGCGGAACCGACGCGCCGCCGCTGATGGCCGGCACCGGCAGGGACGACGTGCATCTCCTCGTCGTGGCCACGGCAGAGCGCGGCCTGTGCGGCGGCTTCAACTCGCAGATCGCGCGTCTGGCGCGCGACCACGCCCGCAAGCTGATCGCCGCCGGCAAGACGGTGAAGATCATCACCGTCGGCAAGAAGGGCTACGACATCCTGCGCCGCGACTTCGCCAGCCTGATCGTCGAGCGCATCGAGCTGCGCGACGCCAAGCAGATCGGCTTCGGCCATGCGGACACCATCGCCCGCAACATCATCACGCGCTTCAATGCCGGCGAGTTCGACGTCTGCACGCTGTTCTACTCGCAGTTCAAGTCGGTGATCAGCCAGGTGCCGACGGCCCAGCAGATCGTCCCGGCGGCGCTGCCGTCCGGCGGGGAGAACCCCGACAAGGCGGCCGGCGCGGCGGTCTACGATTACGAGCCGGAAGCCGGCGACATCCTCTCCGACCTGATCCCGCGCAACATCGCGGTGCAGGTTTTCCGTGCTCTTCTCGAGAATGCGGCCGGAGAGATGGGCGCCAAGATGACGGCGATGGACAATGCGACCCGCAACGCCGGCGACATGATCAACAAGCTGTCGATCACCTACAACCGCCAGCGTCAGGCGCAGATCACCAAGGAACTGATCGAGATCATTTCGGGCGCGGAGGCGCTCTAAAGCAATTCCAGCAAAAATGCGCAGCGGTTTTGCGTCCGGAATTGCGTGAAAACAAAGAGGCGATTCCTTCCGGAATTGCGACAACAGGGATAGCGCGCGCACCGAGCGACCCGGCGGCGCACATAAGGACAAAGGACCAAAGAGGCTCAACGATGGCGAAAGCAGCTACTCCAAAGAACGCGGCGGCCCCGGCCGCTGCGGCGGCAAAGGCCGCTCCGGCGGCGAAGGCACCCGCCCGCCGCAAGCCCGCGGCGACCGCCGCCGTACCGACCGCCGCGGTCTCGCTCACCGGCGCGACCGGCAAGGTGGCGCAGGTCATCGGCGCCGTCGTCGACGTTTCCTTCGAGGGTGAGCTGCCGGCCATCCTGAACGCGCTGGAGACCGACAACCAGGGCAACCGCCTCGTGCTCGAGGTCGCGCAGCACCTCGGCGAGAACACGGTGCGCACCATCGCGATGGACTCCACCGAGGGTCTGGTGCGCGGCCAGGCGGTGGTCGACACCGGCGGCCCGATCTCCGTGCCGGTCGGCCCCGAAATGCTCGGCCGCATCATCAACGTCATCGGCGAGCCGGTGGACGAGGCGGGCCCGGTCGCCGCGACGCAGACCCGCGCCATCCACCAGCCAGCACCGGAATATACCGACCAGTCGACCGAGGCGCAGATCCTCGTGACGGGCATCAAGGTGCTCGACCTGCTCGCGCCCTACGCCAAGGGCGGCAAGATCGGCCTGTTCGGCGGCGCCGGCGTGGGCAAGACCGTGCTCATCCAGGAGCTGATCAACAACATCGCCAAGGCGCATGGCGGCTACTCGGTGTTCGCCGGCGTCGGCGAGCGCACCCGCGAGGGCAACGATCTCTATCACGAGTTCATCGAGTCCGGCGTCAACAAGAAGGGCGGCGGCGAAGGCTCCAAGGCCGCGCTCGTCTACGGCCAGATGAACGAGCCGCCCGGCGCCCGCGCCCGCGTCGCGCTGACCGGCCTCACCGTGGCGGAATATTTCCGCGACGAGGGCCAGGACGTGCTGTTCTTCGTCGACAACATCTTCCGCTTCACGCAGGCCGGCTCGGAAGTGTCGGCGCTGCTCGGCCGCATCCCCTCGGCGGTGGGCTACCAGCCGACGCTCGCCACCGACATGGGCGCGCTGCAGGAGCGCATCACCACCACGACCAAGGGCTCGATCACCTCGGTGCAGGCCATCTACGTGCCGGCCGACGACCTGACCGACCCGGCACCGGCGACCTCCTTTGCCCACCTCGACGCGACGACGACGCTGAACCGCGCCATCGCCGAGAAGGGCATCTATCCGGCGGTCGATCCGCTGGATTCCACGTCGCGCATGCTCGACCCGCTGATCGTCGGTGAGGAGCACTACAAGGTGGCGCGCGACGTGCAGCAGACGCTCCAGCGCTACAAGTCGCTGCAGGACATTATCGCGATCCTGGGCATGGACGAGCTTTCCGAAGAGGACAAGCTCACCGTCGCCCGCGCCCGCAAGATCGAGCGTTTCCTGTCGCAGCCCTTCTTCGTCGCCGAAGTGTTCACCGGCGCGCCGGGCAAGCTGGTCGACCTCGCCGACACGATCAAGGGCTTCAAGGGCCTCGTCGCCGGCGAATACGACCATCTCCCCGAGGCCGCCTTCTACATGGTCGGCACCATCGAGGAAGCGGTCGAGAAGGCGCAGAAGCTGGCCGCCGAGGCCGCCTGACGGCGGCTGGTGAATGGTCAATCGTGAATGGTGAATGGAGGTAGAGAATAGAAGATGCTGAGACGGTGGCGGGTCTTTTTGACCATTCACCATTCACCATTCGCTATTCACTAGATTGCCATGGCTGAAGCCTACAAGTTCGAACTCGTCTCGCCGGAGCGCCTGCTCGTCTCGGAGCTGGTGGAGTATGTAATCATCCCCGGCTCGGAGGGCGAGATGACGGTGATGGCGCAGCACGCGCCGGTGATGACAACGGTCAAGCCAGGAGTCGTGACGGTGAAGACCGTGTCCGGCGCCGAGCACCGCTATGTCGTCTTCGGCGGCTTCGCCGACATCCTGCCTGACGGCTGCACGCTGCTGGCGGAGTTCTCCGTTCCGGTCGCCGATGTCGACAAGGCCGATCTCCTGCGCCGGATCGAGACCGCAAAGGCGGAGCTGGCGAATGCGGCGGACGACCAGTCCCGCACCAAAGCCGAGCAGTTCCTGGCGCACATGACCGAACTGCACGAGACGGTCTGACGCCGGGTCCATATCGATACGGAAGGCCGGGCTTGCCCGGCCTTTTTCTTTTCGGGAACCGATGCGGACGCGATCGCCTTTCCGGTGAAGGAGTTTCATCATGAAGGCCCAGATCCTCTCCGCCGTCCTCATCGCGGCGCTTTGCACCGATGCCGGCGCGCAGTTCGACCATGTCCTCGCCGACGGCCGCGCGTTGACGACCGCCTTCGCCGCCGGCGACAGCGCCGCGATCTGGCCGCGCATGACCGACGAGATGCGCCAGGCGCTGGGGTCGGAAGCAGCGCTTGCCGAGCTCGACCGGCAGGTCGAGACGGGCCTTGGCGCGGAGCAGGAAATCGTCTCGGAATATGCCCAGCCCGCCAATGCGTATCTGGCCTATATGCGCACCGCGCGCCATGAGCGCGGTGTTGTGGTCACGCAGTGGACGCTCGACAAGGACGGCAGGATAGCCGGCTTCTTCATCCGCCCGGCGGCGCAAGCCGCGCCTTCCGCCCATCTCGACTACGAGACCAAAGCCCTGCTTGCCCTGCCCTTCGACGGCGAATGGTTCGTCTTCTGGGGCGGGCGCACGCCCGACGCCAACTACCACGCCGTCGATCCGGGTCAGCGCTTCGCCGTCGATCTGACGGTGCTACGCGACGGCAGCAACCACAAGGGCGACGGCACGCGGCCGGAAGACTATCACTGCTGGGACGAACCCGTGCGCGCGCCTGCGGGCGGCACGATCGTCAGCACCGCGGACGACCTGCCGGATCAGGCGATCGGCAGCACCGATGCAGCCAACCCCGCCGGCAACCATGTCGTCATCGATCTCGGAAACGGCGAATATGCCTTCCTCGCCCATCTCCGGCGCGGCAGCGTCGCCGTGAAAGAGGGCGAAGCCGTCACCAAGGGGCAGGAACTCGGCCGATGCGGCAACAGCGGCAACACGTCGGAGCCGCATCTGCATATCCATCTCCAGACCTCTCCCACCCTCGGCAAGGGTGAGGGCCTGCCGGCCTTCTTCAACGCCTATATGGCGGACGGAAAGCCTGTCGCGCGCGGCGAGCTGCTGCGCGGGCAAAGCGTCAGGCCGGAAGGCTGATGCCGGCGGCCGGGCAGGAGAAAACCCGCCTCATTCGCCCGGCACCGCGTCCAGCGCCCGCGCGCGCCTTGCCGGCCGCGGCGTGGATTTCGTGGCGGCCGGTCCCCGCAATTCCGCCGCAGCGAAGGCGTCCACCGCGATAACGCGCGCGGCCGCGGCCTGCGCCTCGGTCAGCAGCGCGGCATCGTCCTCCGAAATGATCCCCCGCAGCAGCGCATCCGCCACGCCCGTCGCACGCGCTTGGCGCATCTTGCGCTCGATCGGGGCGACGGCCGCCGCCTGCATGAAGGCATCCTCCAGCAGCGCCAGCGGGTGATCGGGCCGGCCTTCGCCGAGATAGAGGCCGGGTGTCAGCCGGTCCCGCTGTACCGAGGGCTCCAGCAATATTTCCGCCACCGTGCGGGTGAGCTCGTCCGAGGGCTGCGGCTCCGGCACGCCGAGCGGAAAGGCGACGAGCCGCACCAGCGCGGCGGCGCTGCGCGAGGGCAAGTTGCGCAGCACGCCCTTGAAGGCTGCGCCGATGCGGCCGATGCCCTGCTTCACGATGTAGTCCACGAGCGGCCGGTCCACAGCCTGCCGCCCCTCGCTCTCGTAGCGCTTGAGGGTCGCCGCCAGCAGGTAGATCTCGGACAGTATGTCGCCAAGCCGCGCCGAGAGCATCTCGCGCCGCTTCAGCGCGCCGCCGAGCGTCAGCAGCGACAGGTCGGCGAGCAGCGCGAATGCGGCCGAGAAGCGCGAGAGCCGGAGCCAGTGCTCGGCCATGGCGGCATTGTCCGGCGACGGCCCGAGAATGCCGCCGCTCCAGCCGCGCAGGAAGGCGCGGCCCGCATTGGCGAGGGAATGGCCGACATGTTTCCAGAACACGTCGTCGAACGCCTCCAGCGCCTTCTCGTCATCGGTCCCTGCCAGCGCGCCGAGCTCGTCCAGCATGTAGGGATGCGAGCGGATGGCGCCCTGCCCGAAGATCATCAGGTTGCGCGTGAGGATATTGGCGCCCTCGACGGTGATGCCCACCGGAACCGACCTGTAGACCGAGCCGAGCCAGTTCTTCGGCCCCTCGATGATCGCCTTGCCGCCATGGATGTCCATGGCCATCTCCACCGAACGGCGCATGCGCTCCGTGGCGTGATATTTCATCAGCGCCGAGATGACCGAGGGGCGATGCCCCTCGTCCAGCGCCGCCAGCGTCATGCGCCGCGCCGCGTCGATCAGATAGGCGTTTGCCGCGATGTCGGCGAGCGGCTTCTGGATGCCCTCGAACATGCCGATAGGCAGGTTGAACTGGCGCCGCACCCGCGCATAGGCGCCCGTCGCCCGCGCGCACATGGCCGCCGAAGCGGCCGACTGCGACGGCAGCGAGATGCTCCGGCCAGCGGCCAGCGCCGTCATCAGCATGCGCCAGCCCTGGCCGATCTGCTTCTCGCCGCCCAGGATCCAGTCCATCGGAATGAACACGTCCTCGCCGTGGAGCGGGCCGTTCTGGAAGAAGGTCATCAGCGGGATATGCCGCTCGCCATGGCGCACGCCCGGCGTGTCGGTGGGCAGAAGGGCCACGGTGATGCCGAGTTCCTCCCCGCGCCCCAGATGGTTTTCCGGGTCGCGCATCTTGAAGGCGAGACCCATGACGGTGGCGATCGGCCCCAGCGTGATGTAGCGCTTGTGGAAATTGAGGCGGATGCCGAGCACGCGCTCGCCCTTGTGCTCGCCATATTCGACGATGCCGGTATCGGTCATCGCCGCGGCGTCGGAACCGGCATCCTCGGAGGTCAGGCCGAAGCAGGGAATCTCGCGCCCGTCCGCCAGGCGCGGCAGCCAGTGGTCGCGCTGCTCGTCCGTTCCGAAATGCAGCAGCAGTTCGCCCGGTCCGAGCGAGTTCGGCACCATCACCGTCACGCCGGCCACCACCGAGGCGGACGACAGCGTGCGCACCACTTCCGAGTGCATGAAGTTGGAGAAGCCGAGGCCGCCATATTTCTTCGGGATGATCATGCCGAAGAATCTGTTCTCGCGCATGAAGCGCCAGACCTCGGGCGGCAGGTCGCGCTCCTTCCAGTCGAGCGTCCACTGGTCGACCATGCGGCAAAGTTCGCGCACCGGCCCGTCGAGGAAGGCCTGCTCTTCCGCGCTCAGCTTCGCGGGCTGCATGGCGACGAGCTTTTCCCAGTCGGGATTGCCGCCGAAGATCTCGCCGTCCCACCACACGGTGCCCGAATCGATCGCCTCCCGCTCCGTCGCGGAAATGGTCGGCATCGTCTTGCGGGCCCAGTTGAAAACAGGACGGCTGATACGGTCCCGGCGGAAATCGCGGAACGTCATGCAATGCCTCCCTCATGGCAACGCTTGATGAACACAATGCACCAGTTGCGCGCACGGTTCCAATGCCACGAAGGTCCAACGCCGCGGCAGCAGGTTCACGATGATGTCAGGGTACGAGATGCCGGAAGGCGGCGACCACCTGCATGTAGACCTGCTGCTTGAACGGCACGATCAGGTCCGGCAGCGCCTGCATCGGCTTCCACGCCCAGGCGTCGAACTCCGCCTCATGGCCGCCGGGCGGCGGGTTGATGGCGATCTCGCCGTCGTCGCCCTCGAATCGGAAGGCGAACCATTTCTGCGTCTGGCCGCGATATTTTCCCTTCAGCGCTATCCCCACGAGCTCGCGTGGCAGGTCGTAATTGATCCATTGCGGCGCCTCCGCGAGCAGCGAGACCGAGCGCATGCCGGTCTCCTCGTAGAGCTCGCGCAGCGCGGCCGGCAGCGGGTCCTCGCCGGCATCGATGCCGCCCTGCGGCATCTGCCACAGCCTGTCGGAGCCGGCCATCTCGCTGTCGGCGCCGGCAATGCGGCGGCCGGCCCAGACGAGCCCGGCGGCGTTGAGCACCATGATGCCGACGCAGGGCCGGTAGGGCAGGCTTTCAGGATCGACCGGCCCGCTTTTGTCCTTCTTGCCCATCCTTCACCCCCGCTCGGGATCGGCCGCCACGGCCGAGATCGGCACGATCTCGATGCCGCGCCGCCGCGCTTCCTGCACCCATCCGGTGACCGTGTCCACCGTCACGTCGAAGGCGGAGCCGATGCCCACCGCGAAGCCCTTGGCGCGCGCCGTGCGCTCCAGATCGTCCAGCCGCCCGAGGATGTCGCCGCGCTCGCGCACGGCATCGATCATCACATCGCCGGCGGCGAAGGGCGTTCCGGCGGAAGCGCTGAGATCGGCGCCCAGGCTGCGCGCGCTCGATCCGTCGTCGAGGAACATCAGGCCGCGCTCTCCGAGCTCGCGGATGAACGGCTCCATCACCGTCCTGTCGGTCATAAAGCGCCCGCCCATATAATTCATGACACCTGTATAATTGGTGGTGCGCGACAGCACCCAGTGCAGCCTGTCGCTGTTCTCGTCCGGGCTCACATCGACCGTCAGCGTGTTGCGGCCCGGATCGACGTTCGGATAGTCGAAGGGCTCGAGCGGCACCTGCATGACGATCTCATGCCCCTTCTGGCGGGCCTGCTGCATCCAGCGGTCGATGCTGTTGCCGCCGGAGGCGAAAGCCAGCGTGACCTCCGCCGGCAATTTGGCGATGGCCGCCTGCGTGCCCGTCTGGGAGACGGCCAGGCCGCCGAGCACGATCGCCACCCGCGCCCCGCGCGCGCCCGACCATGGCCGCGCATAGGCGTCAAACGGCCTGCGCCCGTCGGCGCCGCGCACCGGAAGCGGCCCTTCGGGACTGTCCTCGATCAGCGCCCTGTCGGGCAGATGCGCGGTGCGCAGGTCCTGGTTGAGGGCAGAGGGGTCCCGGATCACGATGCCGCTGCCGCTTTCGGGCGGGACCTTGATGATCTGCGCGCCGCCGGCCGGCTGCTGCGGAGGCTTTTGCGGTGCCGGCCTCTGCGCCGCCGCGGTCTCCACCGGCACGGCCACGACGGCCTGGCTGGGCGCGCGGAACGGCTGGCCGCGCAGCGAGATCGCCGCCGAGGCGCCGAAAAGACTGGCCATGATCAATGTCAGCAAGGCGCCTCGCGCCGAGGGAAGCCGAAGCGGCCGGCCGCCATGCTTGCGGCCGTCGAGGCCGAGCGGCCTGTCGAGGGACGACCGCCTTTGCTCATCGCCGTTCATCGGCCGCACAAGTCCGTTCTGCGAGGTCTGCCCGAACACGGCACGATGCGGGCGGCATTCGATGCCGATTGAATCGAAAGGCCCACAATCTGCATTGCGGGCCTTTCGTGAAGCTTACTGCGGCTGCAGCAGCGCCCTGTCCGGGTTGGGCGGGAAGGCCGGGTCGGTCTTCACCCCGCGCAGCAGGTCGAGCGCGTAGGAGAGCTGCACGTCGTCCTTCGGATCCGGCGGCACATAGGCGGAGGAGCCGGAGCCCTCCTCGTTCTCGTTGGCGCCCTTGATGTGGCCGCGCAACTCCGATTCGCCGCGGCTGACATTGCGGCCGAGCAGTTCCTCCGGCAGCGGCTGGTCGACCTTGATGTCCGGCGTGATGCCGGTGCCCTGGATCGACTTGCCGGACGGCGTGTAATAGAGCGCCGTCGTCAGACGCAGCGCCCCGTTCTCGCCGAGCGGGATGATCGTCTGCACGGAGCCCTTGCCGAACGACTTGGAGCCCAGCACGGTCGCGCGGCGATGATCCTGCAGCGCGCCGGCGACGATCTCCGACGCGCTCGCGGAACCGCCATTGATCAGCACGACGACCGGCTTGCCGTCGGTGCGGTCGCCCGCGCGGCTGTCGAAGCGGGTGATGTCCTTGGGGTCCCGGCCGCGCGTGGAGACGATCTCGCCGCGGTCGAGGAAGGTGTCGGACACGCTGACCGCCTGGTCGAGCAATCCGCCCGGATTGAGCCGCAGGTCGAGCACATAGCCCTTGAGCTTGTCGGCCGGCACCTCGGCCTTGATCTTGTCGATCGCCGTCTGCAGGTCGTCGAAGGTCTTCTCGGTGAAGGAGTTGATCTTCAGATAGCCGATATCCTCCTCCACGCGGGAGCGGACGGCCCTCACCTTGATGACGTCGCGGACGATGCTGAGCTTGATCGGCTCGGCCGCGCCTTCGCGAATGATCGTCAGCTCGATCGGCGTATTGACCGCGCCGCGCATCTTGTCGACCGCGTCCGAAAGGGTGAGGCCGCGAACCTCCTCACCGTCGATATGCGAGATGAAGTCGCCCGCGAGCACGCCCGCCCGCGCGGCCGGCGTGTCCTCCATCGGCGAGATCACCTTGACGAGTTCATTCTCCATCGTGACCTCGATGCCGAGGCCGCCGAACTCGCCGCGCGTCTGCACGCGCATGTCCTGCGCCGCCTCGGGATTGAGATAGGAGGAATGCGGGTCGAGCGAGGTCAGCATGCCGTTGATGGCATTCTCCACCAGCGCCTTGTCTTCCGGCGGCGTGACATATTGGGCGCGCACGCGCTCGAAGATGTCGCCGAAGATGGAGAGCTGCCGGTACGTCTCGGAATTGGCGGCGATCGCGGCCGAGCCGCCCGCGCCATAGACGAGACTCATCGCCGACGCACCCATCAGGGCGCCCGCGGCCAGAAGCGACAACTTACGTATCATTCCCTGTCCTTCCAGAAAAACGCCCTGCCCACCATGGAGCAGGATCGACGGGCTTTCCATCCTTCCGCAGCTCTATGTAAAGCTGCGGAGCGGCACTTGCACTGCCAGGACCGGCACTCGCCAGCCTGGCTTCCCCCATGGCGCCGATCGGCTCGCCCGCAAGCACGGTCTGGCCAAGCGCCACGCTGATTCGACCCATTCCCGCCAGGACGATATGATAACTGCCGCCGGCGTTCAGGATCAATAGCTGCCCGTAGGATCGGAACGGTCCGGCATAGATCACGGTGCCGTCTGCGGGTGCGGTGACGATCGCGCCCGATTGTGTTGTAACAATGTCACCAAGCCGCTTCATGCCGGTCTCGTCGGCCTCGCCGAACCGGCCGGCAAGCCGGCCCGCGACCGGCAGCGAGGCCTTGCCGACAAGCTGGTCGAAGGGCACCGGCTGGGCAAGCCGCTCCGTCTCCGGAACCGGCCGCCTTTCCTCCTCCACCGCCGCGCGGCGCGCTGCTTCGGCCTCGGCGCGGGCCTTTTCCTCCGCCTGCCGGACGGCGCCGATCTCCTTCTCCAGCGACTGGATGAGATCCTGCAGGCTGCCCGCCCGCGCGGCGAGTTCCGCCGCCCGCTTCTCCTCCGCCGCCAGCACGCTTTCGCTGCGCTGCTGCAAGGCGCTCTTCTCGCGGATGAGGATGGCGAGGCGCTCCCGCTCGGCCGCCTGCTCCGCGACGGTGGTCATCAATTTTTCGCGTTCGGACGTGATCGAGCCCGTGAGGCGGGCCATTTCGGCGAGATCGGCGGCGAGCGCCCGTGTCTCCTGGCGCAGCTCGGGCACCACCGCGCCGAGCAGGATGGCCGAGCGCACCGAGCCCAGCGCGTCCTCCGGCCGCACGAGGATGGCTGGCGGCGGATTGAGGCCCATGCGCTGCAGGGCGCCCAGCACCTCGGCCAGAACGTCGCGACGCCCCGCGAGTGATGTCTTGAGCACCGCTTCCTGCTCGCGCAGGTCCGAAAGCCTCTCGCCGATCGTCTCGGCGTCCTGGCTGAGCTTGCGTTCGGTCTTGACCGCCTGGATCATCGCCGCCGTCAGCGTGCGCTGGTCCTTCTTCAGCGTCTCGATCTCGGCGACGATGTCCTCGCGCCGCTCCTGCGACAGCGTCATGTCGCGCGTGATCTGCTCGAGATCGGCCCGGTTGTTGGCCTGACGCTGCGCCAGCGTCGAGAGCGCATCCTGCGCGAAAGCCGGCGCGGCAAGGATCAGCCCGGCGCAGAAGAGCGCCGTGGACGCAATCGATCCGATCGATGCCGCTTTCCTCAGGAGCATAAACAGGCCTTTTCCGCGATCCTTAGGCCGGCTTCGTTAACGAATAATCAACCATGGCGAATTGGCCCTGCCTTCCGCGCAAGATCCGGATGCGGGCGCCCGGCGACGATCCCGCGCGAATGTGTCAAAAACCGTGACGCGCAGCAGCTATCAGCTACGATGATAGGGATGGCCGGCAAGGATGGTGGCGGCGCGGTAAAGCTGCTCGGCGACCAGCACGCGGGCGATCTGGTGCGGCCATGTCATGCGGCCGAGCGACAGGAGCAGGTCGGCGCGCCGGCGCATCTCGCCGTCATGCCCGTCCGGCCCGCCGATGACCAGGGCGAGTGCGCGGCGGCCCTCGTCGCGGAACCCGGCGAGCCTCGCGGCGAAATCCTCCGATCCGAGCTGGGCGCCGCGCTCATCGAGCACGACCAGCGCGCTGCCCGGCGCGATCGCGCCCTGGAGCAGCTTCGCTTCCTCGCGCATCCGCTCACCCGCGGAACGCCCACGGCTTTCGGCGGATTCGTGCACGCCGCCGAACTCCAGCCCGAGCGCGGGACCGGCCTTGCCCAGCCTGTCGAGATAGCGCTCGGCCAGCTCGCGCTCCGGGCCGGCCTTCATGCGGCCAATGGCATGAATTTCAATCCGCATCGATCCGTGGCGCCGCACGGCGCATCATTGATCCCGCCTGTCACGGCGCAAATCCGGATCATTCCCGCCCTTGGCGGGCCGCGAGATGATCCGTCTCCATGCCCGGAGCAGTTCAGGCGCAAATGCTGCGCTGGAACCGCGCCCGGCTCAGTGGAGGGTTTCGCCGTCCAGATCCGGCACCATCCACATCTTCTCCAGATTGTAGAACTCGCGCACTTCCGGACGGAAGATATGAACGATCACATCGCCGACGTCGATCAGGACCCAGTCCGCACCCGAGAGGCCCTCGACGCGCGCATTGCCGAGGCCGGCATCCTTCAGCGCGGACAGGAGATGTTCCGCGACGGCGGCGACATGGCGGTGCGAGCGGCCCGACGCGATGACCAAATGGTCCGCGAGGCTGGACTTACCCTGAATGTCGATGGGGACGATGTTTTCGGCCTTGGAGTCTTCGAGGCTCGCAAGGACCGTTTTCAGAACCGAGGACACGGCGTCGATGCCGCCGATTTCGGCTGGCGAAGGGGCAATTGCCACCTTCCTGGATGTTGCTGTTCTCAGCGTCTTTCCTTTCGATCACGAAAAACACGCCGATGCGCCACGCGGCGCAGCGACAGGTTAAAGATAGGCAGAGTCATGCAACAGTTTCAAGACTTCCGCATGGGCTGCCGCTTCGCCTCCCGAACGCGCAGTCTCAGCCGGTGTTCCCTGCATTTCTCGCCCGCAATGCGGTCGAGGAAAGCGAGGAGCGCCGTCCGTGGAGGAAGGTCCATGCCGGCGGGCGCATATGCGCGAGCCGGCCCGCATCCGATTCGTCGATCCGCGCATGATCGAAGGTCTTCGCCATCACCGATGACAGGAACGAAAGCGTCGCGCCCGGACGGTCGACCACGGCGATGGGAATGGAGGCGGCGATCTGCCGCCAGCGCTGCCAGCGGTGAAAATCGCGCAGGGAATCGGCGCCCATGACCCAGACGAAATTCACCCCCGGATTGCGCGCCTGCACCAGCGCGATCGTGTCGGCGGTGTAGCGGATATGGAACGCCGCCTCGAAGGCGGTGACCTTGATGCGGGGATCGCTGGCGATGGCTTCCGACAGCGCGATGCGTTCCGCCAGCGGCCTCAATTCGCGCGCGCTCTTCAGCGGATTGCCGGGCGTGACGATCCACCAGAGCTGGTCGAGCCGCAGCCGCCGCAGTGCGGTGTCGGCCACCAGCTCATGGCCGGCATGCGGCGGATTGAACGACCCGCCGAACAGCCCGACCTGCATGCCCTTCTCGACATGCGGCATGCGCAGGTAGCGAGGCGGGACATCAGACGGCGAGGTCATGCGTCGGACGGCCATTGGCCCTTGGGCCAGTCGCGGCTGCCGTGAATGATACGGACGACACGTATCCGATCATCGAATATGATATAGGCGACAATATAGGGAGTTTTCTGAACCAGCTTCTCGTAGATGCCTTTAACTCTTCCCGGACGGCCGGTCGGCAGTTCACCAAGGCTGTCGATTGCTGTCAGAATCCGATCGGCAACGAGCCGTGCCCTCGGTTCGCTGTCGAGTGAGATGTAATCGATTGCGTCCTCGAAGTCCTGCGCCGCCTCATTCGACCAATCGATTCTACGCGTCATGTCTGCCGGTTCTTGGCGCGCTCCAGTGTTGCCGCAATACGCCGTTTTACTTCCTCATGCGTCACGACCCTGCCGGCCTCGATATCCGCGAGACCGCGCTTGATGCCCTCCACGATCGCCAATTCGCGGGCGACGTAATCGGCAATAGCCTCACCGGCCAGGAACGATTTTGTTCGGCGCGTATGCTGCGCAAGTTGCTCAAGGCGAGACTTCGTCTCTGGATTGAGCCGAACGGTAACGGTTTCAGATTGCGTGCTCATGTGCACAATCTAGCACAATCGAGATAGTGTGCAACTAAGGCCGGACCTGGCCGCTGCCGCGCACGCGATATTTGAACGAGGTGAGCTGTTCCACGCCGACCGGCCCGCGCGCATGCATGCGCCCCGTCGCGATGCCGATCTCCGCGCCCATGCCGAACTCGCCGCCATCGGCGAACTGGGTCGAGGCATTGTGCAGCAGGATGGCGGAATCGATCTCGGCGAAGAAGCGCTCGACCGCCTTCGGGTCATCGGCCACGATCGCCTCCGTGTGATGCGACGACCAGGTCTCGATATGCGCGATCGCCTCATCCACCCCGTCGACCAGCTTCACCGAAATGATCGCGTCGAGATATTCCGTCGACCAGTCGGCCTCTACCGCAGGCACCGCCGCGGGGAAGAGCGCGCGCACCTCGTCGGTGGCGCGGATGGCGCAGCCGGCCTCGGCGAGCGCGGTCAGGATCGGCACGAGATGCGTGTCCTTCACCGCCCGGTCGACGAGCAGCGTCTCGGTCGCGCCGCAGACGCCGGTGCGCCGCATCTTGGCGTTCACGGCGATCTTCACCGCCATGTCGAGATCGGCAGAACGGTCGACATAGAGATGGCAGATGCCTTCCAGATGGGCGAAGACCGGCACGCGCGCCTCGTTCTGCACCCGCTCGACGAGGCTTTTTCCCCCGCGCGGCACGATCACGTCGAGATTGCCGCCGAGCCCCTTCAGCATCTCGCCCACGGCGGCGCGGTCGGTCGTGGGAACGAGCTGGATCGCATCCACGGGCAGGTTCGCCGCCTTCAGCCCCTCCGCCATGCAGGCATGGATGGCGGCGGAGGAATTGGCCGAGTCCGAGCCGCCGCGGAGGATCACCGCATTGCCGGCCTTGAGGCACAGCGCGCCGGCATCGGCCGTCACGTTCGGCCGGCTTTCATAGATCACGCCGATCACGCCGAGCGGCGTGCGCACCCGCTCGATATGGAGGCCGTTGGGCCGGTCCCATTCGGCGATCACGGCGCCGACCGGATCGGGCAGCTCGGCGATCTGGCGGATACCGTCAGCCATGGCGCGGATGCGGTCCGGCGTCAGCCTGAGCCGGTCCATCATGGCGGCTGAAAGCCCGACCTCCTCGCCATTGGCGATGTCGACGACATTCGCATCGAGGATCGCCTGTTCGTTGCGGCGCACGGCCTCGGCCATGGCGATCAGCGCCGCATGCTTGCGTTCCGCGCTCGCGGTCGCCAGCGGCCGCGCCGCGGCGCGCGCCTTGCGGCCGATTTCGGCCATGATGGCGGCAACGTCCTGCTTGTTCCTGTCGAGCATGTCAGCCCTCCGCTTCCGCTGCGTCACGCCTTCCGGCGGATCGGGAAATGACGAGGTCGTCGCGATGCACCATCGCGGAGCGTCCCTCATAGCCGAGCACGGCGGCGATCGCCGCCGTCTTGAGCCCGGCAATTCTTACGGCATCGCCAGCATCATAGGCAACCAGCCCGCGCGCGATCTCGCCGCCTTGGGGGCCGATGATCGCCACCGTGTCGCCGCGCGAAAAGTCGCCCGACACGAGCTTCACGCCGGCCGGGAGCAGCGACTTGCCCCGCATCAGCGCGGCCTCGGCGCCGGCATCCACCACCAGCCGCCCCGCCGGCTCGAGATTGCCGGCGATCCATGTCTTGTAACCTTTCACCGGCCGGTCGCTCGGCGCGAAGAAGGTGGCGCGCTCGCCGCGCTCGATGGCCGCCAGCGGGTTCATCCGGTTGCCGGCGGTGATGATCATGGCGGTGCCGGCGGCGGTTGCGATCTTGCCCGCATCGATCTTGGTGCGCATGCCGCCGCGCGAAAATTCCGACGCCGCGGCCCCCGCCATTGCCTCGATCTGCGGCGTGATCATCGCCACATGCGGGATGAACTCGGCATCGGGGCGAAGCGCGGGCGGCGCCGTATAGAGCCCGTCAATGTCGGAGAGCAGCACCAGAAGGTCCGCGCCCATCATGGTGGCGACGCGCGCCGCCAGCCGGTCATTGTCGCCGTAGCGGATCTCGGTGGTGGCGACCGTGTCGTTCTCGTTGATCACCGGCACGGCGCCGAGCTTGAGCAGCGTGCCGATGGTGGCGCGCGCATTGAGATAACGGCGGCGCTCCTCGGTGTCGCCCAGCGTCACGAGGATCTGGCCGGATTTCAGCCCGCAACGGGTCAGCTCGCGCGACCACGCGCCGGCAAGCTCGATCTGACCCACGGCGGCGGCGGCCTGACTCTCTTCGAGCTTGAGGGGGCCGGAGGGCAGGCCCAGCAGGCTGCGCCCGAGCGCGATGGCGCCGGAGGAGACGACCAGCATCTCGGTGCCGCGCTTCGACAGGGCGGCGATGTCGTCCACCAGCGCGGCGAGCCAGTCGCTGCGCAGGCCGCTCTTCCTGTCGACCAGAAGGGCGGAACCGATCTTCACCGTGATGCGGCGGTATGAGGAAAGCGATGTCATCGAGGACTGACCGGACGGAATGCTGTTTGACTCATGAATCCGTGCTCTGCTTCACCCAGCGCGGATCGGCCTCGACCCTGGCCTCGCGCATCCGCGTCTCGCCGATCTCGGCGGCCAGCGCACGCAGGGCCGCTTCCACGCCTTCGCCGGTCACCGCCGAGAGCACCAGCGGCGTGCGGCCGGCGGCGCGCTTCAGCGCCGCGACCTTCTTCTTGCGCGCCTCGGCATCCAGCGTGTCGGCCTGGCTGAGCGCCACGATCTCCGGCTTCTCGGCCAGGCCGTGGCCATAGGCTTCGAGCTCCGCCCGCACCGTCTTGTAGGCCTTGCCGGGATGTTCCTCGATCGCCGAGACCAGATGCAGCAGCACGCGCGTGCGCTCGACATGGCCGAGGAAGCGGTCGCCGATGCCGACGCCCTCATGCGCGCCCTCGATGAGGCCGGGAATGTCGGCCAGCACGAATTCGCGGCCGTCGATGCGCGCAACCCCCAGTCCCGGATGGAGCGTGGTGAACGGATAGTCGGCGATCTTGGGTTTCGCGGCCGTGACGGCGGCGAGGAAGGTGGACTTGCCCGCATTGGGCAGGCCGACCAGACCGGCGTCGGCGATGAGCTTCAGCCGCAGCCAGATGGTGCGTTCCTCGCCCGGCAGGCCGGGATTGGCGCGGCGCGGCGCCTGATTGGTCGAGGTCTTGAAATGCTGGTTGCCGAAGCCGCCATTGCCGCCCTTGGCAAGCAGAAAGCGCTGGCCGACCTCGGTCAAGTCGCAGATCGGCGTCTCGTTGTCTTCCTCGAATATCTGCGTGCCGGCGGGCACCTTCAGCGTGACATCCGATCCCTTGGCCCCGGTGCGGTTGCGGCCCATGCCGTGCGTGCCGGTCTGCGCCTTGAAATGCTGCTGGTAGCGATAGTCGATCAGCGTGTTGAGGCCGTCGACCGCTTCCGCCCACACATCGCCGCCGCGGCCGCCGTCGCCGCCGTCCGGCCCGCCGAACTCGATGAACTTCTCGCGCCGGAACGACACCGAGCCGGCCCCGCCGTCGCCGGAGCGGATATAGACCTTGGCCTGATCGAGGAATTTCATCGGTGCGATACTTCCAGCTTGAGAAGGTGCTCTAGCGCAAGCGCGCGGCCTGCGCGAGAGCGGATTTGGGCCGGACGGCGCTCACGCGCCGGCCCAGCTCTTGAGGCTCGCCCAGGTCTTGCGGTCGAGCACATAGCGCTCGACCGCCACGCGGCCGGCCGCCAGCGAATGGATCATGCCCTGCCCCACATAGTGGAAGCCGCATTTCTGGATCACCCGCCGCGACGCCGGGTTGATGACCCGGCAGGACGCATGCAGCGCCTCCACCGCGCTGGCGCGGAAGCCGTGGTCGACAAGCGCATGGGCGGCCTCGGTGGCATAGCCGCGCCCCCAATGCGGCTCGCCCACCCAATAGCCGAGCTCCAGCCCGTGCGGCGTCGCGTTCAGCGCCGCGCAGCCGACGAAGGCGCCGTTGTCACCCAGCGTGAGCGCATAGACGCATCCATCGGCGCGTTGGGCCGAGGCCGCGACGAAGGCCTGCGCCTCCGCCTCGCCATAGGGATGCGGCATGCGCGCCAGCATGTCGGCGATGCGCCGGCTGGCGGCGAGGCGGGCGAGATCGGGAATGTCATCCACATGCGGCGCGCGCATGACGAGGCGTTCCGTCACCAGCACCGGGCAGACGGTCAGTGAGGCACTGCCGTCCTCTTCTTCCGCTTCGAGCACCATCGTCTTTTCCTCGCTTGCGCGCCGCTCACGCGGCGACCCTTTCGTCGCATTCCGACAGGCAGCCGCCATCGAGCGGCAGGCGCGTCGTCAGCGTCTGCACCGCGGTTCCGCGCGAACGCGAAAAGACCTGCCCCGTGCCCGTCAGGTGGAAGCCGAGCTTCTCCTGAACGCGCAGCGATGCCGGATTATCGACAAAGACCGACGACAGGACACCCGTTATCGGACGCGTCGCCACCGCATGGGCGATGAGCCGGCCAGCCGCTTCCGTCATCAAGCCCTGGCCGTGCCACGGCTCCGCGAGCCAGTAGCCAAGGCGCGGCTGGTCGCCGCCGCCATCGAGCGAGACGACGCCGATCAGGCGCTCGCGATGGACCGTATAGACGAGGCTGTCCGTATCGGCCGCCGTCGCGGCGATCCAGTCCTCGGCATCCTCGATATGATAGGGAAACGGCACCGGGCCGAGCATGCGGGCCACGTTCCAGTTGGCAAGACCGGCGGCGATGTCTTCCGCGTCGAGCCAGGTCGGCGTGCGCAGGGTCAGGCGGCTTGAAACGAGAACGTGCATGGCGGAACTCCAGGCATGGAAAAAGGGGAGATGGATCGCCCATCTCCCCTGATCTCAATCCTGGCTCTGCCAGACACCGGACCCCGAAAGACGGGCGCCGGTGTTGTGGTGCGGAACCGGCTACTCCGCGGCTTCGGCGGCTGGGGCCACCGATACGTAAGTGCGACCGTTGGCTTTGGTGCGGAAGGAAACCGCACCGGCCTCAAGCGCGAAAAGCGTATGGTCCTTGCCCATGCCGACGTTCACGCCGGGGTGCCACTTGGTGCCGCGTTGACGAATGATGATGTTGCCGGCGCGAACGACTTCGCCGCCGAACTTCTTGACGCCAAGGCGCTTGGATTCGGAATCGCGACCGTTACGCGACGAACCGCCAGCTTTCTTGTGTGCCATGGTCTTGCTCCTTTGCGCCCTGCGGCGCGTTCAGTCCTTATGGACGCATTCGCGTCCTTTGTCCAACCGTCGCCGGCCTATTTCTTGGCGAGTTCCTTCGCCTGCTCGCGCCAATCGGCGATCTGCTCGCTGCTGAAGGGCATCGCCGCGTCGATGCGGGCGATATCCTCATCGGTGAACGCCGCGATCTGCGCGAAGGTGGTGATGCCCTGCTCCTTGAGCTGGCCGGCCGCCACCGGGCCGATGCCCTTGATGACCTCGATCTCGTCGGCCGCACCGGCGGGCGCGGTGAAGAGCGGCGCAGGAGCGGCGGTTTCCGCCTTGGCTGCCTTCTTCGCCGCCGGCTTCTCGGCCGCCTCGGCCTTCGCCGCAGGCTTCTTCGACGGCTTCTGGCCGCCGGTCAGGATCTCCGAGATGCGCACCGTGGTGAGCAACTGGCGATGGCCGCGCTTGCGGCGCGAATTCTGGCGGCGCCGCTTCTTGAAGGCGATGACCTTCTCGCCGCGGCCCTGCTCGACGATCTCCGCCGTCACCAGCGCGCCGTCCACGAAGGGCGCGCCGAAGGTCACGTCGTCGCCATTGCCGAAGGCCAGCACATGGCCGATCTCGACGATGTCGCCGGCCTCGCCGGGAAGATTTCCGATCTGCAATACGTCATCGGCTGCAACGCGATACTGCTTGCCGCCGGACTTGATGACTGCGAACATTTGTTTGCCTTTCGCTTGTTCGGTCCAGCCTGACCCGCGAAGGGGACGGCCGTCTTTTTATCAGTCGTTTCCGGGTTCCTGCCTTGCCGGCGGCACAAAGGCCACGCAAAGCAAACCCGGCGCGGAGGGGGACTCCACGCCGGACGCTGGGGCAGATACGCGAGAGGCGGTTCAGAGTCAAGATTGCGCGCATCGGACACGGTCTGTATTGCGGGAACCGACGGAAGCCACGGAAACGCGCGTGAAGGAACCGACGATCGAGGTCGAGCCGCACGGCTCCGCAGCAGGGGACGGCGCGATGCCCGCCAGGACCGGACGAAAACGGTGGCAGCGCTGGCGCCGCAGGCTGGTGGTCGTCCTCGTCCTCGTCATCGCCCTGCCCATCCTCCTGCCGCTCGTCTATCTCATTCCCGGCACGCGCCCGGTCTCCACGCTGATGATCTCCGAACTCGTCACGCTCAACGGCTACGACCGGCGCTGGGTGCCCATCAGCGAGATGAGCCCCAATGTCGTCAATGCGGTGATGATGTCGGAGGACGGGCAGTTCTGCTCCCATCACGGCATCGACTGGGGCGAGCTCAGATCGGTGCTGGACGATTTCCGCGCCGGCGAGCCGACGCGCGGCGCCTCGACCATTCCCATGCAGACGGCCAAGAACCTCTTCCTCTGGAACGGCCGCTCCTATCTGCGCAAGATGCTGGAGCTGCCGCTCGCCGTCTATATCGACGCGGTGACGCCCAAGAAACGGCTGATGGAGATCTATCTCAACATTGCCGAATGGGGTCCCGGCATCTATGGCGTGGAAGCCGGGTCGCAGCATTATTTCGGCAAGCCGGCAAGCCAGCTCACGCGCCGCCAGGGCGCGCTGATGGCGGTCACGCTGCCCGCGCCGCGCCTGCGCAATCCGGCAAAGCCCGGCCCCGGCATGAGCCGCATCGCGGGCATCGTGGAGCGCCGCGCCACGCAGTCCGGCGCTTACACGGCCTGCTTGCGATAAGCGTTGCCCCTTGCGCCGGATCGCGCTTCGTCACACTCACGGCAGATGAAGCCAGCACCGGTTCCGGACCGCCTTGCGGACCGTCTCCATGGACAGACACTTTTTTCCGTGCCGGCGCTGGTCAAGTCGCCGGCTTGCGTGTATAGGCACGCGACTTCTATGGAAATTCGGGTCAATTCGCATCCCCGCCAGCGGGCCGAAGACCCTGTTTACGACAAGTGGAGCAAGTCCCGTGGCTGTACCTAAACGAAAGACCTCGCCGTCCAAGCGCGGCATGCGCCGTTCGGCCGATGCGCTGAAGGCACCGACCTATGTCGAGGACAAGAATTCCGGCGAGATGCGCCGCCCGCACCATATCGACCTGAAGACCGGCATGTATCGCGGCCGTCAGGTTCTGGAGCCGAAGGAAGGCTGATTCAGCCTCTCGCGTTCCGCTCAAGATCGGACCGGCCTCTGGCCGGTCTTTTCGTTTGTGACGCGATGATTTGCTTGACGCCGCCGGCACGGCACGCCGAATGATATGGCCCGCGAGGAGACCTGCGCATGCTTGCCCACCTGCCTTTGCTGATCGTGCCCTTCATTCTCTACAATCTCGGGCTGCTCGGCCTTTTCGGCGGCGCGGCCGACCCGTGGAGCGGGCAGCTCTTCTCGGTGACGATGATCTCCGGCGGCGTCTGGACGATGACGCTGGCCGACCTGATGATCGTCATCACGCTGGTGCTGATGTTCGTGGAGATCATGAAATCGACGCGCACCAGCAACGCGTCCGTGGTCGATCACCTGCTCTCGACCTTCGTCTTCGTCGCCTTTCTGGTCGAGTTCCTGCTGGTCGAGGGCGCGGCGCACTCGCTGTTCTTCGTGCTGATGCTGATCGCCCTGTTCGACGTGCTGGCAGGCTTCGCGGTCTCTCTGCGCGCGGCAAGCCGCGACGTCACCTTCCGCTGATTCCAGCAAAAGTGCGCAACGGTTTTGCGTAGAAGCAAAAAACGGCGAGCGGGGCAGCCCCCCGCCCGCCCGAAGCGCGATCAGCCCGCGTCGGCCACGAAGCCGGCCGCCTCGACGCCAGCCACGGCCGCCAGCTCGTCATTGTCGGACGTGTCGCCGGTGACGCCGACCGCGCCGATGATCTCGCCCGTCTTCGTCTTTATCAGCGCGCCGCCCGGCACCGGGATGATCTTGCCTTCCGACACGCCCGAAAGGCCGGTGAAAAAATGCGGCCGGTCCATCGCCAGCTTGTTGACCGCGCGCGGGCCGATGCCCAGCGCCAGCGCGCCGAAGGCCTTGCCCGTGGCGATCTGGTAGCGCAGGTTCGACGCGCCGTCCTGCCGCTGGAAGGCGATGATGTGGCCGCCGGCGTCGAGCACCGAGACGGACAGCGGCTTTAGGCCGAGTTCCTTGCCCTTGGCGAGCGCCGCCGAAATCATGCGGTTTGCCTTGGCGAGCGAGATGCGTGCCATGATGGTTTCCTCTCCTGTTGTGACGCATCCGTCTAGAGGATTCCGCCCGCAGGCGAAACCTCGAACGGGCTCGGGGAGCCATTCGAAATGCACCGGCCGCGCGCGTGGTGAATTCAGGTCAGCCCTTGCGTCCCATGGAATCGATCTTGCGCTGCATGGCGGCGATCTGGTCCTTGAGCTCCTGCAGGTCGTCGGCATCGCTGCTTTCGGCCGGTTCGGGCGCGGTCGTGCCCTGCGGGAACGGCGTGAACATGCGCATGGCGTTCTGGAACAGCTCGACATTGCGCCGCGCCTGCTCCTCGAACGCCTTGACGGGCCCGAGCTGTATCATCTCCAGCGGTCCCTTGCCCATGGACTCCTTCATCTGCTCGCGAAACCGCTCCTGCTCGCGCGCGAAGGCGATCATGGACTGTTCGAGGAAGCTCGGCACCACCATCTGGATCTGGTCGCCGTAGAAGGAGATCAGCTGGCGCAGGAAGGAGACCGGCAGCATGTTCTGCCCGTCCTTGTTCTCCAGCTCGAAGATGATCTGCGTCAGGACCGGATGGGTGATGTCCTCGCCCGTCTTGGCGTCCTGCACGGTAAAATCCTCGCCGCGCTTCACCATGTCCGCGAGGTCTTCCAGCGTCACATAGGTCGAGGTGCCCGTATTGTAGAGACGGCGGTTCGCATATTTCTTGATCACCACCGGATCGTCTTTAGCGGGCATCGAAAACCTCCCATTCGTGCCCCCGCGCGACAGTCATCGAATGTCCTGACGGCGGGACTTTCCAGCCAGAATTGCGCAAAGCCGGCGCGAATGAAAGCACTTTGTGCACTGCGGCAGCGGTTTGCCTGCTTTGGCGGCATTTGTTTCCGCCGGCCGTCGAAAGCGGTTTGACACCTTTCGCGGAAAGGGCAAGAAATCGAGGGAACAATACGTCCAATGCCATTTCCGGGGAGACGTCCATGGCATCTTCACAGTCCATCGTGGTCGCGAGCGCGGCACGCACGCCCGTCGGCTCCTTCAACGGCGCTTTCGCAACCATGCCGGCGCACCAGCTCGGCGCTGTGGCGATCAAGGCCGCGCTCGAGCGTGCCGGCGTCGACCCCAAAGAGGTCGATGAGGTGATCCTCGGCCAGATCCTCGCGGCCGGAGAGGGCCAGAACCCGGCACGCCAGGCGGCCATGAAGGCGGGCATCCCGCAGGAGGCCACCGCCTGGGGCCTCAACCAGCTCTGCGGCTCCGGCCTGCGCGCCATCGCAGTCGGCATGCAGCAGATTCAGGTGGGCGACGCCCGCATCGTCGTCGCCGGCGGGCAGGAATCCATGTCGATGGCGCCGCATGCGCAGCACCTGCGCGGCGGCGTGAAGATGGGTGACGTGAAGCTCATCGACACGATGATCAAGGACGGCCTCACCGACGCCTTCTACGGCTACCACATGGGCAACACGGCCGAGAACGTCGCCCGCCAGTGGCAGCTCACCCGCGACGAGCAGGACGCCTTCGCCGTCGCCTCGCAGAACAAGGCCGAGGCGGCGCAGAAGGCCGGCCGCTTCAAGGACGAGATCGCGCCAGTCACCGTCTCCTCGCGCAAGGGCGACGTCGTCGTCGACGCCGACGAATATATCCGCCACGGCGCGACGCTGGAGGCGATGCAGAAGCTCAAGCCCGCCTTCGACAAGGAAGGCACCGTGACCGCCGCCAACGCCTCCGGCATCAATGACGGCGGGGCGGCGGTCGTGCTGATGACCGAGGCCGAGGCCGCCAAGCGCGGCATCACCCCGCTGGTGCGCATCGTCTCCTGGGCGACCGCCGGCGTCGACCCGCAGATCATGGGCACCGGCCCCATCCCCGCCTCGCGCAAGGCCTTGCAGAAGGCCGGCTGGAAGGTGGACGACCTCGATCTGGTGGAAGCCAACGAGGCCTTCGCGGCACAGGCCTGCGCGGTCAACAAGGATATGGGCTGGAACCCGGACATCGTGAACGTCAATGGCGGCGCGATCGCCATCGGCCACCCGGTCGGCGCTTCGGGCGCGCGGGTGTTCAACACGCTGGTCTACGAGATGCGCCGCCGCGGTGCCAGGAAGGGCCTCGCGACCTTGTGCATCGGCGGCGGCATGGGCGTCGCCATGTGCGTGGAAGCGATGTGAAGCGAAAAAAGCGAATAGCGAATAGGGAGTAGCGAATAGGGAAGAAAAAGGCGAAACCGGGCAGGACACCAATCCCTACTCGCTATTCGCTACTCCCTATTCGCTCCTTCCAAAGGGGAGGAGACTTTATGACACGAACTGCACTCGTTACCGGTGGCACACGGGGCATCGGCGCCGCGATCGCGATCGCGCTCAAGGCCGCCGGTTATCGTGTGGCGGCCAATTATGCGGGCAACGACGAGGCCGCGCAGAAGTTCAAGGCCGAGACCGGCATCGCTGTCTTCAAATGGTCTGTCGCCGACTACGACGCCTGCGTGGAAGGCATCAAGGCCGTCGAGGCCGCGCTCGGCCCCGTCGATGTCCTGGTGAACAATGCCGGCATCACGCGCGACGCGATGTTCCACCGCATGACGCCGCAGCAATGGCGCGAGGTGATCGACACCAATCTCACCGGCGTCTTCAACATGACCCATCCGGTCTGGACGGGCATGCGCGAGCGCAAGTTCGGCCGCGTCATCACCATCTCCTCCATCAACGGCCAGAAGGGACAGGCGGGACAGGCGAACTATTCCGCGGCGAAGGCGGGCGATATCGGCTTCACGCGCGCGCTGGCGCAGGAGGGGGCAAGGGCGGGCATCACCGTCAACGTCGTCGCGCCCGGCTACATCGCCACCGACATGGTCATGGCCGTGCCGGAGAAGGTGCGCGAGGCGATCATCGGCCAAATCCCGACGGGCCGCCTCGGCGAGCCGGAGGAGATCGCCCGCTGCGTGGTCTTCCTGGCGTCCGACGATGCCGGCTTCATCAACGGCTCGACCATTTCCGCCAATGGCGGCCAGTTCTTCTCGTAGCGAGCCGCAATAAAAGCGAAGGCCGCGGGATGGTCCCCGCGGCCTTCGCTTTTTCAGTTCACGCTTATTCCGCCGGGGCGACGCCCGCGATGATCGGCGACTTGTCCTCGAACAGCGTGTTGTGGACCACGCCCGCGATCGCTGCGCCGATGACCGGAGCGACGATGAACAGCCAGACCTGCTGGAGCGCCCAGCCGTCGGCGAAGAGCGCCACGCCCAGCGAACGGGCCGGGTTGACGGACGTGTTCGTCACCGGGATCGAGATCAGGTGGATCAGCGTCAGCGCCAGGCCGATGGCGATCGGCGCGAAGCCCACGGGCGCGCTGCGTCCGGTCACGCCGAGAATGACCATCAGGAACATGAAGGTCAGCAGGACCTCGGTGATCAGGGCCGAGGTCAGCGAATAGCCGCCGGGCGAATGCTCGCCATAGCCGTTGGAGGCAAAGCCGCCGACGCCGGCGAAATCGCCCTTTCCGCTGACGATCAGGTACAGGATGAGGCCGGCCACCGCGCCGCCCACCACCTGCGCGATGATGTAGGCAACCAGATCCTTTGCCGGGAAACGGCCGGCAACGGCCAGCCCGACCGAAACCGCCGGATTGAAATGCCCGCCGGAAATGCCGCCGAAGGCATAGGCGCCGGTCAGCACCGTGAGGCCGAAGGCCAGCGCGACCCCGACGAAACCGATGCCGAGTTCGGGAAACGCGGCGGCAAGCACGGCACTGCCGCAGCCGCCGAACACAAGCCAGAACGTACCCAGGAACTCCGCTGCAATCTTCTTGGACATGGACCCTCTCCCTCGTCGCAATGAATGATGAGGAATAGGCGCGCAACGCACCGCCTTGGCAATTGCCCCAGGGTCATGATGCAGCGTTTGTCACAGGTTAATTAACATTTGTTAGGGCTGGGCCAGCAGGAGCCCCGTCCTGTGCCGCTTCGGCACAATGCGTTAACGCCGCAGGGCGAAGACGGCGATATGCCCTGTGCATAAGCTGTGAACGATCGGTGGACGAACTGTGCGCGACACAACATGTTGTGGGGAACGTATGTCGAACATGTCGCAAAAAGTGATTCGTCGCTGATTCGTTCAGGGTTTGGCCGGTTCCTTAACGAAAACGACACCGGCACCGCTCGGAACGTTAGGATTCCGTTCAAAAAGATTAATGGATTCCACGGCTTGCGCGCGGCCGGGCAGCAAGCGGCGCAACCGGGGTCTTCAAAGGTTAACGCCTTGCCTCAAATTGTTCCGGTTCTGGCAAGACATGATTCAGCATGTGGTGAATCAACCGCCCCTCATCGCTACATGTAGCCGTGAACGAAGCATGAATCGGAAAGAGTCAGTGATTCGTCGCCGATTCGTTCCAGACTCGTTCCGGAAGTTAATCGGCATCGGTTTGCGCCGGACGGGCGGCGGCGCCATATGACACCGCGATGAAGGTGCGCGCCTTGGATTGACGCGCCGCGCATGGTAGCCCTCTGAAACCGCCATGGCCGGGAAAGGCCCTCCTCCTGACATGAATTTCGCTTCGCCCCAGAAACAGCCGCTGCTGGTGTCCGGCCGCGACGTGACCGCCGTTTTGGGCCCGACCAATACGGGCAAGACCCACCTCGCCATCGAGCGCATGGTCGCCCATGAGAGCGGCGTCATCGGCCTGCCGCTGCGGCTGCTCGCGCGCGAGGTCTACCAGCGCGTGGTGGAGAAGGTGGGCGCGTCGAAGGTGGCGCTCGTCACCGGCGAGGAGAAGATCGTCCCGCCGGGCGCGCGCTACTCGGTCTGCACGGTCGAGGCCATGCCGCGCCAGACGGACGCCGCCTTCGCGGCCATCGACGAGGTGCAGCTCGCGGCCGATTTCGAGCGCGGCCACATCTTCACCGACCGCATCCTGCATCTGCGCGGCCGGCAGGAGACGCTGCTGCTGGGCGCGGCCACCATGCGCGGCATCCTCGAAAAGCTGCTGCGCGGCATTTCCGTGGTGACGCGTCCGCGCTTGTCGCATCTGGCCTATGCCGGCTCGAAGAAGCTGACGCGCCTGCCGCGCCGCTCGGCCATCGTCGCCTTCTCGGCCGACGAGGTCTATGCGATCGCCGAGCTGATCCGCCGCCAGCGCGGCGCGGCCGCGGTGGTGATGGGCGCGCTCTCGCCCCGCACCCGCAACGCCCAGGTCGAGCTCTATCAGTCGGGCGACGTCGATTATCTCGTCGCCACCGACGCGATCGGCATGGGCCTCAACCTCGATGTCGACCATGTCGCCTTCGCCCAGAACCGCAAGTTCGACGGCCACCAGTTCCGCGAGCTGACGGCGGCCGAGATGGGCCAGATCGCCGGCCGCGCCGGACGTCACCTGCGCGACGGCACCTTCGGCGTGACCGGCCAGGTCGACCCGTTGCCCGACGACCTCGTCAGGCGCATCGAGGGCCATGATTTCGATCCGGTGAAGGTGCTGCAGTGGCGCACCGCCGAGTTCGATTTCGCCGGCATCGACGCGCTGCGCCGCTCCATCGACACGATCCCGCCCATCGAGGGCCTGACGCGGGCCCTGCCGGCCGACGACCAGCGCGCACTGGAGCATCTGGCGCGAGACCCGGACGTGGCATCGCTTGCCACCTCGCGCGAGCGCGTGGCGCAATTGTGGGATGCCTGCGCGCTGCCCGACTACCGCCGCATCGCGCCCGCCCAGCATGCCGACATCGTCGGCCAGATATTCCTCGACCTTGCCCGGCGCGGCCATGTGGACGAGAACTATCTTGCCGAACAGGTCGCGCGTGCCGGCTCCACGGAAGGCGACATCGACGCCTTGGCGCAGCGCATCGCCCAGATCCGCACCTGGACATTCGTGTCGCACCGGCCCGGCTGGCTTGCCGATCCGGCACACTGGCAGGAAAAAACGCGCGAGATCGAGGACAGACTGTCGGATGCGCTGCACGAGCGATTGACGAAACGCTTCGTAGACCGCAGGACTTCCGTGCTCATGAGGCGCCTGAGAGAGAACAGCATGCTCGAAGCAGAAATCGGTCCGTCCGGCGACGTCCTGGTGGAAGGTCACCATGTCGGGGAGTTGCAGGGATTCCGCTTCACCGCGGACCAGAGCGCCGACGGCGAGGACGCCAAGGCGGTGCGCGCCGCCGCGCAGAAGGCGCTGGCGCAGGAGTTCGAGGCGCGCGCCGAGCGCTTCGCCAATGCCGGCAACGGCGATTTCGCGCTCGGCTCCGACGGCCTGCTGCGGTGGATCGGCGCGCCGGTGGCGACGCTCGCCGCGACCGACGACCCGCTCAGGCCCCGCGTCATCCTTCTGGCCGACGAGCAGTTGACAGGTGCGGCGCGCGACAAGGTCGCAGCCCGTGCCGAACGCTTCGTCACCTATCAGATCGAGACCCTGCTGAAGCCGCTGGCCGACCTCAAGGCGGCCGACCAGCTCACCGGCATCGCCCGCGGCATCGCCTTCCGGCTGGTGGAGAATTACGGCCTCATCAACCGGCGCGACATTGCCGAGGACGTGCGCGGGCTCGACCAGGACGCGCGCGGCGCGCTGCGCCGGCTAGGCGTGCGCTTCGGCGCCTATCATGTCTTCATGCCGGCGCTGGTGAAGCCCGGGCCGGCGGGCCTGATCACCCTGCTGTGGTCGCTCGCCAATGACGGCAAGGACAGGCCCGGCTATGGCGACGTGGTCAACGCGCTCGCCTCGGGCCGCACCTCCGTCGTCATCGACCCGGCTTTCGAGCGCAGCTTCTACAAGCTGGCCGGCTACCGCAATCTCGGCCGCCGCGCCGTCCGCGTCGACATATTGGAGCGTCTGGCCGATCTCATCAGGCCGGCCATGAGCTGGCAGGCGGGCGCGGCGGCGCGTCCCGCGGGCGCCTTCGGCGGCGGCGCCTTCGTGGTGACCCCGGCGATGATGTCCATTCTCGGCGCGACCGCCGAGGATATGGAGGAGATCCTGAAGGGCCTCGGTTATCGCGCCGAGCCCAAGCCGGCGGATGAGGTCGAGACGCGCCTCGCCGCCTTCGACAAGGAAGCCGCCGAAAAGGCCGCCGCTTCCGAAGCCGCGAAAACCACCGAAACGGCGGAAGCACAGACGGCTGTCGAAACCGAAGTCGCAGCGGCGATGGATGCTCCGCCCGAAGATGCGCAGGATGCAGGTGCGGAATCGCCCGCCGAGACCGTCGAAGCGACGGCCGACGCAAGCGTGACGGAAGCCGCGACGGCCGAAGCCGCGACAACAGCCGCAACGGCGGAGGGACAGGCCGTGGCGGAACAGGCCGCCGTCACGGCGGATACCCCGCCCGCCGAAGATACGCAGGATGCCGCCGGAGAATTGCCCGCTGAGACGGTCGAAGCGACCGCTGACGCAAGCGCGCCGGCCGTCACCGATCCGGCCGGCACGCAGCCGGCAACTGCCGAAGGCGAAGAAGAGGCGCGGCCTCCGATCCTCGTCTGGCGGCAGGGTCGGCACGAGGGGCGCGGCCAGCGCGGCGGACGCCCCGGCGGCCAAGCCGCGCGCGGCCAGGGCCGCCGCAACGAGGGCGGCCAGCCGCAGCAGGAGCGCAGCGGCGGCCGCGAGCGCTTCGAGCGCAAGTTCGGCGGCAAGCCCGGCGGGCAGTCCCAGCGCGAGGACGGCCGCCGCGACGGCGGCAACCGCAATGAAGGGCGGCCCTCGCGCCACGGCAAGCCGGGCGGCGGCAAGCCCGGCGGCGACCAGCGTCCGCCGAAACCCCAGCGCGAGGAGCGGCCGGCGCGAATCGATCCGGATTCGCCCTTCGCCAAGCTGGCGGCGCTTCGCGACCAGCTCCGCAAGTAGATGCCCGGCGAAGGACGCCAGCGCATCGACAAATGGCTGTTCTTCGCGCGCATCGTGAAGTCGCGTTCGCTCGCAGCCAAGCTGGTCCAGGCCGGCAAGGTCCGCCTCAACCGCGAGAAGATCGACCAGGCGGCGCATGCCGTGAAGCCGGGCGACGTGCTGACGATCTCGCTGGAGCGGCGCATCCTCGTCTGCCGTATCCTCCAGCCGGGCACCCGCCGCGGTCCCGCCGATGAGGCGCGCACGCTCTACGAGGACATGTCGCCCCGGCCTGCTCCGGCGGCGCCGCCGGCCATGGAAGGCGCGCGCGACCCCGGCAGCGGGCGGCCGACGAAACGCGAGCGCCGCGAAACCGATCGCCTGCGCGACAACCATTGAAACCGAGCATGTCTCCCGAAAACGGGAAGCGGTTTCGGGATAAAGACATGCTTGAAAACAAGGGGCTGAAGCGCGCGAAGCGAATCTGAAAGATCGCGGCGCGCTTCAGGCGCTGCGCAGGCGGAAACTTGTTCCGGCAGCGTCGGCCTGCGCGCAATAGCCGCCCTTGTTTCACGTAATCAAAGGGGATAGTTCACCAACCGATCTTCCCCCGCATGCCATACGCGAGCGGCCGCAACATGACTTACGTCGTCACCGACAACTGCATCAGGTGCAAATACACGGACTGCGTCGAGGTCTGTCCGGTGGACTGCTTCTACGAAGGCGAGAACATGCTCGTCATCCATCCTGACGAATGCATCGACTGCGGCGTCTGCGAGCCGGAATGCCCCGCCGACGCGATCCGGCCGGATACGGAACCGGGCCTCGAGAAGTGGCTGCAGATCAATACCCAATATGCCACGCAATGGCCGAATATCACCGCCAAGAAGGACGCCCCGCCCGACGCCAAGGATTTTGACGGCGAGGAAGGGAAGTTCGAGAAATACTTCTCGTCGGACCCGGGCTCGGGCGACTGAATGAACCTCGCCTGACGCTGCGGAACTTCGATGCCGGGCGCCGTGCATTGCCGGGCCGTATGTGAGCACCTGCGGCAAATCGTTGATTCGCGCGCCTTTTTGTGATACGTTCACAAAATATGCCGCTGACGCAACATCATTGATGGCTCTCAAGCCCTAATCACTGAAAGGTGGGACCAAGCGCGGGACCAGGGAAACCTGGCCAGGATGACCGTTCGTGCGGATGGCGTCTTGCGAAGCTTCAACCCGGCGCGACGGCATATGGCTGACCGGCCTCCCCGGTCAAGGGCATCGGCGCAGCCGCCAGAGCTGCGCGATCAACAGGAGTAATGGCGTATGGCAACCCAGCAGAAGAAGTCCGCGGTGCGCAACGGCTTCAAGACCGGTGAGTTCATCGTGTATCCGGCCCATGGCGTCGGGCAGATCGTCACCATCGAAGAGCAGGAAGTGGCGGGCATGAAGCTGGAGCTCTTCGTCATCGATTTCCAGAAGGACAAGATGCGCCTCAAGGTGCCGGTCGCCAAGGCGGCGTCCATCGGCATGCGCAAGCTCTCGGAGACCGATTATGTCGACCGCGCGCTGAAGGTGGTGCAGGGCCGCGCCCGCGTGAAGCGCACCATGTGGTCGCGCCGCGCGCAGGAATATGACGCCAAGATCAATTCCGGCGACCTGATCTCGATCTCCGAGGTGGTCCGCGACCTCTATCGCGCCGAGAACCAGCCCGAGCAGTCCTATTCCGAGCGCCAGCTCTACGAAGCGGCCCTCGACCGCATGGCGCGCGAGATCGCGGCCGTGAACAAGGTTTCGGAGACCGAGGCGGTGCGCCTGATCGAGGTCAACCTGAACAAGGGACCGAAGCGCGGCGCCAAGGCCGAGAACGACGAGGCGGAGCAGGAAGAAGCCGCCTGATCTTCAGCCCGATATATCATGCAAAGACCCGGCCCCGGCCGGGTTTTTTGTTGACCGGCCGGCTTCGGGTCGCAGCGGTAGCGCTGGATTTCAGGCCGGGCCAGCCTGTAGACTGGGCTCCGGCAGGCACAGGATACGAGAGGGGACATTACTCATGCTGACCGGGAAAACCGCCATCGTCACGGGCTCGACCTCGGGCATCGGGCTCGCGATCGCGGAAGCGCTGGCCGCGGCCGGCGCGAATGTGGTCCTCAACTCCTTCTCCAACAGCGAGGCCGACCATGCCATCGCCGCCCGGCTGACCAAGGAGCACGCCGTCACCGCCGCCTATATCAAGGCCGACATGTCCAGGGCCGAGGAATGCCGCGGGCTGGTGGAACAGGCCGTGAGCCGCTTCGGCGGGGTGGACATACTGGTCAACAATGCCGGCATCCAGCATGTCGCGCCGGTCGAGACCTTCCCGGTCGAGAAATGGGACGCCATCATCGCCATCAACCTGACCTCCGCCTTCCACACGATCGCCGTCGCCGTGCCGCATATGCGCGATGCCGGCTGGGGCCGCATCATCAACATCGCCTCTGCCCACGGCCTGCGCGCCTCGCCCAACAAGGCGGCCTATGTCGCCGCCAAGCATGGCGTCGTGGGCCTGACCAAGACGGTGGCGATCGAGCTCGCCGGCAAGGGCGTGACCTGCAACGCCATCTGCCCCGGCTTCGTGCTGACGCCGCTGGTGGAGAAGCAGATCGAGGACCGCATGAAGGCCGGCGGCCTCGATCGCGAGACGGTCATCCGCGACGGCATCCTCGAAAAGCAGCCCTCGAAACAGTTCGTCACCGTGGAGCAGGTGGCGCAAACGGCGATCTTCCTGACCTCGGACGCCGCCGACCAGATCACCGGCACGACGCTGTCCATGGATGGCGGCTGGACCGCGCAGTAGGCGCCTGTCGCGTCTTATGCGTATCGCCGGCACCGTTTGCGCCGCCCCTCATCCGGCTGCCGCCACCTTCTCCCCGTGAACGGGGAGAAGAGAACCATCCATCTCTACTTTCGCCAATCACCGGCGTGGCAAAGGCAACTGTGGGGTTGCAGCAAGCTTTCTTCTCCCCGTTCACGGGGAGAAGGTGGCCCGAAGGGCCGGATGAGGGACGGCACGATGGTTGAAGATCATGCCCTGCTGGGCGACCCGCCTAGCAGGCATCGGAATTGCGCTGCGCCATATGGGCGACGACGCGCAGATAGGCCGAGACGCAGGCCGACTGTTCCTGCGGGTCGGGTGCACGGGCCTTCATCCCGTCGATCGCGTCGAGCAGCATGTTGGCGAGCAGGCCGGCGGTGACGCCACGCGCCGCAAGCACCTCCGGCGAGGCGCGCCGCGCGATCGCTTCCGTCAGGAGGCCCACCATCTGGCTGCGGCCCTGTGCCATGATGTCGCCGGCCAGGCTGTTCTTCATGTCGAGGATGTCCGCGCCGTGCGGCGACTGCTCGATCTCCCCCATCACGCCGATCACGCAACCCAGCATGCCGCCGAGCGCCTCGGGCAACGATCCCGCGCCCTCGGCCGCAAGACGGGAATTGCGCAGGGTCTCGTTCAGGAATTGCGAGGCGAGCGCGCGATAGATGTCCGTCTTGTTGCGGAAGTGAAGATAGAGCGCCGGACGCGAGATCTCGGCCGCCCGCGCAATGTCGTCCATCGTCGTGCGCTGGAAGCCATAGGCGAGGAACGTCTGCAATGCGCCGCGCAAGATCTTCACGCGCCGTTCGTCGGCCGCGATATCGTCGAATTTGAGCACCATACTCTACGTCTTGACACAAAGACAAAATTTGTCAATGTGTATGGCGACAGGCAGCGGCCACGCATGTGCAAGAGGCTTGCGTGTAGATGCCACCGGGAGTGAACGCTTTTTGCGGCGGCGCATTGGACGTTTGGAAACTTTCCCGGTGCATATGTCTGCCCGCGGCGGGTTGAAGCGTCCTCGATGGCAGGAGCGACGTGCACCCGCCTTATGTGCAGTGCAAAAATATTGTAGAAACCCGCATTGCCCATGATGGCGAGCGGCCTTGATGAGCGGGCGGGGAGCACCGATATCGTCGCCTTGACGATGCTGGCAGCGATCGACCTGTCGAACGGACAAAGCGAATGGCCAAGTTCAAATTCCATAAATTCGCGGCGGTCGCCGTCGCAATCGGAACCGCCATATGGGTGGCGACCGGTGAGTTCTCCTCCGTCGGCAGCGCGGCGACCGACGGGCCGGGGCCGACGGCGCCCGAGGCCAATGAGTCCGCACGGCCGGTTCGCACCGTTTCGGTCGTCAACCCACCGCGCGTCGAGCATTCGCGCGCCATCCGGCTGTCCGGCTACACGGATGCGGACAAGCGCGCCGTGACGGCGACGCGCGGAGCGGGCATCGTTGCGGAGCTGCCCGTATCGCTCGGCAGCCGCGTCAAGGCCGGAGACCTGATCCTGAAGCTCGAAAGCGAGGGCAAGGAAGCCGCCGTCGAGACGGCGCGCCAGTTGCTGGCGCAGCGGCAGGCGGAAGCCGACGCGGCCGAGCGCCTGGCGAAGAGCGGCAGCCTCGCGAGGCTGCAGCTCGACGCTGCCCGCTCGGCGCTGGCGCAGGCCAAGTCCCAGCTCGAGGCGGCGCAGGCCGATCTCGCGCGCATCGACGTGCGGGCGCCCTTCGCCGGCATGATCGACAAGGTCGACGTGGAGCTCGGCAGCTCCGTGCAGGCCGGCGCGCCGGTGGCCACGGTGCTCAGCCTCGACCCGCTTCTGGGCAAGGGCGAGATCAACGAGCGCGACCTCGGCCACATCAAGCCCGGCGACGAGGCGGATCTGCGGCTGGTCGACGGCAAGACGGTCAAGGGCAAGGTGCGCTATGTGAGCCGCGATGCCACGGCAGCGACCCGCACCTATCGCGTCGAGGTGGCGATCCCCAATCCGGACGGCGCGATTCCCGCCGGCATGACGGCCGAGATCACCCTGCGCGCCGAACCCGTCGAGGCGACCACGCTGCCGCGCTCGGTGGTGACGCTGTCGTCCTCCGGCGACCTCGGCATCCGCGCCGTCGACAAGGACAACAAGGTCGTCTTCTACCCGATCGACCTCGTCGACGACACGCCGGAGGGCCTGGTTCTCGGGGGCATTCCCGCCGATGTGCGCATCATCGTGGCGGGGCAGGATCTCATCGCCGAGGGCGACGTGGTGAACCCGGTCGAAGCCGACGCGGAGACGCTGCGCAAGCTGTCGGGCCAGAACGGCCAGACCCAGTAAGAAAAAAGCGACGAGAGTCTCATCATGGACATCGTGAAACTGGCGATCCGCAATTCGCGGCTGACGATTTCCGTCCTGTTCTTCCTGCTGATCGCGGGAGCGGTGTCGTATATGTCGATCCCGAAGGAGGCGGAGCCCGACGTCGCCATCCCGATCATCTATGTCAGCCTCGCCTATCAGGGCATCTCGCCCGAGGATTCGGAGCGCCTGCTGTTGCGCCCGGTCGAGACGCGGATGAAGAGCCTCACCGGAGTGAAGGAGATGCGTTCCGCCGCCTATCAGGGCGGCGGCTACGTGCTCATCGAGTTCGATCCGTCGCGCGACCTGAAGGCGGCGCTGGACGACGTTCGCAACAAGGTGCAGGACGCCAAGCGCGACCTTCCGGCGGCCGCCGAGGAGCCGACGGTCAACGAGGTCAACATCTCGGAATTCCCGGTGCTGGTGGTGACGCTCTCCGGCCATGTGCCCGAGCGGACGCTGACGGCCGGTGCGCGCCAGTTGCGCGACAGGTTCGAGGAAATCCCCGGCGTCCTGGAAGCGACCATCCAGGGATCGCGCGACGATCTCGTCGAGGTCATCATCGACCCGATGAAGCTGTCCTCCTACGGACTGCGGCTCGACCAGATGATCGAGGGCGTCGGCGCGTCGAACAGCCTCGTCGCCGCCGGCAATATCGAGGGTTCGGAAGGCAAGTACGCGGTCAAGGTGCCCTCCCTCATCGAGACGGTGGAGGATGTCGCCAACCTGCCGATCGTGGCCGGCCCGAACGCGGTCGTGCGCGCGCAGGACCTCGCGACGATCCGCTCGACCTACAAGGACGCCGAGACGATCACCCGCCTCAACGGCCAGCCGGCCATCGCGCTGGAGATCAAGAAGCGCACCGGCGCCAATCTGGTCGAGACGGTCGAGCAAGTGAAGGCGATCGCCGACGAAGCCCAGAAAATGATGCCGGAAGGCATGACCGTCACCTATACGCAGGACAAGTCGGTCTTCATCAACCAGTTGCTGAACGACCTGCAGAACCACGTTCTGATCGCGGTAATCCTGGTCTTCATCGTCATCCTCTACGCGCTATCGGGCCGCGCATCGCTGCTGATCGGCCTTGCCATCCCCTCCTCCTTCCTGATGGGCATTCTGGCGCTCGCAATGATGGGCTACACGATCAACATGATCGTGCTGTTCAGCCTCATCCTGGCGGTCGGCATGCTGGTGGACGATGCGATCATCGTCACCGAATATGCCGAGCGGCGGATGAACGAGGGCATGCCGAAGGAGCTCGCCTTCGAGGAGGCTGCCAAGCGCATGGCCGGTCCGGTCATCGCCGCCACCATGACGCGCATCGCCGCCTTCTCGCCGCTGCTCTTCTGGCCCGGCATCATCGGCGACTTCATGAAGTACCTGCCGATCACGCTCATCGTGACGCTGGCCGCCTCCATGCTCTATGCGCTGGTTTTCACGCCCACGCTCGGCGCCATGTTCGCCAAGGCGCATGTGCACGAGGAGGGCGAGCGCAAGGACGGGCTCTACATGGCCGTCGTCAAGAAGGCCGTGCACTATCCCAAGACCGTGCTGATCCTCACCATCGCGCTGCTGATCGGCGTCCAGGTCGCCTATTCGCGCTTCGGCAACGGCGTCGAGTTCTTCCCGGCGGTCGAACCCGATTACGGCCTGCTCTACGTGCACGCCCGCGGCAATCTCTCGCTGGCGGAGATGGATCAGGCCACGCGCGAGGCGGAAAACCGCCTGCTCGGCTGGCCCGGCGTCAAGTCGGTCTACACCCGCGTCGGCAAGACGCAGGGCGGCGGCCAGGACATTCCCGAGGACGTGGTGGGCGTCATTCAGTACGAGTTCACCGACTGGCGCGAGCGCAAGCCGGCGCACGACATCCTCGACGAGCTGCGCAAGGTGATGGCCAACATACCCGGCGTCGATGTCGAGGTGCGCGTGCCGGATGCCGGCCCGCCGCAGGGCAAGCCGATCCAGGTCCGCCTCTCGGCGGTCAACCCGGAAGGACTCGAGACCACGGTGCGCCAGGTCGCGGCGAAGGTCGGCGAGGTTCCGGGCGTCATCGACATTTCGGACGGCCTGTCGCCGCCCGGCGTCGACTGGGCGCTCAACATCGACCGCACCAAGGCCGCGCAATACGGCATCAGCCCGGTCGCGGTGGGCACGGTGGTTCAGCTCGTCACCACCGGCCTGAAGCTGACGGACTATCGTCCGGCGGAGGCCGACGACGCGGTCGATATCCGCCTGCGCCTGCCGGAAGACCGGCGCACGCTCGCGACGCTCGACCAGCTCCGCGTCCAGACCGCGCAGGGCTCGGTGCCGATCTCGAACTTCGTCACCCGCAAGCCGGAGCCACGGGTCGGCATCCTCAACCGCATCGACGGCCAGCGCACGGTCGTGGTGACGGCCAATGTCGCCAGCGGCATGCAGGTGGCGGAGGTCCAGCAGCAGGTCGCGCAGGCGGTCGGCCAGATGGACCTCGGCAACGCCACCTTCAGGATGGCCGGCTCCAGCCAGGAGAGCGAGGACGCCAGCGCCTTCCTCATGAACGCCTTCGGCGCCGCCGTCTTCCTGATCTTCGTCGTGCTTCTGGCGCAGTTCAACAAGTTCACCAGCGTGTTCCTCGTGCTGATGACGGTGGTGATGGCGACGATCGGCGTGTTCCTCGGCCTGCTCATCACCGGCCAGTCGCTCGTCATTGTCATGACCGGCATCGGCATCATCGCGCTGGCCGGCGTGGTGGTGAACAACAACATCGTGCTGATCGACACCTATGACCGGCTGCGCCACGAGGGCTGGAACAAGATGGACGCCGTGCTGCAAACCTGCCGCGAGCGCGCCCGTCCTGTCGTGCTGACGGCGCTGGCTGCCATCCTGGGCGTCATGCCGATCGCCTTCGGTCTCGGGCTGGAGCTGTTCCACCACGAGACCACGATCAACGCGCCCTCCACCCAATGGTGGATCGCGCTGTCCTCGGCGATCGTCTACGGCCTGGCCTTCGCCACGGTGCTGACGCTGGTCGTCACACCCTCGGCGCTGATGATCTTCACGCGCGAGCATCGCGAGCCCGGCGAGGAGCGGCGCGGCCTGCTGTCGCGGCTGTTCCGTCGCCGGACAAAGGCGGCCGCACAGGAGACGAAGACGGACGAGCCGGACGTTGCCGACGCCGTCTATCCCAAGGCGGCCGAGTAATCACACCGCCGGAAGCGATGAGCGGCGCGGGAACCTCCCGCGCCGTTTCGCATTCTCATCACATCGATTTTATCTGAAGCGGGGATAGCGATGACGCTCGGCACAATTCTCATCATCATTCTGATCCTGATCCTTCTGGGCGCCATTCCGGCTTGGCCGCATTCGCGCGCCTGGGGTTACGGCCCCTCCGGCATCCTCGGAGTCGTGCTGGTCATCATCCTCATTCTCGTCCTGCTCGGCCGGATCTGATCCGGCATTCTTTCAGGCACCAGCAGGGGACCGGCGGCTCGAAGGCCGCCGGTCCCTTGTTTTTTCAGGCGCGGCGACCCGCCCCAACGGAATCTTTTCAGATCGACGGCTGACGAATGTCGGCCACATTCATGCGCAAATGTGCGTCCCATCAAGCAAGACGACGGACAGGGCTGGCCGGCGCGCTGCGCGCTGCCCCTGTCTTTCCTTTCGGGAGTGCAGGTGCAGAAGTTGCTCGATCGTTTGAGGTTTCCCCGCGCCCGCGCAGGGCGCACCCATGGCGGCTTCGGCTTTGCCCCGCCGCCGCTTGTCTCGCGGGCGCATGCGACATATGCCGCGCTCGGCGTCGGCATGCTGGCGCTCGTCGTCGCCGGAGCCGCTTCCTTCAGGTCCGCCGTGGTGGACGAGCCCCCCGCCCGGCTTGCCGCCGCGCCGCCCGCGCAGGGCGACCCTGTCGTCGCCGCCGTCACGGAGGCCCCGCCTGCCCCGGCGGAACCTTCAGCCGCCCAGCCCGGGGCGGTGGTCCCGGTGGCGGAACAGGTGAGCGCCGCTCCCGAGCCGCCGCAGCCGAGCGCGGCCACGACGGCCCGCACAGCGCGCCCCACCCTTGCCGATGCGCAGGCAATGCAGCGGCAGGCGCCGCCGCCGGCGGCCCCGATCCTGTCGTTCCAGTCGCCCTATGAGGACCTGACGCCGCCCGCCCAGCCCGAGACGACCGCCGCCATCGGCGATGAGCCGGCATCCGAGGAGCCTGTCGCCATGGCCGAATCGGATCCGGAGATCGCCCAGTTGGAGGCGCAGCAGCAGGAAGAGAACGAGGCACTGATCCAGGAAGAGAACGGCAACGCCTTCAACTCGCCGATCATGGGCGAGGCACGCGCCAACCAGCACGTGAACCTGCGCGCCGGCCCCTCGGACAATGCCCGCGTGCTGATGGTCGTCCCCGTCAGGGCCAGGATCCAGGCGGCCAAGAACTGCGCCTACTGGTGTGAGGTCGTCTATGAGGGCAAGCGCGGCTTCATCTACAAAAGCTTCATCGCGCGCGACGACTGAGGCGGCAAAACCGGGAAGCGCGATCCCCCATCTATCCTAGCCCGCGCTTCTCCATCATGGCGTCCGGGGTCGGCATGCGGCCGCGGAAGGCGAGGTAGAGCTCTTCCGGGTCGCGCGTGCCGCCTGCCGCATAGACATTCTCGCGCAGCCGCTTCGCCACCTCCGGGTTGAACGGGTCGCCCGTTTCCTCGAAGGCGTTGAACGCATCCGCATCCAGCACTTCCGACCACATGTAGGAATAGTAGCCGGCCGAATAGCCGTCGCCGGCGAAGACGTGCTGGAAATGCGGCGTGCGGTGGCGCATGGCGATGGCGTCCGGCATATGCAGCTTCTCCAGCGTCTCGGCCTCGAAGGCGAGCGGCGCGGCCGGGGCATCCCCGCGCGCGTGATAGGCCATGTCCACCAGCGCCGAGGCGGTGAACTCGACCGTCGCGAAGCCGGCGCCGTATGTCCGCGCGGCCAGCATCTTGTCGAGCAATGCCTTCGGCATCGGCTCGCCGGTGAGATGATGGCGCGCATGCTTTTCGAGGATTTCCGGCACCGTCAGCCAGTGCTCGTAGAGCTGCGAGGGCAGTTCCACGAAATCGCGGCTGACCGAGGTCCCGGACACGGAGGGCCACACGGCCTCGCTCAGCATGCCGTGCAGCGCATGGCCGAATTCGTGGAACAGCGTGCGCGCCTCGTCCATCGACAGCAGCGCCGGCTCGCCGGCCGGCGGCTTGGCGAAGTTCATCACATTGTAGATGATCGGCGTCTGGCCGGCGCCCAGCCGGAAGGCCGATTGCAGCGCGCTCATCCAGGCGCCCGAGCGCTTGGACGGACGGTTGAAATAGTCGGCGACGAAGGTGGCGCGGTGGCTTCCGTCCGCGTTCAGCACCTCGAAGACGCGCGCATCCTCGTGCCATGCGGCGATGTCCGGCCGCTCCTTGAACGACAGGCCGAACAGCCGCCCCGCCACGTCGAAACAGGCCGCGATCACGCGGTCGAGCGAGAGATATGGTTTCAGCTCCGCCTCGTCGAAAGCGTAGCGCCGGGCGCGCAGCTTCTCGGCATAATAGCGCCAGTCCCACGCCGCGATGGCGTGATTGCGACCTTCCTCGGCCGCCAGCCTGGCAAGCTCGGACTGGTCCTGCGCGGCGCGCTCGCGCGCCTTGTCCCAGACCGGTTCGAGCAGGCCGAAGACCGCGCCGGGCGTCTTGGCCATCGTGTCGTCCAGCTTGTAGGCTGCATAGCTCTCATAGCCGAGCAGCTTCGCCTTCTCCGCACGCAGTTCCAGCGTGCGCCGGACGACCTCGGTATTGTCGGTCGCGCCGCCGTTCTGGCCGCGCATGGTGAAGCCGCGAAAAGCCTTTTCGCGCAGGTCGCGCCGGGTCGAGAAAGCCATGAAGGGCTCGTAGATCGACCGCGACAGGGTGATGGCATGGGCATCCGGCCGACCGCGGTGCGCCGCCGCCGAAGCCATCGCCGCGCGCAAAAAGTCCGGCAGGCCGTCCAGATCCGAAGGGTCTTCAAGGAACAGGACCCATTCCGCCTCGTCGGCCAGCACGTTCTGGCCGAAGCGCGCGCCGAGCGAGGCAAGCTCCTCGTTCACTGCCAGGAGCCGCGCCTTGCCGGCCTCGTCGAGTTTCGCGCCCGCCTTGACGAAGTGCTTCCAGCCGAGCTCCAGTACCCGCAGCGTCTCAGTGTCGAGGCCGAGTTCCTTGCGCTGCCGGTAGAGCGCGTCGATACGGCCGAACAAGGCCGGGTTCGTATAGACCGCGGAGAAGTGGCGCGACATGCGCGGCGCCATCTCGCGCTCCAGCGCCTGGACGGTCGCATTCGTGTCGGCACCCGCCCGCATCCAGAAGATCGCCGAAACGCGCGACAGCGCCCGGCCCGACAGTTCCAGCGCTTCCAGCGTATTGGCGATGGTCGGCGGCTCGGCCGCTGCCGCGATCGCGGCGATCTCCGCCTCATGCGCGGCCAGCGCGGCATCGAATGCAGGGGCGAAATCCTGCTCCGAAATCCGCCCGAAATCCGGCAGGCCGAGCCCCGCCGTCCAGTGCGTCAGCGGATGTGCGGCAAGGTCGATACGGTCGGTCATCCTGTCTCCGATCTCTAAAGCATGTCTCCCGAAAGTGGGAACCCGGTTTCGGGATAAAGACATGCGCAAAAACAAAGAGCTAAAGCGTGGGAAGCGAATCTGAAAGATCGTGACGCGCTTTATTTGGCCCGCAATAGCTATGCGTCCCGCCGGCGGATTTCCATCACGAAGCCGCGAGCGGCGTTGGCGACATTGACGCACCATGGCATATACGGTACGAACCGCTTATTATAAGGCTTTCTTATTAATGCCCTCCACCATCGATCCGCATTCATTCGGCTTCCTGCTTGCCGACATGGCCCGTCTCAACCGCGCGGAATACGACCGCCGGATTGCAGGCTCCGGCCTCGGCATCACCCCTGCGGAGTCGCGCACGCTCTTCCATGTCGCCCATGCGGGCGGCGAGCGCCAGAACGTCATCGCCGAGCGGATGGGCGTCGAGGCCATGACCGTCAGCGGCCTCATCGACCGGCTCGAGGCGCGCGGCCTGGTGGCCCGCGAGCCGGACCCGACGGACCGCCGCGCCAAGCTGGTCAGGCCGACCGCGGCCGCCGAGGCGGTGCTGGCCGCCACCCGCGATCTCGCCAACGGCGTCCGCGACGAGGCGATGCGCGGAATCGAACCGGCCGAATGGCAGCAGATGCTGGCGACCATGAAGCGCGCGCATGCCAACCTGCTGTCGCTGCGCGCCGCTGGCTGCGAGCGCGAAAGCAACGCCGCATGAACATGCAGCAGAAGATCGAGGCGCATCAGCAACCGGCGATGAGCGAGGGCCGGGTGGCCCTGCTCGGCGCGCTTCTGGTGGCGATCGGGCCGATCTCCATGGCCCTGTTCACGCCCGCCATGCCCGAGCTCGTGCATGCCTTCGGCACCACCGACGCCGCCGTCAAGCTGACGCTGTCGCTCTATTTCGCCGGCTTCGCGATCATGCAGCTCATCTGCGGGCCGATGGCCGATGCCTATGGCCGCAAGCCGATCACGCTCATCTTCATGGGCCTCTATCTCGCCGCCAGCCTGATGGCGCTCTTCGCGCCGAATATCGAGACGCTCGTTGTCGCGCGCATGCTGCAGGGCTGCGGCGGCGCGGTCGGCGTGGTCATCTCGCGCGCCATCGTGCGCGACCTGTTCACCAATGAGCGCTCGGCGCGCATCATGAACCTGATGGCCATGATCATCGGCATCGCGCCGGCCATCGCCCCCACCATGGGCGGCCTGGTCCTGGAAGCCGCGGGCTGGCAGACCCTGTTCCTGATGATGGCGGTGGCGGGGCTCGCCACCATCGTCGTCATCCACTTCGCCATGGTCGAGACGGGCACCTACGATCCGTCGCGCCTGCGCCCGCGCGTGATCGCGCGCTCCTACCGCTCGCTGCTCGGCGATCCCTATTTCATGTTCGCCAGCCTCATCCTGGCCGGCGGCGCCGGCGCGATGTACACGCAGGCGACCGTTCTGCCCTTCATCATCATCAACCGCCTCGGCCTCACGCCGACGCAGTTCGGCATGGGCATGATGATCCAGTCGCTGAGCTTCGTCGCGGGCTCGATCGTGATGCGGCGCCTCATGGTCCGGTTCGGCGCCTTCCGCATGGTGCCGTTCGGCCTGATCTTCATCGCGGCGGCCTCGATCTTTCTCGCCGTCGTGCTGCGCACCGTTGAGCCGAGCTTCCTGCTGGTGATGGCGCCCGCCGGCATCTACGCCTTCGGCATCGCCTTCACCATGCCGGCCATGACGACCGCGTCCGTGGCCGCCTACCCGCACATGGCGGGCTCCGCCTCCTCGATGAGCGGCTTCCTGCAATTCGGCGGCGGGCTTCTCGGCGGCCTTGCGGCGGCCGCCATGGGCGACCCCATCATCGCGCTGGCCACGATCGTTCCGGCCATGGGCGTGGTGGCGGTGGTGAGTTACCTCCTCTGGAGGCGCTGCCCCGAGCCGGTGATGGCCAAGGTCATCCGGCCTGTCGTGGACGAGATTCCCGCTCCGTAAGTCACCCGTTTGTGTAGAAGCAAGGCGGAGCCGACGGACCATCGCCGCCAGCTTCCGCGATTGCGCGCTCAGGCGAGCGAGGCGTCCAGCGTGACCTTGATCGCGCCCAGCGCCTTGGAGACCGGGCAACCGGCCTTCGCCTTCTCGGCGATGGAGGTGAACGTCGCGGCGTCGAGGCCGGGCACGGTGCCGACGAGCTTGAGCGCGCTTTCGGTAATCTCGAAGCCGCCGCCCGAGGCGGGGCCGTAGGTGACCACGGCTTTCACGTCCAGCTTCTCCGGCGGCGTGCCGTTTTCCGACAGCATGTGCGACAGCGCCATGGCAAAGCAGCCGGCATGTGCCGCCGCGATCAGCTCTTCCGGATTGGTGCCTGACTTGCCGGTCTCGTCCTGAAACCGTGCCTTGAACGAATAGGGCTGCTGCTGGAAGGCGCCGCTCTGCAGGTCCAGCGTGCCGGAACCCTGCGCCGCACTGCCCTTCCAGATCGCCGTTGCACTACGATTCATTGCTTTATCCCTTCAAAATGGCCGGACTGGCCAGATCAAGGATAGGGCGCAACGGCGCGTCAATCCAGCCGAAGCCACGATTTACTGGCAGACGTCGACCCATGTGGCATTCGTCAGCGCGGCCATGCGGTCGGGCGTGATGCGGACCGCCGCGTTGACGGCCCCGGCCGCCGGCACGACCTCCGCGAAGCGCTTCAGCGACAGGTCGCAATAGACCGGCAGCGGCGACGGCAGGCCGAAGGGACAGACGCCGCCGACTGGATGGCTGGTCGCCGCCATGACCTCGTCGGCCCCGAGCATGCGCGGCTTTCCGCCGAACACGTCCTTCGACTTGCGGTTGTCGAGCCGCGCCGTGCCCGACGTCACCACGAGCAGCGTCGTCTCGCCGACGCGCAAGCAGATCGTCTTGGCGATCTGCTCCGGCGCCACGCCATGCGCGGCCGCGGCGAGCGCGACGGTGGCGGAGCTGTCCTCCGTCACGATGACGTCGATGTCGGGAGCGTTGGCTGCGAAGAAGGCACGGACGGATTCGTGGCTCATCGGGTTTTCGGCTCCGGACAGGACGCTACATGCTTGCGCTATGTCGCAAAGCCGTCGGATGCGAACAAGCCCTCGATATCCTCATATCGCCTCGCCGCGCAACAGCCGGGGCGTGGCTCCCGTCAGGCCCGATGCCTGGCGGATGAAGAAGCCTTTCAGGCCGGGCAGCCTGTCGACCATGCCCAAACCGATGTCGCGCACCGCCCTGAGCGGCGCGAAGTCGTTGGAGAACATGCGGTTGAGCACGTCGGTGGTGATGCCCATCTGGAGCGTGTCGAAGCGGCGCCAGCGCTGATACTCCTCCAGCACGTCGAGCGCGCCGATGTCGCGGCCGAGCCGGTCGGCCTCGACCACGACCTCGGCAAGTGCTGCGGCATCCTTGAAGCCGAGATTGAGCCCCTGCCCGGCGATCGGGTGGATGCCGTGCGCGGCATCGCCGGCCAGCGCGAAGCGCGGCTTGACGAAATCGCGCGCCAGCGTCAGGCCGAGCGGCCACGCGCGCGGCTTTGTCTCGGCGGAGATTTCGCCCAGCCGCAGGCCGAAGCGCTGCTCGAGCTCCATCTCGAACACGATCGGGTCCTCCGCGACGATGCGCTCGGCATCTTCCGTCCGCTCCGTCCAGACGATCGACGAACGGTTCGAACCGTCCTCGCCGGGCGCGAGCGGCAGGATGGCGAAGGGGCCGCCCGGCAGGAAATGCTCCTCCGCGCGCCCATTGTGCGGCCGCTCGTGGCGCACCGTGCAGACGATGCCTGACTGGCCGTAATCCGAGGAAACGGTCTTGATGCCCGCCATCTCGCGCAGCCGCGACTTCACGCCGTCGGCGGCGACCAGCAGGCGCGTGTCCAGCGTCAGCCCGTCGGCAAGATGGACGCGGGCCGAACCCGCCCCGACATCGAAGCCGTCCACCGCCACGCCCTCGATGATGTCGATGCCGAGTTCGGTGGCGCGGCGGCGCAGCGCGCCGTTCAGAACCTTGTTGGCGACCATGTGGGCGAATGCCTCGCCGGGCTCCACCTCCCCGTCGAAGGTCAGGAAGACCGGCCGGACCGGATCGGCGGTGCGCGAATCGGTCACCACCATCTCCGTCATCGGCTGCGCATGCGGGGCGATCTCGGCCCACAGGCCGAGCCGCTCCAGCATCCGCGTCGCCGCGGCGGCCACCGCCGAGGCGCGTCCGTCGCGCTCCCAGGCGCCGGCGGGCGCGGCGTCCACCACCGCGATCGCCATGTCGGGCCGCGCATCGCGGATCGCGACGGCGACGGCCATGCCGACATAGCCTGCGCCCGCCACGACCACGTCCATGGGCCGGAGCTTCGCGTCACTCGTCTTGGTGTCCACCATGATCGCCTCCTTCAATACCTGTTCCCGCGCAGGCGTGTTGACTTGCCTCGGCCTTCCTGTTGGAACCAGTCCGCAACCAGCCAAGGGAACCCGCCGCCATGACCGCAGCGATGCAGGAACTGCTCGCCATACTCGACCTGGAGCAGATCGAACACAACCTGTACCGTGGTCGCAGTTCGGAATCGGCCTGGCAGCGCGTCTTCGGCGGCCAGGTGATCGGCCAGGCGCTGGTCGCGGCGCAGCGCACCGTCGATGCGGAGCGCCACGTCCATTCGCTGCATTGCTATTTCATGCTCGCCGGCGATCCGCACGTCCCGATCGTCTATCAGGTGGACCGCCTGCGCGACGGCGGTTCCTTCACCACGCGGCGGGTCACCGCGATCCAGCACGGCAAGGCGATCTTCTCGCTGGAATGTTCCTTCCATGTGGAAGAGGACGGCGCCGAGCACCAGATGCCGGTGCCGCTCGATGTGCCGCCGCCGGAGCAGTTGCTGACCCAGCACGAGCTGATGGACTCCATGGGCGATGCCGTTCCCGAAGTCGTGCGCAAATTCTGGGCGCGGGACCGGCCGGTCGAGATCAAGCCTGTCAATATCGCCCATTACACGACGCGCGATCCGCTGCCGCCGCGCCAGAACGTCTGGATCCGCACGCTCGGCAAGGTGCCGGACAACCGGCAGCTCCAGTCCGCGATCCTCGCCTATCTCTCCGACATGACGCTGCTCGACACGGCCAATTACGCGCATGGGCGCACCGGCTTCGACCCGGGCATCCAGATGGCGAGTCTCGACCATGCCATGTGGTTCCATCGGCCTTACAACCTCGAGGACTGGATACTCTATACGCAGGACAGCCCGAACTCGATCGGTTCGCGCGGCCTGTCGCGCGGCTTCCTCTATACGCGCGAAGGGCGCCTGATCGCCTCGACCGCGCAGGAAGGCCTCATCCGCCTGCGCACAAAATAGGCAAATCGCAAATATTGCATATTTGATGTGCAATTGCTGATGGCAGCGGCGGCATGCCTCTGCCTGTCTCTCAGGCATTTCCCAGGATTTACAGTCGATTAGGTCCGCCGGCGCCAATTTGGCACGGACCTTGAATCACCCTTTGCACGCTCCGGTCGTCTCAGGCGCCGGTGGTGGCACGCAACGCGGGGGACCGCATTGGCAAAGGGTGAAACCTTATGAAAATCGTGATGGCGATCATCAAGCCGTTCAAGCTCGACGAGGTGCGCGAGGCGCTCACCGCCGTCGGCATACAGGGCCTGACTGTCACCGAAGTCAAAGGCTACGGGCGGCAGAAGGGGCATACCGAAATCTATCGCGGCGCCGAATATGCGGTGAGCTTCCTTCCCAAGATCAAGGTCGAAGTCGCTGTGCCGTCCGAGCTGGTCGACAAGGTGGTGGACGCCATCACCAGCACCGCCAGGACGGGGCAGATCGGCGACGGCAAGATCTTCGTCTTCGGCATCGAGCAGGCGGTCCGCATCCGCACCGGCGAAACCGATTCCGACGCGCTGTGAGCGGCAGGCAACGAGAATTCATGGAGAATATGATGAGCCTTTCCTCAAGGATCGCGCCTCTGGCGCGAAATGCCCTGCTGGGCACGCTTGCGCTCGCGGCCCTCGGCACGGTCGCCGCATTCGCGCAGGAGGCCGCGCCGGGGGCGCCGCCCGCCGAACCCGTCTCCGCCATCAACAGCGGCGACACGGCCTGGATGCTGGTTTCCACCATCCTGGTCCTGTTCATGATCCTGCCGGGCCTCGCTCTGTTCTATGGCGGACTGGTGCGCGCCAAGAACGTGCTGTCGGTTCTCATGCAGTGCACGATGATCACAGCCACCGTCATCGTGGTGTGGGTCGTCTGGGGCTATTCCTTCGCCTTCGGCGGCGGCGAGAGTCCCTATTGGGGCGGCCTCGGCAAGCTGTTCCTTGCCGGCGTGACGCCTGATTCGGAATCGGGCACGATCCCCGAGCTCGTCTTCATCGCCTTCCAGATGACCTTCGCCTGCATCACGCCGGCGCTGATCATCGGCGGCTTCGCCGAGCGCATCAAGTTCGGCGCGGCGATCCTCTTCGTCGTCCTGTGGGTCAGCCTGGTCTACTTCCCGATCGCCCACATGGCATGGGACGCGAACGGCCTCTTCTTCGGCTGGGGCACGATGGACTTCGCCGGCGGCACCGTGGTTCACATCAATGCCGGCATCGCGGCACTGGTCGGCGCGATCATCGTCGGCAAGCGTCTCGGCTACGGCAAGGAGAACATGGCTCCGCACAGCCTGCCGCTGACGCTGGTGGGCGCCGGCATCCTGTGGGTGGGCTGGTTCGGCTTCAATGCCGGCTCGGCGCTCAGCGCAGGCGGCGGCGCGGCGCTCGCCATGATCAACACCTTCACCGCCACCGCGGGCGCGGTCATCGCCTGGTCGCTGATCGAGAAGTCGGTGCGCGGCAAGGCGTCCATGCTGGGCGGCGCATCCGGCATCATCGCCGGCCTCGTCGCGGTCACCCCGGCGGCGGGCTTCGTCGGTCCGGTCGGCGCCATCGTGCTCGGCGCGGTCGCCAGCGCGGTCGCCTATTACTTCGTCGCCGTCGTGAAGATCAGGGCCGGCTACGACGACTCGCTGGACGTGTTCGGCATCCATGGGGTGGCTGGCATCATCGGCGCCATCGGCACCGGCATCCTCGCTTCCTCCTCGCTGGGCGGCGTGGGCTATGCCGAGGGTGTCACCATGGGCTCGCAGGTCTGGACCCAGATCATGGCCGTCGTCATTACCATCGTCTGGTGCGGCGTGGTCTCCGCGATCCTCTACAAGCTGGTGGACGTGACGGTCGGCCTGCGCCCGACGCCGGAAGCCGAGAGCACCGGCCTCGACGTCACCTCGCACGGCGAAGTGGCCTATCATTCCTGAGCGACACGCACAGACTGAAATCAAAAACCCCGCCGGTCATGCCGGCGGGGTTTTGCGTGGCCCTATTTCACCAGAACCGCCCCGGTGGACATGGGCTGCACGCTTCGCTGGTAGATGCCGAGATAGCCCGGTGCTTTTCTCGGAGTGCGGATCTCGCCGGCGCGGGCGGCAAGCACGTCGGCATCGACAAGCAGCTCGATGGAGCGCGATGCCACGTCGATCCTGATCCGGTCGCCGTCATGGATGAGGCCGATCGGCCCGCCGACGGCGGCTTCCGGCGCCACCTCGGCCACGGTCAGGCCCTTGAGGCAAAGGCCGGAAAGCTGGCCGTCGGTGATGAAGGCCGTCTCCTGCGCTATACCCGCCGCATCGATGGCGAAGAGCACGATCGAACCGCCGCCGCCCATCGCCGGGCTGCCAGTGAGGCCCTGGCCGCGCAGGATCACCACGTCGCCGGCCTTGACCTCGCCTTTCTCGATCGCCGCGAGCGTGTCGTCGGAGTTCTCGAACACGCGCGCCGGCCCCTCGAAATATTCCGGCCGCGTGCCGTCGCGGATGCCGAGCTTCACCACCGCGCTTTCGGGCGCCAGCGAACCCTTCAAGATGGCGATGGACGGGCCCTCGGAGACCGGCCGATCGAGCGGCCGGATGATCTCGTCGTCGACGATCGGCTGGTCGGCGAGATTCTCGGCCAGCGTGCGGCCGGTGCAGGTCAGCGCATCCATGTCGATCACCGGCGCGAGCTGCTTCAGCGTCGCCGCCGCGCCGCCGGCATCCTCGAACTGCTCGATCCTGACCTCGCCATTCGGCCGCACGGCCGAAAGGACGGGCACCTTGCGGCCGATCTCGTCCCACATGCGGAAAATATCGACATCGACCCCGGCCTCGACCGCGATGGCCTGGAGATGCTTGATCGCGTTGATCGAGCCGGAGACGGCGAGCACGGTGGCGACCGCGTTGCGGAAGGCCGCCGGCGTGAGAATCCGGCGCGGCCGCAGGTCCTCATTGACCATCTCGACGATGCGCGCGCCCGAGCGGCGGGCCGAATCGAACATCTTGGCGCTGTTGGCGCGCACCGGCGCCGAGCCCGGCAGGCAGAAGCCCAGTGCCTCGACCACGCAATGCATCGTGTTGGCGGTCGCCATGCCGGTGCACACGCCGGGACCACGCACCGCCTGGCGGACCATCTCCTTCTCGTCATGCGGGAACGGCCGGCCGAAGCGCTGCGCCACGGTGCCCGACCACAGGTCCTCCAGGTCGACATGCTCCCCGTCGATCATCCCCGACGCCTGATAGCCGCCGATGACGAGGATGGTGGGGATGTTCAGCCGGCCGGCGGCCATCAGATGCGCCGGCGGCGTCTTGTCGCACGAGGTGAGGCAGATCATGCCGTCGAGCAGGGCGGCCTCGACCTGCGCCTCGATGTCGTTGGTCACGAGATCGCGCGCGGAGAGGATGTAGCTTCCGCGCTGCGCCGCGCCGGTGATGAAGTCTGACGGCGCGGTCGTGCGGACCTCGAAGGGAACGCCGCCGGCGGCGCGGATCGCCTCCTTCACCACCTTGGCGACGCCGTCGAGATGGGCGTAGCAGATCGCCAGCTCGGACGATGAATTGATCACCGCGATCTTCGGCTTGAGCAGATCCTCCTCGCTCAGGCCGAGCGCCTGCCAGTGCGAGCGGCGGGTGGGCGAATTTGCTGCAAGGCTACGCAACTGAACCATCGGGATCCTCCTCTTCGATCGGCTTCGGCGACATCCATTCGCCGGGCCGCGCAACTACCGCCGCAATCCGAGCGCGGCGAAATCAAGCTCCAGCGGCCCGGCCAGGTCCTCCATCGCATCGTGGAGCAGCTCCAGCGCGTAATGCGGATTGTGGACGTGGATGCCGGCGTCGGAATTGACAACCTTCCAGTTATAGGCCGCCTTGAGCAGGCGCGGCGTCCACGACGCATATGCCACCGGCTTGCCGTCGGCCTGGTCGGCGACGCCGTCGCCATTGGCGTCGGCGAAGAAATAGGGGTGGCGGCTACCGTCATAATGGACGGGAACGCCGGCGACCTTGGCGGCATAGTCCTCCATCATCGTCATGAGCCGGCTCGCATTGGCGGAGATGTCGGCGCGGATGCCCTTCTTCAGGTCGCCGCTTCCGTCGAAGCTGACGCGCGAGATGCGGATTTCCGCCGCCTTGCCCGACGCGTGGCAGGTCAGGCAGGTCTGCTCCGCGACGCTCAGGCTGTGCGGGTCATGGCACGAGGCGCAGGTCTCGACCGGCCTGGCATGCAGGAAGCGCCCGGAATAGTCCTTCCCCGGATATTGGTAGCCCATGCCGCCATAGCCGCCGAGCATGGTCGCCGCCGCGGTCGCATAATGCGGATTGACGAAGGCGAGCTGCGGATCGGGCGTGTCTTCGGCCTTGCCGTCCACCGCGCGCGCGACGGTCGTGCCGGCCGCGCGGCCCTGATGGCAGGTCATGCACGACGCCTCGCCGCTGTTGACGGGATGGCTGATGCCGCTCGGAAAGGTGATGGTCTGGACCGCGGCCAGTCCGGGGCTGTGGCAGGTCTCGCAGTCCACCACGCCGCCGACTGGCACCGGCGCGCCGGGAAGGCCCGGCTCGCTGCCGTCCAGCCCATGGAAGGAGCGGAAGCCGATGCCCGAATGACAGACCGCACAGACCGGCGGGACGGCGCCGGCGCTGTTCCAGTAGGAGAAGGAGATGGACGAGGCGTCCGAATGCCCCGACCGCGCCCAGGCGGCGATAGAGGTACTCTGCGGAATCGCCACCTGATCGGGCGCGAACGGCCCTGCCTTGGGCATGACGTAGATCGGCGCTTCCCCGGTGCTGCCCTGCGCGAGCTGCACCGGGCTTTCCATCGCACGCGTCACGAATGCGCCGGTTACCGGCAGGAGCAGGCAAAGTGCCACGAGCGGGATCAGGATTCGGCGCATTTCTGCCTCGCAATTTGCTGGGTCCGGCTGGCCTCTGTTAGCGTGATAATGACAATGTAACCTATGCGCGGACAATGTCCGCCGCACTGATCCAGATCAATGCCCGGACGCATCAACCGGTTTAACGTTTTGCAGAACGAATTGCCAAAGCCCGCGAGCGACGACATCCGGACCCAGATCACCGACCAGAGCGCGCTGTTTGCCCGCGCGGAAGACGATTTCCGCGTCGACATGCTTGTGGCTGCGGGCGAGAGGGTGGCCCAGGGCGCGCCGGTGCTCCGCTCGCGCCGGCACCCCGCGCTCACCCTCGTCGCCCCGGTGGCCGGCGATATCGCGGCAATCGACCTCGGCCCCGGCCGCCGGCTCTCGCAGGTGCTCTTCTTCCACGTGCCCGGAGCGGGACGCCATGTGCATGGCGTCGCTGCCGCGCGTGGGGGCGACGATGCGGCCGCAACCCGCGCCGCGCTGCTGGCGGCGGGCCTGTGGCCCTGTTTCCGCTCCCGGCCCTTCGGCCGCGTTCCCCTGCCGGAGGAAGAGCCCGCTGCCATCCTCGTCATGGCGGCGGACACGCGGCCCGACGCACCGGCGCCGCGGCTGGCGCTGGAGGGCCGCGAGGAGGATTTTGCACGCGGCCTGCGCGCGCTCGCCGGACTCATCGCCGGGCCGGTGATGGTCTGCCACGACGGCGGGATAGGCAATATCGGGGGCGACAGCGACAGGATCCGGCTGGTGAAGATCAGCCCCGTCCATCCGCACGGCCTTGCCGGCTTCCAGCTCGCCGCGCGCTTTCCGGCGGCCATCGGCCGCGCCGTCTGGGACATCCATGCCGAGGACGTCGCCGGCATCGGCGCGTTCCTCGCCGACGGGCTGGTGCCGGAGACCCGGCTTGTGTCGGTCTCGGGCAACGCATTGCGCGAGAGCCGCCTCGTGCGCTGCCAGCCCGGCGCCGACCTCCGTGCGCTCACTTTCGATATCGTCCGGCCGGGTCCCCACCGCCTGCTCTCCGGTTCGTCGCTCGACGGCGTGGAAGGCCGCTGGCTCGGCCAATGGCGCCGGCAGGTGACGGCGGTCGGCGGCGGCGCGCCGCAGGGCATGTCGCACTGGTTCTCGGCGGCGCTCAGGCGCTCTAGCCGGCCGCTGCCGATCATCCCCACCGCCGCGCTCGACCAGGCCTTCGGCGGCGTCCTGCCGGCCGCGCCGCTGGTGCGGTCGATCGCGTCCAACGATACCGAGAGCGCCGTCCGGCTCGGCGCATTGTCGCTGATCGAGGAGGACGTGGCGCTCGCCGACTATGTCACCGCCGCCTCGCCGCGCATCGCCACCATGCTGCGCGCGATGCTCGACCGCATCAGGGCGGAGGAGCAGGCATGACCCGCGGCATCTGGGACCGCGAGACCGTGGCGCTGCTGCTTCTGGCGGCCGCCCTGCCGCTCGCTGCGACATGGCTTCTGGCGACGGGAGCGGCGGGCGCGATGCGGCTCGTCTTCGTGCTCGTCGCCGCCGGCCTCTGGCACGTCGCCTTCATGCTCGCGCGCGCCCAACCCCCATCCTTCGCCGGCGCCCTGACGGCGCTGGCCATCGCCGTGCTCGCGCCCGTCGATCTCGGTCCGATCCCGATGCTGATCGGCATCAGCTTCGGCGTTGTCGCCGGCGAGCTCGCTTTCGGCGGCTGGGGCCGCAATGTCGTCAATCCGGCGACGGTGACCATCGCCTTCCTCGGCTTCGGCTTTCCGGCCGCGCCATGGCCCATGCTGCCGGTCCAACTCGGCTGGTCGGTGATCGCCGTCGTCGCCATCGGCACGTTCACTGGCGTCATGTCCTGGCGCGTCATCGCCGGCGCGGCCATCGTCCTTGCCGCCGGATGGTATGGCGGCGGCCTTGCCACACCCGTCGTCACGGCGGCCGCCGTGGTGATGGCGCTGCTCGTCTGCGACCCCGTGACGAGCGCGGCGACCGGGCTCGGCCGCTGGCTCCACGGCATGCTCTACGGCGCGCTGGTGCTGCTCTTCGCCTTCGGATGGCGCGCCGCCGCGCCGGTGCAGATCGCGGTCTCGGCGGCGCTGCTCGCCTCGCTCGCCGCGCCGCTCTTCGACGAAATCGCCATGCGCCTGTGGCTCGCACGGAGGAAACGCCTTGGCTGACCTCAACCCGATCTCGCTCTGGCGGCGCTTCCTGCGCACGCCGAACGACAGCCGCGCCAAGACGCTGGCCGTCGCCTTCCTCGTCTCCGCGATATGCGCCCTGCTCGTCACGGCGGCGACCGTCGTGCTGCGGCCGATCCAGGCCGAGAACCGGGCGGCCGAGCAACGCGCACGCCTCGAATCGCTCATCGCAGCCGTGCCCGGCATCTCCAGCCTCATCGAGGAAGCGGGCGGCGATTCGCTCTCCACCGTGGTCATCGATCTGGACAGGGGCGCTGCCGCCGCCGATCTCACACCCGAAACGCTGGAAGCCGCACTTTCCGATCAGGCCAACTGGACCGCTCTGTCGCCCGCCGACGACATCGCCGGCATCGGCAACCGGCCGAATTACGCGCAGATCTATCTTCTGCGCAGCGGCGAGAGGGTCTCGCTCGCCATCCTGCCGGTCGTCGGCACCGGCTATAACGGCCGCATCCAGGCACTGCTGGCGCTCAGCGGCGACATGCGCACGCTGGCCGGCATCGCCGTCACCGAACAGGCGGAGACGCCGGGGCTCGGCGCGCGCATCGAGGAACCGCTCTGGCAGCAGAGCTTTGCCGGCAAGCAGCTCTTCGACGACACCGGCGCGGCGCGCTTCGCCGTCGCCCGCGGGCCGGCGCGCAGCGACTACGAGGTGGACGGCATCACCGGCGCCACCCGCACCAGCAACGCCATCACCAATATGGTGCGCTTCTGGGTCGGGCCGAAGGGCTACGGGCCGCTGATGGCCGCCATCCGGCGGGGGGATTTCTGACCATGGCCGCCGGCGAAAGCCTCTGGAGCACGCTGACCGCGCCGCTGATCCGGCAGAATCCGGTGACGCTCCAGATCCTCGGCATCTGCTCGGCGCTGGCCGTCACCACCTCGCTCGACACGGCGCTCACAATGTCGGTCTCGCTGACGGTGGTGGTCGTGCTCGCGGCCGGCATCATCAGCCTGATACGCCGGCATATCCCCAATTCCATCCGCCTCATCGTCCAGATCATCATCATCGGCTCGATGGTGATCGTCATCGACCAGTGCCTGAAGGCGTGGTTCTTCGAGCTCAGCCAGCGCCTCTCGGTCTTCGTCAGCCTGATCGCCACCAACTGCATCGTGCTCGGCCGCACCGAATCCTTCGCCCGCAGCAATCCGCCGCTGCCCTCCATGGTCGATGCGCTGGGCAGCGGCCTCGGCTACGGACTGGTGCTCACCCTGATCGGCGCCTGCCGCGAGCTTTTCGGCACCGGCAAGCTGCTCGGCATGCAGGTCCTGCCGCTGGCCGAGCAGGGCGGCTGGTTCACGCCGCTCAGCCTCATGCTTCTGGCGCCCAGCGCCTTCTTCCTGCTCGGCGCGCTGGTCTGGACCATGCGCAGCATCTGGCCCGAGCAGGCGGACGACCCCGACTTCCCGCCGCACGAAATCGGGGAGGACCGCCGATGAGCGATCTCGGCGCGCTCTTCCTGCGGGCGATGTTCGTCGAGAACATGCCGCTGACCTATTTCCTCGGCCTGTGCACCTTCCTGGCCCTGTCGCGGCGGCCGGACACGGCCTTCGGCCTCGGCGTCGCCGTCATCCTCGTCATGGGCGTCACGGTGCCGCTCAACCAGCTCATCTATTCCGCCGTGCTCGCGCCGGGCGCATGGGGCTGGGCCGGCATGCCGGATGTCGATCTTTCCTACCTGTCGCTCTTGACCTTCATCGGCGTCGTGGCCGGCAGCGTCCAGCTTCTCGAAATGGTGCTCGACCGCTACCTGCCGAAGGTGCAGGCGGCGTTCGGCGCCTTCCTTCCCCTGCTGACGATCCATTGCGCCATCCTCGGCGGCAGCCTCTTCATGGTCGAGCGCCGCTACGATTTCGCGGAAGCCGCGGTCTACGGCCTCGGCAGCGGCGCGGGCTTCGCGCTGGCCGTGGTGATGCTCGGCGCCGTGCGCGCCCGGCTCGCCTATGCCGACCTTCCCGCCGGGCTGCGGGGCCTCGGCATCGCCTTCCTCATCACCGGCATGATGTCGCTCGGCTTCTCCTCCTTCGCGCAGATGGCGGCCCAATGACCGAGATCGCGCTGGGCTCCCTCTTCATCGTTCTGCTCGTCGTCGGCCTGACGGCGGCGCTCATCTTCGCCCGCGGCCTGCTGATCCCGCAGGGCACGGTGAGCGTCACCGTCAATGGCGGCACGCAAATCGCGGCGGCGCGCGGCGACCAGCTTCTCGCCGTGCTCCACGGCGCCGGCATCGGCATCCCCGCCGCCTGCGGCGGCAGCGGTACATGCGGCCTGTGCCGCGTGGCGGTGGAGGGGCCGGGGCTGGGCGACCCGCAGGCGACGGAACTGGGCATCCTCTCGCCCGCCGAGCGGCGCGCCCACCTGCGCCTAGCCTGCCAGACGAAGCTGCGCGGGCCGGTGGATGTCACCGTGGCGGCCGACGTGCTGGCGGCGGAGGCCTTCCCCTGCAAGGTGCTCTCCAACCGCATGCTGGCGCCGCTCATCCGCGAGCTGGTGCTGGAACTGCCGGCGGGCCGCGAGTTCCGCTTCCGCGCCGGCGGCTTCGCCCAACTGACGGCACCGGCCTACAGCCTCGATTTCGCGGCGATCGCGATCGATCCCGCACATGAGCAGGCATGGCGCATCGCCGGCTGGCCGTCGCTGAAATCGGTGTCGCCCGCGCCGGTCACCCGCGCCTATTCGATCGCCAGCCGCCCGCAGGACACCGGCCGCATCGTCTTCAACATAAGGCTGGCCGTGCCGCCCGCCGGCCGCGAGCACGACATTCCGCCCGGCGTGGTCTCGTCCTACCTGTTCTCGCTCAGGCCCGGCGACACGATCGAGGTCGGCGGTCCCTTCGGCGAGTTCCATGTCCAGCCGACGGAGCGCGAGATGGTGTTCATCGGTGGCGGCGTGGGCATGGCGCCGCTGCGCGCGATGATCCACGAGCAGATCGGCCTCAGCACGAAGCGGAAGATGTCCTTCTTCTACGGCGCGCGCACCGCCGCCGACCTCTTCTACGTCGAGGAGTTCGAGGAGATCGCCGCAAAACATCCCAGTTTCACCTGGACGCCGGCGCTGTCGGACCCCGCGCCGTCCGACCGCTGGACCGGGGCGACGGGCTTCATCCACGACACCGTGCGCAAGGCGCTGGCCAACCACCCGGCGCCGGACGAGTGCGAATATTATCTCTGCGGCCCGCCGGTCATGATCTCGGCCGTGCTGGCCATGCTGTACCGGCTGGGTGTGGAACCGCATTCCATCTACAATGACGATTTCGGAGGCTAAACCATGCGCTTTCGACCCGACCGCCGCCACTTCCTCGCCCTCAGCGGAGCCGCCTGCCTCGGCGCCGCGCCGGCTATCGCGCGTGGTGCGCCGGCGCTAACCACCATCGACGGAAGCGCCTTCGGCACGAGCTGGCGCATCTCCCTGCCGGCCGGGACGGCGGCCGGGCCGCTGCGCGCGGCGCTGGACGAACTGCTGGCCGGTCTCGACCTCGACTTCTCGCCATGGCGCGCCGACAGCGTCATCTCTCGCTTCAATTCCGCCAACGCGCGGGACATGGCCGTTTCGTCCGAAATCGCCGAGGTCACGCGGGCGGCGCTCGCGGTGGCGGAAGCGAGCGAGGGGCGGTTCGATCCCACCGTCGGGCCGCTCGTCGCCCGCTGGGGCTTCGGGCCGATCCATGACGGCAGCATGCCGGCCGGCGGCTGGCATGGCCTGAGCGCCGACGACGCTCACATCGCCAAGGCGGACCCGGCGCTGACGCTCGACCTGTGCGGCATCGCCAAGGGGCACGCGCTCGACCGGATGGCCGCGCGCCTGCTGGACGCCGGACACGACCATTTCCTCATCGATCTCGGCGGCGAGCTCGCGGCGCGTGGGCGCCATCCGTCGGGACGCATCTGGCAGGTCGGCATCGAGGATCCAAGACCCACCATGGACAGCCTTGCAGGCGCCCTGCGGCTCGACGGTATGGCCGTCGCCACCTCGGGCGACCGGGCCAACGGCTACGACATCGGCAGCCGGCGCTTCAGCCACATCATCGACCCTGCAACCCGCGAGCCGGTGGAAAGCCGGCTGGCATCGGTGTCGGTGCTGGCGCCGACCGGCCGGGAGGCTGATGGCTGGGCCACAGCGCTGATGGCCGGCGGCGGAGACGGTCCTGCGCTGGCCGACCAGCGCGGCATATCCGCCCTTTTCCTGTTCCGTGAAGGCGACGGCCTGCGCCGCGCCACCACCGGACGTTTCGCGCGACATCTGGTGTGAGGCTGCGATGGAAGCGATCCTTGCCGTCCTGATCGTCTGCCTGGCCGCCCTCGGCCTCGGCGCCGGCCTGTTGATGGGGCGCGGTGCGCCGCGCCGGGGCTGCGACGGACTCGCCTGCGTCGGCGGCGCGCGCTGCGACGGCTGCCCGCACAAGAACGAGGAAAATCCATGATGAACGCCGAAACCGCCATCGAGCACGTCATGCGCGCCGATTTCCTGCGCCTGTCGCCCGCGACGCCGATTCGCGAAGCCGTTGCCGCCTTCGCGCGCATTGGCATAGCCGCGGCGCCCGTGCTCGACGATGCCGGCGTCCTCGTCGGCATCCTGACCGAGAAGGACTGTTTCCGCCCCATGCTGAACGCCAGCTACTATCAGCAGTGGGACGGCAGCGTCGCCGATTTCATGAGCCGCGAGGTGCGCGCTTTGCCGGCCGACCTCGATCTCGTCTCCGCCGCCGAGGAATTCCTCGCCCGCTCGCATCGCGTCTATCCGGTGCTGCGCGGCGGCGAGGTCGCGGGCCTCCTGCACAGGGCCGACCTGTTCACGGCAATTCTCGCGCTGTCCGAAGGCCGCCTGTCGAAGCCCGACCCCGGAACCGATGCCGCGCAATGACGGCGGCAGCCGCATGGTTAATGCCGCCTTAACCTTCCCCGCCTAGGCTTGGCCCGACTGGCAGGCTGCTCCCCGGAGCGGCCGTCTTGGGTTGACGGGGTAGACACATGCGTTCTGGCTATTCGCCGACAATGACGCTCGGTGGCGGGCACGGCCTGCACCGTTTCCTTGCACGACTGCTCGGACGCGCGGTCGGCGTGATGCTGCTCGGCATCGCCGCCTTCGCCGTGGCGAGCCTCGCCACCTGGAACGTCGCCGATCCGAGCTTCAGCCATGCCACCGACAACGTCGTCGTCAACGCGATGGGCTATGCCGGCGCGGTGTTCGCCGACCTGATGATGCAGTTCTACGGCCTCGGCGCGCTGCTGGCGCTGGCGCCGGGCATCATCTGGGCGATACAGCTTCTGGCCGGGCGCGGCATCGACAGCCCCGTGCGCCGCGCCGTCACCTGGTTCGGCTCCTCCATCCTCTTCGCCGGAATGATCGGCTGCGTCGCCGCGCCGGAGACCTGGCCGCTGCCGTCGGGCCTCGGCGGCGTCTTCGGCGACATGGTGCTCTCGCTTCCCTCCATGCTGATCGGCGGCTATCCGAGCGGCTTCCAGGCGGCGATCGTCGCCGCCATCCTCGCCGCGCCGACCCTGTGGCTCTTCCTTCACGGCGCCGGCCTGCACGGCAGCGGCGAGCTTCCCTCCGCGCTGGACGAGGACGATGCCGACGAGGACGAGGAGGATATTGCCGAGAGCCGCGCCGCGCTGGTGATGGGCGCCGTCACCCATTGGTGGCTGTCGCTGCGCGCCTTCGCCCGCCGCAGCGCGGCGGTGCCGCAGCTTCGCCGCGAGCCGCGCGGCCATGCCGACGACGAGGACGATTTCGACTGGCCCGAAGCGCCGCAGGCGCGGCTTGCGCCCGTCACCCGCCAGGCCGCCCCCGCCGGCCGCCGGATCGAGCCCGCCTTCGACGGCGATGATGCCGTGGATGCGTTCGACGCGCATGCCGGCTTCGACGAGGACGAAATTCCGCAAAGGGGTCCGGCCGCCCGCACTGCCGCCGAGCCGGCGCGCGTGGCCGCGCCCGCGCCGCGTCCCCAGCAGGGCAATCGCGTCGCCCGCGAGGCGCAGCGCTCGCTGATCGGCTCCGGCGAGTTCGAGATGCCGTCGCTTCACTTCCTCGCCGAGCCGAAGAACGTGGTGCGCGACGCGAGCCTGTCCAAGGACGCGCTGGAGCAGAATGCCCGCATGCTGGAAGGCGTGCTGGAGGATTTCGGCGTCAAGGGCGAGATCATCCAGGTGCGGCCCGGCCCGGTCGTGACCCTCTACGAGCTCGAGCCCGCGCCAGGCATCAAGTCGAGCCGCGTCATCGGGCTGGCCGACGACATCGCCCGCTCCATGAGCGCCATCGCCTGCCGCGTCGCCGTCGTGCCCGGCCGCAACGCCATCGGCATCGAGCTGCCCAACAGCCGCCGCGAGACCGTCTATCTGCGCGAGATCCTCGCCTCCAAGGACTTCGAGCAGACCAAGGCCAGGCTGGCGCTGGCGCTCGGCAAGACCATCAATGGCGAGGCGGTGATCGCCGACATCGCCAAGATGCCGCACGTGCTGGTGGCCGGCACCACCGGCTCGGGCAAGTCGGTCGCCATCAACACCATGATCCTGTCGCTGCTCTACCGCATGACGCCGCAGGAATGCCGCCTCATCATGATCGACCCCAAGATGCTGGAACTCTCCGTCTATGACGGCATCCCGCATTTGCTGACGCCGGTCGTCACCGACCCGAAGAAAGCGGTCGTCGCGCTCAAATGGACCGTGCGCGAGATGGAGGACCGCTACCGCAAGATGTCGAAGGTGGGCGTGCGCAACATCGACGGCTTCAACCAGCGCGTCGATCAGGCGCGCAAGAAGGGCGAGCAGATCAGCCGCACCGTGCAGACCGGCTTCGACCGCGAGAGCGGCGAGGCGATCTACGAGACGGAATATCTGGAACTCGAGGCCATGCCCTACATCGTCGTCATCATCGACGAGATGGCCGACCTGATGATGGTGGCCGGAAAGGACATCGAGGGCGCGGTGCAGCGACTGGCGCAGATGGCCCGCGCCGCCGGCATCCATGTCATCATGGCGACGCAGCGCCCGTCGGTCGACGTCATCACCGGCACGATCAAGGCCAATTTCCCGACCCGCATCTCCTTCCAGGTGACGTCGAAGATCGACAGCCGCACCATTCTCGGCGAGATGGGTGCCGAGCAGCTTCTTGGCATGGGCGACATGCTCTATATGGCCGGCGGCGGCCGCATCCAGCGCGTGCACGGCCCCTTCGTCTCGGACGACGAGGTCGAGCAGGTCGTGGCCCATCTCAAGCTCCAGGGCGTACCCGAATATCTCGATGCCATCACCGAGGACGACGGCGAGGACGACGAGGATGGCCCGCGCGGAGGCAGCAGCGGCGGCAACAGCAATCTGGAAGATTCCGACGATCCCTATGATCAGGCTGTCGCCGTGGTGCTGCGCGACGGCAAGGCCTCGACCAGCTATATCCAGCGCCGCCTCGGCATCGGCTACAACCGCGCCGCCTCCATCATCGAGCGGATGGAGAAGGAGGGCATCGTCGGCCCCGCCAACCATGCCGGCAAGCGCGAGATTCTCGTGCCGGTCGAGGAGGATCCGTTCTGACTGGAGCAATACCAGCAAAAGTGCGCAGCGGTTTTGCGTCCGGAATTGCGCCAAAACAAAGAGATAGAGCATTCCCGCGATTCCGTGAAAGCGGAAATGCTCTAGCCGGCCCGTGCATGGAACGCGCATGGAACCGCGCATGGCGGCAACCCATTGATGGTTCTCTTGCCGTAGTTCGGCCCTGATGAAGCGCTATCCGGCGCCCGAGAGATGAGGATGACCCGAATGACCGCCAACCGCTCCGCCAATCCGGTCCGCCGCTCGCGCCGCGATGTCCTTGGCCTGATGCTGGGGACGGCCGCGCTGGCGATGAGCGGCGACCTGCTTTTCCTCGGGACCGGGGAGGCCGTGGCGCAGAACGCCGCAGCCGCGCAGCGCATCGCCGATCACTTCTCCAACGTGAAGACGATGACCGGCGAATTCGTGCAGTTCGGCCCCAAGGGCGAGCAGACCGGCGGCAAGTTCTTCCTCCAGCGGCCAGGCCGCATCCGCTTCAACTATGACGGCAGCTCGAATTTCCAGGTCGTGTCGGACGGCAAGTCCGTCATCCTGGAAAACCCGCGCATGAAGACGGTCGATCTCTATTCGCTCGGCCAGACGCCGCTGAAGCTGCTGCTCGACGAGCGGATCGACCTTTCCGGCGGCAAGGTGCAGAGCATCCAGGAAGAGTCCGACCTGACCACCATCAAGCTCGCCGACAAGTCGGTCTTCGGCAATTCGACCATCACCATGATGTTCGACCCTGCCAGCTACGAGCTCAAGCAGTGGACCATCACCGACGCGCAGGGCAAGGATACGACGGTCATGATCTTCAACGTCCAGCAGGGCGTGACGATCGATCCCAGGACCTTCAACATCAATTACAACCGCGTGCGCACGCTCAACCAGGCGAAGAGCAGGCGCTGAAGCTGAACCGACATTCACACGGCCTCAGGCAGGATGGCGAAGGCTCCTGCCTTGAGCCGGATCGCACTTCATCACCCTCACGGCCAGCAACGGTCCCTTGAGGACCAAAGGCCTGCGCATATTTCCGGAAGATTCACGGAATGGTGGAGCTGAGGGGGATCGAACCCCTGACCTCGTCATTGCGAACGACGCGCTCTCCCAGCTGAGCTACAGCCCCGTTCCGCGAACGGGCGCATTTACCGGTGCCGGCCGCACGGTGTCAAGCGTCAGGCTTGTGGGTCAACTGCGTCCGTTCGAACCCCAGCACGACGAAAAGCGCCAGGAAGAGCGGGATCAGCAGATAGAGCAGGCGGAACACCAGAAGCGCGGCCAGCACGTCGGCATTGTTCATCTCCGAAAGGCCGGTCAGGAAGGCGATCTCGAGCACGCCGATGCCGCCCGGCGCATGCGACAGAAGCGCCAGCGAGAACGAGATGAGGAAGATGCCGAGCACCATCAGGAAGCCCGGATTGCCGGCCTCCGGCAGCGCGAAATAGATGATGCCGGCCGCGCCGATCAGCTCCAGCGGCGCGATGACGAGCTGGCGCGCCACGAGCCGCGGGCTCGGATATTCGATGACGAAGCTGCCGATGCGCAGCGGGCGCAGATGCAGGATGCTGCCCAGCACATAGAAGCCCACCAGCGCCAGCAGGAAGGCGCCCATGGAGGCCGATGCCTCGACCGGCAGGACATCGACGAAGCGGGCGGCCACCTCCGGCTCGATGATCAGCACGATGCCGGCGAGCATGATCGTGCCGAGCGCGAAGGTGAAGGAGCAGAAGGCGACGAGGACGCCGATCTCGCGCCCCGTCAGCCCCTTCGACGAATAGGCGCGGTAGCGCACGACCGAGCCGGAAATGACCGAGGCGCCGATATTGTGCGACAGCGCATAGGTGGTGAAGGAGCATATGGTGATGAAGAGCCAGCCGACATGCTTGCGCAGGTGCTGCAGCGCCAGATGATCATAGGCGGCAAGCGCCCCATAGGCCAGGAAGGTCGCGGCGACCGCCAGCGCCCAGTCGCGCAGGGAAATGGCCGTCAGACTTTCCCACAGATCGTCGAGGGAAAGGCCGCGAAGCTCATGATACAGAAGCCAGGCGGAAAAGACGACGGCGGCCACCCCCACGACGGGCCAGCCATATTTCTTCAGCATGTTACCCCACAGGCTCCGCCTTCCGGCGCGTTCTTCTGCTTTGTCCGACAGGGCGGTTCCCGGCGCACTGTCGACGCCCCGAACCGGAATGCCACGAATGGCGGTTCAATCCAACCGTTTGAATTGCGCGCGGGGGCAATTTCTGCACGGAACGGCATGGTATCGTCATCGCGACTTGTCGCCGCGCATACCAGTGGCTACATCTGCGCTACTTGCGGAGAGACGAACACATGTACGCATTGATTCAGACCGTGCTGCTCGCGCTGAACATCTACTGGTGGATCATCATCCTGTCGGCCGTGTTCTCCTGGCTCTATGCGTTCAACGTCGTCAATCCGCGTAACGACTTCGTGAGCATGGTGGGCAACATGCTCTTCCGCCTCACCGAGCCGGCGCTGCGGCCGATCCGCCGCTTCCTGCCGGATCTGGGCGGCATCGACATATCGCCCATCATCCTGCTGCTGATCATCTTCTTCCTGCAGCAGTTCATCATCCATTCGATCGCGCCGGCGGTGCTGTGACGCCACCGTGGCGTGAGACCGGCGATGGCATTTCAGTCACCGTCAGGGTCACGCCGCGCGCCCATCAGGACAAGATAGAGGGCGTGCGCCGCCTGTCGAGCGGACAGGCGGTCGTCGCCGTGCGGGTGCGCGCGCTGCCGCAGGACGGCGCGGCCAACGATGCGGTGGCCCGCATCCTCGCAAAAGCGTGCGGCATTCCCGCTTCCGCCGCACGGGTGGAAGCCGGCGCGGGCGCGCGGATAAAGACGATTGCGCTGCGCGGCGACAGAAGTTCGCTGCTGGCGGCGATGGAGGAATTGCCGGAAGCCTGAAAAAGGCAGGGCAAGCACCCTGCCCTTGCCGGCGATATTGCGCCTCAGGCGGACTTGGCGCGGTCGATCGCCTCCACGATCATGCGCCGCGCATGGGCGGCGTCGTGCCAGCCGCCGATCTTCACCCATTTACCGGGCTCGAGATCCTTGTAGTGCTCGAAGAAGTGCTCGATCTGCTTGAGCGTGATCTCGGGCAGGTCGGAATATTCGTGCACGTCCTCGTAGCGGCGGGTGAGCTTCGGCGTCGGCACTGCGATCACCTTCTCGTCCTGCCCGGCATTGTCTTCCATGATCAGCACGCCGATCGGCCGCACATTGATGACGCAGCCCGGCACGAGCTGGCGCGTGTTGCAGACGAGGACGTCGATCGGGTCGCCGTCGCCCGACAGCGTATGCGGGACGAAGCCGTAGTTCCCCGGATAGGTCATCGGCGTGTAGAGGAAGCGGTCGACGACGAGGACGCCGGCCTCCTTGTCCATCTCGTACTTGATGGGCTGGCCGCCGACAGGCACCTCGATGATGACATTCACGTCTTCCGGAGGATTCTTGCCGATGGAGATGGCTTCGATGCGCATGTAACGTCCTGAAAATAGTGGGCCTCGTGGCGCAAGGCGATACAGGCTCAGGACGCATTGTGCAATGCGGCATATCCGGCAGGCGTCAGTTCCAGACGAAGGCGACCTTGCGCAACGCCTTGGCGTCGAACACTTCCACGCCCTCCGCGACATCGCGCCCGCCGAGGCCCTCATAGAAGCCCAGCGCGCCGATATTCTCCTCCAGCGCCCAGATGACGAGCCCCTTGAAGCCATGCGCGGCCAGATGGGCGCGGGCGGCGGAGAACAGCCGGGTGCCGAGGCCGATGCCCTGATATTCGGGCTTGAGGTAGAGCTCGTAGATCTCGCCCTGCTGGCTCAGCTTCGCCGCCCGGTTGCGGCCAAGCGTCGCGTAGCCGACGATCGCGCCGCCCACCTCGATGACCAGCACATTGGCCGCGCCGCCGATGGCGCTGCGCCACCATTGCGTGCCGCGCCGCGCCAGCATGCGGTTGAGCGCGCCATGCGGGATGATGCCGCCATAGGCGCCGCGCCATGCGCTGTGATGCACGTCGGCGACGCCGGCCGCATCCTCAATCCGGGCCCGTCGGATATCGATCGCGAGTGTGGTCATGATTTGTTAACCATAACCGCCACCGCGGAGTCGGCGCAAGAGGCAGCAGCCGCGCCGGCGCGCTCACAGCGGCTTCGGCGCGAACCTGCCATAGGCTATGAAGGCGCATATAGTCGCCACGACGAGCCAGTAGGCCATCGGCCCGTAGCTCCTGTCGCCGGATGCGAGGTGCAGCCCGCAAAAGAGCAGCATCTCGGCGGCGATGAGGATCGCCGCGAGCGGCACGAGCACCGCCAGCGGCTTGTAGACGATGGGCAGGACGAGCCCCACGGCGCAAAGCAGCTCGACGACGCTCATCGCGAGCCAGACCCCGGCGGGAATCGCGCCGAGCGACGGCATGCTTTGCGCGGGATTGGAGAATTTCCACACCGCGCCGATCGCCGTATGGACTGCGAGAAGGGTCTGGAGAACCCACAGGAGAATGTTCATGGTCGTCTCACCTATGCGCCTTTGATCTCAGCCCATCTTCGCCAGAAGCCGTTCCAGCCGGGCGAAAAAGCCCGGCCATCCGGCCCTGGCGCCGCCGAAGGCCCGTTTCTGCTCCTGCCTGAATCCCCTCTGCTCCATGCGCAGCAGCGTTCCCGCGCCGGCCGGGATGAGCGTGAAGGTCACGACGCTCCTGAGATCATAGGCCGGATCGTCATGCGCGAGGTTCCACGTATAGGAGAGCGTCCTGTGCGGCTCGACCACGAGCACCTCGCAGTTCATGACACCGCCCCAGTCACCGCGAAGATTGAAACGGTGGCCGACGAGCGGGTTGAAGTCGTTCTGCATCAGCCACTCGGCGATCAGGTGCGGCCGGGTGAGCGCGCGCCAGATCTTTTCCGGCGGATGGGCAAAGGTGCGTTCGACGACGACGGAACGGGTTTCGGCCGATGCGCCGTTCATCAATCCATCCTTTTCAGCAGGTCTTCGAGCTTGTCGAACCGGTTCTCCCAGAAGCCGGCCATGCGGCTCGTCCAGTCGACCAGCGGCGCGAGCGCGCCGAGCTGCGCGCTGTAATGCGTCTGCCGACCTTCATGGCGATCGCGTACCAGACCTGCCTGCTTCAGCACGCCGAGATGTTTCGAGACGGCCGGCTGCGAGACGCCGGCCCGCGCCGTCAGCGCGCCGACCGTCTGCTCGCCTTCAAGGCACAGCCGCTCGAAGATGGCGCGCCGGGTGGGATCGGCAAGCGTCCTGAAGAGCATATCGTGAGCGTTCGTCATCCGACCGATAACTCATGAGTTATTGGTCGGACTCATAACCGTCGAGATATGTTTTGGTCAAGCCCGTTCCGATGAGCGGGCTCAGGACGGATCATTGTCGATCTTGCGCTCGGCGACATGCAGAAGCCACAGGATGATGAGGCCGAGCGCGGCGCCGAGTGCGGCAACCTGCCAGAAGCCCAACCCGGCGGCGAGGCCGATCGCGCCGGCGAGCCACATGCCGGCGCCGGTGGTCAGGCCGTGCACGCGACCGCGATCGAAGATGATCAGACCGGCGGCGAGAAAGGCAATGCCGGCGGTCACGGCCTCGACAAGCCGGATCGGGTCGAAGCGTCCCTGCTGCGAGGCGAAGTGGGGACTGTGGACGATCTCGATCGTCAGCACGGCCAGCATCGCCGCCGCGAGGCAGACCAGAATGTGCGTGCGCAGGCCGGCCGGATGGTTCTGCCACTCGCGCTCGAAGCCGATCACGGCGCCGAGCAATGCCGCCACGACGAGACGTGCGACGATGACCGAGAAGGGAAGATGGGTGGGATGGCCGATATCGGCCAGAATGTCCTGCATGGGCGCCTCCGCGCCCACCAATGCGGCGAGGCTGCGATCGTTCCCATCGATGCGCGGATATGAAAATGGCGGCCGGTAGCCGCCATTTCGACATTCATTCGGCCTTCCCGCCTATTCGGCGGCTTCCGCCGCCTTCTCCGCTGCCAGTGCCTGGGCGGCGGCGACCTTCTCGGCCTCGATGCGCGCCCGCTCGGCGGCCTGCGCCTCGCGCTCGGCATCGTTCAGCTTGCGGGCGCGAACGCCGGTGTTCTCGGAGATGCGGGCCGACTTGCCGCGACGGTCGCGCAGGTAATAGAGCTTGGCGCGGCGCACCTTGCCGCGGCGCACGATCTCGACCGCCTCGATCAGCGGCGAGTAGACCGGGAACACACGCTCCACGCCTTCGCCGTAGGAAATCTTGCGGACGGTGAAATTCTCCTGGAAGCCGGAGCCGGAGCGCGCGATGCACACGCCCTCATATGCCTGCACGCGGGTGCGCGAACCTTCGGTGACGCGCACCTGCACGCGCACCGTGTCGCCGGGCTGGAATTCCGGCAGCTTGCGCTTGTCTTCGATCTTCTGGGCCTGCTCGGCCTCGAGTTGACGGATGATGTCCATCAGAGCACCTCTTCATTCTTCTCGACAGCCAGAGCGCCCTTCGCTCGCCGCGCAGCCATGGCCGCTTGGCTATGCCGCCGCCGGAGCAGAGACAGGGGCGAGTCCACCGCCATTGTTGACGGAGCCGGGATTGTTCCCGATTTCGGAGGGGCGATACACCAAACCGCCATGCTTGTCCATCTGGTGCAATGGAATAGTCCGCAAACCGAATTCCCCTTTTCGGCGCGATGTTCTAGTGCAGGTCGCGATACAGGAACGGCGGGGCAACGATTTGACTCTTCTCAGCGCGATCATTCTCTTCATCGCCGGCGCAGTCGCGGGCGCGGTCAATGCCGTCGCCGGCGGCGGCACCTTCCTCACCTTCGGCGCGCTCAGCCTCGCCGGCTTTCCGCCGATCGTCGCCAATGCGACGTCCTCGATCACCCAGTTTCCCGGCTACATCACCTCGACGCTCGCCTATTGGAGCGACATCAGGACGTTCTGGCGCGGGGCGCTGCTGCTCGCCATCATCTCGGCGGTGGGCGCGCTGGCCGGCGCGCTGCTGCTCCTGTCGCTCGACAACCCGTCCTTCCGCGCCATGGTGCCCTGGCTGCTGATCGCCGCCACGGCCCTGTTCGCGGCCGGCCCGTGGCTGAAGCCGAAGCCCAGGCCCGGCAAGCCGGCGGCGGCCGGCGGCCTCACCGGCTCGCTCGTGCAGTTCGTCACCGCCATCTATGGCGGCTTCTTCGGCGCCGGCATGGGCGTGATGATGCTGGCGACGCTCGGCCTGACGCAGGAAGGCGACTACCACCGTCTCAACGCGCTGAAGAACATGCTGTCGATCGTCATCGCGGCGGTCGCCATCATCGTCTTCGTCTCCGGCGGCGTGGTGGCCTGGCCGGCGGCGCTGGTGATGTTCCCTGCCGTCGCGCTGGGCGGCTATGCCGGCGTCTGGATCGCGCGCCGCGTGCCGCAGACGATCCTGCGCGGCTTCGTCATCGCAGTGGGGCTGCTGCTGGCGATCTACTACTTCGTCACGGGTTGAGCAGGTCCGGCCGCCGCTCACGCGTCAGCCTTTCGGCCTCGGCGCGGCGCCATGCGGCGATGCGCGCATGGTTGCCCGAGAGAAGCACCTCGGGGATCGGCACGCCCTCGAAGTCCTGCGGGCGCGTGTAATGAGGATGCTCCAGCAGGCCGTTCTCGAAACTTTCCTCCTCGCCCGAAGCGCTGTTGCCCATCACGCCGGGAAGAAGCCGCACCACCGCGTCGAGCAGCACCTGCGCGGCCAGTTCTCCGCCCGACAGGATATAGTCGCCGATCGACACTTCCTCCAGACCGCGCCGGTCGATGACACGCTGGTCGACGCCCTCGAAACGGCCGCACAGGATGACGGCGCCGGGCCCATCCGCCAGTTGGCGCACGCGCGCCTGCGTCAGCGGCGTGCCGCGCGGGCTCATGAGCAGGCGGGGGCGGGCGTCGCCTTCGGGCGAGGCGTGGTCGACGGCGCGGGCCAGTATGTCGGCGCGCATCACCATGCCCGCCCCGCCGCCGGCCGGCGTGTCGTCCACCGTGCGATGCCTGTCTGTGGCGAAATCGCGGATCTGCACCGTCTCCAGCGCCCAGCGCCCTTCGGCCAGCGCACGCCCGGCCAGCGCCTTGCCGAGCGGGCCGGGAAACATGTCGGGATAGAGCGTCAGCACCGTGGCGCGGAAGCTCACCGGTTGCCTCCGGCGCCGCGCGGACCGCGCGGCCGGGCATCGATCGGGGACGGTTCGGCTTCCGCCTCGCCGCCGTCGTCCAGCCCCGCCGCCGTCCGGTCGATGCGGATGCGTCCGCCGGCGATGTCGACCTCGCGAACAGCGGCGGCGGTGAACGGCACCAGCACGGGGCGCCGCCCGGCCATCGCCACCTCGATAATGTCGCCGCCGCCGAAATCGTGGAGCGCCGCCACCTTGCCGATCTCGCCGCCATCGTCGAAGACGGCGAGGCCGATCAGGTCGGCATGATAATATTCGCCCTCGTCAAGATCCTCCGGCAGCGCGCTGCGGTCGACGAAAAGCGCCTCGCCATTCAAGCTTTCGGCCGTGTCGCGGTCGGTCACCTGCTTGAAGCGCACCACCACGACATTCTTGGCCGGCCGCAGGTCGACCACGTCGAAGCGGCGTCCGTCGGCGGTGTAGAGCGGGCCGTAATCGGCCAGCGCCAGCGGGTCGCCGGTAAAGCTCTTCACGCGCAATTCGCCGCGCACGCCATGCGGCGCGCCGATGGTGGCAAGCTGGATCGGGTTGATGGGTTTCGACATGTTCGACGCGCTCCCGCGGCCGCTTCCTATTTAAACAGGCGCATCAAGGCAATCGCGCCTTCACCGGATGATAACCGCTTGCGCGCCAAGAGTAACGTCCGGTGTGGAGTGGTGTCATGGACGAGTATCTGGTCGCGGCGAAGGCGGACCTGCAATCGGCGCGCACGGCATGGCTGGCGGCGCTGCGCAACGAGCGCCGCATGGCAGGCCTCACCGTGGACGCCTATGAGCGCGATACGCGCCAGTTCCTTCAGTTCCTGACAGGCCATCTGGGTGAGCCGCCGTCGCTCGCCGACATCTCGGCCCTGCGGCCCGCCGACCTGCGCTCCTTCATGGCGCATCGCCGCAATGGCGGCGTGGGCGCCCGCTCGCTCGGCCGCGGCATGGCCGGCATCCGCTCGCTGCTCGGCTATCTTGCGCGGCGGGGCCTCGCGGGCAACGCCGCCGCCAAGGCGGTACGCTCGCCGCGCCAGCCGAAATCGCTGCCCAAGCCCCTGACCCTCGGCGACGCCCGGCGCGTCGTCAGCGCCGATGAGCAACTGGTGGAGGAGCCCTGGATCGCCGCGCGCAACGCCGCCGTGCTGACCCTGCTCTACGGATCGGGCCTGCGCATTTCCGAGGCGCTTTCGATTTCCGCCGATGCGCTGGCCGGTCCGCACGACGCGGTGCTGCGCGTCACCGGCAAGGGCGGCAAGACGCGTCTCGTGCCGGTGCTGCCCGCCGCCTTGCAGGCGGTCGCCGAATATCGCCGGCTCTGCCCCTTCGACCTCGCGGGCGAAGGCGTCCTGTTCCGCGGCGCGCGCGGCGGCCCGCTGGCGGCGGCGGTCCTGCAGCGCGACATGAAGCGGCTGCGCGGCGCGCTCGGCCTGCCCGACAGCGCCACGCCGCACGCTTTGCGGCATTCCTTCGCCACCCATCTGCTCGGGCGCGGCGGCGACCTGCGGGCGATCCAGGAACTGCTCGGCCATGCCAGCCTGTCGACCACGCAGATCTATACCGGCGTGGACACGGCGCGGCTGCTCGACATCTTCGACCGGGCGCATCCGCGCGCATGATGGCGACCGGCCGCCGGCAACCCCATATGTCCGCAGTTGCCCCTGCCTGATGTGATGCCGATGCCGCTTTCCTTTCACCACTTTAAATCGCTGGCCGCCGCGCTGCCGCTGTTGCTCGCCATGTCCTTCATGGCGGCCCTGCCCGCGCGTGCGGAAGAGGTCGCCTGTTCCGGCCGCGACATGATCGCGGCGATGGCGCAGGACGATCCCGCGCGGCTGGCGTCGCTGCGGCAGGCGGCCGGGGCCGAACCGAACGGCCGGGGCCTCCTGTGGCGCATCTCGAAAGAAGGCGTCGCGCCCTCCTGGCTCTTCGGCACGATGCACATGGCCGATCCGCGCGTGACGACGCTTCCCGCTGCCGCGCAATCCGCTTTCGACGGCGCCGACACGCTGGTGATCGAGACGCTCGACGTGCTCGACCCGGCGAAGATGACCGCGCTCATGCTGGAGCGGCCGGAACTGACCATGTTCACCGGCCCGGAAACGCTCATCGACCTCATTCCGGAAGCCGACAGGGCCATGATCGCCGAAAGGCTGGCGGCGCGGGGCGTGCCGCTCGACAGCCTGCGCAAGACCAAGCCCTGGCTCATTGCCGCGCTGGTGGCGCTGCCGGCCTGCGAGCTCCAGCGCCAGGCGGCGGGCGCGGAAATCCTCGACCTCGCCCTGGCGGAGGCCGCAGAGACGGGAGGGAAGCGGCTGGAAGGACTGGAATCGCTCGCCGACCAGCTCGAGGCGATGGCGGCCTTGCCAATGGATTTCCACATACGCGGGCTGGTCGAGACGGTGAGGCTCGGCGACCGGCTGGACGACGTGATCGAAACGATGATCGTGCTCTATCGCGCCGGGGAGGTGGGCATGTTCTGGCCGTTCTTCGAGGCCGTGCTGCCCGATGAAACGGAGGCGGGCGCCGCCGGCTATGCCGACTTTCAGGAGAAGATGATCGTCGCCCGCAACGGCACCATGGCCGATCGCGCCTTGCCGGTCCTTGCGCGCGGCAATGTCTTCATGGCCGTCGGGGCGCTGCATCTTCCCGGCCGTGACGGCGTGGTGGAACGCCTGCGGCAGGCGGGCTTCACCGTCGAGGCCATGAACTGACTCCTGCTTCATGTCGCGCTGTCACCGAGCGTGATCGGCCTGAGGGAACGCCGCAGCCCCTTCAACGTTGTTGAGCATCAGACAACACAGGAGACGTTCCGATGACCAATCTCCCTCCCGATCGCGATCCGCGTGATCCGCTGGGCATGGATCCGCTGGATCCGGCAGCGCCGCGCACCACCTACAGCGATCCTCATGTCGTGAATAATGTCGATGCGCGCGGCGGCAGCCGTACGGGACTGGCCGTGGCCGCGGTTATCGCGGCTCTTCTGGTGATCGGCTTCATTGCCTTCTCCGGCCCGGCGAACGACGTCGATTCCAATACGACGGCGACGACCGGCACGCAGACCGAGCAGGCCGTGCCGCCGTCCAGCCCGACGACGCCCGCGCCGAACGTGGCACCGTCGAGCCCGGCTCCGGCCGAGAATAACGCTGCTCCCGCCAATCCGGCCCCGACGACACCGCCTGCTGCGAGCCCGCAGCCGTCGCCGCCCGCACCGGCGCAGTAACGGACAGGCGCTCCAAACGAAAAGGCCGCCCACAGAGGGCGGCCTTTTTTCATATCTGGATGCGCAGCCTCAGGCGGCCTTGCGCTTCGGCTGGATCAGCCCGCGCGCCACCAGCAGTTCGGCGATCTGGACCGCGTTGAGCGCCGCGCCCTTGCGCAGATTGTCCGAGACCACCCACATGTTGAGGCCGTTGTCGATCGTGGAATCCTCGCGGATGCGCGAGATATAGGTCGCGTCCTCGCCGGCGGATTCGAGCGGCGTGATGTAGCCGCCGTTCTCGCGCTTGTCGACGACCAGGCAGCCCGGCGCCTCGCGCAGGATTTCGCGCGCCTCATCGGCCGAGATCGGCTTCTCGAACTCGATGTTCACCGACTCCGAATGGCCGATGAACACCGGCACGCGCACGGCCGTGCAGGTGACCTTGATCTTCGGGTCGAGCATCTTCTTGGTCTCGGCCACGACCTTCCATTCCTCCTTGGTGGAGCCGTCGTCCATGAAGACGTCGATATGGGGGATCACGTTGAAGGCAATGCGCTTGGTGAACTTCTTGTTCGAGATCGGATCGGCGACGAAGACGGCGCGGGTCTGCTCGAAGAGCTCGTCCATGCCTTCCTTGCCTGCGCCCGACACCGACTGGTAGGTGGAGACCACGACGCGCCTGATCGTCGCGCGGTCATGCAGCGGCTTCAGCGCCACGACGAGCTGTGCCGTCGAGCAGTTGGGATTGGCGATGATGTTCTTCTTCGTGAAGCCGTCGATGGCGTCGGGGTTCACCTCGGGCACGATCAGCGGCACGTCGAGGTCGTAGCGCCAGGCCGAGGAATTGTCGATCACCACGCAGCCCTGCCTGCCGATCCTGGGCGACCATTCCTTCGACACGTCGCCGCCGGCCGACATCAGGCAGATGTCGGTGTCGGAGAAATCGTAGCTGTCGAGCGCGCGCACCTTCAGCGTGCGGTCGCCATAGGACACTTCCGTGCCCTGGCTGCGGCGCGAGGCGAGCGGGACGACCTCGTCCGCCGGAAAGCCGCGCTCTTCCAGGATGTTGAGCATTTCCCTGCCGACATTGCCCGTGGCGCCGGCGACTGCAACCTTGAAACCCATCTGTGCTTGCTCCTGCTTCCTCTCCGCGCCTGCCGGACTGCCGCAATAGCTGCGCCGCCCGTTCCTTCATCCCGGGCCGTACCCGGGAGAGGGTGAGCAGGCCAGGGATGTCAGACCGTTTTGGTCGAGGTTTTGGCCGGGGTCTTGCCGGAACGAAGCCGCGCACGTGCGCCGCCGGCCGGGAAACCGGCAGGAACGACAGCAAGAAGTGCCATGAGAAGGCCGCGCATGGAAAGACGAACTCCGTGCCCGCGCGCCTCGCACGCGGGAGATAGCGGGCTTTTACGCGCTTTGCGTCAGGAGTCAATCGCGGCGGGCAAGCGCGGCGACGGCCCCGCAGCGCCAAAACCGCTTGACCCGCCTTTCATATTTGCGTACCAAAATACCGGACATTAATCCGATTATCGGACACACACAGCGAGGAACTCTTGGCACGGACTTCGAACACGTTCAAAATGGGCTTTGTCGGCGACATCAACCTGCTCGACTTCCCGACAGACCGGAATCCGTTCCAGCGCATGATGCCCTATCTCGAAGGGCTCGATCTTTCGGCGGGCACGCTCGAGGGCCTGCTCGCGGAGCCGGTCGAGCTGTTCTACAAGCCGGGCTTCACCCATGTCGGCGAAGGCCATGCGCCGAACCTCGCCGCGGCGGGCTTCAAGGCGCTGAACCTTGCCAGCAACGTCACCTTCGGGCGCGAGGCGATCGCCACCACGCTGAAGCAGCTCGACGCGGCAGGCATCGGCCATGCCGGCGCGGGACTGGACCGCGCCGCGGCACGCAAGCCGATGATCATCGAGGCCGGCGGCTACAGGATCGGCATGATCTCGCGCACCTCCGTCTTCTGGCCGAACGGCCATGAGGCGCTGGACGATCAGGCGGGCGTCATTCCGCTGCGGGTCACCACCGCCTACCAGCCGCATCCGCGCCTGATCGAACTGCCGGGCGCGCCGGCAATCGTGCACACCATGCCCGACGCCAAGGAGCTGGCGGAGCTGGTTTCCGACGTGGAGGCGCTGCGTGGGCAGGTCGACCTCCTGTTCTGCTACTTCCATTTCGGCGTATCGTCGCAGCGCGACGTGGTGCAGTATCAGCGCACGGTCGCACGCGCCGTGGTCGATGCCGGCGCCGATGCCGTCTTCGGCTCGCATGCCCACGTCGTCCAGCCGATCGAGGTCTACAAGGGCAAGCCGCTCTTCTACGGCCTGAGCCAGGTCATCTTCGGCTGGCCCTTCGTGGCGCGGCTGAAGCATCCGGGCGGACCGGGCCTGATCGCCGAACTGGCGATCGACGGCGGCGAGCGCCGCTGGACGGCCCGCTTCGTGAAGCCGGACCACGACACGCTGGAGCCCTATATCGCGCCGTTCTCCGACGTACCGGAGGAAGTGGCGCATCTGAAGAAGACGTCGTCGGACGTCGTCACATTCGCCGACGATCATTTCGTCATCAATACGTGATCGAAACCGCGGCGGCTCGGCCGCCGCGCCAACCGGGAGGCATATCATGAAACTCTTCACGGCAATTCTTGCGGCGGCTCCGCTGGTCCTCGGGGCGGCGGGCGCGATGGCGCAGTCCTGGCCCGAGCGCGAGATCACGCTGCGCGTGCCGCTCGGCGCCGGCGGCTCGACCGACACGGCCGCGCGCGTCATCGCGCAATATCTGGGCCAGGAACTCGGCCAGACCGTCGTGGTCGAGAACCGCCCCGGCGCCGGCGGCGTCATCGCCACTACAGCCCTGATGCGTGATGCCGCCGACGGCTACACGCTGCAATATTCGCCGAGCAGCCTGTTTACCTCCGAGCCCATCCGCCGTCCGGACATCGCCTATAAGGTCGAGGACTTCGACTTCATCGTTTCCTTCGGCGGCAACTCGCCGACGCTCAGCGTGAACGAGAAGTCCGGCTTCAAGGACCTCAAGTCGTTCCTCGACAATGCCAAGGCCAACAATCTGCGCATCACCTACGGACATCCGGGCGCCGGCAGCACGCTGCAGCTCGCCGGCCAGCGCCTGTTCCAGGAAGCCGGCATCAACGCCCAGCAGATTCCCTTCGAGAGCGGCGCTGCCGCCCTCACCGCGCTGCTGGCCGGCGACGTCAACGCCTATATCGGACCGGAAACGACCATCCTTCCCTATGTCGGCGAAGGCGCGACGCCGCTTGCCGTCGCCTCCGCCCAGCGCTCGCCCTTCCTGCCGGACGTGCCCACCATGAAGGAAGCCGGCTATGACGTGTCGCTGGAATCGCTGTCGGCCCTGCACGCGCCGGCCGGCCTGCCGGCGGAGGTGAAGGAACGGCTGAACGCCGCGCTGGCCAATCTCGAAAAGAACGAGGAGTTCAGGGACGCGCTGGCCAAGATCGGCATTGCCGTGAACTTCCAGTATGGCGATGCGGTCGTCCGGTATATCGCCGACACGCGCGCCGTTCTCCAGGACCTTATGGGCAGCGGGAAGTAAGCCGGATGGCTGCGCGCGAAACCGCCCCGGATGATGCCGGGGCGGCGGGCAACGCCCGCCGTCCGGTAGGCGAGATCGTCTTCGCCCTCGCCCTTCTGGCATTCATCCTCTCCATTTTCGTCCAGGCGTTGCGGCTGCCGATCCTTCAGGATGACGGCACCATCGGACCGGGCTTCTTTCCGATATCCCTGTCCGTCCTGATGATCGCCATGGTCGGCGCCTTTCTGGTCTTCCTGGCGGTCAGGGCGAAACGGCCCCAACCGGCGGCGAAGCAGGAAGATGAGGACGAGCCGGTCGTCACCCGCGACCAGATGATGATGGTGGGCCTTCTGGTCCTCACCACGCTCATCGGCGGATATGTCGGCCTGCTGGCCGTCGCGGGCGTCCTGCTGCTGGCCGGCCTCGTCCTCATCGAGCGCGTCGGCTGGCGTGCGGGCATCCTGTTCACCCTCGGCACGCTCGTCAGCGTCTATCTCGTCTTCGATTTCTGGCTCGGCATGGATGTCGGTCTGCGCGGCCTGTTCAGATAGCCGCGCGTCAAATCAGGAAGTTCCTCCATGGATAATCTCGCCAGCCTGATGCAGGGCTTCGCCGACCTGGCGACGCTCGAGGTCCTGCTGTGGAGCGTGATCGGCGTTCTTCTCGGCACCCTTATCGGCGCCCTGCCCGGACTGGGTCCCGTCGCGGGCATCGCCGTTTTGCTGCCGCTCAGCTTCACGCTCGATACGGTTCCGGCCCTGGTGCTGCTGATGGCTATCTATCAGGGCGCCATGTATGGCGGGCGCATCAGCTCGATCCTCATCAATGTGCCTGGCGAGCCGAGCGCCGTGGTGACGACCTTCGACGGCTATCCGATGACGCGGCAGGGCCGCGCCGGCTATGCCCTGTCGCTGAGCGCCATCGCCTCCTTCGTCGGCGGCATGATCGGTTTTGCCGGCCTGATCTTCCTGATGCCCTATCTCAGCGCGCTCGGCCTCAGGTTCGGTCCGCCCGAAATGTTCGCCCTGATGCTGTTCGCGCTGGTTTCGACCGGCGGCTTCGGGCAGGTTAATATGTTCAAGGGACTCGTCTCGCTCGGCATCGGCCTGCTGGTCGCGGTCGTCGGGCTTGATAACATCACCGGCGATGTCCGCGTCTCCTACGGCACGTTCCTTTTGTGGGACGGCGTGAGCTTCGTGGCGATCGCGGTCGGCCTGTTCGGCATTTCCGAGGCGCTGGCGCTGCTGAAGGAGCGCAGCCGGCCCGAGGAGAAGCTGCCCGACATCAAGCTGCGCGAGCTGATCCCCGGACGGCGCGACCTGGCGAACAATACCGGCTCGATCCTGCGCGGCTCCATCATCGGCTATGTCGTCGGCGTGCTGCCCGGTGCCGGCGCCACCATCGCCACCTTCATGAGCTACAGCGTGGAAAAGAAGCTGTCGAAGACGCCGGAGAAATTCGGCAACGGCGCAGACCAGGGCCTCAGCGCCCCGGAGGCCGCCAACAACGCCTCCGTCGGCGGATCGCTCGTGCCGCTGTTCACGCTCGGCATCCCTAGCGGCGCCGTCACCGCGGTGCTGCTCGGCGCGCTGATCACCGTCGGGCTCCAGCCCGGCCCGCGCATGATGCAGACGTCTGGCGACATCATATGGGCCACCATCGCCAGCCTCTTCCTGGCCAATGCGATGCTGCTGGTCTTCAACACCGCTTTCGTTCCGGCCTTCACCATGCTCATCCGCTGGTGCCAGCCCTACCTGATTTCCTTCATCACCGTACTGTGCGTGATCGGCGTCTATTTCGACAACTTCCAGTTTTTCGACGTGGGCGTGATGCTGGGCTTCGGCATCCTGGGCTATTTCATGCGGATCTATAACTATCCGCTCGCGCCGCTGATCCTGGCGGTCGTGCTCGGACCGCTGCTGGAGACGAACCTGCGCCAGAGCCTCCTGCTCTCCGCAAATTCGCCCGAGATCTTCTACACGCGGCCGATCACGATCACCTTGCTGGCGCTGACGGTCCTCGTGCTTGTGCTGCCACTTCTGCGCATGGCATGGCGCAGCCTGCGGCACGCGCCCGATCTTGGCTGAATTGCCGCCGGCGCTATGATCGCGCCGGCGAAACAGGGGCGGCAATCGTGGTGGCGGACAAGCAAGCGGCGGGTGCGGAGGATGAGGCAGACGGCGGCACCGACAGGTCGGTGTCGCAGACGCTGAGCCGCGGCCTGCAGGTGCTCGAAGTGCTGGCCGAGACCGGCCAGCCGATGACGGTGCAGCAGATTTCCCGGCGCCTCGGCCTCAAGCGGCCGATCGTCTACCGGCTGCTGAAGACGCTGGAGCAGCACCAGCTTCTCGGCGCGCAGACGCGCGACGGGCATTTCGAGCTCGGGCTGGGCCTGCTCAGCCTGACGCGCAACGTCAAGCGGGACCTGAGGCAAGCGGCGTTCCCGATCATCCGCGACCTCGCCGAGAAGGTCGGCACGACGGCCGTGCTCGGCCTGCTCGACGGCGACGAGGTCGTCTATGTCCTCACCGTCGAGGCGGAGCTGGCGCGGATGGCGGTGCGCTCGCGCGAGGGCTCGCGCCGCCCCTTCGACAGCACGTCCGGCCTGGCGATACGCATGACATGGCCGCCGCGCCCCGACGATGACGAGGAGCTGCTGATCGCGCGCCGGCGCGGCTTCGCCGCGCGCGACAGGGTGATGGGCTATCAGGCCACCGCCATCTCTGCCCCGGTGCGCGAGCGCGACGGCCCGAGCCGCGCGTGCGTGACGGTGCTCTTTCCCACCGTCATCGACGATGTGGAGGCACGCGGGCCGCTGCTGATCGAGGCGGCGCGCCGCATCGCGTCCTCCGTGCCGCTCGGCCCCCTGTAGGGCATTTCTGCTTCGGCAGTGCGGGCAAAGCGATGCGCCAGCGTGAATTTTTGCGCGCGTGCATCGCGAATTTGCGCTATCGAGCGGCAGTGCATCCCCGCCCCGGAACAGGCCTCCCATGATACCCGCAGATACGACGGACCGTTCGGTGCGATATGCCGCCTTCGGACATCAGGCATTCCTGCGCTACTGGGCGGCGCGGTTCTTCGCCAGCTTTGCCACCCAGATCGTGTCGGTGTCGGTCGGCTGGCAGATCTACGACCTGACGCGCAATCCCTTCGACCTCGGCCTCGTCGGCATCATCCAGTTCCTGCCCTCGCTGCTTCTGGTGCTGGTGACCGGATCGGCCGCCGACCGCTTCGGCAGGCGCCTCATCATGGGCCTTGCGGCTGGCCTCGAGGCGCTGTGCGCGCTGGCGATCCTGCTGCTCACCCTGCGCGGGCTCACCGGCCCGTTCGAAATCTTCATCGTGCTGGCGGTCTTCGGCGTCGCGCGGGCCTTCTTCGCCCCGGCCTCGGCCTCGCTGGTCGCCAATCTGGTGCCCACCGAGCACTTCGCCAATGCCGTGGCGTGGAACTCGACCGCATGGCAGATGGCCGCCATCATGGGCCCGGTCGCCGGCGGCTTGCTCTACGGCCTGTCGGCGGAGTCGGCCTATACGGTGGCCTTCGTCATGATGGCGGCGTCCATGCTGCTCGTCTTCAGCATCCCCAAGCCGCAGCAGATGAAGGAGACGGAGCGTCCGACCCTGTCGTCGCTCTTCGACGGCTTCCGCTACATCTGGCACGAGAAGATCGTGCTCGGCGCCATTTCGCTCGATCTCTTCGCGGTACTGATGGGCGGCGCCATCGCGCTGATGCCGGTCTATGCGCGCGACATCCTCGAACTCGGACCGTGGGGGCTCGGCCTGCTGCGCGCCGGGCCGGGCATGGGCGCGCTGCTCGTCGCCATCTGGATCGCCGGCCATCCCGTGCGCGACCATGCCGGCATCATCATGTTCTTCTTCGTCGCCTTGTTCGGCGTCTTCACCATCCTGTTCGGCGTGTCGACCATTCCGTGGCTGTCCATCGCCGCACTTGCGGGGCTCGGCGCGGCGGACATGGTGAGCGTCTATATCCGCGAGACCCTGATCCAGCTCTGGACGCCTGACCGAGTGCGCGGCCGCGTCAACGCCGTCAACATGGTCTTCATCGGCGCCTCCAACGAGCTCGGCGAATTCCGCGCCGGCACCATGGCGGCGCTGATCGGCGCGATGCCGGCCGTCGTCCTCGGCGGCGTCGGCGCGATCGCCGTGGCGGGCATCTGGGCATGGGCCTTCCCCGGCCTGCGCAAGGCCCGCAGGCTCGACGGCCGGACGTGAGATCTACCGGGCGCGCAGGCTGCCGGGCGTGCCGAATATGTGCTGGAGGAAGGCGTCCAGCCACAGCTTGAGGCGCGTGTCCCAGATCATCCGGCCTTCGAGGTGCTGGCGCCCCACCTGCGCACCCGGCAGCTCGAACCGCTGCGCGCCGCGCACCACCCAGCGATGCATCATGACGCGGGTGAGCTCGGCGTGGAACTGGATGCCATAGGCGCGCTGGCCGTAGCGGAAGGCCTGGTTGGGATAAGTCTGGCCGCTGGCCAGCAGTGTCGCGTCGCGCGGCAGCGTGAAACCCTCGCGGTGGAACTGGTAGACCATGTCCGGCCAGTCGAACAGTTCGCGCCCGGCCGGTGTGGCACTGAGCGGATACCATCCCACCTCGACCAGCCCTTCGTCGTGAGGGCCGACCTTGCCGCCGAGATGGTTCACCAGCATCTGCGCGCCGAGGCAGATGCCGAGGAAGGGCGCGTTCTCGCGCAGCGGCACGTCGAGCCAGTCGATCTCGCGGCGCACGAATTCGTCCGGATCGTTGGCGCTCATCGGGCCGCCGAAGATGATCGCGCCGGCATGGCCGGCGAGCGTGTCCGGCAGCGGGTCGCCGAGCGGCGGGCGCCTTATGTCGAGGTCGAAGCCGGCGGCGCTCAGGAGCTGCCCGACGCGGCCGGGGCTCGAATGCTCCTGATGCAGGACGACGAGGATGCGGGAATGCGGCGCCGGCTGCGGCATGTCAGTCCGTGTCCCCCGCCACGGCGGCGCGCGCGCCGCGCCGCAGCGCCACCCGCTCCCCGCGCTCGACGCCGATCAGCTCCGCGACGCGCCAGACGACATTGTCCTCCAGTTCGTGCAATTCGCCGTCGGCAAAGACCATTTCCCACATCAGGCCGATGAAGTCCTTCCGCGCCTCCTGGTCCAGATGACGCTCCAGCACGCTGGTGAAATTATAGAGGTCGATCGCCTCGCGGTCGGCCTTCTCGGCGCGCGTGAGAAGGGCGTCGAGCTCGCGGCCGGACAAAGCGTAGCGCTCGGCGACGAGGGCGCGCAGGCGCTGCACCTCCTGCTGGCCGCGCTCGCCATCGGCATCGATGACATGGAACAACAGCGCCACGGCCGCCACGACCGGATCGTCGGCGGCCTGACAGTCTTTCCGGTCTGCTGCGGGGATGTCCTTGAGAAAAGCGATGATGCGGTCGAGCATGGCCTTGTCCGTCGCGAATCACATTCAGATATTGCAGCGCACAAGCCTAGACCATGCGGCGGCCTGCGCAAACGCGGTCCGGGCTGCGGGAGACAGCATCGGCTAGAACAGCCGCTGCCGGCCTGAATCCGGCCGCGCCTCGTCGTCATCGACGCCGGGATCGTCGGGCGGACGGGTAAGGTGCAGTATCTCCGCCTCATGCCCCTCCTGCGCACCGCCGCGCGCGGCGAGCGGCACGCGGCGCGGAAGCTCTTCGGCGAGGGGGTGCACGGGCTGCGGCTCGATCACCGTCTCCTCCGGCTTCTGCTCCACCGAAGGCGGCTCCTCCGGCAGCGCCGGCACATCCACCGCCTCATCGGCCTGCCGCGCCGGAACTTCCGGCTCCGGCGCCGCTGGGGCCAGCACCAGCGCGGGATGGCCCGCATCGTCCTGCTCGATCATCTGCGCGGCGCGCTCAACCGGAACCTTCCAGACGAAAGCGTCGATGCGGCCGGTGACCGGCGAGAAGGGCGCCCATCGATCCGAGATATAGCCGTCGGCCACCCAGGCGGGATCGCGCGGCGCCCGCAGCGCGCGCGCCAGCCATTCGCGCACCTTGCCCTGCTGGCCGGTCTCGGCCTCCTCGATATCGGCCATCAGCAGGAAGGCGCCCTCGCGCGGGTCGAGTCGGATCGCCGCCTCGCCTTCCTCGCGCGCCAGCCTGAACTCGCCGGCCTGCAAGGCCGCGCGCGCCACGGCGAGGCTGGCGACGGCGTTGTTGTTGCGCAGCGATTGCAGCTTCTGCGCCCGCTTCAACCGGTCGCGGACCGAATCGCCCGGCCGCGCATGAACGTAGAGGTCGGCGATCTCGGGATGCGCGTCCCTCTTCCAAAGGGTTTCGAGCAGCTTCGCGCCCTTGCGCAGGTCGTCGAGGCGGAAGGCCGCGCGTGCGCCCACGAGCGTGGCAGGCACGAAATCCGGCTCCAGCCTGATCGCCTCCAGCGCGGCATGGCGGGCGGCGGTCGGGTCCGCCTCCACGATGCTCATCGCCTTGGCGGTGAGCAACACGGCGCGGCGGCGGTTGAGCCAGCTCTTCTCGACCTGCCGCGTCGCGCGCTGCGCATCGATAAGGCGCAATGCGCCGTCCCAGTCGCCCTGCTCGGCGCGTTCCTCCAGCGTCGCCTCCGCCGCCCATGCAAGCTGCGGCGCGGCATCGGCCGCCTGCCCGGCATAGTGCCGCGCGGCGGCGCGCTCGCCCAGCCGCTCGGCTTCGAGGAAGAGGCCCCTGAGGCCGAGAAGCCGCGTCTCGGGGTCCTCCGCCATCGCCCGGAACTTGGCGCGGGCGCCTTCATGGTCGCCTTCCAACAGCGAGGCCTGCGCGTCGAGAAGATGGATGAGCGGCTCCTGGTCGGCGCTGATGAGCTTCATCGCCTCCTTCTTCTTCTTGCGCGCCAGCGCGGCGTCACCGGCGCCGGCGGCGATCATGCCGGTCGACAGCGCCTGATAGCCGCGGTCGCGGCGGCGCACGCGGAAATAGCGGCCGATCGTGTAGGGGCTGTTCCACAGCGACTTGACGAGCCACCAGGCGAGCATGACCGCAGCGATCACGGCGACCAGCACGGCCGCCGCCACCATCAGCGTCACCTGATATTGATAGCCGTCGAAAGTGACCACCATGTCGCCCGGCCGGTCGGCGAGCCAGGCGAAGCCCAGGCCGACCGCGAAGACGAGGGCGAGGAAGGCGAGAAAGCGCAGCATTCGGTGGTCTCCTTCAGGCGCGCAGCGCCGCGGCCAGCGCGCGCCCGACGATCTCGTCGGCACTGTGGCGCGCCCTGATCTGCGCGGCGAGGTCGGCGCCCGCTTCCTTGGCGGCCGGCGGCAGTGTGTCGTACTGCGCCAGCGCGCCCGCGAGGTCGCCGTTGCGCAGCAGCGTTTCCATGCGCGCGACGATCGCCGGCACGTCGTCGCCCTCGACCATGCCCACGGGACGCACCGAGACGAGCGACTGCGCACTCGACAGCAGCTTGTCCATGATGCCCGCCTGCGGATCGACCTCCCTGCCGGAATCGATCATCGCTGTCGCCACCGCCGGCATCCGCGCCTCGATCGCCGCGCGCGTCGGCACGCCGGCGGCGGCCATGTCGCGCAGAGCGGCAATGTCGGGCGAATCGGGGGCGATTGAAGCATAGGTCTCCAGCTCGCTCATGAACGGCGTGCCCCGGTCGATGGCCGCCTTCAGCGCCGAGGCGGCAATGGCGAGCGCCACGCCGGGCCGTTCCGCCTGCTCGGCAAGGCGTTCCGAGAAGGCGGCGACCTGCCGCTCCAGCCCGTCGATGCGGCCGGCCAGCGCCTGCTGCGCGGCCGCGGCTTCCTTTGCGGCGGTGTCGATGCGGGCGATTTCCGCCTGGAGGGGCGCGATGTCGGGCGCAGCACTTTGCTGCGGCAGCGCGTCGACGCGCTCCCGAAGCGCCGCCAGCCCTCCATCGATGCGCTGCTGGAATCCCGCCAGCCGCGCGTCGATGTCGGCCGGGGCCGCGCCAGCGCCGGCCTGCTGGAGCGCGGCGATCGCGTCCTTGTTCTGGTTGACGACGAGGCCCATCTCGTAGAGCTGCGTGGTCAGGCTGGTGATGCCCTGCTGCAGGGGCGCGGCCGAATCGCGCACCGCCTGCAATTCCGCCCGCAGCGCGCTGTCGTCGCCGGCCCGCGGCGGCACGAAGCCGGCTAAATAGGCGCCGCCGAGCAGCGCCGCGACGATCAGCCCGCCGAGGATGCCGCCGGCGAAGGCTCGGCCGCGCCGTGGCGTCGAGCGGACCGGCGGCGGCGACATTTGCGGCGTCGGCCCCGTATCCTGCTTCGGCGGCGTCGGTCCCGCACCGGGCTTCGCGTCACGGCCGAAAGCCGATGGCGTCGGCGTATCTTTCGCGGAAGCGCCGGCCGGTTTGGCATCGGCTTCAGCCGGCTTCGGCTTGTCGCCGCCGGCCGCCGTCGCCCCGGCCTTCGATGCGGCGCTGCTTGATGCCCTGGCCTCCGATGACGGCTCGCCTTCCTTCGGCATGCGCTTCACCTCGTCAGTGCCGAGGTCGATCGTCAGCGGCTCCTTCTTGTCCTTGGCGTGATTGATCCTCGGAGACTTGACCATCGCGTTTCTCCCTCTGCCGCAGCGGGCGCCCCGGCGCCACAATAGCCCTGCCTTGCGGCGGGACGCCACTCATCTCTCCAGCAGCGCGAGCAAAGCCGCTTCGTCGGGATGTGCCGCGATCGCGATCCGATCATCGAACCCGCCGCCCAGTGCCCGCGCCGCCCGTGCAGAAATGCACAGCAGGCGCGAATGTTCAAACAATGGCGCAACCGCGCCCTGCGACATGAAATCCGCCAGAGCCGCCGCGCCCGCCGCCGAATGAACCAGCACGGCGTCGATTCCGCCGCCGCCGATGACGGATTCGACCTCGCCGGGCGACACCGCGCGACGCCGGGTCGCGTAGACCTCGACGGCGCGGACCGTCATCCCGGCGGCCGCCAGCCTATCTTCCAGAAAAGCCGTGCGCATGCGCCCGCATGGATAGAGCAGGCGGGCATGGGGGATGCGCGTGCAAAGAAGCTCCGCCAGCGCGGCGGCATCGCCTTCGGCGCTGATGATCTCGCCTTGCCAGTCCGGCCGGGCGGCTTCGGCCGTCGCCGCGCCCACAGCATAGAGCGGCAGGCGGCCGATCGCCTTGTGCCACGCGGCCGGCAGATGGCGCAGCGCGGCCTGGCTCGTCGCCGCGACCGCGTCGAAGGCACCCGCCGCCGGGGCAGGTCCGGGATCGATTGCGGTTGTCTCGGTGAGCGGCAGGACCAGCGGCACATGCCCCTGCCGCGCAAGCCTTGCCGCCGTGCGCGCCGCGCCGGGCTCGGGCCGGGTGACCAGAACCCGCAGCCCCGCCATGGTCAGGCCCAGCTCGTGAAGAAGGCGGCGCCCGCTCGGGCGCGCACCTCTTCCGCCGCGCGCCGGCCGATGGCAACCGCCTCGACGGCAGGCCCCGCGCCGCTGACCTCATGGACGGTGCGGCCGTCGGGCGTCAGAATCATGCCGGCGAAGCGCAGATGCGACCCTTCGATGGTCGCATGCCCGGCGATGGGCGTGCGGCACGAGCCGTCGAGCGCGGCGAGGAAGGCGCGCTCGCAATCCAGCGCGGCATGCGTGTCGGCATGGTCGAGCGGGGCGAGCAGGGCGGCCACGCGCGCGTCGCCGATGCGGCTTTCGATGCAAATGGCCCCCTGCCCCGGCGCGGGCGGGAACTGGTCGACCGGCAGGAGCTCGGTCACGACATCGGTAAGCGCGATGCGCCGCAGGCCGGCAAGAGCGAGCAGCGTCGCATCCACCTCGCCCGCATCGAGCTTCCGCAGCCGCGTCTGGACATTGCCGCGAAAGATCTCGACCCGCAGGTCAGGCCGCAGGCGGCGGATGAGCGCCTGCCTACGCAGCGAGGAGGAGCCGACCTTCGCGCCTTCCGGCAGGTCGAGCAGGCGCTTCGCCGCGCGGCCGATGAAGGCGTCGCGCACATCCTCGCGCGGCAGGAAGGCGGAAAGTTCCAGCCCGTCCGGCAGCTGCGTCGGCATGTCTTTCGAGGAGTGAACCGCGATGTCGATGCGGCCGGCGAGCAGCCCCTCCTCGATCTCCTGCGTGAACAGGCCCTTGCCGCCGACCTCGGCGAGCGGCCGGTCCTGGATGCGGTCGCCGCTGGTCGACATGGGCACGACCTCGAACGCCTCCTCGGGCAGGGCGTGCGCGGCCATCAGGCGCGCGCGGGTCTCCGCCGCCTGCGCCAGCGCCAGCACGCTGCTTCGCGTTCCGATCCTCAACACAGGTGTTTGCATGGCGCGCGCGGTCCGTGATAACCCCCGCCTGTCCGGCGGGCTCCGGGCGTCTACCTATCGGGGAAAGACTGGTCGGGCAATGTTGCAGGGCACTGACAGGCCGCTTCGCGCCCTCGGCATCGAGACGAGCTGCGACGAGACCGCCGCCGCCGTTGTGGAGATGGACGCCAATGGCGGGCGAATCGTCTCCAATGTCGTATTGTCGCAGGTGGCCGAGCATGCCGCCTTCGGCGGCGTGGTGCCGGAGCTTGCCGCGCGCGCCCACGTCACCGCGACCGATGGCGTGGTTGCGGCCGCGCTGGAGGAAGCCGGCCTGACGCTCGCCGACATGGACATGATCGCCGCCACGGCCGGGCCGGGACTGATCGGCGGGCTCATCGTCGGCCTGATGACCGGCAAGGCGCTGGCAAAGGTGAGCGGCAAGCCGCTTGCTGCGGTGAACCATCTGGAGGCGCATGCGCTGACGGCGCGGCTCACCGACGGCATCGACTTTCCCTATCTCCTGCTCCTCGTCTCGGGCGGCCATACGCAGATCGTGCTGGTGCGGGGTGTCGGGCGCTACGAGCGCTGGGGCACGACCATCGACGACGCGCTCGGCGAAGCCTTCGACAAGACGGCGAAGCTGCTCGGCCTGCCTTATCCCGGCGGGCCGAATGTCGAACGCGCGGCTTTGCAGGGCGATGCGGGCCGCTTCGATTTTCCCCGCCCGCTCAAGGGCACCGACAGGCTCGACTTCTCCTTCTCCGGCCTGAAGACCGCCGTGCGGCAGGCAGCCACGGCAATCGGTCCGCTGGGCGAGAGCGACGTGGCCGACATCTGCGCCGCCTTCCAGGCGGCGATCGTCGACACGCTGGCGGACCGCGTCGGGCGCGCCCTTGCCACCTTCCATACGCGCTTTCCGGGCGTCGCCGCGCCGGCCCTCGTGGTGGCCGGCGGCGTCGCGGCAAACCGTGCCATCCGCGCGACCCTGCTCGACCTGTGCGGCAAAAGCGGCTTCCGCTTCATCGCGCCGCCGATGGAGCTCTGCACCGACAACGGCGCGATGGTCGCATGGGCCGGGCTGGAGCGCCTGCGCGCCGGCCTGCTGGACGACGCGGACGCATTCGCCTTCGCGCCGCGCTCGCGCTGGCCGCTTGACGAGGCGGCCGTGCCGATGGTGGGTTCGGGACGCAGGGGGGCCAAGGCGTGAGCAGGATCGCGGTATTGGGCGGCGGCGCGTGGGGCACGGCGCTGGCATCGGTGGTCGCCGGCACCGGCAATGACGGCGTGCTGTGGGCGCGCGACCGCGCCACCGTGGACGCGATCAACCTGCGCCATGCGAACCCCGCCTATCTGCCCGGCATCACGCTCGACGCCGCGCTTGCCGCGACCGGCGACCTTGCCGGCGCCGTGAGCGGCGCCGAATGCGTGTTGGTGGTGGTTCCGGCGCAGGCGATGCGCGGCTTCCTCGGCGATCTGGCGGCGCGTCTTGCCGGCGGAACGCCGGTCGTGCTCTGCGCCAAGGGCATCGAGCGCACCAGCCGCAAGCTTCTCTCGGCGGTCGCGGCCGACGTGCTGCCCGGCAATCCGGTGGCGGTGCTGTCGGGGCCGAGCTTCGCCACCGATGTCGCGCGCGGCCTGCCCACGGCGGTGACCGTTGCCGCGCGTGACGGCGACCTCGCCGGCGAGCTTGCCCGGCTTCTCTCCTCACCCGCCTTCCGCTGCTACTCCACCGACGATCTCGTCGGCGTCGAGCTCGGCGGCGCGCTGAAGAACGTCATGGCGGTGGCGGCCGGGGCGGTATCCGGCGCGGGGCTGGGCGCCAGCGCGCAGGCAGCGATCGTGACGCGCGGCTTCGTGGAGCTGCGCCGCATCGGCGCATCCTTCGGCGCACGGCCCGAGACGCTGATGGGCTTGTCCGGCCTCGGCGACCTCATCCTGTCCACCGGCTCGGCGCAGTCGCGCAACTTCGCCTACGGGCTGGCGCTCGGCCGTGGCGAGAACCTCGCCGGCAGGCCGCTGGCGGAAGGCGTCGCCACCGCTCCCGTGGCGGCCGACATCGCCGAAAGCCGCGGCATCGACGCGCCCATCATCGCCGCCACCGCCGCGATCCTCGCCGGGGAATTGTCCATCGACGAGGCCGTCAAGGCGCTGCTGTCGCGCCCTCTCAAGACCGAAACGGAGTGAAGCCCATGTATTTCGTCCTCATCTGCAACGACAAGCCCGACCATCTGCAGGTGCGCATGGACACGCGCCCGGCGCATGTGGATTTCCTCAACGGGCTCAATGCGCAGGGGATGCTCAAGCTGGCCGGCCCGACGCTCGGCGCCGACGGCAAGCCGAACGGCTCGGTCGTCATCGTCGAGGCGGATACGGCCGAGCAGGCCGCCGAGATCGCCGCTGCGGACCCCTATGCCAAGGCCGGCCTCTTCGCCGACGTGCAGATCCGCCCGTGGAACTGGGTCTTCAACGCGCCAGGAGCCGCCTGATGGCGTACTGGCTGTTCAAGTCCGAGCCGTTCAAGTTCTCCTGGGAGATGCAGAAGGCGAAAGGCAAGGCCGGCGGGGAATGGGACGGCGTGCGCAACTATCAGGCGCGCAACAATATGCGCGCCATGGAAATCGGCGACAAAGGCTTCTTCTACCATTCCAACGAGGGGCTGGAGGTCGTGGGCATCGTCGAGGTCTGCGCGCTGGCGCACCATGATTCGACCACCGACGACCCGCGCTGGGAATGCGTCGACATCCGCGCGGTGAAGGACATGCCGAAGCCGGTGCCGCTCGACGCCATCAAGGCCAACCCGCATCTGTCGGAAATGGTGCTGGTGAAGAATTCGCGCCTGTCCGTGCAGCCGGTCACGGCAGAGGAATGGGCCGAAGTGTGCCGCATGGGCGGGCTCGTCCCGGCGCCGTGATGACGCCGGACGCGGCAACGGCCTTCATCCGCGCCAATACCACGCTGCTCAGCCCGCCGCATGTGCCGGAAATATCGCTCCATCTGGCGCATGAAGCGCACGATCTCTGGCAGCGGACCGAGGAGGAGCTGGCGGAAATCGGCCTGCCGCCGCCCTTCTGGGCCTTTGCATGGGCCGGCGGACAGGGGCTGGCGCGACACGTCCTCGACAATCCGCAGACGGTGCGCGGCCGCCGCGTGCTCGACTTCGCCAGCGGCTCCGGCCTCGTCGCCATCGCCGCCGCGCTTGCCGGCGCGGCCGATGTCACCGCGGCCGACATCGACCCCTTCAGCGGCACGGCGGTTGCGATGAACGCGCAAGCCAACGGCGTCGCGATCGCCTTCACGGATGCGGATCTCATCGGCGCCGATCACGGCTGGGAGGTCGTGCTGGCGGGCGACGTCTTCTACGACAGGGCGATGGCGGAGCGGCTGATGCCGTGGTTCGGCGCGCTGCGCCGGCGCGGCGCGCTGGTGCTGGTCGGCGATCCGGGCCGCTCCTACCTGCCGCGGGCGAACCTTCAGGCGCTCGCGGCCTATGAGGTGCCGGTGACACGCGCGCTGGAGGATGCGGAGGTCAAGCGCACCACGGTATGGTCTGTCGTTGACGAGCCCGCAAAAACAGGTTGATATCAAGCCTTCAGCAGGAGGGAGCACCATGCCGGCCGCAGGGATCAGCTATCTCGCCGTCCTCATCGCCGCGATCGTCGGCTTCGTGTTCGGCGCTGCTTATTACGGCGTGCTGTCGAAACCATGGCAGAAAGCAGGGCGGATCGCGCCGGTGCAAGCCCGGCCCGGCCCCGCCATCCTCGGCGTGACCTTCGTCGCCGAACTGGTCATGGCATGGGTGCTGGCATTCTTCATCGCCGGCCTGTGGGCTGGCGATGCCACGATCTGGAATGGCATCGTCACCGGCTTCCTCGCCTGGCTTGGCTTCACCGTGACCGCGATGGCCGTCAACCACCGCTATCAGGCCTATGGCTGGGACCTGACGGCCATCGACGGCGGCCATTTCCTCGGCGTCGCGCTGCTCATGGGCGCCGTGATCGGCTGGTGGGGTTGAAAGGCTAGCTCGCCACGCGCAGCACCGTCCGCGCCGACAGGTGCGGCAGGAGCCACGCCATATCCTGCCTGCTGATCGCCACGCAGCCTTCCGTCGGCGTGTAGCCCGGCCGGGCTAGATGGAAGAAGATGGCGCTGCCGCGGTTGCGCTGGCGCGGCACGATATTCCAGTCCAGCACGATCACCGCATCGTAGAGCGCGTCGGCGCGGCGCATCCTTTCATGGCTGGCGGGATAGGGCAGGCGCACGGGGTGGTTGTAGTTGCGGTCGCCCGGCGCGTCGCACCAGCCCAGCGCATCGGTGATCGGCATGGCGGGAAGACCTGTCCGCACGCCGGCAAGCCCGCCGTCGCGCCGCACATACACCCCCAGCAGCCGCATGGCCGCGCGCGGCGTAGCGCCGTCGCCCTCTCGCTTGGCAATGCCGATGCCGCCCTTGCCGAGCGCGCAGCGAATCACACGCGAGCCGGCCTGAAGCAGGCCCTGGCGCGGATTGCCCGGACGCGGACGGACGCGAAGCATGGTCAGCATGGGGCGACGGTCCGCCAGAGCCCCAACTTGCCACGGAAATCAGAGTGTGGTCGCATAGAGCAGTTCCAGCAAAAGTGCGTAGCGGTTTTGCGTCCGGAATTGCGTAAAAACAATAAGATAGAGCATTTCCGTGAAAAGCGGAATGCTCCGGAACCAAAGAGCATGATCGAATATTCGTGGGTCACGAGGTTCCGCATAAACGCTCGACGGTCAATATGCCGCCCATTTTCATGATCAGGGACGTACCATGACACCGCGTACCATTCTCATCGTCGATGACGACAACGACCTGCGAACCACGCTGGTCGAGCAGCTTTCCCTCCACGAGGAATTCGCCGTCCTTCAGGAGGCCACGGCGGCCAAGGGCATCGCGACCGCGCGCAACGGCACGGTCGACCTGCTGATCATGGATGTCGGCCTGCCGGACATGGACGGGCGCGAGGCGGTGAAGCTGCTGCGCCGCGGCGGCTTCAAGGCGCCGATCATCATGCTGACCGGCCATGACACCGATTCGGACACGATCCTCGGCTTGGAAGCCGGCGCCAACGACTATGTGACGAAACCCTTCCGCTTCGCCGTGCTGCTCGCCCGCATCCGCGCGCAGCTGCGCCAGCACGAGCAGAGCGAGGACGCCACCTTCACGGTGGGGCCCTATACGTTCAAGCCGAGCCAGAAGCTGCTGACCGATGCCAAGGGCGGCAAGGTGCGGCTGACGGAGAAGGAAGCCTCGATCATCAAATATCTCTATCGCGCCGAGCAGAAGGTGGTGACGCGCGACGTGCTTCTGGAGGAAGTCTGGGGCTATAATTCCGGCGTCACGACCCACACGCTGGAGACGCATGTCTACCGTCTGCGGCAGAAGATCGAACGTGATCCTTCCAATGCTGAAATTCTTGTGACAGAAAGCGGCGGATACAAGCTCGTTCCCTGAGCCGGCTCCGGCGCATGGCCGGGTTTGCGCACTTCACCTCCCGGGGGGCGGGGAGAGGTGCCGTGCGATGCCGAATCGTTCGCGTCGGTTTTGAGGCGGACGGCTGCGGGAACTTGAATGGCTCTTGAGGACGACATCCGCATCTTGTCACGCGTCAGCCTGCTGAGCGATTTTTCGCAGGAGCAGCTGCGCCTGCTCGCCTTCGGCGCCGAGGGCAAACGCTTCCGGGCGGGCACCGATATCTACGAGGTCGGCGCGGAAGCCGACTGCGCCTATGTGGTGACGGCCGGCACCGTGGAATTGTTCCGGCTCGTCGACGGCCGCCAGATGGCGATCGCGACGGCGGGTCCGGGCGCCATGCTCGGCGAATATGCGCTCATTTCGGGAAGCGAGCGCCATACGGGCGCGGTGGCGCGCACCGATGTGGAAACGCTGCGGCTCAGCCGCACCCTGTTCCGCCGGATATTGGAGGAATATCCCGAACTCGCGGCGAAGCTGCACCAGCGCATCGCCGCCGAGCTCAAGGGCTTCCTCGAAAACATCACGCGGCTGGCGCCCAAATTCAGCGACTGATTCTCCGTTCAGAGCGCCTCGCCGGCAAGCTCCTCGGACAGGCGGCCGACTTCCTCCTGCGCGCTGCGCATCGTCGGATAGATCGCCAGCACGCGCGAATAGGCGTCGAGCGCCGCCTGCTTGCGGTCATAGACCTTGAAGATCGCCGCCATGCCGGACAGGGCCGCGAAATGGCGCGGCTCCAGCTCCAGCACCTTGCGGATGTCGTTCATCGCCTTGGGATAGGCGTCCATCATGAAATGGACGGTGGCGCGCCGGTTCCAGCCCTCGGCGAAATCCGGCTCCAGCAGCGTGACCTGGTCGAGGAAGTCGAGCGCCACGTCGAACTTCTTCGCCTCGATCGCCTTTTGCGACCACTGCATCATCAGGTCGATGCTGGAACTGCCCGACTTCGTCCATTCGTCGCGGATCAGCCGGGCGAGCCGCTGCGCGGCGCGCTCGTTGCGCTCGCGCTTGAGCTGGCCGTAGAGGCGGTCGAGCCGGTTTTCGGGAACGGCGAGCGGGCTCACCTCGGGAAGCCGCGCCTCCCGCTGCGCAGGCGCGGGGTCCGGTGCACGCTCGATGATGGTTTCGGTCTGGGCCATGGCCGGGCCGGCCAGCAGCCCGAGGGCGATCAACGCAAGAAAGCTTCGCATGCGGCGGAATCTACCGCCGCGGCGAAGCGCGTCAAACTGAAATTCGCGTGAAGCCGATCAGCCCTGGCGCGCCTTGTAGCGCGGGTCGGTCTTGTTGATGATGTAGATGCGGCCCTTGCGGCGGACCAGGCGGTTGTCGCGATGACGGGCCTTCAGCGCCTTGAGCGAGTTCTTGATCTTCATTGTTCTGTCCGTCGATCTGGTCCGCGCAGAGCGCGAACATCAAGCAAAACGCGCCCGAAGGCGCGTTCAATCCGGACCGGCTCATAGCCGAAGCCCGCCGCCGGTGTCAACCGCTGCGCGGCCTCACGCGGGTGAAATGGCCCATCTTGCGGCCGGGCCGGGCCTCTGCCTTGCCGTAGAGATGCACGAAGACGTTCGGCTCGGCGAGCAGCGCCGGCACAAGCGCGATCTCGTCCCCGATCAGGTTCTCCATCACGCAGTCGCTGTGGCGTGCCGGGTCGCCGAGCGGCAGGCCGGCCACGGCGCGGATATGCTGCTCGAATTGCGAGACGGTGCAGGCGGCTTCCGTCCAGTGGCCGGAATTGTGCACGCGTGGCGCCATCTCGTTCACCAGCAGGGCGCCGTCCTCCATGGCGAAGAACTCGACGCCGATCACGCCGACATAGTCGAGCGCATCGAGGATGGCGAAGGCGGCATCCCGCGCAGCTTGCGCCGTCGCTTCGGAGACCCGCGCCGGCACCGTCGATATGCGCAGGATACCGTCGCGGTGGACATTTTCCGCGATATCGAAGGCGACCTTCGCGCCATCGCGGCCGCGCGCGGCGATGACCGATATCTCGCGCGCGAAGGACACGAAGCCTTCCATGATGAGCGGCACGCCGCCCATCGCCTCCCATACCCCTGCCGTGGTAGACGGCGACGCCGCGCGGAAAACGCGCTGGCCCTTGCCGTCATAGCCCATGCGGCGCGTCTTCAGCACGCCATTGCCGCCGAAGGCGTCGAGCGCCGACGCGAGGTCCGCATCATTGTCGACGGCGCGGCAAGGCGCGGTCGAAATGCCGGCGCGGTTGACGAAATCCTTCTCGGCCAGCCGGTCCTGCGACACGTCGAGCGCCAGCGGCGGCGGGAAGACCGCGACATCCTCGGCCAGCGCGCGGGCGGCTTCGACCGGCACGTTCTCGAACTCGTAGGTGACGACGTCGCAGGCATCGGCAAGCCGCGCCAGCGCGTGGGGATCGTCGTAATTCGCGATGATCTGCTCATTGGCGACCTGCGCGGCCGGGCAGTCCGCCTGCGGTTCGAGGACCACCGTGCGGTAGCCGAGGCGGGCGGCGGCCATGGCGAGCATGCGACCGAGCTGCCCGCCGCCGACGATGCCGATGGTCGCGCCCAGGGGAAGCGGCGTCATGCCTCGTCCTTCGGCGTCAGCGCGACCGAGTCCGTCTGCCGCGCGCGCCATGCGTCGAGGCGTTCCGCCAAAGCGGGGTCGCCGAGCGCCAGCACGGAGGCGGCGAGCAGCGCGGCATTGATCGCGCCCGCCTTGCCGATGGCCAGCGTGCCGACCGGGATGCCGGCCGGCATCTGGACGATGGAATGCAGCGAATCGACGCCGGACAGCGCCTTCGTCTCCATCGGCACGCCGAAGACCGGCAGCGGCGTCATCGCCGCCGTCATGCCCGGCAGGTGCGCCGCCCCGCCGGCCCCGGCGATGACGACCTTGAAGCCTTTTTCGCGCGCGCCGGTGGCGAACTCGACCAGCCGGTGCGGTGTCCGGTGCGCCGAGACGATGAGGCATTCATGGCTGACATCGAGCGCGGCCAGCGTTTCGGCGGCGTTGCGCATGACCGGCCAGTCGGACTGGCTGCCCATGATGATGGCGACGTTGGCGGACATACACTGCTCCGGTATCGAGAACATGTCCGCCTGTCGCGGAAATGCCCTGTCCTCTTGTTCCACGCCGTCAGGCGATGATGTCGGGAATGATGCGGTCTTCGAGCTTGGAGAGACGGTCCTTCAGCGCCAGCTTCTTCTTCTTCATGCGCTGGATCTGCAGCGGGTCGCAGCCGGTGGCGATCATGGCGTTGATGGCGGCGTCGAAGTCGGCATGTTCCTGCTTCACACGGGCATATTCGAGCCGGATATCGGCCTGTTCCTGTTCCAACATGAAGCTTGACCATTCACTGTGTTGCAGCACCGGCAGGCAGGCGCATGCGGCGCGGAGCCATTACCACATTTCAACGCTTTACGAAATGCTACTACGGACAATTCGACTTCCGGTGGGGGCGGTGGCAGACTGTCACGCGGCTGTCATGGCGTGCGGCCGGCGGAGGCCGCAGTCTCGACTGCCTCGATGAGGTAAGAAGGGAGAGAAAAGCTGATGTCACTTGCTTCCCACCTTGCGGAGCTGACCCGCAAGCATAGCGAAATAGAGCGCGAGATCGACGAGGCGCTCGCACATCCTTCCACCGACGACCTTCAGATCAACACGCTCAAGCGGCGCAAGCTGGCCATCAAGGACGAGATCACCAAGATCAGCCTCCAGGCGACGCGTCACTGACACCATTCATGCAAGCATGCGCCTCGAAAGGCGCTCCGGGCTCGCCATCGCGGCGGGCCCGATCATGCAAGCGGTCATCCCGCATCAGTTTACCTCCGGGCGAAGGCACCATGGAATGCGATGGCCGCGAGGAGGACGCTCGCCACCACGTTCCAGCCGGCGAATGACAGGCCGAGGAAGCGCCCCGCCGCCTGATCGCAGGAAGGCGGCACGAAGGCGTCGATCTGGTCGAGAATGCCGCCCGTGCCGCTGCCGGCAGGCGGCGGCGTGACCGCGCCGCAATCGGTCGGGCCTGGCCACCAGCCCCATTCGACCCCGGAATGGACCCCGCCCAGCCATGCGCCCCAGAGCATCAGCGCGCCGCCGGCGAGCAGCAGGCCGCGCGTGACGACGGCCGGCCCGCGCAGCGCCGCCGAGAGCAGCGCCAGCGCCATCAGCGGAACGCCGATATAATAGGGCGTGCGCTGGCCGAGGCACAATTTGCACGGAATGAAGCCGCCGATGTGCTGGAAGGCGAGCGCCGTGCCGACGGTTCCGGCCATGCCGATGAGGAGCGCGAGCGCCGAAAGCGTCTGCATGCGGCCGGTCGGGGCGGTCAGGGTCATTTGCACTTCTCCTGCGGAATCCTGCCTGCCTGCTCTACGTCGCGCGCAATGTGTCGGCAATCGGGCCGGTCCTTCTACACGAAAGGTTGACGCTGCCGGGGCCGCCCGTATAGTCCGCTCCCACTTGCGGCCTCGCCGCAGGCCCCTGTGGCGGAATTGGTAGACGCGCTCGACTCAAAATCGAGTTCCGCAAGGAGTGCTGGTTCGATCCCGGCCAGGGGCACCATTGCTTTCTCTTCACGCTGTCGCGGCCATGGCCGCTTCGCTCCAGAGGGGGCGCCGGATGGCCGGCGGCGGGCGGTCGCCCGCTCGAAACCGGCGGGTTCGTGGGTGTCACAGGTACGGACAGGCCCGATGGAGGCGCAAATGCTGGAGCGGCGGGACGACTACGCGGCGCTGCGGCGCGATTTCCGCTGGAAGATACCCGCGCGCTACAATATCGGCACCGCCGTTGCCGACGCCTGGGCGCGCCATTCGCCCGGACGCGCGGCGCTGGTCGCCTACCGTCCCGAAGGCGCGCCCGACATCCTGACCTATGGCGAGCTGGCGGCGTGTTCCACCGTGCTTGCCGCCGCGCTGGCGCGAAAGGGCGTCAGGGCGGGCGACCGTGTGGCGCTGCTCCTGCCGCAGGGCTTCGAGACGGCCATCGCCCATCTGGCGATCTACAAGCTGGGCGCCATCGCCGTGCCGCTGGCGCTGCTCTTCGGCGTCGAGGCGCTGGAATACCGGCTGCATGCGGCGGGTGTGCGCGCCGTCGTCACCAATGAGGCGGGGCTCGCCAGGGTCCGGCGCATCGCCGGCCGCCTGCCGCTGCTCGACCTGATCGTCTCGACTGACGGCGACGATGCCGAGGTCGTCGGCTTCGACCGGCTGCTTGGCGAGCCCGCAGGCGATTTCGCGCCCGTCGACAGCGGGCCCGACGATCCGGCGCTGATGATCTTCACCTCGGGCACGACCGGGCCGCCCAAGGGCGCGCTGCACGGCCACCGCGTGCTTCTGGGCCATCTGCCCGGCGTGATCATGCATCATGAATTCATGCCGCAGCCGGGCGACATCCTCTGGACCCCGGCCGACTGGGCCTGGGCCGGCGGCCTGCTCAACGCGCTGCTGCCGGCGCTGGCGCTCGGCGTGCCGGTGGTGTGCAGCCGGGCGGAAAAATTCGATCCTGAAGCGGCGCTGCTGCTGATGGAGAAGGCCGGCGTGCGCAACGCCTTCATCCCGCCCACGGCGCTGCGGATGCTGCGTTCGGTACCAGAAATCCGCAAGCGCTTCGCGCTCGACCTGCGCACCATCGGCTCCGCCGGCGAGTCGCTTGGCCGCGAGACATATGAATGGGGCATGTCCGAGCTCGGCATGGCCATCAACGAGTTCTACGGCCAGACCGAATGCAACATCGTGCTCTCTTCCTGCGCCGTGCTCGGCGTCAGCCGCGCCGGCGCCATCGGCCTGCCCGTGCCGGGCCACGCGGTGGCGGTGCTCGATGACGATGCCCGTCCGGTGAAGCCGGGCGAGACCGGCCAGATCGCGGTCAGGCGGCCGGACCCGGTCATGTTCCTCGAATATTGGGAAGATCCTGACGCTACCGAGAAGAAATTCATCGGCGACTGGATGATGACCGGCGACCAGGGCACGGTGGACGCCGACGGCTATGTCACCTTCTTCGGCCGCGACGATGATGTCATCACCTCGGCCGGCTACCGCATCGGCCCGGCCGAGGTCGAGGACTGCCTGACCGGCCATCCCGACGTGTCGCTCGCCGCCGCCGTCGGCAAGCCCGACCCGCTGCGCACCGAGATCGTCAAGGCCTATGTCGTGCTGCGCGAGGGCGTCGAGCCCAGCGCGGAACTGGCGGCCGATATAAGCGACTGGGTGCGCGAGCGCCTGTCGGCGCATGAATATCCGCGCGAGGTGGCCTTCGTGGACTCCATGCCGCTCACCACCAGCGGCAAGGTGATCCGCCGCATCTTTCGCGATCGCGCGCGGGCGGAGGCCGAATCCGGCAGATTTTCGGTGTAGATGTCGGGCATCGCGCCGGCTGTTCGTCCTTGGAGGGAACGAACCGATGGAGCCTCCAATGAACCCCACCGTCACAGCCTTCGAACGATCACCCGACCGCGGCCGGGGACTGGCGCGCGACATGCGCGTGCGCTGGGCGCTCGAGGAAGTGGGCCAGCCCTATGAGGTCCGCCTTGTCTCGTTCAAGGCGATGAAGGAGCCCGCCCATCTGGCGCTTCATCCTTTCGGGCAGATCCCGACCTATGAGGAAGGCGATCTCGCATCCGGCTGGTCCCTGCGCGCATAGGTCGCCGTCCACGCGACATGGGCGACGCAATGATGTTCGTCCATGGACGAGATGCGGACATCGCGGATGCGCATCTCCTTCGTCCCGATCGCCCGGTAATGCGCATAGCCCTGCGCCATGGCCTGCCGGAGCTTCTCGTCGTTCTCCCCGGTCATCACCCCGGCCGGCGAGGCGGCGATGAAGGCGGGGGCGTAGAGCGCCGCGACCTCGCCCATGTCCATGTCGCCGGCGAGCGCCCGGTTGAAGAAGCTTTCATATCGCTCGAAGAACGCTCTCACGCTGGCTTCCATCTTTGCTCTCCCTTGGCAGTCAGAAGGCCCCGCGCACGACGTCGGACGAGAACAGCAGCCGGTAGCGCAGCGGCACGCGCACATCGGCGTCGAGGCGCCGCGCCTCGCCGCGAAAACGCTCGAACACGGCGCTGATGCGGCGGTAGAAGCCGCGATCGAGCACGACAATGCCGTTTTCGGTGTCGTGAATGAAGCTGCGATGGTTGAGGTTCACCGACGAGATCGTCACCAGCCGCCCGTCGATCATCAGGATCTTGGCGTGCAGGAGCAGCTTCGGCGCGCTGTATTCGTAGATCGCAATCCGGTCGGCGAAACGGCCGATGAACATCTCGTTGAGCGCGGTGAGCAGCTTGCCGCCGATGTCGCCGCGCAGGTCGACGCGCACCACCATCGTCACCTTCACGCCGCGTCCCAGCGCGCGCTCCAGCGCGGCGATGATCTCCGGCGTCGGGTTGAGATAGGGGTTGGCGATCTCGATCTTCTTCTGCGCCGTGTCGATCAGCTCGACATAGAAGCGCTCCAGCGCATTGCCGTCGGCATAGGGCACCGAGATGAAATGGCGCATATTGCCCTGGCGCGCGGCCTTGCCCGTGCGGGTGCCGATGGAGAAGGGGCGAACCATCGAGGTCGCGCCGTCGCGGTGCCACAGCGTCGCCAGATGCGCAGCAAGCGTGCGCACCGCTTTCGGCTCGCGGATCTCAAGGTCGAAATCGTCGTAATTGGCGTAATAATTGAGGCTGAGGCCCTTGCGGGGGCCGTATTGCTGGAGTTCCGGGAAGCGCGACAGGTCGAGCGGCGCGTCGAACAGGAAGCCGTCATGGATGTTGCGGCCGCCGAGGATGACGCGCGACCGGCCCGGCTCGCCGGACAGCACCGCCAGCATCTTCACGTGATGCGTCTTGAAGAAGCGCGAGAGCTGTTCCGTCGCCTCCGCGCCGCGCGGCGGCGTCCAGGCGAATTCCTGCAGCTGCACATTGGGGAAATCCACCGCCAGCCGGCGCAGCAGCGCCTTGTCCTTCTCCCGCTCCAGAATGCCGGTGACGACGATGCGCAACGGCGTGCCGCGCGCCGCGTGATAACGCACCAGCCGCTCGATGACACGGCCGGAGAAGTCGGCCTTGATGTCGAGATAGGAGAGATAGATCAGGTCGAGCCGCGGCGCGGCGGAGAAGTCGAGCGGCAATGTCGGGTCGCCGCGATCGTAGAAGGCGGCGGGTAGCGGCCGGCCGAGCAGAGCCTCGACCTTGGCGTCGAAACCCTTTCGCTCGCCGTCGAGCAGGCGCGGCGTGCCGATGTCGATCGGGCAGGTCTGCGACAGCCAGCGGTCCTCGAAAAAGGCCTGGTCGAGCGCCGGCAGGCCCGCCAGCGCCGGCAGGCGGCACACCGCCACGCGGCTGTCCAGCCGGGCGAGGCCGGGATGGGCCGTCTCCTCGCGAAGCAGCGACAGCGATACCGCCAGCCCCTCCATCCGGGCGGCGAGATCGCAGCGGTTCAGCTTCGCCGCCGGTTGCAGCACGATCCGCGCAGCATTGGTGACCTCGATGCGCATGGCGCGCCCGGCCGGAACCGACAGGTCGACCTCATTGCCGAGAACGCGCAGCGCGCCGTCGCAAGTGCCCTCCAGTGTCACGTTTCTCGTGCCCACAGGCAGCAGGGCGATCTCCGTCCGGCGCGCCTGCAGGCCGCTGAAATGGAATGTCCGCGGCGCCGCCGATCCGCTGCCCGGCCCGAGATAGAGCGTCTGCCGCGCGATGCGCCACGGGCGCGATGTCCGGATGGGCTCGTCGTCCGGAGAACGCGCCGCCGGCGGCGGTCCTTCGAGCGCCGCGGCCTGCCGCGCCACGGCGCGATAATCCTGCTGGAAGGCGTGGCTGCGCACGTCGAGGAAGGTCTTGCCCTGCTCGCCGATGCCGTTGGCCCTGTCCATGCGGTCCTTGCGGTCGGCCGCCAGCATGGCGAGCATGCGCTGCTCATAGGCGGCGGGCACCGGATCGGCCTTCGCGGCGGCGCTGCCCGGCGCTGCCGCCGGCGTCAGGCAATCCCAGGCGCTGCCGGCGGCGGCGCAGGATTGCGCCACATCCATTTTGTGCCCGCATGCCGAAAGCGCCAGCGGCACGATGAGCAGCGCCGCGCGCAGCAGCAACGGTGCGAACAGGCGCGATCCGTGGGCATCGAGATTCGGCATGCGGCTGTCTGTCTCCCGGGCGGGCAAGATGGCGGCGGGGGCGCGAGAAGACAAGCCATGGCGGCAAGATCGCTGGCGCAAGGCGCACTGCCCGCTGGCCGTTGATTTCACCCGGTGCACGGGGAAGATAGCGGAACGTAAAGGGAGACGAGCCATGATCGAGATCGGACATTTCATCGGCGGCAAGCATGTCGCGGGGACAAGCGGGCGCACGGCCGATGTGATGCAGCCGCTGGACGGCTCGGTGCGCGGCCGCGTGGCGCTGGCCTCCAAGGCGGAGCTGCGCGCGGCGGTGGAGAATGCGCTTGCCGCCCAGCCCGAATGGGCGGCGACCAATCCGCAGCGGCGCGTGCGCGTGCTGATGAAGTTCCTCGAACTCGCCGCGCGCGACAATGACGCGCTGGCCGAGATGCTGGCGCGGGAGCACGGCAAGACGATCCCCGACGCGAAAGGCGACATCCAGCGCGGGCTGGAGGTGGTGGAAGTGTGCATCGGCGCGCCGCACATGATGAAGGGCGAATTCACCGAGGGCGCCGGGCCTGGCATCGACGTCTATTCCATGCGCCAGCCGCTCGGCGTGGTCGCCGGCATCACGCCGTTCAACTTCCCGGCCATGATCCCGCTGTGGAAGATCGCGCCGGCGATCGCGGCCGGCAATGCCTTCGTGCTCAAGCCCTCGGAGCGCGACCCGTCGGTGCCGATGCGCATCGCCGAGCTCTTTCTGGAAGCGGGCCTGCCGGCGGGCGTCCTCAACGCGGTCAACGGCGACAAGGAGGCCGTCGACGCCATCCTCGACGATCCCGACATCAAGGCGGTCGGCTTCGTCGGCTCGACGCCCATCGCCCAATATATCTATGGCCGCGCTGCCGCCGCGGGAAAGCGCGCGCAATGTTTCGGCGGCGCCAAGAACCATCTCATCGTCATGCCCGACGCCGACATGGACCAGACCGTCGATGCGCTGATCGGCGCCGGCTACGGCTCGGCCGGCGAGCGCTGCATGGCAGTGTCGGTCGCGGTACCCGTCGGCAAGGCGACCGCCGACAGGCTGATGGAAAAGCTCATCCCGCGCGTCGAAAGCCTCAAGGTCGGCTCCTCGCTCGATTCCTCCGCCGATTTCGGCCCGCTGGTGACGAAACAGGCGCTTGAGCGCGTCAAATCCTATGTCGATACCGGCGTGAAGGAAGGCGCGAAGCTGGTGGTCGACGGCCGCGGCTTCACCATGCAGGGCTACGAGGACGGCTACTATATGGGCGGCTGCCTCTTCGACGAGGTGACGCCGCAGATGCGCATCTACAGGGAGGAGATCTTCGGGCCGGTCCTGTCGGTGGTGCGTGCCGAGACCTATGAGGATGCGCTGCGCCTGCCCAACGATCACGAGATGGGCAACGGCGTCGCCATCTTCACCCGCGACGGCGATGCCGCGCGGGACTTTGCGGCGCGCGTGCAGGCCGGCATGGTCGGCATCAACGTGCCGATCCCCGTGCCGATCGCCTACTACACCTTCGGCGGCTGGAAGGCGTCGGCCTTCGGCGACCTCAACCAGCACGGCCCCGACGCCTTCCGCTTCTATACGAAGACCAAGACCGTCACCTCGCGCTGGCCGTCCGGCGTCAAGGACGGCGCGGAGTTCGTTATCCCGACGATGAAATAGCCGCGCGAGGTGCATTAGCCTTGTTCGTCGCGCTCGAAAACAGCCGCTGTGTCACGATGCCCCTCAAGCACGCGCACAAAGGCGATGCTGTCAGGGGAGGAAACATAGTAGAGGACATAGTTCCCGACCGGGTAGCTGCGTAGGTTTGGAACGCCAAGCTCCGGTCGTGCGCGGCCGATGCCCGGCTGGTCGCACAACAGGTCAAGTGCCGTGTCGATGCGGCTTAACGTGCGGTCGGCCGCTTCTTCATTGTCGTCTGCAATATAAAGCCAGATATCCAGCAAATCGGCGCGGGCGCGCGGCCGATGCTCAACCCTGCGCGGCACGCTTCATGGCTTTCGCTTCATTGACGACCTCGGTCATATCGAGCGGGGAGAGAAGGCCGCTGTCCATGCCTTCCTTGATGGCCGCGCGCAAGGCAGTCAGCTTGGCCTGCCGCTGTTCCTCGCGCTCCTCGATGAGTCGCAGGCCATCCCGTACGACCTCGCTAGCGCTTGCATAGCGGCCGCTTTGCACGAGGTCGCGCACCATTGTCTCATATCTCTTGCCTAGACTGTAACTTGCGGGCATGGCAGCCTCCCTCCTTGTTATCATATAGTATCAATTTATGATAATCGCGGCAACCAATTGGCGCTCCGCCGCAAGGTACCGCGCCGTCTTTGTTGCGTTTCGTCACCGAAACGTGATGGAACGCGGCCCCTCCCTCCCGACTTCATTTCACGTCTGATCGCAGAGGAGCAGCGAGTGCCAGACAAACGGATTTTACCGACCTGACGCAGCCGGACAGGCGACGATCGCCTTTGTCCGTGCGGGCAAAGGAGATGTAGAGATGAAGCGCCTAGCCTTTCCAGTCATCGTCGTGGCGGCGACCACCTCCCTGGCCGTCATGGCAAATACCGCATGGTCCGACCCCACCGGCTCTGCCGTCCCGCAGCCGATCTGCGGCCAGCGCGCGGAAATCGTGCAGTCGCTCGCCGACCAGTTCCATGAGCGCCCGCAGGCCGTCGGCGTGGTCGACAAGGATGCGGTGATGGAGCTTTTCGTCTCCGAATCCGGTAGCTGGACCATGCTGGCGACGGGTACGGACGGTATTTCCTGCCTCGTCTCCTCCGGCGAGGCGTGGGAGACCAAGAGCAACGTGATCGGCGTCGGCGCCTGAACGCCGAGGCGACAGGAATACGATTGAAAGCTTCGATGCGCCGCCGGTCAGGCGGCGCATTTCTTATGTCAGGACCTGAAAACGGCACGCTTTTGCGCGCCTGCGCATATTTCACGCCTGAATGTCGACCGACGTAAAATTCAGCAAGACGAGGCCCGGAACTGACCATATAGTTTGAGCGACATTGCCGTGCCGCGCTGCTAGATTCATCGCAAGCAGCGCGACATGCAGCGGGACAAGAGCGCCGAAGCGCCGCCTGCGGGAAACGGGGATACGAAGAGGGATGCGCATCCGCGACATCTCCGGGGAGCCGCCAGACAGATGGAATATTTCGTCCAGCAGCTGATCAACGGGCTGACGCTGGGATCGATCTATGGGCTGATCGCGATCGGCTACACGATGGTTTACGGCATCATCGGCATGATCAACTTCGCCCATGGCGACATCTTCATGATCGGCGCCTTCATCGCGCTGACCACCTTCCTGCTCCTGACCACGGTGCTCGGCTTCGCCTTCCTGCCTCTGGTCCTCCTCATCGTGCTCATCGTGGCGATGCTGTTCACCTCGGCCTGGGGCTGGACGGTGGAACGGCTCGCCTACCGGCCGCTGCGCGGCTCGTTCAGGCTGGCGCCGCTGATCACCGCCATCGGCATGTCGATCGTGCTGCAGAACTTCGTCCAGATCACGCAGGGTGCGCGCGTCAAGCCGCTGCCGCCGCAAATCCAGGGCGGCATCCGCATCATGGACGGGGTACAGCTCTCCTACATGCAGATCATCATCATCGTCACGACCCTGGTGCTGATGGCGGGGTTCACGCTGCTCATCAGCCGCACCGCGCTCGGCCGGGCGCAGCGGGCCTGCGAGCAGGACCGCAAGATGGCGGCGCTGCTCGGCGTCAATGTCGACCGCACCATCTCGCTCACCTTCGTGATGGGCGCGGCGATGGCCGCCGTCGCCGGCCTGATGTTCCTGCTGCTCTATGGCGTGATCGACTTCTATATCGGCTTCCTCGCCGGGGTGAAGGCGTTCACGGCGGCCGTGCTGGGCGGCATCGGCTCGCTGCCGGGCGCCATGCTGGGCGGGCTGCTGATCGGCCTGATCGAGGTCTTCTGGTCCGGCTACTTCTCCGTCGAATACAAGGATGTCGCCGCCTTCTCGATCCTCGCCATCGTGCTGATCTTCCTGCCGTCCGGCCTGCTCGGCAAACCCGAAGTGGAGAAGGTCTGATGGCGGCGCCGGCAACCGCGCGGACGCAGACCGCGCAGCACGGTTTCGCGGGTTCGGTGAAAGACGCGCTCGTCGCCGCGGCCCTCACCGGCGTGCTCGGCTTCTTCTTCCTGGCGCTGCGCACTGACATCGCGCCGGGCGGCCTCGACATCTCGACGCGCTGGGGCCTGTGGTTCGGCGCCATGGCCATCGTGTTTGCGGGCCGGCTGCTGCTCAACCTGTTCGTCTTCCGCAGCGACAAGCCGATCACCGGCCTGTTCGCGCGGCGTCCGGGCGGCAAGACGGCCGTGGCCGGACCCGGCATTCTCAGCCGGCTGATCGGCGTCATCCTGCTCGCGATCGCGGTCGCCCTGCCCTTCCTCATCACCACGCTGTTTCCCGGCCAGCAGCGGCAGTTGATCGACCTCGGCATCCTCATCATGACCTATGTCATGCTGGGCTGGGGCCTCAACATCGTCGTCGGCCTCGCCGGCCTGCTCGATCTCGGCTATGTCGCCTTCTACGCGGTGGGCGCCTATTCCTTCGCGCTGCTGTCGACCCAGTTCGAGTTCATCGGCTTCTGGACGGCGCTGCCGCTCGCCGGCCTGCTCGCCGCCTTCTGGGGCGTCATCCTCGGCTTTCCGGTGCTGCGCCTGCGCGGCGACTACCTCGCCATCGTCACGCTTGCCTTCGGCGAGATCGTGCGGGTCGTGCTGCTCAACTGGTACGAGTTCACCGGCGGGCCGAACGGCATTTCCGGCATCCCCAAGCCGACTTTCCTCGGCATGGACTTCACCCGCGGGGAGGATGGCGTCGCGGCCTTCCTCGGCATCGAATATTCGACCATCCACCGTTTCATCTATCTCTATTACATCATCCTCGTCCTGGCGCTGGTCACCAATCTGGTGACCATGCGGCTCAGGCGCCTGCCGGTGGGCCGCGCCTGGGAGGCGCTGCGCGAGGACGAGATCGCCTGCCGCTCGCTCGGCATCAACACCACCAACACCAAGCTGACGGCCTTCGCCATCGGCGCCATGTTCGGCGGCTTCGCCGGCTCCTTCTTCGCCACGCGGCAGGGCTTCATCTCGCCCGAAAGCTTCACCTTCCTCGAATCGGCGATCATCCTCGCCATCGTCGTGCTGGGCGGGCTGGGCTCGCAGATCGGCGTCGTCTTCGCCTCGATCGTGATGATCGGCGGCATCGAGATGCTGCGCAATCTCGGCTTCCTGACGCAGGTCTTCGGGCCCGGCTTCGACCCGGTCCAGTACCGCATGCTCATCTTCGGCCTCGCCATGGTCTTCATCATGGTGTGGAAGCCGCGCGGCCTGGTGACGACGCGCGATCCCTCCGCCGTGCTCAAGGAGCGCAAGAAGATCGGCGCCGATCTGGTCGCGCAGGGGGAGAGCCATTGATGGCGGCTCCGGCAGACATCGCTCCCGCCGCGGCGCGGTGGGACGAGGATCCCGTGCTCACCGTCGAGCACCTGACGATGCGCTTCGGCGGGCTGGTGGCGGTCAACGACCTGTCCTTCAATGTCGGGCGCGGCGACATCACCGCCCTGATCGGCCCCAACGGCGCCGGCAAGACCACCGTCTTCAACTGCGTCACCGGCTTCTACAAGCCGACAGAGGGCCGCATCGTGATGCGCCACGGGCCGGGGCGGCAGGCCGAAGAGGTCGAGCTGCTCACCGCCTCGGGCGCGCGCTACCGGACCGACGGCGAGCGCGCCGTGTTCCTGCTGGAGCGCATGGCCGATTTCGAGATCACGAAGAAGGCCAGGGTCGCCCGCACCTTCCAGAACATCCGCCTGTTCGGCGGCATGACCGTGCTGGAGAACCTGCTCGTCGCGCAGCACAATCCGCTGATGGTCGCATCGGGCTTCACGCTCGGCGGCATCATCGGCCTGCCCGGCTACCGGCGCGCGCAGGAGCGGTCGATCGAGAAGGCGGTCTACTGGCTGGAGCGCGTCAACCTCGTCGACCGCGCCGACGACCCGGCCGGCGACCTGCCCTATGGCGCGCAGCGGCGGCTGGAGATCGCGCGCGCCATGTGCACCGACCCGCAACTTCTCTGCCTCGACGAGCCCGCCGCCGGGCTCAACCCGCGCGAATCGGCCGAGCTCAACGAGCTGCTGCAGTTCATCCGCGGCGCGGGCACGTCGGTCCTGCTCATCGAGCACGACATGGGCGTGGTCATGGAGATTTCCGACCATATCGTGGTGCTCGACTACGGCACCAAGATCTCCGACGGCGACGCTGCCTATGTGCGCAGCGATCCGAAAGTCATCGCCGCCTATCTCGGCGTCGATGACGACGAGATCGCTGAGGAGCCGGAAGTGGCCGCCCTGGCGGCCGAGGCGCTGGCCGACGCGCCGCTCGACCTGATGGCGGAAACGCGGCCGGGCGGCCTTGCCGCGCCGCGGGAAGGCGGTCCGGACCGGCTGACAGACATTGACGGCATCGGGCCGGTCAACGAGCGCAAGCTGCATGCGCTCGGCATCTACCATTTCGACCAGATCGCCGCCTGGACGCCGGCCGAAACGCGCTGGGTCGGCACCCATCTCGCCTTTCCCGGACGCATCGAGCGCGAGGACTGGGTCGGGCAGGCCAAGCGACTGGCCGGGGAACGCGGAACGGGAGAAGCCGGATGAGCGCGCTGCTTTCGGTCAGGGGCGTCGAGACCTATTACGGCAACATCATCGCGCTGCGCGGCGTGGACGTGGAGGTCGAGCGCGGCGAGATCGTCACGCTGATTGGCGCCAACGGCGCGGGCAAGTCGACGCTGATGATGACGATCTGCGGCTCGCCGCAGGCGCGTGCCGGCGCCGTCGTCTATGACGGCACCGACATCACCGCGATGCCGACCCACGAGATCATCAGGCTGGGCATCGCCCAGTCGCCGGAGGGGCGGCGCATCTTCCCGCGCATGTCGGTGCTGGAAAACCTCCAGATGGGCGCCTCGCTGGTCGATCCGAAACATTTCGAGGACGACCTTCGCCGCGTCTACGACCTTTTCCCGCGGCTGAAGGAGCGAGCCCTCCAGCGCGGCGGCACCCTGTCGGGCGGCGAGCAGCAGATGCTGGCGATCGCGCGGGCGCTGATGGGCCGGCCCAGGCTGCTCCTGCTGGACGAGCCCTCGCTGGGGCTCGCGCCACTGATCGTGAAGCAGATCTTCGACGCCATCCGCGAGCTCAACCGCAATGACGGGCTGACCGTGTTCCTCGTCGAGCAGAACGCCTTCCATGCACTCAAGCTCGCCCATCGCGGCTATGTCATGGTCAATGGCAGGATCACCATGAGCGGCACCGGCGCGGAACTCCTGAAGCGCGAGGAGGTCCGCGCGGCCTATCTGGAAGGCGGGCGGCACTGATGGTCGAGAACCAGAACACGCTCATCTGGGAAGTGACGATCTGGGAGTTCCTGATCGTCACCGTGATCCTCGCCGGCGGCGCGGCCTACCTCACCGGGCGGGCCGTGGCGCGCAAATGGGGCAGCAATATCACCCTTGTCTTCTACATGCTGCTTCTGGCGGCGGCGACGCGCTTCATCCATTTCGCGCTGTTTTCCGGCTCCCTGCTGTCGCTTCATTACTATGTCGTGGACCTGATCGTGCTGCTGGCGATCGGCTTCCTCGGCAAGCAGGTCACGCGCAGCCGCCAGATGGCGCGCCAATACGGATTTCTGGCCCGGCAGGATGGCTGACGCCGGGCGGGAAATGTCGGCTGCCAATCTGGGCGGGATGTCTTTATTTCGTTCCGGAATTGGGCTTTCATGCTGGTCAAGCGGGGTCTGGTCCCCGCACCGCGGCAACCGGACCTTCGACACCGATCCGGGTCCGCGACAGGGAACATGCGGTGTTTTGCAGGGAGTTACCATGAAGAAGATGCTCTTGGCCGGCGCGGCGCTCGGCCTGGTGATGTCCGGTCCGGCGGTGGCCGACATCAAGATCGGCGTCGCCGGCCCGATGACCGGTCAGTACGCCTCCTTCGGCGCGCAGTTCCGGGCCGGGGCCGAGCAGGCGGTGGAAGACATCAACGCTGCTGGCGGCGTCAACGGCGAGAAGCTTGTCCTCTCCGTCGGCGACGACGCCTGCGATCCCAAGCAGGCCGTCGCGGTCGCGAACCAGATGGCCGGCGAAGGCGTGATCTTCGTGGCCGGCCACTTCTGCTCCGGCTCGTCGATTCCGGCCTCCGCCGTCTATGCCGAGGAAGAGATCATCCAGATTTCGCCGGGATCGACCAATCCCGACCTCACCGACAAGCGTCCGGGACCGGGCATCTTCCGGACCTGCGGCCGCGACGACCAGCAGGGCGACGTGGCGGGCAAGTTCCTGGCCGAGCACTTCAAGGACAAGAAGGTCGCCTTCGTCCATGACAAGACCGCCTATGGCAAGGGCCTCGCCGATGCGACCTTGGCCGTCTACGAGGCGGCCGGCGGCAAGCCTGCGCTCTACGAAGCCTATACGGCCGGTGAAAAGGATTACAGCGCGCTGGTCTCGAAGCTGAAGGCCGAGGATATCGGCGTGCTCTATGTCGGCGGCTATCACACCGAAGCCGGCCTGATGGCGCGCCAGATGAAGGAGCAGGGCATGGATACCGTGCTCGTCTCCGGCGACGCGCTGGTAACCGACGAATACTGGGCCATCACCGGCGAGGCCGGCGAGGGCACGCTGATGACCTTCTCCCCCGATCCGCGCAAGAACGAGATCGCCAAGCCCGTGGTGGACAAGCTGCTCGCCGCCGGCCGCACTGCGGAAGGCTACTCGCTCTACACCTATGCCTCGATCCAGGCATGGGCGCAGGCGGCCACCACGGCCAAGTCGACCGAGTTCGATGCGGTGGTGAAAGCGCTCGACGAAGGCAAGTTCGACACCGTGCTGGGCGAACTCGAATTCGACGGCAAGGGCGACGTCACGCTGCCGGGCTACGTCTTCTACGAGTGGAAGGACGGCAAGTACGACTATCTGCAGCAGTAAAGCCGCTGCGCGCATTCAGAGAGCCCGGCGTTCGCGCCGGGCTTTTCGACAGCATCCTCGCGGCCGCTGCATGCGATCCGAGCTTGCCGAAAGTGTGGATGGCGATACGTCCGAAGCGTCGCGGAAACCGGCGAATGCCGCGTGGTCCGAAGGGCGAGAGCTACGCCGTTCCCCCGACCCGAGATGCGAGACGCGATACCCACCGCCGCCAGAACGCGTCGACGGCGGCCATCCGCTCTTCGTCATGCCCCCTCCGCTGCTGGGCAGTCCAGAGCTCTTCGGCACGCTGGTGTTCGTCGGCGATGAACGTCAACAGCGAAGGCGGCGCCGCGGCCTCGCCGAGCTCACGCGTTTGCGCCTTCCGTTCCAGCAAGTCCCGGATAGCCGCAAGCGTGGCGCCGTCGAGCCCGGCATCTTCGCACAACGTGGGAAAGTGCATCGGCGCCACGACAGCATCCGGATGCGATTCAAGCCAGCGCAATGCCATCAGCGGGCGCAGGACGTAGAACAGTTTCTTGATGACGATGTTATCTTGATTCGAAATGTTTCGTTTCATCTGGTTGTCGGCCAGATGAAAATAGTGGCTTGCGACCAGACCACGCTCGGCGACGTTCTCGGCCAGGGCAAGAAACTCCGTCCTGAACGCTTCATCGACGCGGTAGGTGAACGGCGATGTGAGCCATTCAATGATGACCGCATTCCCGTTGAGCAGTAGCTTCAGTGCCTTCGAAAGTTCCCATCCGTTGATGTCGAACACCGGCGTCACCGGGCGCTCGATCACGTCGCGCTTCGGGAACAGCGTGAAGGTATCCGCTGCCGCTCTGACGAAGACGAAGCGGCAGTCATAGTCGCTGTCGGGCGAGGGAAAACCCCATGCGCGGCTGCCGCTCTCGACGGCAAGGGGAATCGCAATGAACGCCTCGCGCTCGATGCGCGCGAGATCCGAAATGATATTCGAGACGACGCCTGCATCCATTTGCGTCTCCCGCCGGTCGAGATGTCGGAACTATGCGGCCGGAAGGCGCTTTACACCCGCCGCTCGACCATCATCTTCTTGATCTCCGCGATCGCCTTTGCCGGGTTGAGCCCCTTGGGGCAGGCTTGGGTGCAGTTCATGATCGTGTGGCAGCGATAGAGCCGGAAGGGATCTTCCAGATTGTCGAGCCGCTCGCCGGTCGCCTCGTCGCGGCTGTCGATGAGCCAGCGATAGGCCTGCAGCAGCACCGCGGGACCGAGATAGCGTTCGCCGTTCCACCAATAGCTCGGGCAGGAGGTCTGGCAGCAGAAGCACAGGATGCACTCGTAGAGCCCGTCGAGCTTCTGCCGGTCCTCATGGCTCTGGCGCCATTCCTTCGCCGGCTCGGGCGACACGGTCTGGAGCCATGGCTGGATGGAGGAAAGCTGCGCATAGGGCACGGTGAGGTCGGGCACGAGGTCCTTGATCACCGGCATGTGCGGCAGCGGATAGACGGTCACGGCGCCCGAAATCTCGTCCATGCCCTTGGTGCAGGCGAGCGTGTTGGTGCCGGCGATGTTCATGGCGCAGGAGCCGCAGATGCCCTCGCGGCAGGAGCGGCGCAGCGTCAGCGTCGGATCGACCTTGTTCTTGATCCACAAAAGCGCATCGAGCACCATCGGCCCGCAATCGTCGAGATCGACGAAATAGGTGTCGACGCGCGGGTTCTCGTCGTCGTCCGGCGACCAGCGGTAGATGCGGTATTCGCGCAGGTTCGTCGCGCCTTCGGGCTTCGGCCAGGTCTTGCCCTGCTTGACCCTGGAATTACGTGGCAGTGTGAGTTCGACCATCGCCGCCGATCTCCTTCGTCAGTATACGCGCGCCTTGGGCGCGATCTTGGCCGGATCGATGCCGCCTTCATCCACCGGCAGCATCGTGTCGGTGTGGACGGCGCGGTAGTCCAGCCTCACATGGCCGTCGGCGTCCACCCAGGACAGCGTGTGCTTGCGCCAGTTGACGTCGTCGCGCTTGTCGAAGTCCTCGCGGGCGTGCGCGCCGCGGCTCTCCTTGCGCGCCTCGGCGCCGTAGACGGTGGTGATGGCGTTGGCCATCAGGTTCTCCAATTCCAGCGTCTCGACCAGATCCGAGTTCCAGATCATCGAGCGGTCGGTCACCTTGATGTCCTTCAGCTCGTGCCAGATCTCGGTGATGCGCCTGCAGCCGTTCTCCAGCGATTCCTGCGTGCGGAATACGGCGGCGTCCTCCTGCATGGCGCGCTGCATCTTCTCGCGCAGCACGGCCGTGGGGATCGTTCCGTCGGCGTGGCGCAGCCGGTCGAAGCGCTCCATGATCTCCTCGCAGGCCTGCTCGTCCACCTTCGGGATCGCCGCCTCGCGGTCGATGATCTGGCCGGCGCGGATCGCCGCGGCGCGGCCGAAGACGACGAGGTCGATCAGCGAGTTGGAGCCCAGCCGGTTGGCGCCGTGCACCGAGGCGCAGCCCGCCTCGCCGACGGCCATCAGGCCGGGCTGGATGCGCTCGGGATGGTCGTGGTCGGCGTTCAGCACCTCACCCCAATAGTTGGTGGGGATGCCGCCCATATTGTAGTGCACGGTCGGCAGAACGGGGATCGGCTCCCGCGTCACATCGACGCCGGCGAAGATCTTGGCGCTCTCGGAGATGCCGGGCAGGCGCTCGTGCAGCACGGCCGGGTCGAGATGGTCGAGATGCAGGAATATGTGGTCCTTGTTCTTGCCGACGCCGCGGCCCTCACGGATCTCCATCGTCATGCAGCGCGAGACCACGTCGCGCGAGGCGAGGTCCTTGGCGGACGGCGCATAGCGCTCCATGAAGCGCTCGCCCTCGGAATTGACCAGATAGCCGCCCTCGCCGCGCGCGCCCTCGGTGATGAGGCAGCCCGCGCCGTAGATGCCGGTCGGGTGGAACTGCACGAACTCCATGTCCTGGAGCGGCAGGCCCGCGCGGGCGACCATGCCGCCGCCGTCGCCGGTGCAGGTATGGGCGCTGGTGGCGGAGAAATAGGCGCGGCCGTAGCCGCCGGTCGCCAGCACCACCATCTTGGCGGCGAAGCGGTGGATGGTGCCGTCGTCGAGGTTCCACGCCACCACGCCGGTGCACACCCCGTCCGTCATGATCAGGTCGAGGGCGAAATATTCGATGAAGAACTGGGCGTTGTTCTTCACCGACTGGCCGTAGAGCGTGTGCAGGATGGCGTGGCCGGTGCGGTCGGCCGCCGCGCAGGTGCGCTGCACGGGCGGGCCGTCGCCGAAATTCTGCATGTGGCCGCCGAAGGGGCGCTGGTAGATGCGGCCATCCTCGGTGCGGCTGAAGGGCACGCCGTAATGCTCCAGCTCGTAGACGGCGGCGGGCGCCTCGCGGGCGAGATATTCCATCGCGTCGACGTCGCCCAGCCAGTCGGAGCCCTTCACCGTGTCGTAGAGGTGCCACTGCCAGTTGTCGGGACCCATGTTGCGCAGCGAGGCGGCAATGCCGCCCTGCGCCGCCACCGTATGCGAACGGGTGGGGAAGACCTTGGTGATGCAGGCGGTCCTGAGCCCCTGTTCGGCCATGCCGAGCGTGGCGCGCAGGCCGGCGCCGCCGGCGCCCACCACCACCACGTCATATTGATGGTCGACGAAGCGGTACGCGTTGCCGATGGTGGCCGGCTTCGGCTGGTTCATTCTCGTTTCGGCCACGGTCAGCCTCCGAAGGAAATTCTGAGCAGCGCGAACACTGAGGCCGCACCGACGAGCAGGCAAAACATGGTGTTGAGCATGATCACGATGACCTTGAGCAGGTCGCCGTGGATGTAGTCGTGGATCGATTCCAATATGCCCTGGCGCATGTGCTCGGCCGAAAACACCACGAAGAGCAGCAGGCCGATGGTGACGATGGGCTGGGCGAGGACCGCGCGCGCCTCCACGTAGCTCTTGCCGGCCACCGACAGGATCACGCCGATCGCGAACAGGGAAAGGAACAGCAGCGCCACGCCGCTGACCCGCACGAACCAGAAATGACCCGTGCCTTCCCTCGCGGCCCCGAGTCCGCGGACCTTCCGCAGCGGCGTACGCATATCGCTCATGACGACCTCAGAGCAGTATGTAATAGGCTGCCCACAGGACAGCCGTAAGCAGGAGCGAGCCGACGAGCGTCAGCGACGAAAGGATGGTCGAGGTCCTCTTTTCGAGGCCGACGCCGGTATCCCAGATGAAGTGGCGCACGCCGCCGAGCGCATGATGGAACAGCGCCCAGGAGAAGCCGATGAGCACGATCAGGCCGAACCACGAGCCCATGATCCAGTTCGCCGTGTCGAACCACGAGGCCGAGGTCGCCGCGGCGACCAGCCACCAGGCCACGAGCAGCATGCCGAAATAGAGCGCGATGCCGGTGATGCGATGCGCGATCGACATCGCCATCGTCGGCGTCCAGCGATAGATCTGAAGATGCGGAGAGACGGGTCTCTGGCGGGTGGCTGTGCTGTTCGACATTGCTGCCCCGATTGAAAGGCTGTCCGACACGTCAATGTTTCATGCGGCCGGCCATAAGCTGGCCGCTATTTAGCCGCTTTTCGCAGCGCGTCAAAGCGTCAAATCCCATTGATGGTGCGGCACTTTCGGCGCGTCCACCCTTCAATCGTTTGAAGGCTCCCGCGGCGCCGGACGGCCCGCCTCACAGTCCAGCGGAACCGCGCCCGCCTTCATGAAAAGGGCCGTGCGGCCCTCCAGCACCAGGGCGTAACCCTCCCTTCCGAAACGGTTCGACTGGTTGGGCGGCGCAGGCGGCAGCACCGTCGCTTCGCCATCCGGCCCGGTGACCTGTGCGCCGCCGGGGACGCGGCGGATGTCGAGCGAGGAGCCGTCATTGCAGCGATAGGTTCCGGCAGCGAATGCTGGTGCGCCCGCCGCGCCGGGGCGGGCCGGTTCCTGCGCGACGCAGCCGGCGACGAACATGACCGTCGCGGCGGCCAGCAGCGGCCTGAGGCGATGGACGCTCACTTGTCCTGGAACCTGAGCACGTAGCTCGTCCAGTCGGCCGGCGCGGCGATCTGCTCATAAAGCTTGCGCCCGTCCTCGGGCTGGCGCGGCGCGTTCAGCACCAGGCGGGTCCAGCCGCGCTCCTCGGCATCCTCGGCCAGAAGATCGATCAGCGCCTTGGCGATGCCCTTCTTGCGATGCTCGTGATGCACATAGATGTGATCGACGACGCCGCAGCGCATGCCGCTGATCGGGTCGGGCACGTCCGTGAAAATGGCGAAGCCGACGAGCCGGCCGTCGAGCCGCGCGCCGATGACCTCGGCCGTCCGGTCCTGCAGCAGCGATTCGGCGTAGAAGTCGTCCGGCCGGCGCGGCGCGCCGCGCTTGAGCGCCTGCACGTAATCCGCCAGGAGCGGCGCGAGCTGGTGGGCTTCCTTGAGGCGGAGGAGTGAGATTTCGATCTTGGGATCTGCTGTCATGGTGCGAATCCTTCGGCGAAATTAACCATGTTTGTCAATTGCGCATGCGCCGTGGCACGCCACCTGCTGGTCAAAGGTAAATAAAGCGTTAATTTCACGACTCGGATTTGGCAGGATCAGCCGTCGGACGAGGTGTGCGAATGGGCGCGACAAGGGACTATGCAGGAATGCTCGGCCGCATGGCGGCGGCCGCCGCGCTGGGCGCGGTGCTGATCGCCGGCGCAGCGACGGCGACCGAAGCCGGCGGGCGCGCCAAGGAGTGGGTCTATGACGATTCCTTCGGCAACCTGATCATCATCAGCCCCGCCGGCTATAAGCGCATCGTCGTGGGCATGGGCCATATCGCGGCGGAGCTGGAGGCCGAGCAGGCCGCCGCCTACCCGTCCGGCAGGCATGCGGCGACGCATTGCTACAGGCCGCCGGTGCTGTGGAAGGGACGCGGCTACATGTACGGCCTCGCCGAGGGCGAGATCCCCACGCCGCCGCTGGTCTGCGACTGACGATCCCCGATCCGTGAGGCCGTGCATGTATCCCCAGGGCACGATGGACAACCGCCAGCCGTCGCAGAATCACCTTCTGCGCTTCCTCGCGCGTTTCGAGGAAGGCGAGATCATCCGCGCCGCCTTCTACGGCATGCTGGTCGGAACCGCCGCGGTGCTGGCGATGGACCTGAGCGGCCTCGTCGAACGCAATGGCGGCCTCTTCTCCACCGGCCAGTCGGCGACGGCGGTGACCGTGCCGGTGCTGCCGCCGGCGGTCGAGCGGGACGGCAAGCAGGGCGCCGACCCGCGCGAATTCATCACCACCCCGGATGAGGGGCTGCGCGCCGCCATGACCTTCGCGCTGGGCGCCGACGGCGTCCTGCACGCGCAGGGCAGCATCCTGCCGGGCAGCACCGCGCGGCTGGAGAAGGAGATCGCAGCGCATGGCGCGGCGATCAGGGCGATCTCGCTCGATTCGCCCGGCGGCTCACTTGACGACGCCATGGCCATGTCGCGGCTGGTTCGCGCACACGGCTATGCAACGATCGTGGCCGACGGGGCGCTGTGCGCCTCCTCCTGCCCGCTGCTGCTGGCCGGCGGCAAGGAGCGCTTCGTCGGGCCGAAGGCGGCGATCGGCCTGCACCAGTTCTACACGCAGGGCGGCGACATGATGCGGCCGGAGCAGGCGCTGGCCGATGCACAGATGACGACGGCGCGCATTTCGCGCCACCTGTCCGACATGGGCGTCGACGCCGCCCTGTGGCTGCATGCGCTCGATACGCCGCCCCGCGCGCTCTATTACCTGACGCCGGCCGAGATGACCCGCTACCGGCTTGTCACCGGCGGCGCGACATTCGCCGCCACCATGCGCGGCACGGCCGGCACGGTCTCGCGCTAGGCGGCCCCTCACCGCGTCAGCGCGAGACGCTCGATGTTGCTGGCGATCGTCTGATAGGCGTCATCGAGCTCGGCGCCGGTCGACGCGTCGAAATAGTGTCTTACGGAGCCTCGGTCCGGCGAGGCGCAGTTCCTCATCGCCGCCTTGGCGCTCTCCGGGATATCGAAGCCGACGGTGAAGATCTCGATTCCCTGGCGCTTCATCTCGGCGCAAAGCCGCTCGGCATATTCACGCGATTTCGCCGGCTGGTTGCGGACATTGATGGGATTGCCCCTCCTGTCGGCATGGTCCACGCCGGCAAAGGCGGTGTTGAACTCGCCGTCGGTCATCAGGATCGCGTATTTGGCCACCTTCTTCGGGTCGAAGGCCGCCGGGCGCGATGCCGCCGGCAGCACACCGGCCCATTGCGACGACAGCATGTACCAGCTGAACTGGATTCCGATCTGGCCCGCCGTATTGCCTTTGGCCGAGAAGGCGTCGATCGCCGCATGCAGCGCCGACATGTCGGCCGACAGCGGCTTCAGCGCAGCGCCCGGGCAGAAGGACAGCCGGTAGTCGCGATTGACCATGGCGGTCTCCGGCCCGGCATCGCTGAACTGTTCGTCGCCTTCGCGATCGGTGGCGCATTTGTCCGGCGCGGTCGCGGCCACCGGCCGCGCATCGTTCAGGCCGGGCGGCTCGCTGGGCGCGGAGCGGCCGGATTCCACATAGACGACATTGGCGAGCGCGCCCGTGTTCACCGCGTCGGCATAGGGCACCAGCGCGATGCGCACGCGCGGCCGGGCGGTGTCCTGCCCCTTGAGGAAGGTCGAGACCGCATTCTTCGCCGCGGTCTTCAGGTCCTCGATCTTGGTGCCGGCCATGGAGCCGGTGATGTCCAACATCATCGCGATCTCGATCTTCTTGTCGGAATAGATCGCGTCGGAACGTGCCTGCACCTTCTGGACATTCGCCGCGCCGAAGAGCGGGAAGACCAGGTCCACATCCACGCTGGCGCTGGCGCTGACGGTGCTGGCCACCGGATCGACCACCAGCCGGTCGAGCGAGAGGCGGTCGGCCGTCGCGAAGGCGCGCGTGCCGTTGGCGAACAGGAAGGCCTCGACATTCGCGCGCGCGTCCCTTTCGAGTATCTTGCCGGTGGTGAGGTCGCGGGCGGTGGAGGTCACCGCCGCATCCAGCGCATTGACCAGATTGGACCGCGTAAGCGCCAGCTGCACGGTGTTGAGGCTGAAGCCGGCGGCGAGCATGACGACGCCCGCCGCCACGCCCATCATGACCGCAAAGCTGCCATCGCGTTCTTCGCGCAGCCTGTGCGCGGCATTCTTCAAACGGGCGGGCCTAAACCGATGCATGACCTGTCTCCCTTCGCGACACGTGACCAGTGCCTGACCCTGCGGAGCAGGAAGCTTGCCGCTTGCGGCCTCGCGGCCCGTCGGCGTGCGCCAACACGCTGATTTTGCGTGGCGCAAGCGCGGGACATGCTTAACGAATGGTTAAGAGACCCGGCGAAATGCGGAGGCATTTGCGCAGGCCGACCGGCTGACCGTTCCTTTATGGAACATCCGCCCCGCACCATGGCGTGCGCCGGCCGCCCGCATAGGCGCGGACATGCCCGTCGGAGAGGAGGACCGCGCCCACGGCCGCGACCGGCCCCGCGGCGACGTCGGCGATCACCCGCCCGTAATATTTCCCGCCCGCGATGGCTGTCAGCGTGACGGGGCCTTCTGCCAACATCGCGGCCAGCGCCGCGCGGGCCTGCCGGGCGGAAGCGGCCTCCGCGGCGCAGCGGCTGCGTATTTCAGGCGCGTCGATGCCGCGGATGCGCACGGTGACGCGCAGGCTGTGACCCGGCCAGATCAGCGCGTCGCCGACGAACGTATCGCCGTCGAGGATGCGCGCCGGAACGACGGCGACCGGCCCGGCGATCAGGTCGGCGGCGTTCGCGGCTCGACAGGCGAGCATGAGGGCCAGAACAAGGAAGGACATTCCGCGCATGTGCGGAATTTATTCCTAAATCGCCCGAGAAGCAATCCCGGCCGTCAGGCGATGAGATGGGTCGAGAACGTCCTGTCCATCGGCCGCATCGGGTGGCTCGCCGGATAGCTCTCCTGCTCGTAGGTCCACACCTTGAAGAAGCTCAGGCGGTGCTGGCCGAATGTGTGGAGCAGCGGCACGTCGGTGGCGTCGCGCCCGCGGGCGACGACGACGCGCCCGATCCGCGGCTTGTGGTGGCGTGCGTCGAACGTATACCAGCGATCGCCGACATAGGCCTCGAACCATGCCGAGAAATCCATCGGCGCCGGATCCTCGGGGACGCCGATGTCGCCCAGATAGCCGTTCACATAGCGCGCCGGGATGTTGACGCAGCGGCACAGCGCGATGGCGAGATGGGCGAAGTCGCGGCAGACGCCCACCCGCTCCTGATGCGCCTGCGCGGCCGAGCGCGTGCAGCGGGCATAGCCGTAGCCGAAGGCCAGCCGGTCATGCACATAGTCCACGATCGCCTGGACGCGCTCCCAGCCGGTCGGGATATTGCCGAACATCCGCCAGGCCATGTCGCTGAGCAGGTCGGTCTCGCAATAGCGGCTGCCGAGCAGATAGACGAGCACGTCGTCGGGCAGTTCCTCGACGGGCACCTGCCGGGCGCCCGGCGCGGTGTCGTCGGGAAGGCCGCTGTCGCGGACGATCGCGTCATAGGTGAGGCTCACCCCGCCGGCGGGCGCCATCAGCCGGCGGCAGAAATTGCCGTAGCGGTCCTCGTAGACGCGGCTGGGCACGTTGGGCGAGGTGATGACCTTCGTCTGCTTGCGGATATCGGCCTTGCGGTCCCTGTGGATTTCGAGAAGCGAGAAAACGGGTGTGGCCTGATCGCATTCGATGGCGATCTCGTATCCCAGTCGTATGTCCATGGCGGTGCCCCGCTTCTTGAGGAGTGTCAACTCCGCTCAACGGGCCGCATGTCGTCCGGTTCCGCGCCGGCATCTTCAATTTTGATGGTGCCGCCGGCCGCGACTCAGAAGTCGCTCGCCCTTCCCTTCACTTCCCAGTCGCCGTAGCGGACGGGCTCAGGGCCGGCGGGTCCGCCGATCTCGACGGGGCGCGGCGCAGGGCTTTCCGCGGCGCGGCGCGCCTCCGCCTCGGCAAGGGCGCGGCGCGCGGCGGGCGACAGCGCGCGGGCGGGCTTGTCGTCCTTCTCGGCCAGCTTGTCGTCCTTCTCGGAAAGAGCGGTCTCGGGTATTTTTGCGGACATATGCGATATTGAAACAGTTGCCACTTCCACCCATCCTATAGGCGCTGGCCGCGGACAGCCAGCATTTGCGGGAGAATCAGATGAACGTGATCCGGACTGGCATGCTGCTCGCCTTCATGACGGCGCTGTTCATGGGCGTCGGCTACCTGATCGGCGGGTCCGGCGGCATGATGATCGCCTTCATCATCGCCGCGGGCATGAACCTCTTCAGCTACTGGAATTCCGACAAGATGGTGCTGCGCATGCACCGTGCGGTCGAGATCGGCGAGCGCAATGCGCCCGAATATTACGGCATCGTGCGCGACCTCGCCGCGCGGGCCAACCTGCCCATGCCGAAGGTCTACCTGATCCAGAACCCGCAGCCCAACGCCTTCGCCACCGGCCGCAACCCGCAGAACGCCGCCGTCGCCGCCACCACCGGCCTGCTGGAGCGCCTCTCCTACGAGGAGGTGGCCGGCGTGATGGCGCATGAGCTGGCGCATATCCAGAACCGCGACACGCTGACCATGACGATCACCGCCACGCTGGCCGGCGCGATCTCCATGCTCGGCAATTTCGCCTTCTTCTTCGGCGGCAACCGCGACAACAACAACCCGCTCGGCCTGATCGGCGTGCTGGTCGCCGTCATCGTCGCGCCGCTGGCGGCCATGATCGTGCAGATGGCGATCAGCCGCACGCGCGAATATGCCGCCGACCGGCGCGGCGCCGAGATCTGCGACAACCCGATCTGGCTGGCCTCGGCGCTGGACAAGATCGCCCGCAACGCCAAGCGCATCGTCAACGAGGATGCCGAGCACAATCCGGCCACGGCGCATATGTTCATCGTCAACCCGCTGAGCGGACAGCGCATGGACAACCTGTTCTCGACCCATCCCGACACCGACAACCGCATCGCCGCCCTGCAGGCGATGGAGAACGAGTTCTCCGCACGTAGTGCCCCGGCGCGCCCGCCGCGCGCTCAGGCGGAGCGCCAGCCCCCCGCTGCGCCGGCCGAACAGGGTCCTTGGGGCACACGTGCGGCCGATGAGTCTGCCCCGCAAGCCCAAACGCCCAAACCCAATCCATGGGGCCGCAACCCGACCGGGCCGCGCACCGGCGCGCGAGGGCCGCGGCAGTGACCGGCACCGGCCGGTCCGCACCGAAACGGCAAAGCCCCGGCCGAAAGACCGGGGCTTCTGATTCATCCGCCACGGTGCCGGGGCTGGCCGCGCGGGCCGTGGCCGTGCGCCTGCTCGGCGCAGTCATCGACACGCGCACCTCGCTCGACGGCCTGACCGACCAAGAGCACGGCCATCCGCAGTTTCGCGCACTGGAGCCGCGCGACCGCGCACTGGTGCGCGCCATCCTCGTCACCGCGCTGCGCTACCGGGGCACGATCAGCGCGCTGATCAAGGCGCGGCTCGACCGGCCGCTGCCGGAGAATGCCCGCAGCCTCGAGCACCTGCTGCATGTCGGGGCGGCGCAGATCCTGTTCCTCGACGTGCCGGACAGCGCCGCCGTCGACCTCGCCGTCAGCCTCGCCCGCGCCGATCCGCGCAATGCCCGCTTCGCCAACCTCGTCAACGCCGTGCTGCGCGAGATCGTGCGCCGCAAGGCGCGCGCCTTGCCGGCGGCACTGGCGCAATCGCGCGACGCGCCCGACTGGTTCGTGGAACGGCTTCAACACGCCTATGGCGTGGAAAAAGCCGACGCGATCCTCGCAGCGCACCGGCACGAGGCGCCGACGGATTTCACCGTCAAATCCGACCCGGAGCGCTGGGCGTCGGCGCTGGGCGGCATCGTCCTGCCCACCGGCACGGTGCGGGTGGAACGGCTCGCCACTTCCGTCGCGGCGCTGCCGGGCTATGACGCAGGCGCATGGTGGGTGCAGGACGTCGCGGCGAGCCTGCCGGCGCGGCTGCTCGGCGACGTGGCGGGCCAGCGCGTGCTGGACCTGTGCGCCGCCCCCGGCGGCAAGACCGCCCAGCTCGCTCATGCCGGCGCGACCGTCACCGCGCTCGACCTGTCCCGCAGCCGGCTGAAGCGCCTGCGGACCAATCTGGGCCGCCTCGGCCTCACGGCCGATCTGGTCGAGGCGGACGGGCTCGCCTATACGCCGGCGCAGCCCTTCGACGCCGTGCTCCTGGATGCGCCCTGCTCCTCCACCGGCACCGCGCGCCGGCATCCGGACATTCCATGGACCAAGACCCCGGACGACATCGACAAGCTCGCCGGCCTGCAGCGGCGCCTGCTCGACCATGCGGCAAAGCTCGTACGGCCCGGCGGGCGGATCGTCTTCTCCAACTGCTCGCTCGATCCGCGCGAGGGTGAGGAAATGGTGGCCGGCTTCCTTGCCGAAACCGGCGATGTCGTCGCTGATCCGATCGCGGCGGGGGAATTGCCCGGCATCGCGAATCTGGTAAGCGGCGAAGGCTGGCTGCGCACGACGCCCGCCGACATGCCGGGGCCGAGCCCGGCGCTCTCCGGCTGCGACGGGTTTTTCGCCGCCCGTTTCCGCAAAGGCGGCTGAAATGCGGCAGCGTTAACAAATCCTTCGCACAAAGGGTTGAATCATTTAACTTATCAGCCGCCGCACGAAGCGGCGTGTTCGCGGAGGGTGTGGCGATTGTCGAAAGGGAGGGGGCCTTCCCTGCCTTTATGGGGGCTTGTGGCACAGGAAGCCTGGCGCAGGACGCGCCGGCGCCTGCGCGCGGGACCCGTGCATCGCTGGCGCTACACCGGCCGCACGCCCGAGCGGGTTCTCATCGCCCCGCCCGACCTGCGCCTCGCCGACAAGCAGATCGCCGACGAGATCTATCATGGCCGCTACCCGCTGGCCGGCCAATTGGTCGAGACCGGCGGCGAAAGTCCCTTCCTGCTGGAATTCGCCGACAGCGCCTGGCTCGCCTCGCTGCACGGCTTCCGCTGGCTGCGGCACATGCGCGAGGCCGATACGGAGCTCGCGGCGGCGAATGCCCGCGCGCTGGTCTCCGACTGGCTGACGATCCATGGGCGGCGCATCGGCGGCATCGCCTGGGAACCGGCCATCACCGCGCGCCGCATCATCGCCTGGCTGCAGCATTCGACGGTGGTGCTGCAGGGGGCGGAGTTCGGCTTCTACCGCGCATTCCTCCGCTCGCTGATGGTCCAGATCCGCTACCTGCGTGCCATGGCAGCGGAGATGCCGGACGGGGAGGAGCGGCTGCGCGCGCGGACGGCGCTCGCCTTCGCGGCGCTGTCGCTGCCGGTGCCTGCCTCGGCGCTACGCAGCGCGACGCGCCACCTCGTGGCCGAGCTGGAGCACCAGATCCTGCCCGACGGCGGCCATATATCGCGCATGCCGAACGCCATCATCGAGCTGCTCGCCGACCTGCTGCCGCTGCGCCACACCTATGCCAATCAGGGCGAGGCGCCGCCCGACGCGCTGATCGGCGCGGTGGAGCGGATGCTGCCGGCGCTGCGCTTCTTCCGCCATCAAGACGGCACGCTGGCTTTGTTCAACGGACAGGGCGCGACGGTGCAGGACCGCGTCGCGGCCATATTGCGCCATGACGAGACCGCCGGCGCGCCGCTGCTGCATGCGCCGCATTCCGGCTATGAGCGGCTGACGCTGGGCTCCACAACAGTCATCGCCGACACCGGCGTGCCGCCGCCGACCGAGCTGTCGCACCATGCCCATGCGGGCTGCCTCTCCTTCGAAATGTCGTCGGGGCGCCACCGCTTCATCGTCAATGCGGGCATCGACAAATACGGCGCGGAGGATTTCCGCCCGCTGGCGCGCGCCACCGCCGCGCATTCCACGGCCACGCTCAACGACACGTCCTCGGCCCGTTTCGCGCTCAACCCGCAGATCAACGAATTCGTCGGCACGCCGCTGATGGGCGGGCCGCGCCGGGTGCCGTGCGAGCGCACCGACACGACCGGCAGGCAGGGCTTCGTGGCGAGCCACGACGCCTATGTCGCGCGCTTCGGCATCTTTCATGAGCGCGAGATGACGCTGTCGGACAGCGGCAATATCCTGCAAGGCGCCGACCGCTTCTTCCGCGCCGGCGGCCAGCCGGTGCAATATGACGGCCGCGACGCCGTGGTGCTGCGCTTCCACCTCCACCCCAAGATCGCGCTCTACCGCGACAGCCATGAGCGGCTGGTGCTGAAGGGCGCGCATACCGATGTCTGGCTCTTCACCTGCGACGCGGTGATGCCGACCGTGGAGGAGTCCATCTTCTTCGCCGGTCTGGCGGGTCCGCAGCAGTCGCGCCAGATCGTGCTCTCCTTCCGCGCCTCGGAACTGCCGGAAGTGCGGTGGCGCTTCGCACGCACCGGCCAGATCTAACCCCGCGATTTGCAAGCGCGCGCGACTGTGTTACGCGCGCGCATCATTCCTGCGCGGGAGCTCGCCATGGCCGTCGTCTCGAAGAAAATCACCCCGCCCGACCGCGTGCGCGTGCGCCGCGCGCTTCTGTCCGTCTCGGATAAGAGCGGCCTCGCCGGCCTCGCGCGGGCGCTCGCCGATGCCGGCGTGGAGCTCCTGTCGACCGGCGGCACGGCCAAGGCAATCGCGGCCGAGGGCATTGCCGTGCGCGACGTGTCCGACGTGACCGGCTTCCCCGAGATCATGGACGGCCGCGTCAAGACGCTGCATCCGGCCGTCCATGGCGGGCTGCTGGCGATCCGCGACGATGCCGAACATCGCGCCGCGATGGAGGCGCACGGCATCGGCGCCATCGATCTCGCCGTCATCAACCTCTATCCCTTCGAGGCGGTGCGCCGGGCGGGCGGCGACTATCCGTCGATCGTGGAGAATATCGACATCGGCGGGCCGGCCATGCTGCGCGCGGCGGCCAAGAACCACGCTTATGTGGCGATCGTCACCGACCCGGCCGACTATGACCGCGTGGTCGCGGAGCTCGCCGCCAACCAGGGCAGCCTGTCCTACCGTTTCCGGCAGGAGCTTGCCGCGAAGGCTTTCGCCCGCGTCGCGGCCTATGACGCGGCCATCTCCGGCTGGTTCGCGCAGACGCTCGATATCGGCCAGCCGGACTGGCGCGCCTTCGGCGGCAAGCTGGAAAGCGTGATGCGCTACGGCGAGAACCCCCATCAGGCCGCCGGCTTCTATGTCAACGGCGACCCGCGTCCCGGCGTGGCGACCGCGCGCCAGCTCCAGGGCAAGCAGCTCTCCTACAACAACATCAACGACACCGACGCGGCCTATGAGCTGGTCGGCGAGTTCGATCCGGCGCGCACGGCGGCGATCGCCATCATCAAGCACGCCAATCCCTGCGGCGTGGCGGAGGCGGCGACGCTGAAGGACGCCTATCTGAAGGCCCTTGCCTGCGATCCGGTCTCGGCCTTCGGCGGCATCGTGGCGCTCAACCGCACGCTGGACGCGGAAGCTGCAGAGGAGATCGTGAAAATCTTCACCGAGGTCATCATCGCGCCCGACGCCACGCCCGAGGCACAAGCGATCGTCGGCGCGAAGAAGAACCTGCGCCTGCTGCTCGCCGGCGGCCTGCCCGATCCGCGCGCGGGCGGTCTGGCCGTGCGTAGCGTGGCCGGCGGCCTCCTGGTGCAGGGCCGCGACAATGCGGTGGTGGACGATCTCGACCTCAAGGTGGTGACGAAGCGCGCGCCAAGCGAGGCCGAGATGGCCGACCTGCGCTTCGCCTTCCGCGTCGCCAAGCATGTGAAGTCGAACGCCATCGTCTATGTGAAGGAGGGCGCCACGGTGGGCATCGGCGCCGGCCAGATGAGCCGCGTCGATTCCTCGCGCATCGCCGCGCGCAAGGCCGAGGACGCGGCGGAAGCCGCCGGCCTGCCGGAGCCGCTGACGCGCGGCTCGGTCGTCGCCTCCGACGCCTTCTTCCCCTTTGCCGACGGCTTGCTGGCCGCGGCGGAAGCCGGCGCGACCGCCGTCATCCAGCCCGGCGGCTCGTTGCGCGACGACGATGTGATCGCCGCCGCCGACGAAAAGGGCCTCGCCATGGTCTTCACCGGCGTGCGCCATTTCAGGCACTGACGGCGAGCGGCATTACCCCCACCCCTTACCCCTCCCCACAAGGGGGAGGGGTTTCTGCAAGGTCCGCGCTCATCCTCCAATCAAGGAAAGGCGCGAGGCTGACGACCCCCTCCCCCTTGTGGGGAGGGGTAAGGGGTGGGGGTATGTGACGAGCGCGGGGACTTCAGAACCCGCCCCGCTGCCCTCCGCTCAGACCAGCGCCGCTATATCGCGCATGATGCCGGCCGCGACCGTCAGGCGCGATGGCGTGAGTTCGCCCGAATCGAGCAGGCCGAGAAGGCGGCTGCGCGGCCGGGCGATGCGATCGCCGGCCTTTTCGAGCCACTTCTCCACCGATGAACCGTCGCGCAGCGCGGCACAGGCGATATCGCGCCGGGCCGCGCCGATCATATCGGCGGCGTGGAGCAAAGCGAGGCCTTCATAATAGTCGGCGGGGCGAATGCCATGCGCGGCATCCTCCATCCGGTCGATGCGGAAGGCGTCGCCGACGGCGAAGAAGGCCCTGGCCGTCGGCTTCAGCCCCGCCTCGGCCTGCGATGCGGCAAGGGCGATGTCCGGCAGCAGCTCCACGGCGGTGAGGCCGGCGAGGCGTTCGGCCAGTTGCACCGGCGTGCCGAGCCTGGCGAAGCGGTCGCGCGTCTCGGCGACCTTTGCGGCGAGATAGGGCGGCAGGAGGCGGCCCAGCTCCGGCTCGATCGCCGCGCGCGCCTTCGCCAGTGCCGCGACGCCATCGCCGACCGTCCCGATATCGGGCTCGTTCTTCAGGATCCATGCCGTGGTCCGGTCGATCAGCCGCCCCACGCTGGCATAGAGGTCGAGCTGCGCCTTGCCGTCGATCCGGTTGTCCAGCGCGTCGATCGCCGCATAGAGCGCCTGCAGGTCGAAGCCGCCGCGCACGATCGCATAGGCCGCCGCGACATCCGCCGCCGTGCGACCGGAAATGTCCGTCAGGCGGCTGACCAGCGTCGGCCCGCCGCGATTGACCAGATCATTGGCCAATTCCGTGGCGATGATCTCGCGGCGCAGGCGATGGCCGTCGATCTCGCCGGCATATTTCCTCCGCATCTCCTCGGGGAAATAGGCGGTGAGATCGCGCTGGAAATGCGGGTCGTCGGGCAGGTCGCCGGCGATGAGATCGCTGAACAAGGTAAGCTTGGCATAGGCGAGCAGCACGCCGATCTCGGCGCGGGTCAGCGGCTCGCCGCGTGCCTCGCGCTCGGCCAGCGCCTCCGCCGCCGGAAGGAACTCGACCTTGCGGTCGAGCAGGCTGCGGCTTTCGAGCGCGGCCATCATGCGCGCCTGATGCGGCAGCTCGGCAAGGCCGCGCGCTTCCGCCAGCGAGATGGCCAGCGTCTGCCGGTAATTGTTGACCAGCACCAGCGCCGCGACCGCGTCGGTCATCTTGAACAGCAGCTTGTTGCGGGCGGGGCGCGTCAGGCGGCCGGCCCGCATGGCCGACGCCAGCGCGATCTTGATGTTGACCTCGACGTCGGACGTGTTCACGCCGGCGGAATTGTCGATGGCGTCCGAATTGGAACGCCCGCCGCCCTGCTGATATTCGATGCGCCCGCGCTGGGTCATGCCGAGATTGGCGCCCTCGCCGATGACCCTGGCGCGCACCTCGCGCCCGGTGACGCGGATCGCGTCATTGGCGCGGTCGCCGACATCGAGCGTCGATTCGCCCGTCGCCCGCACATAGGTGCCGATGCCGCCGAACCAGAGCAGGTCCACCGGCGCCTTGAGGATCGCCGACATCAGCTCGATCGGCGATATGGAGGTCGCTGAAATGTCGAGCGCGCTCGCCGCCTCCGGCGTCAGCCTGATCGATTTCTGGCTGCGCGAGACGATCATGCCGCCCTTCGACAGCTTCGTCTTGTCGTAGTCCTGCCAGCTCGACCGCGGCAGGTCGAACAGGCGCCGGCGCTCGGCGAGGGCCGCCTTCGGGTCGGGATCGGGGTCGATGAAGATGTCGCGATGATCGAAGGCGGCCACGAGGCGCGTCTGCGGCGAGAGCAGCATGCCGTTGCCGAACACGTCGCCCGACATATCGCCGACGCCGACCGCCGTGAAGGGGTCGCTCTGGATGTCGCGGTTCAGCTCGCGGAAATGGCGCTTCACCGCCTCCCATGCGCCGCGCGCGGTGATGCCCATCTTCTTGTGGTCGTAGCCGGCCGAGCCGCCGGAGGCGAAGGCGTCGTCGAGCCAGAAGCCGTGCGCCTGGCTGATGTCGTTGGCGGTGTCCGAGAAGGTCGCCGTGCCCTTGTCGGCGGCGACGACGAAATAGGGATCGTCGCCGTCGTGGCGCACCACGGCAGGCGGCGGCACGATCCGGTCGCCGTCCAGATTGTCGGTGACCGACAGCATGCTGGAGACGAAATTGATATAGGCCGCGCGGCCGGCCTCGAAGACCGCCTCGCGGCCGCCGCCCAAAGGCAGGCGCCGGGGGAAGAAGCCGCCCTTGGCGCCCACCGGCACGATCACCGCGTTCTTGACCTGCTGCGCCTTCACCAGCCCCAGCACCTCGGTGCGGTAGTCCTGCGCCCGGTCGGAGAGGCGCAGGCCCCCGCGCGACACGGGACCGAACCGCAGATGCACGCCTTCCACCTCGGGACCGTAGACGAAGATCTCGCGCCATGGCTGCGGCGCGGGCAGGCCGATGACCTTGCGCGAATCGAGCTTCAGCGCCAGCGAGAGGGGCTGGTCGCCCTTTGGCTGGAAATGGTTCGTGCGCACGGTGGCGTCGATCAGGTTGAGGTAGCGGCGGATGATCGTGTCGTCGTCGAGATTCGGCACATCGTCGAGCGCGGCCTCGATGCGCGCGGCGATCTCCTTGCCTGTGGCAGCGCTGGCCGGGTCGAGCCGCGCGACGAAAAGCGCGTGCAGGTCGCATGCGATCTCCGGATAGCGGGCGAGAACATCGGCGATGAAGTCCTGGCTCTGCGGAATGCCGGCCTGCTGGAGATAGCGGCCATAGGCGCGCAGGATCGTGACTTCCGCGGCGTTCATGCCGGCGACGGTCACCAGCCGGTTGTAGCGGTCATTGTCGACGGCGCCGTTCCACACCGCCATGAACATGTCCTCGAACAGCGTGTGGCGCCGTTCGATCCGCAGGTCCACGCCGTCGGCGCTTTCCAGCTCCATGTCGTGCAGGAACACGGTCGTGCCGCTGCCGTCCGGCAGTTCGAAGGTGCGCTCGCTGATGACAAGGAAGCCCATGTTCTCCAGCAGCGGCACGCGCCGCGACAGGGCCACCGGCGCGGCGCGGTGGTAGATGCGCAGGCTGGCATGCGTGGCGCCCTCGCCGCCGTCGCGCAGGAAGTCGATCGCGATGGGCCGCTCCGCGCTCGTGGCCGCGACGCGGCGCGCGTCGTTCAGCGCGTCGGCGGCGGTGAAGCCGTTGCGGTAGTCTTCCGGGAAGCCGGTCGCCAACGCGGCAAGCGCCGGATCAGCGCCCTCGGTGACCGCTTCCCTCAGAGCGTCCTCCCAGGTGCGCACGATGGCGCGCACGCCCTCTTCCAGCGTGGCCTGGGCGATCTTCGGCGTCTTGCCGCCGGAGCGGCCGATGATGAAATGGACCCGCGCCAGCGTACCTTCGGGGAAGGCGGGGTAATAGGCGGAGACCCGGCCCTCGAACACGCCCTTGAGGAAATCGCCGATGCGGATGCGCGCTACCGAATCGTAGCGGTCGCGCGGCACGTAGACGAGCACGGAGACGAAGCGGTCGAACTGGTCCACCCGGGCGAGCACCCGCACGCGCGGCCGCTCGCCCAGCGCGAGGATCGCGGCGGCGTGCTTGCGCAATGTCGGCAGGCCGATCTGGAACAGCTCGTCGCGCGGATAGGATTCCAGCACGTTGATGAGCGCCTTGCCGGAATGGTCGTTGGGATCGAACCCCGACTTCGCCAGCACCGCCTGCGCCTTGGAGCGCAGATAGGGGATGCTCATCACCGAGCGCGTATAGGCGGTGGAGGTGAACAAGCCGACGAGGCGCAATTCGCCGGCGAGCTTGCCCGTCTCGTCGAAGGTCTTGATGCCGATATAGTCGAGATAGATGCGGCGATGGACCACCGACCTGGCATTGGCCTTGGTGACGATCAGCGCCTCGGGCCCGTGCAGGAAGGCGCGGATCTCCGGCGTCGTGTTCACCGCGTCGTCGCCCCGGCGCAGCACGCGCACCTGCGGGTCGGCGAGGATGCCGAGGCCGGATTCCTCCGTCCGCTCCAGCGTGCCCGTCTCGGCGCCGCCGCGATAGACGAATTCGCGCATGCCGAGGAAGGTGAAATTGTTGTCGCGCAGCCATTCCAGCAGCGCCACGGCTTCGTCCAGCTCCTTGCGCGCCAGCGGGATCGGCAGGTCGCGGAAATCGGCGATGGCGCGTTCCAGCCGCGCCAGCATCGGCTTCCAGTCGGATACCGCCGCCTTCACCTGCGACAGGGTGCGCCCCAGCCGTTCCGCCAGATCGCGCCGCGCCGCATCCGGGAGTGCGGCCACATGCACCTGGATCAGGCTGACGCGATCACCCTTCTGCTCGTCGCGCTCGTCGCCGAGGATTTCGGCCACGCCGTCGGCGCCATGGCGCACCAGCAGCACCGGGTGAAGCACCAGCGACGCCTCGCCGGCGGCGTCGTTGATCTCGCCCACGACGGAATCGAAGAGGAAGGGCATGTTGTCGTTGATGACGGTGATGACCGTCTGCTGCCGCCCGAGACGGGCGATGGCCGGATCGTTCTCCACCGCGACGACGCTCTCGCCGCTGCGATGGCGCGCCAGCGCCGCGCCGGCCTGCCGCGCGGCGGCGGCAAGCATCGCGGGATCATAGGCGGCGAGGTCTTCCGCCGGGGCGTTGGCGGTCATCAGTTCGAGCAGGCGCGCGCTGTCTTTCGTCCCCGCCCCGGCCTTTTCAGACCCCGCCTTCTTCGCGCGCATGTGCAGCCTCCCCGGTGATTTGGTCGCATGGTAGCAGAGCCGCCGCTTTTGGCGACCGTCATCGGCAAAATGCCCGCGGGCGACGAAGGAGATGTGACGGCGCGGGCTTTTCGCGCGGCGCAGGAGCGGCTACAGGAAAGGCATGTTCATTCCGTTCTTCCTCGAGCTCAAGGCGGCTCGCCTGCCGGTCTCGCTGCGCGAATACCTCACTTTGCTGGAGGGAATGGACGCGCATCTGATCGATTTCGACGTCGAGGGCTTCTACTATCTCGCCCGCGCCGCGCTGGTGAAGGACGAGCGCCACATCGACCGTTTCGACCAGGTCTTCGGCCATGTCTTCAAGGGGCTGGAGGCGGTCGGCGGCGAGGCGGCGATCGACGTCGCCGCCCTGCCGGAGGAATGGCTGCGGCGGCTGGCCGAGAAGCATCTCACCGACGAGGAAAAGAAGCTGGTCGAGGCGCTGGGCGGCTTCGAGAAGCTGATGGAGACGCTGAAGAAGCGGCTGGAGGAGCAGCAGGGCCGCCATCAGGGCGGGTCGAAATGGATCGGCACCGCCGGCACCTCGCCCTTCGGCGCCTATGGCTACAATCCCGAGGGCGTGCGCATCGGCCAGCACGAGAGCCGCCACCGCCGCGCGGTCAAGGTGTGGGATAAGCGCGAGTTCCGCAACTTCGACGATTCGGTGCAGCTCGGCACGCGCAACATCAAGGTAGCATTGAAGAGACTTCGCCGCTGGATTCGACAGGGCGCCGACGAGGAGCTCGACCTGCCGGGCACCATCACCGCCACCGCCGAGCACGGCTATCTCGACGTGCAGACGCGCCCCGAGCGCCGCAACGCGGTGAAGCTGCTGATGTTCTTCGACGTCGGCGGCTCCATGGACGACCATATCAAGGTGGTCGAGGAGCTGTTCTCGGCCGCGCGCGCCGAGTTCAAGCACATGGAATATTTCTATTTCCACAACTGCCTCTACGAGGGCGTGTGGAAGGATAACCGCCGGCGCCATTCGGAAGTCGTGCCGACATGGGACGTGCTGCACAAATACGGGCCGGACTACAAGGTGATCTTCGTCGGCGACGCCTCGATGAGCCCCTACGAGATCGCCTATCCCGGCGGGTCGGTCGAGCACTGGAACCCCGAGCCCGGCAATGTCTGGCTGGAGCGAGTGCTGTCGCAATGGCGCAGCACGATCTGGCTCAACCCGGTGCCGGAGAAGAACTGGGTGCACACACATTCCATCCAGCTCATCCGCGAGCAGTTCGGCGACGCCATGTTCCCGCTCACGCTGGCCGGGCTGGAAGCCGCCACGCGCCGGCTGTCGCGGGTGCATTGAGCGGGTCGTGCGTCCTTCGAGGCTCGCCCGCCGAAGAATACATGTGTGACTGAAACGTCGTGCGGGCCCGCACGGCGGTGCCGATATAACGCATGTCCTTCACGGGCGAGCCTCGAAGGACGCGCCGGCTTGGCGACAGGTGTGATGAGCCCTACATTCCAAGGATAAAAATCCGACCGGGAGACTCTCATGGACACCCACAGCTTTCCCGTCACCCGCACCGACGCGGAATGGCGCGAGCGGCTGACGCCCGAGCAGTACCACATCATGCGCGAGCACGGCACCGAGCAACCGGGCAGTTGCGCCCTGCTGCACGAGAAGCGCGCCGGCACCTTCGCCTGCGCCGGCTGCGATCAGCCGCTGTTCCGGTCGACGCTGAAATTCGAGAGCGGCACCGGCTGGCCGAGCTTCAACGACCCGCTTCCGGGCGCGGTGGAAACGACCACCGACCGGAGCTGGGGCATGGTGCGCACCGAGGTGCATTGCGCCCGCTGCGGCAGCCATTTGGGCCACGTCTTCCCCGACGGGCCGCCGCCCACCGGCCTGCGCTACTGCATCAACGGCGTGGCGCTGAACTTCATGCCCGCCTGACGGCTCACAGCAGCGAGGCGACCGCCAGCCAGCCGAGGCCGGCCAGGCGCCAGGCCGCGGCCCGGCCCGCCGGAATGCCGGCGGTCGCGCGCCACAGGCTGATCGTCAGGAAGATGTTGTACGGGATCGGCAGCGCGTAGACGGCGATCGAGACCCATAGCGGGAACTTGAACCCCAGCGCCATGAGCGAGGCGAAGGTGGTGGCGAGATTGATCGCCGTGCCCACCGCCAGCATGTCGATGAACAGGATGCGCTCGGCCGGCACCGCGCCGCGCCAGCGGGCGGCAAGGAAACCGGATGCGGCATCGGAGCGAGGATCGGTCATGCGTGTCGTCTCCTGCAGGCCGACACGCAGCCTTCATCAGGCCATGCCGAGCGCGGCCTTGTAGAGGTCGAGGATCGCTTCCTCTTCCTGCCGCTCCGCTTCTTCCTTCTTGCGCAGGCGGATGATGGTGCGCACGGCCTTCGTGTCGAAGCCCGTGCCCTTCATCTCGGCATAGACTTCCTTGATGTCGTCGGCGATGGTCTGCTTCTCCTCCTCGAGGCGCTCGATGCGCTCGATGAAGGCGCGGAGCTGACCCGCGGCGACGGTCTGGGCGGTTTCTGCTGTAATGTCTTCGGCCATGGCTACTCTCGATCGGTGGCCGCGCGACTCGCGGCGATTGAGGCGTGCGGTTCGATGCCCGAGCCGGGCCGAAGGGTCAAGCCGTCAGTGCGACGGCCTGTTCCTTGCGAAGGCCGCACGCTGCGCGTCGGACGCCTCGGTCTGGTAGCGCGCCTGCCACTCCGCATAGGGCATGCCGTAGACGATCTCGCGCGATTCGTCCTTGTCCAGCGGCACGCCCGCGGCTTCCGCCGCCTCGCGATACCAGTTGGACAGGCAGTTGCGGCAGAAGCCGGCGAGGTTCATCAGGTCGATGTTCTGCACGTCGCTGCGTTCGCGCAGGTGCGCGACCAGCCGCCGGAACGCCGCCGCCTCGAATTCGCGCTGCTGCTCTTCGGTCAGGTTCGCCATTGCGGCCTCCTTTCAGTCGATCGGCCCGGTCCGCGATCCCATGCGCCGGACCTCATGGATATCGGGGCGCGCATTGATCGCGTCAACCATGGGGGCGAGCCGCCGCGCCCATTCATGCGCCCCGGCCGCGTCGGCGATCAGGTCCTGCCGGATCTCGATCAGCGCATGGGCGAAGCCGTTGACGATGCAGTGGCGGAACATGGTGTCGCCGCGCAGTGCGCCGTCATAGGGCTCGTTGTCGCCCACCACCATGCCGGGCTCGGCCGACAGCATGTCGATGAGCGGCCGCACGGCGCGGTCGTCCATGTCCCACAAAATGCCCGCATGCCAAGGTCGCGCGCGGCCCTGCATGCGCGGCGTGAAGGAATGGATGGAAAGCACGAAGGGCGGCTTTCCCGACGCCGCCGCCACCGAGGCGATCAGTGCGCCGACGGCATCGTGATAGGGGCGGTAGAACCGGTCGAGCCGCTGCTCGCGCTCTTCGGCCGACAGCGGATAGTTGCCGGCGATGATCGTGCCGTCATAGAGCTGGCGGATCAGCGTCGGATCGTCCTCGCCGCGATTGGGGTCGATCAGCAGCCGCGAGAACCGCGCCATCAGCGCCGGCGCGCCGGTCAGCGCCGCCAGCTCCCGCGTCACCCCGGCCACGCCGATGTCGTAGGCGATGTGGCGGTCGAACTCCGAAGGCGGCAGGCCGAGCGAGCCGTATTCCTCCGGCAGCTCCCGGCCGGCATGGTCGGCGAGCAGGACGAGGCCGCGTTCGCGGTTGCCCTCGATCAGCTCGAACGGAGAAAAGGCGGCGAAGCGGGTCATGGTCGTTCAGGGAATCGCATTCTGTTCTCCTGTGTTCCATGCGCCCTCGCCCGACGCAATGCCGTGATCTCGACAATGTTCTTGCGCAGCCATGATGGCACCCGGTTCGAAATGGACATTCCCGCATCCATTTCGACGGGGGTGCGCGTTGACACGCGCGCGCGCTTTGCCGAAAAGGAATCACGGGCATGCTCCTCTCGTCGATCAAGGAATTGCGGATGTCTTCTGTCGGACTGACCTGGCTGCGCCGCCTCGCGTGTGCTGCGGCGCTGGTCCTTTCCGGCGGCATGCTGAACGTCGCCGCGACGGATGCCGCGCATGCCGATTTCCGCGTCTGCAACGCCACCCAGAATCTCGTCGGCGTGGCGATCGGCTACCGCGCAGAAAGCGGCTGGATCACCGAGGGCTGGTGGCATGTGGAAGGATCGAGCTGCAAGACGCTGATCGAGGGGCCGCTGTCGTCGCGCTACTACTACCTCTACGCCGAGGATGCCGAGCGCGGCGGCCGCTGGGAAGGCCCGGTGTCGATGTGCGTGGCCGAGCGCGAATTCAAGATCGCGGGCGTGCGCGACTGCTTCGCGCGCGGCTTCCAGCGCGCCGGCTTTCAGGAATACGACACCGGCGAGCAATCGAGCTGGATGATCCAGCTCTCCGACGAGGCGGCCGGCGGCGGCACGCCCACCATCACCTCACCGGGGTCGCAATGAGGCGCAGCCGCAAGGTCAAGATTCTCGCGACGCTCGGCCCGGCATCGTCGGAAGAAGCCATGATCCGCAGGCTCTTCGAGGCCGGCGCCGATGTCTTCCGCATCAATATGAGCCATGCCGACCACCCGCTGATGCGCACGCTCGTGGCGCGCATCCGCAATGTGGAGGCCGGGATCGGCCGCCCGATCGGCATATTGGCCGATCTGCAGGGGCCGAAGCTGCGCGTCGGCCGCTTCGCCAACGGCATGGAAGCCCTCGCCGTCGGCCAGCGCTTCACGCTCGACGACGATGCGGCGCCGGGCGATGCGACCCGCGTGCAACTGCCGCACCCGGAAATCCTGCGCTCCGTGAAGCCCGGCCATCGCCTGCTCATCGATGACGGGCGGCTCCAGCTTCTGTGCGAGGAGGCCGATGGGCGACGCCTGCGCTGCACGGTGGTCTCGGGCACGAAGATATCCGACCGCAAGGGCGTCAGCCTGCCCGACACCGACCTGCCGGTCGGCGCGCTGACGGAAAAGGACCGCAAGGACCTCGACGCGGTGCTGGACGCCGGCGTGGACTGGATCGCGCTCTCCTTCATCCAGCGGCCGGAAGATCTGGCGGAAGCGCGCAAGATCGCGCGCGGGCGCGCCGCGCTGATGTCGAAGATCGAGAAGCCGCAGGCGGTGACTCGGCTGCCCGAGATCATCGAGCTTTCCGACGCGGTGATGGTGGCGCGCGGCGATCTCGGCGTGGAAATGCCGCTGGAGACGGTGCCCGGCATCCAGAAGCAGATCACCCGCGCCTGCCGCCGCGCCGGCAAGCCCGTCGTCGTCGCCACGCAGATGCTGGAATCGATGATCTCGGCGCCGGTGCCGACGCGCGCAGAGGTATCGGACGTGTCGAGCGCGGTCTTCGAGGGCGCCGACGCGGTGATGCTGTCGGCCGAATCCGCCGCCGGCGACTATCCCGTCGAGGCGGTGGCGATGATGAACCGCATCGCCGGCAAGGTCGAAACCGACCCGCTCTATCCCGGCATCATCAATGCGCAGCGTTCCGAGCCGGAGGCGACCGGCGCCGACGCCATCTCGCTGGCGTCGCGGCAGATCGCCGAGACGCTGCGGGCCGCCGCGATCGTCACCTATACGTCCTCCGGCACCACGGGCCTCAGGGCAGCGCGCGAACGGCCGCAGGTGCCGATCATCGCGCTGTCGCCGGTGGTCGAGACGGCGCGGCGTCTGTCGCTTCTGTGGGGCACGCATTGCGTCGTCACCCCCGACGCGACCGATCTCGACGATATGGTGGAGAGGGCCTGCCGTATCGCCGCCGCGGAAGGCTTCGCGGAGCCGGGCGAGCGCATCATCATCACCGCCGGCGTCCCGCTGCGCACCCCCGGCGCGACCAACATGCTGCGCATCGCCTATATCTCGCCGGACGGCGCGGGCGGCAGGTAGGCCCGCGCCTTCGGATACGGAATCACATGCCTTTCAAGATCGCCACCTGGAACATCAACTCCGTCCGCCTGCGCATGCCGCTGGTGGAACGTTTCCTCGCCGAACATGCGCCGGACGTGCTCTGCCTCCAGGAGACCAAATGTCCGGACGACCTCTTTCCCGCCAAGGCGTTCAGGGCAGCCGGCTACGAGCACATCGAATTCCACGGCCAGAAGGGCTATCACGGCGTGGCGACGGTCTCCCGCCGGCCGCTCGAACTGGTCGAGAAGCGCGAATATTGCGCCAGGGGCGATTGCCGGCACCTGTCTGTCAGGCTGGATGCCGGCGGCAGGCGCCTGATGATCCATAATTTCTACGTGCCGGCGGGCGGCGACGAGCCGGACCCGGAAATCAACTGGAAGTTCCGCCACAAGCTCGATTTCGTCGAGGAGATGCGCCTGCTGCGCGCCGACATTCCGGAGGCGGACGCCTCCATCCTCGTCGGCGATCTGAACATCGCCCCGCTCGAAAACGACGTCTGGTCGCACAAGCAGCTTCTGCGGATCGTCAGCCACACGCCCGTCGAGACGGAGGGCCTGGAATCGATGCGGACCGGCGGCGGCTGGACCGACCTGATGCGCCACCACATCCCCCCCGACCAGAAGATCTACACATGGTGGAGCTACCGCGCCGCCGACTGGGCCGCGTCGGATCGTGGCCGGCGCCTCGATCACGTCTGGGGTTCGGCAAGCCTCGCGCCGCTGCTCAGCGACGTGACGGTGCTACGCGAGGCGCGCGGCTGGGAGCGGCCGTCCGACCATGTTCCGGTGATGGCCACCTTCGCACTGGACTAGATCATTCCAGCCTTTGCCGGAAGCGGCCCGTCGCAGACCCCCACCCCATACCCCTCCCCACAAGGGGGAGGGGATTCTGAGAGGATGACGCCTCCCTCCCCCTTGTGGGGAGGGTAAGGGTGGGGGTGCTTCGCGCGACGACAGACAATGATCGGCATTGCTCTAGACGCTACCGGACACGCCGCCGCCGGCCCTCTTCCGCGTCTCCTTCTGGCTCCCTGCATCGCCCCGGAGTTGGTCGAGATAGTTGTAGATGGTGAAGCGGGAAACGCCGAGGCTGGAAGCGGCGAGGTCGACGCTGGAGCGGATCAGGAACAGGCCGCGATCGTTCATGTGGCGCACCGCCTCCATCTTGTCCTCGCGCGTCATGGTCGCCACCGCCTTGCCCGTCGCGGCGATGCCAGACTGGATGATCTCCTGCACGAGGTCGTCCACGCTGGCGCTCTCCGTCTCCGTCACGGCTTGCGGCGCACCGGCTACGGAGGCGATCAGCCCCTTGACGATGGTGTCAAGCTCCCGCAGGCGGCTGCGGTCGGCATTGATGCAGAAGGCGGCATAGGCCTTGCCCCTGCCGTCGCGCAGGATGATGCTGGTCGAGTCGAGCTCGTGCCCGACGCGCGAGCGTGTCCGGTAGTCGCTGATGATCGAATAGGATTTGCCCGGCTCGGCGAATTCTCCGGACATCAGCTTCTGGAGCCCGAGATCGTCGAAGGGGCCGCTGATGATGGGGCTGCCGATCGTGCGGCCGGTGATGTGGCCGTTGGCGATGGCGACCACCGAGTGGCCGGGCTTCGAGAGGTCGTGCAGGACGACCTCGATATCGCCGCCGATGATGTGCTGCATGCCCTCGACCACCCATTTCAGGGTCTCGATGACCAGTTCGCATTCATACGCGGTTTTCGGGCTGATCAAGCGGCCTGTCCCCTGTCAGTTGCCCGGCGACACTTCGACCACCAGCTCGATCTCCACCGGCATGCCGAGCGGCAGGGCATTGGTGCCGACCGCGGCGCGCGCGTGCCGTCCCCTTTCGCCCAGCACCTCCACGAGGAGCTCCGAGGCGCCGTTGATCACGAGATGCTGTTCTCCGAAGTCGTCGTCGGAATTGACGTAGCCGTTGAGCTTCACGATCTGCACGACGCGGTCAAGGTCGCCGACGGCCGAAACGATGGCCGCGAGCGCATTGATCGCCGAAAGGCGGGCCGCCGCCTGGCCCTGCGCCACGGTCATGTCGCGCCCGAGCTTGCCCCGCGCGACGACCTTGCCATTGGTCATCGGTCCCTGCCCCGAAACATAGAGCATGTTGCCGGAGAGCCGGGTGGGCACATAGGCCGCCAGCGGCGCCGACACTGCCGGCAGGTCGATGCCAAGTTCCTTCAATCGTTGCTGGGTCGACATCAGAGCATTTCCTTTTGCACGTCGCGAAAAATCCCGGCGAAGCGGTCGATGTCCGCTTCGCTGTTGTAGAAATGAGGCGAGACGCGCAGATATGCCCCGCGCGGCTCCACGCTGACCCCTCGTGTGGCGAGGCTGGTCGCCATCTCCTGCGGATGGGCGCTGCGGATGGAGACGATTGCCGCCGCTGCCTCCGGCGTCACGATTGAAGCCCCGCATTCGGCTAGGCGGGTCACCAGATGCAGCCGCAGGGCCTCGTTCCGCTCGTGGATCGAGGCCCAGCCCAGCCCTTCGAGATAGGCGAGCGCATCCTGCAAGGCGAAGAGGCCGGGATAGTTCGGATGGCTGTATGCCAGCTCGCGCGAGGGCGGCGGGTTGGCATAACCGCGCATCACCGGCTCCAGCACATCGGCCAGCCGCGGGCCGACGATGCTGACGGCCATGCCAAAACCGGCGAGCAGCCATTTGAACACCGCCCCGACATAGGCGTCGGCAAGCCCCGCATCGACCGGCGTCGCGCCGAGCGCCTGGATGCCGTCGATAATGAGAAAGGCGTCCGCTCCGCGCGCCGCCTGCGAGAGCGCCCGCAGATCGAGCTTCGTGCCCGTTTCCCAATGGACGTGGGAGGCGAGCACGAAGCGGCTGCCTTGCGCCGCGGCGGCCAGTGTTTCCGTCCGCGCGGCCTCGTCGGGCACCGCCAAGGGCACAGGCGACGCCCCGCGCCCGGCCAGAAGGCGTACGACCGCCAGCACGGAGGGGAACTCGTCGTCGCAGAAAACCACCCTGTCGCCGCTGGCGATCGGCAGCGCCAGCGCCAGACGGTTGAGTGCGTCTGTCGTGCTGCCCGCGAAGCCGACCGTCTGCGGCGGCACATGCGCCAGCCGGCCGACCTGCCCGCGCACCTCGTCCGCGACCGATCGCCAGCGGTCGCGGCCGTCGAAACCGCGGCTGTACATGTCGTCGAAGAAGCGCGCCACTCCCTGTCCCGCGCCCCGCCGGGCGACGCCGGTGGAAGCCGTGTTCAGGTAGATGCGCTCGTCCAGATAGGGGAAGTCGGCCCGCACCCGCTCAATGTCGAAGCCCATGCCGGCCTCCCGCTTTGTCTCAATCGTCATGCGCGCTTCAGCCTCTTTTCCAGCCGCTGCCCGTAGCGGGACATGGCGAAGCAGAAGGCGAAATAGATGGCGCCGACGAAGATATAGGCTTCGGCGCCAAAACCCTGCCAGGCGGGCTCGCCGATGGAGCGTTTCGCCGCGTTCAGCAGGTCGAAGATGCCGATGATCATCACCAGCGACGTGTTCTTGAAGAAGGCGATGCACAGGCTCACGATCGGCGGCAGCACGATGGTGAGCGCCTGCGGCATGATCACATGCGCCGTCATGCGCCAATAGCCGAGGCCGAGCGCGCGCGCCGCCTCGTACTGGCCGGCCGGCACGGCCTGCAAGCCGCCGCGGATGGTTTCGGACAGATAGGCGGCTACGAAAAGCACGATGCCGAGCTGCGCGCGCAGCAGCTTGGAGACGGTCAGCCCCTCGGGCAGGAAGAGCGGAAACATCACGCTCGCCATGAACAGCACGCTGATCAGCGGAATGCCGCGAATGATCTCGACATAGAGCTTGCAGATCGTCCGCACCGTGGGGTTGGTCGCGGAGGCGCGGCCGAGCGCGACGAGGATGGCGAGCGGGAAGGCGAGCGCGATGCCGAAGGTCGCAAGCATCAGCGTGACCGGCAGGCCGCCCCACAGATCCTCCGATACCGGGCGCAGGCCGAACATCCCGCCGCGCATGAGAATGAAGATCGCCGCGAGCCCCGCGATCCAGATCGCCGCGATCTTCCACCCCCACAGGCGGCGGTCGACAGAGACGATATAGAGTCCGACGAAGGCCGCGATGCAGATCGTCGGGCGCCAGTGCTGGTCGTAGGGGTAGAGCCCGAAAAGGATGAAGCGGTATTTCTCATGGATCAGCGCCCAGCAGGCGCCCGCCGTCTCGGCGCGGCAGAGCTGGGTGTCGGCAATGCTCGATCCCGGCAGCGTCCAGATCGCCCGCAACACGGCCCAGTCGAGAAAGCGATAGCCGAGCCAGCCGAGCAGGACGGCCATGACGACGGTGATGACGCCCGATGTCCATGAGCTGAAGAGGTTGCGCCGCGCCCAGGCACGCGCGCCGCGCTCGACGGGCGGACGCATGATGACCTCGTCGCCGGCCTCCGTCACTACCGGCTTAATGGCGAGGGACGGGCCGGTCATCGCGCCACCAGTGCGACGGAGCGATTGTACCAGTTCATCAGCGCGCTGACCGACAGGCTGATGGTCAGGAAGGCGGCCATGATGATCGCGATGCCCTCGACCGCCTGGCCGGTGTCGCTGATCATGGTGTTGATGATCGCGACGAGGTCCGGATAGCCGACGGCGACGGCGAGCGAGCTGTTCTTGGTGATGCCCAGATATTCGCTCGTCAGCGGCGGCACGATGATGCGCAGCGCCTGCGGCAGGATGATCTTGCGCAGCGTCTGCGCGCGGCCGAGGCCGAGCGATTCGGCCGCCTCCCACTGCCCGCGCGGCACACCGAGAATGCCGGCGCGCACGATCTCGGCGACGAAGGCCGAGGCATAGATCGACAGGCCGATGACCAGCGCCGAAAGCTCCGGCGTCAGCGTGCCGCCGCCGGCGAAATTGAAGCCGCGCATTTCGGGAATGTCCGGCGCGATATGCGTTCCCGATGCGAAGAGCACGGCGACCGGAACGGCGACCAGCAGGACAAGCCCCGCCGGAACGAGCGACAGGCGGCGGATGCGGTCGTTGCCGCTGCGCCCGCGCAGCCATGCGGCGCCGACGAGCAAGGCGAAACCGAGCAGGAAGGCGCCGACCGCCAGCCCGCCGCCCTGAACCTCGATGAAGGTTGGGTAGCGGATGCCGCGATTGGAAATGTAGAGCCCCTCGACCAGCCTGATCGCCCCGCGCGGCGCAGGCAGTTGCAGCAGCATCTGGTACCAGAAGACGAGCTGCAGCAGCACCGGCACGTTGCGCACGACCTCGACATAGGCCCCGCAGGTCCGGGCGAGGAGCCAGTTCGGCGACAGGCGCGCAATGCCGATCAGGGTTCCGAAGACAGTCGAGACGGCGATCACCACCGCCGAGACCGTCAGCGTATTGAGGAAGCCGATGAAAAGCGCGCGGCCATAGGTATGCAGGCCCGGCACGAAAGCCAGCCAGCTATGCGCGATCGGCATGTTGACGGGCCGGAACAGGAAGGCGAAGCCCGTCGTGATGCCGCGCGCGCGCAGATTGGCCAGCGTCGTGTCGACAAGGAACCAGGCGAGCGCGGCGATGCCGAGGATCAGCGCGGCCTGCACGGCAAGCGACCGCAGGTCGGCCACTCTGCCGGGCCGCGTCAAGCCGGCTGGCGTTGCTCTGGACATGGTCCGCGCGCTCCCGAGAGGCTCAGCGGCGACAATCGGAGACCATCGCCGCCGACAGGCGATCAACGGAACGGGGGTGCGTATTGCAGGCCGCCCTTGGTCCAGACATTGTTGTAGCCGCGGTCCACGCCGACGACATTTCGGTCCCAGATCTCGCCGAAATTGCCGACCTGGCTGACGACGGTCCTGGCGAAGTCGTTGGCGAGGCCCAGCGTGGAGCCGAGTTCGCCCTCGGCGCCGAGGAAGCGGCGCACGCGCGGGTCCTTGCTGTCGGCGAAACTGTCGATATTGCCGGCTTCGATGCCGAGGATCTCCGCATTGACCAGCGCGAAGTGCGTCCAGCGGACGATGTCGAACCAACGCTCGTCGCCCTTGCGGACGACGCCGCCGAGCGGCTCGGCGGTCATGCGCTCGGGCAGGATGACGAAGTCCTTGCCGGCTTCGCCCTGCGAGGCCTTGAAGCCCGCCAGCGAGGAGCTGTCGATGGTGTAGGCGTCGCAGCGGTCGGCCAGGAACGCCGCGCGCGCCTCCTCGCCTTCCGACAGCACCACGGGTGTGTAGCTCATGTTGTTGGCGGCGAAATATTCCTGCACCGTCAGCTCGGACGTGCCGCCCGTCAGCATGCAGATGCTCGCGCCGTCGAGCTTGAGGGCGCTGTCCACGCCGAGCGACTTCTTCACCATGAAGGCCTGGCCGTCATAGTAGTAGATGTTGGGGAACTGGAGGCCGAGCTGGCTCTCGCGCGTCATCGTCCAGGTCACATTGGCGAACAGCACGTCGACCTCGCCGGACTGGAGCCCGGTGAAGCGCTGCTGGGGCGACAGGAGCACCCACTGCACCTTCTCCGCGTCGCCGAGCGTCGCCGCCGCCACCGCGCGGCACTGGTCGGCATCGATGCCGCGCATGACGCCCTTGCTGTCCGGCAGCGAGAAGCCGGGGCTGGTGCCGATCACGCCGCAGATCAGCGTGCCGCGGGCCTTCACCGTCTCGAGCGTCTTCGACGGCGCCGGCGCATCCTGCGCGATCGCCCCGGAAGCGGCTACGAGGCCGCCGATGACCGCGCATGCGGCCAGGAACTTGCTGTGTCTCATATATCTCTCCCCTTGAAACGGCCACGCCGTCAGCGCCACAAAACAACATTCTGTTGAAACGATCAACGTTTTGTTGATCGCTTCAACCGGCATATGCTGGGCGCCCCGACAGAGCGCTTCCCATCAAGGGGAGTATCGGCCCGTCAGGCTGATTTTTTCGCTTTCGCGGCACGGCCGGTCTTGGTCAGTTCGGCCCACCAGATCAGCTGGTCCAGAAGCTCCTGCGCGCTCTGGCCGATGGTGCCTTCGATGGCGGTCATCGGCTGGTCGCCGCCGCCGTGCCAGACGGTGAAGAACTCGGTGCCGCTGATATGCACGGTCGAGCGCACCGGGACCATGTAGAGTTCCACCGAGATGCTGCGCAGGTGCTCAACCGCGCGCGCGCCGCCGACGGAGCCATAGCCGACGATGGCGGCCGGCTTGTAGTTCCACTCCACATAGGCCTGGTCGAGCGCGTTCTTCAGCGCGCCGGGGATCGAGCGGTTATATTCGGCGGTGACGAAGATGAAGCCGTCCATCTCGCCGATCTTCTTCTGCCACGCGCGCGCCTTGGGATCCTGCGATTCCTGCCATGCGTTCGACGACACCTCGTTAAAGAGCGGCAGGTCGTAGTCGCGCAGGTCGATCAGCTCGGCCTCGATCTCCTCGCGCTTCGAAGCGAGGTCCAGCATCCATCGCGCCGGCTTCTCGCCGAAGCGCGTGTCGCGCGTGGAGCCGATGATGATGCCGATCTTGAGCTTGCTCATGTACACTGTCCTTGTTCTGTCTCTGGGTACGCGGCGCAACCGCGCTGGAAGATGATCAGGCGGCGGAGGTCGCCCCGCGCCTGGCCACATGCGCCTCGAACTCGCGGGCGACGTCATAGGCCAGGATCCAGTGGTCGACCGAATTGCCGAAATAGCCGGTGATCGCCTTGGAAGCCTCGCGCCACTGGAGGTTGCGCTGGTTGATGGCGAAGGGGTCCTTCAGCATCATGTAGTTCGACCGCGCCCGCGACTCGAGCTGCACGCGCGAGGCGCGCGGCAGGCGGAATTCCTCGTAGAGCTTCAGCGCGCTGACCGGATCGTCGGACATGTAGGCGAGCGCATCGCCGAGCGCGCTCGCATCTTCCGCCCCTTGGCCCGCCCCCTGCCCGATGAAGGGCAACGTGGCGTGGGCCGCATCGCCCAGAAGCGCGACGCGCCCCTTGGCCCAGCTCTTCAGCGGCTCGATGTCGAACAGCGGCCAGCGGAGATAGTCCGCCGACTTCGACAGCCACTCCTTCGCGGACGGTTCCCAGTCCCTGACGAAGCCGAGAACCTGTTCCGTCGGCACCACTGCGGTGCGGTTCCCCGTATCGAAATCCTCAAGCCGCTGATTGTTGCGATAGAGGCTGAGATTGATGGTCTCGCGGCCGGCGAAGTTCTGCAGCAGGAACTGCCCCGGCGCGGGCCAGGCATTGGCGATCCATTTGTAGCTCTCGAAATCGGGCAGTTCGCTCGAAGGGATCAGGCCGCGATAGGCGACCTTGCCCGAGAACACCGGCTCGACCTCGCCGAAGACCAGCCGGCGCACGGTCGAGCGGATGCCATCGGCGCCGATCAGCACGTCGCCGGTCGCGACATGGCCGTTCTCGAACGTTGCCCGCACGCCGTTCCCGTCCTGCTCGACGGCAACGCATTTCATGCCGTAATGCGCCACGCCTTCCGGCAGCTTCTCGCCCAGCCGGTCCAGCAGCTCCGAGCGCCCGAAGACCAGATAGGGCGAGCCGAGCTCCTTCTCGGCGATCGTGTCGCCCAGCCTGTTGGTGCTGATGATGTTGCCGGTGTTCCATTCGCGCATGTTGCGCACCCCGACCGGCGAGCCGCAGGCCTTCACCAGTTCGAGCAGCCCGATGCGCTTGAAGATGTTGGTCACATTGGCGGTGAACTGAACGGCCGAGCCGATCTCGGGATTTCCCTCGGCGCGCTCGTAGAGCTCGACCTCGATTCCCTGATGCCTGAGAACCAGCGCGCTGATGATGCCGCCGATGCCGCCGCCGATGATGATCGCCTTCATGGATGTTTCCCTTCGAAAATGACCGCCCGCCCGGACCTCATGCCGGCTGACCGCGCCGGGCGCGCTGTGCGACCGGGTCAGGGCTTGGAATCGAGTCCAGCAAGGTCCGCGTGTAATCGTTGGCCGGATTGGACAGGACCTGCCCGGTCGGGCCCTGCTCGACGATCCGGCCCTTGTTCATCACCACCACCCGGCTGGAGATGTTCGAGGCCAGCGACAGGTCGTGCGTGATGAAGATGCAGGCGAAGCCATGCTCGCGCTGCAGCTTGCCGAACAGTTCCAGCACCGTCTTCTGCACCGATACGTCCAGCGCCGAGGTCGGCTCGTCGGCCACCACCAGCGACGGCTTCACCGACAGCGCCCGCGCGATGCCGACCCGCTGCTTCTGCCCGCCCGAAAGCTCGTGCGGGAACCGGTCGAACAATTCGGGACCGAGACCTACCTCGGCCATGATGCGGCGGATATAGTCGTCGCTCGTCTCGAGTTCCGGCTTGAACCGGCGGGTCCATTTCAGCGCGGCGCGCAGCGTGGCCCCGATGCGCATGCGCGGGTTCAGCGAGGCATTGGCGTCCTGGAACACCATGCTGACGCCGGGCGAGTGGCGGTCGCCATCGGCCTTGGTCCCTTGCCGGGCCACGCCGTCGATGACGACCTCGCCGCCGTCGATGCGCACCAGTCCGGCGGCGACGTTGCCGAGCGTGCTCTTGCCGCTGCCGGATTCGCCCACCAGCGCCACGACCTCGTTGCGCCGGATCGACAGGTCGATCCCGTCGAGCGCCCTGATGGGTTCGCCGTGTCGTCCGGCGAAGGTCACGCCGATATTGCGAAACTCCAGCACGTTTTCGTCCGGTTCCACCATCGCTTCGCCGGCCGCCTGACGTCCCTTGTCCAGCGAAGGCACGGCGGAGAGCAGGAGCTTGGTATAGTCCGCCTGCGGGTTGGCGAAGAGCGAGACGGCGGTGCCGGTCTCCACCTCCTGCCCGTGCCTCATGACCAGCACGCGGTCGGCGATGTCGGCGACGACGCCGAAATCATGGGTGATGAACAGGATCGACATGCCCATCTCGGCCTGCAATTCACGCAGCAGGTCGAGGATCTGCGCCTGCACCGTCACGTCGAGCGCGGTCGTCGGCTCGTCGGCGATCAGCAGCTTCGGGCGACAGGCGATCGCCATGGCGATCATCACGCGCTGGAGCTGCCCGCCGGACAGTTCGAACGGATATTGCGTGTATTTCGTCTCCGGCGTCGGCAGCTTGACCCTGCGCAGCAGGTCGAGCGCGCGGTCGCGCGCCTCGGCCGGCGACAGGTCCATATGGTTGCGGATCACGTCGCTGAGTTGCCGGCCCACCTTGTAGACGGGGTTCAGCGCCGACATCGGCTCCTGGAAGATGATAGAGATGTCGTTGCCGCGCAGCCCGGTCAGCCGCTCGAAATCATAGGGCAGCAGGTTGTCGCCGCCGAAATCGATGGTGCCCGAGACATGCGCGCGCGGCCCCAGCAGGCCCAGAAGGCTGAGCGCCGTCACTGACTTGCCGGAGCCGGATTCGCCGACGATGGCCAGCGTCTCGCCCTGCCCGATGTCGAAGGAGAGGTCGCGCACGATGCGCTTGCGCTTGCCCCCCGCCTCGAAGTCGATGCAGAGATCGCGGACCGCGAGCAGCGCTCCCGCCTCGTCCGGCTTCGGCGCGGCCCCGCTCACGACCGGCCTCCCTGCTCGCGCGGGTCCCACAGCGCGCGCAGCGTGTCGCCCAGCGCGCTGAAGATCAGGATGGTGCAGACGACGAAGAGGCCCGGCACGATCATCAGCATGGGATGCGAGCTCATATAGCGCTGGCCGTCGGCGACCATGCCGCCCCAGGACGGCGCCGGCGGACGGATGCCGAGGCCGAGATAGCCGAGGCCCGACCCGACGAGGATGGCAGCGGCGATGGTGAGCGAGGCCTGCGCCAGGATCGGCGCCATGATGTTGGGCAATATCTGGCCGAGCACGATCGAGCGGCGCGGCGCGCCGAAGATAATGGCCGCCTGCACGAACTGCCGGTTGCGGACCGACAACGTCTGCCCGTAGGCGACGCGGGCGAAGCCCGGCGTGAAGAGCAGCGCCAGCACGCCGATCAGCGTCGGCACGCTGGGGCCCAGCGCCGCGACGACCAGCAGCGCCAGGATGAGCGGCGGGATCGACAGCATCACGTCGATGCCGCGCATCAGCACGCCCTCGGTGAGGCCGCGCGAATAGGCGGCGGTCATGCCGATGGTGACGCCGAAGGCCATGGCGAGAAGGGTGGCGCTGAGCGCGGTGAAGAGCTCCACCTGCGCACCGGCGGCGATCCGCGCCAGCACGTCGCGGCCGAAATTGTCCGTCCCGAGAAGATGTCCCGGCGTGCCGACCGGCGCGAAACGCGCCACGATGTTCTGCGCCAGCGGATCGTTGGGCACCAGCAGCGGCCCGGCCACGGCGAAGACGACGAGCGCGATGGCGAGCGAGGGCAGGACATACTTCCTCATTGCCGGCGCGCCCGCGGATCGAGGAAGCCGTACATGATGTCGGCGACGATGTTGATCGCGATGTAGAAGGCGGAGATGACGAACACCGCCCCCTGGATGAGCGGATAGTCGCGCACGCTTACCGCCGAGACGAGCAGCGAGCCGAGGCCCGGCAGGTTGAAGACCTTCTCGACCAGCACCGTCGCGCCGATCAGGCCGCCAAGCTCCAGCGCCGAAACCGTCAGCACCGGCGTCAGCGCGTTGCGCAATATGTCGCGGCGAAAGGTCCGACGCGGCGCGAAGCCATAGGCGCGCGAGGTGCGCACCCAGTCCTGGTTGCGGACTTCGAGGATTTCGTAGCGCGTCACCTTGGCGATGGTGGCGGCGATGGGCAGCGACAGCGTCAGGATCGGCAGGACCAGCCGGCGCAGGTGCTCGACCGGGTCGGAGATCGGCGCCATGCCGCCGGCAGGCAGCCAGCCGAGCGAAAGCGAAAGCGACAGGATCAGGAACGACCCCGCCACATAGCCCGGCACCGAGAGGATGAAGGGTCCGAGCACCGACACCAGCCGGTCGCCCCAGCGGGTCTGCACGCTGAGGCTGCCGAAGAAGATGCCCGCCGTGATGCCGACGAGGGAGGCGAAGATCACCAGCTCGATGCTGACCAGAAGCCGGCTGCCGATGATTTCGGCTGCCGGCTGGCTGTATTGGAAGGAAGTTCCGAAATCGAGCAGGAAGAGGCCCCGCATGTGGTCGAGCAGCCGCACCGGCAGCGGCCGGTCGAGGCCGAACTGCTCGCGCATGGCGGCGATGACGTCGGGGCTGACATTGCCCGCCTCGCTCATCATCGCCTCGACCGGATCGCCGGGCACGACCTGGACCGCCAGGAAGATGATGATCTGGACGCAGACGACCATCACGAGGCCGATCAGCAGCCTTCTCGCGCTGTAAGTCGCCAATTCCATGTGCGCTGCGCTCTTCAGGGAACACCGGAGCATGGCGCCCCGGCCGGTTGCGTGGCACCTGCCCGCGGGAATGGCCCCGGAGCAGGCCGGAATTAATTCACCCGGGCCTTCTCGACCATGTAGCCGGTTCCGGTGATGCTCAGGAAGCCCGGAACGTTCTTGAAGCCCTCGACCTTGCGGTTGTAGGCGAAGGCCTGGCTGCGCTGGGCCACGGGCAGGAACGGCACCTGGTCGCGGATCAGCTCGACCGCCTTCATATATTCGGGCCGGGCGGTCGCGTCGTCGCCGATCGCCTCGCCGGCCTGGATGTGAGCCACGATCTCCGCCGCATCGAAGCCGTAGCTGCCGAAGGACGATGCCGGGGCGCCGATCGAATAGGCCTGGAGATAGACCGGACCCGTCACAGACGGAGCGCCGCCCGCCACGGCGAGATCGTACTTCCCGCCGCTCTTCGACGCGGTATAGGTCGGCCAGTCCGGCGCATCGAGTTCCGCCTCGATGCCGACTTCCTTGAGGTCGGCCTGCATCGACAGCGCCATGTCGCGGAAGAAGGAATAGGTGGACGAGGTCAGGAGCGAGATCTTCAGGCCCTTCTCGACGCCGGCCTCGGCCAGCAGCTCGCGCGCACGCTCGGGATTGTACTCCCACAGCTCGCCCATCTTCGGATCGTAGCGGTCGTTGCCCGGCGACATCGCGATGCCGTTCAGCGGCGTGCCATGTCCGTAGAAGGCGGCCGCGACCGTATTGTCGCGGTTGATCGCATGGGCGATGGCCTGCCGCACCTTCGGATTGTCGAAGGGAGCCTTCTCGACATTGAACAGCGCGTAGACGAAGGGACCCGGAACCGCGTCCAGCACGAGGTTCGCATCGGCCTCGACACGCTCGAAGTCCTCCCAGCCGACGAAGTCGATCATGTCCACGTCGCCGGCGATCAGCGCATTGGTGCGGGCGGAGGAGTCCGGGTAGAAGATGAACTTCACACTCTCCAGCGCCACGGCGTCCTTGTCGTAATAGGTGTCGGCCTTGACCAGCGTCAGGCCCACGCCGCTGTCGTTCGTTTCCAGCTTGAACGGGCCGGCGCCGATCCAGTTCGCCGCGCCCGAGGCGAGCGCGGCCGCCGGCGAGATGCCGGCATTGGGATCGGCCATGTAGTCGAGGAAGGAGGCGTTCGGCTTGGACAGGTGCACGACCACCGTCCTTGCGTCCGGCGTCTCGATCGACTGCAAGGTGGACAGCGCCGAATAGATCGCGGCGCCGGTCGACTTGTCCGCCAGATATTCGAGGCTCGCCTTCACGGTGCCCGAGTCGATGGGAGAACCGTCGTGGAACGTAAGCCCCTCGCGCAGCCTGAAGCTGTAGGTCGATGGGTCGGCGGCCTCGTAGCTCTCGGCGAGCGCCGGCACGATCGCGCCGTTCTCGTCGAACTTGACGAGCCCGCGATGGAGTTGCTGGTTGACGATGAACTGCGCGGCGCCGCGCGACGGGCCGTAGACCAGATTGCCGACATTGGCCGACAGGCCGAAGACCAGCGTGCCGCCGCCCGCCTGCGCCACGGCACGCGACAGGTCCGCGCCCAGAACGAGCATCGTTCCGGCTGCGGCCGCGCCGCCCAGGAAGGTGCGGCGGCGGATGGAAGTGAATCGTGTATTCATTCTGTGTTCCCCATGATGGCCCCGCTTGGACGAGGACGAATCTTGTTCAAAGGCAGCTCGGGCTGGACATGATGAAAACGGAGGTTGATCGGCACGGCCCCGTTCGACGCCCGCTCAGGACGCCTGGTCCCTGCCTTCCGGCAGCGCGCCGCCGGCTTCCATATTCCATCCCACAGGTGAATTGCTCACATGGTCGAAACATTCTGTCAATATTGATCGGCGTTTAGTTGATAAATTGACGGTGTTTTGACGGAATTTCGCTGCCTTCTCGACATGAGAGGTCGCCGGAGGGTGCGCTACGCCGGGCATTTCTAGCCCTCCCTTTCCGCCGGAGAGCCGTAGCCGCCGCCGGTTGGGGTCTCGATGATGACCGCGTCGCCCGCATGGGCGACGATCTGGATGCAGGGTTCCAGCTCCGCGATCCGGCCGTCGCTATGGCGCAGCAGGTTCCGGCCCAGCGCGCCCGCCTCGCCGCCCGCGGTGCCGAAAGGCGCCACCTTGCGGTTGCCGCTGAGGATCGCGCAATCCACCTCCTCGCGGAACCGGATCACCCGGCGCACGCCGTCGCCGGCGTTCCACCGCCCCTTGCCGCCCGAGCCCCGGCGGATCGAGAATTCCTCGAGCACGACCGGGAAGCGCGCTTCCAGCACTTCGGGGTCGGTCAGGCGCGTATTGGTCATGTTGGTGTGCACGGCCGAAGCGCCGTCGAAGCCCGGACCGGCCGGCGCGCCGGAGCAGATGGTCTCGTAATATTGCGAGGCCGCATTGCCGAATGTGAGGTTGTTCATCGTCGCCTGCGACGAGCCCAGACGGCCGAGCGCCCCCAGAAGGCAGTTGGTGACGGCCTGGCTGACCTCGACATTTCCCGCCACCACGGCGGCCGGATAGCGCGGCGACAGCATGCTACCTTCGGGAACGACGATGTCGATCGGCCGCAGGCAGCCGGCATTCATGGGAATGCTGCGGCCCACCAGCATGCGGAACACGAACAGCACCGCCGCCCGCGTGATCGGCTCCGGCGCGTTGAAGTTGCTCTTCTGCTGCTCGCTCGTGCCGGTGAAGTCGATGCGCGCCCGACCCCGCGCGCGATCAATCGACACGGCGACGACGATCCTGCAGCCGGCATCCATCGGCAGTTCGAAACGCCCGTCCTCGAGGCTGTCGATGACCTGCCGGACGGCCGCCTCGGCATTGTCCTGCACATGCGCCATATAGGCTGACACGACCGCCTCGCCGAACTGGTCGATCATCTTGTGCACTTCACGCGTGCCGCGTTCGTTGGCCGCGACCTGCGCCTTCAGGTCGGCGATGTTCTCGTCGATATTGCGGGCGGGATAGCGCGCGCCGGCGAGGATGGCGCGCATCTCGGCTTCGCGGAACACGCCCTCGTCGACCAGCTTCACATTGTCGATATAGACGCCCTCCTCCTCGATGGAGCGGGCCTGCGGGCTCATCGAGCCCGGCGCGACGCCGCCTATATCGGCATGATGGCCGCGGCTGGCGACGATGAAGCGGATATTGCGGCCCTCCCGGTCGAAGACCGGCGTGACCACGGTGATGTCGGGCAGATGCGTGCCGCCCTGATAGGGCGCGTTCAGCACATAGACGTCGCCCGGCCTGATCGAACCGCGATTGCGGTCGAGCACCGTGCGGACCGAGGAATCCATCGAGCCGAGATGGACGGGCACATGCGGGGCATTCGCCACGAGGTTGCCCTCGCTGTCGAACAGCGCGCAGGAGAAGTCCAGCCGCTCCTTCATGTTGACCGAGCGCGCCGTGTTCTGCAGCACCACGCCCATCTGCTCGGCGATGGACATGAAGAGGTTGTTGAACACCTCCAGCATCACCGGATCCGATTCGGTGCCCGGCCGGCTCGCGGCCTCCACACCGGTTTCGTCGCGCGTGAGAACAAGGTCGTCGCGTTCGGTGATCCGTCCGGCCCAGCCGGGCTCGATCACCACCGTCTGGTTGGGCTCGATCAGCAGCGCCGGGCCTTGCAGGACCTGCCCGACATCCATCTCGTCCCGCAGCACGACGCGCGCCTCGCGCCACGCGCCCTGAGTGTACATGGGGGTGAAGTTCTCGGGCAGCGCCGGGTCCGCCCCGGAGGCTTCCCGCCGGCGCTCGGGCACGGCCGCGCCGCCGCCGATCGACTCGACGGCCAGCGTCTCCACGACGAGATCATGGCCGGCCTGGATGAAGCCGAAGCGCTGCCGATGCTCGCGCTCGAAGTCGCGCACCATGTCGTCGAGCGCCGCGGCCTTCACCTCGACGGCGGAATCCGTACCCCTGTAGCGCAGATGCACGCGCACCTCGTCGGCGATGAGGCCCCCGGCCACGCCCTGCGCCACCAGCGAGGCGCGTGTCTCGGCCAGAAGCTCCTCGGCCAGCCGCGCGATCGACGGCATGATTTCGGCCGACAGCGGTTCCTCGACGCTCTTCTGCCGGCTGGCGCGCAGGTCGCCGAGGCCGATGCCATAGGCCGACAGCAGGCCGGAGAAGGGGTGGATGACGATGGTCTTCATGCCCAGCGTCTCGGCCACGCGGCAGGCATGCTGCCCGCCCGCGCCGCCGAAGCAGGCCAGCGCATAGCGGGTGATGTCGTAGCCGCGCGCCACCGAGATCTTCTTGATCGCGCTCGCCATGTTCTGCACGGCGATGGTGATGAAGCCGTCCGCCGCTTCCTCCGGCGTGATGGCGCCGCCCATGCCTGCCACCAGTTCGGTGAAGCGCTCGCGCACGATCGCGTCGTCTAACGGCTGGTCCTGTCCGGGCCCGAAGATGCTCGGGAAATGCTCCTTGCGCAGCTTGCCCAGCATCACATTCGCATCGGTGATGGTGAGCGGCCCGCCGCGGCGGTAGCAGGCCGGGCCGGGATTGGCGCCTGCCGATTCCGGCCCGACCTGGAAGCGCGCGCCGTCGAAGGACAGGATCGAGCCGCCGCCGGCCGCGACCGTGTGGATCATCATCATCGGCGCGCGCATGCGCACGCCGGCCACTTCCGATTCAAAGGTGCGCTCATACGCGCCTTCGTAATGCATCACGTCGGTGGACGTGCCGCCCATGTCGAAGCCGATGATCCTGTCGAAGCCCGCCGCCTCGCAGGTGCGCGCCGCGCCCACCACGCCGCCGGCCGGACCGGACAGGATGGCGTCGCGCCCGCGGAACAGGTCGGCCGAGGTGAGCCCGCCGCCCGAGGTCATGCACAGAAGCCGCGCGCCGGTCGCGTTCAGGTCGAGATCGGCGATCACGCCGTCCAGATACCGTTGCAGCACTGGCGAGAGATAGGCGTCCACCACCGTCGTGTCGCCGCGCCCGACGATCTTGATCAGCGGCGAGATTTCGTGGCTGACGGATACCTGAGCGAAGCCCATCCCGCGCGCCAGCCGCGCCAGCGCCTGCTCGTGCGCCGGATAGTGATAGGCATGCATGAGCACGATGGCGACGGAATCGATGCCCCGCGCCCGCACCGCTTCGAGCTGCTTGCGCGCCGCATCCAGATCCAACGGCCGCTCGACCGTGCCGTCGGCCAGCACGCGCTCCGCAACCTCGAAGACGCAGTCATACAGCGTCTCGGGCTTCTCGATCTTCATCGCAAAGATGTCGCTGCGCGCCTGATAGCCGATCTCGAGCTGGTCCCGGAAACCCGCTGTGATCAGCAGCGCCAGCGGCTCGCCCTTGCGCTCCAACAGCGCATTGGTGGCGACCGTCGTGCCCATCTTGATCGTGCCGATCGTGTCCGGCGGGATCGCATCGCCCGGCTTCAGGCCAAGGAAGGCGCGGATGCCCGCCGTGGCAGAATCCCGGTATGCGCCCGGATTTTCGGAAAGCAGCTTCCGCGCCTCGAGGCTACCATCCGGCTTGCGCGCGATGATGTCGGTGAAAGTACCGCCTCGGTCGATCCAGAAATCCCAGCGCATAGCCAGCCTTGCAAAACCCTTACGTCGCCTTGATGTGATTTTATCGATAAAATGTCAACGTTGTGACGGCGTATTTCTTCGGGGAGCTACGCTCCTTCTTATCGCAGCGCCCGGCATCGCATGCGACTCACGCGCAACATGATCGATTGTGCTTAGCGGTTCAGACCGAGGGACGCCGCGTTGTCATCGCATAAGATGCCGGTATTATGCAGGCGAAATGCCGGTGTCGACAGGTCCCGGCATAGCGTGGGCGGCGCGGCTCAACAAAAAGGATATGGCCATGAGCAAGCATGAGACGGCATTGGACGTATTGAGCAGCGGTCACATCGTCTCGTCCGCACATCTCGCGGCATCCAGCAGCCTGCCGGAGCTCTCCGAGTTCGAGTTCGGCCTGATCCTGGCCAGCAACGCCTTCGACCGCTGGATGGTCCGCTGCATGGCGGCGGCCGGCCAGCCGGGCCTGACCTCGCTGGAAGTGCTCGTCCTGCATTCCGTCACCCACCGCCAGCGGCCCAAGCGGCTGTCCGACATCTGCCTCGTGCTCGGCATCGAGGACTCGCATACCGTCGTCTACGCGCTGAAGAAGCTGGAATCGCAGGGGCTGATCACCCGCGTCCGCCAGGGCAAGGAAAAGCTGGTTCTCATCACGCCCGCCGGCGAGGCGACCTGCCAGCGCTATGGCGAGATCCGCGAGCGGCTGCTCGTCAATGCGGTCTCCGCCCTGCGCCTCGATCCCAAGGCGATCAGCGCCGTCGCCTCGACCATGCGGGTCCTGTCCGGCCACTACGATCAGGCCACCCGCACCGCCGCGACCCTGTAGGGATGGACCTGCCACCTCGCTGCGGATAGCCTCCCGGCCGGGAGGACCCGACACCATGCTGCCACCACGCCCCACATTCCGCTCCGCGCTGGAAGCCGAGTGCCCCTTGATGCTGTTCGGCGCCTATGACGGCCTCTCCTCGCGGCTCATCGAGCTGGCCGGCGGCAAGGCGATGTTCGTCAGCGGCTTTTCGGTGGTGGGCGGCCGCTACGGCGTGCCTGATTACGGCCTGCGCGCCTTTGGCGACATCGCCGGCGCGGTGGCGGACATCATGCAGGCTTCCCGCCTGCCCGCGCTGGTCGACGCGGACAACGGCTATGGCGACGTCAAGAACGTGGTTCACACGGTGAACCAGTATGAACGGCTCGGCGTCGGCGGGGTCGTGCTGGAAGACCAGACATGGCCGAAGCGATGCGGTCATCTGGCCGGCAAGAGCGTCGTGCCAATGGCCGAGGCGGCGGCCAAGATCCGCGCCGCCGCAAGCGAGCGCATGAGCCCCGACACGTTCATACTGGCGCGGACCGACGCGCGCACCGTCAACGGGCTCGATGATGCGATGCGCCGCGCGGAAGCCTATCTGAAGGCGGGCGCGGACGGGATATTCATCGAAGCACTGGAAACGGTGGAGGAACTGGCGACGGTCGGCAAGGCTTTCGACGTTCCCATTCTCGCCAACCCGATCGAGGGCGGCCGCTCGCCGCAACTGTCGCCGGCCGAGTATCGCGAGCTCGGCTTCGCCATGATCGGCTACGGCATCACGCTGCTGCTGCGCGCCGCCGGCGCCATGCGGCTGGCGATGGACGACATCCTGTCCGGCCGCTTCGAACATTGGGACAGCGGCATGAGCTTCGCCGACTTCACCCGCGCCATGGGCATCGAGGAATGGCAGCGGATCGAGGCCGCCTATCCGGCGAAATCCGACTGACCGGATGAATCAGATCTCGTGATGCTCGGGCATCTGCTCGATCTGGTCCTGCGTCCATGACGTGACCGCGTGAACGCTGCCCTCTTCATCCCGCATGAAGGTGAGCTGGCTCATGGGCACCGCGACGCGTTTCGAGCCGGACCCCGCAGAGCCGCCGCCGAGATCGATCACCACCAGGCTGGGCGTTCCCGCGCCATGCATGTAGGCGACCTTGCCGATCTCGGCGTTGTGGGCCCCATAGATCGTCGCGCCCTCCAGGACTTCGGAGGTGAGCTCGTCGATGGCAAGCCGTTCGTGATTGCTGTGGTCCATGGTTCCGGACTCCTTCCTGTTCGCTGCCTTAACAAAGCAATCCGCCGAACCGTTCCGCGTATCACTAGCGTCCGAACGGGAACGAAGCCCCACCTCCCGCATTGGAACCGCAGGAGGACTGCCCGATGACCGAGAAGAAGAACCAGCGCGCCACGCTTGACGAAGAAAAGGCGTTGAAGCTCGCCGAAACGACCGATGTCTCACCCCGCCAGGCCCGGCTCCTGATCGAGCGCTACGGCGACGACGAGAAGCGCCTGATGGAAGCCGCCAGAAACTTCAAGGCGGAAGGCTGACAGCCGGAACACCTATCCGCGCAAGCGCCGGACAACCGCCGGGATGCTTCCCGCCAGTCCCTTGGGCAGGAAGATCAGCACCGTTACGAGGATCGCGCCCATGATGATCTTGTTCACGTCGCCGCCGAACGACAGGTAATTCTGCTGGATGATGATGACGGCGATGCCCAGCAGCGGGCCGAGCAGCAGGCGCTGGCCGAAGAGGATGACCGCGCTCAGCATCATCAGCAGGAAATACCCCTCGAACATGTCGGGGCCGACATAGGCGCGCTGGTAGGCGTAGAGCCATCCGGCAAGCGCGGTGATCGGCGCCGACAGCACGAAGACGGCCACGCGCACCACACGCACGTCGATGCCCATGCTGGTGGCGAGCGCCGGGTTCATGTGCACCATCATCGCCATGCGCCCGAGCCGCGACTGGCGGAACCGCGCGACGAAATAGACGGTGACCGCCAGCAGCCCGAAGGCCACCGGCCACAGCCGCCAGCTCGTATTGGCGGCATAGTCGAAGCCGAGGAACGAGAATTGCAGCATCGGTATGCCGACGATGCCGTCCGAGGCGCCCAGCGCCGGCGTGCTGAAGACGATCTCGTGAACCACGATCGCCGCCGCATAGGTGACGAGCGCGAACACGAATTCGCGCGCCCGCAGCGTAATCAGGCCGAGGACGAAGGCGGAGGCGACGGAGACCAGCACCACGGCGGCCAGCGTCACCAGCGGGCCGACGCCGTATTGCGTCGTCAGGTAGCCGGTTACATAGCCGCCCGCCGCCCAGAAGATCACATGGCCGAGGCTCATCTCACCGAGGTAGGAAAGGATGAGATCGACGCCATAGGCCATCACTGCGAAGATCGCGATGGTGATGCAGGTCGTCAGCACGCCCCGCGATCCGCCGGCAAGATAGGGCGTGAGGAAGAATGCCGCCAGGAGGATGACGTTCACCGTCATCGACGAGGCAAGGGGCATGCTGTGGCGTCCAGCCGCGGGCGAAACCGGTGCGTCAGACTTCATGTTCATCCCCTCGAAAGCCCCTCGGGCTTCACGGCGAGCAAGATCAGCAGCAGGCCGAACGCGCCCGCCATCGCATAGGCCGGCGAGACGAGCGCGCCGAAGAAGGCGATGAACAGGCCCAGCCCGAACCCTGCCAGTAGCGCCCCGCCTACCGAACCGATGCCGCCGACGACCACGACGACGAAGGTCATGATCACTTCCTCAAAGCCCATATTGGTGAGGATCGGCGTGCGCGGCGCTATCAGCACAGCAGCCAGCGCCACGCTGGCGCCCTCGAAGGCGAAGGTGGCGATGTAGAGGCGGCCGGTCCTGATGCCGAAGGCCTGCGCCAGCTTGGCGTCCTCGGCGATGGCGCGGATGGCGGTGCCGACGCGCGTGTGGTTCCTGACGATCCAGACCAGCGCGTAGAAGACGAGCGCGCCTAGAAGTATGGCGACGTCCTGCATGGTGAAGCGGATATCGGCGAACTCGACGCGCATGGAGCGCAGCGGGCTGACGAAGTTCTGCGGATTGCCGCTGAAGAGCAGCGTCGCCGCGCCTTCCAGCATATAGCCGACGCCGAGCGTGACGATCATGATGCTGGTCAGCTTCTGGTTGTAGACGAGGCCGCGCAGCATCACCTGCATCACCGCGCCCAGCAGCGCCATGAGCACCACGGCGACCACGCCGGCGGCCACATAGGGCATGCCCATGGCGGCCATGAAGTACCAGGCGATGAAGGCGCCCAGCATGTAGAACTGGCCATGGGCGAAGTTCACCAGCTTGGCGGTGCCGAGCAGGATGGTCCAGCCGATCGCGACAAAGGCATAGCCCGCGCCGAGGAAGATGCCGTTGACGATTTGCTGGCTGATATTCATGGCCTAGATCCCACCGAGATAGGCGGCGGCGATCTTGTCGTTACCGACGAATTCTGCGGCGCTGCCATCCATCACCACGCGGCCGCGCTCCAGAACCATCACGCGGTCGACCACCTCCAGCGCGGCCTTGGCGTTCTGCTCGACGAGGAGGACCGCCAGCCCTTCGTCCACCAGCTTGCGCACGCTGCGCAGCAGTTCCACGACGAGGCGCGGCGCAAGCCCGATCGACGGCTCGTCCAGAAGCAGCGCCTTGGGGCCGGCCAGCAGCGCGCATCCGATCGCCAGCATCTGCCGCTCGCCGCCGCTCAACTGGTGCCCCTTGTGCGCGCGGCGCTCGGCCAGACGCGGGAAGAGCGCATAGAGCTGCTCGGTCGAGAAGATGAAGCGGCCGCTCGTGTCCCGCGGGCGATTGACCAGCAGGATGTTCTCTTCCACCGTCAGCGTGCTGAAGATGTTCTTGCCCTCCGGCACCAGCAGGATGCCCTGCCGCGCCCGCTCGCTGGCGGAGAGCCCGGTGATGTCGGCGCCGTCGAGCTGAAAGCTTCCTGACACCCGCGCCGGGCCGCGCGACCAGCCCGCGCAGGCATTGGCGAGGGTGGACTTGCCGGCGCCGTTGGCGCCCAGCACGCCGACCATCCGGCCCTTCGGCAGGTCGAGATCGATCCCCTCGATCGCCGTGCTGGCGCCGTAGCGGACGCGGACGTCGCGGCAGGAGAAGACGGTGCTCATTCTTGCTCACGCCCCAGATAGGCCTCGCGGACGGCCGGGTTCTGGCGCACCGCCTCCGGCGTGCCCGTCGCGATCTGCCGGCCCTGGTCGAGCACGACGATCTCGTCGGCCAGCGCCATGATCAGGTCCATGTGATGTTCGATCAGCACCAGCGCGACGCCCTGTTCCTTCAGCCGCCGCAGCACCAGAGACAGCGCCGTCATGTCGTTGCCGCCAATGCCCGCCGCCGGCTCGTCCAGCAGCAGCACCTCGGCACCGTCGCCATAGGCGAGCGCCACCGACAGCAGCCGCTGCGTGCCGTAGGGGATTTCGCCGGGAAGCTGCGCGAACCATCTTTCATCGATCTCGAAGGCGCTCAGCAGGGAAGCCGCGGCCTCCTCGGCAAGCGCCCGCCGCCGCATTTCGCGCAACGGCAGGAAAAGGCTCTCCGCCAGGCTCGAGGCGTGGCTGGCATGCAGCGCGCACACGGCGTTCTCCAGCACGGTCAGCTCGCCAAAGAAGGAGTTCTGCTGAAAAGTCCGCTTCAGGCCGCGCCGCGCCAGGTCCTGCGTCGGCACCGCGCTGATATCCTCACCCTTGAGGACCGCGCTCCCCGAATGCGAAACGACATTGGTGATCGCGTTGAACGCCGTGCTCTTGCCCGCGCCGTTCGGGCCGATGATGCCGAGCATCCGGCCGGACACCACGTCGAAGGACAGGCCGTCGAGCGCGCGCAGGGCACCGAAGCTGACCGCAAGTTCGCGGGCCGACAGCACGGCTGATCTGGTTTCAGTCATGTTGGTTCCGCAGTTTGATGACGGCCCGCCGACGGGAAGGCAGGCGGAAGCCACGAGGCCCGCCCGCCCTTCGATCAATCGAGCGTGATCGGCTCGAGCTTGCCGGTGGCGTAGTCCGTCACCTTGTAGAGGACCAGCTTCGCTGCCATCTGGCCCTGCTCGGAGAAGGTGACGTCGCCGAAGATCGTGCCGTCGATCTTGTGGCCGCGGATCGCCTCGGCAACCTTCACGCGATCGAAATCGCCCGCCTTCTCGACGCCCTTGGCCCAGACCTGCATCGCGGCATAGCCGAGCGCGGCCATCTTCTGCGGCTTCTTCCCGTATTTGGCCTCATAGGCCTTCACGAAGGCGTTGTTGGCCTCGATCTCGGAATAGGGCGGCAGATCGGGAATGTAGACGTCGGCGGTGACCATGCCGTTGACGGCCGCGCCGGCGATCGGGAACACCGTGTCGAGAAGGCCGCCGACCGAGCCGACGAACTGGGCGGTGATGCCCGCCTCGACATATTGCTGGATCAGCGCCGGCATGCCCGCCGACTGCGAGCCGTTGATGACGATAACGGCGTCCGGATTGGCCGACTTCACATTGGTGAGCGCGACGCGGAAATCCATCTGCTTGAAGGGGAATTTCTCCGTCACGACCACTTCATAGGGCTTGCCGAGCTTGGTCATCTCGGTCTCGATCACCTTCTGGGCGCCTTCGCCATAGGTGTCGTTCTGGGTCATGAAGGCGACGCGCTTGGCGCCGAGCTTCTCCAGCACGTAGCGCGCGACGATGTTGCCGTCCTGCGAGTTCGAGCTGTTGATGCGGATGGCATAGGGATTGCCGCCGGCATCGAGCACCGCGTCGGCCTTGGCGACGGCGGTGATGTCGATGATCTCGGCCCGCGCAAGGATCGGCTGGACCGCGAGCGTCACGGTTGAATTCCACCCGCCCATGACCGCCGACACGCCGTCGGCGACAAGCTCGTTCGCCCGGCTGACGCCGATGGCGGGCGTGCTTTCGTCGTCCTTGGCGATCACCTTGATCTGGCGTGAAAGCAGGCCGCCCTTGGCGTTGATGTCGTCGGCGGCCATCGTCATGCCGTCGAGCACGGCCTGGCCGTTCGGGCCGGTGACGCCGCTGAGCGGCAGCAGCGCGCCGACGGTGACCTCGTCGGCGGCCTGCGACGGCTGCCATGCAAGCGCTGCAAGCGCGGCCGCGAGCGCGGCAAGCCGCGACAGATGTTTCAATCTCTGCATCTATTCCTCCCTTGGCGCGGAACGCCGTCGCGATCACACCCTCCCGGATCGCACTCCCTGCCGTCGCGACCGTATAGAACGCGATGGACAATAATCATTATGGATAATAATGGTAATGTCGTCAATGCGGCCATGGCGGGAGGGTGCCGCCGCCGGCCGGGGAGGAAATCATGAATGAGAGATTTGGCTGCTCGACGGTGACGTTCAGCGGCGAGCTGCCGACCAAGCTCGATGCGATGCGCAAGGCGGGCTTCGCGGCGACCGAGATCACCACCCGCGACATGTTCGAGACCCTGCGCGGCATGGACCATACGGTGGCGCAGATCCGCGCCTCGGGCCTGCGCCTGTCGGCCTACCAGTTGCTGCGCGACTTCGAGGGCTGCCCGCGCGAGCTGCGGCAGGGCAAGCTGGAGCGCTCCCGGCAGATTTTCGAACAGGCGCGGATGCTGGATGCCGATCTCGTCATCCTGGGCGCCAATACGAGCAAGGATTGCAGCGGCGATGTTGGCATGATCTGCGACGACCTCGCCGCGCTTGGCGAGGTGGCCGCCGGATTCGGCCTCAGGATCGCCATCGAGGGCCTGTGCTGGGCGACGCATCTCAGCGACTACCGCAAGGTCTGGGAGGCTGTCCGTCGCACGGCTCACCCGGCGGTCGGCATCATGCTCGATTCCTCGCATATCGGCGGCATCGATCTTCCCTTCGCGCCGATCCGCGACATCGCCGGCGACAAGATTTTCCTGGTGGAGATCGCCGACCTGCCGAAGACCAGCCTGCCGCCGATGGAGGTCAGCCTCGCCTACCGCCTTTTCCCCGGCGAAGGCGTATTGGATCTGGTCGAGTTCATCCGTGCGATCGAGAGCACGGGCTATGCCGGATATTATTCCGTCGAGGTCTTCAACGCCTATTACAAACAGCTCGATCCTTGTGCGGTGGCCGCCCGCGCGCTGGCCGCGCTGCAGTCGGTCTGGAAGCAGGCGGCGTCGGCCTGACATGGCAGGGCCGTGGAAGAGCGGAAAGGCAAGGCCGGAATGAGCCTGCCCGCGCCGGACATCAAGACGGATCTTCTTGTCGCCGGCGCCGGCTGCGCGGGCATGACGGCGGCGCTGGTCGCCGCCATCCAGGGCCTGAAGGTCGTTTTGGTGGAAAAAGCCGCCACCATCGGCGGCACGACCGCCTATTCCGCCGGCACCGCCTGGATTCCGCTCACCGACCACATGAGCTGCCGTTTCGACGACACCGCAGATGCCGTCGCCACCTATCTGGACGGCCTGATCGGCGATGCGCCGGGAGCCGGGCTGCGACAGGCATTTATGGAGAGCGGCGCCGAGGCCGTGCGCCTGCTGGAAGAGAACAGCCAGGTCTCCTTCGTGCTGCCCGATCATGGTCCCGATTACCGCGACGCGCCGGGCTCGGTGGCCGGCGGGCGGGCGTTGGTCGCGCGCGAATATGACGGCCGCAAGCTCGGCTCCTGGTTCCGCGCCATCCGGGCGCCGCGGCCGGGCTTCACGGTCCTGTCGCGCATGATGGTCGGCAAGCGCGACATCGACGCGCTGCTGGCCCCCTTCGGCTCATGGGCGAATTTCAGCCATGTGGCGCGCATCCTGCTCAGGCATGCGGCGGACCGCCTGGCCTTTTCGCGCGGGACGCGCCTCGTGATGGGCAATGCGCTCGCGGCGCGCCTTCTGGCGAGCCTGCTCGATCGCGGGGTCGACATCTGGACATCGACGGCGCTCGTCAATCTGGAAATGGACGGCGCGGCCGCGCGCGGCGCCGTGATCCGCATGCCGGATGGATCGCTGCGGCGCGTTCGCGCGGCGCGCGGCGTCGTGCTCGCTACCGGCGGCTTCGCCCAGTCCCCGCAATGGCGGCGCGACCTGATCGGCAACGAAGACTTCGGCCTCAACGTCGCTTGCGAGGATGCCGGCGGCGACGGCCTCACCCTTGCCCGCAGCGCCGGCGCGCAGGTCGACGGACCGCGCGGCCGCGGTGCCGCGTTCTGGATGCCCAGCTCGGCGCTGCGCGAAAAGGACGGCAGCGTCTCGCTGTTTCCGCACATCATCCTTGACCGCGCCAAGCCGGGTCTGCTCGCCATCGACCGGCGCGGACAACGCTTCTGCAACGAGGCCGATTCCTACCACGACTTCTCGATGGCCATGCCGGAGTGGAATGCGGAACCGGCACCCGGCGCGCCGGCCTGGCTGATCTGCGACAGCGCCTTCGTGCGCAAATACGGGCTCGGATTCATCCGTCCCGGACGTCTGTCGAAACGGCTCATGCGCCGCCACGACTATCTGGTCGAGGCACCGGACATTCCAGCGCTTGCGGCGAAGATCGGCGTGCCCGCCGAAACCCTCGGGAAAACCCTGTCGGAACACAATGCCGCGGCCGACAGCGGCGTCGACCGGCGCTTCGGCAAAGGCACCACGCGGCTGAACCGCCAGAACGGCGACAGCCGCCACATGCCCAACCCTTGCATCGGCAGGATCGATAAGCCACCCTTCCACGCACTCGCTGTCTGGCCCGCGACGCTTGCCACGAGCGCAGGCGTAGTGACCGATGCCGACGGGCGCGCGCTGCGGGCCGACGGATCGGCGATCGCGGGGCTTTATGCGATCGGCAACGACATGCGCTCGATCATGCATGACAGTTATCCGGGTCCCGGCACGACAATCGGCCCTGCGCTCGTGTTCGGCTATCGGGCCGCAATGCACGCGGCGCGTGCGGAGATGCCATGAAGCCTCGATCGAAAGCACGCGAGACCGCCGAAACGGAGTGGCAGGACGACAACCGGACGGAGATGCCCGGCTCGGACGAGGCCAATCCGATGGAAGCCGTCATCGGATACAAGCTCAGGCGCGCGCAGGTCTGCACCTTCAAGGATTTTCAGCGGCGCTTCCGCGAGCTCGGCATCCGCCCGGCCGAATTCGCGGCGCTCAAGATATTGCATGAGCGGCCGGGCCTGCGCCACGCCGAGGTCGCGCGGCTGATGGGCGTGAAGGGAACGAATTTCGTCCCGCTGATGGATTCACTTGAAAAGCAGGGGCTCGCCATGCGCCGCCCTTCCAAGGTCGACCGCCGCTCGCATGCGCTCTATCTGACCGAGGACGGCACGCGGATTTTCCGCCGGGCGATCAAGGTGAACGAGCGTCACGAAGCCGGGCTCGTCAAGCGGCTCGGCGGCGAGAACGAACGCCGTATCCTCATGGAACTTCTGGACCGCCTGATCGACGAGTGAGTTTCCGGCGGCGGCTGCGATGCTTGACCGTTATATCCGTCCAAACATAACAATGGGAAAGAGTCCGTACCCGCTTCCTGCGGGATTCCCCGCGTCAGGCGAAGAGAGGAATCGACACCATGAAGATCAGCGCGCGCAACATCCTCAAGGGCAAGGTGGTCGAGGTGACGAAGGGCGCCACGACGGCGCATGTGAAGATTGACATCGGCGGCTCCACCGTCGTCGCCTCCATCACCAACGCCGCGGTGGACGACCTGAAGCTGGAAGTCGGCAAGCAGGCTTACGCCGTGGTCAAGGCGTCCGACGTGATGGTCGCGATCGACTGACCCATGGTCCGGGAGAACGAAATCCGCCGCCGCGAGCAGGCCGTGGCGCTGCCGCCCGACACGGATGCCGGCCTGATCTTCGTCGGCACGATCCGCACGCCCTGGACGTCGCGGCTGATGACGCCCCGGCAAGGCCGCGCCGACGGGCCGGTCTGCCGCATCGAGCTTCGGGAACCGTGGGTCGCGGCGCTGGAGGCGTCGAAAAATTCGAGCAGCTGGAAGTGCTCTACTGGCTGCACCAGTCGCGCCGCGACCTCGTGCGGCAGAGCCCGGCCAATGACGGCACGGTGCGCGGCACCTTCGCATTGCGCTCGCCGGTCCGGCCGAACCCGATCGGAACCTCCATCGCGACCCTCGTCGCAGTGGAAGGCGCGACACTGCTCGTCCGCGGCCTGGACTGCCTCGACGGCACGCCGCTCCTCGACATCAAGCCGGACCGCACGCTCTTCACGCCCATCGCCCCGCCCCAGCCGGGCGATTTCGAGACGGGTTGAGGCCGTCAGGCCACCGCATGATCGAAGAGCACATGCTCGCGCATGGTGAACGAGGTCGCGCCGCCGCAGAATGACGGCGTGTCGGCGACGAGCCTCTGGCCGACCGGCGATCCGAAAGCCGCCACTGCATCATTGTCGTCGAAGCGCATGTCGGCCATCCCGTCCAGCACCGCATCCTTGTCCGGCGGACCTACGACGAAGAGGTTCTGCGTATAGGCGCGCAGATGCGGCAGGTCGCGTGCCATCGGCGCATGGATGTTCATCCAGTGATCGGCGAACTGCGCGGGCGTCGTCCCATCCAGCCGGCGGATGAACGTGATGCGTTTCCGGCCGGATGCCTGCCCCTGCGCAGGCACCACGACATTCTCATGCACGTCGAAGCCGTGGCCCGCATCGAGGACCGCCGCCGCTTCGGTCGCAAGCCATCCGGAAAGCACGTTGGACGATACGCCGGGGATAAGCCATGCTTCGAGAAGGCCGTCGGCCGCGATCATGTCGCGGCGCAGATTGCTGCCGACCGACCGTTCCTCGATTGTGCTCAAGGTCGCGCGGACCACGTCGCCATCGCCGAATGCCTTGACGAAGAGCGCTTCCAGCCGCGCCAGGCTTGCGGCCGGATCGGGTCCGCGACCGGCCAATATGGCGATCCATTTGGCCATCGCGTCACCTCCCGAGCGTCAGCGGCCGCTGATAGGAAAGATCGCCGCGGTCCCGCCGCGACAATTGCGGCCCGTCTTCCGGATTGAGCGGAATGGCCGTCGCCGCGCGCCGCCAGAGCACCGAGGCATGGCGCGCGGCGATCTTCCAGCCGCCGGAGGTCCACAGCAGACGGTCGTCGACGCGACGGCTTTCGACCGAAATCGCCGCGCCGTCCTGCGTGACCACGAGCATGTCGCTTAACGTGCGCGCGGCCTCCCCGCTGTACTCGGCGAGATAGGTCGACACATTGTGCGTGCGCGCAAAGGGTACTGCGCCCTGCGGAACGATGGCCCGCCACGCCTCCGGCAGCGCGACCTGCTCCAGCAGCTCGCCGTCGGCCCGGTCGGCGGCGCGCGCCGCACGCGCGACGCAATCGACGATCGCCTGACGGCTCCACAGCCGCTCGATCACGTAGGGAGAGGGAACAGCGGTCTCGGTCACGGCCTCCGCCGTGCGGTGTAGGGCGGCTGGGTCTTCTTTGTCCCAGCGCCCGGCGGGAAAAAGCTGCAGAAGATGCGCCGGCCCGGCCTCGCATTCGAACCGCATCTCCCGGACCACCTTGCGCAGCACGATCCGCCACGCGCCGTCCCGGCGCTCCAGCCTGTCGAGATAGCGGCCGCTGCCGAAGAGCACGCGCCCGCCGCCGCGGTGGCGCAGCACCCAGATGATGTAGCTTTCCGCATGCGCGCTCTCGCCGTCGATCGCGCATGAATGCGTGGTGACATTGTGGGCATGGGCTTCCTCGCCGGCCGCGTGAACGCCGTTCACCCAGTCGACGAAACCCTCCACCCCGCCCACATAGCGGCCGTGGTCGTCGATCGCGTCGGGATGAAAGACCGCCGCGATGCGCGGGCCGTCATGCCGGTCCACTGCCTGCGCATATTCGTTGACGCAGGCGCGGATCGCATGGCGGTCGATCACTTCCCGCGCCATGGCAGCATGGTCGGCCATGCCGCTCACTCCGCGGCGCGTTTCCGGTCGAGCTCGTCGCGGAGGTTCGCCGGCAGGTCGAGCGGGCGCTGGTAGGATACGTCGGTCCTGTCCCAGGTGCCCTGCGGATAAGGCCGCTTGTCATCGAACCAGCGCTTGCCGTCGGCGTCGATGCGCCAGTCCATCAGCAGCCGGCGCAGCGCGATCCGCCATTCGCCGTCCCGCTTCTCCAGCCTGTCGACATAGCGGCCGCCGCCGATCTGGACATTGCTGCCCTCGCGCTCGCGCAGCACGAAGATCACATAGGTCTCGGCATGCGCCGTATCGCCGTCGATCTCGCAGGTATGGCTGGTCAGGTTGTGCGCGTGCCCCGAAAAGGCGTCGTGGCAGGCATGGTTGGCCCATTCCACGAAGGCGTCGCGCTCGCCCACCCAGGCGCCGTGATTGTCCACCGCGTCGGGCCAGAAGACGCTGGCGAGAAAATCGTCGTCATGGCGGTCGAGCCCGCGCGGATAGCGGTTGATGCAGTCCTGGATCTCCAGCCGGTCCATCCAGTAGCGCATGCGGGCGAGTTCCTTGTCGTCCATCGTCTTTCTCCTCGCGTCAGATCAGGGCGTTGTCGATTTCGGAGCGGATGAAGGGCGTGAGTTCCATGAGCCGGCCCTCACGCACGATCCGCGGCCAGTCCGGATTGGCGATCAGCGCGCGCCCCACCGCCACCATGTCGATCTCGTCGCGCGCGAACATGTCGAGCAGGGCGCGGATATCGGTCGGCAGCGCGGCCTGGTGGTGGTTCTGCACGTCGGTGGACAGCGAGACGGAGCCGACGGTGATGACGGGCCTGCCGGTCAGCCTGCGGGTCCAGCCGGCGAGATTGAGCGTGCTTCCCTCGAATTCCGGCTCCCAGAAGCGCCGCGTCGAGCAATGGAAGATGTCGACACCCGCCGCCGCGATCGGCGCGAGAAGGCGTTCGAGCTCGGCCGGCGTCTGCGCCAGCTTGGCGCCATAGTCCTGGATCTTCCACTGCGACCAGCGGAACGAGATCGGAAAGTCCGGTCCCACCGCCGCGCGAACCGCCGCGACCGCTTCGACGGCAAACCGCGTGCGGCCGACCATGTCGCCGCCATAGCGGTCCGTGCGTTCATTGGTGCGGTCCCAGAGGAACTGGTCGATCAGATAGCCATGCCCCGCATGAAGCTCGACCGCGTCGAAACCCGCCGCCTTCGCATTGGCGGCCGCCCTGCCGTAGGCCGCGATCGTCCCGGCGATCTCCGCCTCCGTCATCGGCGCGCCGGGCCGCGCGCCCTTGCCGTCGAGGCCGGACGGCCCGACCAGACGAATGGAGGGATCGGCGGTGTTGCTGGCCGACATGAGGAAGCCCATGTGCCAGAGCTGCGCGCCCATCAGCGCGCCTTCTCCGTGCACCGCATCGACCACATGGCGCCAGCCCGCCACGGCGGCCGGATCGTAGAGATTGGGCACCGCGAGGTCCTGCCCCGACGCGCGGTCGATATAGGTGCCTTCCGTCATCACCAGCGCCACGCCGCCGGCGGCGCGCTTGCGGTAGTAATTCGCCACCTCGCCGGTCGGTATGCCTCCCGGCGAGAAGCGCCGCGTCATCGGCGCCATCACGATCCGGTTGCGCAAGGTCACATTGCCGATGCGCAGCGGGCTGAAGAGCTTCTCCATGGCGGTTTCGGCCGACGGGGGTCTGATCGTCACTTGCGCTCTCCATGGTCCGATGTGCTTTGCGGCCAGCGGAAGGTCCAGTCGAGGAGCGTCCGGCGCCGCGCGATGCGCCAGGTGTCGCCCTCTCTTTCGAGGCGGTCGAGCAGCCGCAGGCCCGCCATCATGTCGCCATGCGGCGCATCCGCCATGACATAGGTCTCCGCCCAGGCGCCCGCGTCCGAAAGCCCGGTGCCGTACGACGTCACCTGCCAGCTTCGCGGCGAGAGGCCGGGAAGCCGGCCCGTCAGCGCCGCCGTCACATAATCGGGTGCGGTTCCCTCGAAGCCTCCATGCTCGCAGCGGGCGCCGGCGGCGAAGGCCGCAAGCGCGCCCGCCCGGTCACGATCCGCCAGCGCCATGCACGATGCGCGCACCGCGTCCTCGATCGCCGCCAGCGCGGCCAATGCGCCGAGCGCCGCGCCGAGATCGTCCAGGGAGGGAGCGGACGCCGTCGTCATCTGAACCACGTCGGGAAGAGGACGATCTGCGGATAGAAGATCACCAGGGTGATGACCACGATATCGGCGACGAGGAACCACAATATGCCACGGAACACGCCGTAAAGCGTCGTCAGGCTGCCGACCACGCTCTTGATCACGAACACGTTGAGCCCGAAGGGCGGCGTGATCATGCCGACCTCGATCATCTTGGTGACGAAGATGCCGAAAAAGACGAGGCTGACATCGGTCGCGTTGAGGATCGGCAGGAAGATCGGCAGGGTGAGCAGCATGGCCCCCACCCCTTCCATGAACGTGCCCAGGATCAGGTAGATGACCAGGATCAGCAGCATGAGCTGCCAGTAGGGCAGGTTCAGACCGGTCACCATGGTGGTGATGAAATCGCCGGTGCCGCTGAAGGAGAGGAAGCGGGTGAACATGGCCGCTCCCACCGGTATGATCATCAGCGCCGCGCAGGTCAGCACGGTCTCGGAGATCGACCGGATGAAGGCCTGCCGACTGAGCTTGCGCTGCGCCAGCGAGAGAACGCAGGCCAGCGAGGCGCCGACCGCCCCCGCCTCGGTTGGTGTGAAGACGCCGCTGAACAGGCCGCCGAAGACGCCGACGATCAGGAGCAGCACCGGACCCACTTCCTTCAGGCTGCGCAGCAGTTCCTCGCGCGGAACGTCCGGCAGCGAGGACGGCACCTTGTCCGGTCGGAACCTGCTCATCAGCACGATGACGGTGATGTAGGAGAACGCCGTCAGGAGCCCGATCGAGATGCCGCCCAGGAAGAGATCGACAATCGAGACCTGCGCGAAGATGCCGTACAGGATCATGATGACCGATGGCGGGATGAGCGCCCCGATCGTGCCGCCGGCGGCAATGGTGCCGCAGGCGAAGTTGCGGTCGTAGCCGGCCTTGACCATCTCCGGTATGGCGATGCGGCCCATGGCCGCCGCGCAGGCCACGCTCGATCCCGAGACGGCGGCGAAGCCGGAGCAGGCCATGATGCCTGACACGGCGACGCCGCCGGGGATGCGCGCCATCAGCGCCTTGGCGAGCCGGAACAGGCTCTCGGTCATGCCGGCGTGATAGCAGAGATAGCCCATCAGCACGAACATCGGCACCGCGCTGAGGGTCCAGTTGGCGATGAAGTCGAACGGGACGGAACGCACCATGCCGATGGCGGGGCCTGGTCCGATGATCGCCCACATGCCGCAGGCGGAGACGAAGATCAGCGCCAGGCCGATAGGCACGCGCAGCGCGAACAGCACCAGCATGCCGGCGGTGCCGGACAATCCGATGGCAAGATCGCTCATGGCCGCACCTGCTCGCGGGCGGTGCCGCCATCTGCGAGTTGCAGGCCCATATCCTCGATGACCTCGCCGCCGCGCGGCTGGTAAGTTCCCAGCGCGATTTCCAGGGCGCGCAGCAGGCAGGTCAGCGTCGCCAGCAGGAATGCCACGGGCACGACGAAATAGGCCGGCCAGATCGGAAGCGGGAAGCGGTCGGTGAGGATGTAGGACCCGGCTTCGTATTTCACCCCCGCGTCGAGCGCCGTCAGATAGCAGATCGTGCCGTAGATGGCGGCCGAGAGAAGCGCGACGAAAAAGCCCAGCCTGAGCTGGAAGCGGTTGCTCATCACCCCGGTGAACACGTCTACGGTGATGGTCTGCTCAAGCCGCTCGACGCGCGCCAGCGGCAGGAAGACGACCATCGACATGAGGTAGTAGGTCACCAGTTCGAGCGTGCCGGGAATGCCGGCACCGAAGAAGCGCAGGACCACATCGGCTGTCACCACGATCATGGTGATCGCCGCGCCGAAACCGGCAATCACCACCAGAGCAAAACTGATCGCCGCCAGAAAGCGTGCAATTGCATTCAAGGTTGTCGCTCCCGTAAGCCGTTTGAACGGGGCCGGAGCGGCGTTGCGCCCCCGGCCTGGCCGGTACGGATCAAAGGCCGTAGGTCTTGAAGTCGATCTTGGACCAGACCTCTTCCCAGATCCTGTCGGCGATCGCCTGCGGATCGTCCTGGATCGGTTCGATGATCTTGTTCCACTTTTCGACCAGCGCCGCATACTGGCGCACCTTGGCGTCCGAGTCGGCGATGTGGAAGGTATTGACGCCGTTCCTGATGGCGGTCTCGATCGCATCCTGACGGAACTTGGCATTGGCCGCCTTCAGTTCGTCGGAAGGCTCGACGACCTCTCCGCCTCTCTTCTTGAGCTCCTCGACGCCCTCGACCGCCTGCGCGCGCGAGGCCGGCTCGAACGTCACGGCTCCCCGCGTCGCGGCCTTGACGACGGCCTTGCGCTGCTCCTCCGACAGGCCCGCATAGGTCTGCGCACGCATCGGCATGTTGGGCGACGACGAGATCGTCAGGACGCTCATCGGCGTGTAATATTTCGCCACCTCGGCGATGCGGTTGCTGATGAGCTGCGCCGGCGAGGCGAGCGTGCCGTCCGCCAGCCCGCTCGACAGCGCCTGATATTCCTCGTTGAAGGGAATGTTGACGGCGATCGCGCCCATCGCCTCCAGCCAGGCGGCCGTGTTCGCGCCGGTCGAACGGATGCGCATGCCCTTGAGGTCGGCCAGCGTCTTCACCGGCTTGCGCGCAGTGATGAGCTCGAAGCTCGACGTGGAGAAGGACGATAGATAGGTGAGCCCGACCTTCTTCATCTCGGCCTGGCAGTCGGCGCAATTGGCGTAGAACTCGATGGTCGAGGCGGCCATGGCATTGCCGAAATCGCCGAGCACCGAGAGCTCGCCGATGAGCATCATGTGCGGGAAGTCGGCCGGGAAATAGGACGCGATGATGTTGCCCATGTCCAGCGTACCGTCCTGCAGGTTCGATACCATGCTGGTGAGATTGGCAACGTCCATGCCGATGTGGCGTGCGGTGATCTCGCCTTTCGTCTCCTCCTTGATCGTGTCCATGAAGGTCGTATAGGCGGGACTGTGCGCCGGAAATGCAGGCGGCGCGCCGCTCGCGACCCGCAATTCGAGTGCGCTCGCCCAAGCGCCGCCCGCCAAGAGCAGCGCGCCCGCGATAGCAAATCTGGAAACAAGCCTTCTAGCCATGAGGTCTCCTCCCTTGGTTGCAATGCGGCGTGCCTCCAGACACGCGCATCGACGTTCCCGGCTCCCTTTTGTCTTCCCTCTCCGACGGAGCGAGCCTGCTTCCGACGGTGTTTCGCAGCACGGCGAACCTCCATTCGCCGCCATGCGTTTATGCTTCATCGCCCTGGGCAGTACGCGGGAATGCCGGCTCGCTCTTACCCAAAAGTATGACGCGGCGTCATGTTGGGCTTCCATTAGCGGCACTGCAACAAGCTTAGCTCAATCTCACCCATCTAGAAATCCGATTGCGAGCGCTTTCACGCGCTGGGGCAGCCGGAGACGCGGCGTCCTAACCTTGCCGGCCGCGCTTGACCTGTTGCCGGAGTTCGGCCGGCAGGGCGATCGGGCGCGCGTAGGAAAGATCGTCCTTGTCCCAGCGCCCGTTGGGGAAGTTGGCATAGTTGGGAAGCTGCTCCGCGCGGCAGCGGAAGTCGGAAACGATGCGCCGCAGGGCGATCTTCCATCGCCCGTCGCGCCTTTCGAACCTGTCGATGTAGCGTGCGCCGAGCATGTTCACATCGGTGCCGTCCTTCAGCGCCATCATCACCAGCGCGGTGGTCTCGGCATGCGCGACATCGCCATCGATCTCGCAGATGTGGTTCATCACGTGATGCGTGTGGATCGCATAATTAGCGTGATACATCGGTTCGAGAAAGTCGCGCAGCGCGGCGCGGTCGCCGGCGAAGTCGCCGTGATTGGCGATCCCGTCGGGGTGATAGACCTCCTCCAGCAGGCTCCATTCGTGGCGATCGATCGCGCGCGTGTAGAGCATGATGCAGTCGAGGATCGCCTGCCGGTCCTCGATATGGCGCTGGCGCGCTTCCAGCGCGGCGATGCGTTTCAATATGTCGGCATTGTCCAGATCTGACATTTGGTCCCTCCCGTCCGGCTTCCGGGGCAGCGATGATGCTTGCGCCATGCCGGGCCGGCGAGTCACAATATACGACGCGTGAGCGTTCTTGGGAGAGGAGCAGGATGCGCGACAGCCGAACAGCCGAATTGTTCAGGCCGGTGACATTGGCGGGCATGACGCTGAAGAACCGGATCGTCATGTCGCCCATGACGCGCGGCCGCTCGCCGGGCGGCACGCCCAACGAGCTGAATATCGAATATTATGCGCAGCGCGCCAGCGCCGGGCTGGTGTTCGGGGAATCCACCGCGATCGCCGACCACGGCGCCGGCATCATGGATTCGCCGGGCATTTTTACCGATGCCCAGGTCGACGGCTGGAAGCGCGTGACGGACGAGGTGCATGCGCGCGGCGGGCATATGGGCCTGCAGCTCTTCCATTGCGGCCACAACCTGCATCCCTCGCTCCACCCGCGCGGCGAGGTGCCGTTCGGGCCTTCCGCGATTCCCGCCAAGGGCACGATGCGCACGCCGCAGGGCCGCCTGCCCCTGCCGACGCCGCGCGAGCTGGCAATCGCGGAAATTCCCGCCTTGCTCGACGATTACCGCAAGGCGGCGCTCAATGCGAAGCGCGCCGGCTTCGACGTGGTGGAGGTGCATGCCGGCAACGGTTACCTGCTCGACCAGTTTTTGCGCGATTCCACCAACCGCCGCACCGACGCCTATGGCGGCCCGCCGGAAAACCGCCGCCGTCTGCTTCTGGAAGTGGTCGACGCCGTGGTCGGCATCTGGGGCGCGGAGAAGGTCGGCGTCCGCATCTCGCCGACCAATCCTTCAGTCTACGAGATCACCGATTCCGATCCCGAGGCGCTTTTCACCTGCGTGGTCGAAGGTTTGCAGCGGCGGCGGCTGGGTTTCCTCGACGTGGTCGAGGGCGGCACCGGCGACACGCCCGCCCAGTGCCCGTTCGACTTCAGCAAGCTGCGCGCGCGCTTCACCGGCATCTACATCGCCAACAATGCCTATACGTTCGAGACGGGCAATGCGGCGATCCGTGACGGGCATGCCGACATGATCGCCTTCGGCCGGCCCTATCTGGCGAACCCGGACCTTGTGCGGCGTTTCGAGACCGGCGCGCCGCTCAACGCGGTCAACCGGGACACGGTCTACGAAAAGGGTGGGACTGGCTATATCGACTATCCGCTTCTGGCGGAGATGAGCAGCCTGCGCCAGCACAGCCTGTGATCGTGCCGCCGCTGGGTTGGGGCTTTAGCGACCGGCCTCCGCCGGCGCGGTGCCGGCTTGCCGGCCTGCCGGCGGGTCGATCTCGCTGGCGAGCAGATATTTGAGCAGCGCGTCGTAGCGGGCCGAGCGCGGCGCGCCGGCGGGGCGGGTCAGCCCTACGACGGTGCCCGTCACCCGCTCGTCCACCTCGAGGATGACGAGCCTGTTGCCGTCATAGGTGATGGGGGAGGCCGGCCGCTGGAACAGGACGCCATAGCCCAGCCCCCGCGCGACGAGGCAGCGGACCAGCTCGAAATTCGTCGTCATGTGGCCGATCAGCGGGCGCAGGTCGAGCTGGCCGAAAATATGCTCGGTGTTGAGCCGCGACGGGTCCACGTCGAGCAGGATCAGCGGCTCCGACACGAGTTCGCCGAGCTGGATGCTGCGCCGCGACGACAGCTTATGCCCCTCGGCCACCATCACATAGGGTCGGTATTCGTGCACCGGGTCGAAGGCGAGCTGCGACGATACGTCGACGCTGTACATCAGCGCCACGTCGAGCCGGCCCTGCAGCAGCAATTCGTTCAGCCCCGGCGCCGCCGCCTCGACGAATTCGAGGTCGAGGTCCGGGTGGCGACGCTGGAACACCTGCATGATCCCCGGCAGGAAGAAGGGCGCCAGCGTCGAATAGCAGCCGATGGCGAAGCGTCCGCCGAGGCTCGACGAGGCCTGCCATGCATCGGCCGCCAGTTGCTCCACGCCCGACAATACGCGCCGCGCGTGCGAGAGCAGCCGCGACCCCGCCGGCGTGAGCGTGACGCCCTTGCCCTTGCGGCGCACGAAAAGCTGCAGCGTCAGGTGATATTCGAGCTCGTCCAGCGCCAGCGCCAGCGCCGAGGCGCTGACATTGCAGCGCTGCGCGGCCGCGGCGAGCGATCCCTCGCTGGCCACGGCATCGAAATATTCGAGCTGCCGGATGGTGAAGGGAACCGTCGCCATAAACATGCTTTCCTTGGGTATGTACCATTAAAAACATGTTTTACATGAGAGCGCTCCTGCTTCAAGTTGCGCCCCGCATCCGGGAGCATCGGTTAATCGAGCAATCCGGCGCCGCGCGAATGCGGCCGACCGAGAACCCGGAAGCACCTAAGCCGAATTTTTCACGGAGGAAACGAAGATGGCTAAGAACCTCGAAGAGGCGATCAAGGAAGCCGGCAGCGCGGTCAAGCTGCTGTGGAACTCCACGACCCCGCCCGCGGTCGTCCCGCGCGTTGTGCCGGAATTCACCAACTGGCGCGACGAGCAGCTCGCATGGCGCCGCACGGCGGTGCTGTACGACCAGTCGCACCACATGGCCGACCTGAACATCAAGGGCCCCGACGCGCTCAAGCTGATCCGCGACACCGCGATCAACAGCGTCGAGAACTTCCCTGTCGACATGGCCAAGCAGTATGTCGCGGTCAACCATGACGGCTACGTCATCGGCGACAACATCCTCTTCCATCTGGAAGAAGACGAGTACCAGGCGGTCGGCATCCCGCCGTCGATCAACTGGCTGCACTACCACGCCGTCACCGGCGGCTACGACGTGCGCATCTGGCGCGACGACAACTCGTTCTACCGCAAGGGCGATCCGGTCAACTACCGTTACCAGATCCAGGGTCCGGGCGCGCTGGAGGTCATCCGCGAGGCAACCGGCCAGGAAGCGCCGAAGCTGAAATTCTTCTACATGACCCACTTCACCATCGCCGGAAAGCACGTGCGCGGCCTGCGGCACGGAATGGCCGGCGAGCCGGGCTTCGAGATCTGGGGCCCGTGGGAAGACAACGAGGTCGTGCATGCCGCCCTGCTCAAGGCCGGCGAGAAGTACGGCCTGACCCAGGTCGGCGGCCGCGCCTACCACACCAATGCGCTGGAATCCGGCTGGCTGCCGCGTCCGCTGCCGGCGATCTACTCCGGCGACAAGATGAAGGGCTACCGCGAGTGGCTCACCGACCAGGCCTATGAGACTACCGCTCCGCTGGGCGGCAGCTTCTACTCGGACAACATCGAGGACTACTACTTCACGCCTTACGAGCTGGATTACGGCCGCATCATCGGCTTCGACCACGACTTCATCGGTCGCGAGGCGCTGGAGAAGATGCGCGACAACGGCCAGGCCGAGAAGCGCAGGAAGGTGACCTTCGTGTGGAACGGCGACGACACCGCCAAGGCCTACGGCTCGATATTCCACCCCGGTCCGGGCGCGAAGTTCATCAACCTGCCCATGTCGCTCTACGACACCTTCCACGCCGACCGCGTCGAGGTCGACGGCAAGGTGGTCGGCATGTCGACCTGGACCGGCTACTCGGCCAACGAGCGCGCGATCCTGTCGCTGGGCACGATCGACGCCGAATATGCCAAGCCGGGCACCGAGGTGACGCTGATCTGGGGCGAGGACAAGCCGTCCAAGAAGGTGCAGGTCGAGGAGCATGTGCCGGTCAAGATCCGCGCCACGGTGCAGAACGCGCCGCTCTACGAGAAGGCCCGCACGGTCTACCGCTCGAACTGAGGCTCGGGCTTCAGAGCATGAAATAAAAAAGGCCGCCCACCGATCCGGTGGGCGGCCTTTTCGTTGGCCGAAGCGGCCGACCTATTCGCCCCTGAACCGTGCGATCACCTCGTCCGGCAGCGGCGCCGATTTCAGCCGGCCGGTCTCCGGGTCGTGCTTCGTCCAGACCCGCGTCTCGTGGCCTTCCACGCAGACCTTCCCGCCCTTCACCAGCTCGTGTTTGATATCGAAGCTGGAATTGCGGATATCCACGATGGTGCTGGTGATGGTGACGTCGTCGCCATAGCGGCAGGGCGACATGAATTTCGCCCGCGTCTCCACCAGCGGGCAGCCGGCAATGCCGAATTTTTCCACCATGACCGGCTTCGGCCAGCCCGCCGCCTCGTAGAGCATGGCCGTGCCATGGTCGAAGAAGGAGAAGAAATTGGGGTTGAAGACGATTCCCGCGGGGTCGCAATCGCCCCATTCGATGCGGCGAGAGAGTGTGTTGGAGAGCATGTTCGACCTTTCGGACCCTACTTGTTGCGCTCGTCGAAAACGCGTTTCGCCTTCATCTCTGTCTTGGGCAGCGTGCCGGGCGCCAGCACCTCCACCTGACAGCGGATCTCGCAGCGGCTGCGGATCTCGCGGCTCACGGCTTCCGCCACGCCCGCATCCGTATGCTCGACCAGCACCGTCATCACGTCCATCCCGTCATCCTGCGTGCGCAGCCTGATCTGGAACTCGTCGCCGGTGCCGGCGACGGCCCTCACGGCCTCCTCGATCTGGACCGGGAAGAACTTGATGCCGCGCAGGTTGACGAGGTCGTCGGCCCGCCCGGTCATGCAGCCCATGGCGCGGATATGGTTGCGGCCGCAGGCGCAGGGCTCGGTCGACAGCCGCGTATAGTCGCCGACGAGGAAGCGCAATTGCGGCGAGGATTCCGAATTGAGATTGGTGCAGACGGTCAGCCCGCGCTCGCCCTCGCCGACCGGCTTCATGCCGATGGGATCGACCGTTTCCCAGACCTGGATGTCCTCCATCAGATGGATGAAGGGCTCGTCGCCTTTCTGGTATTCCGGGCAGGAATAGCCGCCGCAATGCGGCGAGGCCTCGGTGCAGCCGTAGAATTCCAGCGACATGGCGCCCCACAGATCCTGGATGCGCTGCAAAGTGCCTTCCACGCCCGAGAAGGGCTCCCCGCCGGTGATGATCCACTTCACCGAGGTCTTCGCCGGGTCCTCGCCCATCTCCTGCATGACGCGGGCGAGATAGAGCGCATAGGAGGGCGTGCACAGGAGCACGGTCGGCCGGAAGCGCAGGATGGCCGCCGCGCGCGCCTTGCCGTCCATGCCGCCGCCCGGAATGACCGGGATGCCCATCTTCGCCAGCGTGTACTGCACGCCCCAGGCGAAGACATGCGGTCCGTAGCCGACCATGGCGAAGACGGAATCGCCCTTGCGCAAACCGCCCGAATAGAGCGCCCGTGCATTGGCCTGCTCCCAGAACCGGCGGTCGAAATGCGTGTAGCGGAAAACGCGTGGAACACCTGTGGAGCCTGACGAGGAGAACAGCATCCAGCCGCGGTCCTGCCATTCCGCCTCGCCGCAGGCCGTATAGGTGCCGTAGGGCGGATTGGCGATGGCGTCCTCCATCATCTCCTTCTTGTCGACGACCGGCCATTTCGCCACCAGATCGTCGACGGAGCGGATGTCCGTCGGCGCCAGCCCCAGCCGGTCGAAGCGGCGGCGGTAGAAGGCGCTGTTCTCGTAGAGGAACGGCGTGACGGCGGAGATCTTCTCGTCCTGAACGGCGCGGATGCGGTCGCGGCTCCACGTGTCCATCTGTGACCAGTAGAGCGCGTCCAGCGGCTCGCCGCGATCCTCGTAATATGTCTCCAGCACCGACTTCCAGACGCGGCGCGTCTCCTCGGCCCGGCCCGACGGGTTCGTCATCTGCTTTCCTCCCTCAAGCGCGCCGGTCAGGCTTCCTCCAGCGAGCCGCGCTTCACGCCGATGTCGCTACGATAGGACTGCGCGGCCTGGCTGATGGGCGATGGCGCCACGATGGCGCGGATCTTCACCTGCACATGCGGCTCGATATTGCCGGCGCTGCGCGAGCCGCCGCCATCCTCGCCCCACACAAGCACCACCTCCGTGCCGTGCTCGGCATATTCGGCGTCGATGCTGGCGAGCGACATGACCGCGCGCTCGTTGGTCGTATAGGTCGGATAGGTGGCGAGCCCGATGGTCTTGCCGGACTTGTCCGTCACCCGGTCGTAATGCATGCGCGCGGTCGCCGCGAGCGGCATGGTGATCGGCAGCGGGTTGGTCCTGCCCGTCTCGAACATGCTCTGCATCACCTTCAGCACGTCCTCGCCGTTCCAGACCAGCGTCACCTTCCGGCGGTGCGGCTCGTCCTTGATCTTCTCCAGCGCCTCGCGGCCCACATAGTCGTGGTCGAACTTCACCAGATGGCCGTAGTTCAGGTCATAGGGCGTGAGGTAGTAATCCTCGATGTCGGGCGAGTAGAAGCTGCCGCCGAGCGACATGCGCATGGCCGCGTTCTTCGCCGTCAGCCAGTCGCGATAGGCCTTCATGCCGGGGCTCGTATAGACGGCCGAGACCGGCACCGCCCACCAGCCGGATTCGATGACGGTGGTGAAATAGCCGATCGAGCCGACCTGCCGCAGGCCGAATTCCTTGCCTTCCTTCACCAGCGCGTCCTTGACCGTCTTGCGGTCCTCCCAAGGGCCGGAGAGCTCCAGCCCCGGCACGCCGCCCATCGTGTGGCGCATGCCGCGCACCTTGCAGCCGGCGATGTCGATCGTGTCCGACTTGAAGAACTTGATCTCCGGCAGCGGCCCGCCATGCAGCTTTTCCAGAAGCTGCCACGCATTCGGCCCCTCGACCTGATAGCGGTAGAAGCTGCGCTTCTTGGCCTTGTTGAGCGCCCACATCGCATCGAGCTCGGCCGTCACGTCGTAGCCCAGCGTCTCGGCGTTGAAGCGCACCCAGTCGGTGGTGGAGGGGTTGCCGACGACGAGGAAATGCTCCTCTTCCAGCCGGTAGAGGATGGCGTCGCCGATGACGAAGCCGTCCGGCGAGCAGGCGAGAAGCTGCTTGGCCGCGCCGACGCCGAAATTCCTGAAGGTGTTCACCGAAAGATACTGGCACAGGTCCAGCGCGCCGGGGCCGCGCAGGTGCAGGCTGTCCATGTGGTAGCTCTGGTCGTGCAGCGCGATCGTCTCGCGCCATGCCCGCTGCTCGTCGCGCCAGGTCGAGAATTCCGGCCGCACGGCGTCGCCCGGCATCATCTGCGTATAGATGGTCAGCGCATTCTTGGGCGGGTTGCGGAACAGATGGTCGACGATGTTGGGAACGGTCTCGAGCAGGTCGCTCAGGGACTTGGGCTGGTTGGCGTCGGACATCGCATTTGCCTTTCACGTTCGATCGCGGCGCGTGGCGCGGCTGTTCAGAATCTGATCGGAAGGCAGGCGTGGCCGCGCGGTGCCGGGCACCGGCGTCGAACCGTCTCGTCTCCTCCCGCGACAGCGGCACGCCATCGTATTCGCAGCTTGTCGGGAGATCGTTGAGTTGTCAACCAATATGTCGCGAAACGGAGGCGCGATTCGCCATGGGCGAACCTCACCGCTCAGTCGTCGTAATCGCTCGGGTCGTCCAGCGCCGGCAGGTTGGCATGCACGCGGCGCAGATAGGATTGCAGCGTGGCGCGTTCTTCCTTGGTCAGGCACGAAAGAAGCCGCTGCTCGCGCCGCATCACCACAGGAAGCATCCGGTCGTGCAGCGCGAAGCCGGCCGGCGTCAGCTCGGCGAAGCGCTTGCGCTTGTCGTCGGGATCGTCGGTGATCTCGATCAGCCCGCTCTCGTGCATGTGCTTGAAATTGCGGCTGACGGAGGCCTTGTCCATGCCGATGACCTGGCAGACGCGGTTGGCCGTGATTCGCCCCTCGACCGCCAGCAGCACCAGCAGGCGCCACGCCTCGATGCCGATGCCGTAGCGCTTGAGGTAGAGATGCGAGGCGCTGCGCGCCCATTTGTTGGCGGTCCAGGCCAGATAGGCCGGAAAGTAATTGTCGAGATCGATGACGGTGGGCCCGCCGGAGCGCCGCAGCAAGGGCTGGTCGGCCACATCGTAGCGCTCCGCAGCCTGCCTTTTGCCGGTCTTTTTCGGTGTGCGCTGGTCCATTGGCTTCCTGTCGTCCCGATGCGGGCGTAACCGCTTATCGCCGCCATGCACCTTCTGGCAAGCGCCGCGCCGTCAAGTGCCCAGATAGGCGGCGATGACGTCGGGATGCTTGAGCGCGATGTCGGGCGCGGCATCGACCAGCGAGCGGCCATAGTCGAGCACATGGATACGGTCCGCAAGCTCCGCCACCATCTGCATGTCGTGCTCGATCCAGATCATCGGCAGGCCGAGGCGAACCTTCACCCGCATGATGAAGCGCGCCATCGCCTCGCGCTCCTCCTGCGTCAGGCCGGCGGAGGGCTCGTCCAGCAGCAGAAGCGCCGGTTCGGCCGCCAGCGCGCGGGCGCAGCCGACGATCTTCTGGATGCCGAAGGCGAGCGCGCCGACCTGCATCCCGGCATATTGCGCGATCTCGCAATGTTCGATGATGCGCAGCGCCGCGTCGCGATGCGCCGCCTCGGCCGCGCGCGCCGAAGGCAGGCGCAGCATTTCCGGCACGAGGCCGAGCTCCATCAGCCTGTGGCGGCCCGACATGACCGCCTCGACCACCGTCATATGCGGCGGCACCTCGCCATGCTGGAAGGTGCGGGCGATGCCCAGCCGCGCCACCTGATGCGGCTTCATGCCGATCAGCTCGCGCTCGCCGAAGCGGATCGAGCCGCTGGGCCGGTAGATGCCGCTGATGCAGTTGAACACGCTCGTCTTGCCGGCGCCGTTCGGCCCGATCAGCGCCAGTATCTCGCCCTTGCCGACCGACATGGAGACGTTCTTGAGCACGCTCAGGCCGCCGAAGGCGAGCGACACGTCCTCGATCGCCAGCACCGTCATGGCGTGTCCTCCAGCCCCGCCATACCGATCTCGCGATAGGACCGGCGCGCCTGCCCGCCGCCGAGATAGAGGTCCTGCACGCGGCTGTCGCTGCGCAGCTCCGCCGCCGTGCCGGAAAGCGCGACGTGACCGTGCTCCAGCACATAGCCGTGGTCGGCCATCCGCAGCGCCAGATTGGCGTTCTGTTCCACGAGGACGATGGTCAACTTCAGCTCGTCGCGGATGCGCATCAGCCGCGCGGCGAGATCGTCCACGATCACCGGCGCGAGGCCGAGCGACAATTCGTCGATCAAAAGCACGCGCGGCGCGCAGGCGAGCGCGGCGCCGATGGCGAGCATCTGCCGCTCGCCGCCGGAAAGCAGGCCGGCGAGCCGGTTCTTCAGCCCGCCGAGGCGCGGGAAGAAGTCGTAGACTGCATCGCCCGACGTGCCGCGCTGCGCCACCACGGCGAGGTTTTCGGCCACGGTCAGGTTCGGAAACACCTTCTCGCGCTCCGGCACCAGAACGAGGCCGGCTTGGCTGACCATGTGCGGCTGCCAGCCGGTGATGTCGCGGCCGGCGAAGGTGACGCGCCCGCCGGCGACGCGCGCGTCGTCCAGCCCGATGAAGCCGGTGATCGCCCGCAGCGTCGTCGTCTTGCCGGCGCCGTTGGCGCCGAGGATCGCCACGGTCTGGCCCTCGGCCACGTCGAGCGAGACCGCGCCGATGCCCTCGATGGCGCGGCTGTAGAGCACCCGCAGGTCGCGCACGGACAGGAGCGGCTCAGCCATTCCCGCGCCCTCCCCTGCCGGCGAAGCGTTTTGCGATCCGCCGCCAGATGCCGATCAGCCCATGCGGCTCGAAGGCGAGGAACAGGATCATGATCAGGCCGAAGGCGGCATAGTTGGCGGCGAAGGCCGCGCCCGCATACTGGTTGGCGCCCGGCAGCGCGAAGAGCAGCGCCTCGATGCCGTAGGGCAGCACGGTGACGAAGGCCGCGCCCAGCAGCGCGCCGGGCAGCGAGCCGATGCCGCCGATGATGATCATCGCCACATATTGCACCGCCAGATAGAGCGAGAACGCCTCGATCGAGACGAAGCCGCGATAATAGGCGAACAGGCCGCCGGCAAAGCCGGTCAGCGCCGAGGCGATGACGAAGGCGAGCAGCTTGGCGCGCGCCACGTCGATGCCGATCGCCGCCGCCACCGTCTCCTTGGTGCGCACCATCGCCCAGGCGCGGCCGGTCCGCGACCGGATCAGGTTGTCGCAAATGAACCAGGTGAGCGCGAGTGCGGCAAGCAGCACGAAATACCAGTTGAAGCCGCCATAGACCTCGTAGCCGAAGACCACCGGCGGATCGACCAGAATGCCGGCCGAGAAGCTGCGCGAGGCTTCGTATTCGCCGCCGACATAGATGACGATGAAATGCAGCGCGAGCGTCGAGATGGCGAGATAGAGGCCGCGCAGCCTGAGCGACGGCAGGCCGAACAGCACGCCGATGAGCGCGCCGACCAGCGTCGCCAGCGGCAGCGTCACCCAGAAGGGCATCGCAAGCTCGCGAAACAGGATGCCGACCGTGAAGGCGCCGGCCGCGAGCAGCCCGGCGCTACCCAGCGAAATCTGGCCGGCGAAGCCGGTCAGCAGCATCAGCGCCAGCGCGCCGATGCCGGCGAGCAGCATCTGGTTGGCGAGGTCGAGCAGGAAGGCGTTGGCGAGGAAGGGCAGCGCCAGAAGCACGGCGAGGCCGACGATCCACCGCGCCCGGCGCCAAAGCGGCGGATTGGCCGGCGCTGCAGCATCCCTTGCCGCCACGTCAGACACGGTCGAGCTCCTCGCGCGTGCCGAACAGGCCCCATGGCCGCACCATCAGCATCAGGATGAGGATCAGGAACGGCACCACGTCGGCGAGCAGCGGATTGACGTGCCGGATCATCAGCACCTCGGCGGCCGCGACCACGAAGGAGCCGATCAGCGCGCCGAGCAGGCTGTCGAGCCCACCGACCAACGCCGCCGGAAACGCCTTCAGCCCGATCATGACCAGCGTCGAATTGAGCCCCGAATCGAGCGCGATCAGCATGCCGGCGATCGAGGCGGTGAAGGTGGAGATCGCCCATGTCATCGCATAGATGGCATGGAGATTGATGCCGCGCTGTGCGGCGAGCAGCGCGCTCTGCCCGGCCGCCCGCATGCGGATGCCCCAGCGCGAGCGGTGCAGGAAGACGAACAGCGCCAGATAGGTGACCCCCGTAACGATGACGAGCGCCGCGGCGAAGGTCGAGATGCGGGCGCCGAAAAGTTCGATCGACGGGTTGGGCAGGCCGAGCTGGTGGGCCGGATGGTGGTGCTGCGCCGACCAGATGAGCACCACCGCGCCGCGGATCAGGATGCCGAGCGCGACGGTGGTGAGCACGGCGGCGAGCACGGACTTGCCGGTCATGCCGCGCATCAGCGCGAAATAGACGGCGAGGCCGACGAGGATCGACATGAACCCCGCCAGCCCGATCGCCAGAACGGGACTGGCAGGCGCGATTCCCGCGCTTGCCACGAGCAGATAGGCCCCGACCATCATCAGTTCGCCATGCGCCAGATTCAGGATGCGGCTGACGCGGTAGACGAGCACGTAACCGCAGCAGATCAGCGCATAGATGGACGCCAGGACGACGATGTTGGCCAGGACCTGCATGTCGCGCCGCTCTACTGGCCGACCGCGAAGGTCTGCCAGTCCTGCACGGTGCTTATGGCATCGCCGGACCACTGGTAGACACGATAATACTGGTTGGTGCGGAAATGGTTCTCCGCCGTCCATTCGATCGGTCCGCCGCGCAAGCCCTTGGTGTCCACGTTCAGCGACTTCATGGCTTCGAGAATGCCTGCCGCGTCTGCGTCAGGACCGGCCTTGCGCAGGGCGGCCTCGACCACCATCGCCGCGATCCAGCCCTCGGCCATCTGGTTGGCCGGATAGCGCGAGCCGTCCTCGGATACGGCCTGCTCGATCTCCTTGTGGATCGGCAGCCCCTCGCCGAACAGCGCATTGGCGCCGATGACATGGAGCTTCGGGTCCTTCAGGCGCGCCAGCTCGCCCTCGGCCTCCAGATGCGCCCAGGCGATCAGGTCGCCGTCCCAGCCGAGCTGGCGCAGCGATTCCAGCGAGCGCACCTGCGTCACCCACGGCGCCCAGGCATAGACCCAGTTGGCGCCGGCCGACTTCAGATTGGTGGCGAAGGGCGTGTAGTCCGGCGTCGGCGGCGGGATCACCTCCTTGCCGACGACGGTCATGCCCTCTTCCTTCGCCAGCCCCTCGGCATAGTCGATCTCGCCGCGCGAGACGGGAATGGCCATGGCGACGAGGCCCAGCTTCACCTCGCCCTGCGCCTTGCCTTTGACATAAGCGAGCGTGGCGCGGCTGTCATACTGGGCGGCGAAGGCCGTGGTGCAGAACAGATTGTCCACCGCCGGCGGGAACACCTCCTTGGGGCAGGCGGAGGCGGCGAAGAGCATTGGCACGCCTGCGCGGCGCGACTCCGCCATCATCGGCGCATAAGTGGATGAAAGGCTCGAATTGATGAGCAGCTTCACGCCGTCCTGATTGATGAGGCGCGTCGCATTGGCGGCGCCGCGCGAGGCCTCGCCCTGGTCGTCCTGGATGACCAGCCTGACGGTCTTGCCGTCGATGCCGCCATTCTTGTTGAGCCGGTCGAAATAGATCCGCATGCCATCGATGGCGGGCGCATAGCTGCCCGCCGAAGGCCCGGTGAGCGCGCCCGACAGGCCGATGACGAAATCATCCGCATGGGCAACGCCGGCGGTCGCGACGGCAAGAGCCGCCGCACAGAAGGTGCGTCTGTACATGTTTCCTCCCTTTCCCGGCATCCTCCTGCCGGTTGGCGGAAAGTTGACAGCGCAACGGTATGCTTGTCAAGATGCTTGGCAACTCAACTTTCTGCCGAGCCGATGCAGAAATCAGTTGACACCTCAACACAACCGGCTTGTCATGCGTTGACTGATCAACTCGTTTGAGGAAGCGGGTGGTCGGCGCCGGACAGGAGGAGCCGGTCCGGCGTCAAAGGTCGCAAGGGAGGAATCCGGCAGGAAGCACGCAGCTTTTGCGCCGGAAGTCGCTCGAAGACGAACGATCGGTCATTTCCGCCGGAGAGGACGGAAATAACCCAAAGGGAGGAAATCATGAGCATCATTAGGCTCGCGGCCGTCGCCGCGACGGCGCTTCTCGCCATGCCGGCGGCGGCGCAGGAAAAACTCAGCCTGTCGCACTGGTTGCCGCCGAACCACGCCATGCAGCCCACCGGCCTCGTGCCGTGGGCGGAATCCATCAAGAAGGCCTCGAACGGCGAGCTGGAGGTGGAGATCTATCCCGCCCAGCAGCTCGGCGCCGCGCCCGACCATTACGACATGGCGCGCGACGGCATCGCCGACATCACTTATGTCAATCCCGGCTACCAGCCCGGCCGCTTCCCCATCGTCGCGCTCGGCGAGATGCCGTTCCACGTCACCAATGCCATCGAGGGCTCGCAGGCCTTCGACGAGTGGTATCGGGAATATGCGGCCAAGGAGATGCCGGACGTCTATTTCTGCGTCGCCTTCTTCCACGATCCGGGGTCGCTGCATTCCAAGACGCCGATGCGCGTGCCGGCCGACATAAGGGGCAAGAACATCCGCCCGGCGCAGGCGACGATGGCCCGTCTGGTGAGCATGTTGGGCGGCTCCAGCCTGCAGGTCTCCGCGCCCGAGACGCGCGACCTTCTGGCGACCGGCGCGGCCGACGCCGTCACCTTCCCCTGGGACGGGCTCTACCTGTTCGGCATGGACACGGTGGTGAAGCACCATATCGACATGCCCTTCTACGCGACCACCTTCGTCTATGTGATGAACAAGGCGCGCTATGAGGGCCTGAGCGAGCAGAACCGCAAGGTCATCGACGACCACTGCACCTCCGAATGGGCGCTGAAGCTCGCCGAGGGCTGGGCGAAGGTGGAGATGGCAGGGCGCGAGCGCATCAAGGCCGCGCCCGACCATACGGTCTACAAGCCGACGCCGGAGGAGCTCCAGCTCTGGAAGGACGCGGCCGCGCCCCTGCTCGACGCCTGGAAGAAGGATGTCGCGGCCAAGGGCGACGACCCCGACGCCATCTATGCCCGCTTCCGCGACGTGCTCGCCAGGCACAATTCGCTGATCGAATAGCAAGACCAGCGGACAGGCCCGGCGATTCGGGCCTGTCCCCGTCCAGCGAAAGGAAATCCCGATGGCCCTCGAGATCGACCAGCTTCCGGTCTCCGATATCGACCCCTACGACGCCGACGTGCTGCGCTGGCCCTACGACGCCTATGCCGAGCTGCGCCGCCTCGGCCCGGCGGTGCGCCTGTCGAAATATGACGTGGTCACCTTCGCGCGCTACCGCGAGGTCTACGAGGCGCTGCGCGACTGGCAGCGCTTCTCGTCCGCCGCCGGCGTCGGCCTGGACGACCTGCGCAAGGGCAACAAGTTCCGCCCCAAAAGCCTGCTTCTGGAGGTGGACCCGCCGGTCCATGACAAGACCCGCACGGTGATGAACCGCATCCTTTCCATGCCCGCCGTCAACAAGATGCGCCAGGACTTCACCGCCGAGGCCGAGCGTCTGGTCGACAGCCTGATCGCCAAGGGCGAGTTCGACGCGGTGAAGGAGCTGGCCGAGCCATTCGTGCTCAAGGTGTTCCCCGATGCGGTCGGCCTTCCCGTCGAAGGCCGCGAGAACCTGCTGCCATGGGGCGACATGGCCTTCAATTCCTTCGGCCCCAACAATGAGCGCTTCCGCCGGGCGACCGAAACGGCGCAGAAGGTGCTCGACTATGTCTATGCCAGCTCCCGGCGCGACTCCCTGATCAGCGACGGCTTCGGCCGCGACATCTATGCGATGGTGGATGCGGGTCGACTCGACGAGGAAGAGGGCGGCGTGCTGGTTCGTTCCATGCTGACGGCCGGGCTCGACACGACGGTGACCGGGCTCAGCGCCTCGGTCTACGCCTTCGCCACCAATCCCGACCAGTGGGATATTGTCCGCGCCGATCCGTCACTCATCCGCCCGGCCTTCGACGAGATCGTGCGCTGGGCCGGCCCGGTGCAGACCTTCTACCGCACCGTGACCGAGGACACCGAGTTCGGCGGCGTGCGCCTGCCCAAGGACCGCAAGATCCTGCTGATCATGGCCGCCGCCAACCGCGATCCGGACCACTATGCCGACCCCGAGCGGCTCGACGTGCGCCGCGACGCCCGCGATCACGTCGGCTTCGGTCACGGCATCCACAAATGCGTCGGACAGATGGTCGCCAAGCTCGAATCGGAGGTGATGTTCCAGACCTGGGCGAAGCGGATCAGGCGTTTCGAGCTCGCCGGCGAGGTGGAGTTCCACCTGAACAACACCGTGCGCTCCTTCAGCCGCATCCCGGTCCGGGTCGTCACCTGAGCAGGATGATCGACGGACGGTCTTTCACTCTCATGCCGAAGGCTCTAGACCAGAAGCGGCATAGGATGGAGATACGTCGCAGATGGGCAGGGCAGAACGCGGCATCGAGATCGGCGCGGTTCCGTCTTCCGGATCCGTGCCGGCCGGCATGCCCGGCTCGTCGAAGATCGTCGACGGACATGTCGTCCTCGATCTCGACAACTACATTCCCTACTTCATCACCTCGATCAACAATACGCTGAACAGCGGCTCCTCGCAGCTCTACCTGCAGCGCTTCGGCGTCGGCGTGGTGGAATGGCGCGTGGCCGCCATGCTGGCGATCGAGCCGCGCATACCGGCCGCGCGCATCTGCGAGGTCGTGGCGCTCGACAAGGCCGCGACCAGCCGCGCGCTGACCAAGCTGCACCGGGCCGGCTATGTCGCCTATGAGGAGTTTCCGCGCGACCCGCGCCGCAAGATCTGGTGGCTGAACGAGAAGGGGCAGGCGCTGCACGCCGAGATCATCGCCATCGCGCTGGAGCGCGAACGCGTCCTGCTCGACGGGCTTTCGCCGCAGGACAGGGCCACCGTGCTCAGCGCCCTGCGCATCATGCACGTCAACGTGCAGAAGCTCGGCGGCCCCGACCAAAGCTGATCAGGGCCGCCGCTTCGTTCCCTCAGGCGGCGAGCGCCCGGTATTTCGACAGGATCGCGTCGCCCATCTGCGCTGTGCCGACCGTCGCCTCGCCCTTGGCAGCGATGTCCTTCGTCCGCAATCCGTCATCCAGCACGGCGGCGATCGCCTTCTCAAGCCGATCGGCCTCGGCGATCATGTTGAAGGAATAGCGCAGGCACATGGCGAAGGAGGCGATCATGGCGATCGGGTTCGCCGCACCCGTGCCGGCGATGTCCGGCGCCGAGCCGTGGACCGGCTCGTAGAGCGCCTTGCGCGCGCCCGTCTTCGCGTCCGGCGCGCCGAGCGAGGCCGAAGGCAGCATGCCGAGCGAGCCGGTCAGCATCGCCGCCACGTCGGAGAGCATGTCGCCGAACAGGTTGTCGGTGACGATCACGTCGAACTGCTTGGGCCAGCGAACGAGCTGCATGCCGCCGGCATCGGCCAGCATGTGGGTCAGCTCGACATCGGAATATTTCGCCTTGTGGGTGGCGGTCACGACCTCCTTCCACAGCACGCCCGACTTCATGACATTGTTCTTTTCCATCGAGCAGACCTTGTTGCTGCGGGTCCGCGCCAGCTCGAAGGCGACGCCGGAAATGCGCTCGATCTCGAACGTGTCGTAGACCTGCGTGTCGATGCCCCGCTTCTGGCCGTTGCCGAGATCGATGATCTCCTTCGGCTCGCCGAAATAGACGCCGCCGGTCAGCTCGCGCACGATCAGGATGTCCAGCCCCTCGACCACTTCGGGCTTCAGCGAGGACGACGAGGCCAGCGCCGGATAGCAGATCGCCGGGCGCAGATTGGCGAACAGCTCCATATCCTTGCGCAGGCGCAGCAGGCCCGCTTCCGGACGCACCTCGTAGGGCACGCCGTCCCACTTCGGCCCGCCCACCGCGCCGAACAGCACCGCATCGGCGGCCATGGCCTTGCCCATGTCGGCTTCCGAGATCGACTTGCCATGTGCGTCATAGGCCGAGCCGCCGACCAGCCCTTCCTCGGTCTCGAAACCGGCGCCGTCGGCATTCATCGCCGCGATCAGCTTCTTCACCTCGGTCATGGCTTCCGGGCCGATACCGTCGCCGGGGAGAAGCAGGAGTTTGCGCGATGCCATTGCAGGAGCCTTCTTTCAGAGAAATGTCGGCGCCTTGCTAAACGCAGGCCGTTTGCGGCGCAAGAGGATGCGGTCAGCGCCCCAGCGCCACGGTCATGGCCTCGTGCACGTCGGCCGGCCACTCAGCGGCCTTCGGCCACATGTCGGGCGTGTCGCCCTCGGCCTGCTGCGCGAACCAGAGTTTCCGGCCCGCCACGTCGATCGCCATGAAGGCGTCCGACACGCCGCAGGCATGCGGCACGCAGCCGCTGGCGGTGAAGATGCCGGACGGCAAACGTTCGATGCCGCTGCTGACGGTCAGGCCCAGGGTGACGTCGCCGAGGCTTTCGCCCAATAAAGCACGGCCGGCCTCGTAAACGTCGGCATTGGCGAATGCGTCGACCGGATAGGCGAGCGCGGCCGGATCGAGGTCCGCCCAGCCGGTGCCGGGCTGCGGCGTGAACTGGAGCATGCCGGCGACCTTCAGCCCGCCCTCGGGCGTCCAGACCTGCACGGGCAGGCTTTCGCCCGGCATCAGATAGGGCACGAAATGGATCGCATCGGCGCCGATCGAGGGCGGCGGCGAGCCGCAATCCTCACCCGCCCTGGCCGTCCTGAGTTCGCCGCCCTCCGGCCGCCAGGCGATGAACGTGTTCGGCCCGCAGGCATTGCCGCCGGGGCCCACCTCGAACAGGGTGACCTGGACGCCCGCCACTTCGGCCGTGCGGTCGAACATGACGAAATAGTCGCGCGCGATCTCTTTTCCGTCGAAGGACAGAACCTTCTCGGCGTCGGCGGTCTCGGTGATGGTGAAGCGGCCGCCGGCGAAAGGAACGGGCTCCGCCGCCTCGTCCTGCTGGGCCTGTGCCGTAGTGGCCGCGGCGGCGAGGGCTGCCGCGGCAAGCAGTGAGCGGAGAAGCCCGGCCTTCATCAGGCCCAGGGCCTCGTCTCGGCGTAGCGGCCCTCGAAGCTGGCGATTTCCGGCGCCTTCTCCATGGTCAGGCCGATATCGTCGAGCCCGTTGAGCAGGCAGTGGCGCTTGAACGCGTCGAGCGAGAAGGTGATGACGCCACCGTCGGGGCCGTGGATCTCGCAGGCTTCCAGATCGACGGTCAGCGTCGCGTTGGCGCCGCGCTCGGCATCGTCCATCAGCTTTTCGAGATCCTCGGGGCTGACCGTGATCGGCAGGATGCCGTTCTTGAAGCAGTTGTTGTAGAAGATGTCGGCGAAGCTGGTGGAGATCACGCAGCGAATGCCGAAATCGAGCAGCGCCCAGGGCGCATGCTCGCGGCTCGAGCCGCAGCCGAAATTGTCGCCGGCGACGAGGATCTGGGCGTTGCGATAGGCCGGCTTGTTGAGGACGAAGTCGGGATTCTCGGACCCATCCTCATTGTACCGCATCTCGGCGAAGAGACCGACGCCAAGGCCCGTGCGCTTGATCGTCTTCAAATAGTCCTTCGGGATGATCATGTCGGTGTCGACATTGACGATCGGCATCGGCGCCGCGACGCCGGTGAGTTTGGTGAACTTGTCCATTGGCTCGCCTGTTCGGTGGCTGAAATAGATGAGTGCCTTACACCCACCCGCCTCACAAATCAAAGGGCGGCCACCGGGAGAAGGGGCCGCCCTTTCGCATCAGGCGCGCGCCAGCGCCATCACGCCGGTCTCGGTGCCGGTCAGCCGCCGCGAGCGGCCGTCGGCGCCGACGATCATCTCGATGCGCCGCCGCTCCGACGAGAACAGTTCGGAGGTGACGACGTCCACCGGCGGGTCGAACTTCACCGTCGCCCGCCACAGCGTGGGCTTGATGGTCTCGGTCATGCCGATGACGCGGCCCTGCGCCGGCTTGCCGTTGAAGGTGCCCGCCACCCGGTCGCCGACGGCGAAGGGCGCGGCAGGCTGCGCGGATGCTTCCGGCGGCGGGTCGCCCGCGGCCGCCAGCGTGTTCCAGTCGCGCATGCCGTGCTGGCGCGCCACCAGCTCCAGCGCCTTGCTGTGAGATATGGCGATCCCGTCATCGGCAAGCCCGGTTCGCAGCCGTCTGGCCTGTGTCTTGTAGTCGATCGATGTGTTTGTCATGCTCTGTTCCTGGTCGTCCGGACGGCAGGGGGTGGAACGGGAGCCCGCATTGCCGTTTCGGCCGTCCGTGGACAGGAAACCGCATGTCGGAAGCTTCACCAGGCATGAGCCGCGGGCGGCGGGCGCTTCCGGGCCCGCGCCTCACATAGAAGCAGCGGCCCGATCTTTCAAGCGCGGCCCAGTAGCCCCCTTGCCGCACCTTGAAGCCTGCGCCGGCCGCGCCATATCGGCGCGATGAGCGAAGCGCCGGCTTTCATCGGAACGGCCGGCTGGGGGATCGCCGGCCGCCACGCCCACCTGTTCCCCGGAACCGGCACCCATCTCCAACGCTATGCGCGCCGCCTCGGCGCGGTGGAGATCAATTCCTCCTTCTACCGCCCGCACCGCCGCGAGACCTATGCGCGCTGGGCCGGCTCCGTTCCTGGCGGCTTCCGCTTCAGCGTCAAGCTGCCGAAAACCATCACCCATGAAAAACGTCTCGCCGGCTGCGAAGCGCTTCTGGATGCCTTTCTCGATTCCGTGAGCGGGCTGGGCGACGGGCTGGGCGTGCTGCTTGTCCAGCTTCCGCCCAGCCTGCGTTTCGACATCGCAGTGGCCGAACCCTTCCTGCGCCGGCTGCGGCAGAACACCGCCGCCGGCCTCGCCTGCGAACCGCGCCATGCGACTTGGTTCGGCGCGGAACCCGCGGCCGTTCTCAGGGAACTGCGCATCGCCCGCGTCCAGGCCGACCCTGCGCCGTTTCCGGGAGCCGCCGAACCGGGCGGATGGCCGGAGCTCGCCTATCTGCGCTGGCACGGCACGCCGCGCATTTATTACTCCGACTATGCGCCGCAGCAGCTCGCTACCATCGGCCGGCAGGTGGAAGCGCTTCGCCGCGCCGGCCGCGAGACGTGGTGCATCTTCGACAACACCGCCGAAGGCCACGCGCTCGCCAACGCCGCCGCCCTCGCAGGCCTCGCCTGATCCGCGCATGTCCGGACAACTTTCCCTTGCGCCAGCCTTCGGCAGGCGGCATGAGAGCACCCATGTCGACCATGCCCTCACGCCCCCGCCGCTCCGTCCTCTACATGCCCGCGACCAATGAGAAGGCGCTGGCCAAGCTGCCGTCGCTGGCCTGCGACTGCGTGATCTTCGATCTCGAGGACGCCGTCGCCCCGGAAGCCAAGGCGGATGCGCGCGAGCGCCTGCGCGGCTTCCTCACGCAGAACCGTCCCGACCGCGTCGAGATCGTGGTGCGCATCAACGCCCTTTCCACCGAATGGGGCACGGAGGACCTGATCGCGATGCGCGCCTGCCGGCCGCACGCGATCCTGCTGCCGAAGATCGACACGCCGCGCGACGTGAAGGAGGCCGACGAGGCGCTCGACGACATGGATGCCGGGCGCAACCTCGCTCTGTGGACGATGATCGAGACGCCAAAGGCGCTGCTCAATATCGGCGCCATCGCCGAGCTCGGCCGCGACAACGCCACCCGCCTCGCCTGCTTCATCGCCGGCACCAACGATCTGGTCAAGGATACCGGCGTGCGCGCCACGCCGGACCGGCGCTATCTGATGCCCTGGCTGCTGCATATCGTGCTCGCCGCGCGCGCCGGCGGGCTCGATGCGCTGGACGGCGTCAGCAACGATTTCCGCGACCTCGACGCCTTCGCCCGCGAATGCGCCGAGGGCCGCAATCTGGGCTTCGACGGCAAGACGCTGATCCATCCGGCGCAGATCGACCCGGCCAACACCGCCTTCTCGCCGGCCGAGGAAGAGGTGCGCGAGGCGCAGGCCATCGTCGCGGCCTTCGCCCTGCCCGAAAACGCCGGAAAAGGCGTCATCCGCCTCGACGGCCGCATGGTCGAGCGCCTGCATCTGGTGCAGGCCGAGCGCCTTCTGGCGAAAGCGGGCCTGTAAAAGGTCCTGCGCCCGATCGCACGTCGCCACCGTCAGGGCATGGATCCTCGGGTCAAGCCCGAGGATGACGAATGCAAGAAGGTAAGCGTGGACGTTGGCGATTGGCATCATCGCTCTCCACCGTCGTCATCCTCGGGCTTGACCCGAGGATCCATGCCGCCACCGTCTCGGCAGCGCGGGAGGGACCTCTCACATAAACACCCCCATCCCGAGATGTTGCACCGGCGCCGGCCCAGGATGTCGCCGGCGCGATTGTTCCAACCGGTGGATTCCGCTCGTCCATATGCATATCATCGCTGGACATTGCGCGGGGTCGCGCCTAACCCCTCGCCTGGGAGGGGATATATGTCGCGCTTGGCGACGGATGGCATGATTGCAACCGGCGGTATGCACCCAGGCAATGATCGTGCCTTCAGAGAGAGGCAATCCGATGGTTGAAACTGATCGCCGATCCGCCTGGGCCCCGTGGCCTGTGCTGCTCATCGTTCTCCTCATGCTTGTCGGCGGCGGCTATATGCTCGTCGGCGGCATCCAGCTCTTTTCGCTGGGCGGCTCGTGGTATTTCGCCGTCGCCGGTACCGGCCTGATCGTGTCCGCGCTGCTCCTGACGCGCCGCCATACCGCGGGCCTCTACGTCTTCCTGCTCGTCTGCGCCGGCACGGTCGCATGGGCGCTGTGGGAAGTCGGCATCCAGTTCTGGCCGCTGGTCTCGCGCCTCGTCGCGCCGGCGGTGCTCGGCATCCTCATCTTCCTCGCGGCGCCGACGCTCACCCGCGGCGGCGGACGCCTCGGCCGCGGCGTGTCCTATGCCTGCGCGGCGCTTCTGGTGCTCGCATTGGCCGCAACGGGCTGGCGCGCCTTCCAGCCGGTCCCCTATATCGCCGCCACGCAGGCGCCGCAGGCCGTTGCCGCAGCAGTCGACGCGCCGGCAAACTGGCAGTTCTACGGCCGCACGCCGAACGGCACCCGCTATGCGCCCGACACCCAGATCACCCCGGAAAACGTCGCCGACCTCGAAGTGGCATGGACCTTCCGTCACGGCGACGCGCCGGTCAACACGACCGGCAGCGGCGCGGAAGACCAGAACACACCGATGCAGATCGGCGACACGGTCTATGCCTGCACGGTGCGCAACGTCGTCCACGCGCTCGACGCCAATACCGGCGAGGAGAAATGGAAATTCGACCCGCAGGCATCCTCGCCCTTGTGGCAGCGCTGCCGCAGCGTGGCCTATTACGAATCGACCGGCCAGATCTCGCAGGGCCTGCAGGCCATCCGCGCCGCCGAGGCGGCGGCCCAGCCGCCGGCCCCTGAGCAGCCTGGAACTGAGCAGCCCGGAACGACGCAACCCGCGCCGGACGCCACGCCCCCGGCGGCACCGGAGGCCGCGCCGGCCCCGGCTGCTGACATCTGCCAGCGCCGCATCGTGCTGAGCACGATCGACGCGCGCCTGATCCAGCTCGACGCCGACACCGGCGCGCTCTGCCCGCAATTCGGTGAAAACGGCACCGTCGACCTCAAGGTCGGCATGGGCGAGGTCCGGCCGGGCTTCTACTTCCAGACCTCCGCGCCGACCGTCGCCGACGGCATCATCATCATCGGCGGCTGGGTGGTCGACAATGTCTCGGTCGGCCTGCCGTCGGGCGTCATCCGCGGCTTCGATGCCGAGACGGGCGAGCTCGTCTGGGCCTGGGACCTCGGCAATCCCGAGATCACCCGCTTCCCGCCCGAAGGCCAGACCTATACGCGCGGCACGCCGAACGTCTGGTCCACGCCGGCCTTCGATGCGGAGCTCGGCCTCGTCTACCTGCCGACCGGCAATGCGACCCCCGACTTCTTCGGCGGCCATCGCTCGGAACGCGCCGAGGAATATACCGCCGCGATCGTGGCGCTCGACATCCAGACCGGACGCGAGCGCTGGCATTTCCGCACCGTGAACCACGACCTGTGGGACTATGACGTGCCCGCGCAGCCGGCGCTCTACGACATTCCGGGCGCCGATGGGGGCACGCGCGCGGCGTTGGTCCAGACCACCAAGCGCGGCCAGATCTTCGTGCTCGACCGCGCCACGGGCGAGCCGATCTTCGACGTCGAGAACAAGCCGGTGCCGCAGGGCGCCGCGGAGGGCGACTGGACCGCCGAGACGCAGCCCTATTCGGTCGGCATGCCGGCGATCGGCGTGGAGCCGCTCTCGGAAGCGCGCATGTGGGGCGCCACGCCCTTCGACCAGCTCTATTGCCGCATCCAGTTCCGCAAGCTGCGCTATGACGGCGACTTCACGCCGCCCGGCCTCGAGCCGACGCTGCAATGGCCGGGCTATTTCGGCGGCATGAACTGGGGAAGTTCCTCGATCCACGAGCCGACCGGCTATCTCGTCGTCAACGACACCCGCTCGCCGCACCGCGTCCAGCTCGTGCCGCGCGAGGAGACAGACCGCGAGGACGCCGCCGCGTCGCATGACGGCCTGTCGAAGCAGCTCGGCACGCCCTATGGCGCGGCCAAGGTGACGTTCATGTCGCCGCTGGGCGTTCCCTGCCAGGAGCCGCCCTACGGCACGCTGACGGCGATCGACCTGAAGACGCAGCAGATCGCCTGGCAGGTGCCGCTCGGCACGGTCGAGGACAACGGCCCCTTCGGCATCAGCATGCACATGGCGATGCCGGTCGGCATGCCGACAGTCGGCGGGCCGGTGACCACCGCCTCGGGCCTCGTCTTCTATGCCGGCACGCTCGACCGCAATATCCGCGCCTTCGACCTGGCGACCGGCAAGGAGGTCTGGAAGCACCGCCTGCCCGTCGGCGCACAGACCACGCCGCTGGTCTACACCTCGCCGTCCACCGGCCGGCAGTTCGTGGTAGTCTCGGCGGGCGGCGCGCGCACCTCGCCGCTGCGGGGCGACTACGTCATCGCCTTCGCCCTGCCGCAGGCGGCACAGTAAATGACAGCGAGGGGGCAGGTGATCGCGCGTGCCCCCTCGCCACATGCCCGCTTGCGGCAATCCTCCCCCATCACCCATTTCGCCCGGACAACATCGCCGTGTCGCGTTCGGCCTGTCTCGCGTTCGGCCTGTCTATTGCCGCGCGACAGATGATGCCTTCTTTCCTTCTGGCGCGTTGCAGGGCACAAACGGTGCCTGAACAGGAAGCGACGACCCCATGAGCGGCCTGCTAGCCCTTCTCGACGACATCGCCGCGCTCGCCAAGCTGACCGCCGCGCAGGTGGATGACATCGCCGGGCAGGCCTCGCGCGTCGGCGTGAAGGTCGCCGCCTCGGTCATCGACGACACGGCCAAGGCCGGCGCGAAATCGCTCGGCGTGGTCATCGACGACACGGCGGTGACGCCGAAATATGTCCAGAACCTTCCCGCCGCACGCGAATTGCCCATCGTGTGGAAGATCGCCCGCGGCTCGGTCTTCAACAAGCTGATCATCCTCCTGCCGCTGGCCCTGCTGCTCGACGCCTTCGCGCCTTGGCTGATGACGCCGCTCCTGATGCTGGGCGGCTCCTATCTCTGTTTCGAGGGCGCGGAGAAGGTCCTCCATGCCCTCACGCCGCACCCCGTGGAGGAGGCGCATGCGCCGCAGACGCTCGACGCGGCCAGGCTCGAGGAGGAGCGCGTGGCCGGCGCCATCAAGACGGACTTCATCCTCTCCGCCGAGATCATGACGATCGCGCTGGCCGCGATCGAGGCGACCGGCGTGCTGACGCGCGGGGTCGTGCTGGCGCTCGTCGCCATCGGCATCACCGCCCTCGTCTACGGCGCGGTGGCGCTGCTGGTGAAGGCCGACGATGCCGGTCTCGTCATGGCGCAGGCCGGCCGCCTGCGCACCACGCGCGCGTTCGGCCGCGGCATCGTCAAGGGAATGCCCGGCCTGATGACCGTCATCTCGACGGTGGGGACCGCGGCCATGCTCTGGGTCGGCGGCTCGATCGTGGTCCACGGGCTCGCCACATTGGGCTACGGCACGATCGCCCATGCCATCGAGGATCTGGCGCGGCAGGCCGCCGACGCGGTGCCGCGTTTCCATGCCGCGGTGGAATGGATCGCCACCGCCGCGCTCGACGGCATTTTCGGGCTGGCTCTCGGCCTTGTCCTTGCCCTGCTGATCGGCTGGATCGTCATGCCCGTCATCAATCGGCTGCGCGGCCAGCCTGCCGCCTGAGGGAGGAATGACCATGCGCGCCAGAGCGGTGTTCTTTCATGAATATGGCGGGCCGGACGTGCTGCGGCTGGAAGAGACCGATATCGCCCCGCCGGGTCCGGGCGAGGCGCTGATCCGCCAGAGCGCGGCCGGCGTGAACTATGCGGACATCTATCTACGCGGTGGGCAGGGCATCCATGAGGGTCCGCCGCTTCCCTCGCCGATCGGCCTGCAGGGAGCCGGCGTCGTCGAAGCGGTCGGCGAAGGCGTCGCGCAAGTCGCGCCGGGAGACCGCGTCGCCTATGTCGGCCTGCTCGGCGGCTATGCCGAGGCGCGGCTGGTGCCGGCCGACCGGCTGGTGAAGCTGCCCGACGGCTTCGGCGAGGAACTGGCGGCGGCGACGCTGCTGCGCGGACTGACCTGCGAATATCTGGTCCGGCGCCTGTTTCAGGTGAAGCCCGGCCAGACCGTGCTCTGGCATGCTGCGGCCGGCGGCGTCGGCGTGATCGGCTGCCAATGGGCGAAGGCGCTCGGCGCGACCGTCATCGGCACGGTGGGCAGCGACGAGAAGGCCGCGCTGGCGCGCGCCAATGGCTGCGACCACGCGATCGTTTATACGCGCGAGGATTTCGTCGCGCGTACCATGGAGATCACCGGCGGCAAGGGCGTCGAGGTCGTCTACGACGCCGTCGGCCGCGACACGTTCATGCCGTCGCTGGAGGTCCTGAAGCCGCGCGGGATGATCATCAATTTCGGCACCGCATCCGGTTCGGTCGAGCCCTTCCCGCTCCAGAAGCTGCACCGCAAGTCGCTGATCGTCTCACGCCCGACGCTGGTGAGCTATATCGCTGACCGATCCGAATATATGACGGCGACGCAGGCCTTCTTCGACGCCGCCGCCCGCGGCGACATCCGGCTCGAAGTCGGCGCGCGCTACCCGCTCGCCGAAGCCTGGCGCGCCCATGCCGACATGGAAGCGCGCCGCACGACCGGCGCCCCCGTCCTGATTGTCTGACCCGGAGCTCTTTGTTTTGTGCAATTCCGGACGCAAAACCGCGACGCACTTTTGCTGGAATTGCTAGCGGAAGCATTTGCCCCAAACTGGGCTCAATCGGCTATGATCATGCACGAAGCGAAGAGATGAGGCGCGGGAGGCGCTTCATCGCAACCCACCGATGGAGCGATGATCTCCCAGAAAGCGAAATATGCGTTGCGGGCCCTGATCGCCCTGGCGCGCACGCACGGAACCGAAAACACGCAGCTCATCGCCGAGATCGCCGAGCAGCAGCGCATCCCGAAGAAGTTCCTCGAACAGATCCTGCTCGACCTGAAGCATCACGGGATCGTGGTGAGCCGCCGCGGCAAGGCGGGCGGCTACATGCTGCTCAAATCACCGGAGACGATCACCTTCGGCGAGGTGCTGCGTATCATCGACGGTCCGACCGCGCCGCTGCCCTGCCTCAGCCGCATGGCCTACCGGCGCTGCGAAGATTGCCGCGACGAGGCGAGCTGCGAGGTCCGTCACGTCTTCGCAAGGGTGGCGGACGCGACCCGCGCGGTGCTCGACACGACCACGCTGGCCGACGCGCTCGGCAGGGAAAGCAGCGCGCTCATACCCGCGCTGGCCGGATAGACCGAAAATCATTTCCGGAACCGGGGGGCAATATGAAACGTTGATGTGCCTACAATCTCGACCAAGACGATAGAGTATACGAGCTTTCAACGGAGGCTTGGAATGATGCCCAACCGCAGATCGTTGCTCTTCACTGCCGCATTGGCGGCCACAGTCCAGTTCGGAGGCATCGGCATCGCCTTCGCGCAGCAGGTGGAGATCACCAACGTTTCCTATGACCCGACCCGCGAGCTCTATCGCGCCTATAACGAGGCCTTCGCCAAGCACTGGCAGGAGACCAAGGGCCAGACGGTCAGGATCACCAACACCCATGGCGGCTCCGGCGCGCAGACGCGCACGGTCCTCGATGGCCTGCCGGCCGATGTCGTCACCATGCCGCTCGCCGGCGACATCCTCGCTCTGGAGGCCGCCGGCCTGATCCAGCCGGGCTGGCAGCAGGAATTCCCGCTCAATTCCTCGCCCTATCTGTCGACCATCGTCTTCCTCGTGCGCAAGGACAATCCCAAGGGCATCAAGGACTGGAGCGACCTGATCAAGGACGGCATGCAGGTTATCACGCCCAATCCGAAGACCTCGGGCGGCGCGCGCTGGAACTATCTGGCGGCATGGGCCTATGAGCTCGACCGCACCGGCGGCGACCAGGATGCGGCCAAGGAATTCGTCCGCAAGCTCTACGCCAATGTGCCGGTGCTTGACAGCGGCGCCCGTGGCGCCACCACCACATTCGTCCAGCGCGGCCTCGGCGACGTGCTGCTCGCCTGGGAGAACGAGGCCTTCCTCGCGCTGGAGGAACTCGGGCCGGGCGCCTTCGAGATCGTCGTGCCGCCGCTGTCGATCCTCGCCGAGCCGCCTGTCGCGGTGGTCGACAAGAATGTCGATGCGCGCGGCACGCGCGAGGTGGCCACCGCCTATCTCGAATATCTCTATTCGCCGGAAGCGCAGAAGATCATCGCGGCCAACTACTATCGCCCGCAACACCCGGAACATGCCGATCCGGAGGATGTCGCGCGCTTCCCGGAGGTGAAGCTGGTGAAGATCGACGACGTCTTCGGCGGCTGGGCGGTCGCGCAGAAGACGCATTTCGCCGACGGCGGCACGTTCGACGAAATCTATTCGCCGAACTGACCGCATCGACACAACCGGTCTGGCGCAATTCCAGCAAAAGTGCGTAGCGGTTTTGCGTCCGGAATTGCGTAAAGCAAAGAGATGGAGCCGGGCTGCCGCCAAGGAAAGCGGCTGCCCGGCGCGTCGCGCTGAATGAAAGGTGGTTCATGTCGCGCATCCGATTCCGCCAGCAGAGCGTCATTCCCGGCTTCGGCCTGACGTTCGGCTTCACTATCTTCTATCTCGCGCTGATCGTGCTCATCCCCATCGCCGGCCTCTATGCGCGCACCTTCGAGCTCGACTGGGAAAGCTTTCGCCAGATCGTCACCGGACCGCGTTTCCTGACCGCGCTGAAGCTCAGCTTCGGCGCCTCCCTACTGGCCGCATTGTTCAACGCCGTGATCGGGGTGGTGATCGCCTGGGTGCTGGTGCGCTATGATTTTCCGGGCCGACGCATCGTCGACGCCATCGTCGACCTGCCCTTTGCGCTGCCCACCGCCGTCGCCGGCATCGCGCTGACCGCCATCTATGCGCCCAGCGGCTGGGTCGGCAGCCTCTTCGCGCCCTACGGCATCCGCATCGCCTATACGCCGCTCGGCATCTGGATCGCGCTGGTCTTCATCGGCCTGCCCTTCGTGGTTCGCACCGTCCAGCCGGTGCTGCAGGACTTCAACCGCGAGACCGAGGAGGCCTCCGCCACACTGGGCGCCTCGCGCCGGCGGACCATATGGAGCGTCATGCTGCCGACGCTGCTGCCGGCCGTGCTGACCGGCTTCGCCCTCGCCTTCGCCCGAGCGGTCGGCGAATACGGCTCGGTGATCTTCATTGCCGGCAATATTCCCCGCCAGACGGAGATCCTGCCGCTGCTCATCGTCTTCCGCCTGGAAGAGTTCAACTATCCCGCCGCCGCCGCGATCGCCGCGGTGATGCTCACCGCATCCTTCCTCATCCTTCTGGTGATCAACCTGATCCAGGCATGGAGCCAGGGGAGGTACAGCCATGGCTGACACCCTTGCCCTTGCCAACCATGCCGCGCCGCGCGGCTGGCGTTCGCCGATCTCGGAGGCCCGCGCCGTCCGGCGGGTGCTGATCGGCCTCACCATCGTGCTGCTCGGCCTGTTCCTGATCCTGCCGCTGGCGGCCGTGTTCGTGGAGGCGCTGCGCCTCGGCGTCGGGCGGTTTCTCGTCACCTTCAGCAATCCGGATGCCCGCGCTGCGATCTGGCTGACGCTGCTGGTCGCGGCTATCGCCGTTCCCTGCAACCTCGTCTTCGGCGTCGCGGCCGCCTGGGCCATCGCCAAGCACGAGTTCCGCGGCCGCGCCTTCCTGATCTCGCTGATCGACCTGCCCTTCTCCGTCTCGCCGGTGGTGGCGGGGCTGGTCTATATCCTGCTGCTCGGCAGCAACTCGGCCATCGGCGGCTTCCTGCTGGAAAACTACAATCTGCGCATCATCTTCGCCGTGCCGGGCATCGTGCTGGCGACGATCTTCGTCACCTTCCCCTTCATCGCCCGCGAGCTGATCCCGCTGATGCAGGACCAAGGAACCGGCGACGAGGAGGCCGCGCTGTCGCTCGGCGCGAGCGGCTGGCAGACCTTCTGGCATGTGACGCTGCCCAACGTAAAATGGGCGCTGCTCTACGGCGTGCTGCTGTGCAATGCGCGCGCCATGGGCGAATTCGGCGCCGTGGCGGTGCTTTCGGGCAAGCTGCGCGGCGAGACCGTCACCATGCCGCTCCAGGTGGAGCTCTTCTACAACGAATACCAATCCGTGGCCGCCTTCAGCCTGGCCTCGCTGCTGGCCGCGCTGGCGCTGGTGACGCTGGTGGTGAAGACGTGGCTCGAATGGCGCTATGCCGACCAGCTCGCCGCCGCCGGCGCCAGGACACATTGAGGAGAAGACGATGGAACTCCACATCCGCAATATCCGCAAGGAGTACGACCGCTTCGCCGCGCTGGAAGACGTCTCGCTCGACATCCGCTCCGGCGAGCTGATCGCGCTGCTCGGGCCCTCCGGCTCCGGCAAGACGACGCTGCTGCGGCTGATCGCCGGCCTCGATTTCCCCACCGGGGGCCAGATCCTGTTCGGCGACGAGGACGCCTCCGGCAAGTCCGTGCAGGAGCGCAATGTCGGCTTCGTCTTCCAGCATTATGCGCTGTTCCGGCATATGACCGTGGCCGAGAATATCGGCTTCGGGCTGAGGGTGCGGCCATCCGCGACCCGGCCGCCTAGGGCCGAGATCCGCCGCCGCGCGCTCGAATTGCTCGACCTCGTCCAGCTTTCCGGCCTTGCCGACCGTTACCCCAGCCAGCTTTCCGGCGGCCAGCGCCAGCGCGTGGCGCTGGCCCGCGCGCTGGCCATCGAGCCCCGCGTGCTGCTTCTGGACGAGCCCTTCGGCGCGCTCGACGCGCAGGTGCGCCGCGAGCTCAGGCGCTGGCTGCGCGAGATCCACGACGCCACCGGCCACACGACCGTCTTCGTCACCCACGACCAGGAGGAGGCGCTGGAGCTCGCCGACCGCGTCGTGGTGATGAGCCAGGGGCGCATCGAGCAGGTGGGAACGGCGGACGAGGTCTACGACCATCCCAACGCGCCCTTTGTCTACGGCTTCATCGGCGATTCGAGCGCGCTGCCGGTGCGCGTCGACGACGACCAGATCTGGCTGGAGGACCGGGCGCTCGGGCTCGATGCCAAGGGCATCGCCAACGGGCCCGCCAGCCTCTATTTCCGGCCCCACGACATCGAGCTGCGCGACGGCTGCGGCGGCTGCATCGCCGGCACCGTGGTCGCCAGCCGGCGCGTGGCGGGCACGCGGCGCGTCGAGCTCGAAGTGGGCGGCGCAAGGGAGCGCGTCGAGATCGAGCTGCCCGTCGATCACCCCGCCGGCCTCAACGGCCGCATCGCCTTCCGCCCGAAACGCTGGAAGCTGTTTCCGCAACCGGACGAGGCGAACCCGGCGACAGCACAGGTCGAGATCGATCCGCGCGGCATCGTCAACGAGGCTGCCTGACCGGTTCCGGTCCCCGAACGACCGCCTGAGCTACGCGCGCGGCGCGCGGCGTGCTAACGGTTCCCGTCTCCGCGTCGCCCTGACCCCGCGGAGATGTGAAACCGGAGACACGGATGGCGATGAATTTCGAGCAGGCCGCGATCCTGCTGCTGCTCGCAGCCATGCTCGCCGTCTTCGCATTCGACCGCATCCGCATGGAGATCGTCGCGCTCGGCGGTCTCGGCATCGCGCTTGGCCTTGGCCTCGTCGCCCCCGCCGCCGCCTTCAGCGGCCTTTCGAATCCCGCCTTCGTCACCGTCGTCGAGGTGCTGCTGATCGTGCAGGTGCTGGGCCGGTCGGGCGTCCTCGATCCGCTGGCGAGGCGCATCCCTGACATCGCCCGTTCCGAGACCGGCGCGGTTGCCATCCTTTGCGTCGCGACGGCGAGCCTGTCGGTCTTCATGAACAATATCGGCGCACTCGCTCTGATGATCCCCGTCGCGGTAAGCGTGTGCCGCGTCGGCGGGATCGACCAGCGGCGTGTGCTGATGCCGATCAGCTTCGCCGCATTGCTCGGCGGGCTTTGCTCCGTGATCGGCACGCCGGCGAACCTGATCGTCAGCAACCAGCTAGCCGCCGCCACCGGACGCGGCTTCGCCTTCTTCGACTTCGCATGGGCGGGCGTACCAACGGCCATTGCCGGGATCGCCGCGATCGTCATCTGGACGAGACGCGTCCTTGCCCCGGCCGCGAAAGGCGAAGGAGGCCCGCCGGCCCAATCGCATCGCCCGGTCGTGACCGAAGTCCAAATCGGGCCCCATTCGCCGCTGACCGGCAGGCTCTATGCCGAACTGGACCCCACTATTCACGCCGTGCGCCGCACCGGCGCCAACCTCATGTTCCAGCGCCCCATAACCCGTGTCGAACCCGGCGACACCATCTTCCTTACCCTCGACTTCCCGCTCCTCGAAGCGTGGCTTGCCGACGGCACGGCGCATTTGCCGGCAAACCATGGGGCACAGGCCGAACGTGTCGAAGCCGTGATCATGCCCGAAAGCACGCTGGTTGGCTCACGCATCGCCACGCTGGAGGGCCTGATCTCGCGCAACATCCATGTCATCGCCGTCGCCACGCGGACCACACGCGTCGAGGGATCGTTCGCCGACCTGCGCCTTTCGATCGGCGACGTGCTCTACCTTTCGGGCGAAAGGCGGGCGATCGCGGAGGCCGTCGCGGAGGCCGAGATCCTGCCGCTCTGGCCCCGGCCGCTCGAAATGGCGTTGAACTGGCGACCGATGGTCCTGTTCGCCGCGGGCGTCGCCATCGCCGCATTCGGTCCGGCGTCTCCCGAACTGGCCTTCGGCCTCGTTGTGTTCGCGCTCGCCGCCACCGGCGACCTCAACCTGCGCCACGCCCTGGGCGACCTCAACTGGCCGATCCTCGTCATGCTCGCGGCAATGATCCCGCTCGGCTTCGCCGTCGAGACGACCGGCGCGGCGGGCGTCATGGCGAACGGGCTGATCGCGGCGCTGCCGTCGGGCAATCCGACCCTGGCGGCGGCGGCCGTGCTGGGGCTCGCGCTCGTCATCACGCCCTTCGTCAACAATGCGACCACCGCCATCATCCTCGGGCCTGTCGCGGTCAGCATCGCATCGGCTCTGGACATGCGGCCCGAACCGCTACTCATCGCCATCGCCCTCGGCGCGTCGATCGATTTCCTCACCCCCATCGGCCACCACAACAACACCGTCGTCATGGGTATGGCGGGCTATCGCTTCATCGATTTCCTGAAGGCGGGTTCGGTGATCACTGTCGCGATCGCCATCGTCTCCGTCGTGGCGATCCGGCTGGCCTGGCTTTGACCGCCGCGCCTATTCCGCGAACCGATAGGGCCTCGGTCCAGGCAAGGGCCTTGGGCATGACGTTCCTGTCGATCGCACGCGCGGCCGCGCGGACGGGACGGCACGGGAAAGCTTGGATACGCCGGTAATGAACCAGAGAATGCGACAGGGTTGAGCCGCCATTTCACCGACCGGACAGATCACCTGCATCCCCGCCCTGAATGGCGATGTCCACTCGGGCAAACGCAGCTTCGGCCGACATGATGTCAGATACGAAACAACAAAAGCCGCGATGGGCGCGGCTTTGAACTGGTTAGAAATTGGAGCGGGCGAAGGGATTCGAACCCTCGACCCCAACCTTGGCAAGGTTGTGCTCTACCCCTGAGCTACACCCGCTCGCGCGGCCACGGCCGCAAGCCGCGCCTATATGGCTGAACTGCCCTACGATTGCAACAGGGAAATGATGTTCTCGTCGAGAGCCGTGCCGCGCTTCATTCGCTACGTGAAACGCGTTATGAGGGCGCAGCTTCGACGATCGGGACATCAGAATGCCAGCCACCCGCCAAGAGCTCTTCGACTTTCTCGACCGGCTCGGCATCCGCACGACCACGGTCGACCATGCGGCGCTCCACACCGTGGCGGATTCGCAGGCCCTGCGCGGTGAGATCGCCGGCGGCCATACCAAGAACCTCTTCCTGCGCGACCGCAAGGACAGGCATTTCCTGCTGACCGTGGAGGAAGACGCGACCGTCGACCTCAAGCAGATCCATCATGTCATCGGCGCCTCCGGCCGCGTTTCCTTCGGCAAGCCCGAAGCGCTGCATGAACTGCTGGGGGTGCTTCCCGGCGCGGTGACCATCTTCGGGCTGATCAACGACACGGCCGGCAAGGTTACCGCCTTTCTCGATGCCGGCCTGATGGAGAACGACGTGATCAACGCGCATCCGCTGATCAATACGGCGACCACCAGCATCGCGCGCGACGATCTTCTGCGCTTCATCGCCGCGACCGGCCATGAGGCGAAAATCTTGAAACTGGCGGGGTGATCGCCACATTTAGCAAGTGATTCCGCAGGCTACGGCGGCGCGGAAAACGAGAAGGCAGCAGAATGGATAATAGCACGATTGTCGGAAACGGCGCCCTGCCGGGCGGCGCGGCCGGCGCCCTCGTCAAGGAAACCACGACGGCGAACTTCACCGCCGACGTCATCAGGGAATCGCGTCAGCAGCCGGTTCTGGTCGATTTCTGGGCGCCGTGGTGCGGTCCCTGCAAGCAGCTCACACCTGTCCTGGAGAAGGCCGTCAATGCGGCCGGCGGGCGCGTGAAGCTGGTCAAGATGAACATCGACGAGCATCCGGCCATCGCCGGCCAGCTCGGCATCCAGTCCATTCCCGCCGTGATCGCCTTCAAGGACGGCCAGCCCGTCGACGGCTTCATGGGCGCCGTGCCGGAGACCCAGATCAACGCCTTCATCGACAAGCTCGCCGGACCGGACAATGGCGCGGCGGCCCTCGACGAGGCCATGGCCGCGGCCGCCCAGTCGCGCGAGATGGGCGACCTCAACACCGCCATCCAGCTCTATTCGACGGTGCTGGAGCATGATCCGGGCCATGTCGAGGCCGCGGCCGCCCTTGCGGATCTTCTCTTCGAGGCCGGCAATGTCCAGGCCGCACAGAGCGTGCTCGACGGCATCCCGGCCGACAAGGGCGATGCGCCGGCCGTGGCCGCGATCCGCACCAGGATGCGGCTGGCGCGCGAGGCCGCGGAGCTGGGCGATCCGGCCGAGCTGGAACGCCGCCTCGCCGCCGATCCCAGGGACCACCAGGCGCGCTTCGATCTCGCCTTGATCCAGAATGCGCGCGGCGACCGCATGGCCGCCGCCGACAGCCTGCTGGCGATCGTGAAGGCCGACAGGGCATGGCAGGACGACAAGGCCCGCAGCCAGCTCGTAACCTTCTTCGAGGCCTGGGGGCCCACCGACGAGGTCACGCTCGCCGCGCGGCGCAAGCTGTCCTCGCTGCTGTTTTCCTGACGGCGCATTGCCTTCCGTCGAGGGCATGCCCATCTGGGATAGAGCATGTCTTCCGAAAGCGGGACCTGATTTCGGAGAAGGGACGAAGCGGGTCAAGCAAAGCTGAAAGATCGCGACGCTGCAAGGCCAAATCGAAAGAAAGACGCGACCGACGATGCGCGCCGGGAATGCTCGATATCTGAAGGAAGACGACCTGCCCGCAACGGTGACGGTCTTTCCGCTCGCCGGCGCGTTGCTCCTGCCGGGCGGGCGCATGCCGCTCAACATTTTCGAGCCGCGCTATCTCGAAATGGTCGACCATGCGCTTGCCGGCGACAGGCTGATCGGCATGGTGCAGCCGCGGCTCGACGGCGCGATGCGAAGCGACGGCGAGCCCGAGCTCTGCGCCGTGGGCTGCATCGGCCGGATAACCTCCTTCGCCGAGACCGGCGACGGGCGCTACCTCATCTCGCTGCAGGGCGTCTGCCGCTACCGCATCGATGGGGAGATCGAGGTGCGCACGCCCTTCCGGCAGTGCCGCATCCGCCTTTTCCTGCACGACCTCGACCCCGATGACGGAGCGTCCGAGGTCGACCGCACGGCGCTCCTCAAGGCGTTCCGCGCCTATCTGGAAGCCAATGAGCTGGATGCCGACTGGGAAAGCGTGAGCCGGGCGGAGAATGCGATCCTCGTCAACGCGCTGTCGATGATGGCGCCCTATGGCGCAGCGGAGAAGCAGGCGCTGCTAGAGGCGCCGGACCTGAAGACGCGCGCCGAAACGCTCATCGCCATCACCGAGATGGCGCTCGCCCGGGATCGCGACGAATTCAAGTCGGGCCTGCAATGACCATGCCCGCCACCCGGCCAGGCCGCAGCGGCACCGTCGACCCGAAGCTGCTGGAGCTGCTTGCCTGCCCGCTCACCCGCACCCCGCTCAAATGGGATCCGCAAAACAACGAGCTGATCTCCGCCGCGGCGAAGCTGGCCTATCCGGTGCGCGACGGCATTCCGATCATGCTGCCTTCCGAAGCCCGGCGGCTTGTAGAGGAATAGCCGCACGGCATATCGTGCATGCAAGAAAGACAGGAGCTGCCTGCCATGCGCCTCTACCGCTTCCTCACCGGGCCGGATGATTCCAGCTTCTGCCACAAGGTGTCCGCCGCGCTCGACAAGGGCTGGCACCTGTTCGGCTCGCCAAGCTACGCCTTCGACCCGTCGACCAACGCGATGCGTTGCGGGCAGGCCGTGGTGAAGGACGTGGACGGCAAAGATTATTCGCCCGACATGAAGCTCGGCGAGCAATAGGCTCAAGCCGGCCGCAAGATCGCGGCGCCGAACGCTATTCCGCCGCCGCCTCGATCTGCTGCATGTCGTCGTCCGACAGGCCGAAATGATGCCCGATCTCGTGGATGAGCACATGGGTGACGATGTCGCCCAGCGTCTCCTCGTGCTCGGCCCAGTAGTCGAGGATCGCGCGGCGGTAGAGCGTGATCCGGTTGGGACCCTCGCCGGTCTGCGGGTTCCAGCGCTCGGCGATGCCGCGGCCCTCGAAAAGGCCGAGCAGGTCGAAGGGCGACTCCAGCGCCAGATCGTCCATGATCTCGTCGGTCGGAAATTCCGCCACCAGGATGACGATCTCGCCGGTGAGCTGCCGGAATTCGTCGGGCAGATGCGCATAGGCTTCCAGCGCCAGAAGCTCGAACTCCTCGATCGACGGGGAAAGCTGGTCGTGCCAGGCGCGTGTCTTGTAGATGCGGGCCATGAATTACCTCTCGCGCGCATATAGACCGGCCGGCGCCATGTTTCGAGGGGGTTTTGGATGCGACGATGAAGGCCGGGCGGCCGGAATCCTCGGCACTGACGCACCGTGAGGAATAAATTCTTCCTTTCCTCTGCTTGACTCTCCCGTCCGGCTCTGGAATCCATGAGAACATAACAGGAACAATCTCTGGAGCAACGCCATGGCCGGACCGGCTGCGGCGCAGGCGGCGCTTTGCGACCTGCGCCATGCGATTGCAAGGATCGAGGGACGGCTGGCCGAACGGCTCGACCTGCCGGCCGACGGCGGCACTTCCGATGGCGTCGTCCTGCGGCGCGCCGGGCTGCCCGCGCGGATGGCGGGCCATCTGCCGACCGGGGCGAAGGGGCTCGACGCCGCGCTGGGCGGCGGCCTGCCGCTTGCCGCGATGACCGAGATCCATGGCAGCGAGACGCGCGACGCGGGCGCCGCGGCGGGCTTTGCGCTGGCGCTCGCCGCGCGGGCGGCGTCCGCCGCGCGGCCGCTCCTTTGGGTGGCGACCCATGAGGCATTCGCCGAGGCGGGCGGCCCCTATGCGCCGGGCATAATGCACCGTTTCGGCATCGGGCCGAAAGCGCTCCTCTTCGCCGAGACCCGGCGTCTGGAAGATGCGCTGTGGGTCGCGGAAGAAGCGGCAGCGCTTGCCGCGCTCTCATGCGTGCTTCTGGAGGTGCGGGGCGCGCCGCGCAAGCTCGACCTGACGGCGACGCGGCGCCTGCACCGCCGCACGCAGGCAACCGGACGCCCCCTCTATCTGTTGCGGCAGGCCGGCCTGCCCGAGCCGACGGCAGCACCCGTGCGCCTCGTCGTGGCGCCAGCGCCGGCCGCCGAGCGCCACACGCTTTCGGGACCGCTGGCGGGCTCGATCGGCCCGCCCGCCTTCGCCGTCACCGTCTCCCGCAACCGTCTGGCGGCACCCGCAACCTTCATTCTGGAGTGGAATCGCGATGAACGCGCCTTTCACGAGCGCCGGTCTTTTCCTGTCGCAGCGCAGGATCATGGCGCTATGGTTTCCGCATCTGCCGGTCACCCGCATCCTGCGGGCAAGGCTGGGTCGCTCATGGCGTTCCGCCGCCGGGCGTAAGGGCCGGCCGCCGCTCGTCGTCAGCATGCGCGAGGGCAGCAGCCTGCGCATCGCCGCGCTGGACGATCAGGCGGCCGCGTGCGGCCTGCGCATGGGCATGGGCGTGGCGGATGCCCGCGCCATGCATCCCGGCATCGAGGTGGTCGAGGCAGACGCGGCGGCGGACCGGCGGCTGATCGAGGCCATTGCCGACTGGTGCGACCGCTATACGCCGCTGGTGGCGCTGTCCGGCCCCGATGGCCTCTTCCTCGACGTCACCGGCTGCGTCCACCTGTTCGGCGGCGAGCAGGCGATGCTCGACGACATAGGCGAAAGGCTGTCGGCACAGGGGCTGCATGCGCGCGCCGGCCTTGCCTCCACGCCCGGCATGGCCTGGGCGGCAGCGCGCTTCCTGGAGCCGGTGCCGGTTGCGCCCGGCGCGGAGGCGGACGCGCTCGCCAGCCTGCGGCTCGCGGCGCTGCGCCTGGAGCCTGACCTGTGCGCCAGCCTCGAAAGCGTCGGTCTGCGCACGGTGGATGCCGTCATGGCCGCGCCGCGCGCGCCGCTGGCGCGGCGGTTCGGCTCCTCCCTCCTGCTGCGGCTCGACCAGGCGCTCGGACGTCTGGAGGAGGCGGTCTCGCCGCGCCGGCCCGTGGCGGTGCTGTCGGTGGAGCGGCATCTGGCCGAGCCCGTCGTCCTGATCGAGGATGTGGAGCGGCTCGTCGGGCTCCTGTCTGCACGGATGAAGACCGATCTGGAGCGGCGGGAGGAGGGCGTGCGCCTTGCCGAACTCGCCCTCTTCCGGGTCGACGGCGCGGTGCGGCGCCTCACGGTCGGCGCGGCGCGCCCGCTGCGCAACCCTGTGCTGGTCCAGCGGCTTTTTCGCGAGCGAATCGCAGGGCTGGGCGAGGCGATCGAGAGCGGCTTCGGCTTCGAGCTCGTGCGGCTTTCCGCGCTGGAAACCGCGCCCTTCGTGGCCGAGCAGGGCAATCTGGCCGGTGAGGACGGCGACACCCAGGCCGGCCTCGCCCATCTGGCCGACCGCGTGCGGGCGCGGCTCGGCGCGACCGCGCTCGTCCTGCCGCAGCCGCGCGAGAGCCACATTCCCGAGCGCGCGGTGGAGGCCGTTCCCTTCGCCCTGCTCCGTCCTGCGGATGCGCCCGACGCGGCGCCCCTGCCCGATCGTCCCGTCAGGCTTCTCGCCCGGCCCGAGCCTGTCGAGGTCACGGCGGTCGACGTGCCGGAGGGGCCGCCGCTGCGCTTCCGCTGGCGCCGTGCGCTGCACCGGATCGCCCGCGCCGAGGGGCCGGAACGCATCGCGCCGGAATGGTGGCGCGACGCGGACGATGCGATGCCGCGCGACTATTTCCGCGTCGAGGACGAGGACGGCCGCCGCTTCTGGATCTACCGGCAGGGCCTCTACGGCGCGACGCCGGCCATGCCCCGCTGGTTTATGCACGGTTTCTTCGCATGAGCACGCAGACCGCCCCCCATGCCGCCTATGTGGAATTCGGCGCGTGCTCGAATTTTTCCTTCCTGCGCGGCGCCTCCAGCCCCGAGGAGATGGTGGTCGCCGCCGCGCTGCTTCGCCATCGCGCGCTCGGCCTCGCTGACCGCAACACGGTCGCGGGCGTCGTGCGCGCCTGGAGCCAGTCGAAGCACATCCAGCTTCCGGATCGTGACGCGGTCCGGCTCCCCTTCCATCCCGGCTGCCGGCTGGTCTTCTCCGACGGCACGCCCGACATCCTCGCCTATCCGCAGGACCGCAGGGGCTGGGGCCGCCTGTGCCGCATGCTGACCGTGGCCAATGAGCGCGGCGAGAAGGGCAATCCCGACCTGCGGCGCGAAGATTTTCTCGAATGGGGTGACGACATGTCCCTCGCCGTCCTGTCGGACCTTTCCGCCGCGTCGGAAAATGCGCTCGCCGTCCTGCGAACGTGCAAGGACCGCTTCGGCGGGAACGTGCGCCTCGCCGCTGCTCCGTCCTATGGCGGCGACGACCGTTTCCGGCTGGCGCAGGCGGCAGCACTGGCCGAAGCGGCCGGCATGCCGCTGATGGCCGTCAATGACGCGCATTATCACATGCCCGAGCGCCGCCCGCTTCTCGATGTTCTGACAGCGATCCGCCTCAACACGCCCGTGGCGCAGGTCGGCCGCGCGCTGTCGGTCAATGCCGAGCGCTATCTCAAGCCGCCGGCGGAGATGGCGCGGCTGTTCCGCGACCATCCGCAGGCCATCGCCGAAACCGTCCGCTTCGCGCAGACCCTTCGCTTCTCGCTGAGCGAGCTCAGGCATTTCTACCCCAAGGAGACCGAGAAGGACCCGCAGGCGGAGCTGGAGCGGCTGGCATGGGAGGGCGCGCAAAGACGCTATCCGGAGGGCATACCCGGCAAAGTCCGCGCCAACATCGTCCATGAGCTGGCGCTGATCAGGGACAAGCAATACGCCTCCTACTTCCTCACCGTGCACGACATCGTCCGCTTCGCACGGGATGAAAAAATCCTGTGTCAGGGCCGCGGCTCCGCCGCCAACTCGACCGTCTGCTTCTGCATCGGCGTCACCGAGGTCGACCCGACCCTGTCCGACCTGCTCTTCGAGCGCTTCCTTTCGGGCGAGCGCGACGAGCCGCCGGACATCGACGTCGACTTCGAGCACGAGCGGCGCGAGGTGGTGATGCAATATATCTACGAGAAATACAGCAGCAGGCGCACCGCGCTGGCCGCCGCCGTCATCTCCTATCGCGGACGCTCGGCCCTGCGCGAGGTCGCCAAGGCCTTCGGCCTCTCGCAGGATGCGCAATCCGCCCTGTCGGCGTCCATCTGGGGCTGGTCGTCCTCCGAGCTGGGCGAAAAGGAGGCCAAAGCCGGCGGGCTCGACACGACCGATCCCACGACCGCGCTGATGATCACCCGCGCCAACGAGATCCGCGGCTTCCCGCGCCACCTCTCGCAGCATGTCGGCGGTTTCGTCATCACGCAGGACCGCCTCGACGAGGTCGTGCCGATCGTCAGGACCGCAATGGAAGACCGCCGCATGGTCGAGTGGGACAAGGACGACCTCGACGCCGTCGGCATCCTCAAGGTCGACGTCCTGGCGCTCGGCATGCTGTCCGCCATGCGCCGCTGCTTCGACCTGCTGGAAGCCAATTACCCGCATCACTGGCCGCAACGGCTGGAACTGTCGACCATCCCGCCGAAGAAGACGGACGTCTACGACATGATCTGCCGCGCCGACACGATCGGCGTGTTCCAGATCGAGAGCCGGGCGCAGATGTCGATGCTGCCGCGCCTCAAGCCACGTTGCTTCTACGATCTCGTCATCGAGGTCGCCATTGTGCGGCCCGGCCCCATCCAGGGCGACATGGTGCATCCCTATCTGCGCCGGCGCGAGGGAAAGGAGAAGGTGGAGTATATAAAGCCCGAACTGAAAGCGATCCTGCGCAAGACGCTCGGCGTCCCTCTTTTCCAGGAGCAGGCGATGCGGATCGCCATCGAGGCGGCGGGTTTTACAGCTGCCAAAGCCGACAAGCTGCGGCGGGCCATGGCCACGTTCAAACGCACCGGAACGATCGACCAACTCAGGGACGATTTCATCGAAGGCATGATCGGCAAGGATTATCCGCGCGAGTTTGCCGAACGCTGCTTCAGCCAGATCGAAGGTTTCGGCGAATACGGCTTTCCGGAAAGTCATGCCGCCTCCTTCGCGCTGCTCGTCTATGCCTCTGCCTGGTTCAAGACCTATTATCCCGACATCTTTTGCGCCGCGCTGCTCAATTCCCAGCCCATGGGCTTCTATGCGCCGGGCCAGCTCGTGCGCGACGCGCGCGAGCACGGCGTCGAGGTGCGGGCCGTCGACGTCAACCTTTCCGGCTGGGATTGCACGCTGGAGGAAGCGCCCTTCGATCCCGGCAGGATTGCGCAGCGTCATGCCGGAATGCGCGGCGTGATCCGCACCGGCCATGCCGTGCGGCTCGGCTTCCGGCAGGTGAAGGGCCTGGCCGAGGACGACATGACGACGCTGGTGGATAACCGGGGCGCCGGCTACGCATCCGTGCGCGACCTCTGGCTGCGCTCGGGCCTGAAGCGCGCCGTGATCGAACGCCTCGCCGAGGCCGACGCCTTCCGCTCGCTGGGGCTCGACCGGCGCGCCGCGCTCTGGGCCGCGCGGGCGCTGGACGAGAAGACCGCGGCTGAACGTCTGCCGCTGTTCGAACGGCCGGGGCTGAAGCTGCGCGATCAAGAGCCGCACACGGCGCTGCCCGTCATGCCGGCCGGCGAGCATGTCATCCAGGACTATCGGACGCTCTCCCTCTCCCTGAAGGCGCATCCGGTCTCCTTCCTGCGAAGGGAGCTGGAGCGCGAGAGGATCACGCCGAGCGGCCGGCTGGCGTCCCTCGCCAACGGATGCCGCCTGTCCGTCGCTGGCCTCGTTCTGGTGCGCCAGCGGCCCGGCTCGGCCAAGGGCGTCATCTTCCTGACCATCGAGGACGAGGAAGGCGTGGCCAACATCATCGTCTGGAAAAAGGCCTTCGACCGCTTCCGCCCCGTCGTGATGGGCGCGCGGATGGTGCGGGTGGACGGGCGCCTGCAATCGGCATCCGGGGTCATCCATATCGTCGCGGAGCGGATCTTCGACCTGACCCCGCGACTGGCGGCGCTGTCGGAAGGCGCGGGCAGGCTGAGCTACACGTCGCCGGCCGACGAAGATGTCCATGACGCACCGGACTCACGCAGGCGCGTCAGGCGGCATTCCCCGGACCCCGCGCCGCAGGAGGCCGATCCGGCGCTGGCCGTGCGGCGCGTCGGCAGCGTCATGCCGCGAGGCCGCAACTTTCAATGACGCGTCTGCCGTGCGACCTGAGCCGCAAGGCGGCTGGACTCCCGATCAATGCGCGTTGCGCTCGACCCATGCCGTCATCTCGGCGATCTCGGCCTTCTGCGCATCGATGATCCGCCGCGCGAGCGCCTTCGCCTCTGCGTCGTCGCCATGTTCGAGAACGGTTTCCGCCATGGCGATCGCGCCCTGATGATGGGCGATCATGCCGCACATGAAGGCCATGTCGGCATCTTCCTGCATCATGCCCGCCATCATGTCGCGGTCCATCTGCACCATGCCGGCCATGTTCGCCTGCTGATGCGCGTTCATGGCGCCGTGGTCCATCGCCGCATGGGGCGACGCCGTGCCCTCGGGCACATCCGCGCGGCACGCCTCCGGCAGTGCGCTTGCGGCGGCCCCATCATGATGCTGATGCTGCGCAATCGCCGGCGTGAGCGCGCCGAGCAGGAAAGCAATCGTCAACAGCTTGCGCATGTCGTCATCTCCTCTGGTCCGATTGATAGACCGGAGGAGAATGCAGCTTCCAGCAACTGGAAGGTCAAGCGCCCTGAAGGTGAGTGACCAGACCCGACCGCGCCGGAAACCACCCCGGCAAAACGCAGCGGCGTCAGCGGACCGGGCTGCGGTCAGGCGGCGCCGGCGGATTGCTGCTTCTCGAAGCGCTTGCGCTCATGCGTGTCGAGATAGAGCTTGCGCAGGCGGATCGACTTCGGCGTCACCTCGACCAGTTCGTCGTCCTGGATCCAGGCCAGCGCCCGCTCCAGCGTCATGCGCACCGGCGGCGTCAGCTTGACCGCCTCGTCCTTGCCGGCGGCGCGGATATTGGTCAGCTTCTTGCCCTTCAGCACATTGACCTCGAGGTCGTTGTCGCGCGTGTGGATGCCGATGATCATGCCGGCATAGACCTTCACGCCCGCATCGATCACCATCGGGCCGCGGTCTTCCAGGTTCCACAGCGCATAGGCGACGGCCTCGCCGGGTTCGTTGGCGATCAGCACGCCGTTGACGCGGCCGGTGATCTCACCCTTGTAGGGCTGGTATTCGTGGAACAGGCGGTTCATCACCGCCGTGCCGCGCGTATCCGTCAGCAGCTCCGATTGGTAGCCGATCAGACCGCGCGTCGGCGCGTGGAAGACGAGGCGCTGGCGGTTGCCGCCGGACGGCCTGAGCTCGATCATCTCGGCCTTGCGCTCGCTCATCTTCTGGACGACCACACCGGCATGCTCCTCGTCGACGTCGATGACGACTTCCTCGACCGGCTCGAGCATCTGGCCTTTCTCGTCCTTCTTCATGACGACGCGCGGGCGTGAGACGGCAAGCTCGAAGCCTTCGCGCCGCATGGTCTCGATCAGCACGGCAAGCTGCAGCTCGCCGCGTCCCGATACGTAGAAGGAATCCTTCTCCGACGATTCCTCGATGCGCAGCGCGACATTGCCCTCCGCCTCGCGCAGCAGCCGGTCGCGGATGACGCGGCTCGTCACCTTGTCGCCTTCCGTGCCGGCGAGCGGCGAGTCGTTGACGAGGAAGGACATGGTCACGGTCGGCGGGTCGATCGGCTGCGCCTGCATCGGCTCGCTCACCGACGGGTCGCAGAACGTATCGGCGACGGTTCCCTTGGACAGGCCCGCGATCGCCACGATGTCGCCGGCCTGCGCCTCGTCGATCGGCTGCCGCTCGATGCCGCGGAAGGCGAGGATCTTCGACACGCGGCCGTTTTCCAGCAGCGTCCCGTCATGGTGCAGCACCTTCACCGCCTGGTTCGGCTTGAGCGTGCCGGATTCGATGCGGCCGGTGATGATGCGGCCGAGGAACTGGTTGGCCTCAAGGATGGTGCCGATCATGCGGAACGGGCCGGGTGCCACGGTCGGGGCCGGCACATGCTTCAGCACGAGGTCGAACAGCGGCGCGAGGCCGTCTTCCTTCGGACCTTCCGGCGATTCCGCCATCCAGCCGTCGCGGCCGGAACCGTAGAGGATGGGAAAGTCGAGCTGCTCGTCGGTGGCGTCGAGCGCGGCGAACAGATCGAACACCTCGTTGATCACCTCGACATGGCGCGCGTCGGGGCGGTCGATCTTGTTGATGGCGACGATCGGCTTCAGCCCGACCTTCAGCGCCTTGCCGACGACGAACTTGGTCTGCGGCATCGGCCCTTCGGCCGCGTCGACCAGAACGATCGCGCCGTCCACCATGTTCAGGATGCGCTCCACCTCGCCGCCGAAATCGGCGTGTCCGGGCGTGTCGACGATGTTGATGCGGGTGTCCTTCCACTCCACCGAGGTGGCCTTGGCCAGGATGGTGATGCCGCGTTCCTTCTCGATGTCGCCGGAATCCATGACGCGCTCGGCCACGCGCTGGTTGTCGCGGACCGAGCCGGACTGCTTGAGCAGGGCGTCGACGAGCGTGGTCTTTCCATGGTCGACATGCGCGATGATCGCGATGTTGCGGATGTTCATAAGAGGTCTCGGGGGCTTGGCCGCACAGCATGGGCGCGGCGATTTCGGTTGCGCGCTCTTATCGTTTTTTTTGCATCTGCGAAAGGGGCGCGCATGTTCATCGCTTCTTAACCAAACGCTTCGACAATTAAGTGACCGATCATGCGGAACGTTTCCGCCCGAGATGCGTTGCGCCCAGATGATGTCCAGACCGCTGACAAATCGCCTGACCGCGCTGGCCGCAGCCACGACCGTGGTGACGATGGCGCTGGGACTCAATGCCGTTGGCGCACTTGGCTCCGCGGACAAGAAGGCGGGCAACATCATCGAGTCTGGCCGCACGGTGGCGGAACTCATGTTCCCCGACGCGCCCTACGGTGTCGATCCGATGCCGACCGGACCCGTCAGCGCGGAGCTGCGCGAGCGCCGCGCCGCGCTCGGCTGCGACAGCGCCGTCTGGCCGAACATTCCCGCGGCCTGCTACCCGAACTGATCCACCGTCAGCCTTCGCCCAAATCCGGCCGCTCGAAATCGCCCGTTTGGGGATTCATGATCCAGAGTTCGCCGGTCGAGATATCGAACCAGGCGCCGTGCAGCCTGAGCTTGCCCTTCTGCTCAAGGATGCGCACGCAGGGAAAGGTGCGCAGATTGGCGAGCGAATAGCGGATCGAGATTCGTTCCAGCGCCGTCTGGCGCTCCGCCGGCGTCATCAGCGTATTGCCGGCGACCGCTTCTGCCGCCGGCGCCACGAGGCTCATCCAGCGGCCGATGAAATCGCCCGGCGAGAGCGGTTCGGCAGAGGGATTGAGCGCCGCATTGATGCCGCCGCAGCGGCCATGGCCCAGTACGAGGATGTTTTCCACCTTGAGGCTCTGGACCGCGAATTCCAGCGCCGCCGACGTGCCGTGATGATTGTCGTCCGGCGCATAGGGCGGCACCAGATTGGCGACGTTGCGCACCACGAACAAGGTGCCGGGCCCGGCATCGAAGATGGTTTCGGGCGCGGCGCGCGAATCGCAGCATGCGAAGACCATGGTCTTCGGCGTCTGGCCCGATGCGGCAAGCTCGCGATAACGCGCGCTCTCGGCCGCGTACCGGCCGGACATGAAATTGCGGTAGCCCGCGAGCAGCTCGTCAGGAAGATACCCCATGCGGCCCGCAATAAAGGCAAAAGGCGTCAGCTTCAATGCGCAGTCCATGCGTTTTCCGCAGGACTTCGCATTCGCGATTCCGGCGACCGCGCTTCAGAAATGGATCGCGATCGGCAACCCGGCCGAATCCCGCAGCGGCGGGTCGGGAAGCCGCTCGGCCCGCCCTGCCGCAAGCCGCCGCGCCACGCTCAGCATGGCGAGCGCGTCCAGCAGGTCGTCGCTGCCGGCACCGCGCGGTGGGCGCAGCATGCCTGAAGGCGGGGCAAGGCCCTCCGCCGCCAGCAGCGCGAGGCGTTCCGCGATTCCCGCCTGCCAGGGGCGGTTCTTCACCTTCTTGGGCTCGGAGAGCGGCCGGCGTCCGTTCATGCGCCAGAAGGCGAGTTCGGGATGGCTCTCCATCACGCGTTCGCGCAGGTCCGGCCGCTGCCGCAGAAGCACATCGACCTGCTGGATGCGGGAGAACAGACCGTAGGTCTGCACCGACACGCCGCGCGGCGGCTCCGATGTCGAACGGGCGACCGCGCTGGCGTGCACATGGTCGGCCTTCCACTGCACGGCGTCCCGATAGATAGCGTCGGTGGCGAAGACGGCAGCGCGTGACGGAATGGAGAAGACGCTCGACTGGCGCGGGCCGAGCAGCGGCCGCACGAGGCTCTCCGGGCCGCGGCCGCCCGGCCCGCAGCGATCCGGCAGGCCGATCGGCATGTCGACGGCGATGATGCAGTCATCGGGCAGGCTCTCGACCAGAGCGGCGAAAGTCGCAGAGGTGGCAATGTCGGGCCAACCCCCGCCGCGATCTATCGCGGCGATCCATCCGGCCGGGCAGCCATCGACGCCGACGGGCACGCAGGGTTCAGGCATCGTTCTCCAGCCCGATCGGCCGGGCGGTGACAGACGCCGCGGGCTGGCGCAGCAGGTCGGCGTTTCCGGCCAAAAGCAGTTCGTCGGCGCCGCTTTTCACCGTCAGCGAAACGACCGCGCTGACCGATGCGAGCGCGCGGGACGCCGCCTCGAACGCGCTGCGGCCATGGAGCATATGGGCAAGCATCAGCCCGGCGGTCAGGTCGCCGGTTCCGTTGGGCGCATTCGCCAACGCCTCATGCGCCAGACTCCAGACCCCTTCCGATGAGACGAGAAGATTGGCGATCCGTCCCGGCGCCGCTCCCGGCGCCGATGTGATCAGCACGGTCGAAGGGCCGAAGGCGCGGGCGGCCGCCAAGGCCTCCTGTGCTGTATCGAGCGGCCCTCCCGCCATCCAGGCAAGCTCGTGCACGTTGGGGGTTGCGATGTCGGCGAGCGGTATCAGCACGTCGCGCTGGGCGATTGCCGTTGCCTCCGGCACATAGATGCCGCGCGCATCGCCGATCACCGGATCGCAGAGATAGAGAAGGTCGGGCCTGCGGCGCTTGAGGGCGGTGACGAGCTTCGCCACCGCCGCGGCCTGCCGCGCATCGCCGAGATAGCCGGACGCGACGGCGCGCACCTCGCCGATCCATGGCGCATCGGCCAGATCGGCGAGCAACGCGTCGAAATCAGCCGCCGGCGGCACGATACGCGTCGCGCGCGAATGGCCGGGATGCCATGGCAGGACCACCGTGGGCACCGACCATGCCGCGCATCCGAGCGCCTCCAGCGCGAAAACGACGGCACGATTGCCCACCGCGCCGCGCGCCACATGGCTCGAGATGGAGATGACCGCCGGGACGCGGCTTGCGTCGCTCACAGCCCGCCGCCCAGCAGGCTGGCGCCCAGATACCAGACGAGGCCGATGAAGAGGAGCGCGGCGAGGATACGGCCGATGCGCGTTCCCCAGAGCTCGGCCCAGTCGCCGCCTTCGGCCCGTCGCCCCGGCATGCGCGCCTCTGTCTCGGCATCCACCCGCCTCAGGATGCGGCCGGATTCGGGGTCCTTCTCACTGCCTTGCGCCATCGCCCTCTCCGAAATCCCGTCCGCTTTATCATGATGGATTCCCAAGGGTCATCAAAAGCAATAGGGTCGGCCCGCTGTCAAATGAGGGTTCCGATAATGACTGTCGCCAGCTTCGCTGCACCGGTGCGTCCGCGCATCGCCATCTGGCTCGCCATCCTTGCCGTCCTGCCGTTCCTGTCGGCCTGCGGCTACAATACGATCCCCACCAGGGAAGAGCAGGCCAAGGCAGCCTGGAGCGAGGTGCTCAACCAGTACCAGCGCCGCGCCGACCTGATTCCCAATCTGGTTGAGACCGTGCGCGGCTATGCCCAGCAGGAGCGCGAGGTGCTGGAGGCGGTCGTCGCGGCCCGCGCCCGCGCCACGCAGGTGCAGGTCTCGACCGGCGACCTGCAGGACCCGGCCGCCTTGCAGGCCTTCCAGGATGCGCAGGCGGGACTGACCAGCGCGCTGTCGCGGCTGCTCGCCGTGGTTGAGAACTATCCGGACCTCAAGTCGGGCCAGAACTTCCTCGCCTTGCAGGCGCAGCTCGAAGGCACGGAAAACCGCATCGCAGTGGCGCGGCGCGACTACATCCAGGCGGTGCAGGACTACAATCTCTCGCTGCGCACTTTCCCGACCGTGCTGTGGGCCAAGCTGTGGTTCACCGGCAACGAGCCCTTCGCCAACTTCACCGTGTCGGAAGACAAGATGAAGGTGCCGGAGGTGAATTTTGGCACCGGCGGGAACAATAGCGGCAATGCCAACTGAGACGGCCATGGCGTCGATGCGGCGCCTGCGCCTGCCCCTGCCCCGCCTGCCCCTGATCGTGCTGGCGGCGGTCCTCGTGGCCGCCGCCGCATTCGCGCAGGCCCTGCCGGCGCTGACCGGCCGTGTCGTCGACAATGCCGGCGTCATCGATGCCGCGACCGAAAGCGCGCTGACGCAAAAGCTCGCCGATTTCGAGCGCAGGTCGTCGGACCAGATCGTGGTGGCGACGGTCCCCACCACCGACGGCGAGGCGATCGAACCCTATGCCAACCGGCTGTTCCGCTTCTGGCAGCTCGGACAGGCGCAGGAAGACAACGGCATCCTGCTTCTGGTCGCCGTGAACGACCGGCGCATGCGCATCGAGGTCGGCTACGGGCTCGAAGGCACGCTGACCGACCTCCATTCGCGCCTGATCATCGAGAACACGATGGTGCCCGCCTTCCGCGCCGGCGACTTCGCCGGCGGCATCGACCGCGCGGTGGACGACATCATCATGGTGCTGGAAGGCAATGCAGCCGAGCTGGAGGCGCGCGCCGAGCGCAACCAGCCGGCGGATGACGATGTCCTTCCATGGCCGGTCATCCTATTCCTGATCGTCTGGGGCCTGATGTTCTTCGGCTCCATGTTCTTCGCCTTTCTGGCGCGTATCTACGGACGCAAGATCGGGCCCGGCCATTATCGCTGGCTCGGCATCGATTTTCGCTATGGCGCGGCCGGCGACGGCGGGCGGGGCTCGTCCTCCGGCTGGTCGGGCGGTGGCGGCGGCTGGTCGGGCGGATCATCCGGCGGTGGCGGCTTTTCGGGCGGCGGCGGGTCCTCCGGCGGCGGCGGATCTTCGGGGAGCTGGTAGGCGATGGCGATCCTTTCGCAAGACAATCACGACCGCATTTCCGCCTCGATCCGCACGGCGGAGGCGGAAACCTCGGGCGAGATCGTCTGCGTGCTGGCCGGCAGCAGCGACAGCTATTTCTATCCGGCCGCCTTCACGGTGGGCGCCGGCATGCTTCTGGCCAGTCTGGGCGCCGCGCTGCTGGTCGATCTGTGGTGGCTGTCCATCCCGCTCTGGCACTTCGTGCTTGCCCAGCTCGCCGCTTCCGCGGCGGTGCTCGCGCTGCTTGCGGCCTTTCCGCGCCTGCGCATGCTCTTCGTGCCGCGCTACCTGCGCTACCGCCGGGCGCATCGCAACGCGGTCGCGCAGTTCCTCTCGCGCAACATCCATGTGACGCGCGAGCGCACCGGCGTGCTCATCTTCGTCTCGCTGGCGGAGCGCTATGCCGAAGTGGTCACCGATGCCGGCATCAATGCCCGCGTCCCCCAATCCGCCTGGGATGCGATCGTGGCGAAGCTCACCGCCGAGGCGGCCGCGGGCCGGCTGACGGAAGGTTTCGAGGGCGCGATCGCCGCCGCGGGCGAATTGCTGGCGCGGGAATTTCCGCGCCGGGAAGACGATCCGGCCGAGCTTCCCGACCGGCTGGTGGAGATTTAGCCGCAGGAAGGCGTGACGCTGTGTCCCGGCGCCTCCGATTGCCGAGGACCTAAAAGCTTGATATGAGCCGCCTTATGCTGGAAATCGCGAACCATAGGGCAATCCATGCCTTCGTTCTGCAGGACAGGAAGCGCCTGCCGGGGCGGTTTTTCGCCCGCGTCTGCGGCACGCTCACCAGCCGACTTAGCTGAGCCGACGTTCAGCCGCCGGCCGCATCGCGGCCACCCTTCTTTCCGCTCCAAGGACGGACGACAATGACCGCACCCCGCACCCTCTATGACAAGATTTTCGACGACCATGTCGTCGATCGCCAGGAAGACGGTACCTGCCTGCTCTACATCGATCGCCACCTCGTCCATGAGGTGACCAGCCCACAGGCATTCGAAGGCCTGCGCATGGCCGGCCGCAAGGTCCGCCATCCCGAAAAGACGCTGGCCGTGGTCGACCACAACGTGCCCACCTCGCCGGACCGCAAGAACGGCATCAAGAACGAGGAAAGCCGCATCCAGGTGGAGGCGCTGGCCGCCAATGCGCGCGACTTCGGCATCGACTATTACAACGAGGTCGATATCCGCCAGGGCATCGTCCACATCGTTGGCCCCGAGCAGGGCTTCACCTTGCCCGGCATGACCATCGTCTGCGGCGACAGCCACACCTCCACCCATGGTGCTTTCGGAGCATTGGCGCACGGCATCGGCACCTCGGAGGTCGAGCATGTGCTCGCCACCCAGACGCTGATCCAGAAGAAGGCCAAGAACATGCTGGTGCGCGTCGACGGCCAGCTTCCGCCCGGCGTCACCGCCAAGGACATCATCCTCGCCATCATCGGCGAGATCGGCACGGCCGGCGGCACCGGCTATGTCATCGAATATGCGGGCGAGGCGATCCGCTCGCTGTCGATGGAAGGCCGCATGACGATCTGCAACATGTCGATCGAGGGCGGCGCCCGCGCCGGCCTCATCGCGCCGGACGAAACCACCTTCGCCTATGTCAAGGACAAGCCCCGCGCCCCGAAGGGCGCGGCCTGGGATGCCGCCGTCGCATATTGGAAGACGCTGAAGTCGGACGAGGGCGCGCATTTCGACAAGGTCATCGTGCTCGACGCCGCCAAGCTGCCGCCGATCGTGACCTGGGGCTCCTCGCCCGAGGACGTGGTATCCGTGAACGGCGTCGTGCCGGATCCGGACCAGATCGCGGACGAGACCAAGCGCACCTCCAAGCATCGGGCGCTGGAATATATGGGCCTGACGCCCGGCACGAAGATCACCGACATCGCGATCGACCGCGTCTTCATCGGCTCCTGCACCAATGGCCGCATCGAGGACCTGCGCGAGGTGGCGAAGGTGGTCGAGGGCAGGAAGGTCGCCCCGACCGTCAACGCCATGATCGTTCCGGGCTCCGGCCTCGTGAAGCAGCAGGCCGAGGCCGAGGGTCTGGACAGGATATTCATCGCCGCCGGCTTCGACTGGCGCGAGCCGGGATGCTCCATGTGCCTGGCGATGAACGACGACCGCCTCAAGCCGCATGAGCGCTGCGCCTCCACCTCGAATCGCAACTTCGAGGGCCGCCAGGGCTTCAAGGGGCGCACGCATCTGGTGTCGCCGGCCATGGCGGCGGCGGCGGCCATTGCCGGCCGGTTCGTCGACATCCGCGACTGGAACTGACGTTTCGCGGCGACGCCGGCTTCAAGAAGCCGGCGTCGCCTGTCGGACCCTGCGCCGAGGCTTAACAGCTTGTTTGCGCCTTACCGCTAGGATACCTCGGCATTGACTGGGGCTTGTCATTGAACACCGATCCTATCATCGCGCTGATCGTCCCGACGATCGCATGGCTGTTGGCCGTCGCGCTGTACATGGTCGGCAGCTTCCGCAGCCATCGGCCGGCGCAGATCATGGCCGGCGGCTATCTGGCCTTCGGCGCCGGAATGCTCGTCCTCTATTTCGCGCCCTTCGGCTTCGTCTTTTCGCGCCTCCTTGCGAACGGCTTCATCCTGCTCGGCATCTCAATGGCGGCCCATGCGCTTCTGGCCCGGCGGGAAGAACGCATGCCCGCTGGCCCGACCGCGCTGACCGGGGTCGCGACGCTCGCGGCGCTCGGCTGGGCACTGACCAATGAGATCGGGCTGGGGCCGCGGGTCATCGCGGCGAGCGCCGGCATCGCGGCCATCACCTTCATTTTCGCCTTCCGCTATTCGCGGGTTTCCGACAGGTCCCGGCTCGACAACATCATCCTCGTGGTCTCGCTGGTGCTGGGACTCGCATCCGTGTTGCGTCCTCTCACCTTCTATCTCTGGCCGCCGCAGGACGGCGGCGTCGAGACGTCGCTCTTCCAGTCGGTCTATTGGGTCAGCGTCATGCTGTCGGCGGTCTTCTTCCTGACGGCGGCGGCGCTGACCATGATCGCCGCCGTCGGGCTCGAAGCAATCGAGGAGCTGCGGCTGGAATCCAGCACCGACGGCCTCACCGGCATCCTCAACCGGCGCGGCTTCGAGCATGGCGCGAACCGCCTCATCCGCCAGGCGAACAGGCAGGGCCTGCCGATCTCGCTGATCCTCTGCGACCTCGACCACTTCAAGTCGGTCAACGATCGCCACGGCCATGCCTGCGGCGACACGGTGATCGTCGCATTTGCGCGTTGCCTAGCCCGCGCGGTCGGCAGCCGGCATCTCGTCGGCCGCCTCGGCGGCGAGGAATTCGCGGTCCTGCTCCATGGCGTGAACGCCGCCGCCGCGCGCCTCACCGCCGAAGGCCTGCGGGTCGAGTTCGCCGAGCACAAGTTCAGCGCCATGCCGGGGGAAAGATTCACCGCCAGCTTCGGCGTCGCCGAAATGTATGACGACGATCTGGACGGCCTCACATCGCGCGCCGACAGCGCCCTCTATGCGGCCAAGGCCGCCGGGCGCAACCGGGTGAGGATGGCCGTGCAGGAAGCAGCTTCAGGTTCGAAGCCCGGCTTCAACATCGTCGGCGGAAGGGAACCGGGTTAACGAGTTCTTCGCTGCTGGCCCTCATGATGTCCGGCGGAAAATTCGGACCGGCAATGAGCAGCGCGGCTTTCATTCTCGCAATCAATCTGTCGGTGGCCGGGCTGATCGCGGCCGCCTTCGCGGCAATCGCCGTCTATGACCGCACGCGGGTCTCGGCGCGCTGGCTCACGCTCGCCTATCTGCTCGGCATGGCCAATTTCGGCCTCGAATTCGCCATTCCCTATACCGGCGGGCACTGGACCACGACGATCGGCGCCTATGCCGCCTCGATGGGGGCGCTGGTGGCCTTCGCCGCCGGCCTGTCACACCTCTACAACCAGCCCGTCCCCTGGCTGCCGATCGGCGCCGTATTCGTCGCGTCGATCGCGATCCGTCTCGGGATCGACGTCATGCCGCGCGATTCCTTCGTGCGGCAGATGCTCTATCAGTTCCCCTATTTCGTCATGCAGGCTATCGCCGTTCTGATCGTGATCCGCGCCGGCGCCATACGCTTCGTCGACAAGCTGCTTGCCGGCGTGCTCGCGCTGAGCGCGGTTCATTTCCTCACCAAACCCTTCATCGCCTTCGCCACCGGCGGGGTGGGCGGCAGCCCGCAGGCCTATGTGGGCACGCTCTATGCGACCATGTCGCAATCCCTCACCACCATATTGGCCCTGGGCGTCGCCCTGCTCCTGATCATCATCCTTGTCGGCAACCTGATGGCCGCCATCACCGCGCAGTCGCAGACGGACGAGCTGTCCGGCCTGCTCAACCGACGCGGCTTCCGGCAGTATCTCGATCTCGCAATGGCCGAACGCATGGGCAACGGCCGCCCTCTGTCCCTGATCATCAGTGACCTCGACCATTTCAAGCAGGTCAACGACACCTATGGGCATGCCAGCGGCGACCGCGTGATCGTGGCCTTCGCCACCATGCTGCGCGGCATGATCGGAAATCACCATGTCGCGGGCCGGATCGGCGGCGAGGAATTCGCCATCCTGCTGCCCGGCACAAACCTCGCCGCGGCGCGGCTTTTCGCCGAACATGCGCGCCAGGCCTTTGAGGGACTAGCGATTGCCGGCCTGCCGCCCGGCCGATCCTTCACGGCGAGCTTCGGCGTTGCCGAGGCAGGACGCGGCGAGAGCGCGGCGGCGCTTCAGGCCCGCGCCGACGCCGCGCTCTACGACGCCAAGCGCGCCGGCCGCAATCGCGTGCGGATCGACGAAGCGCAGGCGGGACGCGGCGAGTCCGACACGCCGCGCAGCGCCAACGGCCGCTGATAAAGAAACGCGGAAATCTACGCTTCGACCGGGGCGACCGCCTTGATGCGCAGGCGGGTGATGCGGTTGCGCTCCCGCTTGAGCACCACGAAGCGCTTGCCGTGAAAGGTGAATGCCTGCCTCTCGTCCGGGATGGACTGGGTCTCGTGAATGACGAGCCCGGCGATCGTCGTCGCTTCCTCGTCAGGCAGCGACCAGCCCATCGCCCGGTTGAGGTCGCGGATGGGAACCCCGCCATCGACCACGATCGAGCCGCCCGGCTCCTTGCGCACGCCCGGGAGGTCGATGTCGTGCTCGTCGGAGAGATCCCCGACGATTTCCTCGATGATGTCCTCCAGCGTGACGATGCCTTCGACCTCGCCATATTCGTCGACCACGATGGCCAGCCGGGCCTTGCGGCGCAGGAATGCGTTGAGCTGGTCCTGAAGCGTCGTCGTGTCAGGCACGAACCACGGCTTGGCCGCGACCTTCGCGATGTCGATGCGCGCCGGATCGTTGTCGACCTCCACTAGCGCCCGCAGCAGGTCCTTGGCGTCCAGCACGCCGACGATATTGTCGATCGTGCCGCGCCAGAGCGGCAGGCGCGTATGCGGTCCGTGCAGCACCTCCCGCACGATCGCCTGTGCCGGATCGTCCGCATTGAGCGAGCGCATCGCCGTGCGGTGGACCATCACGTCGGACACCTCGAGCTCCACCAGATCGGCGGCGATGCCGTTCCGCTCGCGCTCGCTTTCCCTGCGTGGGGTGTCCCGCGGCGGGGCCGCGGGCGCCGCATCCCGGTGAGACTGGGCCGCATCGTCATAGGGCACCAGCCGGTAGCCGAACGCGCGCAGCAGCGGATTGCGCAGAAGGACCGCCGCCCCGATCACGATCGCCGCGACGGCGATGACGGCCGCTTCGTTCATGCGCTCTCGGCCTCGCTGGCCAGCGACTGCGTCAGGAAGGACAGGACTTCAGAGGCCGGCACGTCGCGCGCGATGAAAGCCTGGCCGATCCCCGCGGTCAGGATGAAGGTGAGCGCCCCGCGCTTCACCTTCTTGTCCTGCGCGATATAGTCGAGGAGCCGCTCGGCGCCGGGGAGCCCGCCCGGCACCTGGTCGAGCCGCCAGGGCAGGCCGACCTCGCGCAGATGGCGTTCCACCCGCACGGCATCGTCCGGGCTGCAACGGTTGAGCCGCGCCGAAAAGCGATATGCCAGCGCCATGCCGATGGCCACGCCCTCACCATGGACGAGACGCGCCCCGTCATAGCCCGTCGCCGCCTCCAGCGCATGGCCGAACGTATGGCCGAGATTGAGCAGCGCGCGGTCGCCGGTCTCGAATTCGTCGCGCGCGACGACATCCGCCTTGGCGCGGCAGGATTCGGCGATCGCCCGCGTCCGCGCAGCGCCCCCCGCGAACACGTCGTGCCAGTTCTCCTCCAGCCAGGCGAAGAAATCGGGCCGGTCGATCAGCCCGTATTTTGCCACCTCGGCATAGCCGGCACGGAACTCGCGCGCGGGCAGCGTGTCCAGCGCCGCCGTGTCGGCCAGGACCCGCACCGGCTGGTGAAACAGGCCGACGAGGTTCTTGCCCTGCACAGTGTTGATGCCGGTCTTGCCGCCCACCGAGGAATCGACCTGCGCCAGCAGGCTCGTCGGCAATTGCACGAAGCGCATGCCGCGGCGCACGATGCCAGCCGCGAAGCCCGCCAGATCGCCGATCACGCCGCCGCCCAGCGCCAGCACCAGATCGCCGCGCTCCATGCGGGCGCCGAGAATGCCGTCCACCGCCGAAGCCAGTCCGGCGAAGGATTTCGTACCTTCGCCCGGCTCCAGCACCAGCGCGCCATGCGCCACGCCGGCGGCGTCGAGCGAGCTCGCCAATGTCTCCAGATGAAAGGACGCCACGTTGCGGTCGGTGACGATGAAGGCGCGCGAACCCGGATAGCGCTCCGCCATCATGGCGCCCGCGCCGGCGATCAGGCCGTCAGCGATGACGATGTCATAGCTGCGGTCACCGAGCCCGACCGTCACGATCTCGCGCATGCCTGTTTCACTCACTTTCTGCTCCTTCGGCGAGCTTCGCCGCGAGCGCGGCGATCACCTCGGCCGCGATCGTCTCGCGCCGGTCGTCGCGCGTGTCCACGCAGACATCGGCTTGCGCATAGACCGGATAGCGCTCGTCCATGAGCCGCTTCATCGTCCCGCGCGGGTCCGCAGTCTGCAAGAGCGGCCTGTTCTGCTTCTTGGCGACGCGCCCCATGAGCGTGTCGAGATCGGCGCGCAGCCAGATCGACACGCCATGCTGCCGGATGGCCATGCGCGTCTCGGCATTCATGAAGGCGCCGCCGCCGGTCGCCAGCACATGCGGCCCCTCCGCCAGCAGGCGCAGGATCACGCGGCTCTCCAGCGCGCGGAACTCCGCCTCGCCATAGCGGGCGAACAGTTCCGGCACGGTCATGCGCGACACCAGCTCGATCTCGTGGTCGCTGTCGACGAAGGGCAGTTCGAGCGCCGCCGCCACCTTCCGGCCGATCGCCGTCTTGCCGGCCCCCATCAGTCCGACGAAGACGATGGTCCGCGTGCCGAGCGCGGCACGCAGCCTGTCGATGTCGGTCGATGACGAAAGCTCCGCAGCGGTCATGTCCAGCGCCTTTCCCTGCGGCGTTTCGACATGAATTGTGCCACTGCGTCAAGTTGCGCTTTGTCGGCAGGATGCCCCATCAACCGCCTTGAAATGGCCGGGCAGGCGACGGATAAACGGCCGAAGCTTTTGAGACGGGCCGATGCCGACAACTTTCCGCTTGCTGGCGACGCTGGTCGTCATCGTCGGCCTTATCTGGGGGGCCATGTTCGCCCTGGCGACGTTCGTGAAGCCGCGGGTCGGCGAGATCAGCGTCCAGATTCCCGCCGACCGCCTGCAACCCCGGCAACAGCAATAGGACTGCCGATGCGCGACGCCGCGGCGATCGAGGCCTTTCTGGAGATGATGAGCGCCGAGCGCGGCGCCGCCGCCAACACGCTCCAGGCCTATCGCCGTGACCTCGACGAGGCGGCGGAGGAATGCGGCGGTCTCGCAAGCGCCACGACGGAAGCGCTGCGCAGCCATCTGGAGGGCCTTGCCCGGCGCGGCTTCGCGCCGTCCTCGCAGGCGCGAAAACTGTCCGCGCTGCGGCAGTTCTACCGCTTCCTCTATGCCGAAGGCATGCGCGCCGACGATCCGTCGGGCAGTCTCGACAGCCCGCGCCGCGGCCGGCCCCTGCCCAAGACGCTTTCGGAGCGCGATGTCGGCCGCCTGCTCGACCGCGCAGAAATCGAGGCAAATTCCCCGCCGCCCGGCGTCGATCACGGCGCCGCGGTGCGGCTCGTAGCCCTTCTGGAGGTCGCCTACGCCACCGGGCTTCGCGTGTCGGAGCTGGTGGCGATGCCGCTGACGGTCGCCAGCCGCGACGACCGCTATTTCACCGTGCGGGGCAAGGGCGGCAAGGAGCGCGTCGTGCCGCTGTCGCCCAAGGCGCAGGCCGCCATGCGGCGATGGCTGGAATGGCGCGCCAAGGACCCCGCAAGCAAGGCGAGCCGCCACCTCTTTCCGGCGCGCGGCGAGAGCGGCCATCTGGCCCGGCAGGTCTTCGCCCGCGAACTCAAGGCGCTCGCCGCGCGGCTCGGCCTGCCGGCGGCGAAAGTATCGCCCCACGTGCTGCGCCATGCCTTCGCGAGCCACCTGCTGCAGAACGGCGCCGATCTTCGCGCCGTGCAGCAGCTGCTCGGCCATGCCGACATCTCGACCACGCAGATCTACACGCATGTGCTCGAAGCGCGGCTGGTCGAGCTCGTGAAAACGCACCATCCGCTTGCCGACTAGGCGGCTGGCCGCTATTTGAGCCGCAGACATGCCGCGCCGCGCCTCTCGCGGCGCAAACCATTCATCACTTCGAGATATACCGGGCGAATGTATAATTACCTCGATTTCGAGAAGCCGGTGCAGGATTTGGACGGGCAGATCCTGGAGCTGAAGCGACTGTCGGAGGCAGGCGGCGAGGTCAACGTCGCCGACGAGATCAAGCGGCTTGAGAAGCGCGCCAGCGACACGTTGCGCGATCTCTACAAGGCGCTGACGCCTTGGCAGAAGGCGCAGGTTGCGCGCCATCCCGACCGGCCGCACTGCCTCGACTATATCGGCAGCCTGATGACCGACTTCACGCCGCTGGCGGGCGACCGCGCCTTCGGCGAGGACAGCGCCATCATCTGCGGCTTCGCCCGCTTTCGCGGCGAGGCGGTGGCGGTGATCGGCCAGGAGAAGGGCTCAGACACCAAGAGCCGCCTGAAGCACAATTTCGGCATGGCCCGGCCTGAAGGCTACCGCAAGGCGGTGCGCGTGATGGAACTCGCCGACCGTTTCGGCATTCCGATGATCACGCTGGTCGACACGGCCGGCGCCTATCCCGGCATCGGCGCCGAGGAGCGCGGGCAGGCCGAGGCCATCGCCCGCTCCACCTCCGCCTGCCTGAGCATGCGGGTGCCGACCGTCTCCGTCATCATCGGCGAGGGCGGCTCGGGCGGCGCCATCGCTGTGGCGACCGCCAATCTCGTCTACATGCTGGAGCATTCCATCTATTCGGTGATCTCGCCGGAGGGCGCGGCATCGATCCTGTGGCACGATTCCACACGGGCGAAGGACGCCGCGACCAGCATGAAGATCACCGCGCAGGACCTGCTGGAGCTCAAGGTGATCGACGGCATCATCGCCGAGCCGCTCGGCGGCGGTCATCGCGGGCGCGAGGCCGTCATCGCCGCCACCGGCGAGCGCATCGCCGCTGGCTTTGCCGAACTGGCCGAGCGCGGCGGCGACATGCGCGAGCATCGCCGCGAAAAGTTCCTCGCCATCGGCCGCACGCTCTAAATCCGCACCCGCCTCGCAGGAAAGCATCGTCTCGCCCGCAAGCCGATCCCGCCTTGCATGAAGACCTGCCATAAAAACGCCGTGTCTCGGGCAAAATGACGATGATGTGAGGCAGGCGCCGGTAAGCTTGTGTTAATCATTTTTTCAACCTGCCGGGCTAAGAGAGCTGATGGGATAACGATCGCCATGAAGCGGTCGGACTTTTCGGGTCGCAGCGGTATCCATGTTCAAACAGATTTTTTCCGTCACATTGCTCATGGCGGCGCTGGCCGTCGCAGGCTGCCAGGACGCCACCTTCGAGGACATCGCGCCGAAGACCGAGAAGCGGCTGCCGCCCAAGCTGGTCGAGTCCATGCGCGCCAAGGGCATGTCCACGACCTCGCCCATCATGCTGCGCATCTTCAAGGAAGAGAGCAAGCTGGAGGTCTGGAAGCGCAAGGACAACGGACGCTACGACCTCGCCACCAGCTATGACATCTGCAAATGGTCGGGCAAGCTCGGCCCTAAATTCACCGAAGGCGACCGGCAGGCGCCGGAAGGCTTCTACATGGTGCGCCCGCACCAGATGAACCCACAATCCAGCTATCATCTGTCCTTCAACATGGGCTTCCCCAACGCCTTCGACCGCGCGCATGGCCGCACCGGCGTGCACCTGATGGTGCACGGCGCCTGTTCCTCGGCCGGCTGCTATTCCATGACCGATCCGCAAATCGAGCAGATCTACGCTTTCGCGCGCGACGCGTTCAGGGGCGGCCAGACCGAGTTCCAGATCCAGGCCTTCCCCTTCCGCATGACGGCGGAGAACATGGCCCGCTACCGCAACGATCCCAACTATCCCTTCTGGCAGATGCTGAAGGAAGGCTACGACCATTTCGAGATCACCAGGATCCCGCCCAAGGTCGACGTCTGCGGCAAGCGCTACGTCTTCAACCAGATCGCCAATGGCAGCGACAGGATGTCGCCGACCGGCGCCTGCCCGGCCATGACTCAGCCCGATACGATCCAGACCGCCTATCGCAGCTACCAGGCGACCTACGAGAAGGCGTTTTCCGGCCTTGTCGGCAATATCGCCAGGGACCCGGCACCGTCCATCGCGGGGGTCAAGGAGGCCGCGCTCGTGGCCGACTGGTCGCGCCGCAGGGCGCGCGGCGAAAAGGTCACGCGCGAGCCGCCGTCGCTCCAGACGCAGGCGCCGGCGGCGGTCGCCGTGGCCCCCTCGCCGCGACCCGCTCCCGCGGCATCGGCCGCTACGCCCGAGACCGCGCCGTTGACGACCGGCACCACGCCGCCGGCCACGGATGCCGGCGCGAGTGCGCAGCCGCAAGCCGCGCAGGCAGCCGAGGCCAATGGCGGCAAGCGCAGCCGCTTATGGGGCTTGTTCGGCCGGTGAGCGCGGCAGCGCCAGCGCAGCAGCCGGGCGCGCAGGAACTCGACCTGCGCGGGCTGAACTGCCCGCTTCCGGTGCTGAAAACCCGCAGGCGCCTCTCTGCCATGGCGGCCGACGAGGAATTGATCGTGCTCACGACCGATCCGCTGGCGGTGATCGACATTCCCGCCTTCTGCAAGGAAGCCGGCCACCTGTTGCTTGAAAGTGCCGACAGCGCCGGCGGCCACCGCTTCAGACTGCGGAAGACGGCTTGAAGCCCGGCACCGAGAGCGGATTGTCCGTAAGAGCGGCCTTGTCCGCAGTGTCCACTGCGGCCTGTCCGACGAACCCGGCGAAAAGCCGCCGCACATAATCGGCATCGAGATCGTAGCCGATGATGACGATGCGCGTCTCGCGCGCGGCCGGCCATCGCTCCAGCCATGCCGGCGGATGCATCATGCCGCGCACGCCGTGAATGACCAGCGGCCGGTCGGGATCTTCCGCCACATCCACGATGCCCTTGAGCCGCAGCAGGCGCTCGCCTTGCGTGGAGCGCAAGAGGTCGAGGAACATCTCGATCGTCCCCCATGCGAGCGGCCCATGATGAACCAGCGAAAAGCTGCTCACCCGGTCGTCATGCGGCCCGCGATGATGGTGGTGATGATGATCATGGTCGCCATGATCATGATGGTCATGGTGATCGTCATCGTGCGCCCTGGCCTCGCCCAGCCAGCGGGCGACATCGGCGGATTTCGTCGCCGGGTTCCACAGGCCGACATCGACAAGCGCCGCGGCCGGCGCATCCGCCTCGACGACGCCCGCCGACGGATTGAGCGCCGAGAGACGCGCCTTCAATTCGCGAATCGTCGCGTCGTCCGCGAGATCGGCCTTGCCGATGACCAGCCGGTCGGCCACGGCGACCTGCCGTACCGCCTCCTCATGCGCGTCCAGCGTCGCCAGACCGTGCACCGCATCGACCACGGTGATCACGCCGTCGAGCCGCAATTCCTGCACGAAGACCGGATGGCCCATGATGGATTGCAGCACCGGCACCGGGTCGGCGAGGCCGGTGGTCTCGATGACGATCCGGTCGAGCCGCGCCAGCCGGCCCGTCTGCACGCGGTCCAGCAGGTCGGCCAGCGTGTCGACCAACTCGCCGCGCACGGTGCAGCAGACGCAGCCGTCGGCCAGTTCGATCACGTCGTCATTGGCCTTCTCGACAAGCAGATGGTCGAGCGAGACATCGCCGAACTCGTTGATGATGACCGCCGTATGCGCCAGCGCCGGATCGCGCAGCAGGCGGTTGAGCAGCGTCGTCTTCCCCGCGCCGAGGAAGCCGGTCAGGATGTTGACCGCGACGGGCATGGTCCGCATCGGATCAGCCGCCCTGGGCCAGCGCCGGCCTGTAGTCCGGGCGCGGCGTCGGAATCGGCACATTGGCATATTCCGGCATCGGCGCGACCGGCCCCGTCACGCCGCCGAGGCCGACGGCGACCACGCGGCGCGGCCTGTCGAGCTCGAAAATATGCGGCGAGCGGATGACGACCTTGCCGCCCTCGCCGCGATTCTTCCATCGTGCCTCGCGCGCCTCGGCCGTGCAGATGGTCGAGCGCATGTTGACCGGCTGCGCCGACACGCCGCCGGCGGGTCGCAGGCCCGCGAGCCGCGGCGCGGCGAAGCCGCCGGTCTGGAAGCCTTGCACGAGAAGCTCGGCCGCCTTCTCGGCGCGCGTCTCGGCCGATGATTCGCCGATCACCACGGCGATCAGCGTGCGCCCGTTGCGCGACGCCGACGCGACCATGTTGAAGCCGGCCGGACAGGTGTAGCCCGTCTTCATTCCGTCGGCCCCGGCAAAGCGCGCGATCAGCGTATTGTGGTTGGGGATGATGGTCTTTCCCGCGCCGATCGCCTCGATCTTGAAATAGCCCGCATATTGCGGAAAGCGCGCGCGCAACGACGCGGCGAGCACGGCGAGGTCGCGCGCGGTGGTATATTGCTGGTCGGAATGCAGGCCGTGCGCATTGACCCAGTGCGAACCGCTCATGCCGAGCTTCTGCGATTCGAGGTTCATCCGCCGCGCGAACGCCTCCTCCGACCCGGCGACGCTTTCGCCGATCGCGGTCGCCACGTCGTTGGCGGACTTGACCATGATGATCTTCAGCGCATTGTCGAGCGTGAGCACAGAGCCCGGCTTGTAGCCCATCTTGCTCGGCGGCTCCTTCGCCGCCTTGGCCGAGATGGTCACCGGCGACTGCAGGGTCATCTGGCCGTCCTCGATGGCGCGGAAGGCGACCCAGGCCGTCATCAGCTTGGTCAGCGACGCCGGATACCAGGGCTGGAAGGCACCTTCCTGCGACAGCACCTTCCCGTTGCCGAGATCGACCACGATATGCGGCCCCGCCTGAGCCGGAGAGATCGCCGCGGCGGCCCAGACGGCTGCGGCGCCGATGATTGCGAAAAGACCAGTTCTCATGCCACTCCGGCTCGCCTCTTGCGGATCAAGGGATCCTGCCCCTACTGTCTTGCAGAACCACGCGCAACGCCGGAGCGCCTCCCGCCTGCATCCTGCCTATTGCAGCTATTTAGCCTATGTGACGCCAGAATGGCAAAGCCGCCGGTCTGGCTCCGACAAAACGGAACCCGCTCATGCCGATCCTGAACCGCGCCGCCGAGATGCAAGACGAGATAGCCGGCTGGCGGCACGAACTGCACCGGATGCCGGAAATCCTCTACGAGGTGCACCGGACCGCCGCCTTCGTCGCGGAGCGGCTGCGCAGCTTCGGCTGCGACGAGGTCGTGACCGGCATCGGGCGCACCGGTGTCGTCGCGGTGATCAAGGGCGCGCGCGGACCGGGGCCGGCGATCGGCCTGCGCGCCGACATGGACGCCCTGCCGCTGCACGAGATCACCGGCAAGCCCTACGCTTCCCGCACCCCCGGACGGATGCATGCCTGCGGCCATGACGGGCACACCGCCATGCTGCTCGGCGCGGCGAAATATCTCGCCGAGACGCGCAATTTCTCCGGAACGGCGGTGCTGATCTTCCAGCCGGCGGAAGAGGGCGGCGCCGGCGGCAAGGCGATGCTCGACGACGGCCTCATCGAGCGCTTCGGCGTCGAGGCGGTCTACGGCATGCACAATATGCCGGGCCTGCCCGCGGGCACCTTCGCGATCCGGCCGGGGCCGATCATGGCCGCGACCGCAGAGTTCGACGTGAAGCTCGTCGGCCGGGGCGGCCACGCGGCCATGCCGCACACCACCATCGATCCGGTCGTGGCGGCCAGCCACCTCGTCCTCGCCCTGCAGACCATCGCCTCGCGCAACACCGACCCGATCGATTCGGTGGTGGTCTCGGTCACCAAGATCCATGCCGGCGAGGCCCACAACGTCATCGCCCAGTCGGTCTCGCTCGGCGGCACGATCCGCACCCTGCGCAAGGAGGTCGCCGCCGACACCTACCGCCGATTCCGCGAGATCTGCGACGGCGTCGCCGCCACGTTCGGGATCGCCGCGGAGGTGGAGATCGACGTTAACTATCCCGTCACCTACAACCATCCGACCCAGACCGACTTCGCCGCCGCCGTGGCCGCGGAGATCGTCGGCGAGGCCCATGTCGATACGGCAACGCCGCCGGTGATGGGCGGCGAGGACTTCTCCTACATGCTCGAGGCACGCCCCGGCGCCTTCATCTTCCTCGGCAACGGTCCTTCCGCCGGCCTCCACAATCCGGCCTATGATTTCAACGACGAGATCATCCCGCAGGGCGTCAGCTACTGGGTCCAGCTCGTCGAGCGCGCCCTGCCCGCCTGACATCTTGGCGCGGGCGGCCGAAGCAGCTATGTCTTGCCCCATGGTCCCGTAGCTCAGCAGGATAGAGCATCAGATTCCTAATCTGAGGGTCACAGGTTCGAATCCTGTCGGGATCACCATTTGCCGGACGCCGTCAGGCATCCGCTCTCTTTCATCGGTCCATTGCGCGAGACGTAAGCTTGGCACAGAAAAAGGCCCATGAGGTCGATGGATGGATCGCCCGGCCGGACAAGGCCATGGCCATCGTGCTGGTCTACGGCCCCGATCGCGGCCTCGTTTCCGAACGTGCGCGCCGCTTCGCCCAGGGGCTGGGCCTTCCGCTGGACGATCCCTTCAGCGTCGTGCGTCTCGATGCGTCCACCATCGAGCAGGACCCCGGACGATTGGGGGACGAGGCGCGAACCGTCCCTATGTTCGCCGACCGCCGCCTGATCTGGGTGACCGATGCCGGGGCCCAGAAGGGTCTGGCCGACCAGGTCGCGTCGCTTGCCGCCGATCCCGCGCGCGACGCCGTGATCCTTATCGAGGCGGGCGACCTCAAGAAGACGGCCCCGCTGCGGACCGTCGTGGAGAAGGCAGCCGCCGCGATGGCGCTTCCCTGCTACGCCGACGAGGCGCGCGCGCTCGACGGGCTGATCGAGCAGGAATTGGGCGCCGCCGGGCTCACGATCTCGCTCGAGGCGCGTCAATTGCTCAAGGCCTCGCTCGGCGGCGATCGCCTCGCCAGCCGCTCGGAACTGACCAAGCTCGCGCTCTATTGCCAGGGACGCGAGCGGATCGAACTCGCCGACGTTGTCGCGGCAACCGGCGATGTGGCTGGCGTGTCCGTGGACAATGCCGTCGATGCGGCGATCGCCGGGGATGTCGGCGCCTTTGACAGCGCCTATTCGCAGGTGGTCCGCGCGGGCCATCCGCCTTTTCTCGTCCTGTCGGGCGCGATACGGCAGTTCCAGATGCTGCTTGCGCTGCGCGCCGATATGGAGGCCAGCGGAAAGGGCGCGGGCGCTGCCGTCGCGAATGCCCGGCCGCCGGTCTTCTTCGCCCGCAAGTCGCTGGTGCAGGCCGCGCTGGAACGCCACCGGACGGAAAGCCTTTCGCGCATCCTGCAGCGTCTCAACCGCACGGTGCTTGAAACGCGGCGGCGGCCGGAGCTGGTGACGGCCGTGGCGCGTCAGGCATTGATGGCGATAGCACTCGAGTCCAGAAGGAATTAGCCGGCTTATCCTTTGATGCGCCGGCAAATCTCATCGAGTTGTTCGAGTGTGCGATATTGAATGCGCAGCTCGCCGCCGCGATTCTTGTGATTGACGATCACCCGCATCCCCATCGCGTCGCTGAGCAGCTTTTCGAGCGCGAGCGTGTCCGCATCCTTGGCTTCTTCCCTGGACGGCGGCGCCGGCTTTTCCTGCTCGCTAGGCGGCATCTGGGCAAGCGCTTCCGCCTGGCGCACCGACAGGCCTTCCTCCACGATCCGCCGCGCAAGAGCGGCCGGATCGGCGCTGGTCACGAGCGTGCGCGCATGGCCGGCCGACAGGGTGCCGTCCACGAGCATGTCTTGAATGACATTCGGCAGGCGCAGCAGGCGCAGCGTGTTGGCGACATGGCTGCGGCTCTTGCCGATCACATTGGCGAGATCGAGCTGGGTATAATTATGCTCGTCGATGAGCTTCTGGTAGCCGCTCGCTTCCTCGACCGGATTGAGATCGGCTCGCTGGACGTTCTCCACGATCGCGAGTTCGAGCGCGACGCGGTCGTCCACCTCCCTGATGATGACCGGAAGCTCCGTCAGTCCGGCCCGCTGCGCAGCGCGCCAGCGGCGTTCGCCGGCGATGATCTCGTAATGGCCCGGCATGGCGCGCGACGGGCGGACCACCACCGGCTGGACGACCCCATGCTCGCGGATCGACTGCGCCAGATCGGCCAATTCCGCGTCGCTGAAATTCCGTCGCGGGTTGCGCGGATTGGGTGAGACGAAGGCGATCGGCACGCGACCATCTGCGCTGCGAACCACGCCGGGGGCGGCATTGGCCGGCTGGTCCATCTCGCCGATGAGGGCTGCAAGCCCGCGCCCTAGCCGCTTTCGTGAGGGATCGTCGTTCACATCGGCCTCCGTCTATGCCGCCTGCAACCGCCGTTCCCGGCGGATGACCTCGGAAGCGAGCTGCAGATAGGCTTGGCTTCCCGCGCATTTGAGGTCGTAGAGAAGCGCTGGCTTTCCATAGGACGGCGCCTCCGAGACCCGCACATTGCGCGGTATCACCGTCTGGTAGACGGTATCGCCCATATGGGTGCGGACATCGTCAACTACTTGATTCGCAAGGTTGTTTCGTCCGTCATACATGGTCAGGACGATGCCCTGGATGCTGAGATCCGGGTTGATCGTCCGCCGCACTTGATCGACGGTCTGAAGCAATTGGCTCAGTCCTTCCAGCGCGAAGAACTCGCATTGCAGCGGAACGAGCACAGAATCGGCCGCGGCCATCGAGTTCAGCGTCAAAAGGTTCAGCGATGGCGGGCAGTCGATGAGCACATAGGAGAAGGCATTCGCCGGCGTGCGCCGGAGCGCCTGCTTCAGCCGCGAGACCCGGTCGGGCGCCGAGGCGATTTCCATCTCGACACCGAGCAGATCGAGAGTCGAGGGGACAATGGAGAGACCGGGCACCGCCGTGGCGATCGCCGCCTGCTCGACAGAGACATTACCGACCAAAACGTCATAGGAAGACAGAAGGCGCTCGCTGCGCTCGATTCCCAAGCCGGTGCTGGCATTGCCTTGCGGATCGAGATCGATGATCAGCGGCCGTTCGCCGATGGCCGCAAGGGCAGTTGCCAGATTGATGGCGGTCGTCGTCTTGCCGACACCGCCCTTCTGATTGGCCACGGTGATGATGCGCATCTCGTCTGACCCTCGCTCAGGCCATGCGCCCGAGCCCGCTGACTTCCAATATGATGCTGGCCGGATCGACCAAGCTTGGATGTTCTAACAGATCGAACTTCCACACGTCACGGCTTTCTTCCACCTCGCGCCGATAATCCCGACCTTTATGGAAGAGCCCACGTGCGCCGCGCCGCATGAAAGGCTCCGAAAGGGCCAATAATTCCGGCAATGCGGTGAGCGCGCGCGCTGAGACGATATCGACCGCTCCGATCCGGCCGGAGGCCTCCTCGATCCGCCGGGCATGAACGATTGCGGAGCAGATCCCCAGGGATGCGAGCGTGGTTCGCAAAAAGGCAGCCTTCTTCTGATTGCTTTCAACCAGATGCACAACGCAGCTTTCACGCAGAAGAATTGCAACAATGGCGCCCGGAAAGCCGCCGCCGGATCCGAGATCCGCCCAACTTCCTGCACCCCGCGCATAGCGCGCGAGCTGGGCGCTATCCAGAATATGGCGGTGCCATAGCTCAGGGAGCGTGGAGGGAGCGACCAGATTGATCGCGCTGTTCCATTTGCGGAAGAGCGCCTCGAATGATTCGATCCTGTCGAACGTTTCACGTGAAACAGGACCTGCAACAACTGATTCGAGCTGCTTCCTCCGATCGCGGTCACGCAGCACGTTGCTCGCCTCTCTTGGTGCCTGACCGGGCCAGGATGATCGTCAACGCCGCCGGCGTCATTCCCTCGATTCGCTGCGCCTCGCCGAGCGTGCGCGGCTGGCGTGCCAAGAGCTTCTGTTTCAACTCGTTCGAAAGGCCGGGGATCGCCGCATAGTCGAGTTGGTCCGGCAACGGCCGCGCGCTCTCTTCGCGCAATCGTGCCGCGTCTTCCTCCTGCCGCGTAAGATAGACGGCATAAACCGCATCCACTTCGATTGCCTCTCTGGTTCGCTGATCGATCGTCGCCAGTTCAGGGCATATGCGGGTCAATTGCGCGAAGCCGATATTCGGATAGGCAAGAAGCTCGAAAAGGCTACGCCTTACACCATCATGATTGATGCTGATTCCGCAGCCGGCAGCTTCGTTCGGCGAAAGGCGCACGGAATCAAGTCGCGTTCTTGCCCTTTCGAGCCTGTTCGCCTGCTCCTCATAACGCCGGCATCGCTCGCTTCCGGCAAGTCCGAGGCGGATCGCAGTCGGCGTCAAGCGGCGATCGGCATTGTCGGCGCGCAGCATAAGGCGAAATTCCGCGCGGGACGTGAACATACGATAAGGTTCGGAAACACCATATGTGGTTAGATCATCGACCATTACCCCAATATATGCTTCCGTACGGTCCAGAATGAGCGGATCGCCGCCGGAAGCGCGCTGTGCCGCATTGATCCCCGCCAGAATGCCTTGCGCGCCGGCCTCCTCATAGCCCGTCGTGCCGTTGATCTGACCTGCCAGAAACAGCCCGCCAATGCGCCTCGTCTCCAACGCAGTGGTCAGCTCACGCGGATCCACATGATCATACTCGATCGCATAGCCCGGCTGGAGGATGCGCGCCCGCTCCAGACCGGGTATCGAGGCGACGATGGCTTCCTGCACCTCGGCCGGAAGTGATGTCGAGATACCGTTCGGATAAATTGTATCGTCATCGAGCCCTTCCGGTTCGAGAAAGATCTGATGCCCGTCGCGATCGCCGAACTTGACGATCTTGTCCTCGATCGACGGGCAATAACGCGGACCTACCCCCTCGATCGCGCCGGAATAGAGCGCGGATTTGTGGAGATTGTCGCGGATGACCGAATGAGTCGCCGCAGTCGTGCGCGTGACGCCGCAGGATATCTGCGGAACGGTGATCGTGTCCGTCATCAGCGAGAAGGGGATCAGGTCTGCATCCGCCGCCTGTCTGCCGACACTTTCCCAGTCGACCGTCTTTCCATCGAGACGCGGCGGCGTGCCCGTCTTGAGCCGTCCCAACTGCAATCCGTGACGCAGCAGGGAGGCCGAAAGCTTCTGCGCTGCGGGCTCGTTGATCCGGCCGGCGACGATCTTCCGCTGCCCCATATGGATGAGGCCCCGCAGGAAGGTTCCTGTCGTCAGCACGACGGCGCCGCACAGAAGAGAGCTTCCGTCAGCCAGTTCCAATCCGCTGACGCGGCCGTTTTCGACATGAAGCGCAGCGACTTCGACCTCGATCACCTCCAGCGATGGTTGAGCCCGGATCATTGACTGCACCGCCTGGCGGTAGAGCTTGCGGTCCGCCTGCGTGCGGGGTCCCCGGACCGCCGGTCCCTTCCGCTTGTTGAGCATGCGAAACTGGATGCCCGCGGCATCCGCCGCGCGTCCCATCAGCCCGTCCAACGCATCGATTTCACGAACAAGCTGGCCCTTGCCGATGCCGCCGATAGCCGGATTGCATGACATGACACCGATCGATGATGCCGACAGGGTCACCAGTGCCGTCATCGCGCCCATGCGGGCCGCAGCAGCGGCAGCTTCACAGCCTGCATGGCCGCCGCCCACCACAATCACATCGAAACGTTTCATCGTTCGTCCTGTTTCACGTGAGTCACCAGAGGAAATGTTTCACGTGAATCACTTGCCGATACAGAAATTGGCGAATATCGCCCCAAGCACTTCCTCTGTGCCGATCTCGCCCGTCATACGGCCCAATGCGTCGGCCGCCAAGCGCAGATGTTCGGCCATCAGTTCCGCTTCGGGCGCTGTTTTCGCGCGATCGAGCTCGGCGCGCACGATTTGCAGCAAATGCATCTGCCGCTGTGAGGCGGGGGCGGTCGAAATCATGGCCTCGCCCGCTTGTTCCGCTATCTCCGTAAGCCGCGAAATAAGCTGCTGGAGCCCTTCGCCTGTCTTTACGGAGATAGAAAGGTCAGCAGAAACATTCGGTCCGTTGCCGATATCCGCCTTCGAGGCGATCTTTATTGTCCTCGTATCCTGCGGGAGCTCGAATGGCGCCGGCGCAGAAGAGCTGCCGTCGACCAGATGCAGAATCACATCCGCGGAGGTGGCGACTTTCACAGCGCGCGCGATACCGATCTGTTCCGGAACCGAATCGCTTTCCCTCAGACCTGCCGTGTCGAACAGGATGATCTTGTAGCCGTCGAGATCGAGTTGGACCTCAAGCACATCGCGCGTGGTGCCCGCCTCATCGGTGACGATAGCGACCTCGCGTCCCGCCAGATAATTGAGGAGGCTCGATTTTCCGGCGTTCGGCGCCCCGATGATGGCAACGCGCAAGCCGTCGCGAATGATCTCGGCGGGCTTGGAGGCAGTCAGGTGCCGATCCATTTCGATGGCGAGTTGATCGAGCGCGGCGTCGGCGCGCTCAAGTGCGGCGTCGGAGACATCGCCTTCATCGCTGAAGTCGACCGCCGCCTCGATCAGGCTGCGCAAGTGCACGAGACGGGCGCGCCAATCGGCAAAAAGCCTTGCCTGAGCGCCATCCGCGCGTTGCAGGGCGAAGCGCCGCTGCATCTCGGTCTCTGCAGCGATGAGGTCAGACAAGGCCTCGGCGGCCGTCAGGTCGAGCTTTCCATTGATGAAGGCGCGGCGGGTGAACTCGCCCGCCTCCGCATGGCGCGCAGCCGGGAAAGTCCCCAGTTCACGCAGAAGCGCATTGACCGTCGCCCGGCCGCCATGGAGATGAAACTCGGCGACATCCTCGCCGGTGAAGCTCGCCGGAGCGGCAAAGCGGATCACGAACCCATGATCGATAAGGATACTGTCACGGCCGACGATTCGTCGCAGGGCTGCGTCGCGTTCATCCGGCGGGCTTCCGGGCACCAACGCCGCAAGTATGGCATTAACTTGTGCGCCGGATACGCGCACGACGGCGACTCCGCTTGGAAGCGAGCCTGAGGACAGCGCGAAGATCGTATCCGTGGGGCTCAATTATCCACCTCGGATGAATATTACGGAACCGAATCGAGGCTTTGCCGCCGGCGATCGTTACGCCAGCGAATCGATCACGTGTTCATCGATTCGAAGAAGTCTGCGTTCGACTTGGTCTGCTTCAGCTTGTCGATGAGGAACTCGATCGCATCCGTCGTTCCCATCGGGGCCAGGATGCGCCGCAGCACGAAGATCTTCTGGAGATCCTGACGGGGAATGAGGAGATCTTCCTTGCGCGTGCCGGACTTGAGAATATCCATCGCCGGATAGATGCGCTTGTCCGCCACCTTGCGGTCGAGGTGGATTTCCGAATTGCCGGTGCCCTTGAACTCCTCGAAGATCACTTCGTCCATGCGGCTTCCGGTATCGATCAGCGCCGTCGCGATGATGGTCAGCGAGCCGCCTTCCTCGATGTTGCGCGCCGCGCCGAAGAAGCGCTTCGGCCGCTGCAGCGCATTGGCGTCCACGCCGCCCGTCAGCACCTTGCCGGAGGACGGCACGACCGTGTTGTAGGCGCGGCCCAGACGCGTGATCGAATCGAGCAGGATGACCACGTCGCGCCCGTGCTCGACCAGCCGCTTGGCCTTCTCGATCACCATCTCGGCAACCGCCACGTGGCGCGTCGCCGGCTCGTCGAAGGTGGAGGACACGACCTCGCCCTTCACCGAGCGCTGCATGTCGGTCACTTCCTCGGGCCGCTCGTCGATCAGCAGCACGATGAGATAGCATTCCGGATGATTGGTGGTGATGGAATGCGCGATGTTCTGGAGCAGGACCGTCTTGCCGGTGCGCGGCGGCGCCACGATGAGGCCGCGCTGACCCTTGCCCAGCGGCGCGACCAGATCGATCACGCGGGCGGAAATATCCTTGGTGGTCGGATTTTCCAGCTCCATCTTCAGCCGCGAGTCGGGATAGAGCGGCGTGAGGTTGTCGAAGTGGATCTTGTGGCGGATCTTTTCGGGATCCTCGAAGTTGATCGTATTGACCTTCAACAGCGCGAAATAGCGCTCGCCTTCTTTCGGGCTGCGAATCGGCCCCTCGACCGTATCGCCGGTCTTGAGCGAGAAGCGGCGGATCTGCGACGGCGAAATGTAGATGTCGTCGGGACCCGGCAGATAATTGGCATTGGCCGAGCGCAGGAAGCCGAAGCCGTCCTGCAGGACCTCGACGACGCCCTCGCCGATGATCTCGACCTCCTGCGCCGCGAGCTTCTTGAGGATCGCGAACATCAGCTCCTGCTTGCGCAGCACGCTGGCGTTCTCGACCTCCAGCGACTCGGCAAAGGCGATGAGGTCGGTCGGAGTCTTGCTCTTCAGTTCCTGGAGCTTCATTTCCTGCATGGGAACATGTCTCGTTGGCGCAAAGCGTATGCGGAGAGGGCTGTCACGACGGGGGCAAACGGACGTCGCCGAGCATGGCGTGACGGGGAGGGAATGCGCGACTCATACAGTCGCGCCGCGCCGTAGGCAAGGCCGCTCGTCATGACGACGAACGCTTCAGAACGGCTTGACGACGACGAGAACGACGATCGCGATCATCAGCAAGGTAGGTATCTCGTTGACGATCCGCCAGTGCCGCGCGGGCTTTTCGTTGCGATCCTCGGCGAAACGCCTCACGGCGGCCGACAGATAGCCGTGCACGCCCGACAGAAGCAGCACCAGCGTCAGCTTGGCGTGCAGCCAGCCGCCATGGAAACCGAAGCCATGCCAGGCGAGCCACAGGCCGAATATCCATGTGGCGACCATGGCCGGATTGATGATCGCCCGCAAAAGCCGCCGCTCCATGACCTTGAAGGTCTCGGACTGCACGGAGCCCGGCGCGGCATCGACGTGATAGACGAACAGGCGCGGCAGATAGAGCATGCCGGCCATCCAGGAAATCACGGCGATGATGTGGAGCGCCTTGATCCAGTCGTAGAAGCCGACCGGCACGGCCAGGAACAGGAAGGCGGCGAGCGCGGCGGTGATGACCAGCGCGACGATCGCCCTTATCGCCACCTTGCTCATCGTCCCGCTCCGCGCACCTGGTCGATCATCGCCTGAACATGTTCGATCGGCGTCTGCGGCGTGATGCCGTGGCCGAGATTGAAGACCAACGGCCCGCCGCCGAGCGCGGTGAGCACCGCCGCGACGCCTTCCGAAAGGGCCGGTCCGCCAGCCACCAGCCGGAGCGGATCGAGGTTTCCCTGCACCGGCCCTTCCGCCTGCAGGCGCCGCGCCTGCGCCGGCGGCACCGTCCAGTCGAGGCCGAGCGCGTCGACGCCGGTCGCCTTCCGGTAGCCGTCGTAAAGCGCGCCGGCGCCTTTGGGAAAGCCGATGATCGGAACCGAAGGATGCCGCGCCTTCACGGCCGCGACGATCCGCGCGACCGGCCGGATGCAGAAGCGCGTGAAACATGCCTCGTCAAGCACGCCCGACCAGGAATCGAAGATCTGCACCGCATCCGCCCCGGCCTCGATCTGCCGGCAGAGATAGTCCGCGCTGCAATCCGCGAGAAGCTGGAGCAGCCGATCGAACGCCTCGGGGTGCCGATAGGCGAAAAGCCGCGCCGGTGCCTGGTCCGGCGTGCCGTGGCCCGCGATCATATAGGTCGCCACCGTCCAAGGCGCGCCGCAGAAGCCGAGCAGGGTGGTCCGCGCCGGCAGCTCCGCGCGCAGGCGCGACACGGTTTCATAAACCGGCGCGAGATGCCGGTGCAGGCGCGATGCGTCCAGCCGCGCGATCTCGTCCGCTGTGATCGGCGTCATCAAGGGCCCGCGACCCTCCTCGAAGCGGAGATCGCGCCCCAGCGCATCGGGAATGACGAGGATGTCGGAGAAGAGGATGGAGGCGTCGAAGCCGAAGCGACGGATCGGCTGCAGCGTCACCTCGACGGCGAGATCGGGATTGTAGCAGAGATCGAGGAAACTTCCCGCCCGCTGCCGCGTTTGCCGGTATTCGGGCAGGTAGCGGCCGGCTTGGCGCATCATCCAGATCGGCGGCGGAAAGACCGTCTCGCCCCTCAGGACATCGAGCACCACGCGTCTCTCACCCATGTCCCCCGCCTTTCTTCCTAAATAAATTCCTAATGAACTGAATCTTCTGATTCTAAGACTCTGTTTCTAATGTGAATCCAAGCTGCTCCACACCAGCGCCGATCGTCGCGGCCAACGGAAAGAGCGGGAGCGGTGATGCGACAGAATGAAAATAGCGGGGAAAGAGAGATTTAGTCGTTGTATATCAATTAGTTATTGGAACAATCCCAGCCGGGAGGCGGAAGTCTCGATGTCGCGCTGAGGGATTCGTCCCGGGAGTTACGCACAGGCGGGATCGCGGCATCACAGCAGTACTGGCTGTGAAAAACCCGCCATGCCATACATCGCCATGACGGAACGGCGCGAAGGAAGAGCAGTTTGTCCACATCAGACCACAGCCTCTCCCGCCTGCCTGTGAGCAAGCCGCAGAGCTTCTTCCATCTTCACCTGATCTCGGATGCGACGGGCGAGACCCTTCTGGCCGCGGGCCGCGCCGCTTCCGCCCAGTACAAGAATGCGCGGGCGATCGAGCACATCTATCCGCTCGTGCGCACCGAAAAGCAGCTCGCCCATGTGCTGGAGGAAATCGACGCCGAGCCGGGCATCGTCCTCTACACGGTGGTCGATCAGGCGCTGGCGAAGAAGATCGACGATCGCTGCGCCGAGATGGGCCTGCCCTGCGTTTCCGTGCTGGAGCCGGTGCTGACCGTCTTCCAGTCCTATCTGGGAACGCCGGCCGGCCGGCGCGTCGGCGCGCAGCATGTGCTCGACGCCGATTATTTCCGCCGCATCGACGCGCTCAACTTCACCATGGAGCACGATGACGGCCAGCTTGCCGACGATGTCGACCAGGCCGACGTTGTCCTCATCGGCATCTCGCGCACGTCGAAGACGCCCACCAGCATCTATCTGGCGAATCGCGGCATCAAGACCGCAAACATACCGATCGTGCTCGGCGTTCCGCTTCCGCCGGCGGTCCTTTCCGCGAAAGGCCCGCTGGTGGTGGGGCTGGTCGCCTCGGTGGAGCGGATTTCGCATGTGCGCCAGAACCGCGTGCTCGGCGCCAGTCCGGGCTATCATGCCGAAACCTATCTCGACCGCGCGCAGATCGCCGCCGAGCTCTCCTATGCGCGCCAGATCTGCATGCGCCAGGGCTGGCCGCTCATCGACGTGACGCGCCGCTCCATCGAGGAGACGGCGGCCGCCATCGTTGCGCTGCGCCAGAAATCGCGATAGCGCCGCCAAAGCAATCCAGCAAAGTGCGCAGCGGTTTTGCGTCCGGAATTGCGAAAAATCGGGTGATGAGACAGATCATGCGCAAACTCGTGCTTGCAAGCGGCAGCCCCTTCCGCCGGGACATGCTGAAAAATGCCGGCCTGTCCTTCGAGGTCGTGCGGCCGGAGGTCGACGAGCGCGCCGTCGAGGCGGCGGTGGCGGATACCGGCGTCACGGCGGCTGATCTGGCGTCGATCCTGGCGGAAGCCAAGGCACTGGAGGTTTCGGAACGCCATCCCGGTGCGATCGTCATCGGCTGCGACCAGACCATGGCGCTGGAGGATCGCATCTTCCACAAGCCGGCGGATATGGAAGCGGCGCGCCGTCATCTTCTGGCGCTGTCGGGCAAGACGCATGTGCTGAGCAGCGCCGTCGCGCTGGCGCGGGACGGCGCCGTCACATGGCGCCATGCCGACAAGGCCCTCCTGACCATGCGCGCGCTCGATCCCGCCTTCGTCGGCCGCCATCTGGCGCGGGTCGGCGAAAAGGCGCTGTCCAGCGTCGGCGCCTATCAGATCGAGGGCGAGGGCATCCAGCTCTTCGAGCGCGTCGAGGGCGACCACTTCACCATTGTCGGCCTGCCGCTGCTGCCGCTCCTGGCAGAGCTGCGCAGGATAGGTGCGATCGATGGCTGACAGCATGCGCCATGCCTTCGTGTGCGGCCATCCGGTCGCCCATTCGCGATCGCCGCTGATCCACGGCTTCTGGCTCGAGAAATACGGCATCTCCGGCAGTTACGAGAAGCTGGATATCCATCCCGACGACATCACCCGCTTCGTCACCGGCCTGCCGGCGAGCAGCTATGTCGGCGGCAACGTGACGATCCCGCACAAGGAGGCCGCCTTCGCCGCCGTCGCGCGGCGCGACGAGGCGGCCGAGATCATCGGCGCCGTCAATACGCTCTGGATCGAGGAAGGACGTGCGGTCGGCGGCAATACGGATGCCTATGGCTATGCCGCCAGCCTCGACGCGGCGGCGCCGGGCTGGCGCGGCGTGCCGTCCGCCACCATACTCGGCGCGGGCGGCGCTGCGCGGGCGGTCGTCCATGCGCTGGCGCAGGCCGGCGTGGCGGATATCCGCATCGCCAACCGGACGATTTTGCGCGCGCGGGAACTCGCCGACCGCTTCGGCGGCGGGGTTTCCGCGCATGGATGGGATGCCGTTCCGGAGCTGCTTTCCGACGCCGGCCTGCTCGTCAACACGACGCCGCTCGGCATGAAGGGCGCGAGCGGGTCGGATGTGGATGTCGCCGCGCTGCCGGATTCCGCCATCGTGTCCGATATTGTATATGTGCCGCTGGAGACGCCGCTGCTCGCGGCAGCGCGGCAGCGCGGCCTCGCGACTGTGGACGGGCTGGGCATGCTGCTGCACCAGGCGGTGGCCGGCTTCGCCAGATGGTTCGACGTGGTACCCGAAGTGAGCGCGGAACTGCGCGCCCGCATCGTGGCGGACCTGGAGGGAGCGCATTGATCGTCTTGGGGCTGACCGGTTCGATCGGGATGGGAAAATCCACCACCGCGCGCATGTTCGCCGATGAGGGCGTTCCGGTCCATGATTCGGACGAGGCGGTGCACCGGCTCTATTCCTCGCCCGCCGCGCGCCTGGTCGAGGCGGAATTCCCCGGCACGGTCGTCAACGGCACGGTCGACCGCTCGAAACTGTCGCGCGCCGTGCTGGGTGACGCGGAAGCGCTGCGGCGGCTGGGCGAGATCGTCCATCCGCTCGTCAGGGCCGATCAGGCGAAATTCGTCGAGGCGCACCGCGCGCGCGGAACGCCGCTGGTGGTGCTCGACATACCCTTGCTGTTCGAGACCGGCGGCGCGGACAGGGTGGACGCCATACTCGTGGTGACGGCATCGCCGCAGGTGCAGCGCGACCGGGTGATGGCGCGTCCCGGCATGACCGAGGAAAAATTTGCCGCGATCCTGGCGAATCAGGTCAATGATCGGGAGAAGCGGCGCAACGCCGACTTCATCATCGATACCGGGCTCGGCATGGAGGCGGCGCGCCGCGAGGTGCGCGCCCTGATCGCCAAGCTCCACGCGCGCGAGCGCAACAAACCCTGAGGCAGGCATGCGGGAAATCGTCTTCGATACGGAAACCACCGGGCTCGATCCGCGCCTCGACCGCGTGATCGAGCTTGGCGGCATCGAGCTGGTGAACCGCTTTCCGACCGGCCGCACTTTTCACGAATATATCAATCCCGAGGGCAGGGAGGTTCACCCCGACGCGCTCGCCGTGCACGGCATCAGCAACAGCGACCTGACCGGCAAGCCGGTCTTTTCCCAGATCGCCGAGCGTTTCCTGGAATTCATCGACGGCGCGACGCTCGTCGCTCACAACGCCAATTTCGACATAGGCTTTATCAATTCCGAGCTGGCGCGGCTCGGGCGGGACTTCATCGGCCCCGACCGCGTGATCGACACGCTGATGCTGGCGCGTCGCAAGCATCCGATGGGCCCGAACTCGCTCGATGCGCTCTGCCGCCGCTACGGGATCGACAACAGCCGTCGCGACAAGCACGGCGCCCTGCTCGATTCGGAGCTTCTGGCGGAAGTCTATATCGAGCTGATCGGCGGCAAGCAGGCGGCTTTGGTGCTCGAGACCGAGACGCAGATCATCGTCACCGGGCCCTCGATCGCCGTGACGAGCATCGGCCAGCGCCCCGCGCCGCTGCCGTCGCGCCTGAGCGCGGCCGAGATCGAGGCGCATGCGCGCATGGTCGCCCGGCTGGGCGAGGGCGCCGTCTGGAAGAAGCTGGAAAGCGCGGCCGGCGAAGGATGACTTCCGCCTGACCGGCGCATGGCGCACCGGTCATCGGGAGATTCAGGGATAGATCAGCTCGGCTTGCCGGCCTTCGCCTGTTCCTCGGCGATGCGCTGCTGGAACATCTGGCCGAAATCGATCGGGTCGATGAGCAGGGGCGGGAAGCCGCCATTGCGGGTCGCCTCGGCCACGATCTGGCGCGCGAAGGGGAAGATCAGCCGCGGACATTCAACGAACAGGACCGGCAGCATGTGCTCCTGCGGGAAGCCGTCGATGCGGAATACGCCGCCATAGACCAGCTCCACGTTGAACAGCACGTCCTTGTCGTACTGCGCCTTGGCGTTCAGCGTCAGCGCGACGTCGTAATCCTTGTCGGCGATGGGATTGGCGTTCACATTGACGTTGATGTTGATCGCCGGTGCCTGGTCGGGGCGGCCGCGCAGCGAAAGCGGCGCGCCCGGGCTCTCGAAAGAGAGGTCCTTCAGATATTGCGCGAGGATGTTCAGCGTCGCCTGCGAGCCGTTGGCGGCAGCAGCCGCTGCGCCGTTTCCATTCGAGTCCTGCGGGGTGTTCGCCATCTGGCCGGTTCCCTTCTACGGCCGGAAAGACCGGCGGTTGCGAAAATCGCCGGTTGGCTAGCATGGTCGCCCGGACGTGACAAGTTGCCCGATGGAAGACCTATTGCGGGCCGATACGGTCGCGATCCGGCGGATCGCGGCGGAAATCGTCCTCGTCCAGATCGATGGTGCCCGTTGCGCGAAGCGCCGCGGAAATTCGCGTGCGCCGTCACGATGTGGACGCGGCTGCGCAGCACGCGCCACACCGCGTCGCGTATCGGCGGAATGAAGAGCAGGATGCCGAGGATGTCGGTCAGGAAGCCGGGCAGGAGAAGCAGCAGGCCGGCGAGCAGGATCATCGCGCCGTGCACCAGTTCGCGCCCCGGAAGCTCGCCGCGCTCGGTGATGTCCTGTATGCGCCTGAGCGCGCCGAGCCCCTGCACGCGCATGAGCATGCCGCCGGCGATCGCGGTGGCGATGACCAGCGCGATCGTGGCGATGACGCCGATATGGCTGCCCACCACGACGAAGGCCGCGATCTCGGCGAGCGGCCAGGCGAGAATCAGGATCGGGACGAGAAGTCTCAAAAGTTGGTGTTCCGTGAACGATGTTTGACGCCGGGGCTTGCGTTGCCTCGCATTCCGCACACATAGGGATTTCACCCGGCGATTTGAATGACGCCGGTACGCGGTCTATATACATTCGATGGGCGAAATCCGCGTCCCGCCTTTCTGCGGACAGGCGGTCGTGGTGGAACGACCGGTCAAACTGGCGGACAAAGATGGAATTTTTCGACTTCGGGACGATCTTCTTCATGATTGCGGCGGTTGTGATCTTCTTCCAGCTGCGCAACGTGCTGGGGCGTCGCACGGGCAATGAACGGCCGCCATTCGATCCTTATACCCGCTCGCGGGAGCCGGTGGAGGCGGAGACGGCGCCCGAGAACGTGGTGGCTCTGCCGCGGCGCAAGGGCGAGCCCGAACCCGACAAATATGCCGCGATCGACGCGGTCGCGCCCGCGGGCAGCGAGGTCAACAAGGGCCTGCGCGCCATCAAGGATGCCGATCCGGGCTTCGACCCCAAGACCTTCATCGACGGCGCCAAGATGGCCTATGAGATGATCGTGACGGCTTTCGCCGACGGCGACCGCCGGACGCTCAAGAACCTTCTGTCGCGCGAGGTCTATGACGGTTTCGTGGCCGCGATCTCCGAGCGCGAGCAGCGGTCGGAGAAGATCCAGTCCTCCTTCGTCGGCATCGACAAGGCGGAGATCGTCGGTGCCGAGATGAAGGGCACGGAGGCGCATGTTACCATGCGCGTCGTCTCAGAGCTGATCTCGGCCACGCTCGACAAGAGCGGTGCGGTCATCGACGGCGATCCGGAGACGGTGGCGGAGGTGAAGGACGTGTGGACCTTCGCGCGCGACACACGCTCGAAGGACCCCAACTGGAAGCTGGCTGCGACCGAGGCCGAAGATTGAGCACCGGCGCGGGAGCGCTTCATGCAACCGTCTCCGCGCCTGCTGCCAAAAACCTTCGCAGACCTGCCCGGCTGGGCGGAAGACCGGCTGGCCGACGCTTTCGCAGCCTTTCGCCGCTCGGCGCATCATGCGGCGCGGAAACCCTACCGGACCGGCTCGCTGGGCGTCACCGCTTCGCATCTCGAGCCGGCATTCGCCGCCGCGCGGGCGCTGGATGCCGTGGGTGACGCGCAGGCGCGGAACTTCTTCGAGCATCATTTCCGGCCTTGGGACCTTGCCGGCGAAGGCCTCGTGACCGGCTTCTACGAACCGGAAGCGGAAGCCTCGCCGGTTCGCACGGACCGCTTCCGCTTCCCGGTCTATCGGCGTCCGGACGATCTGGTCGATGTCGACGAGGCGAACAGGCCATCCGCGCTGGACCCTTCCTTCTCCTTCGCGCGGCAGGACAAAGGCGGTCTCGTTCCGTATTGGGACCGGTCGGAGATCGAAAGCACCGCGCTGGCGGGGCGGGGCCTCGAAATCGCCTGGCTCGCCGACCGTGTCGACCTCTTCTTTATCCATGTGCAGGGCGCGGCCCGGCTCATCATGCCGGATGGTTCCGTCCGCCGCATAACCTATGCCGCCAAGAGCGGCCATCCCTTCATCGGCATCGGCCGCGTGCTGGCGGATCTCGGTGAGATTCCGCTGGCGGATGTGACCATGCAGTCGATCCGCGCCTGGCTTGCCGCCAATCCGCACCGGCTGGACGACATCCTCTGGCGCAACCGCTCCTTCATCTTCTTCCGCGACGCACCGGTCGAGGATGCGCGACTCGGCCCTGTCGCCGCCGCCAAGGTGCCCCTGACGCCCGGCCGCTCCATGGCCGTGGACCGGCTGATCCATACCTTCGCGACGCCCTTCCATGTCGACGCGCCGACGCTGCGCGCCTTCGACGGAAACCCCTTTCGCCGCCTGATGATCGCGCAGGATACGGGTTCGGCGATCGTCGGCGCCGCGCGCGGCGATCTTTTTGCCGGGTCGGGCGCGGCCGCGGGCGAGATCGCAGGCGTCATCCGCCACCCCGCGCGCTTCACGGCACTTCTGCCGGTGGCCTTCGTTCCGGGAGGCGCCGCATGAGCGTACGTGCCAACCCGCCGCTCAGGGAGGAAGACCGGATCCTGTGGAACCTGATCGCGCGCTCGGTGACGCCGCTGAAGGGCCGCGCGGCCATGCCCGAGATCCCCGCCGCCGAAGCGGCGGCGCTCGACGCGCGCGAGGAAGCCAATCCCCAACCGCCCGTGCCCCGCAGGAAGGCGCCGCCCGTCGCCGGCGCGGGAACGATCGACCGGACTACGCATGGCAAGCTCGCCAAGGGCCGCCTGCCGCTGGAGGCGCGGGTGGACCTGCACGGGCTGACGCAGTTGCAGGCCCATTCGCTGCTCTTGTCCTTCCTCCATCGCGCCCATGCCGGCGGTCTGCGGCACGTGCTCGTCATCACCGGTAAGGGTTCTTCGCTGGGAAGCGAGGGCGTGCTTCGCCGCGCCGTCCCGGACTGGCTGCGCACACCGGCTTTCCGCGGCCTCGTCTCGGCGCATCAGGATGCGGCGCGGCGCCATGGCGGCGAGGGCGCGCTCTATGTGCGGCTGCGGCGGCGCGAGGCGGACAAGCCATGACGCCCTTCGGCGTGCGCATGCGCGAATTGCGCGAGGCCCGCGGCGTCAGCCAGAAGGAGATGGCCGCGGCGATCGGCGTGAGCGCGGCCTATCTGTCGGCGCTCGAACATGGCCGCCGGGGCCGGCCCGCCTGGCCGATGGTCCAGAAGATCATTGGCTATTTCAACGTGATCTGGGACGAGGCGGACGAGCTCGAACAACTCGCCGCCGGCTCGCAGCCGCGTGTGAAGATCGACACCGCCGGTCTCTCTCCGGCCGCGACGGCCTTCGCGAACCGGCTGGGCGATGTGTTCGGAGCGCTTTCGGACGAGGATATCAGGGCGCTCGACGCGGAATTGACGGCGCGTCTGGCGAGCGAGAACTAACTGGCGGATCAGAGCAGCTTGCGCAGCTCCTCCAGCCGATCGTTGACGAGCCAGCCGTAATAATTCTCCTGTGGCAGGCGGGGCGCCTCGCCGGCGGCGGCACGGCGGCGGTTTTCGGCGCGCAGCGCCCGCGCCCGCCCTTCCGGGTCGCCGACATTGTAGAGCGTCGCCGTGATGCCCGGATTGCCCGAAATGTCGAAGCCGGCAATGCTGCGATAGGCGTTGATGGCGGTCTTCAGCGTCGCCGCCACATAGGCGAGCGTCAGGTCCGGGTCCATGATCGTCTTGTAGACCTGCGCCGGCTGATCGGCAGAGAGCTTCGGATAGCCCGATATGCGGTGGACCAGATCGCTCATCTGCAAGGCGGTCAGCGGGTTGAGCTGGCCGATGCCAAAGGTCTGGCCGGCATAGAAGGGCTGGAAGAACACTGCGCCGAAGCGGTCGTCCGGAAACGCCGTGCCGTCGACCACCTTGCCGCGGAACACCGTGTTCCAGATGCGCTCGCGGCAGGCCCAGATCTCGTAGCTGTCGGAGAGCCTGTCGCAGCCCTCCATCTGCGGGCGGCGCACGAATTCCGCGATCGATTCGCCGTTGTGGCTGAAGGAGAGGCCGCTGGAGAGATAGGCGACGGCCTTGACGTAATAGGTCTGCAGGCGGTCGTAGACGTCGACATTGTAGGTGTGCTCGCCGACGATCGCGCCGATCACATGCATCGGATCGATGCCGTACTGGGCCGATACCGCCTTGATCTTGGCGATAAGCTGCGGATCGTTCCGCAGAAGCGCATAGACGCGGCGGTACTTGGCCTCATAGGTCGTCGCATTGGCGCGCGTGCGGTTTGCCGATCCGAAGGGAATGGAGGGCTGCTCGGCGCTGCGGTTGCCGGACGGGACCTTGGTGACGGCTGCGGCGGGCCAGGCGAGAAGCGTAGCCGCGATGATGATGGAGAGAATGGCTGCCCGCTTCGCCATGCGTGTCCTGTCCCGATGCCCTTCCGATCCGTCACCTAGCCGCCGGGGGCAGGCTTGTCGAGCGCGCGGATGGGCGGCTAGACAATCCGGGCCGTGCTTCCGCGACGGCCCGGATCGCAGCATTAGAGGATGAATCGCGACAAATCTGTGTTCCGCGCCAGGTCGCCGACGTTCTTCTTCACATATTCGGCATCGATGACGACCTCGGAGCCGCCGCGGTCGGGCGCATGGAAGGAGATGTCGTCCAGCACGCGCTCCATGACGGTCTGGAGCCGCCGCGCGCCGATATTCTCCACCGCCGCATTGAGGTCGACGGCGATCTGCGCGAGCTGGTCGATGGCGTCGTCGGTGAAGCTGAGCGACACCTCCTCCGTCTTCATTAGCGCGATATACTGCTTGATCAGGCTGGCCTCGGTCTCCGTCAGGATGCGGCGGAAATCGTCCTTTTCCAGCGCGCGCAGCTCGACGCGGATCGGCAGGCGGCCCTGAAGCTCCGGCAGCAGGTCGGACGGCTTGGCGACGTGGAACGCGCCCGAGGCGATGAACAGGATATGGTCCGTCTTCACCGGCCCGTACTTCGTCGCCACCGTCGTGCCTTCGACCAGCGGCAGCAGGTCGCGCTGCACGCCCTCGCGCGAGGGGCCGCCCGAAATGTCGCTGCGCGCGGCGATCTTGTCGATCTCGTCGAGGAAGACGATGCCGTCATTCTCGGCGCTGGCGAGCGCCCGGCGCACCACCTCCTCCTGGTCGAGCAGCTTGTCGGATTCGTCCTCGATCAGCATGGCGTAGGAATCGCGCACGGTCGTCTTGCGCATCTTGGTGCGCTTGCCGCCCATCGCCTTCTGGATCATGTCGTTGATGTTGAGCACGCCGACATTGGCGCCCGGCATGCCGGGAATCTCGAAGCTCGGCATACCGCCGCCCGTGTCGGCGACCTCGATCTCGATCTCCTTGTCGTCCATCTCGCCGTCGCGCAGCTTCTTGCGGAAGGAATCGCGCGTCGCCGGGCTGGCGGTCTTGCCCACCAGCGCCTCCAGCACGCGCTCCTCGGCGTTGAGATGCGCGCGCGCCTTCACGTCCTCGCGCATCTTCTCCTTGACCAGCACGATGGCCGCCTCGACCAGGTCGCGCACGATCTGCTCGACGTCGCGGCCGACATAACCGACCTCGGTGAATTTCGTCGCCTCGACCTTGATGAAGGGCGCGCCGGCGAGCTTGGCCAGCCGCCGGGAGATCTCGGTCTTGCCGACGCCGGTGGGGCCGATCATCAGGATGTTCTTCGGCATCACCTCTTCGCGCATCTCGCCTTCGAGCTGCTGGCGGCGCCAGCGGTTGCGCAGCGCGATGGCAACGGCGCGCTTGGCGTCTTTCTGGCCGATGATGTAGCGGTCGAGCTCGGAAACGATCTCGCGGGGGGAATAGGTGCTCATGGTGCGTTCTCTTCAGGGGCGTCCAGCGCCATCATGTGGGCCGGACCGTAAATGGACGTTCGCGTGTCGAAATGGTGGAAGCCGGCCTTCTCATAGGCGCGGATCGCCCGCAGGTTGGACGGATCGGGATCGATGACCAGCCGCGGTGCGCCTTCGCTGAAAAGCTGCGCGGCGATCGCCGCGATGATGGCGCTGCCGTGCCCCTTCGACACGAGGCCGGCGTCGCCGATCGAGATGTCCAGCCCCAGCGTGCCGAAGGGCTGGTCCTGATAGGGATGGCCGTCTTCCATGTGCGGATCGTAGACCTGCACATAGGCGATCGGCCGTCCGTCCAGCTCCACGATCAGCGGTTCGGTCTCGACGCTTTCCATCGCCTGCGCGATCTCCGCAAGCGCGTCGTCGGGATCGCCCCACCATTCGGCAATGTGGGGCGCTTCCAGCCAGCGCCGCAGCAGCGGCAGGTCGCGCCTGGTCACAGACCGGAATCCGTAGCCGGTTTCCGGTTCAGGCGGCATCGAGCGTTTCGACGATGACGTTGCTGTTGGTGTAGACGCAGATGTCCGCCGCGATCTTCATTGCCTTGCGGGCGATCTCCTCGGCGTCCTTGTCCGTATCGATCAGGGCCCGCGCGGCGGCCAGTGCGTAATTGCCGCCGGAGCCGATGGCCATGACGCCCTCTTCGGGCTCGAGCACGTCGCCATTGCCCGTCAGCGCCAGCGAGACCGACTTGTCGGCCACCAGCATCATCGCTTCCAGCCGGCGCAGGTAGCGGTCGGTGCGCCAGTCCTTGGCGAGCTCGACGCAGGCGCGCATGAGCTGGTCGGGATATTGCTCCAGCTTCGCTTCCAGCCGTTCAAGCAGGGTGAAAGCGTCGGCGGTCGCGCCGGCGAAGCCGGCGATCACATTGCCCTTGCCGATGCGGCGCACCTTGCGGGCATTGCCTTTCATGATGGTCTGGCCGAGGCTGACCTGCCCGTCGCCGGCGATCACCACCTTGTTGCCCTTGCGCACGGTCACGATCGTCGTGGCGTGCATGGTCAGTTCATTCGACATATCAACTCCGATACTGCCGTCGGCCGGCCCGCGCCATGCGGCACCGTCCGCGTGGCGTTTATGTAAGGGCGATGAGGCCGATTGCAAATCGCCGCGGCGGCATCATGCTTGGCAATCCGCGCCGGCTGCTGGTATGAGCGGCGGCAGCAAACGGGAAGGTACCGCCGTCATGACCGGCAGTGGACGCAAGGCGGCTGTCAGCCGCGAGACGAAGGAAACGCAGATCCGCGTCGAGGTGAACCTCGACGGGACCGGGAAGGCGCAGGTGAAGACCGGCGTCGGCTTCTTCGACCATATGCTCGACCAGCTCGCGCGCCATTCCCTCATCGACATCACCGTGGACGCCAAGGGCGACCTCCACATCGACGACCACCACACGGTGGAGGATGTCGGCATCGCGCTCGGCCAGGCGCTGGCCAAGGCGCTCGGCGAGCGGCGCGGCATCGTGCGCTATGCCTCGCTCGACTTGGCCATGGACGAGACGCTGACCAAGGCCGCGCTCGACGTGTCCGGCCGGCCTTTCCTCGTCTGGAAAGTGGAATTTTCATCGCCCAAGATCGGCACCTTCGACACCGAGCTGGTACGCGAGTTCTTCAACGCCTTTGCCCAGCATGCCGGCATCACGCTGCATGTCGTGAACCACTATTTCGCCAACAACCACCATCTGGCGGAAACCTGCTTCAAGGCAGCCGCGCGGGCGCTTGGTGCGGCGATCGCGATAGACTCCCGGCAGGCGGATGCGATTCCGTCCACCAAGGGCACGCTGAAAGGCTGAAAGATGGCGAGCTATGTCGTCATGGAGCGCGCCACCGGCGCACGGCCTGCATTGGACGGGGCCGATCGCGACAGTGCGATCGTCCGCGACCGCTTCACGCTGATCGGCTTCCTGCTGCCCGTCATCTGGCTGGCTTGGCATCGCCTCTGGCTGGAGGCGGGACTGGCGCTCGCGGCCATGCTGGCGATCGGTCTCGGCGGTTCCTGGGCGGGCCTGGGCTCCGCCGCGCCTTGGCTTTCCTTGCTGGTCTCGCTCTATGTCGGCTTGGAAGGTCCGGCGCTGCGTCTCGCCGCGTTGCGCCGGCGCGGCTGGCGCGAATGGGGCGTGGTCGAGGCGGGCAACGCCGCCGATGCGGAGACGCGCTATCTCACCGAAATGCTGGAGGCGCCTGCCGATCCCGCCGCGCCGAGGCCGGTCCCAGCCGCTTCCGCCCCTCCGGCAACGCCGTCCGCTCCGGCGCTCGGTCTCTTCGCCTATCCGGGGAGCCGCTGATGCGCGTGGCGATCATCGACTACGGCTCGGGCAACCTGCGCTCCGCGACAAAGGCGTTCGAGCGCGCGGCGCGTGAAGCCGGCATCGCGGCCGAGATCGACCTCACCGCGGATGCCGAGCGGGTGCGCTCCGCCGATCGTGTGGTCCTGCCGGGCGTCGGCGCTTATGCCGACTGTGCCGCCGGCCTCGCGGCGGTGCCCGGCATGCGCGCCGCGCTCGACGATGCGGTCGTCCGCGCCGGCCGGCCCTTTCTGGGTATCTGTGTGGGCATGCAATTGATGTCCGCGCGCGGACTGGAAAAGACCGTCACGCAGGGCCTCGGCTGGATCGCCGGCGACGTGGTCGAGATGACGCCGTCCGATCCGGCGCTGAAGATCCCGCAGATCGGATGGAACACGATTCACGTGAAACATCCGCACCCGCTGTTCGACGGCATACCGACCGGCGACGATGGTCTGCACGCATATTTCGTGCATTCCTATCATCTGGCGGCGACCAATCCGGATGAGGTGCTGGCGACCACCGACTATGGCGGGCCCGTCACCGCGGCGGTCGCGCGCGCCAACATGGCCGGCACGCAATTCCATCCCGAGAAGAGCCAGGCGCTCGGTCTGGCGCTGATCGCCAATTTTTTGGCATGGAAGCCCTGAGGAGACCGCCATGAGCGAAACGAAGAAGGGTTACTGGATCGCCATGGTCTCGATCACCGACCCGGAGCGCTATCCGGACTACGTCGCGGCCAACAAGGCGGCGTTCGACAAGTACGGTGCCCGGTTCCTCGTCAGGGGCGGGCAGGCGGCCAGCCCCGAAGGCTTCGCCGCCGACCGCCATGTGGTGATCGAGTTCGATTCCTACGCGACCGCGCTGGCCTGCTACGACTCGCCCGAATATCAGGCGGCGCTCAAGCTCCGGCGTAGCTACTCGACCGCACATTTCGCCATCGTCGAGGGCGTCTGATGATCCTTTTCCCCGCCATCGACCTCAAGAACGGCCAGTGCGTGCGCCTGAAGCTCGGCGAGATGGCGAGCGCCACGGTCTACAATGAAGACCCCGCCGCGCAGGCGCGCGCTTTCGAGGCGCAGGGCTTCGAATGGCTCCATGTGGTCGATCTCGACGGCGCCTTCGCCGGCGAGAGCCGCAACGGGGATGCGGTCGAGGCAATCCTTGAGGCGACGAAGAATCCGGTGCAGCTCGGCGGCGGCATCCGCAGCATGGCGCATATCGAGGCATGGCTGGCGAAAGGGCTGGCCCGCGTGATCCTCGGCACGGTGGCTGTGCGCGATCCCGCGCTCGTCCGGCAGGCATGCAGGGCGTTTCCGGGCCGGATCGCCGTCGGCATCGACGCGCGGGGCGGCAAGGTCGCGGTCGAGGGCTGGGCGGAGGCCTCGTCGCTCGGCGCGATCGAGCTGGCGAAAAAGTTCGAGGGCGCGGGCGTGGCGGCCATCATCTACACCGATATCGACCGCGACGGCGTGCTCGCCGGCATCAACTGGGAAGGCACGATCGCGCTGGCCGATGCCGTGTCGATTCCCGTCATCGCCTCGGGCGGCCTCGCCTCGCTGGACGATATCCGCCGCATGACGCGGCCCGACGCAAGCAAGCTGGAAGGCGCCATCTCCGGCCGCGCCCTCTATGACGGCCGCATCGATCCGGCGGAAGCGCTGGCGATCCTGCGCCATGCGAAGGTGCAGCCGGCATGACCCTCAAGGCCCGCGTGATCCCCTGCCTCGACGTGAAGGACGGCCGCGTCGTCAAGGGCGTCAATTTCGTCGATCTGATCGACGCCGGGGACCCGGTGGAGGCGGCCCGCGCCTATGACGCCGCCGGCGCGGACGAGCTCTGCTTCCTCGACATCACCGCGTCCTCCGACAATCGCGAGACCATTTTCGACGTGGTGGCGCGCACCGCCGAGCATTGCTTCATGCCGCTCACCGTCGGCGGCGGGGTGCGCGCGGTCGGCGACATCCGCAAGCTGCTGCTCGCCGGCGCCGACAAAGTGTCGATCAACACCGCCGCGGTGAAGAATCCGGATTTCGTCGCCGAGGCCGCCGACAAGTTCGGCAACCAGTGCATCGTCGTCGCCATCGATGCCAAGAAGGTTTCGGCTGCCGGCGAGGCGGATCGCTGGGAGATATTCACCCATGGCGGCCGCCAGCCCACCGGCATCGATGCGGTCGCGTTCGCGCGAAAGGTGGTCGATCGCGGCGCAGGCGAGATCCTGCTGACCTCGATGGATCGCGACGGCACCAAGGCGGGCTACGACATCGCGCTGACCCGCGCCGTGGCCGACGCGATACGGGCGCCGGTCATCGCCTCGGGCGGCGTCGGCAACCTCGACCATCTGGTGGCCGGCATCCGCGACGGCCATGCGACGGCGGTGCTTGCCGCCTCCATCTTCCATTTCGGCACCTATACGATTGCGCAGGCCAAGGCGCATATGGCAAAGGCAGGTCTGGCCATGCGCCTCGACCCCGTGGTGCCTGACGATGCGAGCCGGCTGATATAAAACGGCAGCAAGTGCCGAAGAGAGGCGGGCGCGCAGCTTGCGAAAGGCCCGGAAATGGCGATGACGGAATTCACGCTTGCCGATCTCGAAAAGATTGTCGCCGCCCGCGCCCGGTCGGGCGATGCCGGTTCGTGGACCGCGAAACTCTTTGCCGGCGGACAGCAGAAGGCGGCCAAGAAGCTTGGCGAGGAAGCGGTCGAGACCGTCATCGCCGCGATCGCCGGTGACCGCGATGCGCTCGTCGCCGAAAGCGCCGACCTCCTCTTTCACTGGCTCGTCGTGCTTGCCGTCGCGGATATCCCGCTGTCGCAGGTGATGGCGGAGCTGCAGCGGCGGACGGCGCAGTCGGGCATCGCCGAAAAGGCCGCAAGGGCACAGGGCTGAACGGCGGAGCTGCCAGTTGGACCAACTCGTCGCGACAGAGAAATACTCGCCCTACCGCCTCTTCAAGGCGGAGCAGTGGGCGCATTTCGGCGCCGACACGCCGCTCACCCTCACCGAGGAAGAGGTCCTGCGCCTGTCCTCGATCTACGAGCCGATCAATCTCGACGAGGTGCGGCGCATCTATCTGTCGCTGTCGCGGCTGCTTTCGGCGCATGTGGAGACGACGCAGCTCCTGTTCCGCCGCCGGCAGGCCTTCTTCAACGGCGAGAGCGCGGCCAAAACGCCCTTCATCATCGGCATCGCCGGCTCGGTGGCGGTCGGCAAGTCCACCACCGCGCGCATCCTGCAGCAATTGCTGAAGCGCTGGCCCTCGAGCCCCAAGGTCGACCTGATCACCACCGACGGCTTCCTCTATCCGAACGAGGTGCTGCGCGCGCAGAACATGATGGACCGCAAGGGCTTTCCCGACAGCTACGACATCGGCGCCCTGCTTCGCTTCCTGTCGGGCATCAAGTCCGGCCAGCGCCATGTCAGCGCGCCGGTCTATTCGCACCTGACCTATGACGTGATGCCGGGCGAGTTCGTCACCATCGACCGCCCGGACATCCTCATCTTCGAGGGGCTCAACGTGCTGCAGACCCGCGACCTGCCGAAGGACGGTAAGTTCGTGCCCTTCCTGTCCGATTTCTTCGACTTCTCGATCTATATCGATGCCGATCCGGAACTGATCCACCGCTGGTACATCACGCGCTTCATGCGCCTGCGCGAGACCGCCTTCCGCGACGAGGCCTCGTTCTTCCATCGCTATTCGCAATTGTCGCCCGACGCCGCCGAGGCGATCGCCGAAGGGCTGTGGAACAACATCAACCTGAAGAACCTGCGCGAGAACATCCTGCCCACCCGCCCCCGTGCCGACCTGATCCTGCGCAAGGGCGAGAACCATTTCGTCGACGAGGTGGCGCTGAGGCGCCTTTAATCGACTTTTAGCGGTCGAAAGCTATGCCGGGTTGGTGATGGGCGATATCGGTACCGGCGGGATGGAAGCGAACAAACGTCTGCGCGCCCATGACACATGGGTCGTCTGGCTGCTTTGCGCGACCGTGCTTGCTGCCGCGATTCCATGGCAGATGCGCTGGGGCGTCGTTGCCGATACGAGCTGGCTTCTCACCTCGGCCGAAAGGATCCTGGCCGGTGAACGGCTCTATCGCGACATCGCCGATACGAACCCGCCGTTTTCCACCTGGCTCTATGTTCCGCCGGTGCTTCTGGCCAAGGCCATCGGCCTTCGCGCCGAAACGGTGGTCCGCATCTGCACCTATCTGATCTGTCTGGGCGGACTTGGCGCCGCGGCTCTGATTGTACGCAAGGGAAAACTACCCGAGGCGGCGGCCGTGTTTCCGATGCTGCCATTGTTCCTGGCCTTGCTGGTGCTCTTCCCCGGCAATGCATTTACCGAGCGCGAACATATCGGCGTCGCACTTTTCCTCCCGCTCGTAGTGCTTGCCGCGTGGCGAACCACCCCGGCGGTTGCCGTAGAGACCCCTCCGGTCTGGCTTGCCGTCGCCTCGGGTCTCGGCGCCGGCGTCATCGTGCTGGTCAAGCCCTATTACGTGGTGCTCGTGCTGGCGGTGGCCTTCTACGTCGCCTGGCGGCGCCGGGATATCCGGCTCCTGTTTGCAGCCGAATATCTGTCTGCGGCGGCTCTCAGCATCGCCTATGTCGCCGCCGTCATCCTTGTTCATCCCGAGTTCCTGACCGAGACCTATCCGCTTCTTGCCGATACCTACATGCGTCTGGTCAGCGGATGGGATGCGCTGACGATCTATGTCGTCCTGCTCGTTGCGTGGCTGGTCGTCTCGGCGCTGCTGACGCTTGCCGGTGGCCGCTCCGTGCTGGCAGACATTCTTTCGGTTGCGGCGCTCGCGTCCTACCTGCCGCTGTTCTACCAGATGAAGGGCTGGCCCTATCATGCCTATCCTGCCCTTGCGCTGGGTGTAGGGGCCTTGTTGTGCCGTCTCGCCGTCGGCACGCGGGCCGACGTTCTCCGGACGCTTTCCGTGGCGGTTTTCGTCATTGTCGCGGCCTTGCCATTCATGGTTACGCAAAGGCCGTCGGACGCACTGGTAAAGACCATTCGCGCCGCGGTCGTCCGCCCCACGGTCGATATGATCGGCAGCGACATCGCGGTCGGCCATCCGCTCAATCGCGACATCGATGGCAGATGGATCTCGGCCTATTGCAGCGACTGGCTGGGAACCGCGCTCGTCACCCTCTCGGGCAAGGCGGAAGCGGAAGGCGACACGGCCGAGGCCCGCCGCTACGCGGCGATGCGCGACAGGTTCATCGACGACAAGATCGCGACGCTGCTGCGGGAGCCGCCGCAAATCCTTCTCGTCCAGAACAGCGACAGGCACTGGATCGAGATCCTGTCGCGCCATCCCGGCTATGCCGATCTGATGAGCGGCTACAGGCCGCTGGGAAGCGACGGGCCGATCACGGCCTATCTCAGGGCCGCGTCACCCGCCGCAGCGTCAGATTGATCCGACCGCCGTTCTTCAGCAGGGGCGAGGAGCCCGGATAGATCCGGTCGACGCCGTGGAAGGCGAGGCGCGAGTCGCCGCCGAGCACCACCACGTCGCCGCTTTCCAGGCGGAACGACGTCGTCGGGTCGGTGCGGCGCGTGCCGCCGATGCGGAAGAGGCAGGCGTCGCCCAGCGAGACGGAGACCACCGGCGCCGCGAAATCGGCCTCGTCGCGGTCCTGATGCAGGCCCATCTTCGCCTTGGCGTCATAGAAATTGACGAGGCAGGCTTCCGGCGGATGCGGATAGTCCGCGAAGCGGTCCCAGATCGCCAGGAGGGTTTCGGGAATCGCCGGCCACGGCCTGCCGGTCGCCGGATGGGTCGGCTGATAGCGATAGCCGCGCTCGCGATCCGTCACCCAGCCGAGCGCGCCGCAATTGGTCATGCGCACGCTCATCTCCTTGCCGGTGCGCGGCATGGCCGGCGTGTAGAGCGGCGCTTCCGCGACCGCCGCGCGGATGTCGGCCAGCAAGGCTTCCTGCGCGGCCATGTCGAGATGGTCGGGAATGTGTCGGACGCCGGGCGGCAAGGTGAACATGCAAATGACCTGTTCCTGAAAAAGGAAACGGCGGCACGCGGCCGCCGTTCCGGGCTTTGTCGTGTCGCTCAGTCGAGCGGCGGAATGCGCAGCACCTGTCCCGGATAGATCTTGTCGGGATGGGTCAGCATCGGCTTGTTCGCCTCGAAGATGACGGTGTGCTTGGCGCCCTTGCCCTTGCCGTACTGGGCCTCGGCGATCTTCCACAGATTGTCGCCCTTCTTTACCGTGTAGAATACCGGCGCGGCGGCTTGCGGCGCGGAAGCCACCTTGAGCTCGCCCGCCTCGACCTTGCCGACGCCCAGCGTGTTGCCGACGGCGATGACCGCCTTCTCGAAGGCCGACTGGTCGGTCACCGTGCCCTTCAGCACTGCCTTGTCGCCGACGACCTCCACTTGCACGTCCTTCGTGCCGAGATCGTAGGAATCCAGATCCTTCTTGATCGTGGCTGCATCCGGCGCGGCTTCCTCGTCGTCGCCGATGCCGAGCTTCTTGCCCACCGACTTCACGAAATCAAAAATGCCCATCTTCGTCTCCTTGGAACCCAGTGCCGGGAGATTGGCATTGCTGCGCGACATTTGGAAGGATGCTTTTCAGGCATGCCGTCCGAAAATGGATGCCTCAATTGTCGCTCGTGACGCGGCCGCGCATCTTCTTGATCGTCGCGCGGCCCGATTTCGCTTTCAGCCGCCGCTCCACCGCGCCCTTTGAGGGCTTCGTCTTCTTGCGCGGCGGGGACGGCGGCTCGGCCGCCTTGCCCACCAGCGCGACAAGCCGCTGGCGCGCATCCTCGCGGTTGCGCTCCTGCGTGCGGAAACGGTTCGCCTCGATAACGATGATGCCGTCTTTGGTAGCGCGCTGGCCGGCGAGCCGCAGCAGGCGCGACCGCACGTCGTCGGGCAGGCCGGCGGCGTCGCGCGCGTTGAAGCGCAGCTGCACCGCCGTCGAGACCTTGTTGACGTTCTGCCCGCCCGGCCCCGCCGCGCGGATGAACTGCTCCTCGATGTCGCCGGGCGCGATCGTCACGCCGGCGCGGATGTAAATGGTCTCGTCGGCCATCGGCGCCTCCTGCCCGCTTCATAAGGCAATTCCGGCTGGAGCGCGCGGCGGTTTTTTGCGGCGGGCGGAGGTGAGGTGCGTCCTTCGAGGCTCGCCCTCTCGACTCATTGCTCTATCTGGGACGGCTATGCGGGCTCACACCCAGGATGAGGGACGGTGTTGCCAGTCGAATCCCAAGTACGGACGCAACCGACCTCCCTCATCCTGAGGTGCGAGCGGAGCGAGCCTCGAAGGACGCACGGAAGCTCCAGCACGAAAAAGGCCCGCCGAAGCGGGCCTTTCAGAAGTCATCGTGCCTGAGCCTACTCGGCGGCGACGTTCAGGCGCGGGGCGGCGCTGCGGGTCGCGGCGTCGACATGGGCTTCGAACTTGCCGAAATTATCGATGAACATGCCGACGAGCCGCGCCGCCTGCTTGTCATAGGCGGCCTTGTCGGCCCAGGTCGAGCGCGGATCGAGGATCGCGCCATCCACGCCCGGAACCGAAACCGGCACTTCGAAACCGAAGTTCGGATCGGTGCGGAACTGGGCATGGGCGAGTGAGCCGTCGAGGGCGGCGGCCAGCAGCGCGCGCGTCGCCTTGATCGGCATGCGCTTGCCGACGCCGTAGGCGCCGCCGGTCCAGCCGGTATTGACCAGCCAGCAATCGACGCCGTGCTCGGCGATCAGGTCGCGCAGCAGGTTGCCGTATTCCGACGGGTGGCGCGGCATGAAGGGCGCGCCGAAGCAGGTCGAGAATGTCGCCTCCGGCTCGGTGACGCCCTTTTCCGTGCCGGCGACCTTGGCGGTGTAGCCGGAGAGGAAGTGGTACATGGCCTGCGCCGGCGTCAGCCTGGCGATGGGCGGCATCACGCCGAAGGCGTCGGCGGTCAGCATGATGATGTTCTTCGGATGCGGCGCGCGGCCGGTCTCGCTGGCATTCGGGATGAAATGCAGCGGATAGGCGCAGCGCGTGTTCTCGGTGTAGCGGCCGTCGTCGAAGTCGGGCCGGCGCTGCTCGTCCAGCACCACGTTCTCCAGCACCGTGCCGAAACGCTTCGTGGTGGCGAAGATCTCCGGCTCGGCCTCGGCCGAGAGCTTGATCGTCTTGGCGTAGCAGCCGCCCTCGAAATTGAAGATGCCGTGCTCGCTCCAGCCGTGCTCGTCGTCGCCGATCAGCGTGCGCGAGGGGTCGGCCGAGAGCGTGGTCTTGCCGGTGCCGGACAGGCCGAAGAAGATGGCGCTGTCGCCTGCCGGGCCGACATTGGCCGAGCAGTGCATCGGCATGACGTGCTTCGACGGCAGGATGTAGTTGAGCGCGGTGAAGACCGACTTCTTCATCTCGCCGGCATAGGAGGTGCCGCCGATCAGCACGAGCATGCGCGAGAAGTCGATGGCGATGATCGTCTCGGTGCGCGCGCCGTGGCGCTCCTTGTCGGCCTTGAAGGACGGCAGGTCGATGATCGTCATCTGCGGCGCGAAGCCGTCCAGCGCCGCGCGCTCGGGCCGGATCAGCAGGTTGCGGATGAACAGCGAATGCCAGGCATATTCGGTGATGACGCGCGTCGGAAGGCTGTGCGTCTCGTCGGCGCCGCCGACGAGGTCCTGCACGAACAGGTCCAGGCCCTTCGCATGGGCGAGGAAGTCCTGGTACAGATTCTCGAAATGGGCCGGCGTGATCGGCTTGTTGTTGTCCCACCAGATCTGGTTCTCGGTGGAGGCGTCGCGGACGACGAACTTGTCCTTCGGCGAGCGGCCGGTGTGCTGGCCGGTATAGGCCACGAGCGCGCCGTCGGCGGTCAGCGTCGCCTCGCCGCGGCGCATGGCCTCTTCATAGAGCTCCGCCTCGGAAAGGTTGTAATGGACCTTGCCGGTCGTGCTGAGACCGATCTTGTCGATGCCCATTGCAGGATTGCGTTTGCCGACGTCCGTCATGCTCCCCCCGTTGCTGCATAGGTGAGTGAACCGAAAAAATTTCCCGCGCCGTTATCCCTGGCTGGCGGGCCGGGGTGCGGAGCGTCATGGTCAGAACCAGAAAAAGCTAGGCATTTCAAATCAATAATCGATTTAAAAATTTTGATTTCCTTTTAAATCGTTTAATTCCTCGTTAATTTCGGCGGCGTGCATATTGTTTCGACAGATCGTGCTCGGTGGTGAGGCGGTGGGCTTGGAATTGCCTGCCACATTTTGTACCTAATTTGTCCGCCTATACCTGCGTTCAGCAGGAAGGGACGCCGGCTCATGAGGGAGCAGCTTGACATGGCAACAGTCGCTCTGGTCGACGACGATCGCAACATCCTGACCTCCGTTTCCATCGCCTTGGAGTCGGAGGGTTATCGCGTCGAGACCTATACTGACGGGGCATCGGCGCTGGAGGGGCTGACCGCCCGTCCGCCGAACCTCGCAATCCTCGATATCAAGATGCCCCGCATGGACGGCATGGAACTGCTCCGGCGCCTGCGCCAGAAGACGGACCTGCCGGTGATCTTTCTCACCTCCAAGGACGACGAGATCGACGAGCTCTTCGGCCTCAAGATGGGCGCCGACGATTTCATCCGCAAACCCTTCTCCCAGCGCCTGCTTGTCGAGCGCGTGCGCGCCGTGCTGCGCCGTGCGTCCGCCCGCGAGGCCGGCGCCAAGACGACCAACGGCCAGCAGCGCTCGCTCGAGCGCGGCCAGCTCGTCATGGACCAGGAGCGCCATACCTGCACCTGGAAGGGCGAGCCGGTCACGCTCACCGTGACCGAGTTCCTCATCCTTCACTCGCTGGCGCAGCGCCCCGGCGTGGTGAAAAGCCGCGACTCGCTCATGGATTCCGCTTATGATGAGCAGGTCTATGTCGATGATCGCACGATCGACAGCCACATCAAGCGGCTTCGCAAGAAGTTCAAGGCGGTCGACGACGACTTCGACATGATCGAGACGCTCTACGGCGTGGGCTACCGATTCCGCGAAGTCTGAGCGTCTGTCGCCGCGTCCGGCCCGGGCCGGAGCGGCACGGAGTGTTAAACGCGGGCGCGGGCGTCGGTTTGATGCCGGCGTCCGGACGCGGACCAGTCGATGGCGGTTACTGCCGGAACCAACAAGCCGACGCGCCCCGTCGGCAAGGGCACGAGAAACATCCTGCGCTGGCTTGCATGGGTCACACTGCCCGTGCGGCGGGTGATGGGGCATTATTTCTTCTCCAGCCTCACCCGGCGCATCCTCGCGCTCAACCTGGCGGCGCTGGGCGTGCTGGTCGTCGGTATCCTCTATCTCAACCAGTACCGTGACGGCCTCGTGCAGGCGCGGATCGAGAGCCTGCTGACGCAGGGCGAGATCATCGCGGCGGCCATCGCGGCCTCCGCGACGGTGGAGACGGATTCCATCACCATCGACCCGGAGAAGCTGCTCGAATTGCAGGCCGGCGAAAGCCTGCCGCCGGGCTCCGACCAGCTCGACAGCCTCGACTTCCCGATCAATCCCGAGCGCGTCGCGCCGGTGCTGCGGCGTCTGGTCTCGCCGACCCGAATCCGCGCGCGTATTTACGACCGTGACGCCAATCTGCTGCTCGACTCGCGCCTCCTCTATTCGCGCGGACAGATCCTGCGCTACGGTCTGCCCCCGGTTGCGGAGGAGACGCCCGATCTCATCGACCGGGTGCAGAAATTCGTCTCGGATTTCTTCCGCCGCACCGACCTGCCGATCTATTACGAGCAGCCAGGGGGAAGCGGCGCTGGTTTTCCCGAGGTGACGAGCGCGCTGACCGGCAGCCCCTCTACCATCGTGCGGATTTCGGAACAGGGCGAGATGATCGTCTCCGTCGCCGTGCCGGTGCAGCGTTTCCGCGCCGTGCTTGGGGTGCTCATGCTGTCGACGCAGGGCGGCGACATCGACCGCATCGTGGCGGCCGAGACCAGGGCGATCTTCCGCGTCTTCGGCGTGGCGGCGGTGGTCAATGCGATCCTGTCCATGCTGCTGGCCTCGACCATCGCCAACCCGCTGCGGCGCCTGTCGGCAGCGGCGGTGCGGGTGCGGCGCGGCGTCAAGAAGCGCGAGGAGATCCCGGATTTCTCCGACCGGCAGGACGAGATCGGCAACCTGTCGATCGCGCTGCGCGACATGACCAATGCGCTCTATGCCCGCATCGAGGCGATCGAGAGCTTCGCCGCCGATGTCGCGCATGAGCTCAAGAACCCGCTGACCTCGCTGCGCAGCGCGGTGGAGACGCTGCCGCTGGCCAAGAACGAGACATCGCGCGAGCGGCTGCTGGAGGTGATCCAGCACGATGTGCGCCGCCTCGACCGGCTCATCACCGACATTTCCGACGCCTCCCGCCTCGATGCGGAACTGGCGCGCGTGGATGCGGCGCGGGTCGATATGAAGAAGCTGCTGACGGAGATCGTCGCGCTCTCGCGCGACATGGGCCGCACCCACAAGCCGGTTGAGATCGCGCTCAACGTCGCCAGGCAGCCGTCCGGGGCGAAGAACTATTTCGTCACCGGCCACGACCTGCGCATCGGCCAGGTCATCACCAATCTGATCGAGAATGCCCGTTCCTTCGTGCCCGAGGAACATGGGGTGATCACCGTCAATCTTGCCCGCGTCGGCGGCCGCGTGATCATCACCGTGGACGACAATGGCCCCGGCATACGCCCCGACGCGCTCGACAGGATTTTCGAGCGTTTCTACACTGACCGGCCGGCCGGCGAGGCCTTCGGCCAGAATTCCGGCCTCGGCCTGTCCATCAGCCGCCAGATCGTCGAGGCGCATGGCGGCACGCTGACGGCCGAAAACATTCCCGGCACCAAGCCGGGCGATGTCCGCGGCGCGCGCTTCGTGGTGTCGCTTCCCGCGGAAGCCTGACATGGCCGGCAATATCCACGCCGTCGCGGTGATCGTGGAACAGGCGGGCGTCCTGATCCTCGGCCCGTCCGGTGCCGGAAAGACCGAGCTCGCCTTCGCGCTGGTCGCCGCGGCTTCGGCCCGCGGCCGCTTCGCACGGCTCGTCGGCGACGACCAGTTGCTGTTGCGCGCGGCGTCTGGCCGGCTGGTCGCGGCGGTGCCGCGCGCCATTGCCGGTCTGGCCGAAGTGCGCGGCTTCGGCCCGGCGGCGGTGGATCACGAGCCGCAGATGGTCGTCGACATGCTCGTCCGGATCGTGCCGGCGGCGCAAGCGCCGCGTTTCGCGGAGCCGGCGGACGAGGAGATCGCGGGCATCGCCCTTCCCGCGCTTGTCGTCGCCGAGGAGAATGCGACGCGCGCCGCGGCGGCGATATGCGCCTTCCTGCGGGTGACGCCTTTCCGTTGAGTGCGGTGCAGCATGCTTGTCACACCTGCGTCAAATTGGCAGGGTCGGGGCGAAATTAGGGCTTGTCAATGCATCGGCCACTGACAAGATAGCGCCCTTGCCGTCGGACCGCTCAGGTCAACGGTGACGAACCATGCCCGCAGAGCCGGGCTTGACGGGAGCCAAGCAAGGCATGATCGGACTCGTGCTCGTCACGCACGGCCATCTGGCTGACGAGTTCCGGCACGCGGTGGAACATGTCGTGGGGCCGCAGCAGCAGTTCGGCGTCGTCGCCATCGGCGCGGATGACGACATGGAGGAGCGCCGGACGCATATCGTGGCGGAGGTCGCGCGTGTCGATTCCGGTTCCGGGGTGATCATCCTCACCGACATGTTCGGCGGCACGCCGTCCAACCTGGCGATCTCGGTGATGAAGCCGGGCACGGTCGAGGTGATCGCCGGCATGAACCTGCCCATGCTGATCAAGCTGACCAGCGTGCGCCGCAATGACGACATGCAGGTCGCGCTTGACGAGGCGCAGACCGCGGGCCGCAAATATATCAACGTCGCCAGCCAGGTCCTCACCGCCAAATGAGTGCGGATCCTTCCGGCCAGAAGCCGATCGTGCGTGAGCTGGCGATCGTCAACCAGCGCGGCCTCCACGCCCGCGCATCGGCCAAGTTCGTCCAGCTTGCGGGCCAGTTCGAGGCCCTGGTGGAGGTCGAGAAGGACGGCATGACCGTCGGCGGAACCTCCATCATGGGCCTGATGATGCTGGCCGCCAGCCCCGGCTGCTGCATCAGGGTCAGCGCCACCGGCCCGCAGGCGGCCGAGGCGATGGAGGCGCTGACGCAGCTCGTGGCCGACCGCTTCGGCGAGGAAATCTGACATCAGGTGATCGGCAAGCCGGCCGCATGCCCGACATAGAGGAATAAGGATTTCTTTATGTCCCATTGTTCGGCTGGCGGCTATCTGCTAGGCAGGCCACCAAATGCCGCCCTTCGGACGGCGCATCCAATTGCAACGAGAGACGCGGAGCAGCAAATGTCCGGCACACAGGATTATGTCGTCAAGGATATCGGGCTGGCCGAATGGGGCCGCAAGGAAATCGAGATCGCCGAAACCGAGATGCCGGGCCTGATGGCCTGCCGTACGGAGTTCGGCAGCGCCAAGCCGCTGAAGGGCGCGCGCATCTCCGGCTCGCTGCACATGACGATCCAGACTGCGGTGCTGATCGAGACGCTGAAGGAGCTGGGCGCCGACGTGCGCTGGGCCTCCTGCAACATCTTCTCCACCCAGGACCACGCGGCGGCGGCCATCGCCGCGGCGGGCACGCCCGTCTTCGCCGTGAAGGGCGAGAACCTGACCGAGTACTGGGAATATACCGACAGGATCTTCCAGTGGCCGGACGGCAACCCGACCAACATGATCCTCGACGATGGCGGCGACGCCACCATGTACATCCTCATCGGCGCGCGCGCCGAGGCGGGCGAGGATGTCCTGTCCAGGCCGGGCAATGAGGAGGAGGAAATCCTCTTCGCGCAGATCAGGAAGCGCATGGCGGCGACGCCGGGCTTCTTCACCAAGAACCGCGAGGCGATCCGCGGCGTGACCGAGGAGACGACCACCGGCGTCAACCGCCTCTACCAGCTCCAGAAGCGCGGCCTGCTGCCCTTCCCGGCGATCAACGTCAACGATTCCGTGACCAAGTCGAAGTTCGACAACAAATATGGCTGCAAGGAATCGCTGGTCGACGGCATCCGCCGCGCCACCGACACGATGATGGCCGGCAAGGTCGCCGTGGTCTGCGGCTATGGCGACGTCGGCAAGGGCTCGGCCGCTTCGCTGCGCGGCGCCGGCGCCCGCGTGAAGGTGACCGAGATCGACCCGATCTGCGCGCTGCAGGCGGCCATGGACGGCTTCGAGGTCGTGACGCTCGAGGACGCCGCGCCGACAGCGGATATCATCATCACCACCACCGGCAACAAGGACGTCATCACGCTCGAGCACATGCGTGTGATGAAGGACATGGCGATCGTCGGCAATATCGGCCATTTCGACAACGAGATTCAGGTCGAGGCGCTGCGCAATCTGAAGTGGACCAACATCAAGCCGCAGGTCGACCTGATCACCTTCCCGGGCGGCAACCGCATCATCCTCCTGTCGGAGGGACGCCTGCTCAATCTCGGCAACGCCACCGGCCATCCGAGCTTCGTGATGTCGGCCTCCTTCACCAATCAGGTGCTGGCGCAGATCGAGCTGTGGACCAAGCACGGCCAGTACGAGAACAAGGTCTATGTGCTGCCCAAGCACCTCGACGAGAAGGTGGCGCGCCTGCATCTCGACAAGGTCGGCGCCAGGCTGACCGAGCTTTCCAGCGAGCAGGCCGCCTATATCGGCGTGGAGCAGAAAGGCCCGTTCAAGCCGGAACACTATCGCTATTGATGTAGGCTTTCAGCCCCACAACATATTGAGAGCGGGCGCTTGACAAGGGCGCCCGCTCTTTTTGTCTGCGCCGGCTTCTTCCCGTCGATTCGGTGAAATTGTACAGTGTGATTCGCGACGGCGCCCCGGGGGAGGCCGCGCGGCGGTATGGCCAATCGGGCAGCGGAGAGGACACAAGGGCATGCCAGCGGATATCCCGCGCGAGGCGGGAAATGCCGGCTGTGGCCGGGAGAACGATTCCCGCGTGAAGGGGAGGCGCCTTCTCGCCGCGATCGCGGGCAGCCTTCTTGCAAGCGGATCCGCCCATGCGCAGCAGGCCGCCGGCATTCCGCCGATCGCCGGCCTGTCCGTGGGTACGCTCGAAGTCATCCAGTTCGCCGTCTTTGCCGGCGTGACCGGCGGCGCCCTGTTGTCGGCCATCTGGCTCATCCGCCAGCGCGGCCGCAGCGAGGCCGAGAATCTGAGCCTGCGCGCCCGCATCGCCACGCTCCAGAGCGCCGTGCAGCGGTCGGATGCGCTGCTGCATCTGCGCGACCAGCGTTCCGTGGTGTGGATCAAGGGCAACACCAAGCCCGACATCGTCGGCGAGCTTCCGGCCGGCAGCGGCGTTCCGGACGAACGCGCCGCATTCCTCGCTTTCGGCCGCTGGCTGGAGCCGCGCTCGGCCGCGGCGCTCGAACATGCCGTGGCCGGCCTGCGCGATGAGGAGCGCGCTTTCGACCTCGTGGTCGAGACGCAGAGCGGCACGCTGCTCGAGGCGCAGGGGCGGCTTTCGCCGGGCGCGCGCGTCCTGCGCTTCTCGGCCCTGTCGGCGGCCGAACGGGCGCATGCGCGGCTCAAGATCGAGCACCAGCGCCTGCAGGGCGAGCATGAAATCCTGCTCGGCCTCGCCGACGCGCTGTCGATGCCCATGTGGATCCGCGATGCGGAAGGCCGCCTGAGCTGGGTCAACAAGGCCTATGCCGAGGCCGTCGAGGGCGCGACGCCGCTTGAGGTGGTGCGGGAGGCGCGCGAGCTCCTCGGCACGCAGTCGCGCGAACTGATCGCGCGCCAGCATCGCACGGCGCCGGTCTTCCGGCAGGATATCTCCACCGTCATCCGCGGCGACAGGCATGTCCTCAGCGTCACCGACGTGACCGGTAGCGCCGGTTCCGCCGGCATCGGCGCCGATATCAGCGAGATCGCCGGCGTGCGCGAGGAATATGCGCGCACCGTGCGAAGCCATGCGGTGACGCTCGACCAGCTCAATACGGCGGTGGCGATCTTCGATGCCGCCCACAAGCTGCAATTCTTCAATCAGGCATTCCAGAAGCTGTGGGAGCTCGAACCCGCTTTCCTGGAAAGCCGGCCCGAACATGCGCTTCTGCTCGACCGGCTGCGCAGCGACGGCAAGCTCGCCGAACAGCCCGAATGGCGGCGCTGGAAGGAAAACCTCCTCTCGGCCTATCAGGCGGTCGATGCGCAGGAACATTGGTGGCATCTGCCCGACGGCCGGACCCTGCGCGTCGTCGCCACGCCGCAGCCCACCGGCGGCGTCGTCTGGGTGTTCGAGAACCTGACCGAGAAGATCGACCTGGAAAGCCGTTATAATTCGGCCGTGCGCGTCCAGAGCGAGACGCTGGACAATCTTGCCGAAGGCGTGGCGGTGTTCGGCCCCGACGGCCGCGTCCGGCTGTCCAATCCCGCCTTCGCCGACCTTTGGGGTATCGACCGCGCGCTGGTGCGGCCCGGCACCCATATTTCGGCCATCCGCACCTTCTGCCAGAGTTCTGTCACGGAAAGCCCATGGGGGGATTTCGTCGCCGCCGCGACCGGCTTCGACGACGAGCGCCGCGACCGCCACGGTCAGGTGGAGCTCAAGGAAGGCGCGGTGCTGCGCTATGCCGTCATCCACCTGCCGAACGGGCAGGTGATGCTGACCTTCGTGGACGTGACCGACAGCGTCAATGTCGAGCGGGCGCTGAAGGAGAAGAACGACGCGCTCCAGCGGGCCGACCAGCTCAAGAACAATTTCGTGCAGCACGTCTCCTACGAGCTGCGCTCGCCGCTCACCAACATCATCGGCTTCACCGAACTGCTCGGCCTCGAACAGGCCGGTCCCCTCAATCCGCGCCAGCGCGAATATGTCGAGCATATCGGCTCGTCCTCATCCGTGCTCCTGACCATCGTCAACGACATTCTCGATCTTGCGACGGTCGATGCCGGCATCATGGAGCTCGACCTCGGCGAAGTGCCGGTACAGCGCACCGTCGAGGCGGCCGCCGAGCTGATCCGCGAAAGGCTGCGCGAACACGACATCACCCTGCGGCTCGACACGGCCGGCGCGCCGGCCTCCTTCCACGGCGACGAGCAGCGGGTGCGGCAGGTCCTCTTCAACCTGCTGAGCAACGCCGCCAACCATGCGCCCGAGGGCAGCGCGGTTCTGCTGACCGCGCGGCAAACGGCAGACGGCGTGGCCTTCTCCGTCCACGACGACGGACCCGGAATGCCGGGCGACATGCTCGAAAACGCCTTCCGCCGCTTCGAGCCGCGCGCCAATGGCGGCCGCAAACGCGGAGCCGGCCTCGGCCTCTCCATCGTCAAGAGCTTCGTGGAACTGCATGGCGGCACCGTGAGCATCGAGACGGGCAAGGGTGCGGGAACGACGGTGATCTGCCAGTTTCCGGCAACGCCGCTTGGCGTGCGTGCGGCAGCGGAATAGCAGCCGGCTCATGTCGGTCGAACGCCACCTTCCCGACGAGGCCGCCACCGCGCGGCTGGGAAACGACCTCGCCGCGGCGCTCAAGGCGGGCGATGTCGTCGCCCTGCATGGCGATCTCGGCGCGGGAAAATCCACGCTGGCGCGCGCGGTCGTCCGCTCCCTGACCGGCGATCCCGCGCTCGACGTGCCGAGCCCCACCTTCACGCTGGTGCAGGAATATGCCGCCCGCTTTCCGGCGCGGCACTTCGATCTCTACCGCGTCGCCGACGCCTCCGAACTCGACGAGCTCGGTTTCGACGACGCGGCAGCCGATGGGCTGGTGCTGATCGAATGGCCGGAGAAGGCGGAAGGGCGTCTCCCCGCCGAAGCGATCCATATCCGCCTCGCGGAGGATGGCGCCGGCCGCGTCGCGACCGTATCCGGCCCCCCCGACGCACTCGTCCGCATCGCGCGCAGCCTGTCGATCCGCGATTTTCTGACTCAGGTCGGATGGGGCGATGGCACCCGCACCTATCTTCAGGGCGACGCCTCCGCCCGTGCCTATGAAAGCGTGGCGATTGCGGGGGAGCGGCCGCGCGTGCTGATGAACGCGCCGCGCCAGCCCGACGGACCGCCCATCCGCGACGGGCTTCCCTACAGCCGCATCGCGAAGCTGGCCGAATCGGTGACGCCCTTCGTCGCCGTCGACATGCTGCTGCGTGATGCGGGCTTCGCCGCGCCGGCCATCCACGCGAGCGACCTCGATGCCGGCCTGCTCCTGATCGAAAACCTCGGCGCCGAGCCTTTTTTGCGCGACGGGCAACCGGTCGCGGAGCGCTACGCCGCCGCCGCGCAGGTGCTGGCCGACATGCACGCGGTTGACTGGCCGGCCGATATCCGCGTGGCGCAGGGTGTCGACTATCGCTTGCCCGTCTACGATCGCGGCGGCGCGATGGCGATCGAGACCGAATTGCTGCTCGACTGGTACGTGCCGCGGGTGACCGGCAGGGCGGCCTCCCCGGAGCAGCGCGCCGATTTCGCGGCCGCATGGGATGCTGTTTTCGCGCGTCTCGAAACCGCGGAAGCCTCGCTCGTCCTACGCGACTATCACTCGCCGAACCTGATTTGGCGCGACCATCTCCACGGCAACGACCGGGTCGGCATCCTCGACTTTCAGGACGCGCTCATCGGCCCGTCCGCCTATGATGTCGCATCGCTGGCCATGGATGCCCGCGTCGACATATCGCCCGAGCTGGAGGCAGCGACGGTCGCCGCCTATTGCGCGCGGCGTGCGGCAGCGGGCGCGTTCGACCGTGCCGCCTTCGCCGCGGCCTATGCGATCATGGCCGCGCAGCGCAATTCCAAGATTCTGGGCATCTTCGTGCGCCTCGACCAGCGCGACGGCAAGCCGCATTATCTGCGCCATCTGCCGCGCATCCGCGCCTATCTGGCGCGGGCGCTCGCGCATCCCGCGCTCGCGCCGGTGGCCGAAGCCTATCGGCGGCTGGGAATTATGGACGGGCAGTCATCATGACCACGCCGCGGACGGCCATGGTTCTGGCGGCCGGCCTCGGCAAGCGCATGCGGCCGATCACGGATACGATCCCTAAGCCGCTGGTAAGGATCGCCGGGAAGACCCTGCTCGATCACGGCCTCGATAGCCTCGCGGCTGCTGGCGTGTCCCGCGCGGTCGTTAACGTCCATTATCTCGGCGACCAGATCGCGCGCCATGTCGCGGCGCGAAAGTCTCCGGCCATCACCATTTCGGATGAGAGCGACCTGCTGCGCGATTCCGCCGGCGGCATCGTCAAGGCGCTGCCGCTGCTCGGCGCCGCGCCCTTCTATATCCTCAACGCCGATACGTTCTGGCTCGATGCCGGAGAGCCGAACCTGCGGCGGCTGGCGCTTGCCTGGGACGAGGCGGCGATGGATATTCTGCTCATGCTGGCAGAGACAAAAGCCGCCACCGGCCATTCGGGCGGCACTGATTTCACCCGCGCCGAAGACGGCCGCCTCGCGCGCGCCGACGGCGATCCGCACGGCCTGATCTATGCCGGGGCCGGCATCCTCCATCCACGCATCTTCGCCGGCGCTTCGGCCGAGCCGCATTCGCTGAACCGCTATTTCGACCGCGCCATCGCGGAAGGCCGGCTGTTCGGCATGGTGATGGACGGGCACTGGATCACCGTCGGCACGCCCGACGCCATACCGGCCGCCGAGCTGGCGGTCGCCCGCCACGGCGGCAGATGATGGCCACGGAAGAACGGCCGGCACGCGTTCTCTCCATTCCGGTCGGCGTGCCCTTTCTGCCCACGCTCGCGCGCGCGCTGCGCGACGGCACGCTGGTGCCGGGTTTTCGCGACGACGGCGATCCGCTGGCGCTGGCCGGCGTGACCATCTATGTGCCGACCCGTCGCGCCGCGCGCGAATTGCGCGCCGCCTTCGTCGCGGAAATCGGCGGCGGCTCGGCCATTCTCCCGACGATCCGCCCGCTCGGCGAGTTCGAGGAGGGCGCCGAAAGCTTCGAGCCCGGCGCGTCCGCTCTTTCGCTCGCGCCGCCGGTGGGCGCCATCGACCGGCTGCTGATGCTGGCGCCGCTGGTGCAGGCGTGGAAGAGCCGTATCCCCGCCCATGTCGCCGCGCGCTTCGGCGAGGATGTCACCGTGCCCGCTTCCGCGGCCGATGCGGTGTGGCTTGCCGGTGACCTCGCCGCGCTGATCGACGAGATCGAGACCGATGGCGGCGACTGGTCGCGGTTGGCGGGCCTCGTCCCCGACGAGCTGGCCGGCTGGTGGCAGATCACCCTCGAGTTCCTGTCGATCGTGACCGATTATTTGCCGGCTCAACTTTCCGAACGCCAGCGCTCCAGCCCCGGCGCGCATCGCAGCGCCATGATCGACGCGGAAGCCGCGCGGCTTACCCGCAATCCGCCATCCGGTCCCGTCATTGCCGCCGGCTCGACCGGCTCGATTCCCGCGACGGCCCGCCTGCTCGCGGCGATCGCGCGCTGCCCGCAAGGCGCGGTGGTCCTGCCCGGCCTCGACAAGGCGCTCGACGCCCGTGCCTGGGCCGAGCTCGGCCGGGCCGACGCCCCGCCCTCGACTTTCGGCCATCCGCAATATGGCTTGCACAAGCTGCTCGCCCGGCTCGGCGTTTCACGTGAATCGGTTGCCGAGATTGCTGCGGCGCGGCCTGATCTGGCGGCGCGCGCGCGCTTCGTCTCCGACGCCTTGCGGCCGGCCGAGACCACCGATCTCTGGCAGGCCGGCGTGGCTGCGGGCCTCGACGGCGTGGCGCTGGTGGAAGCTGCCAATGAGCGCGAGGAGGCGCAGGCGATCGCGGTTGCCCTGCGCCATGCGGTGAGCAACGGTACGCGCACCGCGGCGCTGGTGACACCCGACCGCGAGCTGGCGCGCCGTGTCGCGGTCGCGTTGCAGCGCTTCGGCATCACCGCCGACGATTCGGGCGGGCGCGCGCTTGCCGCGACGCCGCCGGCCACGCTGCTCGCTTTGGTCGTGGCGGCGGGCGCCGGCGCGGTCGATCCGGTCGGCCTGCTCTCGCTGGTCAAGCATCCGCTCCTGCGCTGCGGCATGCCGCGCGGCATCGTGCGCACGGCCGCCGAAACGATCGATCTCATCGCCTTTCGCGGCGGTGCCGGCCGGCCGGCACTGGACGGGCTCACGGCCTATCTTGATGCCCGCCTCGCCGCCTTGCGCCAGTCCGAATTTTCTCCCTTCTGGCTGCGCCGCATCGGCGAGGCTGAGGTCGAGAGGGCACGGCAGCTTCTGTCCGCGCTAGAAGTCGCGCTGTCGCCGCTTCGCGCACTGGCCGGTCGCGAGGTTACGGTGCCCGAGGCCGCCGCCGCGAGCGTCCGGGCGCTGGAGGCGCTGGGCTGCGACGAAACCGGCGACCTCGGGCCGCTCTATGCGGGAGAGGCGGGTGAGGCACTGGCGCAGATGCTGCGCGAACTGTGCGCGGTCGCGCGCGACTTCACCTTTGCCGCGCGCGAATGGCCCGCCATTCTCGACGCACTGCTGGCGGGCGCGATGGTGAAGCCGCGCCCCGGCGCTGACCAGCGCGTCGCCATATGGGGAACGCTGGAAGCGCGGCTGCAAAGCGTCGACACGCTGGTGATCGGTGGTCTCAACGAGGGAAGCTGGCCACGGCGCGCCACCGCCGACCGCTTCATGTCGCGGGTGATGAAGGCCGGGCTGGAGCTCGCGCCGCCCGAGCGTCGCATCGGCCAGGCGGCGCATGATTTCACCATGGCGATGGGCATGCCGGAGGTGGTGCTGACCCGTGCCTTGCGCTCGGGCGATTCGCCGGCAATCGCCTCGCGCTGGCTCCAGCGCATGACCGCGATCGCCGGCGAGGACGCGGCCGCCGCGATGCGCCGGCGCGGCGAGCGCTTCATCGTCTGGGGCAGGATGCTCGAAGCCGCGCCGCCGGTCGCGCCGGCCGTCCGGCCAGAGCCGAAGCCGCCGGTCGCGCTGCGCCCGACGCGGTTCTCGGTGACCGAGGTGGAGACGCTGCGGCGCGATCCCTATGCCGTCTATGCAAGGCGCATCCTGCGGCTGCGCCGCATCGACCCGCTGGTGCGCGACCCGGATGCGATCGAGCGCGGCAACCTGTTCCACGACATCCTGCATGCCTTCGCGCTGTCGGGCGCCGATCCGCATGCGCCGGATGCCGAGGCGCGGCTGATCGCGGCCGGCCGGGCCTGTTTCGCCGCCGAGGGCCTGCCGCGCGACATCGTCGCCGTCTGGTGGCCGCGCTTCATGGCGATGGTGCCGCATTTCATCCTGTGGGAGCGTTCGGTCCGCCCGCACGGCATCGTCGCCCGGCTGGCGGAGGCGAAGTCGAAGCCGGTCCCGATCGGCGCATCCGGCGCCACGCTGTCGGGACGTGCCGACCGGATCGACCTCCATGCCGGCGGTGCCGCCGACATACTCGACTTCAAGACGGGCTCCTCGCCCACCAAGGCGCAGGCGCACACATTGCTCTCACCGCAGCTCGCGCTGGAGGGCGCGCTTCTCATGCGCGGCGGCTTCGAGGCGGCGGGGCAGCTTATGCCGGCCGACCTCGCCTATATCCGCCTCAAGGCGAATGGCGAGGTGAAGGAGGAATCAATCCTCGAATATAGGAAGACGCCGCGCGCGGCGGACGATCTGGCCGGGGATGCCTGGCGGCGGCTGGAGCTGCTCGTCGCGCATTATGCGCGGCCGGAAGCCGGCTACAAATCGCGCGCGCTGCCGTTCCGCGAGGGCGACATGGACGGCGAATACGACCATCTGGCGCGGGTGCTCGAATGGTCGGCCGGCGCCGGTGACGAAGGCGACGACGCATGAAGCGCCATGTCCCCATCGCCACGCTCGAGGCGCAGGCGCGCGCCTCCGACCCGTCGCGCTCGGCCTGGGTGTCGGCCAATGCGGGTTCGGGAAAGACGCATGTGCTGGCGCGCCGGGTCGTGCGCCTTCTTCTGCAGGGCACCGAGCCGTCGCGCATCCTGTGCCTCACCTATACGCGCGCCGCGGCGGCCAACATGTCCAACCGCGTTTTTCGCGATCTGGCGCGGTGGGCGACGCTGCCCGATGAGGAGCTTGCCGCGGAGATCGCCGCGATCACCGGCCGGCCGGCCAGCCGCGAGGAGCGCGACGGCGCGCGGCGTCTGTTCGCGCAGGCGCTGGAGACGCCGGGCGGCCTGAAGATCCAGACCATCCATGCCTTCTGCGAGGCGGTGCTGCACCAGTTTCCGCTGGAGGCCAACATTGCCGGCCATTTCGAGATGCTGGACCAGCAGATGGAGGCCGCGCTTCTGGCCGAGGCCCGGCGCGACCTGATCGACGGCGCGGCCGATGATCGCGACACGGCGCTCGCCGCCGCCTTTGCCGACATTCTCGCAAGCGTCGGCGAATACGGGCTGGACGAGCTGCTGTCGGCGATCCTGCGCAGCCGCAACGAGCTTGCCGGCTTCATCGGCCAGCTCGCTGGCGATCCGCAGCCTTATGCGAGCCTGTTCGCGGAGTTCGGTTTCGCGCCGGACACGACTGCCGCCGGCCTCGCGGCTGCTGCCTGGCCGCTGCCGGGCTTCGATCCGACGTTCTTTCGTGCTTTCGCGGAAGCCGCGCGCGCCACCGGCGCAGGCACGGTCCTCAACAATATCCTGCCTCATGCCGAGCCGGCCTTCGCCATGGACGATCCGGTGGCGCGGCTGGAAGGCGTCGCGGCCGGCTTCCTCAAGGCCGATGGCAAGCCCTATGGCGACAGCGCCTTCAAGCGCGCGCTGGTCGACAGGCTGCCCGACCTGCCGGACCGCTATGCGGCGACGGCCGAAGCGCTGGTCGCCGCGCGCGACAGGATCGCAACGCTTTCCATGGTGACGGCGACCCGCTCGGCGCTGACGGTCGCCGACTGGCTGATCGGCCGCTACGAGACGCTCAAGCGCGCGCGGGGTTTTCTGGACTTCAGCGACCTCATCACGCGCACCGCCGCCCTTCTGGCACGCGAGGAGGCGAGCGCCTGGGTTCATTACAAGCTCGACCGGGGCATCGACCACATCTTGCTCGACGAGGCGCAGGACACCAGCCCCGACCAATGGCAGGTCGTGGAGCAGCTTGCAGCCGAGTTCTTTGCCGGCGCAGGATCGCGCGGAAACACGCGCCGCACCATCTTCGCGGTGGGCGACGAGAAACAGTCGATCTACTCCTTCCAGGGCGCGGAACCGGCCGCCTTCGCCCGCAGCGGCCGTGCCTTTCGCGAGCGGGTCGCCGGCGCGCAGGAGATTTTCGAGGAGGTCAGGCTCACCCAGTCATTCCGCTCCACCGGCGACGTGCTGTCGGCCGTCGACCGCGTCTTCGCCACCGGCGACGCGGCGCGGGGCCTCAGTTATCAGGACGATCCGGTCCGGCACGACTGGATCCGAGAGCGCGAGCCCGGCTATGTCGAGGTCTGGCAATCGCTCGGTCCCGAGGCTATCGAGCAGCCGGACGACTGGACCGAGGCGATCGACCACGCCTCCGCGCCGGCGGTGCGTCTGGCCGAGACCATCGCCGACACGATCGCCGGCTGGATCCGCCACGGCGACCTGCTCGAAGGCAAGGGCCGGCCGATCCGGCCGGGCGACGTCATGGTGCTGGTGCGCAAGCGCGACCGCTTCGTCCATGCTCTGTCGCGGGCGCTGAAGCAGCCGGGGCGGCGCATCCCGGTCGCCGGCGCCGACCGGCTGCTTTTGACCGACCACATCGCGGTCAAGGACCTGCTCGCCATCGGCCGCATCGTTCTCCAGCCGCATGACGACCTGTCGCTGGCGGCGCTGCTGCGCAGCCCGATCTTCGCCATGACCGAGGACCGCCTGCGCGAGCTCGCGGTCGGGCGTGGCGAAAGCGAGCCGCTTTTCGACATGCTGCGCCGCGCCGCCGGCGACGATCTGGAATGTGCGGCAATCGTGGAGACGCTGGAGGAATGGCGCGATGCGGCCGCCTTCCGCCCCGTCTTCGAATTCTATGCCGGCATATTGGCCGGCACGGCAAAGCGCGAGGGCGCGCGCGCGCGCCTCATCGCGCGCCTCGGCGAGGACGCCGCCGACATTCTCGATGAGTTCCTTGCCTTCGCGCTCGCCGCCGAGCGCAGCGGCACGGTAGGCCTCGAAGGCTTCATCGCGACGATGGATACGGCCGCACCCGAGATCAAGCGCGAGATGGAGCACGGGCGCGATCAGGTCAGGATCATGACCGTCCACGCCGCCAAGGGGCTGGAAGCGCCCATCGTCTTCCTCGTCGATCCCGGCAGCGCGCCCTTCAGCGCACAGCACCAGCCGCTCCTGCTGCGCTTCAGGCCGCGGCAGCGCCTATGGGAAGGCGACGGATGGCTCTGGCGGGCCGGCAATACGAAGAACGATTTCGCCCGCGCGCTGGGCGGCACGATCGGCGCGCTGGCGGAAGAGGAATATCGGCGCCTTCTCTATGTCGGCATGACGCGCGCCGAGGACCGGCTGATCGTCTGCGGTTATCATGGCGTGAAGGGGCGCCGCGCCGATACGTGGCACGCCATGGTGAGCGCCGCGCTGGCCGGCGCGCCGGAAGCGGAGGAAATGCCGGGGCCCGAGGCATGCAGGCCGGTCTGGCGCTTCCGCATCAATCCGGCCGAGCCAGTCGCCGCGCCCGCGATGCAGGCGGGTAAATCCGAAACGGCCGAGCCGCTGCCGGACCTGTTCGCACATCCGCTTCCGCCCGCGCCGCGATTGCCCCGGCCCCTGCGGCCGTCCGGCGCGGCGCTGACAGCAGATGAAGAGGACGCGGCGGCGCGCATGCCGCGCTCGCCGGTCCTCGATCCGGCGGAGCCCGAAAATCTCGCCATCGCGCGCGGCACCGCGATCCACCGCATGCTCCAGCTCCTGCCCGGCCTCCCGGAAACGGAGCGCGAGCCAGCGGCACGCCACTATCTGGATCTGGCGGGTGCCGAATGGCCTCAACAGGAGCGCGATTCGGCCCTGTCGTCGGTGATCGACATTCTCGGCGACGCGCGGTTCGCCGCACTCTTCCGGCCCGGCTCGCGCGCGGAAGTCAATCTGATGGGCACCGTGCGCATCGGCGGGCAGGAGCGCGCGGTCGCGGGAAAGATCGACCGGCTCGCCGTCGAGCCCGGCCGTGTGCTGATCGTCGACTATAAGACGAACCGCATCGTGCCCGACGGCATCGATACTGTGCCGCCCGCCTATATCGCCCAGCTCGCTCTCTATCGCGCGCTGCTCCAGCCGCTCTATGCGGACCGCGCCGTCGAGGCGGCGCTTCTCTTCACCGGCGCGCCGGTTCTGATGCCCATTCCGGCGGCGCGGATGGAGGCCGCCCTTGCCGCCCTCTCGGAGGCGTGACAAAACACGGCTTGAAGCAATCCGCTGCCGGCCCCACATTCGGGCGATATGATTTTCAGGTCAAAGGAGACCACCATGGCGACCGTCAAGATCGACAAGAGCAATTTTCAGAGCGACGTGATCCAGTCGGCCGAGCCGGTTGTCGTGGATTTCTGGGCCGAATGGTGCGGCCCCTGCAAGATGATCGCGCCGGCGCTGGAGGAGATTTCCACGGAGCTCGGCGGCAAGGTGAAGATCGCCAAGGTCAACATCGACGAGAATCCGGAGATCGCCGCGCAGTTCGGCGTGCGCTCGATCCCGACGCTGATGCTGTTCAAGGGCGGTCAGGTCGCCGACATGAAGGTGGGTGCTGCGCCAAAGACCGCGCTCTCCTCCTGGATCAACGGCAACGTCGCCTGACGCTTCATCATATGTGATGGTTCGAATGGCCCGGCTCTGCCGGGCCATTTCTTTTCAGGTCCGGGCGACCGACCGCTACGCATCGGCAACAATGCCGATCTAAAATGCGGGTTGTTTGCCCCGTTCGGGCAGCTATCGACGCTTCGCATCTTGCGTCTGCGCGCGCGAATCGCCATCTGGAGCGCAAGCTTGCGCCCTGCCGGTCGGATGAACTCGGAGCGGGGCCGCCAATCGTTCGGAGACGGAATTCTTGTCGAAGGCAGATTTCTACGAGATGCTGGGCGTCACCAGGGAGTGCGACGACGGCGCCCTGAAAAGCGCATTCCGCAAGCTGGCGATGAAATATCATCCCGACCGCAATCCCGGCGATGCGGATGCGGAACACAGGTTCAAGGAGATCAACCAGGCCTACGAGGTCCTCAAGGATCCGCAGAAGCGCGCCGCCTATGACCGCTTCGGCCATGCCGCCTTCGAACAGGGCATGGCCGGCGGGGCGGGCGGCTTCGGCGGCGGCGGTTTCTCCGACATCTTCGAGGACCTGTTCGGCGAGATGATGGGCGGTCGCCGCCGCTCCTCCGGCGGCCGCGAGCGCGGCGCGGACATGCGCTACAATATGGAGATCACGCTGGAGGAGGCCTTCACCGGCAAGACGGCGCAGATCCGGGTTCCGTCCTCCATCACCTGCAGCGACTGCTCCGGTTCGGGCGCGAAGCCGGGCACCTCGCCGGTGACATGCTCCATGTGCGCGGGCTCCGGCCGGGTGCGCGCCAGCCAGGGCTTCTTCTCCATCGAGCGGACCTGCCCGCAATGCCAGGGCCGCGGCCAGACCATCAAGGACCCCTGCCCGAAATGCGCCGGCCAGGGCCGGGTCATGGAAGAGCGCTCCCTGTCGGTCAACATCCCGTCCGGCATTGAGGACGGCACCCGCATCAGGCTCGCCGGCGAGGGCGAGGCGGGCATGCGCGGCGGCCCCTCGGGCGACCTCTACATCTTCCTGTCGGTCAAGCCGCACGAATTCTTCCAGCGCGACGGCGCCGACCTCTATTGCAAGGTGCCGATCTCGATGACGACGGCGGCGCTGGGCGGCCAGTTCGAGGTCGCGACCCTTGACGGGACGCAGACCCGCGTGAAAGTTCCGGAAGGAACGCAGAACGGCCGCCAGTTCCGGCTCAAGGGCAAGGGCATGCCCGTCCTTCGCCAGCCGCAGGTCGGCGATCTGTACATTCAGGTGGCCGTGGAGACCCCGCAGAACCTGTCGCGCCGCCAGCGCGAGCTTCTGGAGGAATTCGAAAAGCTCTCGTCGACCGAGAACAGCCCGCAATCGGCCGGCTTCTTCAGCCGGATGAAGGATTTCTTCGAGTCCTTCGGGGAATAGAGCAATCCCAGGAAAAGTGCGCAGCGGTTTTCCGTCCGGGATTGCGGGAATAAGGATGCGGGGACAGTCGCCGCCGGCCACTTGCCTCGCGCGCGATTGACCGTAAGTAAGAGAAGGTGCCGAGAGGGAGACCCGGATGACCACGCGACCAGGACTGCGCAAGGCATTCACCGAGCGCTTCGACGAGGAGCTGCGCTTCTTCAAGGGCTGGGTAGCCAAGCCACGCGAGGTCGGATCGATCATCCCGACGAGTTCGGTCACGGCGCGCAAGATGGCGTCGATCTGCGATCCGCATTCGGGCCTGCCGGTTCTGGAGCTGGGACCGGGCACCGGCGTCATCACCAAGGCCATTCTCGGCCGAGGCATCGCGCCGAAGGACCTCTATCTGGTCGAATATTCCGAGGATTTCGTCCAGCATCTGCGGCGCAACTATCCCGGCGTCAACGTCATCCACGGCAACGCCTTCGACATCGACAACACGCTTCCGCGCGCCGAGGTGCCGCTCTTCGATTCGGTCGTCTCCGGCGTGCCGCTGCTCAATTTCCCGGTTCAGCAGCGCGTCCGCTATGTGGAGTCCCTGCTCGACCGGCTGGCACCCGGCCGGCCCATTGTGCAGCTCACCTATGGGCCGAAGTCGCCGGTTCCGCCCGGCATGGGCAATTACCGCGTCACCCATTTCAACTTCATCGTCCGCAACATCCCGCCGACGCAGCTCTGGCTCTACAGCCGCGGCGAGCCCGTGCTTCCGCGGCCGAGGCAGTGAGCCGTCGCTGATGAGAGTCGTCTCCCGGATCCTCGTCTTCGCCGGGTCCACCCGGCAGGGCGCCTATTCCGGCCGCGTCGCCGATCTCGCGCAGCGCGAGCTGGCCCTGCAGGGCGCGGAGGTCACGCGCATCTCGCTGGCCGACTATGCGCTGCCGATCATGGATCAGGACCTGGAGAAGGAGCACGGCGTGCCCGACAATGCGGTGCGGCTGGCGCGCCAGTTCGTCGAGCACGATGCGCTGCTCATCGCCACGCCCGAATATAACGGCTCCATTCCGCCCCTGCTCAAGAACGCCATCGACTGGGTGAGCCGCGTGCGCCGCGACGGCAACACGACCCTGCGGCCGCTGCCCGGCAAGGTGGTGGCTTTGTGCTCCTCGTCCGATGGTCATTTCGCCGGCATCCGCTCGGCCAATCACCTGCGGGCGGTGCTGGCGCATTGCCAGATGGAGGTGATCGCGCCGCAGGTCTCCGTGCCCAATGGCGCGGAAGCCTTCGACGAGGACGGCAACTTCCGGCAGGAAAGGCTGCGTAAGGGGATGGAGAGACTGTGCCGCACGCTCATCGAACACGCGAAGCTTCTGAGCGACCGGGCCGAGCCGTGAGCGCGGACGGCGACATGCGCGACCGGTTGATCGTCGGCCTGGACGTGCCGACGCTCAAGGAAGCGGAGGCCGTCGTGGCGGAGCTGGGCGACGAAATCTCCTTCTACAAGGTCGGCTACCAGCTCGTCTTCGCCGGCGGGCTCGACTTCGCCCGCGACCTTGCGGCGAGCGGCAAGAAGGTCTTCCTCGACATGAAGCTGCTCGACATCGACAATACGGTGGCGAAGGGCGTCGAGAACATCGCCCGCATGGGCATGACCATGCTGACGCTGCACGCCTATCCCAAGGCCATGCGCGCCGCGGTCGAGGCCGCGCGGGGCTCGCCGCTCTGCCTCCTCGGCGTCACCGTGCTCACCTCAATGGACGACGCCGACCTTGCCGAGGCGGGCTATGCCGGATCGGCGGCGCAGCTTGTCGAAAGGCGCGTGGCGCAGGCCCGCGAGGCCGGCATGGGCGGCGTCGTCTGCTCGGCCGCGGAAGCACGGGCGGTGCGCGGCATCGTCGGGCCCGGCATGGCGGTGGTGACGCCGGGCATCCGTCCCGCGGGCGCCGCGCGTGGCGACCAGAAGCGCGTCATGACGCCGGCCGATGCGCTTGCCGCGGGCGCCAGCCATCTGGTCGTGGCGCGTCCCGTCATAGCCGCCGCGGACCGTGCAGCGGCCGCGCGCGCGATTCTCGCGGAAATGCGCACCGCCTGACGGAGGCGAAGGCCTCTTCACGATTTGTCAGGGAACCTTCGGCAGGCTTATATATTGCATTGCAGCAAAACATGTTTAGTTTTGCTGGATAACGTGTTGCCCGCCAGCCCGAACGGCGCGGGCCTGAGGCCTTCATGTATTATCAGCTCTATGAACTGAATCATGCCGCGTTGCAGCCCGCCAGGGCCTATGCGGATGCGATGCGCCTTTTCTACTCGAACCCGCTCAATCCCCTCGCGCAGACCGCGTGGGGCCGTTCGCTCGCGGGCATGGCGGAGCTTTTCGAGCGGACGACGCGCCGCTACGGCAAGCCCTCCTTCGGCCTCGACGAGGTGAAGATCGACTTCCGCATCGTGCCGGTCACGGAGAAGGTCGTCTGGTCGCGGCCGTTCTGCGACCTGATCCATTTCCAGCGCGAGCTTCCCGCCGGCCGCAAGCCCGACCCGAAGCTGCTGATCGTCGCGCCCATGTCGGGCCACTATGCCACCCTGCTTCGCGGCACGGTCGAATCGATGATGCAGCATGCCGATGTCTACATCACCGACTGGACCGATGCGCGTATGGTGCCGCCGGCCGCCGGCCGCTTCGATCTCGACGACTATATCGACTATGTCGTGGAGATGCTGCACCATCTAGGCCCGGGCACGCATGTCATGGCCGTGTGCCAGCCCTCGGTGCCCGTGCTGGCCGCCGTGGCGCTGATGGAGGCGAAGGGCGACGATTGCGCGCCCTCCACGATGACGCTGATGGGGGGCCCGATCGACACGCGGCGCAATCCCACCGCGGTGAACAGGCTGGCGCAGGAAAAGGGCATCGACTGGTTCCGCGACAATGTGATCATGAGCGTGCCGTGGCCCAATCCCGGTTTCGGCCGCGATGTCTATCCCGGCTTCCTCCAGCTCTCGGGCTTCATGTCGATGAATCTCGACCGGCACATCATCGCCCACAAGGATTTCTTCCTTCATCTGGTGAAGGACGACGGCGATTCGGCCGAGAAGCACCGCGAATTCTACGACGAATATCTGGCCGTGATGGACCTGACGGCCGAGTTCTATCTCCAGACGGTGGAGACCGTCTTCGTCAGGCACGCCTTGCCCAAGGGCGAGATGACCCATCGCGGAAACCGCGTCGATCCCGCCGCGATCCGCAACACGGCGCTGCTGACGATCGAAGGCGAGAACGACGATATTTCCGGCGTCGGGCAGACGCAGGCCGCCCACGATCTCTGCGTCAACATCCCGGCGGAGAAGCGGGTGCACTACCTGCAGCCGAAGGTCGGCCATTACGGCGTCTTCAACGGCTCCCGTTTCAGGGCCGAGATCGTTCCCCGTATCGTGGATTTCATGCGCAGCCATGGCGGGTCTTCAGCCGCGCGGCCTGCCGCCCGCGCCGCTGCCGCACGAAAGGGCTGATTCCGCCGATTGAGCAATTCCAGCAAAAGTGCGTAGCGGTTTTGCGTCCGGAATTGCGCAAGCCAGGAATGGAGATTCCCGCTTTTCCATGAAAAACGGGAATCTCCTGGCAGGCGATCCTCCCCACCTGTGTGCCCAATGTCACACTCGCCCATCGCAACGGCCCCCGGAACCGCGAACAAGCCGCCGTGAATTGACACGCGCGCCGACCCCATCTTAACGTTTTATAAAAGACTGTGATTTTTGGGGATGGGCGAATGGGCGTCATGTCGCGGAGCCTCCGCGTCTGGCTTTATGGAGCTCTTGCGCTGGCGCTTGTTGCTGCAACGGGGGCGAAGATTGCCGTTGCAGGCTCGATGTCGGTCGGCAAGCAGACCTCGCAGCCGATCGGCCACTACGAATTTTGCCGGGCGAAGCCGGTCGAATGCGCCGTCCGGCCGGTCGACCAGCATGTTCTGGTCCTCGACAATGCCGCCTGGCAGCGGCTTGGCGACGTGAACCGCGTTGTGAACCGCGCCGTCAAGCCGATGAACGACATCGACATTTACGGCAAGGATGAGGTCTGGGTCTATCCGGACGCCGGCGTCGGCGACTGCGAGGACTATGTGATGGAAAAGCGCCGCCGGCTGGCGGGCGCGGGCATCTCGCTTGCCAACCTGCTCATCACCGTGGTGCGCAAGCCGGACGGCGAAGGCCATGCCGTGCTGACCGTGCGGACGGATCGTGGCGATTTCGTCCTCGACAATCTCAACAACGACGTGAAGCTGTGGAGCGACACCGGCTATCGCTTCCTCAAGCGGCAGGCGAGCTACCACACCGGCCGCTGGGTGTCGCTGGTCGAGGAGCGAAACATGCTGGTCGGCGCCGTCCAGTAATTGCCGCCGGTCTGATCACCCGCTCCGAGTCATTTTGGCGACATCAACCTCTGCCATCCTGACAGGATGGATGAGGCTTTATGCGAGCGCGAGCAGCAACCGCCTGTGGAAGATTCATCGAGACAGACGATGGTCATGACGGGGGGTACCTCCGGCTTTGGCCTTCTCGCACTGTCGCAACTGGAAGGTCCGGACCGTCGTATCGTGATTGGCGCACGCCGTTTGAGGACGGGCGAGGGGATGCTTCCGCTTGATCTTTCGAGCCTGGACAGCGTGCGGCAGTTCGCTGAACGGGTGCTCCGCGCGGTTCCGCACGCACCGATCAATGCCCTGATCCTCAATGCCGGGCTTCACAGCACGAATCCGGTGGCACGCAGCGCCGACGGCTACGAACTCACCTTCGCGACCAATCATCTGGGTCACTACCTGCTGCTGCGTCTGCTGATGCCCCGGCTTGCGGATGACGCCAGGGTGATCGTTACGACGAGCGGAACGCATGATCCTGCCGAGCGGACGGGATTCCCGCCTCCGCGCCACGCCGACGCCCGGCTCCTCGCCCATCCCGAACGGGACACCGGCATCGACCTTTCCTCGCCGGTGGCCGCGGGCCGCGCCTTCTATGCCGCGTCGAAGCTGGCGAACGTGCTGACCGTCCGCAGGCTGGCGCGATTGGCTGAAGAGGAGGGGCGCCGGTGGACGGTGCTTGCCTTCTGTCCGGGACAGGTGCCGGGCACCGGACTCGTCCGTGACTATCCCGCGCCGATGCGGTTGGGCTGGCGTCTGGCCGGCCTGCTCGCGAGCGTCCCGTTCGCGGCCCGGCTGATGGGTGTGAATACGGCTCAGGCGGTGGCTGTGGCTCTTGCCGGCCTGGCGAAAGGGGAGCTAAGCGTGCCTCCGGGACGACACTACGCGGCGGTGTGGCGGGGGACGATCACTTGGCCGAACCCGTCGGAACTCGCTCGCCGCGACGATGTCGCTGACGCGCTGTGGCATGACAGCGCGTTGCTGGTGGGACTCTCCGACGTCGACCTCACCTTGTCACGCAACGCCTGACTTCGCGCTGGACCCTTCACGACAGATATTCGTGACAGGAAGCATCAATATTTTCAAAGGGCCCACCGCATGGCAGGCCCTTTGAACGCTGCGGCACGGTTACTTCACCAGCCCTTGCAGCCACTGGAAATACATCGGGTTGATGCGCACCGCCGTGTTGGCGTTGGGGCTTTCGGCGACATTGATGCCGAAGATGGTCCGCTCGTCGTTTTCCGGCGTGTATTTGTAGACCGCCGAGCCGCTCGAGCCGGGGAACGTGTCGCACAGATACTGGAAATACATGTCGGCCAGCGCCTGCTGGGGAACGTCGCAATTGGCGCGCCACATTGTGCCGGCCGGCTTGTCGCCGGGATAGCCGATGATGTTGGCGAAGAAGCCCTGCAGGTCGTTGTCGTAGCCATAGGCCATCCAGCCGACCTGCTCGCCGATCGGCTTCTGCAGCACCACGATGCCGATGTCCCACGGCACCACGGAGCCGTAATAGCCCTTGTAGTTGGTGACGAAGCCCTCGAAGATGTGGGCCGTCTCATATTCGTAGGCGCCGAAGGGCGCGGTCTGCATGTCGAGCAGGCCGGGCGCGAAGATGAAATTGTCGAGCCAGCCGTCCTCGTGGCTGTAGAGGCAGTGCGCGGCGGTCAGCACCGTGCGCGGCCCGATCAGCGTCGCCGAGCAGTTGCCCACGCCGCCGTCCTTCGTCTCGCCCTGGAGCAGGCCGATGGAACGGAACGGATAGGGCGAGCTGTCGGTGATCTGGACGCGGTCGTCGTCGCCGAACACCTGACGCGTGTCGCCCTCCTTGAAGGCGGGATCGGTGCCGGGATTCATGCTCTGCTCGCCGCCCAGGGCGCGCTTGACCGCATCGCTTGCCGGCGCGCGCTTTTCCTCGCCGTTGCGCGAGCGCGAGACGGTGCCGAAATCGCGCTCCAGCTTGCCGGGATCGAGATCGAGGTCGCGTGTTTCCACGCCCTCTTCCTTGAGCTCCAGCGGCGCGATCGGCTCGGCGTCGGTCGACAGCGCGGGGCCCCCCGGCCCGGATCGCGCACTTTCACCGCTGCCGGTGCTGCCGCCCGATGATTCGTTTGCCGAAGCCGGCAATGCGAGAAGTGTTGCTGCCAGCATCGATGATGCAAGCATTGTCGTGCACTTATACTTCATGTTGAGACTCTCCCAAAGTCAGCAAGGTGACGGACAAGAAGAGCCAATGATGTCGATATGATGGTGGCCGCGCCCCCGCTTCCCCATCTTGCATCGCAAGCAGCCAAGCCCGTCCGCCTCCCCTTGTAGCCCCGCTGCCACGGCGGCGTAAAGCACGCCGCAAATATTCCTTGTTTCCGGCCGACATAAGCTTTCGCCGGCAACATCCTGGGCTTAAATGTCGCCGGCATCGTCCCGTGCCGCAACACACGGGAATCGCATTTTCACTGTCTCAGGAGGACAACTTGACTATTCTTCGCAAGAAAGCATCGCTCGCGGCACTGGCGCTCATGGCCATGGCCGGCGCGATGGCCTCGCCGGCGCCCGTGATGGCGCAGGAGGATATCGAACGTCCCGAACTCTCGCCGATGAGTCGCGTGCCGGCGCTGCGTGAGGAGCTCGAAACCGACGATGACGACCGCGTTTTCGGCGGCAAGGAGGCCAACAAGGGCGCCTGGCCGTTCCAGGTCGCGCTGCTCACCGCCAACATGCTCGACGACAGCGCCGAATCGCAGCCGAATGCGCAGTTCTGCGGCGGCAGCCTGATCGCGCCGCAATGGGTGCTGACCGCCGCGCACTGCCTCTACAATTACGGCGAGGCCATCGCGCCCGACACGGTCGTCGTGCTGACCGAGGCGACCTCGCTCGACGAGGGCAAGCGCTACAATGTGGCCGAAGTGATCGTGCATGAGGGCTACAGCCCCCAGACGCTCGACAACGACATCGGCCTCCTGAAGCTGGCGGGGCCGGCAACGGCGCCGGTCATCCCGATGGCGACGGAAAATGTCGAGACCGGCCCGGCCACCGTGATCGGCTGGGGCATGATGGAAAACGGCACCTTCCCCATGTCGCTGATGGAGGCGCAGATCGACCTGCAGCCGAACCAGGCCTGCAATACGGGCATCAAGGAAATCTATGCCCGCGACCTCAACCGCATCCTGGGCGATTTCTCCACACGCATGCGCTATTCCGAGGCCGGCATCGCCGAGGCGACCAAGGCGATCGCCGCCACCATGGGCGACCCGCTGACCGCCAACATGCTGTGCGCCGGCATCAAGGACGGCGCGCGCGACGCCTGCAACGGCGACAGCGGCGGCCCCCTCTTCGCCATGCAGAACGGCAAGCCGGTTCAGGTCGGCATCGTGAGCTGGGGCGAAGGCCCTATGGACGGCGGCGCCGCCTGCGGCCATGAGAATGCCTATGGCATCTACACAAGGCTGGCCAACTACAAGAGCTGGGTTGCCGCCAAGACCGGCATGTAGTTGCGTTACAGTGCAGCGGATAAGAAAAGGGGCGGCATCTGCCGCCCCTTTTTCTGGTTCAGAGGATTTCCTTCGAGGCGACCGTCGAGTCCGCATTGAGCCGGTAGACAACCGGCACGCCGGTGCCGAGCTCCATCGCCACGACCTCCTCGCCCGTCATCCCGTCCAGCGCCATGATGAGCGCGCGCAGCGAATTGCCGTGCGCGGCGACGAGCACCGTCTCGCCGCGCAGCACATGCGGCTGGATGTCGTGCAGATAATAGGGCCAGACGCGCGCGCCGGTATCCTTGAGGCTTTCGCCGCCGGGCGGCGGCACGTCATAGGAGCGGCGCCAGATATGCACCTGCTCCTCGCCCCATTTGGCCCGCGCATCGTCCTTGTTGAGGCCGGACAGGTCGCCATAGTCGCGCTCGTTGAGCGCTTGGTTGCGGATCGTCTCGAGCCCGCTCTGGCCGGTCGCTTCCAGAATGTGGGCGCAGGTGGTCTGCGCGCGCGCCAGCACCGAGGTGAAGGCGATGTCGAATTTGAGCCCGCGCGAGGCAAGCTTCGCGCCTGCCGTCTTGGCTTCGGCATGACCCTGCTCCGTCAGGCCCGGATCCTTCCAGCCGGTGAACAGGTTCTTGAGGTTCCATTCGCTCTGGCCGTGGCGGACGAGGACGAGGGTTCCGGACATTGCGGCTTGTTCCTTTCGGGTTCGGATGGAGGGGTCAGGAAAGACCCAGCACGTCGCGCATGGAATAGAGACCGGGCTTCCTGTCGCGCGCCCAGAGCGCGGCCTTGACCGCGCCGCGCGCGAAGATGGCGCGGTCCTCGGCCTGGTGGGACAGCGTGATGCGCTCGCCCGGACCGGCGAGGATGACCGAATGGTCGCCGACGACCGAGCCGCCGCGCAGCGTGGCGAAGCCGATCGTGCCCGCCTCGCGCGCGCCGGTGTGGCCGTCGCGGACGCGCACCGCATTTTCCGCCAGCGCGATGGCGCGCCCGGCGGCTGCGGCCTCGCCCAGCAGCAGAGCGGTGCCGGAGGGCGCATCCACCTTGTTGCGATGGTGCATCTCCAGCACCTCTATGTCGAAATCGGCCGCATCCAGCGCCCGCGCGGCCTGCTCGACCAGCACGGCGAGCAGGTTGACGCCGAGACTCATATTGCCGGACTTGACGATTGTGGCGTGGCGCGCGGCTGCGGCGATCTTCGCATCGTCGTCCGCCGTGCAGCCGGTCGTGCCGATCACATGGACGATGCGCGCCTGCGCGGCGTAGCCGGCAAGCTCCACGCTTGCCGCGGGGGTGGAGAAATCGAGCACGCCGTCGGCCGTTGCGAGCACCGGCAGCGGATCGTCGGTGATGGCGACGCCGAGCGGGCCCAGCCCCGCCAGTTCGCCCGCATCGCGGCCGAGATGCGGCGAACCCTTGCGCTCCAGCGCAGCGACGAGCCGCGCGCCGGGAATCTCGTGGATGGCGCGCGCCAGCGCCTGGCCCATGCGGCCGGCCGCCCCGACAACCACCAGCGCCATATCGTCCATGGGAGGTCCCCTTTTTGTGCGAAAGAGCTATGCCGCGCGCGGCGCGCCGATGCAACCGCCGGAGCATTTTCGGATCGAATTGAATCGTCCACCGTCGCGCGTGAAGCACCCCCACCCTTACCCTCCCCACAAGGGGGAGGGGATCGTCAGCCTCTCAGAATCCCCTCCCCCTTGTGGGAGTGGTATGGGGTGGGGGTTCTGCGGCAGGGCCACTTGCAGCAAAAGTGTGGCGCGGTTTGCGCCCAGAATTGCGTGAAGCAGGGCGGCTCAGCGGCGCCAGCGCCTGCCTTTCGTCTCCACGCCGAAGCGATGCGGCTCGCGCGCATAGGCGGCCAGCCCCACGAGCGCCGCCAGCGGATGCGCCACCACATGCACGGGCATGGCGCGGACGAGCGCGCCATGCGGCGCCTTGTCGTCGAAGGCGGCGCGGAACAGGCCGCTTTGCAGGGCAGGCACAATCTTCTGCGCGATGCCGCCGGTGAGATAGACGCCGCCCCGCGCCATGAAGACGAGCGCGAGGTCGCCGGCGAAGCGGCCGAGGCAGGTGACGAAGAGATCGACCGCCTCGACGGCCTGGCCGTTGCCGCGCGCCAGCGCGGCGGCGGTGATGTCCGCCGGATCGGTCATTTCAGGCGCGACGCCGTCGGCGGCGCAGATGGCGCGGTAGATGTTCACCAGCCCGCGCCCGCACAGCATCTGCTCGCCCGATATGCGCCCCTCGATCGGCTCCAGATGCGGCCAGATTTCGTGGTCGCGCACCGTGCGCGGGCCGATATCGACATGGCCGCCTTCGCCCGGAACCGGGATCCACATGTCGCGGGCATGGACGAGGCCGGCCACGCCGAGCCCCGTGCCGGGACCCATCACCACGCGTCCGCCGGGCAGGACGGGGTGTTCCGGGCCGATGGGAACCATGTGCTCGCGGCCGAGCGCCACGACGGCCAGCGCCTGCGCCTCGAAATCGTTGAGCACGATCACGTCCGACAGGCCGATCGTGTCGAAGAGCTGCCGGGGGCGCACGATCCAGTCGCAATTGGTCAGGTCGATCTCGTCGCCGTCCACCGGGCCGGCCACCGCCAGCACGGCGGTGCGCGGCGCAAGGTCCGGTCGGGCCGCAATCGCCGTGGCGATCGCATCGTCGATGGTGGCGAAAGCGGCGGTCTGCATGACCGGGAAGTCGATCGCCGGATCGTCCAGCGAAGGCAGGATCGAGAAGCGCGCATTTGTGCCGCCGATATCGCCCAGCAGCACGGGAAACGCGTTCCTGTCGTCCATAACGCCTTTCAGGTCGCCAGCCCCGCAGGGCGGCGACCGCCTCTCTTGTCTCGCCTCCGACAGCCCATAACACGGCAGGCGGCGGCGCGCACCGGGCTCTGTCAGTCGGCGGGCCGCGGCGTCGGCAACGGCACGGCGGCGGCCGGCACCGGCGCGAAGGCGTTGGCGGTGACGGGCGTCACGGGGCCGGCGACGGTCGAGCCGCCGCGTCCGGTGACGGTGACCACCTGCTCGTTGGCTGGCGACGGCGCCGCCAGAACCGCGCGGCATTCCTTCGGCAGCGCGGCGAGCGTCATCACGTCGCGCGCGCGGGGCTTAGCGGGGCCTTTCGCCGGGCGCCATGGTTCCTCGGTGAACCACCATGCCAGCGACTTGTCGCATCCGTCCGACTTCGGCACCGGGTCCTGCTCGCGGCAGCCCGACGAGCCGGGCTGGCAGCCGATGCGGATGTGGAAATGCGAATCGTGCCCCCAGAAGGGCCGCACCTTGTTAAGCCATGAGCGGTCGCCGGTGACGGTGTCGCACAGCTTCTTCTTGATGCCCGGATGGACGAGGATGCGTTCGACCTGGCTGTAGCTCGCGGCGCGTTTCAGCACGGCCTCATGGGCCGGCGTCCAGCGCCGGTCGTCGACATAGAGCGAATCACCCTTGAGCATGGAGCGCATCTCGATCGATTCGCGCTCGCCCGGCGACAGGCGGCGTTCCGGCATGGGAGTGAACCAGATGTCGGCATCGAGTCCGATCTGGTGCGAGGCATGGCCGCTCAGCATCGGCCCGCCGCGCGGCTGCGAGATGTCGCCGATCAAGAGGCCGGGCCACCCGTCCGTCGCCGCATCGCGGGAGAAGCGCTCCAGCAGGTCGATCATCGCCGGATGCCCCCAGCGCCGGTTGCGCGACAGGCGCATGGCCTGCCAGTGCGGCCCGTCGGTCGCGATCGCCACGCCGCCGCTGAAGCAGCCTTTCGAATAGAAGCCGTAGGAACGCGCATTGTTCGCCACCGCTGGCAGCGGTTCGTTGCCGAACAGATCCTTGGCCAGAGGTTCGGCTTGCGCTGTCAGTCCGCCAGCCAGCATGGCCGGGATCAGCAGCGCCAGCGACGCGATCCGCATCCATGACATCATGTCGTGTTCCTCGTTCTCGCGCCCCTGCGACGAACACTGGAATCGGCTTGGTTACCGAAGAGTGAATGGCGCGTCGGGCGGCGAAATTGTGACCTCATGCCGCGCGGTTCACCCCCACCCCTTACCCCTCCCCACAAGGGGGAGGGGGATTCTGCAAGGTTGCCGCCACCCTTTCGGGATAGACCGGAGGTAAGGCGCGGCGTCTCAGAATCCCCTCCCCCTTGTGGGGAGGGGTAAGGGGTGGGGGGGCATGAAGGCATTCGCCTAACGCCAGTTGCCGTCGCGCCACATGGCATCGAGCGCGACCCGGTAGTTCGGATACTGGAAGGCGTAGCCCGCCGTCTTGAGCTTCGCATTGGCGACGCGCTTGGTCTCGCCATAGAAGGAACGCGCCATCGGCGTCATGTCGGCGTCGTCGAAGGCGATCTCGGGCGGCGGCTCCACGCCCATCAGCCCGGCTGCATAGCTCACCACGTCCTGCGGCGGCGAGGGCTCGTCGTCGGAGACGTTGAAAGGCCCGTCGAGCTCCCTGCCTGCCAGCAGGTCGAGCGCGCCGGCAATGTCTGCGACATGGATGCGGTTGAAGATCTGGCCCGGCTTGACGATGCGCCTTGCAGTGCCGGCGGCGAGATTGGCGAAGGCGTTGCGGCCCGGCCCGTAGATGCCCGACAGGCGCAGCAGGGCGACCGGAACGCCGGCCGCGCGCCCCGCCGCCGTCCATGCCTGTTCGGCCGCGAGACGTCCGTCGGATCGGCCCGGCCGCGGCAGGCAGGCGCTTTCCTCCGTCACCCATGCGCCGTCGTGATTGCCGTAGACACCGACGGTCGAGAGATAGCCCACCCAGCGCAGGGCAGGCAGGGCCTCCTTCATCGGCTGCCGGAGCGCACTAAGGAACGGGTCGTCGGGTGCGGGCGCTGCCGACACGACGAGATGCGTCGTGCGCCGCAGCGCATCCGCGAGTTCGGGCGAGATCGCCGTTCCGTCGAAGACCAGCGGCGTGATTCCGGACGCGCTGAGCGAGCTCGCCTTTTCCGCCGAGCGGCGCGTGCCCGCAATGTCCGCGCGGTCCTTCAGGCGCGCCGCGAAGGCGCGGGCGGAATAGCCGGCGCCGAGAAGGAGAAACCGCGTCGTCATGCTGCCTCGCTGCGATCCTTGCCGACGATCCGCCATTCCGATGCGACATCCGCATCGCTTTCGTCGCGCATCCGTTCCGCCGCCATGCGCAGCGCCTCGGCGGGCGCCAGCCGCGCCAGCGCCCACACCGCCGCGCCGCGCACGACCGGCGCGGGATCGGAGGCCAGGGCGCGGACCTGCCCGGCAAGCGCGGCCTCGCCGGAATTGCCGGCCGCGATCAGCACATTGCGCACGAAGCGGTCGCGCCCGATGCGCTTGACCGGCGAGCCGGAGAAGCGGGCGCGGAAAGCCGCATCGTCCAGCGCCAGCAGTTCGGCGATGGCCGGCGCCGTCAGGTCCTCGCGGGCGGAAAGCTTCGCCTCGCTGGCGGCCTGCGCGAACTTGTTCCACGGGCAGGCGGCGAGGCAGTCGTCGCAGCCATAGATGCGATTGCCCATCGCGTGGCGGAATTCCTGCGGGATCGGCCCCTTGTTCTCGATGGTGAGGTAGGAGATGCAGCGGCGCGCATCGAGCTGGTAGGGCGCCGGGAAGGCGTCGGTCGGGCAGATGTCGAGGCAGGCGCGGCAGGAGCCGCAATGGTCGGTCTCGGGCGCGTCGGGCTCCAGCTCGGCCGTGGTCAGGATCGCGCCGAGGAACAGCCACGAGCCGAACTGGCGGCTGACGAGGTTGGTGTGCTTGCCCTGCCAGCCGAGGCCGGCCGCGGCGGCGAGCGGCTTCTCCATCAGCGGCGCGGTGTCGACGAAGACCTTCACGTCGGCCCCGCTCTGCGACGCGAAGCGGCCCGCCAGCTCCTTCAGCCTGCCCTTGATGACATCGTGATAGTCGCGGTTGCGCGCATAGACGGAAATATAGGCGCGGTCACGCTGGTGAAGCAGCGGCAGCGGGTCGTGGTCCGGGCCGTAATTCATGCCGAGCATGATGGCGCTGCGCGCCTCCGGCCACATGGCCGTGGGGCGGCTGCGGCGCGCCTGCGTCTCGGCCATCCAGCCCATCTCGCCATGGCGGCCGGCGGCAAGGAATTTCGCCAGCCGCGCGGCGGTCTCGTCGGAACCGTCGGCGCGGGTCACCCTGACCACGTCGAAGCCTGCCGCCCGCGCGGCCGTGTCGAGCAGCGCGCGCAGGCGCTTCATATCGCCGGATGGTCCGGCGGCGCGCATCAGAAATCGAGGTCCGCGTAGTGCGAGACCGGCGACAGGCCGCGCACGCGGTCGGCCAGCAGCGGCCGGAAGGCGGGACGCGACTTCATGCGCGAATACCATTCGCGCGCCGCCGGATAGTCCTGCCAGGGGATCTCGCCGAGATAGTCGAGCACCGAGAAGGTCGCGGCTGCCGCGAGGTCGGCATAGGTCAGCCGGTTACCGGCCAGCCAGTTGCGCGTGCCGGCGAGCCAGTTGGCATATTTCAGGTGCTGGCGGATGTTTGTGCGCGCGGCGCGGATGACGCCGGCATCGGGCGCGCCGCCGGAGCCGTCGGCCATATGGGGCTTCAGCACCCGCTCGCGCACCAGATGGCGCGTCACCTCGGTCTCGGCCTTGTCGAGGAACCATTCGATCAGCCGCCGGATCTCGGCACGCTCGAACGGGTCCTCCGCGAAGAGCCGCTTGTCGCGCTTGTAGGCGCCGCGCGTCTCGTCGACATATTCGGCGATCACGCTGGCGCCGACGATCGGCACGTCGCCCTCTGCCAGCAGCACCGGCACGTTGCCTGCGGGGTTGAGCGCCAGGAACTCCTTGCGCCGTATCCACGGCTTCTCCTCGATCAGCGCGAGCTCCTCGCTGTACTCGCCGAAGGAAAGGCGGACGAAACGGCAGCCGGCGAACAGCGGGAAATGGAAAAGCGTCAGCATTACGCGGCGAACATCCCTCGGGTCTGGCAATGTGCGGTCGGGGCGGATAAGTCTCGGCAGCCCGATTCCCGGGCGAACGACCACGGTCGCGACCTATAGGCGCAGAGCCCCGTGGTGACAAGCATCCCGCGTGGAGAGCCCATGCCCGACCAGTCCATCATCCAGGCTTTCCTGCTGGGCATCCTCGAAGGCCTGACCGAGTTCATTCCCGTCTCCTCGACCGGACATATCCTGCTTGCCGGGCATTTTATGGGCTTCCGATCGACCGGCAAGGCCTTCGAGGTGCTGATCCAGCTCGGCGCGATCCTCGCCATCCTCAGCGTCTATTTCGGCCGGCTCTGGTCGATGCTGGTCAGGCTGCCGCGCGACCGGGGGACGCAGTATTTCGTCCTCGGCATCCTCGTCGCCTTCCTGCCGGCGGCGGTGATCGGTGCGCTGGCGCATGGCTTCATCAAGACGGTGCTGTTCGAATCGCCGATGACCATCTGCATCGCGCTGATCGTCGGCGGCATCGTGCTTTTGTGGGTGGACCGCTGGGCGCTGCGGCCGAAATATACCGACATCACGCAATATCCGATGGGCGTCTATTTCGGCATCGGCCTGTTTCAATGCCTCGCCATGATCCCCGGCACGTCGCGCTCGGGCTCGACGATCGTCGGGGCGCTGCTGCTCGGCGCCGACAAGCGCTCGGCGGCGGAATTCTCCTTCTTCCTCGCCATGCCCACGATGGCCGGCGCCTTCGCCTACGATCTCTACAAGAATGCCGACATCCTCTCGGCCGCCGACCTGCCGATCATCGCCACCGGCTTCGTGACATCCTTGATCGCCGCGGTCTTCGTGGTGCGCGGCCTGCTCGATTTCGTGTCGCGTCGCGGCTATGCGCTGTTCGGTTGGTGGCGCATCGTCGTCGGCGCGCTCGGGCTGGCCGCCCTGCTCATCTGGGGCTGAAGCTCTTAGAGGAAGCCGGCGATGCCCTGGCGCAGCATGTCCAGCGCCAGCAGCGTCACGCCGATGCGGAACCATTTGCGGAAGCTTTCCTCCGGGATGCGGTCGAGCAGGGTCGTGCCGTAGACGGTGCCGAGGAAGCCGGACGCGATCATGGCGAGGATGAGCGGCATCCAGGCGGCGAAGGCGAAGCCGGCCAGCGCGAAGACGACGATCTTGAGCCCGTGCTGGGCGATCATGGCCGCGCCGTGGGTGGCGACCAGCGCCTTGCGGTCGCCGGCGAAGATCTGCGCGAAGAGAGCCGACAGCAGCGGCCCGGTCGCGCCGACGAACATGGAGATGACGGCCAGCACCGCGCTGGCGACGGCCAGCGTCGCCGGGCCGATGCGGTCGGCCTTGGGTATCGCGATCCATGTGATGGCGATGACGAAGCAGCCGAGCACCAGCTTGAGCAGCGCGTCGGGCAGTTGCACCACGACGAAGAAGCCGGCAATGGCGCCGATCACGCTGCCGGCGGCGAAGGGCGCGACCACCGTCCAGCGCACATGGGCGCGCTGATGCCAGGCGCGGCCGCTGTTGGAGCCGAGCTGCACCGCGCCATGCACCGGGATCAGCGTCGCGACAGGCATGAGCATGCCCATCAGGAGCAGCATGACCATGCCGCCGCCGACGCCGAAGGCGGCGGTCAGCGCCGAGGTGAAGAAGCTGGCGACGACGAGGACGCAGGCCGCCGCGATCCCGACGCCTTCGGGAAGAAGGGCGGCGACTGTTTCCAAGCGCGCCTCAGCCCTGCTGCGGCTTGGTGAACTGGCCTGCCGGGCGGTAGGTCCACAGATAGGAGGGCAGGATCGCCTCGATCGATTTCGGCCTGATGCCGAGGCCCGTCAGGGTGCGACCGTCCCGCTCGGCCTCGGCCGAGACGACATTGTCCGCCTGAAGCAGCTTCACCTGATCGCTGGTCAGCACCGGCTTGGGCAGCAGGCCGAGGATCGCGCCTTGCAGGCGCGCGATGAACCATGGCACCGGAACGAGCCAGCGCTTGCGGTCGATCGTCGCCAGCATGCGCTCCATGCATTGGCGGAAGGTGAGGCTTTCGGGGCCGCCGAGCTCATAGATACGGCCGCCCGCCACCTCGCCGTCCACCGCGCGCGCGATCGCCTCGGCCACGTCCGCGACATAGACCGGCTGGAAGCGGGTGTGGCCGCCGCCGATCAGCGGCAGCGCGGGCGTGTACCGCGCCATGGTCGCGAAGCGGTTGAAGAAACCGTCCTCGGGACCGAACATGATGGAGGGGCGGAAGATCACCGCATCGGGAAGCGTCTCAAGCACGGCCTGCTCGCCGGCCGCCTTGCTGCGGGCGTAGTGAGCCGGCGACTGCGGATCGGCGCCGATGGCCGAGACGTGCACCAGCGAAGCTCCCTCGGCCCGCGCTGCCTCGGCCACGGCGCGCGCGCCGAACGAGTGGATCGCATCGAAGCGCTGGCGCCCGCCCTCATGGAGGATCGCGACGAGGTTCACGACATGGTCAGCCCCGGCCACGGCGCGGTCGACGGACCAGCGTGCCCTGAGATTGGCCTGCACCGGCTGGATCTGGCCGACATTGCCGAGCGGCTGCAGATGGCCGGCGAGGTCCGGCCTGCGGCAGGCCACGCGGATGCGGTAGCCGCGGCGCGCCAGCGCCTGCACGACATGGCGTCCGAGGAAGCCTGAACCGCCGAAGACGGTGACCAGCGGCGGGATTTGGGTGACGGTGCTCATCGCGCGACGCTCCTTGCCTCGCCGCTTCTTAGCCGCTCCGCCGCCAAAGGCAATGGGACAAAACTGCATGCTCAGTCGAGCGTGCGGCGGAAGCGCAGCAGCGCCAGCGCGGCATAGGCGAGTACGAAGAGCGCCAGCACGGTCGTCTCCAGCGCGATGTCGGACGCGTCGGCGACCTTCAGCATCACGGCGCGGATGATGCGCAGGAAATGGGTGAGCGGAAACGCCTCGCCGATCCACTGCGCCCAGTCCGGCATGCCGCGGAATGGAAACATGAAGCCCGACAGCATGATGGAGGGCAGGAAGAAAAAGAAGGTGAGCTGCAACGCCTGCATCTGCGTGCGCGCCATGGTGGAGAAGGTGTAGCCGAGCAGCACCAGCGCCAGCACGAAGAGCAGGATGGCCGACAGGAGCAGGCCCATGCCGCCCACGAAAGGCACGCCGAACAGCAGGCTTGCCGTGGACAGGACCACCACCACCTGCACGGCACCCACCACCAGATAAGGCAGCACCTTGCCCAGCATGATCTCCAGCGGCGTGGCCGGCATGGCGAGCAGGTTCTCCATCGTCCCGCGCTCGGTCTCGCGGGTAAGCGCGATGGAGGTCATCATCACCATGGTCATCTGCAGGATGACGCCGAGCAGGCCGGGCACGATATTGTATTGCGAAACGCCTTCGGGATTGTAGCGGCGGTGCACGACGACATCGATCTGGCCCGCCTGCTGCGCGGTGTCCGCCTGCGCGCCGCGCTCCCGCGTCAGCGCCTGCTGCGCCACCGTGCCCAGCGTCGAGATGGCCCCGCTGGCCGCCGAGGGGTCGGTGGCGTCGGCCTCGATCAGGATCTGCGGCCGCTCGCCCCGGTCCACCCGGCGGGCGAAATCGGAGGGGATCGTCACCACGAACACCACCGTGCCGGAGGCGATCAGCGCCTCGGCTTCCTCGGCGCTCGCCACCACATGGTCGAAGCGGTAGTAGCCGGTCGTCTCCAGCGCCGACACCATGGCGCGCGTATAGCGGTCCTGGCTGAGCGCCAGCAAGGCGGCGGGCAACTGCTTCGGGTCGGAATTGATGGCGTAGCCGAACAGAAGGAGCTGCACCAGCGGCACGGCGAGCATCATGGCGAAGGTGATGCGGTCGCGGCGCATCTGGATGAATTCCTTCATCAGAAGGGCGCCGAGCCGGGCAGGGGAAAGCCGTCTCATTGCATATTGTCCTGCGACCGGCTCATGAACTGGATGAAGACGTCCTCAAGGCTGGTCTCGCCGCGCTCCACGTCGATGCCCGGCCGCGCCGCGAGCACGCCGAGCGCCGCATCGAGGGCGCCCGCATCCGAGCCGACCACATGCAGCGTGGTGCCGAAGGGCGCCACCTGTTCGACGCCCGGCAGCGCGCGGATCTCGTCGGCGAGCGCGCCGAGATCGGGCCCGCGCACGACGAAGGTGGAAAGCCCCGCGCCGCGCACCACCTCCTCGACGCTGCCCGAGGCGATCATCCTGCCATAGGCGATGTAGCTGATGCTGTGGCAGCGCTCGGCCTCGTCCATGTAATGGGTGGAGACGAGCACGGTGAGGCCGCCGGCGGCGAGCCGGTGGATCTCGTCCCAGAACTCGCGCCGCGCCTTGGGATCGACGCCGGCGGTCGGCTCGTCGAGCAGCAGCAGCTTCGGGCTGTGCATGATGCAGGCGGCGAGCGCCAGCCGCTGCTTCCAGCCGCCCGACAGCGTGCCGGCGAGCTGGTTGCGCCGGCTGGTCAGGCCCAAATCCTCCAGCGTGCGGTCCACATGCGCGCGCACGGGTTTCAGCCGATAGAGGCGGGCGACGAATTCGAGGTTCTCGGCGATGGTCAGGTCCTCGTAGAAGGAGAACTTCTGCGTCATGTAGCCGACCTCGCGCTTGATCCTCAGGCTCTCGGTCCTGAGGTCGAAGCCGAGCACGCGGCCCTCGCCGCCGTCCGGGGTGAGCAGGCCGCACATCAGGCGGATCGTCGTGGTCTTGCCCGAGCCGTTGGGGCCGAGAAAGCCGACGATCTCGCCTTCGCGCACGGTCATGGAGACATGGTCCACCACGGTGCGGCCGCCGAAGCGCTTGACGAGGTCGTGCACCTCAATCGCGTTGGCCATCGGCTGTCTCCGCAAGCACGACATCGACGATCTGGCCGGGCTTCAGCCGCGCGGCGGCACCCTCCGGACGGGCCTCGACGAGATGGACGAGCTTCTGGCGCGTCTCCAGCGAATAGATCACCGGCGGGGTGAATTCGGGCGCGGTCGAGGCGTAGCTGACCCGCGCGGTGAGATCGTCCGGGCAGCCGTCGCAGCGCACCCTGAGCAGCGCGCCGACCGATATGGCGGCGAAGGCCGGCTCCGGCACGTAGAGCTTGAGCTTGATCGCGCCGTCCGGCAGCAGGGAGAGCACCGGCGCGGCCGGCCCCGCCGTGTCGCCCTCGTTGCGGATGATGTCCTGCACCTCGCCCGGTCCCGGTGCCGCGATGCGCCGCTTCGCCAGCCGCCAGCGCGCCTGTTCCAGCACGGCTTGCGCGCGAGAAACCTGGTTCTCCGCAGCCCTGATCGTCTCTTCGCGGGCGGGAAGGCCGCCGACTGCGAGGTTGGCCTCGGCCTGTCCGACCGCGGCGTCGGCCTGCGCCTGCGCGGTGCCGGCCCGGTCGAGATCGGCTTGGGTCATGATGCCGCGCGAGGCGAGGTCGCGGGTGCGGTCGAGCACGCGGCGGGCCTCGTCGGCCTGCGCGCGGGCGGATTGCAGCGTCGCCTGAAGCACGGCGATCTCCTCGGGCCGCTTGCCCTGCTTCAGGTCCGAAAGCTGAGCCTTCGCCTGTTGGAGCGCGGCTTCGGCCTCGGCGACGGCGAGCCGCGCATCCTCGCTTTCCAGCTCCGCCAGCAGGTCGCCGCCGGCCACGCGGTCGCCGCGCCGCACGGCGACGGTGAGGACCTGCGCAGTGTCGATTGGGGAAAGCAGCACGTTCTCGCCCTCGACATAGCCGACCGCGAGCGGTCCTTCGCCGGCGCAGGAGGCGAAAAGCGAGGCGGCCAGCGGCAGGGCGCACAGGAAGCTCATGGACGGTCCTTTCGTCGCGCGGCGATCGCCGCGTCGAGGTTGCGCCACGCCGACGCTACGATGGCCGAGGCCTCGTCCGGGCCGATCGCCTGCCATCCCATGCGGCGCAGCACGGCCTCGCGTCCGATGCGGAAGTAGACGACCTGTCCGATCATGGTGAACACGTCGATGCGCGTCGCCTCGCTCTCGGCCTCGGCGCCCGTGGCGCCGGCCCAGACCTCGCACAGCGTGCGGTGCACAGGCTCGAAGACGCCGGCATAGACGATGTCCAACGCGCGGGTGGGAAGCGTCATCTCGCGCAGGATGAACTGCACGGCCAAGCCGGCCTGCGGATCGGCGGTGATGAAGCGGATCATGCGTTCGAGGACCCGGTGCAGCAGCGCGGCGGCCGCGTCCTCGTCCTTCGCCGCCGCGGAAGCTGCCGCGAGCAGGGGTGTCGCCACGCTTTGCACCATCTCCACAATGCGCTGGGCGCAGGCATCGCGTAGGCCCTCCTTGCCGCCGAAATGATAGGCGATGCTGCCGATATTGGCCTTGGCCTCGGCGGCGATCATCCGCGTCGAGGTGGCGTCGAAGCCGTGCTGGCCGAACAGGCGCAGGCCCGTCTCGATCAGTGCCGCCCGCGTCCGCTCCGCGCCGGAACCGGTTTCCTTGTCGGTCTCGCTGCTCATGGCACAGTTTAATCAAACGTTTGATTTTATATCAATGGGAGCGCCTCCGCCTAGCCGCAGAGGCGGAAAATCCGTTGCTGCCTTCCCCCGGCGCGGCGCCGGCGTTATTAGAATGCCGGAACCGGGGGAGGGATTCGATGCTTCATGTGACGCGCACGGTGACGCTGGCGCTGGCGGGCGTGCTCGTGCCCGGCTGCGCCTTCGCGGCCGAGGGGCTGCCGGGGGCGGACATGTCGCTCCTGTGGGCCATTCCCTTCGCCGGCCTGCTGCTGTCGATCGCCACCGGGCCGCTTCTCTTCCCGCATGTCTGGGAGCATCACTACGGCAAGATCGCCACCGGCTGGGCGGCGCTGGCGCTCGTTCCGATGATGGCCACGCATGGATTCGGCATCGCGCTGGGCGCCGTGCTTCACACCATGCTGCTGGAATACATGTCCTTCATCATCCTGCTCTTCGCGCTCTTCACCATTTCGGGCGGCATCCTCGTCGCCGGCAACATCCACGGCACGCCGCTGGTCAATGCCGGTCTGCTGCTGCTCGGCGCGCTGCTCGCCTCCGTCATCGGCACCACCGGCGCCTCCATGGTGATGATCCGCCCCCTCATCCGCGCCAACGACAACCGGCCCTTCAACGCCCATGTCGTCGTGTTCTTCATCTTCCTCGTCTCCAATATCGGCGGCGCGATGACGCCGCTAGGCGATCCGCCGCTCTTCCTCGGCTTCCTGCGCGGCGTCGATTTCTTCTGGACGACCGCGCATATGTGGGCCGAGACGCTGTTCGTCGGCGGCGTCGTGCTCGGCGTCTTCCTGGTGCTCGACACCATCCTGCACCGCCGCGAGGAGGGCCTGCCCAAGATCAAGGACCCGACGCCGGATTCGCGCGTATCGGTGCGCGGCCTCGTCAACCTGCCGCTGCTCGCCGGCGTGATCGCCGCGATCCTGATGTCCGGCCTGTGGAAGCCGGGCATCGTCTTCACCGTCTATGGTGTCGAACTGGAGCTGCAGAACCTGCTGCGCGATGCGATCATCCTCGTGCTGGCGCTCGTCTCGCTTCGCATTTCCGCGCCGGCCAACCGACTGGCGAACGGCTTCAACTGGGGCCCTATCCTCGAAGTGGCCAAGCTCTTCGCCGGCATCTTCATCTGCATCATCCCGGTCATCGCCATTTTGCAGGCTGGGCGCGAGGGCGCCTTAGCGCCGCTGGTCGCGCTGGTCACCGGCGCGGACGGCCAGCCCGACAACCTCGCTTATTTCTGGCTGACGGGCATCCTGTCGTCCTTCCTCGACAATGCGCCGACCTATCTCGTCTTCTTCGAGCTCGCCGGCGGCGATCCGCAGGTGCTGATGACGACCCTGTCGAAGACGCTGATGGCGATCTCGGCCGGCGCGGTCTTCATGGGCGCCAACACCTATATCGGCAATGCACCGAACTTCATGGTCTACGCCATCGCGCGCGGCCAGGGCGTGCGCATGCCGAGCTTCTTCGGCTACATGGCGTGGTCGGGCCTCGTGCTCATCCCGACCTTCATCGTGGCGGGACTGCTCTTCCTCTAGGGCGCGTCGCGCACCGGCAGCCGATGCGCAAAAAAAGAACCCCCGGCGGCCGGCCGGGGGTTCTTTTCGTTCGGTCGGAAGAGCCGGTCAGGCCGACTTCTTCTTGTCGTCGTCGTCGATCTCCTCGAAGTCGGCGTCGACCACGTCCTCGCCGCTGGCCGCGGCATCGGCCTTGGCGTCCGCCTCGGCAGCCTCCGCCTGGCTGGCCTCATACATGGCCTGGCCCAGCTTCATCGACACTTCCGCCAGCGTGTTGGTCTTGGCCTGGATGTCGTCCGCATCGTCGCCCTCGGCCGCCGTCCTGAGCGCGGAGACCGCGTCCTCGATGGCAGTGCGATCCTCGGCCGAGACCTTGTCGCCATAGTCCTTGAGCGACTTCTCGGTCGAGTGCACCAGCGCTTCGGCCTGGTTCCTCGCCTCGACGAGCGCGCGGCGCTTCTTGTCCGCGGCGGCGTTCTCCTCGGCGTCCTTCACCATCTTCTCGATGTCGGCGTCGCTGAGGCCGCCCGAGGCCTGGATGCGGATCTGGTGCTCCTTGCCGGTGCCCTTGTCCTTGGCCGAGACGTTGACGATGCCGTTGGCGTCGATGTCGAAGGTGACCTCGATCTGCGGCACGCCGCGCGGTGCGGGCGGGATGCCCACCAGGTCGAACTGGCCCAGCGCCTTGTTGTCGGCCGCCATCTCGCGCTCGCCCTGGAAGACCCGGATTGTCACCGCGGACTGGTTGTCCTCGGCGGTGGAGAAGACCTGGCTCTTCCTGGTCGGGATCGTGGTGTTGCGCTCGATGAGGCGGGTGAACACGCCGCCCAGCGTCTCGATGCCCAGCGACAGCGGGGTCACGTCGAGCAGAAGCACGTCCTTGACATCGCCCTGCAGCACGCCGGCCTGGATCGCGGCGCCGATGGCGACGACCTCGTCGGGGTTGACACCCTTGTGCGGTTCGCGGCCGAAGAACTGCTTCACCACTTCCTGCACCTTGGGCATGCGGGTCATGCCGCCGACGAGCACGACCTCGTCGATCTGCCCCGCCTGGATCCCGGCATCCTTGAGCGCCGCCTTGCAGGGCGCGATGGTGCGCTGCACGAGGTCATCCACCAGTTGCTCGAACTTGGCGCGGGTCAGCTTCATCGTCAGGTGCTTGGGCCCGGAGGCATCGGCGGTGATGAAGGGCAGGTTGATCTCTGTCTGCGCGGCCGACGACAGCTCGATCTTGGCTTTTTCGGCCGCCTCCTTGAGGCGCTGAAGGGCCAGCTTGTCGTTCTTCAGGTCGATGCCCTGTTCCTTCTTGAACTCGGCCGCCAGATATTCGACGAGCCGCATGTCGAAGTCCTCGCCGCCGAGGAAGGTGTCGCCATTGGTCGACTTCACCTCGAACACGCCGTCGCCGATCTCCAGGATCGAGATGTCGAACGTGCCGCCGCCGAGATCGTACACGGCGATGGTGCCGGCGGCCTTCTTGTCGAGGCCGTAGGCGAGCGCCGCCGCGGTCGGCTCGTTGATGATGCGCAGCACTTCGAGGCCGGCGATGCGGCCGGCATCCTTGGTGGCCTGGCGCTGGGCGTCGTTGAAATAGGCCGGAACGGTGATGACGGCCTTCTCGACCTTCTCGCCGAGATAGCTTTCCGCCGTCTCCTTCATCTTCTGCAGGATCATCGCCGAGATCTGGCTGGGCGACTGCTTCTTGCCCTCGACCTCGACCCAGGCGTCGCCATTGTCGCCCTTCACGATCTTGTAGGGGACGAGCTTCTTGTCCTTCTCGGTCACCGGATCGTCATAGCGACGGCCGATCAGGCGCTTCACCGCGAACACGGTGTTTTCGGGATTGGTGACCGCCTGGCGCTTGGCCGGCTGGCCGACGAGACGCTCGCCGCTGTCGGTGAAGGCGACGATCGAAGGCGTCGTGCGCGCGCCTTCCGCATTCTCGATCACCTTGGCGTCCTTGCCGTCCATGACGGCGACGCAGGAATTGGTTGTTCCGAGGTCGATACCGATGACTTTAGCCATTTTCTTCTCTCCGTAAGCGGGCTTTACCGGACCCTGACGGCGTTCCGCCGAAAGCCCCTGTTCAAGAATTCCGCCTCTGGCGAAGCACGCCACGGCGGTTGGGGCGTATATAAGAACCGGTCTTTTGCCACGCAAGCGTGGTGCTGCTGAGAATGTGGCGACCCCGCCGAACCGCGGACGGTCAGCGTTTCTGCATCTCGCCGCGCACCACCGCGATCTTCTTGTCCACCAGCTCGATCAGCGGCTGATAGCCGATCTGGCTGAAACCGTCCTTCGCGCGCTCGAATCGGGCCAGCGCCGAATCGTAGTCGCCGGCATCGCCGCCGAGCGCGGCGAGCGACCAGTGCACGTCGCCGATATTGTTCTGCGCGAAGGCCCATTGCAGCGGCTGCGCCTCGCGGGTGAAGACCTGCGTCGACGCTTCGAACGCGGCCATCGCCTCGCGCAGCAGCGCCGGATCGCGCTCGCGGTTCGACAGGTTGAGCAGGCTGGTGCCGAGGCCGTTCTGGGCATTCGCCCATTCGGCCGGTGCGATCTCCGGCGTCAGCACCTCCAGCGCCGCGCGCCGGGCCTTCACCGCCTCGTGCAGGCTGCGCGTATTGTCCTCGCTGTTGGCGAGGAATTGCAGCGCATTGCCCATGCTCGCCGTGGTCAGCGCCCATTGCAGCGCCGCCCGGTCGCGGCGGTATTCGCGCAGCGCCTGCCGGTAGGCGGCAACCGCGTCGCGGTAATATTTCGGGTCTTCCGACACCGCCGCCATCAATTGCAGCGTGTTGCCGAGATTGTTCTGGGTCATCGCCCAGTCGAGCGGGAAATCGTCGCGGCGATAGATGTCACGGGCGTCGCGGAACGAATCGGCCGAACGCTTCAGCAGCTCGATGTCGCGCCCGCGCTGGCCGAGCGTCTGCAAGGCCGAGCCGAGATTGTTCTTGGCCGACGCCCAGTCGAGCGGCGTCTTCTTGCGGTCGAACACCTCCAGCGCCCGCTCAAAGGCCGCGCGGGCCTTTTCCACCGCATCCGTCCCCATCTCGTAGCGGGCCATATGGCTGTAGGCGACGCCGAGGTTGAGCTGGCTCGCCGCCCATTGCACCGGCCATTGCTCGCGGTTGCGCACGGAAAGCGCCGCCTCGAACGCCTGCGCCGCAGCGGCGTGCATGCCGGCATCGGCGCGCACGATGCCGAGCGCATTCAGCGTGTTGCCGAGATTGTTCTGCGTCATCGCCCAGTCGATCGGCGTCGTCTCGCGGGTGAAAACCTCGAGTGCGGCGCGATAGGCGGCTTCCGCCTCGGCCAGGCCATTCGCGTCGCCCTTCGGCTCGCTGAGCTGGAACATGGCGATGCCGACATTGTTCTGGCTCGCCGCCCAGTCGAACGGCACGCGGGCGCGGGCGCGTCTGGCGAGCGCTGCACGGAACGCTTCCGCCGCCTGCGCGATGACGGCCGGGTCGCCGCGCCGCCCGCCCAGCACCAGCAGGATATTGCCGACATTGTTCTGCGCGGCGGCCCAGTTGGTGTCGTCCTTTTCGGCGGCGAAGATGTCCATCACCTCGCGGAAGATCGCCAGCGCCTCGTTGAGTGCCGTATCGCCTTCCTCGCGCTCGCCGATCGTGTTGAGCACCACCGCCATATTGTTGCGCGTGATCGCCCAGTCGCGGCCCTTTTGGCCATTGGGCAGCATGTCGAGCACGTCCTGATAGGCGGCGAGCGATTCCTCCAGCACCGCGCGGTCGGCATGGGCGCTGCCAAGGCTGCGCAGCGCCTCGGCCTGCAGGTTCTTGTAGTTCCAGGCAAGGTCCTCGTCCCAGCGCGCGACGAGTTCGTGCGCCTTCGCATAGTCGTCCGCGGCGGCGCGGAAGGCGAAGACCAGCACCGACGCATCCGCGCGCTTGGCGTAGATGGCGGCGTCGGCGATGCGCTTTTCCTTGAGCTGCGCTTCCAGCGCATCGACCGTGTCGGCTGTCTCCTCGACGCGCGCCACGGCCTGGTCGAGGAAGCCGCGCGCCGCCACGATCGCGCCCTCCGCAATCGCCCGGTCGGCGGCCTGGGACAGGCGGGCGATCTCCGGATCGTCGGTGCGCAGAGCGGCGCGCTGGCTGGCCATCTCCCGCAGCTTCTCGGCCTGCGCCTCCAGCATCCGTTCGAGCTCGGCGGGGTCCGCCGGCATGTCCTGCTGGCCGAGCGCGCGCAGTACGCCATAGAGCGAATCGAGCTTCACCCCCTGTCGCTGCGCCACCTTCTCGACCTGGAGCCGTCCGGCATCCGGCAGGTCGGCCATGGTGAGCAGCAATTGCCGCCGCTCGCCGGTGATCGTCGCCTCGATGCCGTCGGGCTCCTCCGGCGACAGGCCGAAATAGAGCAGCCGGCGCAGGCTCTCATTCGTCCACGGGCGCTGCCTGGTGCCGGTGGCAAGATAGACTTCTTCCGTCACCATGCGCATGACCTGCCCGAACTCCACCCCCTGCATGGCGGCAAGATGGCGCAGGATCGCCGCCGCATAGGGGCTGTTGCCGCCGGCCGCGCCGTCGAGCGCCGGGCGGCCCGGCTCGGCGGCAAAGCCGATGACCATGCCGAGATTGTCGGTATCGGGGGCGGGCGCGTTCCGCACCAGCGGTGTGGCGCCGCGCACGGCGGCAAGCCCGCCTTCGCCGAGCGGGACCGGTTTGGCTTCCGGCGTCCGCTTCAGCGGCGTGCCGGCGGGAAAGGGGCTGTCCCGGCAGGCGTCGAGCAGCACGATCGTCACCGGAACCGTGGCCTTCAACCCGTCGATGATGCCGGAAAGCGGGATCAGCGACGCTTCCGCCGCCGCGAGCGCCGACACGTCGGCATCCACCGGGATCAGCCAGTTCTCGCCGTCGGCCTCGATGCCGTGTCCGGAATAATAGATGAGCGCGACATCGGCGCCCTCGGCGTCTTCCGCGAACCGTTCGAGGTCGCGCTTGAGCCGCGCAGTGTCGCGGTCGGTCACGCTGCGGGCATCGAAGCCGAGATCGGTCAGCAGCTTCACCATCGCCCGCGCATCGTTGGCCGGGTTGGGGAGCGCGGCGATATGGCTGTATTCCGACTGGCCGATGACCAGCGCGACGCCGTTGAGGCTTTTTTGCGCGACGGCTGGAGAAACATGAATCGCGAACACCGCGATGAGCATCGCGGCAAACCGCCAGATGAAAGCGCCCGTCGCTCGCCGCATATGTCCGATGTCTCCCTGAAGCCGCGACATTACGTTCCCGATTGGCCGAATTGCGGCGTTCACACCGCCTCCCATCCGTCATGGCTGCCGGCGCGGAAGATGGCGTCGATGACTTTCTGGTTGGCGAGCGACTGTTCCAGCGTGAACACCGGCTCGCCGCTGCCTTGCGCGAAGCGGGCGAAGGCTTCCACCTGCAGCCGGTACTGGTCGACATTGTTGAAGCGGAAGCTGCGCGTCTCGTTATGGGCGCGGTTGTGCAGCGAGACCGCCGGATGGCCGTAGACGCCGGCATTGAAGGGCGCATGTACCTCGATGAAGCCCTCGTCGCCATGGAAGGCGACGAGCTGGCGCAGCGCCATCTGCGTCGACACGTATAAGGAGAGCTCGAACGTGCCGAAATCCGCCTTCACGCTGGCATAGACATCCGTGCCGAACACCGGGTCGCGGTCGATTCGTGCCTGCACGCGCTGCGGCTCGGCGCCGGTCGCCAGCCGCGTCGTGACCAGCGGATAGACGCCGATGTCGGCCAGCGCGCCGCCGCCGAGGTCGAGCCGGTTGCGCATATTGGCCGGATCGACATTGTAGTAGGAGAAGGCCGCCTGCACATGGCGCAGTCTGCCGATCGCGCCGGCCGCGATCAGTTCGCGCACCTTCACCCATTGCGGGTGGTGGAACACCATGAAGGCCTCCACCACGGCGACGCGGTTGCGGTCGCGCGCTGTGATGACCCCGGCAATGTCGGCAGCGCGCAGCGCCAGCGGCTTTTCCACCAGCACATGCTTGCCCGCGTCGGCCGCCTTGATCGCCCATTCGACATGCTGCGCCGTGGGCAGCGGGATATAGACGCCGTCCACCGCGTCGGACGCCAGCAGTTCCTCATAGGAGCCGAAGGCATGGGCCGCGCCGAAACGCGTCGCCAATGCTTGCGCGGCGGCAAGATCGCGGCTGGCGACGGCCGAAAGTACGCCGTTCTCGGCATCGACGATGGCCGGGATCACGAATTCCCGGCCGATCTTGGCGGTGGAAAGGATACCCCAGCGGAACATGCCAGCCTCCTGCATGGCCCGTGCATAGCACGGCGGACGGCAGGATGCAGCGCCGGCCGGGCACGGTGGTAAAGGAAGAGCGCTCCTTGCGCCGGATCGCGTTGCCGTAACGGTGGCGGCATGGATCCTCGGGCTTGACCCGAGGATCCATGCCGTGAGGACGACGGAACCCACAACGGTCCCGGAGGGTATCCGGACGCTTCGCTTCGGCCGATTGGCCCTAGATCATCTCGAGCGGCCGCTTGCGCCGCGGCGGCGGGAAGGCGGCGTCGATCTCGGCAAGGTCCTGCTGCGTGAGAACGATGTCGGCGGCGGCCCTGTTGGCCTCGACATGCGCGATGCTGCTCGCCTTGGGAATCGCGATGACGTGACCGTGCCGCATCGTCCATGCCAGCGCGATCTGCGCCGGCGTGGAACCGTGGCGTCGGGCGATCGGCGCGAGCGCGCTTGCCTGCGCCAGCGCGCCCTGATTGATCGGAGAATAGGCCATCACCGGCATGCCGGCGCGACCGGCCTCGGGCAGGAGGTCGAAATCGATGCCGCGCGCTTCGAGGTTGTAGAGCACCTGATTGGTCTGGGCGTTCCGGCCCTGCGGCAGCCGCGCGAGTTCGGCCATGTCATCGACATCGAAATTGCTCACGCCCCAGCCGAGGATCTTGCCGTCCGCCTTGAGGCGCTCGAATGCCTCGACGGTTTCGGCGAGCGGATAACGTCCGCGCCAGTGCAGCAGATAGAGGTCGAGCCGGTCGGTGCCGAGGCGCTTCAGGCTGTCCTCGCAGGCGCGGATGGTTCCCGCGCGTGAGGCGTTGGAAGGCAGCACCTTGCTGACGAGGAACAGGCCGTCGCGCCGACCGGCGATCGCCTCGCCCACCACGTCCTCGGCGCCGCCCGAGGCATACATCTCGGCCGTGTCGATCAGCACCATGCCGAGGTCGATACCGTGTTGCAGCGCGGCAACCTCGTCGCCGCGCTTGCGCGGGTTCTCGCCCATGTACCAAGTGCCCTGGCCGAGCACCGGCACCGCTGTCCCGGAAGGCAGTCCGGTGGTCCTGATCTCCGGCATGGCGGCGCTCTGTTCTCCTTAAGCGGAAGCTTCCTGGATGGCCGACAGCTTCCACTCGCCGCCATTGTGGCGCACGAAGGTCCAGAGTTCGACGGTCTCCGTCGGATGCTCCGCACCACCGGCGAGCGCGCCGGTCTCGCGGTTGCGCAGCACGTCCACCGCTTCGTAGCGGAAGGCGGCGGTCGCATAGTCGTCGGCGCCCTCGTTCCACGCTTCCGCCATGTCGGCCTCGATGAGATGCACGTCGCTCACCTCGTTGCGCAGGCCGCGCTTGGCATTGTCCGCAAGCTCCTCGGAGAAGAACGACACCATTTCCGGCGTCGAGAGCCGGCGCAGCGCCGCGTGGTCCTCGTCCGCGAAGGCAGCCTGCACTTCGCTCAACCTGCGCTGGAACGTGTCGAGGTCCGACTGGTCGAGCGTGATGTCCCGCGTCTGCTGGGCGCCGCCGCCGATACCCGGCAGCGTGAAGCCGCCGGCCGTCCGGCGCGGCGCAGTGTCGGGAGCCGCGTCACGGCGCGAGGGTTCGCCGAAGCCGGACGGAGCGGGCGCGCCGCCGGCCATCGCCGGCGTCCGGCGCGAGCGGAAATAGCCGATCGCCAAGGACACTACGATGCCAATCAGCAGCAGTTGCAGCAGGAAGCCGAGCGCGCCGGCCATGCCGCCGAAGCCGTAGCCCAGCAGCATGCCGAACAGGCCGCCGATGAGGATGCCGCGCATCAGCGAGCCGCCGAGGCCGTTGAACATGCCGGGCCGCTGCTGGCCCGTCGTCTGCTGGCGGGAGGCCGTATTCGGTGTGGCGGGCGTCATGGTCCGCTCGACCGGTCCGGTCTGGTTGGGCGCGGTGCGCGTCGGCGGCGCGGCCTGCTGGGTGGGCCGCGGCTGCCGAAGCTGCCGCCGCGCCGCGCCTCGGCGAAGTCCACCGAGACCAGCGTCATCGCGACGAGGGCGGCGGAAAGAAGAGCGAAAAATCGAAAGCGTCCGAAGCGCATCATGGCAACCAAGTCCTCCAGTCGCCCGCGCGGGAAATCGCAAGGCGGGCCATATCCAAACGGTCCGACATCGCGATCGATCAAGGATCACCAGAGGGGCCCGGTCCGCAGTGCGGATATGGCAATATCCCGCCCCCGTTGCAAGGGAGGCGGGATGGAGGGCGTGCCAGAGCATTTTGCAGCCAGGTGGAATCACTTGGCGTCGCACAAATGCGGCTAAATCAAAGAGATAGAGCGGCAGCCCAGATGCATCCGGGCGTCTGCCGCTCTACGTCCGCAGTTCGCCGCCGGTCTGCTTCTTCACATTCTCGACGATGCGGCCGGCCAACGCCTCGAAATCCTCGTCGGTCAGCGTCTTGTCGACCGGCTGGATCGCCACCTCGATGGCGATGGATTTCTTGCTCTCGCCGAGCGCCGCGCCCTCGAAGACATCGAAGACGCGCACGCCCGTCACCAGCTTCCTGTCGGCGGCGAGCGCGGCGCGGATGAGCGCGCCGGCCTCGACGTCCTTGCCGACGACGAAGGCGAAATCGCGCCGCACCGCCTGGAAGGGCGACAGATCGAGGCGCGGCCTGGTGCGCGTCGGCCGCGCCTTCGGCTCCGGAATGGCATCGATATAGACCTCGAAGCCGCAGAGCGGCCCGGCCGCGTCGAGCGCTTCCAGCGTGTCGGGATGGAACTCGCCGAACGTGCCGAGCACCGTCTTCGGGCCGAGCTTGATCGTGCCGGAGCGGCCTGGATGATACCAGTCCGGGCCGCCGGCCTCGATCTGCAGCTTGTCCACCGGCGCGCCGCAGGCTTCGAGCGCGGCCAGCGCATCGGCCTTGGCGTCGAACACGCCGACGGGTGCCGCATTGCCAGCCCAGTGCCGGCCCTGCCCATCGAGCTTCGCGGTGCCGCGGCGCACGCCGGCCGCCACGCGGCGCTGGTCTTCGGCCCGGTCGCCCTCATAAGTGCCCGACACCTCGAACAGCGCCACGTCGGCGAAGCCGCGATCGGCGTTGCGCTGCGCGGCGGCGATCAGGCCGGGCAGCAGCGAGGGCCGCATGTCCGACATGTCGGCGGCGATGGGGTTGGACAGTTTCAGCTCCGGCTTGCCGCCGCCGAAGAGCGCCGCATGCGCTGCGGGGATGAACGACCATGTAACGGCCTCCATCATGCCGCGCACGGCGAGCGCGCGCTTGGCCGCGCGGATGCGGATCTGCGGCGTGTTGAGCGTGCGCCCGTTGACAGTGCCGGTGGGGCTGAGCGGTTGCGGCGCGATCTTCTCCACGCCATGGATGCGCATCACCTCTTCCACGAGGTCCGCCTTGCCGTCCACGTCCGGCCGCCATGACGGCACGCCGACATCGATCACCGCCGCATCGCCGCGCGGCGAAAAACCCAGCCGCTCCAGGATGGAACGGCTCTCAGCCGGCGTGACCTCGATGCCCGTCAGCCGCTTCACCTCCGAGAAGGGGAAGGAGACGATCTTCGTCGCGTGTCCGGCATAGCCTGCCACTTCCCTTTCCGAGGGTTCGCCGCCGCACAGGTTCAGCACCATGCGCGTCGCCAGTTCGAGGCCGGGCACCATGAATTCCGGATCGACGCCGCGCTCGAAACGGTAGCGGGCATCGGTGATGATGCTTAAGTGTCGGCCGGTGCGGGCGACGTTGAGCGGTGCCCACAGCGCCGATTCGATCAGCACGTCGGTGGTGTTCTCGTCGCAGCCCGAATGCTCGCCGCCCATCACGCCGGCGATGGACTCGACGCCCTTCTCGTCGGCGATGACGCACATCTCCGGCGTCAGCGTGTATTCGCGCCCGTCGAGCGCCAGCACGGTCTCGCCTTCCGTGGCGCGGCGCACGACGAGATTGCCGGCGACCTTCTTCGCATCGAAGACATGCAGGGGGCGTCCACGGTCGAAGGTCATGTAGTTGGTGATGTCCACCAGCGCATTGATGGGCCTGAGTCCGATGGCGATCAGCCGCTGCTGCAGCCATTTGGGCGAGGGGCCGTTCTTCACCCCGCGCACGAGCCGCAGCGCGAAGCCGGGGCAGAGATCGGGAGCCGCGATCGAGACCTTCACCGGGCAGGGGCTCGAGCCGGCGACCGGCTCGATCGCGCCGCCCCTGAGCGTGCCCAGCCCGCTCGCCGCCAGGTCGCGCGCGATGCCGTGGACGCTCGCCGCATCCGGCCGGTTCGGCGTCAGGTTGATCTCGATCACAGGGTCGTCGAGCCTGGCATAGGCCGCGAAGCTCTCGCCCACCGGCGCGTCGGCGGGCAGGTCGATGATGCCCGTATGCTCGTCGGAAAGCTGCAACTCGCGCTCCGAGCACATCATGCCCCGGCTCTCCACGCCGCGAATCTTGCCGACGCCCAGCGTCACGTCGATGCCGGGCACATAGGTGCCGGGCGCGGCGAAGGCGCCGACGAGGCCCGCGCGCGCATTGGGCGCGCCGCAGACGACCTGCACCGGCTCGCCGCTGCCGATGTCGACGGTCAGCACCTGCAGCTTGTCGGCGTCGGGATGCCTGTTCGCCGTCAGCACTTTCGCGATCACGAAGGGCCTCAGCGCCGCCTTGTCGTCGACGCTCTCGACCTCGAGGCCGATCATGGTCAGCCGCTCGCGGATCTCGTCCAGCGAGGCGTCGGTGTCGAGATGGTCCTTCAACCAGGAAAGGGTGAATTTCATGGGCTCGTTCCGTATATGGCGGGGTTAGCGCTCAATCGTGAAGGTTTCGCATCGCGGAAGCTGGTCGGCGATATGCAGCCAAGGCAAGCGACGGCTTTCGAAACCATGGATCGTCGGCGTAAAGTTCTCGGGTTCATCCATCACGCCGAGATAGACATAGACTTCCCTCGGCAACCGGTCGTCGCGATAGTCGCATGGCGTGCCGCATTCGGCGCAAAAGCTGCGTTCGATCATGCCTGTGCGGCGCACCTTGCGCGTATCGCCTTCGAAGCGGCATTCCTCTTCGCGCCAGCCGAGAAAGACGCTGACCGGAGCGCCGGTCTGTTTTCGGCAATCGCGGCAATGGCAATAGGAGCGCCGGAACGGCATTGCCGTCGCGCGGAAACGCACCGCCCCGCAGCGACAGGAACCGGAATGCTCTGTCGTCACTGACTCAACCCCCCGAACAGCGTCGGCATGTCGAGCGGGCGGAAGCCGTAGTGCTGAAGCCAGCGGACATCGGCGTCGAAGAAGGCGCGCAGGTCCGGCATGCCGTATTTCAGCATGGCGATGCGGTCGATGCCCATGCCCCAGGCAAAACCCTGATACTCGTCGGGATCGAGCCCGCCATGGCGCAGCACGTTGGGGTGCACCATGCCGCAGCCCAGAATCTCCATCCAGTCGCTGCCCTCGCCGAAGCGCACCTCGCCCGGCCGCGAGCGGTCGCACTGGATGTCGACCTCGAGGCTCGGCTCGGTGAACGGGAAGAAGCTCGGCCGGAAGCGCATGTTCACGGCGGGCACCTCGAAGAATGCCTTGCAGAACTCGGTCAGCACCCACTTCATGTTGGCCACGTTGGCGCTTTTGTCGATGACCAGCCCTTCGAGCTGGTGGAACATCGGCGAATGCGTCGCGTCGCTGTCCTGCCGGTAGGTCTTGCCGGGGATGACGATGCGGATCGGCGGCTTCTGCGCCTCCATGGTGCGGATCTGCACCGGCGAGGTGTGGGTGCGCAGCACCTTGCGCTCGCCCGACGCGTCCGGCGGGAAGAAGAAGGTGTCGTGCATCTCCCGCGCCGGATGGCCTTCGGGGAAGTTCAGTGCGGTGAAGTTGTAATAGTCGGTCTCGATATCCGGCCCTTCGGCGATGGCGAAGCCGAGATCGCCGAAGATCGCGGCGATCTCGTCGACGATCTGGCTGATCGGGTGGATGCGTCCGCGCTCCGCCGGCGACTGGCGCACCGGCAGGGTGACGTCCACCTTCTCCGCCACGAGGCGCGCGGCGATCGCCGCCCTGCGCAGCTCCGCCTTGCGGGCGGCGAGCGCCTCGGTGATGCGGTTCTTCAGCCCGTTGATCGCCGGGCCCGCCACCTGGCGCTCCTCCGCGCTCATTGCACCGAGCGACTTGAGGCGTTCGGAAACCGATCCCTTCTTGCCAAGTGCCGCCACGCGCACCGCCTCGATCGCCTGCTCGTCGCCGGCCGTGGCGATCTCGGACAGAAGCTCTGTTTCAAGCGCGGATAAATCCATCTTCATTCCCATTTCGCCCTTGTGCGTCCTTCGAGGCTCGGCTTCGCCTCGCACCTCAGGATGAGGGAGGGTAGCGACAATCGAGCCCGCGGCCGTGGGTTCAATCAGCTTACGTCCCTCATCCTGAGGTGCGAGGCGAAGCCGAGCCTCGAAGGACGCACTCAAAGAAAAACCCGCGCCAGCCGTGCCAGCGCGGGTTTCCCAAATCAGAAAATGCAATGCTTGGGAAGCGCTGACCTAGCGGACCGCGCTTTCAAAAGCCTTCGGGGTAGTCTCCTTGAGATACTCAAGGCCGCCCTTGGCCTTGGCCACGAGCGCGGCGAAGGCCTGCGGCTCGTGGATCGCCATGTCGGAGAGCACCTTGCGGTCGATCTCGATGCCGGCCTTGTTGAGGCCGTCGATGAAGCGGCCATAGGTCAGGCCGTGCTCGCGCACCGCGGCGTTGATGCGCTGCACCCACAAAGCGCGGAAATTGCGCTTGCGGTTCTTGCGGTCGCGATAGGCGTATTGCAGCGACTTCTCGACCGCCTGCTTGGCGATGCGGATGGTGTTCTTGCGGCGGCCGTAGAAGCCCTTCGCGGCGTCCAGGACCTTCTTGTGCTTGGCGTGGGCGGTAACGCCCCTCTTCACGCGTGCCATGTCATGATCTCCTTATTTCGTCCTAAAAGCTCAGATCCCGCCGCCATTGGGCAGGAAGTTCTTCGTCACCTTGGTGCCGTCAGGTCCGGCCAGGACCATCGTGCCGCGGGCGTCGCGAATGAACTTGTTGGAACGCTTGATCATGCCATGGCGCTTGCCGGCAGCGGCGGATTTCACCTTGCCGGTGGCCGTGATCTTGAACCGCTTCTTGGCGGCCGACTTGGTCTTCATCTTGGGCATTTTGCTTTCCTTTCTTTGCGCTCACGCCGATCGTTTGCACGATCGGCTCCGCGAGGGCGCCGGAATACCGGCGGCGGCCGCTTCGCCGCTACTCGCTTCGCTCGAAGACCATCCGAGTGAGCTGTTAGCATAAGAAACCGCCACGGCATGCCCTGCCGGGCGGTTCTTGAACGCGGGCTCTATACATAAACGGCGCGCGGTGCGCAACAGGCTACGCCGCGTGGATGCGGCGCCCCTATCGCGGCGCCAGCACCATCATCATCTGGCGGCCTTCGAGCTTCGGCTCGGCTTCCACCTTGGCGATCTCGCCCACTTCTTCCTTGACGCGGTTGAGAAGCTGCATGCCGAGCTCCAGATGCGCCATCTCGCGGCCGCGGAAGCGCAATGTGAGCTTGACCTTGTCGCCCTCGTCGAAGAAGCGGCGCACCGCCTTCATCTTGGTCTCGTAGTCGTGGTCGTCGATGTTCGGGCGCATCTTGATCTCCTTGATCTCGATGACCTTCTGGCGCTTTCGCGCCTCGGCGGCCTTCTTCTGGCTCTGATATTTGAGCTTCCCAAGATCGGTGATCTTGCAGACGGGAGGCTCGGAATTCGGCGAAATCTCGACGAGGTCGAGTCCGGCATCCTCGGCGGCGAGCAATGCATCGTTGATCGACACGACACCGAGGTTGGTGCCTTCCGCGTCGATAAGCTGGACCCGGGGAACCCGGATCTCCAGATTTGCGCGCGGCCCGTCCTTCACGGGCGCTGCGGCTTTGAATGGTCTGCGAATGGTCGTTGTCTCCTTGTACCGTTGACGATGATCGCATGAGAGGTCCGCGGCGGAATGTCGTGCCCGGACGGAATCTGTCAATAGCACAAGCCGTAGCGGGAATCACGCTTTTGCATCGGATCGCGCGATTTTTGGCGATGCGAGCCGCCTTCTCTCCTTCGTCCGGCCATGCGATAGGCGTGCCTTGAGGAGACTGCCATGACACAGGACGAGCCGATCCATCTCGATATCGACGGAACCCGCATCGCGGCGCGCCACCGGCCGGGCAGGCTGCCTGGGGTAGTGTGGCTCGGCGGCTACCGCTCCGACATGAAGGGCACCAAGGCCGCCGCGCTGGACGAATGGGCGGCCGGGTCCGGCCATGCCTTCACGCGCCACGACTATTCCGGCCATGGCGAGTCCGGCGGGGATTTCGCCGACGGCACCATCTCGCTGTGGCTGGCGCAGAGCCTCGGCGTGCTGCGGCGGCTGACGGAGGGACCGCAGGTTCTCGTCGGCTCCTCCATGGGCGCGTGGGTCGCGCTGCGCATGGTGCAGGAATTGCAGCGCGCCGGCGAGGGCGGCCGCGTCGCGGGCCTGCTGCTGATCGCCCCGGCTCCCGACTTCACCAGCGATCTGGTCGAGCCCGGCCTGACCGAGGCGCATCGCCGCGACCTGGAGACGAAGGGCTATTTCGCCGAGGAATCGGAATACGGCCCCGACCCCTATATCTACACGCGCCGCCTCATCGAGGACGGCCGCGCCAACCGCGTGCTCATCAGCAGGATCGACACGCACTGCCCGGTCCACATCCTGCAGGGCATGGAGGACCCGGACGTGCCCTATGCGCATGCGCTGAAGCTGGTCGAGCACCTGCCGGCCGACGACGTGACGCTGTCGCTCATCCGCGACGGCGACCATCGCCTGTCGCGGCCGCAGGACCTCGCCATGATGATCCGCTCGCTCGAAGCCCTCATCGAGCTGGCGGACTAGTCATGCGCGCATCGCTGCCCGTTTCCGCCTTCGTCGGCGCGGTCGTCGGCTTCGGCAGCACGCTGGCCGTGGTGCTGGCGGCATTGAGCGCGGTCGGCGCGACCCGCGACCAGACGGCGAGCGCCGTCACTGCGATCTGCCTCGCGCTGGTCGTCTCGACGCTCATCCTGTCATGGCGGGCGCGGATGCCGGTCGTCACCGCATGGTCGACGCCGGGAATGGCGCTGATCGCGGCGAGCCAGGGTTTTTCCATGGCCGACGCCGCGGGCGCCTTCATCCTGACGGCGCTGCTGCTGGTCGCCACCGGCCTGGTCCGCCCGCTGATGCGGCTCGTCGCGCGCATTCCCATGTCGGTGGCGTCGGGCATGCTGGCCGGCATTCTCTTCGCCTTCGTCGCACAGGTGGCGCGGGCGGCCGGTGCCGATCCCGTGATGGTGCTGCCGCTGGTCGGCCTCTTTCTCGTGGCGCGGCTGTTCAGCCCGACCGCGTCGATCCTCGTCGTGCTGGTGGCGGGCGCTGTTCTGGCATGGCTGCTCGGGCGCCTGACCGCCTTCCCCCGCCCCGAGCTTTCCACACTGGTCTGGATCGCGCCAAAATTCTCCTTCGCAGCCTTCCTCGGCCTCGCCGTCCCGCTCTATCTCGTCACCATGGCGTCGCAGAACCTGTCCGGCCTCGCCGTACTGCGGGCCGAGGGCTACGAGCCGGCGCCGGGGCCGATCATCACTGTCACCGGGCTGGTGTCGCTGGTCTCGGCGCCGTTCGGCGCGGGACCGAGCAACCTGTCGGCCATGGCGGCGGCGTTCTGCACCGGGCCCGACGCGCATCCCGACCCGGCGGAACGCTGGAAGACGAGCTGGTTCTACGCGGCCACTTATCTGGCCTTTGCCGTCTTCGGGGCCTCGCTGGTTGCGCTGGTCGCTGTCCTGCCGCCGATCTACATCGTGCTTCTGGCCGGGCTCGGCCTGCTCGGCTCCTTCGCCAATGCGCTGTCCATCGCGGTGGCGGTGCCGGGCGAACGCTTCGCCGCCGTCACCGCCTTTGCCGTCACCGCATCGGGCGTCACGGCCTTCGGCATCGGCGCGGCCTTCTGGGGTCTCGTGGCGGGGCTTGTCGTGATGACGCTCGAGCGGCTGAAAAAATGATGTCGTCGCAACGGGTTGCGCATTTTTATCGCGCATTCCTTGAATCGCCGCGAAGCTGTCCCCATTTCGAAATCATGCAGCCAATTGGGGTTGCCACCTAACGCAAGGAACGGGTGACATGACCAACTCCGCTCTGATCCGTCCCGCATGGACGCCCGCGACCATCGCGCTCATGGTTGTCGGCTTCATGGTGTTCTGGCCGCTCGGCCTCGCCATGCTTGCCTACATCCTCTGGGGCGACCGGCTCGGCGACTTCAAGGGCAAGATGAACCGTGCCACCGATGGCGTTTTCCGCGGCTGCGGCCGTGGGCGTGGCGGTTTCGCGGCGCATTCGCGCACCGGCAACGTCGCCTTCGACGACTGGCGCACCAAGGAAATGGAGCGTATCGAGGAAGAGCGCCGCAAGCTCGACGAGATGCGCGATGCCTTCGACGACTATCTGCGCGAACTGCGCCGCGCCAAGGACCAGGAAGAGTTCGACCGCTTCATGGCCGACCGCAACAAGAGCACGGCGCCCGCGCCGACCACGAAAAAGGGCAAGCCGGGCCTGCTCGACGACTGAACGACGCGATAGCCTCCCGAGGCGAACGGCGCTCCTTCGCGGGCGCCGTTTTCTTTTTTCGCGCTACCCGTTTCCACGAATCGCATAAATTCACTTCGATGCTCGGATCGCTCTTTCGCAAGGCACCTCCGATACCTGTTGCCCCGCTGCTGCGTGAACACGCGGTGGCGGGTCGCGTCCTGCCGCTGCGCGTGGTCGAGAATGCGCGCGCCACGCGGCTGACCTTGCGCATCGATGCCGGCGGCCGGGGCTTGCGGGTCACCATACCGCCCGGCATGAGCCAGCGCGAGGTGGACCGTTTTCTCCACCGCCATCAGGGCTGGCTGGAAACGCGGCTGGCGAAGTTCCCGGAGCGACCGCAGGTGCGTCCGGGCATAAAGCTGCCGCTGCGTGGCGTGCCGCACCTGATCGTGCATGAACCCGCATCGCGGGGGACAGTCACCGTCGGCGCGATCGACGGCCAGCCGGCGCTGATCGTCCATGGCGACCGCCGGCACCTGCCGCGCCGGCTGGCCGATTTCCTCAAGCGCGAGGCGAAGCTGGAGATCTCCGCGCTGGTGGCGAAACATGCCGCTGCCGTGGGACGCCCGGCCAGGGCCATCCGCTTCAAGGACACGACGAGCCGCTGGGGCTCCTGCACGTCCGACGGCACGCTGTCCTTCTCATGGCGCATCATGATGGCGCCGCGGCCGGTCATCGATTACCTCGTCGCCCACGAGGTCGCGCATCTGCGCGAGATGAACCACGGCCCGAAATTCTGGCGGCTGTGCGCGGAACTTTGCCCCGACACCGGGCGCTGCAAGGCATGGCTGAAGAAGAATGGCGCCGCGCTTCAGGCGATCGCGTTCGAGTAGCTTCAGCCCGCCCGCTCCTCCAGCCAGCGCAGCGTGATCGCCTCGTCCCGGTCCATCCATTTCGGCGCGCGCCGGACTTTTCGGGCGGCGGCGGATATTTCGCTCTCCAGATCGCCCGCCATCCACGTCTCGATCACCAGCGGATGGATGTAGCAATTGCGGCAGACGGTGCGCGTATTGCCGAGCTTGCCGGCGACGGAATCGATCGCCGCATTGAGCACGATGGCCGTCTCGCGCTTCGTCTCGGGCAGGGGAATGCCGGAAAGCGCCTTCGCCATCGCGACCGTTCCGCCCCATGTGCGGAAGTGCTTCGAGGTAAAACCCTGCCCGCCGATCTCGCGCAGATAGGCGTTGACGTCCTGCGAGGCGATGGCGCGGCGCTCGCCGGTCTCGTCCTTGTACTGGAAGAGGTGCTGGCCGGGTATGTCCTGCGCGCCCTTGACGATCCGCGCGATGCGGCGGTCGGTGACCTTGAGGTTCCATTCCTTGCCGGACTTGCCGCGAAAGGCGAAGCGCAGCGTCGCGCCCGACACTTTAACATGACGGTCGCGCAGCGTGGTGAGGCCGAAACTCTTGTTCTCCTTGGCATAACCCATATTGCCGACACGGATCATCAGATTGTCGAGCAGCCAAACCACCGTGGCGAGCACGCGCTCGCGCGGCAGGCCGCGCAGCGAAAGATCGGCATCGACGCGCCGGCGCATCGCCGGCAGGTCGCGGCCGAACGCAACGAGGCTGCCATATTTCACCTCGTCACGGCAGGCGGTCCAGCGTGGATGGTAGCGGTACTGCTTGCGCCCGCGCTGGTCGCGGCCCGTCGCCTGGATATGGCAGTCGGCGGAGTTGGCGATCCACACATCCGTCCATGCGGGCGGGATCGCCAAAGCGCGGATGCGCGCCAGCGCCTCGGCGGTCTCGATCCTGCGACCCTTGGCGTCGCGATAGGAGAAGCCCGTGCCGGCCCGCCGGCGCGTGATTCCGGGCTCCGCGTCAGAGCAGTAGACGAGGTCGGCGGCCTCGGCCGATGCCGGGGCGCAGGAGGCGCGGCCGGCCCCGGCCTCGCTGTTGGTTTCGGTATCGCGCAGCATGGAAAGTCTCGGCTAGTGGTGCGGGCTAAATCGCCGGGGCGGCGAGTCGTTCCATGCCGTCCTCGACATGGCCATGCTTTCGTGGCAGGGGACCGGCCATGGCGCTCGACATCAAGATATGCGGCCTGAAGACCGGGCCGGCTGTGGACGCCGCCCTTGCCGGCGGCGCGAGCCATGTCGGTTTCATCTTCTTCGCCAAAAGCCCGCGCAATGTGAGCCCCGACGCGGCCGGCGCGCTGCGCGCGACGGCGCGGGGCCGGGTGAAGGCGGTCGCCGTCACCGTGGATGCCGACGATGCCGCGCTCGACGCGATCGTGGCGGCCATGGCGCCCGACGTGCTGCAACTGCATGGCAGCGAGACGCCGGCGCGGGTCGCCGCGGTGAAGGCGCGTTACGGCCTGCCGGTGATGAAGGCGCTCGCCGTCTCCACCGCCGCCGATCTCGCGGCGGCGCGGCCCTTCTTCACTGTCGCCGATCGCATGCTTTTCGACGCAAGGCCGCCGAAGGGCTCGGAGCTTCCGGGCGGCAACGGCGTCGCCTTCGACTGGTCTTTGCTCGCCGCCCTTGACCCGGGCGTCGATTACATGCTTTCCGGTGGCCTGAACGCCGCCAATGTCGGCGACGCCCTTCGTATCGGCAATCCACCGGGCATCGACGTCTCGTCCGGCGTGGAAAGCGCGCCGGGCGTCAAGGACACGGCCCTCATAGACGATTTCTTCGCGGCGGTACGGGCAGCGCGAACGCCTGCCGGTTGATGCCCGATCTTGCAGGAGACCGGCGGTGAACAAGCCAGTCGAACCCAATTCATTCCGCCACGGACCCGACGAGCAGGGCATGTTCGGCATCTTCGGCGGCCGCTTCGTCGCCGAGACGCTGATGCCGCTCATCCTCGACCTGGAGCGCGAGTGGCACGCCGCGCGCAACGATCCCGAGTTTCAAAAGGAACTGTCGGCCCTCTCCACCTTCTATGCCGGACGGCCGTCGAAGCTCTATTTCGCGGAGGGCCTGACGCGCCATCTCGGCGGGGCAAAAATCTATTTCAAGCGCGAGGACCTGAACCACACCGGCTCGCACAAGATCAACAATTGCCTCGGCCAGATCCTGCTCGCACGGCGCATGGGCAAGACGCGCATCATCGCCGAGACCGGCGCCGGTCAGCACGGCGTCGCCTCGGCGACCGTTGCCGCCCGCTTCGGCCTGCCCTGCGTCGTCTATATGGGCGCCACCGATGTCGAGCGGCAAAAACCCAACGTCTTCCGCATGAAGCTGCTCGGCGCCGAGGTGAACGCGGTCTCCTCCGGCCACGGCACGCTCAAGGACGCGATGAACGAGGCGCTGCGGGACTGGGTCACGAATGTCCACGACACGTATTACCTGATCGGCACGGCCGCCGGCCCGCATCCCTATCCGGAACTGGTGCGCGAGTTCCAGTCGGTGATCGGCAAGGAAGCGCGCGCGCAGATGCTCGAACAGGAAGGCCGCCTGCCGGACATGGTCATCGCGGCGGTCGGCGGCGGGTCCAACGCCATTGGCATCTTCCACCCCTTCCTCGACGACAAGGATGTGCGCATCGTCGGCGTGGAGGCAGGCGGACGCGGCCTCGACGGCATCGAGCACTGCGCCTCGATGAATGCCGGCAAGCCCGGCGTGCTGCACGGCAACCGCACCTATCTGTTGCAGAACGAGGACGGCCAGATCCTCGACGGCCATTCCATCTCGGCCGGCCTCGACTATCCGGGCGTCGGGCCGGAGCATAGCTGGCTGCGCGATACGGGCCGCGTCGACTATGTGCCGATCCTTGACGACGAGGCGCTGGACGCCTTCCAGCTCTGCACGAAGGCGGAAGGCATCATTCCGGCGCTCGAATCCGCCCATGCCATCGCCGAGGCGGTCAAGCGCGCGCCGAAGATGGGCAAGGACGAGATCATCATCGTCAACCTGTCCGGCCGCGGCGACAAGGATGTCCACACGGTCGCGAAGATGATGGGCATGGAGATCTAGGGCAGACATGGCCGGCCCCTTCCTCGACGTGTGGGTGAACTGCCCCGACCGCGCGACGGCCGAGAAGATTGCCGATGCGCTGATCGAGGCGCGGCTCGTCGCCTGCGCCAACTTCTTCCCGCCGGTCGAAAGCCGCTATCGCTGGCAGGGAAGCGTCGAGACGGCGCAGGAGGTTCCGCTGCTGCTCAAGACCCGCACCGCCCATTTCACCGAGATATGCGACCGCGTGACGGCGCTGCACCCCTATGACGTGCCGTCCATCGTCGCCACGGAACTCACCCATATCGAGCGCAAGTATGCCGACTGGCTGGGCGCCGAAACCGGCAAGGCCTGAGAAAATGACAGAAACCCGCATCGATCGCCGCATGGCGAAGCTGAAGGCCGAGGGCCGCCCGGCGCTCGTCACCTATTTCATGGGCGGCGACCCGGACTATGCCACCTCGCTCGCCATCATGAAGGCGCTGCCGGCGGCGGGCAGCGACGTCATCGAGCTCGGCATGGCCTTCTCCGACCCGATGGCCGACGGCCCGGCGATCCAGGCTGCGGGCCTGCGCGCGCTCAAGGCGGGGCAGACGCTGGCAAAGACATTGCAGATGGCGCGCGATTTCCGCGCCGGCGACGACGACACGCCGATCGTGCTGATGGGCTATTACAACCCGATCTACATCTACGGCGTCGCGCGCTTCCTCGCCGATGCGAAGGCGGCCGGGATCGACGGGCTGATCGTGGTCGACCTGCCGCCGGAGATGGACGAGGAGCTCTGCATCCCGGCGCTGAGGGCGGGGATCAACTTCATCCGCCTCGCCACCCCCACCACCGACGACAGGCGCCTGCCCAAGGTGCTGCAGAACACGTCCGGCTTCGTCTATTACGTGTCGATGACCGGCATCACCGGCTCGGCGCTCGCCGACACCACGGCCGTCGGCGAGGCTGTAACGCGGATCAAGAGGCACACCGGCCTGCCGGTTTGCGTCGGCTTCGGCGTCAAGACGGCGGCGCAGGCGCAGGCCATCGGCGCGTCCGCCGACGGCGTCGTAGTCGGCACGGCCATCGTCAGCGCGGTGGCGGAAGCGGCGGCGGCGAAGCGGGACCCGGCGGTGGCGGCCGGCGCGCTCGTGGGCGAATTGTCCACCGGCGTGCGCGCGGCACGCCTTGCCGCGGCCATCTGAGCGTCCCACATCTTGCTGCCGGAAACGGAGAAACTGCGATGAACTGGATCAGCAATTACGTCCGTCCGCGGATCAACTCGATGCTGGGCCGGCGCGACATGCCCGAAAACCTCTGGATCAAGGATCCGGAGACCGGCGAGATGGTGTTCCACAAGGACCTCGAGGAGAACATGTATGTGGTCCCCTCGTCCGGGCACCATCTGCGCATCACCGCCAGGGAGCGGCTGAAGCACTTCTTCGACGGCGGCGATTACGAGACCTTCGAGAATCCGAAGGTGGCGACCGATCCGCTGCGCTTCCGCGACGAGAAGCGCTATGTCGACCGGCTCAAGGACGCCAGGGCGAAGACGAGCATGGAAGATGCCGTCATCGGCGCGCGGGGCGACATCGAGGGCCTGCCCATCGTCGCCGTCGTGCAGGACTTCGCCTTCATGGGCGGCTCGCTCGGCATGGCGGCCGGCGAGGCGATCATCCGCGCCTTCGAGACGGCGCTGGCGGAGAGGCGTCCGCTGGTGCTCTTCGCGGCCTCCGGCGGCGCGCGCATGCAGGAGGGCATCCTGTCGCTGATGCAGCTTCCCCGCACGACCGTGGCGGTGGACCGGCTCAAGGAGGCCGGCCTGCCCTATATCGTGGTGCTGACCAATCCGACTACCGGCGGCGTGACCGCCTCCTATGCCATGCTGGGCGACGTTCATATCGCCGAGCCCGGCGCGCTGATCGGCTTCGCCGGCCCGCGCGTCATCGAGCAGACGATCCGCGAGAAGCTGCCGGAAGGATTCCAGCGCGCCGAATATCTGATGGAGCACGGCATGGTCGACATGGTCGTGTCGCGCCTCGAACTGAAGGCGACCATCGCAAGGCTGCTCAAGATCATGCTGAAGACGCCGGTGTCGCTGCCGGCGCCGGAAGACGAGGCAGCCCCGCAGGCGGCCTGAATCCCTGGAGCATTTTGCAGCCAGATGGAAACATTTGGCGTCGCACAAATGTGGCTAACGAAGCCCGAGAGGTCCCGACCTTCATCATGACGACCATGACCGCCGAGCAGGAGATCGACCGTCTCCTGTCGCTTCACCCCAAGGGGTTCGACCTCTCGCTCGACCGGATCACGCGCCTGCTGGAGCGGCTGGGCAATCCGCAATTGCGGCTGCCGCCGGTGATCCATATCGCCGGCACCAACGGCAAGGGCTCCTGCGCCGCCTTCGCGCGCGCGCTGCTCGAGGCGGACGGAAAGCGCGTCCATGTCCACACCTCGCCGCATCTGGTGCGCTGGCACGAGCGCTACAGGCTGGGACAGGCCGGCGGCGGCCGCTTCGTCGCGGACGACGTGCTGGCCGACGCCGTGCGCCGCGTGGCCGAGGCGAATGGCGGCGAGGCGATCACCGTCTTCGAGATCCTCACCGCCGTCACCTTCGTGCTGTTTTCCGAACATCCGGCCGATGCCTGCATCATCGAGGTGGGTCTGGGCGGCCGCTTCGATGCCACCAATGTCATCCCCGCGCCGGCGGTGTCGGTCATCATGCCGGTCTCGATGGACCACGAAGCCTTTCTCGGCGACCGCGTCGAACTCATCGCGGCGGAGAAGGGCGGCATCATCAAGCGCGGCTGTCCCGTCGTCGTCGGCGCGCAGGAGTTCGACGCCGCGCGCGAGGTGCTGGTGGCGACGGCCGAACGCCTCGGCTGCCCGCTGCAGGTCTACGGCCAGGACTTCGTCGCCTATGAGGAAAACGGCCGCATGATCTATCAGGATGAGACGGGCCTGATCGACGTGGCGCTGCCGCGGCTTCCCGGCCGCCATCAATATGCCAATGCCGCGAGCGCCATCGCCGCCGTGCGGGCCGCCGGCTTCGCGCTGTCCGACGACACGATCGACGCGGCCATGGGCACGGTCACATGGCCCGGCCGCATGCAGCGCCTCACCGCCGGGCGGCTGGCGCAGTTCGCCCCGGAGGGCGCGGAACTATGGATCGACGGCGGCCACAATCCGGGCGCCGGCCTCGTCATCGCCGAGGAGCTGGCGGCGCAGGAGGAGCGTTTTCCCCGGCCGCTCTTCCTCATTGCCGGCATGATCAACACCAAGGACCAAACCGGCTATTTCAGCGCCTTCAAGGGCATGGTCAGGCATGTGCTGACCGTGCCCGTCAACCACAGCGATGCCGGCGTACCGAATGACGAGCTGGCCGCGCGGGCGCAGGCCGCGGGCCTGTCGGCCGAGCCGGTGGCCTCGGTCGAGAACGCGTTGATGGTGCTGCGCGATACATGGCGGCAGGGCGAGACCGCGCCGCGCATCCTCATCGGCGGCTCGCTCTATCTGGTCGGCGAGGTGCTGGAGCAGAACGGCACCCCGCCGCAGTAGGAACGGCTGGAACGAAAAAAGGCCGCGCGATACGCGGCCCTTTTCGTTTCGGGATGCCGGCCGGCTCAGCGGTCGAGCCACAGCGTGTCGAGTTGCAGGTTGAGCACCGTCGTGGGCGGCAGCTTCCAGCCCTTCACGTCCTTGTGGTGGGCGATCATGCGCTTGGAGCGGAACATCGGGATGTAATAGGCCTGCTCCAGCAGGTAGGCCTCGATCTGCTTGGTGATCTCGGCCCGCTTCGCTTCGTCGTCCGCCGCCTCCGTCTGGGCGTTGAACATCTCGGTCAGCTTCGGATCCTCGACGCCCGAATAATTGTTCGGGTTGCCCGGCATGAACTTCACCAGCACCTCGTTCGGATCGACGCTGACGGTGTTGTTGAAGTCGATCGCGACGTCATAGGTCTTGCCCTGAAGCGCGGCGAAGTATTGCGGGGTCTCGGCCTGGATCTGGTCGGCCTGGATGCCGATCTTGCGCCACTGGTCGAGCACGAAGACGCCGAGCGGCTCCCATGGCTGGCGCAGGTTGCGGTTGAGCAGCGTGATCTTCATCCCCGCATGGCCCGATTCCTCGAGCAGCTTCTTCGCCTCGGCCCGCTGCGCCTCGACGTCGCTGCTGAAGCCCGGAAGCTTGGCATATTCCTCCGGCTTGAGCTCGCTGATCCCGTTCGGCGGCATGAAAAGGCCGTAGCCTTCCAGCGGCGAGATCTTCGGCAGGACCTGATTGCCCTCGACGCGGCTGATGGCGAGGTTTAGCGCCTGACGCACCTTTGGGTCGTTGAACGGCTCCTTGGTTAGGTTGAAGGTGAGGAAATTGGTGATGTTGAACGGACCCGTCTGGAAGACGATGTCCGGGTTCATCGATTCAAGGCGCTGCCTGTCGGGCGGCGCGACGGAGAACAGCACTGCATCGACCTGATTTCCGGCGAGCGCGTTGATGATGCCGGCGCCGTTGATGAACTGGGCGCGGATGCCGTCGAGATAGGGCTTGCCCTCGTCCCAGTAATTCTCGTTGCGCCTGGCGTCCCAG